>BFBZ01000001.1_pt13 | contig 202882 bp, 149 predicted proteins | sample 1888401 | NCBI WGS metagenome assembly BFBZ01 (sample SAMD00112614, study PRJDB3348) | symbiont metagenome | host: Chara braunii
AGCTATGGGCCGTGAGGTCGACTTCCGTGAGCTTGCCCGCTCCGTAAAAGTCCAGCGTATTGCCCAAATTCCACGCCATCGTCCAAGTCCCAACGCTATACGACGTCGTGCTATGCGCCCCGAGGTCAACTACCGTGAGCTTGCCCGCTCCGTAAAAGTCCAGCGTATTGCCCAAATTCCACGCCGTCGTCCAGTTGCCAACGTTATACGACGTCGTGCTGTGTGCCCCGAGATCGACCTCGGTAAGCTTACCGCTACCGTAGAAGTCGAGTGTATTCCCCACCTGCCACGACGTCGTCCAACTACCGACGACCGTCGTCGTGAGCAGTTCGCGACGTTCTAACTGCTCATGGTTCCACGAAGGAATGTATCGACGGTTCCGTTGGCGGGTCGCCGAGCGTCGAGAGCCGTCACGAGTTGCGTTGGCCTGCCGGAGTCGCTCAAGGATGCGATTGATAACCATGAGGTGATTCCCTGGTGTTGCTTCACTTGCGCAATCGAACGTGATAGCACGTTGCTTGGCCGATGATTCACAGAGGCTTCGAAGCCTCGAATGCTTGCCCAAGCCGTCGTCTGAACTCGGAAGCGCCTCCTCCTCGGCCCATGGCCGAAAAGGGGTGAAATCCGAAGTGTCTCGACAGGTGCTCTTTCGTACTCAAGTGTTCGAAAGGCACCAGGAGACGACTGCAGAGGCCAGAATTAGCAAAGCGTCACCGCAATCGTCGCGGCGATGAAACATCATGCGTGCATGGGATCCCTGAGAGAATCAGGTCAAGGATGCGATGATACGGGCTTCCGAAGGCAACCTCTCGAAGAAACATGAACATCCCGAACCAACGGTTAGGAGGACACATCATAACCTGCCCAATGGCTCTCCCGCCACCTGAACGAGATATTCGTATCGGGTGGCACCGCTCGGGCGCCGCGTTTTTTGTCAGTTCTTGGCCATGTGCCGCCTTTGGCATGCCTACCGAGAGCGTTCTGTCGCTGGTGGTCCTCGGTTCCATTGGAACGCGAACGTGTCCACCTGCTACGCCGCCCGTCTCATCCGCGGCCTCTGGCCACTTCCACGCTCATTGCAAACAGAATTTGATCGACCAAATTTTTAGTCTTCTTTTTTATGTTAAAATTTATTTTGATTTCTTGATATAATCGGTACTCGATCATGATTGTCGAGGCAGTCCTGGCCCGGCTTGTCGACTCCGTTTTCTGAAAGAAGCAAACAGCCCTAGCGTGCCCGACGGCATCGCGTTCACGCCATTAAGGAAGGGCGAAGATACTGGCCCTACCTTGCGTTTGGAGATGGGAAGAAACAGCGAGCCGGCTTGCTTTTCGGGGCTCCGGGGTGGATCACCGTTTCGCTACGGTCATCCGCACGTCGCCGAGATCCCGCGTCTCGCCTGGCTTGAGTTCCGGGCCGATGAGCACCTCGTTCTGACCTTCGTTCTCGGCTTCGGTCAGACGAATCTCACAGCCAGGGGGCAAAGCCGCTATGTGAAAACGGCCTTCCGCACCGGTCTTGATGCGTTCCGGGGAGTAACCCGACGAGCGCGTCCCTCGGTCAGAGCCAAACCAGAGTGTCAGCTCGACACCCACGCGCGGCTCGCCGGAGGCATTCACGAGCCGGCCCCTAATCCCAGCGCTCGCCTGCATCACCACCTTGATCGAGTCGCCGGGATGTTCCGGAGGTCGCGCCACTCCCATCAGCCCGCTCTTCTGCTCCACGAAAAGCACCGGCCGCGGCCGGTGCGGGTTGAACGCCCGCACGGTGAACTCGGCGGTCTCCATCGCGTTCATCGACCAACTACGAGACCTCAAGCCAAAACTCCGCGAGCCAGACAGTGGTTTGCCATCTGGCCCGATCACGGTGCCAGTGAACGTCCAGCCCGAATCCAGCGTAATATCGCGATTCACCGTAAGGCACCCCGTGGCCGGTTCGATGGGCGCAAGGGCTCGGTAATTGCCTGAAAATATGATGGCGTAGGGATGTGTATTCAGCTCGCTCGCGCTGGTCCCATATTCGTCATCCCGCTCGTTCGCCCGCAGATAGTCCTGCTCGGAGTAATACACGCCAAGGAGACCGGGCCCGGGGAGGCCGGCGATCTGGTATGAGCCATCCTCGTTCGCTTCGACAATGTGCATCGAAGCCGATCCGCGGAAGCCCTCGTAATCGGTGAGATTGGGGTTACTCGCGAGTGCGAAATACTCGACCGCGATGCGGCCTTGCAACGGCATTCCCGTCGCCTTATCCGTAATCTTGCCCTTGATCAGGACGGCGCGCAAAAGATCGATATCGACATTCACCGGGTCCAGCCCCGTGGTATCCGGCACTTCCTCGATGCAGACGACGTAGGGCCGGTTGCCCTCGGGCACGGCGATGATCTCGTTTCCCTTGCCCTTGGGCATACCTGTCAGCCGGAAATGGCCTTCGGCGTCGGTGACGGTCTCGACGATGTCGTTGAGGAAGTTGGGGCGCGTGGCGAATGTATGGCTGGCGATCGTGATCCCAGCGAGCGGCCGCTTCGTCGCCTTGTCGCGCACCACCCCCACAATCGGCTTCGACGGTGCGGCCATGTGCCGGAAGCTGGACCCGTAATACGTGGTGACGACCGCCGGCTCGCCTTGCCTCTCTTTACGTAGAGAGATCGCCTCTCCCAGACGTGTCAGGATCTGCAGATGTTCGCTGACGATGGTCGGGCCGTCGAGTTGTGCGCTCACCACGCGATTGCGGCCAATGCCAGCGAGCCGGAAGCGGCCCTCGGCATCTGTGACGGCCTCAAAAGAGGGAGCAGCCGTGAACTCTGGGAGAAAGTCTGACACGGTTCGGAGGTGATCGACGGGGTTGCCCTTGATCGCTGCAAGCCACGGCGCCATGTCTTCACGAGGCGCCGCGTTGACCTGCAGCACGCGCAAGGTCGCGCCTCGAACCGGCTTCCCTTCGAGATCGACGATCTGACCGGTGATCGGTACATCATCGCCCAGAAGTTGGAGCGTCAGGTCATGCGTCGTGCCCCCGGGCGGGATCGACAACCAACCGGCTCCGAGATTGGGCGCCACAGCCGCAATATGGGTCTGGCTGCGAACATCCTTTGCCGGAACCGCGAACCGAAAGCGTCCATCGGCTTCGGTTGTCGCGTACGCGCGTGACAACTGCGGCCGGCGGACGCCGCTCGCCGGCCGCAGGTACAGTTTCGCGCCACGGACGGGGCGTCCGTCGGACCCCAGCACGCGGCCTTGGACAGCGACTTTGGCCGGTGCAGGGAGCACATTGGGTTAGCGCTGCGAGGAAACAACCTCAACCTTTCGTTGGGAAGGAAGATTCGCTCTGGCAGCCGGCTCTGGTGAAGGCTCTTGATCGAGCGCGACGAAGGCGGCCGAGGCCCCCCAAGCGATCAGGCAGGCTGCCATGAGCGTTGCCGAGGCCAACGCGAGCTTGCGGAGCAACATGGTCCTGAGCACCTCCAGAGCCAGCCTGTAACTTGCCGTGGAAACCGCTCCGACGGCGTCATGATTGACTACGGCCAGCGCGGCGCGGACGGTGGATTCGCACCAAGCCGCTGACACGGCAGCTCTCGCCTCGCCTAAGAACACCATGGCCAACGTGGCGCCCAAGGGTGCCAGACCGCGTCGGGCCAGCCCACGCTTGAGCCGAGCGCGTCCCTCAGCCAGCCTGTGGCGGAGCGTCCGTTCGCGCCAGCGCAATTGCCGTGCGGCCTGCGCCTGGGTCATGCCCTCGAGATCACAGTGGACGACCGCGAGACGGTATTTCTCGGGCAGCCGGGTGACCTCCTCATGCAATGCCGGCAGGAAATCATCCGCGGCGACTGGCCCCTCTGTTGAGGTGGCGACAGCCATTTGTCCCGCCCGCCGTTCGTGCATGCGCCGCCTGGCCGCGGCGGCGTTCGCTTGGATCGCGACGCGATGCGCAACCTGGCAAAGCCAGCCTCCCAATGAGTCTCGGCCTCGGATCGTGCGCCCCTTCTTAACCAGGATCAGGAAGGTCGCCTGGAAGGCGTCCTCCGCATCATGCGCGTCTCGCAACATGCCCCTGCACACGCTCAAAACCATCGGCCCGTGCCGTCCCACCAGCGATTCGAAAGCCTCGGCGTCTCTCTGGGTGAGGAACCGCTCGAGAAGCTCCGCGTCGGAGAGATCCGCGTCTACTCCATGAGTGAACATTCGCTTGATACTTCGCAGGGTGGCGCCCAGTGTGTCGATGGCCATGTATCGATGGCCCCTCGAACAGATCTTCTACAGTCCATGAGAGCCCGGCATGGACCGACCGGCAATTTCTCTTTCCAATTCCAGACACTTCGCTCTGAACACCTCGGCAACGGGCAACGTCCTGGGCCTCGCCTGCGGCGCCAAGTTCGCTCCCTTCAAAGCCGCGTCGTCGCCTTCACGGGAGAGGGGTGTTTTCGGCTGTTCGCCGGTAGTTTGGGCAAGTGAGGCCAATGACCTGGGAATTTTGCTCTTCGTACGGGACAATGCCAGCCACGCGATTGTGGAACAGGGGAGCCCAACCATCATCCCGAACCCGGAGCGCTCCCACCAGCATACCAGTCTCGTACCGTTGGATGACGTCTCGATGGCGCGCCTGCGGTTTGGACTCCCAGCGAGTTGACCTCCGGCCTGGAAACGCTCGGTACGATTCTGGATGAGCACTGGCGTGGGACCGGGCGTTCCTATCCTGTGAGAGCACCGATTGCCCCAAGGCAAGTTTCGAAGCGCCGATCCGCGGGCGCACAATCACTTGAGAAGGAGAACCAAGACATGAGCGGGAACGACATACAACCTTCCTACCCGATCCTGCTGGAGGCCATCGATGCTGCTTATGCGAAATACACCGGTGCGGGGATCGGCATAAGTTCCTGCCCCTTTGAGATCGCGCAAGGCAGCCGCGAAGTCCGCCTGAGCTGGGTCGACAGTTCCGCCCCCTTTGGGCTTCTGGCCCACAACACCGAAAGTGATCCGAAGTTTATCTATGGAAATAACGCGGCCCTGGAGATGTTCGGCTATCGTCGCGAGGAACTCATCGGTTTGCCTTCCCGCCTGAGCGCGGCACCGGACCGGCGTCCGGCGCGTGCGGCTTTTCTCGAAACCGTTCGCGCGTGCGGCATCGCCGATAACTATGCCGATGTCCGCGTGGACCATCAGGGACGCCCGTTCCGAATTCGAGACGGCATAGTCTGGCAGTTTTACGATGACCGCGGCGCAGTCGCCGGACAGGCCGCCTTGATCTGGTTCGACGGTCGGGCAGACTAACAGGCTATCCGGCTAATTCTTAAACGCCGTAAACTCTTGTCCGATCAGCATGGCTCGCAAGAAAACCACGCGATCTCTATAACAGTCAGCGGAAAGGGACTCGAGCCTCTTTTCCGTCGCCTACCAAGAGCCGTTCCCATTCCAGGGTTAAATTTGGGATCTTTCGTCGTTTCCCATCCTGTAAATTACCCTTGGCGTCCACCGCAGCCAAAGGATGGAGATCCTGCGATGCACGGTAGCGAGTCGCGAGTCCGAGGAATCCGCTTCCGTCACATTACCCTCAGGACGATGATGAGGCTAATCGCATTGATCGGACTTCTGTTCGGGACGATTGCCCAGGCAAAGGCCTACTATTTGAGACTTGCGGCACATCATAGGAAGATAGCTCTCCAATGCAGGAACGACCTTGTCGCACGAGAGCCTAGCGCGTGCCCTATGACATTCGAATCTCTTAGGCACGATGACATCGCCCGCCGCTATGAGTCTGCTGCCCAAGCTCTCACGTGGCCCTTCACAGGCGAAACCCAGTCAATGCGCCGGCGACGACGGCTCCAGTCTAAACTGGCGCAGGCATCCCAAGTTGCTCCGTTGAATACAGACGCAGGGCCGCAAGAGTTCAAGGAATTCGATAGCTCCCAGTAGCGTGTCTTCGCTTTGCGACCCTGATCTCCCGGCTACTACGGCCACTCGAGATGTGCCCTGTTCAACGGGCAGCCGAAAGAGGGGATGCGGGAGATATCCGTCGGCGACAAGAGGCGATGAAGCAAAAATCCTCGGAGCAGGAGAGGATCAGCCTAGCAGATCTGCAGAGGATGTTCGAGGGCCGATCCCACGTATTCACGCGTCGCTTGAAAACCCACGCGACTTGCCCGGCGGGTCATGCAACGGCAGCATCAAACTCCGTCGCTGCCATTCTTTAGTTATTAAATAAACACACTAGGATAATCAATTTGATTAATAATTAAATTAAATTTCACCTAAGGGTGATTTTGCAGACGAGTCCGCTTCAGCCCGATCCTTTGCGGATATGCTCGAATTCAGGAAGATCAGAATTCTGGCCAGGAGCAAGAGATGGGGATTGGTAACGAGTTTAGCCGATATGACCGGGCGGTGGCTCAGCAACTGCTCGACGCTCACGAGCAGGGTATGACCACCCGCCGAGCCTTGTATTGGAACATCAAGAGATACGTCTTGAGCATCACTCCAATCCTTCCGGCTCTGTTCTTGTTGTACAACCACAGCCGGCAAGATGCGTTCGCGAGCGTGGTTATCATCCTTGCCTGGCTCGTCTTCCAGGAATTCGTTTCCCTTCGCGGGGAACAACGGTCCTGGCAGCTTATGGATAAAGTCATGGATTGGGAGAAGATTCGGCTGATCGCGGGCAAGGAGGCGACTTCTTCACTCGATTGCTGAACCTCATCGTCCCTGCTCTTGGAAGAGAGCGAGCCAAGGCGTTTACTCGCTCTTTTACTTGACGTCTTGGGAAGCGCCGCGGTGCGAGTTTTTCTCTCATCGCTCGTAGGCGTTATGGTCTCCGAGTTTGGAGCTGGGACCGGATCCGATCGCGGAGAGATTGTGGGCACCCCACCTCGAGCTTGCTACAGAGGCAGGTCGCCTGCGAGGTGTCTACGACGGTCAGGACACGAAGGTGGTGACTTCGGGAAGGCCGTCGGCGCCCTGTCTCACGACGGCGACGATTCGTGGGCCGAGGAGAACGACCATGTCTTTCGACTCGTATCCCATGCCAAGCGAGCCGCCGAAGTTCTCGCAGAGGTATGAGGTTACCCCGGCAAGGGTTGCGTTCGTGGGGGGAGCCACTGCGAATGATGAGAGGAAGCCGTTTTCGTCGTAGACTCGGTAGTGCCCGCGCCGGAATTCCGGACTCTCTTGAACCCTGCCCGCGCCGGGGGGATCTGGACCGTCGCTCATGGGCTCCGCCTTTCCACTAACCCCTCGGATTGCCTGGGCCCCTCGAATTGGAACAGGAACGGGGTTGGAGCGAAAGGGGATCACCCCTCGAGGCACTCGAAAACGTCATGCCGTCAAGCGAGGGCCAGGCGGGAGGCGTGAGATCCACCACCGAGGCGAGACAACCGCGGCTCCGGACCTTGACCGACCGACGGGAGTGACGGGAGTCCCGTCGTGCCCGAGGTAGGCGAATTATAACGCTGCCCTGAGTTCGGGAATCGTGGTTGCCAAGCACCGCGAGGGTCAGCACGGCGCGTATCAAGTCAAAAGCACGCTATCGTTCGGCCGACCCGCCAGAGCTCTCGAGCAACGAGAGCAGAGTTCGGGCAGAGCGTCTTAATTGAGGAGAAAAGAGATCAAATGATGATGTCTTTTTCTGAAAAAATTACGAATTCTCAAAATTCTTGATGTTTTTAAATTCTTAAATTTTTTGATCGTATATTTCAACCGCGCTGGTAGAATGATATTTGGAGACGCCCTATCCAATCGCGGCATCGCCGCAGATGAGCCATCTCGTGCGCCAAGCTGACAATCCTTTCGAGTTCGTGGGGAAATTTCTGGACAGTATAAAGTTCCTGTCATTTGTGGCCATCATGATGATCGGCGCCATGATCTGGGCACTCTGGAGGGGTTGATCGCCAGCCCATCCGAAAATGCCGGCAGTCCGTGCGTGTTCCTCCTCGAGCTTGATCGTGTGAATTTGGGCGATCGCCTGATGGGCGTCCTGGCCCAGACGGAACCTGGAGGAGCTGTCCAGGAAATCCGCCTCGAAGATCGGCTCGAGGATCAGCTACGCCGCCGTTTGAACGATCCCGTCCTTGACCGTGAGAATTCTCGGCGGCCGTAGACGACCCTCGGCTCGGTTGTGGCCTCGTCGCTGAGGCAGGGGTCCCGGCGTTGAAGCCGGCCTCGGCTCTCCGGGCCTGGGTGCATCACCGTTTCGCGGCAATCATCCGCACGCCGCTGAGATCCCGCGTCTCGCCTGGCATGAGCTCTGGGCCGATGAGCACCTCGTTCTGACCATTCATTCTCGGCCTCGGTCAGACGAATCTCACAGCCAGGGGGCAAGGCCGCTATGTGAAAACGGCCTTCCGCATCGGTCTTGATGCGTTCCGGGAAGTAACCCGACGAGATCAGCCCTCGGTCAGAGCCAAACCAGAGTGTCAGCTCGACACCCACGCCCGGCTCGCCGGAGGCATTCACGAGCCGCCCCCTAATCCCAGCGCTCGCCTGCATCACCACTTTGATCGAGTCGCCGGGACGTTCCGGAGGTCGCGCCACTCCCATCAGCCCGCTCTTCTGCTCCACGAAAAGCACCGGCCGCGGCATGATTGACTACGGCCAGCGCGGCACGGACGGTGGACTCGCACCAGACCACTGGGACGGCGGCCTGCGCCTGGGTCATGCCCTTGAGGTCACAGTGGACGACCGCGAGACGGTATTTCTCGGGCAGCCGGGTGATCTCTTCGTGCCGCATCGGCAGGATATCGTCCGCGGCGGCCGGCCCCTCTATTGAGGTGGCGACAGCCACTTGCCCCGCCTGCCATTCGTACGTGCGCCGCCTGGCCGTAGCGGCGTTCGCTTGGATCGCGACGCGATGCGCAACCTGGCAAAGCCAGCCTTCCAATGAGTCTCGGCCTCGGATCGTGCGCCTCTTCCTGACCAGGATCAGGAACGCGGCCTCGGCGTCGTGCAACATACCCCTGCACACGCTCAGGACCATAGGTCCGTGCCGTCCCACCAGGGCTTCGAACGCCCTGGCATCTTTTTGGATGAGAAATTGCTCAAGAAGCTGCGCGTTGGAGAGATCCGCAACCACCTCTTGAGTGAACATTCGCTTGATACTTCGCAGGGTGGCGCCCAGTGTGTCGATGGCCATGTATCGATGGCCCCTCGAACAGATCTTCTACAGTCCATGAGAGCCCGACATAGACCGACCGGCAATTTCTCTTTCCAATTCCAGACACTTCGCGCCGAGCATCGCTGATCTCATGTCGCTCGACGTGGTCTTAGCCGGTTGTTGCGTCGTCGCTTAAGTCGTTTGAAGTCTTTCAGCCGCTTGCTGACTCCGGGGGACCAAAGCTCAGGCATTTCGGCGAGCATCGCGGGCTTGAGATGGGTTGTCACTGGAGTCTGGATATGACGTTTCGCTTGGTCTTCAGGGATGCTGGTCGATTCCGCTTGACCGAATTGTCCGAAATCATTTTGATGTCTGACTTAACGTCAATCAGAAAGCGGGGTCGCGATGGTGTTGCCGGATCACTGGATTCGCCGGATGGCATTGGAACACAGGATGATCGAGCCGTTCGTCGAGAAGCAGACACGCGACGGCGTGATCTCCTATGGCCTTTCGTCTTATGGCTATGACGCGAGGGTCGGGAACGCGTTCCGCATCTTCCACAATGTGGATTCAGCCGTCGTCGATCCGAAAAATTTCAGCCCGGCCAGTTTCGTCGAACGTACGGCCAATGAGTTCGTCATCATCCCGCCGAACTCGTTCGCCCTCGCCGAGACGGTCGAGCGGTTCCGCATCCCGCGCGACGTGCTGGTGATCTGTGTTGGCAAGAGCACCTACGCGCGATGCGGCATCATCGTCAACGTCACACCTCTGGAGCCCGAGTGGGAGGGCACCGTGACCCTGGAATTCTCGAACACAACGCCACTACCCGCCAAGATCTACGCCAACGAGGGCGCCTGCCAGTTCCTGTTCCTCAAGGGTGAATCGCTCTGCGAGATCTCCTACGCCGACCGCAAAGGCAAATACATGAATCAGCGGGGCGTGACGCTGCCGCGGGTGGAGTAGGAGGCTTCTCATCGCTCTGAAAAGGGCTGGCTCGAAAGGAAGCCTTGCAAGGGAACCAAGCCTTTGCAATTCGCTGACGCACAGTCTTATTGCAACCATTCGAGCAAAAAATCATTACTGCATTCTTATTTTGATTTACAATAAATTTACAGATTTTTTATTTTTTCTAATTTATTTTTGAATCTATCTTTGATCACGACAAATAATATATTATCATTATATCTTTTAATTTCGAATTGCCCGGCTTGAAAATACCAGAAATGTGTAGGTAATCTACTAGAATCATCCATCTGGACAAAACCAAAACTCGCGCTTCGCGTAGAGTCATTAACGACTTGCACTTTCATCTGACTGCCGAAAATAGGCAGAAGAGCAGTGTACTGAATTTTCCCAGCTTTGAAGTTCCTATACATTTCGTCCACTTCCTTCTCTCGAAAGTCTCCCGAAATCGCCCACAATTCCAGAGGAGCTTTGAGTGAGGGTCTCATTAAATAACCAAATACGAACCCAATTAAAGACGCCATAAATAAAGCGAAAGCAATTGCCGCAAACCGAGTAGTCTTATGCATTGTTTTCATTTCTATCTTTCCCGAGATTTATAGGCCTGCAAAGTAAGTGGCCACTTCAAATTCGGCCGGAATACGCTATGCCATGGTCTGTGAGTCGGTCCGGACTTGATCCTAAATGGAGTTCAGTCCATCCGAAACTTGGCACGCTCGGTTTCTCCTTAACCGGGGGAGCGCAAACACAAAGGCGAATGGGGAAAGAGGTATATAGCGCAATTAACTTTGTTCCCTCTGCAACGAGCGAGCCGAGACTGCCAAGCAGTCCGCAGAGCATTCCGCGGCGCCTGACGTTCTCATTCCCATCCTGTTCGCGGACCATCAGCAAGTTATTTCTGCTTCCCGAGGTACTCCAGCAGATCGACCGCATCCTGGGCCGTGAGGCTGGCTAGTTGCTGGTCAGGCATCAGGGAACGCAAAGACGGCTGAAGTTGCTCCAGGTCTTTCGTGGGCAAGGTGATCTCCTGGCCCTGGCTGTCGCGTAATACGACTTCGCTCTCGTTGCGTCTTATGAGTTGGCCGGTGGCGGAGCGGCCGTCGGTGGTGAGAGCGAGGTAGGCGGCGTACTTGGGTTCAATACGCCTGGAAGGTTCCAGGACACTCTCCAAGAGATCTTCACGCGAACGAGCTTTGCCGATCGTGGACAGGTCTGGACCGATGGCCTTGCCACGGTCGCCGATTTTGTGGCAGTTGCCGCAATTCAGGGCCGAGGACCAGAAGAGGGTCTCGCCCCTGGTGGCGTCGCCGTGAAGGGAGAGAATCGCGCGGGGCGCGGGGTTGGAGCCGAGCTTGCGGCCGGCTTTGTCGTCGGAGGGGAGATAGCCTTCGAACAGGTCGCGGACCGGGCCGGGGGTGAGTTTTACCGCCGAGGCCAGCAGAGAGTCGCGCTCGGCCGGGGTGAGCTCGCCGCGTCCCAGCTTGCGGGCGGCGGGGAGCGCGGATCTTGGCTCGGCGAGCAGGGCATCGGGCGAGCCAGCTTGGGAGGCAAAGGAGGGCTTTGCCGCATCGGGAGCAAGGCTCGCAATCCACTGCTCGATCAGCTTAAGGCCCGCTTCGTCCGGTCGTTCGGAACCGATGTGGGGCATCCGGTCGCGGCCGAATTTCGACATGCGGAAGTAGAGAGTGCTGGCGCCAGAATCACCCGGTTTGATGATGTGTGCATCCGGAAGTGCGAAGTCGCCGCGCGTGGGACGGACGCCGACGGCGTTCATGCTCCTGATGGCGACCGGAAACTTCAGCCGCATGGGAACAGAGCCGCCTCCGTCATCCGAGTGGCAATGACCGCAGTTGGCGTGCAGGTAGCTGCGGGCTCGTGCTTCGAGAGGCTGAGCGGCGTCGGCGGGGTCGGCAAGCCTGAGCTCTCGCGACGCGGAGGCGTCGTCGAAAGGGGGGAGCCGGCGACCATCATCGTCCATGCGTTGAATGTATCCCGCCTTGGTGAACGCCACGAGTTGATTTTGCCCATCGGATCCGGGACGGTTCAACTGCTCGGGAAGGAACGCGAGCGCGTACTCCGAACTATTGCTGTGGCATGACATGCACTGGCTCCGGCTGTGATATTGCCAGATGCGCTTCTGCTTCCCGTCGTTCACTTCCTTCTCGGCGCCTTCCGCCGGGACCAGGTCGGCGTCGGTCTGGTCGTCTCGCCAGGCGAACGTGTAGGCACGCCAATCCACCCCTTCGTAGAGCAGAATTTGCGTTTCCATGCGCCGGCCTGCCAGAGAGAGGGTCCTCGCGAGGACCGCATCCTTGGGGAAGTGAACCCGGAAGGAATGCCAATCCACCAAGCCGGGAATCGGTTTGCCTTTGGCATGCAAGGCCACGGATGAGAGCCCGGGCAGGCCCACCAGGTATTCCGCCGTGGCGCCGTCTTGCCACTGGCGGCTGTTCACCGCGAAGGAGAACACCCCCGGAGCCGGCGTTTGCTGGGGGACCGAAGTGAAGAGGCCGGTCTGAGACAGTTTCGTGGGGAAGTCCGCGTTCCGTCCCCCTCGATCATTGCGCTCGATCGTGTGCAACGTCCCGTTGTCATAGTCGAGTATGAACAGCTCACCATCCTTGTCCTCGCCAAAGGCGCCAATGCGGACGGAGGGGCGAGCAATCTCCGGCATCTCCGTGGTTCGGTCGCCTTCGAAGCGAGCGGCCCAAAGACGGCGGGTTTCCCAATCGCCGAAGACGTAGGCGCCGCGGAGTTCCGGGAACCTCTTGCCGCGGTAGACGTACCCGCCCGTGATGCTGCAGGCGACCGTATGCGACAGCGCGATCAAGGGGGGGCGAATCGGCGTAGGCCCCACTTTCTCGGTCTTGACTGGCTGCGGGCCTTCCATGGCGGACCAGCCGTAGTTGCCCCCGGCCTCAACCCGATGGACGGATTCCCAGAGCTCCCAGCCGACGTCACCGACGAACAGGCCGCCGGCCTGACGGTCGAAGCTCATGCGCCAGGGGTTGCGAAAGCCGTAAGCCCAGACCTCCGGCCGCGCTCCCTTCATCGCCACGAATGGGTTGTCTTTGGGAATCGCGTAGTTCCTGCCAGGATCTTTCCGATCCACGTCGATCCGCAGGATGGAAGAGAGAAGATCCGAGACATCCTGCCCCGTGTTGAACGGGTCGGGAGGATTCGGGTTCGCCGCATCCCCTGTGGATATGTAGAGCATGCGGTCCGGGCCAAAGTGGATGTCGCCCCCATTGTGCCCCCCTTGCAGGAAGGAGAGAACAACCTCCTCGCTCGAGGGATCCAGCCGGGGAGGATCCGTCGGGGCGACCTTGAACCGAGACACCCGCGTGCCGTCCGGAAGATTACGCTCGCGGGGGTCTTTACCTCGGATCGTATAACAAACAAAGCACTGGCGGTTCTTCTCGAAGTCAGGATGGAAGGCCAACCCGTAGACGGCTTCCACATCCTGCGCCCCGGGGAGCAGAGGAATCGTCTTGATTTCCTTGCGTAGATCGAAGAAACGCTCTGCCTTGGCATTCGGTTGGTCCACGAACGACGAGAGGATGCCTGACTGCTCGCCGACGATGTACCGGTTACTTCCAGGATAGTGAACAATGAGTGTGGGGTGCTCAAACTTCAATGTGGGAAAGACGCGAACGACCTTGAAGGGGGGCGGAGGATCGGGCGAGCCCACAAGCCGGGACGTCGTCCAGGGAACTCGAGCAGACTTCGCGGGCCCGGCGTCCACCGGCTTGGTCGGTTCGGCCGCGGACAAGCCGAGCCGTGCAATGAGTCCCACGAACAAAAGCAACGGCAGAACCAGCACGGTCAGAAACCGGCGGTGTCCCCATCCGCAGAATGACGCCATGAGATTCCGCTCCCGAAGCGGCCAAGAGAGCGCATGTCCTTAAAGTGCCGGACGAGCCGAGCCGCCATTGTAATGCGTCGGACGCCAGGAATGGAGGACATACTCCGGTTCAGCCGCCAGATCGCCGCGGCGCAGTTTTTTCGTTCGGCTGGGAGAATCTGCGTGGCTAGCAATAACGTCTTGGCTTTACGGTGGCTCAGCCGAACTTATGCGATGATCTCCACTTCAATAATAAAAATGTTTTTATCAATATAAAAACATTCTTCATGGCGATATTTGCCTTCTCATTCTCTGGCCCGTAGACTAAGCGGCGTCCACTGTCAGCGAGATTCATTCTTCGGCGACAATCATCGTAGATCATTGATCTCGGAATTGCGCCTGATCGCGCTCGATGGTGGCCACAAATCCTGGAGATTCTCGGAGGTTCGGCGTCGCTGTGGGCTAAGCAGCATCACGAAACGCCTCAATCATGAGAGTATTCCCCGAAAAGCCCAAGGCGGCATCACCGAATCGGCAATCAATTCTTTATGTTCACATTTCATATAGGCTTTGCATAGCTTGTCAATATCACTTCAGAGTCTCAATTTCTCTGCATAACTCAATATAATTGCCGTCGCGTCTTCCGCTTCACTGTTGCCCATAGCGCAGCAGTCGCCGTCAGCAATAACCATCCGGCAAGGTTGACGACTCCTTGCCACAGAGCGGCATAGCCCCCCCAATCTAGGAAAGTCGTCGCGATTGACGCCAAGACGACCCCAACGCAGAAAACCATCAAAGAGTTCTGGCCACAGAGAACCCAAGGCCTTAACCAGCGAGATTTCCACAAGGCCATTGACGGTCTCATCAAAGCCCTGGCGACGACCAGAACGGCGGCAAAATGCAGAATCCGGAGTACGCCGAGGTTGGTCTTGCCAATAAAGGGGACGGATGCATTGGTCAAGAAAAGTTTCGCGAGTAAGGCAGCTTCCAGGACCAGCGCGGAGATGACGATGGCTAAACGACAGCGCGGAAAGCGAGCCCGTAGGCTTGGTGAGCTACTAAGCAAGACACCTGCCATGAAGACAACCTGCCAAGCGAATGGATTGAAGTACCATGTGTGACCCCACAGATCCGGCGGGGTCATGAGGTCAGGAAAGAGCTGGACGCTGACATAGAGCGTGAATGAGATGAACGCAAGGAGACATGGCTTTCGCATCGCCAGCCAAACAGCGGCGGGGAGCAGTAAGACAAACCAAAAGTAGATTGTCAGAATAGCAAGGTCACTGACGGATACGCGGAGAAGGAGAATGTCGATCAACCACAGGCCCGGGTTATCACGAGTAGCTTCGTAGCGCTGTGCATTGCGGACCAACAACTTCGGGAACCAGGCCTTCAAGCAATCTGACGTCAGGGCAAATGCGATGAAGGCTAGTACCCAGGCGACATAAATCTGCCCCATTCGGGCAGAGGCTCGTCGGAAGCCGCCCCAGGTTCCCTCCCGCTGCATCCGCTTGCGAAAGGCCATTCCGCCAACGTGGCCGGAGAGGAAGACAAACACCTCTGCCATGTCGGAGAAGCCGAGGCTGATTGGCGTGAACTGCTTAAGAATATTACCGGAGATGTGATCACTGTAGATAATCCAGAGCGCAACACCGCGTCCGACGTCAAACCGAGAGTCGCGTTGCCGCGGAGGTTCCTGGTGATTCGCGTCGTTCGCGTTCTCGGTAGGCATATCGTCTTGACGCCTCCTAGAAATGGCGTCTTATCGCCCCGTTGGCATTTTTCCGTGATCTCACTCAGCCAGCAGTGTCAAGTTGTGGGTAAAGATCTTTTTTCAAACTCACCTTGCGGATCCGCTCGCTCTGGCGACAAGTCTGAGGGCGGAGCCGAAGACCCGATTGCACAGATGGCGACCTCAACCGAACCGGCAATCAGGAATCTTGGATTACCGACGGACGGAGTCCCACCGATTCCAGGAGGAATCGCCTGTTGTCAGCCTATAGGATTTGTGGTCGCGACTGTTCCAACTTGGTCTTCACTTCTGTCGCTTTTCATCGGCTTCAACGTTGATATTTGCGGCCGATGGGCAAGAAAGCAAGTCATCGTGAGTGGTCATCGTTTCCTGACGACCTGTTTTTGCCTAAGGTCAACCAGTCGGAGAATGCACCGATTTGAAACACCGCCCGCGCTCCTCGCCAGCACCATCAGGTCCCGATCAGCAAAGCATGTATCATCCGGAAGCTAACACGTTCGCCCTGCACCAGCCGTCATGGTGCGAAAAGCCCGCTGCCTATCAAAAGGTCGAGGCGCACCAACCCCCGCGCACCAGTATCCGTCATCCACCCCCCTCGGCAGGAGCTTTTCATGGACCTAAACCGTCCCAGACGACCTCCACGGATTCAAGTCAGGCCTTGGCCGGATCCGATCCATCGGCGATTCGTCCACGACGAAAAATGTAGTATAGCGCCAACCCGAGGAAAATCAGTCCGTTTATGATAAGTAATATCGTTGTTTTGGATCTTTTGGTCGGCTGTAGTAGGCCGCGTTCCAATCCGTCGTCCTTCCATTCCCGTAGCCCCGTTGCGGTCAATACAAACTGCTTATTTGATTTGTTTGTTCGATCAGAGACCAAGGTACCCAGAGGCAAGTCCATACCAGGAAAATCAAAAACACTGGAATCTATTGGTTCATTAATTTGAATCACATTTACGTCCGCTACGTCCTCGTTGATGAGATTTCCGCCTTCCCATCTACGATAGGTGACTTTGCTTGGAAACCACCCATAGCCAGCAATCATGCCAAGGCGGGAGTCCGCACGCTCCCGAATATCAAATTGCTTTACATCGATGCATGCGGCAGATAATTTCTTATCATAATACCAGAGCGACGCAGAAACATCATCGGGAAGCGTGAAGGATATGCGATGAGCTTGTTCGCCGGAAAAGTCCTCTACAGTCACCTTCGCATCTGGCGCAGAAGCTGCTTTTCCGATCCATTGATGCAACGACGAATAAACAAGATTTAGAAATGCTACAGGATTCGTTCCAAGCAGGCGAGGATCGGGCACCGTATATGTTCGTGCATGCGATCCGCCGAGCGGAAGAATCTCCGTCGCTATTCGGCCTCCGCCAGTCAATTCCTCATCTGAGTAATGTCGAAGCACACCGTGATGAACGGAAATCGTTTCGCGATAGGTCTTGCCCGCTAGTGACGAATCTTGCGGGTAGACTCTCGCGAAATCGCCGCGTATTGAATCTCCATCGACCCAAATTCGCACCGATCGTTTGACTGGAGACTCCGATACACCTTTACTCAAATTTGTGTATTGCCAATCGATGGCAAAAATACCGGATTTGATGCGCGCTCGATGATCCAAGGCCCGCTGCTCAATCGCACGAATCTCGCCGTGAGGAGGCACGTCATTAACACCCGCCATAGCTACGGCGCCGCATGCGATGAGGATGCTTGCCAGGGCTTCCATGTCTCTTCTCCAGAAATAAAACACCTGTCGAGAGCAAAACACTCTCGACAGGCGACATTCCGTATGCAGGTTTCCCTAAACCCGGTAGGATCTCAGCCTCGTGACGCCTGTCCACTAAGCCTGCGGCAATACCTGCATAGAGGATTAATTTTTACGCGAAATGACGGCTCAGTAAACAGCCATCAGGGAAAGAATACTCAGGTTCAGCAGCCATCCGACGTCATGGTCGCGGCATTATGGGGATCCTTCGTATTATCATCCTGTAAACATCCTGTTCCAACCACCCAATGGCATTTCCACTTCGTGTAGCACAGTGCTTGCGTTGTTCCCGTTCGGCAGTTTTTCTGCCCTTTGTTCGTGCCACATGCGAAGTTTCCTTGAGCGATTTCCTCCTTGTTGTCGCTCCCACAGGTGGTAACCGTCCCCACACAGGCTGAGGATGTCACGTTGGGACAAAGGGAATTGACTGGACCGTTATCAGGACATGGTGCTCCGAGAGCGACGGTCAGCAACAGCAATGGACCCGCGCAGATGGCGGCCGCAAATAAAGGCCGGCTCTTTCTAAGGCGCATCATGGCAGTTCTCCATAGTTCGGGACCTAAAGGAGGGCTACTTTCGCCGACGAGAACATCTCATCAGCACATCAATGATGATACATTCATTCCGATTCGACGGATTTAGTGACTGATTCGACGCGAATTGGAACCTTAAATGTTGACTGGTGTTCGCACGTTGTGTGAATGATCAAAGCCACATCTTTGGCCCCAACAGGGTTCCACTTCGATGGCGAAAATGAAACAACAATGATTTGCCGCGCTGCATCACTGGAGGAGGTTTCAAGTACGCCCTGAATTGCTGGATGCGTTGATTCGAGGTGTTTTATGCGGACCGGAGGCCGTGCGGGATTCGCATGAAATTCGATACGTGCCTGCTCTTCACTCGAATTCAATACCAAATAGCTCGGACTGACCGTGTATTCTTCTAGAACATGGCACGTTAAGGTCAATGGCTTTGTGATGAAAAAGGGCAGTTCATTATTGAACTGATACTCCACGGATGCACTTGTAGAGATGGCTCCTCGCCTTCCTTTCAGATGCCATTTGAGGGGAACGGAAATGGAGCCGTATGGAGGAACCTCGATTCCTCGCACTTCGGAAGTCGTGCAGTCGCAACCTGTAAGAATCTGATTGATACGAATAGAAGAAGACAACGTGTTCTTAACAGAGGCTTCGAACTCGAGAAGCCTGTCGCCCTCGACCTTCCCGAAATCATGCGCGACGGGACTTAGGATAAGAGGGGGGGCCTTAGGATGTTCTGGCAGCGCGAGATAGAAACTGACTAAGGAAATAAGCCCTGCAATGGAAGCGTAAATCATCCTTCGATTATCCATTACTTAATCCTAGTTATAAGAACCGAAAAATCTGAGATGCTCTATGATTAAAATCTACTGCGCAATCTTACGAATCTTTTCCGAATGCATAATATAATAGTTCTCTACATACAAGAGACAATCGTATCTCGAAACGCCATTAATGATGTTATCGCGTCACATTTTGAACGCGAGTCGGTCCGCGCGTCAAGAGCCCAGGCTTTAGTAACGGCCTTTTTTAGGATGCGTCTGCCGATTTCTCGAGGTTCACGCCGCTCGGCCAAAAAAATCGCTGTGCGAGTCGTCAATGAATTGAGGCCGTGTGCCGCGAACATCCTGGCTAAATGTGCCAAAATCCCACCCATCTCTCGGGCTGGAAGGCCACGCTGACATGCCTGAGCGAATGCCTGTCGTCCAGCTTAGGCTACGATTGTGGTGATTCATCGGGCACGTTTTGCTATAAAGCATGTTTCTTTTGGAAGGACGCGTATTCTTGATTCGGCAGCTTCTCTTGGGGCTCGAGGCGTTTCTCCGGCGGAGACTCAGTGTTTAGTCAAAGTGGTTAGACAAAGATCTGTTACCTTCCGGCTCATAGCCCGGACCCGAACTCGATCGAGTTGATGTTCTCCAAGTTCAAGCGACGGACAACATCATCAGATACTGAAATTATTAGGATCCTGATAGGCACGATGGAGGAAGCTTTTCGATCAATCCATACGAGTAACATCCGCAAATGGCAAAAATCCAACGCGATCGGTCCACCCGGTGAGGAGCGAAGCCGACCGCGTTGGGGTCACGCACGGGGAAGTGGGACGACTGCAATCAGACCGTTGAAGTCACGGTTTCACGGGATCCGTTCGCCGGGACTTCGGCGAGGGCGGCGGTTGTTTTCTCCTCGCGCTGAAGAACGGCAAGCTGCATATCTTGCATGGCCTGGTTCGTCAGCGCGTCCGTGAGAGCCTTCAACGACTGGGTGTTGGCATCTTCGGCAAGCTGGAAGCCGGATTTCTCAGCAACGAGAAGGTTGATCAAAAGGCCGAGCAGCCCTTGCTCAACGCCCGGCGAACCGGCATGCCCGTTGCCGTTGCCGCCTCCCCCTCCGCCGGCAACGAACACCCGTTCCGGAACAAGAGGCTGGCTGCTGCCGGCCAAATGCTCGGACACCAAAGAAAGAGCGTAGAGCCGGGGGTCCGAGAATGACTGGATCTTCCGCAGAAGAACCGACGCCTCGGAGAGCCCCACCTGGAGGACGCGCGAGCCTTCACCGCGCCCGGCAAGGATGCGCTGTTCGCTCTCAGACTGGGCTGTGACAACGCGTTGCTCTGCCTCTTTGCGGGCTCGGGCAAGGGCGGCATCGCCTTCGTTCTCGGCGATCTGGATCTGGACACGCGAGTTCGTCAACTGCGTCTGCATGGTCGCCTGAGCCTGGGCCTCGTTCAGGTTCTTGAGCTTCTCAGCCGCGGCAACCTGGTGCTCGAATGTCTCGATCTGCTCGATGGAGAGTTGGCGAAGCCGCAGTTGCTCCAACAAGGTCTCGATTTTCCCCCCGGCTTCCGCGGTGTCAGGTTTTCCAATCAGGACATCAACACATTCAATGTCGAAATCCTTGAACCGACGGCTCAGCTCGGAGCGCCCCTCAACCTGGATCTCATCTCGATCATGGAGAAGTTGGAGCATCGTCTTTTTGTGGGCGATGTCTCGAAAATAGGCGCTAAGCATCGGGTCGAGGGTTTGCGTGATCAGCTTCTTGACATCGCCGAAGCGCTGAATGACGTTGGGCGCCTTCTGGTAGTCGATGTGCACAACCACTGAGAGGGGCAGTGTCGGCTCGTACGCGTCCTTCGTCACCAGGTCGATGGAACGCAGGCTCTCATCGTAGCGATGGCTTTCCGTGCGCCCCGTCACCCAGTGCAGGACGAAGTTGGTTGTGGGGACCAGGATGATATTACCTGCATAGGTATTGAACGGATACTTGCCTGGCCCCAGTGCGCGTTCGAGCACGCCGCGCTCCCCTTCGGCCACACGTTCGCCATGCCGGAACGTGTCGCCAGAGATGTCGCGTCCGGCGCGACCGTAGTAACTCACGACCACGCCTACGTAACCAATAGGAACCACAGTCTTCGGGAAGGGCTCGATCGTTGCAAACCAGCGATTGATGAAGTACGTACCGTCGGTGAGCGTCACGTACTGCAATCCGCGCCGGCCTCCCGCACGCAAGAAGGCCTCGGGATCCTGGTAATTGTTGTGGAAGTTTTTGTCATTAAGGTCGACCCCAACGGCGGGTGCAATAATCTCCCCCGGCGCCAGCGAGGGGCCGTCGTGCACGGTGACGATCCCGATACTGTCGACGAGCGATGTTTTCGCGGGGTTAAGCGGATCGAGGGCCTCGACCAAGCCGCCAATGACCACCGGGCTGAAACCGGACTTCGTTCGGAGCTGGTTCTGCCAATCGACGAGCGTCTTGAGCTCGCGGGCCCCGGCAACGTCGAGGCGATGCACCGCTTCCTCCGTGATGATGTAGAACATCGCCAGATTGATCGCGTAGACCCCCTCACGCAGGATCTGCCGCTGACGTCCGCGCTGGCCTCGGATCGGCTCGGCCTCGGAACTTCCCGTATCACCCATCAGAAAGGCGCGCGCGTCCTGAAAGTTGTTGCACGCGACAATGTGCCCCAATGTTTGACTGGGGCTCAGGGCCTCACCATCTCTCGCGTAGACATAGCCGATTTGCCCTTGAGGAACCGTGACCAGGCGCACCCGATGGATGCGGTACTGCCACCGCCAGAAACCGAAGTGAAACCCTCCGCGCAAAAGGTCCACCTGGAACCCGGCCTCCCCACTCAAGGCCATGATCCGACCTTCCGTCACCGACCCCTTTAGCGACCAGAGCTTCTCGACAATCCCGACATGACTGTTGGGGATATAGCGGCCCCCCGCGAGTTCCGAGAGCAGAAGGACAGCCCCTACCACCCCCACAAACCCCAACAGTCCCCAGATAAGGCCGCTCGCTGGCAAGGCCTGTGCCCACAGCAGGAACGAAGCCACCCCCAAAAGCGAACCCACGGCAAAACTCCTAGGCGGAACGAGGTTGAGCAAAGAGCCAAGCCGGAACTTGTAGACCCAGTGCTCGTCGCAATTCCACATCTGTCCGGCACCCGACGCCTCGTTCCGTCGTCGAGTGTTGAGAAGGTATTCGCAAGGATTTCGCAATATTGGGACGGCACGCGCCAATTTTGAAATCTTTCGGAGCCGTTGCCGCGCGTGATTTCGAGGTGGGGTCTCGAGAAAAGAACACCGATCGATAAGACTACGATTGCAGGTTGTTGAATGAGGATCCCAGGAGGCTTGCTTCAAAAAAGCCGCCGAAACTCAAGGGAAAACGCCGAAGAGCAAAATACAACAACATCAATACTTTTAAACACCTTAGCCTTCCTACTTTTTGTGGTCTCCATGTTCAAAGTTCTTCTGAAATCTGTCCCTAGAAAATAACGCTGGAACACACATTTTTTCGCTTATCGCGGTTGTCTTGCGCACGATCCTCATCGATCCGTTCTCACTGATGCCGATCTCAACCGCAGGTTTCACAAGAGAACGGAACAAACGGCAGGGAGGGATTTCTCGACGTTTGGCGCATCTGTCAGCTCGCCAACTCGAAGGCCCTCGCATGCGTGTCGTGCGTGCTCCATACCAAGGGCGCACAGGGACTCCACTTCGCTCAAGGTGAATTTCGGCATCACATCCCGGGTCGATACAGGTGGATCACAAAAAGGGTCCGGCCTTCTCTGTTGTCTCCTAATCAATTCGGTACTGGAAGAGATATTCGCGTACCTCTCCTAAATTCATGGACGTGGCAAGATGCCTGCCAGCTAGCCGTTGTGCAATGCACGCAAGCATCGCCGAGATCCTTTAAATAGTTAAGACATAGAATATCCTTGGAAACTTAAATGTATCGGATCACGAGTTTCCCATTTGAAATTTTCTCCCATCAAGAGGTTAGATCGATATTTTATAGGATTTTTCTCTTGCTCTAAGAGCCAAAGCCGATTTAATGAGATTGGATACCCTACATTCATTCCCGTCGGAGTCGGTTTGCGAGGTTTCTGTCATGGAGAAATCAGGGATGAGTGCGCGCCGAGGTTTTACGCTCATTGAGCTCCTCGTCGTTATCGCGATCATTGCTGTTTTGATCGCCCTGTTGCTTCCGGCAGTGCAAGCAGCGCGAGAGGCGGCTCGTCGCGCACAATGCGTCAACAATCTGAAACAGTTGGGACTGGCCATCCACAACTACCATGCGGTCAACAATGTAATTCCGGCCGATGGTATGTTCTTAGGAGCTGCGTACGGCACTTGTTGCCCCCCCTCGAACGGAGGCGGCGGTTGGGGTTGGAACGCAAGTTGGGAAGTAGCAATCTTGCCGATGATGGAAGGCAATGCGCTCTACAACGCGTATAACTTCAATCAGGGGGGAGATCAAAACGCGAACTACACGACGGGTTTCACCCAAATTGCCAGCTTGCTTTGCCCGTCAGAGAATCTCAAGATCCGCCCCTCGGCTCCTTGGGCTGCCAGCAGCTATCACGGCAATCACGGGGGTCCAGGCGTCGTCAAGAACTGGTCAGGCACGATTGTTCAGAACTTCACCACTTATCCTCAAGCTTGGTGGGGAGCCGACTCGCAGTTCGCCTTCTTCGGGTTTGAAGGGGTCACCGACGGCACGTCGAACACCGCCCTGATCAGCGAGAAGCTGCTCGGCCTGGCGAACAACCCGGTGGTTTACCCCGGCACGAACGACGGCCGTCGCGGCTTCTTCACGGCGAACTACAGCGGTGCGCTCGATAGCACGAACGGCGCCGGTGCTCTCACGGCCCTGGCCGCCTGCAAGAGCATTGCGGCGACGACAGGATCGGTTGGCTCCTATTTGAGCGGTGCCAACTGGTCGCTCTCGTACCCGTGGCATACCTCCAATAGCGCCTACGTCCACTTCAACACGCCTAACGGCAACTCGTGCATTGCCTCGTCGGGCGACTCGGCTGCGGGCAACCCCTGGGGCGGCTCCGGTGCGATGATCACCGCCACGAGCAACCACTCGGGCGGCGTTAACGTCTGCTTTACAGACGGCTCCGTCAAGTTCGTCAAAGACTCCATCTCACCGCAAACGTGGTGGGCTATCGGCACCAAGTCGATGGGTGAAGTGGTCAGCGCTGATTCGTTCTAATCGATCGGCTCTTTCGAGCTTTGGGTCGGCTCTGTTGACGCAGAGCCGATCCTTCTTTGCTTTTTCGAAAAAGATTGTGTCAAACGCGTCGGCCTACTGAGAGGCAAGGCTCGTGTGCCTCGTCGTCCCTGGTTTTCGGGAACGCGGCCTATAGAGCCTCGGCAGGGGTCTCCCACGCCAACGCTATAGACCATCGAAGAAGCTGTTCTTCGTGTTTTGAAATTCTTAGGAGTCAAGAATCCGATGCGACATCTGGGTCGGCTATTCGGCATGATCGTTGTGGCAGGGGCTGCATGGTGTCTGTCCGGCTGCGGAGGCAACTCCATTGAAGAAGGCATGCCGCAGAACATCGACATGACGAAGGACTATACTCCGGCGGCCAACAAGGACATGATGATCCCCGGGGATATCAAGAAGGCCGCCAAGGCCAATCGTCCCAAAGGTGCGCCTTCGATCCCCTGATTCCGTAGTGGGACTCTCACGGATCTCTGTCAAACTCGCTCCCGGGTTCACATCGAACCCGGGGAGTGCCAGCAAGACCCCGGCCACGAGTCCCCCCCGGAAACTCGCGATGGCTGGGGTCGAGGGATGAGTGCTTTGATACGTCGGCGTTGGTTGGTTCTCACGTGCGGGCTCGTGGTCCTCGCGTTGGTTGGGGCAGGGTACCGGCTCATTGAAGAGCGGGCCTTTCGCGCGGAGCTCGAGAAGGCCAGAACCGACTTCGAGTCGGGTTACCGGGGTCTGGCCCGGCAACGGCTCGCCAAGCTGGCCGAGCAGTGGCCGGCGAGTGCTGAAGTTCTCTTCCAGCTCGGTGTCTGCGAAGAAACGTTGGGACATCGCGAAGCGGCCCTGGCATCGTGGGCCAAGGTGCCCGCGGCAACGTCCTTCTCCGGGCGTGCCGCCGCACTCAGCGGCGAGGTCCTCATCGACGCCGGTCGATATCGCGAAGCGGAAACGCTTCTCGAAACGGCACGCAGCGCAAACGGGCCGAACGACCCCGATCTCCGCCGGGCTTTGATTCGGCTCTATCGCTTCGAAGGCCGAACGAACGACGTCCGCAGGCTCGTTCGTGAGTCTTGGGCCACAGCGCCCGACCCAGTCGCCATTCTCAAAGAACTCTGGGTCATCGACAACACGCCGGTTCCCGCCGAGGCACTCGAAGCGGCCCTCGCAAAGGCCGACCCCAATGACGACCGTGTCTGGCTCGGCCAGGGTAATCTGGCCATGCTCACAGGCCGCTTCGACGAGGCGCGACGCAAGCTCGATGCCTGCCGCAAGCATGCGCCTCACGACGAAGTCATCTGGCGCGGGCTTCTCGATCTGGGCCGAGCCTCCGGTGACCTCGACACAGTCTTGGAAGCCGCGTCTCGCCTGCATCTCTCCACCAGCCGATTGACGGAGACCGAGGTCCTCGGTTTGCGCGCGTGGCTTGCTTCCCGTCTCGGTCGGTCCAACGAGGAACGTAAGGCTTTGCTTGCGCTCCTGGAGCGCGATCCCGGCGATGCCAACGCCCTGGAACGACTTGCGACGCTCGCCTGGGATGAGGGACAATCCGCCGAGGTTTCCCGCTTCCGTGCGCAAAAGCAGGCCATCGACGACGCCAAGGTGCTCTATCGTAGCCAAATCCTCAATCAAAAAGATCTGACCGCCAACATTCCAGAATTGGTCCGCCTGGCCAAGATCATGGGGCATCGCTTTGACGAGTTCGCCTGGTCACACATTCATGCCGGCACCCCGGAGAAGGAGCGGGGGACGGCAGAGGCTCTTTCTCAAGAAATCATTGCATCAACAACTTCTGAATCGACGCTCGCGGATCGGTTCGCCGACCTGCACCCTCCGTCGGAGCCTGCAGGCTCTCGATCAGAGGCCCTGGCGGTTGCCGATCCTGTCTTCACCGACGACGCCCAGGCGGTAGGCCTGCAATTCACGATGGACAACGGCCAGACGTCACTCCACAACCTTCCCGAAACGATGTCAGGTGGGGTGGGCGTGCTCGACTACGACAGCGACGGTTGGCTCGACGTCTACGCCGTTCAAGGGGGATCGCTGCTGACGGAACCGAGCGAAGGACGAGATGGCGATCGCCTTTTCCGCAACCAGGGGGACGGCACCTTCCGCGACGTAACCGCCGCGGCCGGCCTGGTCATGCCGAACCATGATTATGGCATGGGGGTGACCGTGGGGGATTACGACAACGACGGCGACCCCGACCTGTTTGTGACGCGACTCCAGTCCTACGCGCTCTATCGCAACCGGGGCAACGGTACATTCGAGGATGTCACCGAGGCCGCCGGGCTGCTCGGCTCACGCGACTATCCCTCGTCGGCGGCCTTCGCCGACCTGGACAACGATGGCGACCTCGACCTCTACGTTTGCCACTACATGGTCTACGACCCCGAGCATCCACCCCTCTGCCGCAACGAGAAGGGGGAATACTATTACTGCGACCCCAGCCGCGTCGACCCCGCACCCGATCATGTCTTTCGCAACGACAAGGGAAAATTTGTCGATGTTACGGCGGAAGCGGGGTTCGTCGACCCCGGGGGACGAGGACTCGGCGTGGTGATCGCCGACGTGGATGATGACAACAAGGTCGACCTGTTCGTCGCGAACGACGGTACCGCCAACTATCTCTTCCACAACCTCGGGGGGTTCAAGTTCGAGGAAGTCGGGCACATCTCCGGAGTCGCGGGCAACGCAGGCGGAGGCTACCAGGCAGGGATGGGGGTGGCTTGCGTCGACCTGGACGGCGATGGCCGCCCCGAGCTCCTGGTCACAAATCTCTATGGCGAAGGAACGACGCTCTACCAAAACCTCGGGCAGGGGGCATTCCACGACGGTTCCGCGGCGGCTGGCTTGTTAGCAGCCACACGTTACCTGCTTGGCTTCGGCATCGCCCCGATCGATTACGACGCCGACGGACGGCCGGACCTGATCATGGCCAACGGCCATGTCAACGACCAACGCCCTCGCTACCCCTATGCGATGCCCGCCAAGCTCTTCGCCACCGGCGAGCGAGGGCGCCTGACCGACGTATCCTCTCGCGCGGGCGAACCCTTTCAGGTGCTTCGAGTCGGTCGAGGCCTCGCTACCGCCGACCTCGACAACGACGGCAAGGTCGATGCCCTCATTGTCGGACAAAATGAGCCCCTGGCTTATTTCCACAACAAGAGTCCTAGCGGCCGCTTCGTGACCTTCCAGCTCCAGGGGACCCGGTCGAATCGAGACGGTGTCGGCGCACAGGTGACCCTCACCAGCCAAGGACGCCGCCAGGTCGCCCAGCGCGTCGGCGGAGGCAGCTACCTCTCCGCCTGCGACCCTCGCCTCCACTTCGGGCTGGGGACAGCCGACCGCATTGAGTCCGTCGAGGTTCGTTGGCCCTCGGGACAAATCGATCGGTACGCGAACCTCACCCCCGACACCGGCTACCTCCTTCGCGAAGCCGACCCGGCGCCAGCCCCTTTGCCCGGGTTCCGAAAGCGCCTCAACAAGTGACCAACCACTCCAATGGCGTCGCTCCCTGCAAACTGCACTTGGTTCCTCCTGACCGTGATCGGAAGCTGCCAGACTTCGATCATCTCGCACGAAACTCTTCAAAATCGATCGTGGAGATTGACCTTAACCCATCGCAGCCACCAGGTTTTGCCTCCGCAAGCACCCGTCTTGAGCCATTAAGACCGAGCAACACTCGCAAGAATTCATAGGCCCTTGCGGGTTCCCCTGCCGATACCCCCCCTGATTACCTAAACTTTGGGTTTCCCCAAAATTTGCAGAGGTTCCGAATCTGCCGATTTTGTCGGATTGCCGTCTCCAGGACTTGGAGGGGAGCATGCGTCGGAGACGCCTGCTGCTGATGTCGATCACGCTATTGTCCTCATGGATTGGGCAAAATGGATGGGCTCAAACCGAGGCGCATTCCCCCCTGCCTGCGCTTGAGGAGCCGCCAAAGCCACCGAAACCGCCCGCGCCCCGTACTCGCGCCAATGCGCGATCCACGACGGATCGGTTTTCATCTCCCCCTCGCAATACGCCTCAGCCGATCCCAGGGCCTGCCAGCAATGGCTTGCCTGTCGGAGGGAGCGATGCGGCAACTCCACGCGGCCTGCCGATCAATCTCGCGACAGCGATGGAGCTCTCAGGGGCTCGGCCGCTCGACATCGCCACGGCAACCGCCCAGGTTGAGCAGGCGCTGGCGCAACTGCTCCAGGCCCAGGCCCTTTGGATCCCGAACCTCAACGGTGGGGTCGACTATTTCCGGCACGACGGCTATCAGCAAAACTTGTTCACGGGTGGCTTGTTTCAAAAGGGAAGGCAGAGCCTGTTCGTTGGCGGAGGTCCCAGCGCTTCCTTCGCGTTGACTGACGCCATTTTTGCTCCGCTGGCCGCGCGACGCGTTGTGGCCTCCAGGCGAGCCGACTTGCAAGCGGCGAAAAATGACAGCCTGTACGCGGTCAGCCAGTCTTTCTTCCAGCTTCAGGCCGCGCGAGGCAGACTCCTTGGCGTTGCGGCCACGATTGTGAGGGCCGAGCTGCTCGTGGACTTTGCCAAGGGACTGGCACCGAGCTTGATCGCGCCGCTCGAGATCAACCGTGCGAAAACCGAGCTTCAGAGCCTCCGGCAGAGCCAGCAACTGGCCATTCGAGATTGGCGGGTCGCGAGCGCCCGTTTGGCCGAGGTGTTGCTAATCGAGCCGTCGACGCTGCTCGAGCCGGTGGAGCCTCCGTTCCTGCAGATCACCTTCATCCCTCCCGATCAGTCGGCGGAAGAACTGATGCCGATTGCTCTGAACACGCGCCCGGAGATCGCCTCCCGCAAAGAGCTGGTAGCCGCCGCGTTTCAGCTCCTCCGCCAGGAGAAGACGCGGCCGTTGCTGCCCAATCTTTACGTTGTGAGTCCCGCAACGACGACAGGCATCATGTCCGCGGGCAACTTCTCGGGAGGAGCCAATGGCGCCATAGGCTCCAACAACAGCCGGTTCGACATTGAAATTGCCGCGGTCTGGCAGCTTCAGAATGCGGGGATCGGCAACATCGGCCGGATCCGGCAACGCCGAGCCGAGCAGGAAGTTGCCACGATCGACCTCACGCGTACCGTCTTCCGCGTGAAATCCGAGGTCTCGCAGGCTGTCGCCCGCCTTCAGACCGCACGAGTGCGCGTGGTCGAGACCGAAGAGGGAGTGCGCCAGGCCATCGAATCGGCGGACAAGAACTTTATCGGTCTGCGCGAAACCACACGCCCTGCCGGCGAATTGCTTCGATTGGTGGTTCGCCCCCAGGAAGTCGTGGCCGCAATTCAGGCGATGAACGTGGCTTACGAGCAATATTCGGCGGCCATCAACGAGTACAACGCCGCCCAGTTTGAAGTTTACCGCGCCCTCGGTCAGCCAGCCCAGTGGGTGACCTGCCAGGCATTGCCGCAACGCGCTCCTGTTTCCGTTTTGGGCCCCGCGCCGCCGCCGCAACCTTCAGAGGTCCCTCAAAATACCGGAAGGCCTGGGCAAAACGCGGGGAAGCCTCGGCAAAACGCGGGAAAACCGCGCTGAGCTTGCAAAGCCGGCAGGCGTCCATCTCGGAACGAAGGACTCGCATGAAAGTCCGGCATCGCTGAAAAACGTGAAAGTCACTTCATCTTAGGATAAGGAAGGAATTGGATCGACTCTCGGCCTCTGCCGGTTTCGCTCTCTCCGTATGATGACGGATGAAGCGCCGATCGAAATCCGATGGGGAAACTGGTGGAAGTCAGAGCGTCGGTCGTACGAAGAGCTCAAAGTAAGGATTGCCGAGTCGCGAAGGATGTCCGACGGACTCTCAACCTGGTAAACCTTTTACCCGATGTTGCGGACCATGCTCAGCATGGATCCACGCGTTTGAGAGTGTTTGCAGCCAGACACAGGAAGCCCGGTCGAGGTCACGATGAACCCGATTGTCTTCGCACTCCGACGACCGATCACGGTCATGATGTTGGTACTTGCCCTCGCGCTTGGGGGGGGCTTCAGCATCGTCCGGATGCAGAAAGACATTTTCCCATCCATGAACCAGCCTGTGCTGTACATCCTCCACGGCTACGGCGGCATGGACCCCAAGCAGATGGAAGGGCTCATCACCAACGTTTACGAGCTCTTCCTTCAGTACGTCAACGGCATCGAGCACGTCGAGTCGAAGTCGATTCAGAGCATGACCATGCTCAAGGTCTACTTCCAGGAAGGGACGAATATGGCGGAGGCGACCGCTCAGACGGTCGCCTTCTGCAACAAGGCTCTGGCGGTGATGCCCGTTGGCGCTTTGCCACCGCATATCATCCGCCTCGACGCGGGGAGCTTGCCGGTCGGCTACCTTGTCTTTGCCAGCAAAGGGAGGACGGTGGGAGAGCTTCAGGACCTGGCCTTGTTCCGGGTCCGTCCGATGTTCTCGGGGCTGGCGGGAATCGCCTCGCCTCCCCCCTTCGGAGGCAACATTCGATCGATCGTCGTCAACGTCGATCCCGACCGCCTTCGTTCCTACAACCTCTCGCCGCAAGATATCGTTGACGCGATTGACCGAGGCAACTACGTCGCACCGTCGGGCAACGTCACCATCAAAGACCAGCTCGCGATGGTCCCCACCAACGCGATGGTTATTAATCCACAAGAGCTACGCAACGTCCCGCTCAAGCTGGGGCAGAACGTCTATCTTCGCGACGTGGGCACGGTGGCCGACGCCACCGACGTCCCCGTTGGCTACGCCCTGGTCAACGGCCGGAAGTCCGTCTACCTTCCGGTGGTCAAGCGGTCGGACGCGTCGACGCTCAACGTGGTTTCGGCGGTCAAGGAGAACCTGTACCGGTTCCAGGCAGCCATGCCTGACGATGTCGAAGTGACCTATGAGTTCGACGAGTCGCCGATCGTCTATCGAGCCATCGAGAGCGTGGGGGTCGAAGGAGCGCTCGGGGCCGGCCTCACGGGGCTCATGGTGCTACTCTTCCTGCGCGACCTTAAAGCCGTGATCGTCGTTGTGCTGAATATTCCTCTGGCCCTTCTTGGGGCCGTCATCGTTCTGGATCTCACCGGCAACACGATCAACATCATGACCCTGGGAGGGCTGGCGCTCGCGATCGGAATTCTCGTTGACGAGGCCACCGTCGAAATCGAGAATATCCATACGCAGATGGAACATACGTCCTCGATGTCGCGAGCCGTGCGGCAAGGGAACCTCGAAACGGCGGTGCCACGGCTCCTTGCGCTTTTATGTATCCTCTCTGTGTTCATCCCGTCGTTCATCATGGTCGGGCCGGTGCGATCTTTGTTCGTACCTTTGTCTTTGGCTGTCGGTGCCTCGATGGTCACCTCTTACTTGCTGTCCAGCACGCTGGTGCCCGTTCTCAGTGTTTGGCTGCTCGACAACCGCCACGGCACGCACGGCCAGGGCGGGGGAGAGCGTCCCGGCTTCTTCACCCGGTTCCAGAACCTGTTCGAAAAGGTCGTGAGCTGGACGGTGGGCCATCGCAAAATTGTGGTTCTCGTCTACTTGATCGCCGCGGCGTCGGTCGTGATCGGGGTAGGGGACCGTCTTGGTCGCGAGCTCTTCCCCCGGGTCGACGCCGGTCAGTTTCAGCTCCGCGTCAGGCCCCCCCAAGGAACCCAATTCGAACTCACACGCCAGGTCGCGCAAAAGACTCTCGAGGTGATCTCCGAAGTGGCCGGCCCCGAAAACGTGGGGATCACCATGGGCTACGTCGGGGCCACCCCACCGCAGTTCGCCATCAACGCCGCCTATCTATGGAGCCGAGGTCCCGACGATGGTCTGCTCCGAATCGGCATGAGTGAGGAAAGCAAAGTCGGCGTTTTCGAGCTTCAGGAAAAATTGCGTAAGGCTCTCCCCGAAAAAGTGGGAAAATGGTTTCGAGGAGAACTTTTGCGGCTTGGCCTCACCCCCGAGCAAGTGGAACAGCGCCTTGGCGACCTCGTCTTCGCCTTTGAACCCGGCGACCTGATCGCGGAGACAATGAGCCTGGGAGCCCCGGCTCCTATTGAAGTGGTCGTCAGCGGCCGAAGCCTGGCCGACTCGAGCACTTATATGGACAAGCTTCGTGCCCAGTTGGAAAAAATCGGCTCGTTGCGCGACATGCAGGTCCAGCAGTCGATGCATTACCCGACCGTCCAGGTATCGATCGACCGGGAGCGAGCGGGCCTCAGCCTCGTGACCGCCCGCGACGTAGGCAATTCGTTGATCGCCGCGACGTATTCAAGCCGCTACACCTCCCGTATTTATTGGCGCGACGATGCCAGCGGTACGTCCTACCAGGTTCAGGTGGAGGTTCCTCCGCTGCAAATGACCAAGGCGACCGACATCGAGCTCGTTCCCTTGACCCCGCAGGCTACGCGGCAGGCCGTGCCAGCAGCCTCGCTCGATTCTCCGTCCAATCCCACGCCGCCGCTTCTGGTGCGGGACGTGGCCCGCGTGATGCGAAACTCGATGCCTGGGGAGATCGACCGCTACAACTCGAGGCGCTACCTGAGTCTGACCGCCAACGTGGAAGGGGAAGACCTCGGCCGAGTCATCGATCGGATCGAGCAAGGAATCAAAAATGCCGGTCAACCCCCAAAGGGAATCGAGATCGAGCTGCGTGGGCAAGTGAAGCCGATGCTGCAAATGTTCCAGAGCCTCGAGATTGGACTGGGGGTCGCCGTCATCGTGATTCTGATCATGCTGACCGCGTACTTCCAGGCGCCAAGGCTTGCCATCTCGGCCGTTGCCGCGGTTCCCGCTGTCCTCTCCGGCGTGGTCCTCGCGCTTTGGATCACGCACACGACTTTGAATATCGAGTCGTTCATGGGGGCGATCATGGCGGTCGGCGTGGCCGTCTCGAACGCGATCCTCTTGGTGAGTTTTGCCGACCGCCACCGCCGCGAAGAAGGAATGCCGGCCGCTCAAGCCGCAATCACCGCGGCCAAGGGGCGGCTCCGACCCATCATCATGACCGGATGTGCCATGATCTCAGGGATGGTCCCCATGTCGCTCGGCCTGGAGAAGGGAAGTGAGCAGAACGCTCCCCTTGGTCGAGCGGTGATGGGGGGAATGGCCTTCTCCACGTTCGCGACGCTTCTGGTTCTACCAGCCGTCTTCGCGCTCGTCTTGAACAAGGCCTCGAACCAATCCCCTTCACTCGACCCTGACGATCCGATGAGCTCGCACTACGACCCGATCCACCCCGCGCATGGCGGGGACGGCCCCCATGAAAACGCTCCTGCTCTAACCAATGCCCCCTCTCCCAACCCTCGAGCGACCGCAGAGCCGCCCGACACAGCTCATCCTCAACCGGAGGGCGCACCCAATGCCGACGACGCTTGATAGGCTACCGCGACTTCATTCTTGGAAGCGACGATCCATCGAGATGAACGCAAGTCTTCTCGTGCTGGCCGCACTGGTGGCGCCAGGTTGCGGGCACGCCGAGAAGGGAAAGACCGCGGAAAAATCTCAAGGGGGGGCGAGTAAGAGCACCGAGGGGAAGACCGCGGGAATCCGCGTCATTCAGCCCGAGCGCCGAGACCTTCGGATGACGGTGGTTCAGCCGGGAACGATTCAGGCGTTCGAGGTCACCCCGATGTACTCGCGGATCGCGGGTTACGTCAACAAGTATCACTACAACATCGGCGACGTGGTCAAGACGGGCAATATTCTGCTCGACATGTGGATCCCCGACCTGGTCGAGGAGCTCGATCAGAAGACCGCGGCGGTCAAGCGAGCCGAAGTTCAGATCAAGGTTACCGAAAGTGCCTTGCGAGCAGCCGAAGCCCGGCTCGAAAACACCAAAGCTCGCATTCTCTCCGCTGAGGCAGGGGTCAAAAGAGCCCAGGCCAGCTACACGCGCTGGCTTTCGGAGTACAAGCGTCTTGAAACGCTCGTGGATCGCCAGGTGCTCGACGTGCAAGTGCGCGACGAGACCTATCGCCAGTTCGAAGAGGCCTCTGCTGCTCGCGACCAGGCCAACGCGATGGTTTCCGAGTCCGTCTCTTCACGCGACCAAGCCGCGGCGGATCGGGACCGAGCCCGTGTTGACATCGATTCCGCCCGTGCCGACCTGGAAGTTGCCCGCGCAGCGCAGCGGCAGTCCAAGGTCATGGTCGACTACGGCAACATCAAGGCCCCCTACGACGGAGTGATCACCCAGCGCAACGTGAGCCCAGGTGATTACCTGGAACCCGGAGGAGGGAACATGGGGCGCCCTCTCTTCGTGCTCGAGCAGATCAACCCGGTCCGCGTCTTCGTGGGAGTGCCCGAACTCGCCTCCTACTTCATCCACGTCCACGACACCGCCCTGATTCGCTTTCAGGCGATCCCGGGGGCCACGCGCGAGGGCAAGGTCGTGCGCTCGGGCTTCTCCCTCAACCCCATGACCCGCACCCTACAAACCGAGATCGACATTCCCAACGACGATAACCATCTCCGCCCGGGTTGGTACGCGACGGTCACCATCACCGTCGACCGCAAGCAAGTCTGGACACTCCCCTCCAACGCCATCTCCTTTCAGGGAGGGCAAACCTACTACGTCTATCTCGAAAAGGAGGGCAAACCTGTCCGGACTCAGGTCCTCATCGGGCCATCTGACGACACCCACACCGAGGTCCTCAAGAAAGTTACAACCGCTCAAACCAACACCAATGACCTTCCCCCCTTCGACGGTACCGAGCGAGTCCTTGTCGGCAACTTCGACGCCCTTGCCGAAGCCGAGGCGGAAAACACGAAAGCCTCCCAGGCATCGAAATAATCGCTCACTGCCGACCGGTCTCATTCTGGCTCTCGCCCATGTCCCCATGGGCGATTTGTCAAACGCAAACGCTTTATCTCCACCACTTGCGAGAACGTGGTTTGGAACCAGCCGTTTCGGCGCTCTTGATCATACTGACTCCTGTGAGCGTCTCTTCAATGGCGAAAACAGGCGTACCGACGCTTGATATCCCTTCTCTGTAAGAGCACCGCTCCCTCTCTCAACGTCCGCTCAATACCGTCAATCGGGGGACGTCCGAACCAAGTTGCCCCTACTCGCCTCGACAGCACAAGCCGCTCACAGCCATGCCCAATCAACGACCCTACCCGACCGACAGCAAAAGATTGCTTGCAATGCACGTTTTGAAAAATCAAACACTCCAATCCTGGCAAGCGAGTCTCGTCGGCAAAGAATGGCGACTCATCCTCCACTGAGCGAGATGCCGCTATATTCTCTTTGGTGCTCCCCCGATTCAGAGACATTCCATCCCAGATCACTCACGCTTCCCGAAATGCGCACGCCATTCATCTTAAGGCTATTCGTCCGGACGTCTCCTCGGTAGGATTTAAGCCTAACTAAGTCCGACATAACGGTGTTGCGAAAACAATCCTCAAAAGAGACGCCGTACAGCCATGCCATTGGCATATCGTCACTTGCCAAACGCTTTAACGTCCGGTGATATTTTTCTTGCCCGTGGTATCGGCAATCCGTTAAGCTCCAACACGTCACGAATTTAAAAGCCTCTTTCCTTCTCCGGGTCCCCTCGCTTAATTGCTGGAGGTTGCCTTCTATGGGCGCACTGAAGCGGTACGGACTCGTTTCCGTCGCGGCCTTGCTGGTAGGAGCCGCTACGTTGGCTTCCAATCCTTCCACGCCTGGTTCCCCTTTGAGCCATACCGAGAGCGCTGCGATCTACGGCGGCCAGGTGGCATGCGCCAGAAATCTCGACTTCCAGTGCTTCCAATTGGCAACACCAGAAACCGGTGCGTGCTCGACCGGCGTTTGCTGGACGGTCTCTCAAAATCCCATGGTCTCCAAAAGCATTTTCACGCCCCAAACTCAAGGTCCCTTTCCGTGCCTCGGCCTTATGTCTGGTGCATGTTGCGCACCAGGCTCGGTAGCGCAAAGCAATTGCGGCGACGGGTAATCGTCCCATCAGTGATGGCCAGGAAACCTCTTTTCCGCCTGGCAACTCCTCCACGGTTCTTCGCCCCTGCTTCGGGTCACTCGCGTTATCGGGGGCGATTTCACGGCTGCAATCTGATGCGAAACCTAATAGCGCTTAGGGGAGTGGACCAGCAACAATCTTCGCTTATCATCCTCAACCCGGCAAAGTCTGTTTTCCTTTTAGACTTCTCTTAGATCTCTTCGTTCTTGGTGTACGAACGCCCGTCTTCCTTAAAAGATCGCCGATAACACACGCTTCAAGGTAAATTCAAGAGACCCTACCTATCGTGGCTTTTTCATTGTCCTTCTTGCAGTAATTTCGCTCATTTCCTCAGGAGATGCATAGCATAGGTTCCCAGCAACGGATTACCCCTGTTTGCTTTAGCCCACTCTCAGGATGTTCCGATCGTGTTTCATCTCATCGTCGCATCGGCACTTCTTGCCAACGCCGCCTCCACAGACAACACGCTTCCTCAGGCGGCAGAGATCGCGGACACGATCGAGCAAAATTGGTCGAAGATCAACGGGATTTCCGTAAAATACACATGCCATCAAAAGCGCTTAAAAAGCGTCGAAGGCGCCCTTGTACCCCGAGGGCCTCATTCCGCACTTTATATGAATACCTACCAGGGCTCTTTGATCTATTGGAATGCGCTCGCCGAGGGTGAGATCCCCTTATGGCTGGAAATGTCTTACGACGGGCAAATCTACTATGAGCGCAGGACCGTGGCGAAAGAATTCGTGTCGAACAATGTGGTCGTACCATCACGCCTTCGTGACGGCGCACTCATGCGCACAGGACTCGCAACGGTAGACGGCCCTGGCTTTTACTTCGAGTGTCTGGCTTGTCCCAATTACGAGGGGCGAGGTTGGCTGATTAATCTTAGCAGGAAAACACTGCTCATATCCTCGCCGCCCCATGTTTTGGAGGATAAACGCCCCTACAGCCTGGTCAACGCGCTTCGCACGGGACTCTACCGCGCGACGCAATACGTGACATTTGGCAATGCCAGATGCATTGAGGTGATCGGTCCTGGTGATCATCTATGGTTGGATACCACTCTCAACTTTGCTTTGCGCCGGAGACTGTGGGATTGGCGGCCTGGCGGACCTCGGCAATTGGAAATCAAACTGAATGACTATCGCACCGTCGAAAACGATCAAACTCTTAAGCTTCCCTATGATATCACCATGCAGATTTACGCTATGCCTTTGTCTGATCATCCCTGTCCCGCGGAGCCAATGACTGAAGTATCGGTCGCTGTACGCGAAACCATTGTCGGGCCATTTAAACCCGAGAAGTTTCGCCTTGAGGCATCACCAGGAATGACGGTCATTGATAGCACGTCGTTGAGAGGGATTCGCGAACCGAATGACAAGTCGCCGGTTATCATCCGCGCCGGTGAATCACCCGAAGCTACACAAGCCGCACTGGATGCTGCGATCAGGGGCATCTCCTACCGAAATAATCATTCCTTTTTCGTCATCAATGTCGCGATTCTGCTCATAATTGCCGGAATCCTTGCCTATCGTCGGTGGAATATCCAAAGCACGGGCTAAAGCGGGTTTCCTCACTTCTGCCAATGAGAGGAAGAGAGGCCACGGTGCAATAGGGTAGGGGGGATCCGGTTGCCAATCCATCTTGATTCGCTATCGACAGAGATCATCTACATAGGTGCTGATTTTGCTAGTCCTCCAAGTTGCGATGTTAGCTATTTATCTCGGCACAACACCAGACTCGCCCAAAGGCCATGAGCCCACCGATTGGCGCGATAGCGTGAATTGCGGGCCCAATTGCGTTTACCTCGTTTTGCGCCTTGAAGGCTACGAAGTGACCTATCGCCAAATTCGCGATGCTTTAAAGCTCGGACCGCTTGGATGTACGATCGCCGACATGCAGACGACCCTGGCAAAATTTGGTCTCAACAGCTCGCCCGTCCGCTGCCAGCTCGATGAGCTTGAACCACACCTGCCGGCAATCGTTCATCTGGAGGCAGACACGAGCGATCTTGGGCATTTCGTCACGGTACTTGGATGCGATTCAAAAAGCGTCTTCGTTGTGGAAACCCTTAATGCTCAGGTCGTTCCCGTGGATCGCAATGAGTTCTTGCGTCAGTGGTCCGGCGCTGCACTTGTCCCCAAGCGGCGGTCGACCTGGCCATGGCGGCCGGCGATCGTCGGCGTGCTTGGCCTGGTGATCGTGGCTTTATCACTGGCTGAAAGACCAGCCAAACCCATTCGCTCCCAAAAATAAGTTTTCCATGGATCCTGAGATCCGTCCGGACACGTTATGCTCCGCTTTCTCTCCACGAGTGCCGCCGTTCTCACTTGCTGCCTTCCCATCCCCCGGGCAAACGCGGACATTGCCACCGACCTGCCAAGCATCAGAACGGAGTTGAACACCCGCTGGCGAAACATGCCTCCCTTCCGAGCGGATTTCATTCTCCACGGCCTCGTGGATCGACGCCCCGAGTTCGAAAGGCCAGGCGAACCTCCATGGTTTCCTGCCACCCCCAGCGGAAGCTATCCCCAGCAATCTGGGTGGATCTCCATCTATCCCGATCACATCCGCTATCGTTACATCGGCAAACCTCCTAAGTACGATATCACGGAGGTGCCGCTAGAAGTGCGGTACAACGGTGAGCGAAGCATCAAGTTTAACGAGATCTCACAAAATTATCATGAAATGTTTCCGTTCATAGAGAAGACACGGCAGGATTGGTGCGCTCATTTCATGATTACGCTCTGGCAGCTCAATTTTATCGAAAAACTACGACCCGGTGAGAGGATTCGCGAATATCTCCTTCCCGACGCCTTGGACCAACCCGGCTATGTGGCCCTTGGCATGGAGCCTATCGAGAATGTCAACTGCGTTCATCTTAAACGTCATGATCAGGACGAGCTTTGGCTTGCACCACAATACGACTGGAACATTGTTCGCAGGCGATGGCGAAAACTCCCCTCCCTTAAGCCAGGTGAAGAAGCGGCTCTCTCTGATAAACCTCTTTACTTTGTATCCACACACAGAGACTTCGTGAAAGTTTGCAACCGCTATATGCCCCAAGAAATCTGCATGACCGAAGAGCTCGAAGGCAACTCCTACTTTCATCAACGCCTTCTCATTCGCAGCTACAGAGAGATCCCTAATGACGCGTTTGAGCCGACCCCCGCGACAGGGTGGACTTGGCACATCACGAAGAGTGAGAAGCACTCTGAGATCAAGCGAGATCGCGAAGGATTTCCGCGATTCGAAGCCCTCATCACACGGTTGGCCGGCAAAACCGTCAGGGCACAGCCTGGTCCTCGAGAACCTCTCTGGCTCTGGCTCTTGGCATTAACACCCTTGGGAACGGCCGCGGCGATCGTCGCTTTCCGAGGAGCGCACCATGCTCGTCCACGGTAAGCGGCAACATGGCATTCCTTCGGGCCCCCCTCTTTCCAGAACCGTCACTTTCTGTGTTTTGCTGATCCTTTTTAATGGTCCCGGCTGCGACAAGGAAAAGCCTCCTCGAATACCAGCTCTTCCCGTGCGACTAGGATCCCTGGACCCCTTAGCAATAGACCATGATGACACGAATCAATTATCACATATTCTATCGAAGTTCTCACCGCCGGGAGAGCATGAGGGGCCCGTCGATGCCACGGATGCACATCTTTTAAGACTCTTTGTCTGCGATCCAGCCTGGACCGATCGTTCTCACATCATCGCTAACTTTCTGGGGGAGGGTTATCGCGACCTCCCTCCTGGACCCGGCAATCCGTTATTCTACGGGGGCCGCGGACTCATCGGCTACAAACAACTCGTTCCGGGACCGTCCGCGGACAAACCTCCATCAACTCCAGGCGAGGCTCACGTCGGCCAGTATTTGGCGATGTTGGGTGAAGTAGGGGTAGAGCCAAGCCGCGAGATCCCGTTAGGAACAACACTCTATCGCGTGCGGGATTTGGTGGCCGACACAGCCGATCGCTTCAGTTTCGATCAAGAAATCGAGTGGCGAGTTGTTGCACTCGCCTATTATCAGCCTCACATTCAAAACTGGCGCACAAGGTTCGGCAAAGAATTAACCTGGGCACAGATTACCCGGGAGTTGCTACAGCGAATTCGCGACGGCCAGGTCATAACTCGATCCTGCTTTGGTACGCATTTGCTGTACACCCTGGCCACGCTTTATCGAGTCGACAAGCGCGTCAAGCTCTGGGACAGTTCACTTCGTCGCGATGTCGAGGCTTGTTTACAGACCACAAGCAAAACCCTTGAGGCGTCTCAACGATCCGATGGCTCTTGGGATTCTTCCTGGCTCAAGGGGACTTCCTCTGAGCCGACTCCATTGCCTTTGTTGGAACGCATCCTCGTGACGGGACACCTTCTGGAATACCTGGCAATTCTTCCCAAGGGCCTCCGTCCCCCCGATCCTGTTGTCTCCCGCGCAGGCCATTATCTTCTCAACGAGCTCGACAAATTGGATCAAAAGATTCTCAACCGCTTCATTTGCCATTCAAGCCATGGCGTGAGAGCGTACTATCTGACCGGGCCGCGTACGGCGCGCCAACGAGTTCAAGGCGCCTTTTAAACCATCAACGCCACTCGATTATTTTGCAGAAGGAATGTCACCCGGTTTTACCTCGGTGAGGAAAGGTCGTCTTCTTTGACCGTGTCTCCGTAACCGGCCTGGCCGGCAAAATATTCCATCGCATCAACCATCAAAAACCTCTGCATTGAGTGCCCGGCCAGATTCTTCGCTCGGCTCGTCTCCGTTTCCATTTTGGCCCTCCGGAGATATGCCCTGGAGGACCCGAGAAATGAGAATCGGCCGGCTTTGGCGAGAGTTCTCGGCAAAACGGGAATGGGGAGGCGAAGGGGTATAAAATCGGGAGATCTGGAGCCCCTCTTTAGGGGCTTTCGAGCTTGCCCTCAAGCACCTTGATTCGCTCCGCGGCCTGAGTCGCTTGTGAGGTGCCGGGGAAGGTCTTGATGATTCCACGGTAGGCGTTGATTGCGCGCTTGAGCTCGCCTTTGTACTCCAAGGACGAGCTATGCCCCAGCCGAGCTCAGCGCGGCGGCTCATCGGCGAAGAGCAACGACACAGCAAGGACGATCTTAGCAGACATCATATTCTGTTTTCACCGTCACGAGGCAGAAATAACCAGGGCTGGTACAGAGAACGACGATCCTCTCATCATATCTCCTCGCGAAGCCTGGTGATTCTTCTGATTTTGCCTCCCATCGCTTTCGCTCGGCGATCGGCGCGAACAAGGTCCCCGGTTTACAGACCGAATGCCGGCCGCGGCGTTCCGAGGGTATGTCAGCGCTCCATGCAGTACACACCCGTGCCGAGGAGAGGAGACCTCACGAGCGCTTCTTGCGACGCCCTTGCCAATCTTCGTCGCCTGTCAGGGTGTCGTGAAGGTTAGGAGACCTTGGGGGGCCACCAGGGAGGAAGGTTGTTCGCACAAGTCCGGATCACTTCTCTGGTATTGGAACCTTGAGGCCCTTGCTCCACTTTCCCCGGGAGATGCTGAAAACATAAAGCGTATCTCCCTGTTCCACCAGAATGTTCGTCTTCCCAGGGGAAATCTTGGGAGCGGCCGCCCCTTCGAGGTGAAGCGCGTCCCAGCTATTGGTCATGGCGCTGAACGCGTAAATCTCCTTGTCGATGTGATAAAACGCGAGGCCTGCTAGTACAATAGGGAAAACTTGTCCGTTAACGGGTTGGACGAGCGACTGCCGGACCCATTTGCCTTTGGAGTTCCCTGCGGCAGCGGCGTCTGGAGAAGTGCTCAATGCAGCAACTTCTCGCACTTCGGTACCCGAAATGCCCGGTGCCAAGACGTCGTTCGACAAAAGCGGAGTGAGCCGAACATTTTCACGAGGCCGGTAGTCCTGCCAAACGCCGTCCTTAACGATCATCGCGTTGATCGACCGGCCGTCTTTGGGTGTGACGGAGATGATCGCGTCGTTATAAACGATCGGCAGAGTTGGACGGGCCAGGGTGGGAGTTCCGTTCTTAAGGACGGCAGGTCTTTCACCCGGGGCGGGTTCCGGACTCTTGGGTTGCGGAGCGATAACTCTTGCCAGTTCCGCGCCCTTCTTCTTCGGGACCGGGGCTCCTGATTTGACCTGTGCGAAGACGAGTCCGGCAACGGCCGTTAGTAATCCCAGAGCGGAGACGGCACCCAAAACGAGTGTTAACCTGGTGATCAACATGGTCGTTAACACCCCCCGCACCAGATGGTGAATTGAGCTGGGGATGGGGCTGCCGCTCACGAATTTTAGTGCGGATTGAAGTGTGGTTCGGGCAAGGCTGAGAGGAACAGCATTCGCTTTGCTCTGCAAAAGATTCTCGAAGACGTAGGCGACGGACGCGCTCAGCCCACGGCGTGCCAGCCGGGACTTGAGAAGATTACGTGCCCTGGAGAGCCGGCAACTGAGAGTGCCGATGGGCCAGCGAAGGCGCCGCGCGGCCTCATCGTGAGAGAGTCCATCGAGGTGGCAGAGGATGATCGGCGACCGATACTTTTCTGGCAGCCGATCCAATTCCTCGAAGAGAATGGGTTGAAAGTCCAGAGTCTCGAGGTTTGCCCCCTCGGTTTTTTGTTCGCGGAAGTTAGACGCGGTGGCTTCATGGAAGCGCCGTTTTTGAGCGACAGACCGGGCCCGGGTAGCAACCCGCCGAGCGACCACGAAGAGCCAGGGAGCGAGCGAGTCCACCACACGAACCGAACCTGCCTTCTTCGCAAGAACCAGGAAGGTCGCCTGAAAGGCGTCATCGGTGTCGCTTGAGTTTTGCAGCACGGACCGGCAGACGCCAAGGACCATGGGCCCATGCCTCTGGACGATCGTTTCGAACGCGAGCTCGGCGATATCCCCATCGCGCTCGACGAACCGCTCCAGCAACTGGACATCGCTTAAGCCAGTGACGATGTTTGACGCGGTGATCCGGTCAAGATCTCGGTAAAGGCCCTGCACTCCTTCCCCCACCATCGCGTTCTCCTTTTCGCTCTGCTCCCTTTCCAGTTAAGTATGGTCCGGACGCCACCCTTCCATGCAAGTTTTTTCCGAATTCCGGGCGATCTCCGAAATCGCTCGAAGCCTCGAGCCTGACGGGGATTGAGAACTCTGGCGCTGCCAACGATTTCGACCACCGACATTGGGAGCTGACCCTGGCCCTACTCGAGATCGCCGAGGTCTGGCCGGTGAGGTCGGTTCCTGGCGAGTGAGAAGAAGAGTCTCCCCGCTCCTTTTGCTACAGACGGAGCCCTTGGAGAGGGGCGAAATGGCCCGGCTTCGCGTGGTATTGCAGGCTTCCCGAAGCTGCGGCTGATCGGCTACTCTCAAGGCAGATCGCGTCCCTGGAAGCGGCGAGAACCACGATTCAAAACTCGTTCTTGCCCGACGAAATGAAAGACGCGTACGAAACCATCGTGTACGAAAACACCGACTCGCTTCGAGACTGAGCGCATCCCCCCCTCGTGCTTCAGGAAGTTTCGGCAACCGACGGTCCTCTGAGTCAGGACGCTTGATCCTTGGGATATCCACCATGCCAGAGTTTGCCTACCAGGTCCCGTTCCCGCTCGGCCCGGACACAACGCGCTATCGGCACTTGACTTCAGATCACGTGACATTGGCCACGTTCGAGGGGCAGGAGATCCTCAAAATCGCTCCCGAGGCGCTCACGTTGCTGGCACGCGAGGCGTTTCGCGACGTCTCGTTCCTTTACCGTTCCGCGCACCTCACCAAAGTCGCGGCGATCTTCGACGATCCCGAAGCCTCGGCCAACGATCGAGGTGTCGCCCTTGCCTTGCTGAAGAACGCCGTCGTCGCCTCGGGGTTCCAGCTCCCGATGTGCCAGGACACCGGCACCGCCACAATCGTCGCCAAGAAAGGGCAGCGCGTCTGGACCGGCGTCGTCGACGAGGAATGGCTCTCCCGAGGGATCTACGAGACCTATCTCAAAGAGAACCTCCGTTACTCGCAGACGGTTCCTCTCTCGCTTTACGAAGAAACCAACACCGGGACGAATCTGCCGGCCCAGATCGACATCATGGCGACGAATGGAGACACGTATGAGTTTCTCTTCGTTGCCAAGGGAGGGGGGTCGGCCAACAAGTCGTTCCTGTTCCAGGAGACAAAGGCCCTCTTGAACCCCAAGAGCCTGGAGACCTTCCTGGACCAAAAACTGCGGTCCCTTGGGACGGCCGCTTGCCCTCCCTACCACCTTGCCATCGTGATCGGCGGCACCTCGGCCGAGGCCACGCTCAAGACCGTGAAACTGGCGAGTGCCGGATACCTCGACCACCTGCCCACGTCGGGGAACCGGCTCGGCCAGGCATTTCGCGACCTCGAGTTCGAAGACAAGGTTGTGTCGATCGCGCGCAAGAGCGGGATCGGAGCCCAGTTCGGGGGCAAGTACTTCGCGCTTGATGCCCGGGTCATTCGCCTTCCAAGACACGGAGCCTCTTGCCCGGTGGGGATCGGCGTCTCGTGCTCGGCCGACCGCAACATCAAGGCGAAGATCAACCGCGAGGGGATCTGGCTCGAAGAACTCGAGCGCAACCCCGGCCGATTCCTCCCCGCTCAACACCGCGCGGGACTCGATGCCGAGAACGGCGTTCCGGTGGACCTCAATCGCCCGATGAAAGAGGTTCTCGCCGAGCTCACCAAGTATCCGGTCGCCACTCCCTTGAAGCTAACCGGCACCATCGTCGTCGCCCGAGACATCGCCCACGCCAAGATCAAGGAGCAGCTCGATCGGGGCGAGTCCATGCCTGACTACCTCAAGGATCACCCGGTCTACTATGCCGGCCCCGCCAAGACGCCGGAGGGATTCCCTTCAGGTTCGTTCGGCCCGACGACCGCCGGCCGCATGGACAGCTACGTCGACCTCTTCCAAGAAAAGGGAGGATCGATGGTCATGATCGCCAAGGGGAACCGCTCGAAAGCCGTGACCGACGCCTGCAAAGCGCACGGCGGCTTTTATCTCGGATCGATCGGCGGACCCGCCGCTCTTCTTGCTCAGGAGAACATCAAGAAGGTCGAATTGCTCGAATTCCCCGAGCTCGGAATGGAAGCGGTTTACAAGATCGACGTTGTCGATTTTCCGGCTTTCATTCTCGTCGACGACAAGGGGAACGAGTTCTTCAGCCAGCTCCCCGTGCTCTCCTGAGCCAACTTGGCCCCTTGGGGCCTCTGATAACAAAGAGCAATGCGTTCATGACAAGAAGCGGGCTCCCCCAGTGGTGAGCCCGCTTCTTGGGTTTTTCGCTTCCTCTCCAGGGGGACGATTCCCTCTTCCTACCTACCTGCAAGAGGGGTTGGCGCCCGGCTGCTCACTCCTCATTGGGATTGTAAACTTCACCGCCATTTCGCGTGAGGAGTAGCTGCAGCGTCTTTGCTTTGATCGTCTCCTTGAGAAAGCGAACCGATCCATCGGCAAAACCGAAGTTCGTCCCCTCGGGATGATGGCCGAAGATGGCTTTGATGTCCGCCTCGGAATCGACGTCCCAATCCTGGGGCTTGGTCCATTCCACGGCGAGACGATCATCGGCATCGACCGTGAGGATCGTGTTCGAGGTTCCGTCGGTAACGTCCTTGATCTTCGTCCCCTCGGAGCCGGGGAAGATCGTGGCCTTGCCATGAGGGACAAGATACGTCGTCTTGCCGGCACGGCTCAGTTTGCGGCTCGAGCTCGGGCAACGGTAGACGGCCGGCATTTTCTCGATCAATGTCCGGTTGTGGGGGCTGTCCCAGGCTTCATCGAGGTGGAATTCCTGGAACAACGATTCCTGCTCGAGGAACGGCAAGATCAAGACCCGCCAGCTCAAAAGCGGACGCCCTTGCTTGTCTACGCTGTAAGCCGGCGGAAAACTCTTATGCGTCGCATGATAGTTGTGGATTGCGAGCCCAAGATGTTTCTCGTTATTCACGCATTGGATGCGGCCGTGAAACTCGCTCCAAGCCCTGTGAATTGTCTCGACCAAGATCTTTCCCTGGTCGATCCCAAGGTTGAGGACGACTCGATCCTTCTCGGCGGTCGGTTTGATCTGGGCGGAGACCTTAGCGAAGTTCGGGAATCGGCTATGGGTCCAAGGCAATCCCTCGAACCAGCGCAGAACGTCCAGAGCCAGGTGCTCCAGGGCTTTTGCCGAAGCTGCATCTTGCGATTGGATCACCATTCGCACGCTGGGGTCGGGCATCGTTTCCAGGCCGAGAGCCCCCCAGAGAAAACCTCGGGTTAGAATGGTGCTGGGGCCTCCGCCAAGTTCCCGAGGCAAGGCTGGCTGCATTTCCTCGAGGACGCGTCGATTCTCCGGCGTGGGGATGAGAAGAACCTGCACATCTCGATCACCGGCGGCGACGAAGGCCTCGGCCAGCTCGGGACGCACCGCGGGCTTGATTTGACGGACCCGGTCCAGGGCTTCCGGGGTACCAGCGAATACGGTTTCATGGATCGTCGCACAGGTCGGCCAGACCAACGGAGGTTTTTCTTTCCCCTCACCGCAAAGAAGCTTCCCGATTTGCTTGGCGTCGACGTTTTCGCCCAGCGGTACCAGCGCGATCGGCGGGCCCGGCAGATCGGAGGGGTCAACCACCACGTAGAATTCGCGAGCTCCTGCTTGGCGCAAGGCCGAAACCCAGGGGACCAGGCTCTTCGACATCGCCTCCACGTCATCACGATCCTGGATCAACCGCGTCAACATTTCGGCGATCTGGAATTTGGTCAGATCCACACGAAGCACGGCGACGGTTCCGCCATCAATGAAAGGAGCGATCCTCTTGATCTCGGCCTCGGCGGCACCCCCGCGCGCCACCATGGCAAGCATCGCGAGCAACAAGATCGGTAGTGCACGAAACATGTCCTATCCCCCTAGCCTAAGTCGCTTCATGAGAATATGATGACTCAAAAATCGCAGCTCAATGGAGCCTGCCGGACGTACCCTAAGCCAGACGCATCGTCAAGAAGCGTCTTCGGTGGTCCCCACCCGTGCCACCCAACCGGCCCCTTTTACGACGACGCGGGCCCTCGATACGTCCGTATCCAACCCCTTGAGAACCACGCTATTTTGTAAGCTTGAGCTCGTAGCGAATGACGTTGAATTCTATCGAAGCTTCTCCGGGGATGACCGGAGCGGACAGCATCGCCGTTGCGCCGTCAACCTTGTAGGCGAACGGCTTGCCGGTCGCGGGGTCGAGTGGAACAGGGGCCTCGGTGATCGCTTCCAGGCTGGGCGGCAGGTTACCTCCGTGGGATTCCGTGTAGAGCCGAATCGCCTCGATTCCCTGAATCGCGCTAAGCCGGCGATCGAGCCGCACCGAGGTGACAAGAGCTGACCCCAACGCCGGCAAAAGGATTCCGAAGGGAAGCCCTTGCTTGCTGTTCCGGAGACATCCATTCACGTTCTTGAGTGATGCTTCCATGCCCTCGTGGCTCTGAGGGAAAGGCAGTGTGACCCATTTGAAAATGTCGTCGCGCATTTGCTCGTACATTTTCATCGAATAGAGCGTGACGGCCTGAATCACAGGCATCGCCTCGACCTGGGAGGCCGGCCGCCCTTCGGCGATGAGGTACTGCCTGGCCATTGGGTAAGCCCGGGCCACAAGAGAGGTCATCAGCAATCGCTTTCCCCAATCACCCACGCCGGAAGCCTTTCCATTTCCTGAAGCCTGAGCCCACATCCCGGTAAGCATGCCAAGCTCGCGTTGCAGATCATTGGCGAAGGTTTGTGCCCGCTCGAGGCTCCAGGGATCGGAATCGAGTTCGCGGAGAGCGGGGATCTCCCGTTCCAGCATGTAGCGTTCCCCCTCGAACCCGGACGCGAAGTCCACACAGGGCTTTGGCAGTCCCGCCAGGGCCCAGTACAGGTTGGGGGATCCTGGGGCTTGAACCAGTTCTTCCAGAACGCCTGTCATCGTCGAGGCAATGGCCGAACCGACGAGGGCCTGAATGATCGAATTGCCGTTGGCAACGTGCCGAGCTAGAACGACCCCCGTCCTGAGCCAGTGGACCGCCTGCTCAGGGTGCCCATCAAGAATCTCGAGGCGGGCTTTGAGTACGATCAAACGGCTGAGACTTCGGGCCGATTGAATGTCATCGAGGCCCAGCGCAAAACCTTCGTCGCGGCGGTCGAACTCCCAATTGCAATATTCTCGCCGTGCGCCAAGCTCCACTTCATGAAGAACATTGTGAAAATTCGTGAGGTACGTTCGGAGCTCCTCACGAGGAATCGACTGAAGGGGAGCGATCGTCCATTCGTAAATCTTGACCTCAGCGTTGACCTTCCCCGCCCGGTCGATCAGTCTTCTTTGCAGAAGACCTTCGATGGCCCGGTGATAAAAAATCGCAGCATTTCCGGCAATGAGGTCACGACGCTCAGGCAACAGTCGGTATTTAAGCGCGGGAACGGGCGCGGCGGCAGGACGGATCGTAAAGACCTTCGCCGGAGGTAAAGCCACACCCGAAGGTCCCTGGCCGAAGACGGATGTCGACGCGCCGAGGATCGTGATCAAAGCGGCCCAAGTCGTCTTCGATCGCGACACGGTTTTCTCAGAAGGCAGCAATAATCGAGATTTTCTCACATCTCTTGCATTTTCAGTCAACCCATGAACACCTTCGTCGGTGCTCTTGCAGGCCGTAGAATATCTGCCGGTTCTGGGTATGGCAGAGCGCCTTGAGAACGTCGAACGCAAGTCAGAATTCATGAAGATCCTCCCGAATCAATAAGTTTCTGGTAGTCAGGGCGATGCAGAACTCCGGGAAAGAGAGGCACGGTAGCCGGCGGCTGCACATCGCCGCTGGAGTGGGTCAAAAGTGAGGGGCGTTCAGGCAATTCATCGATTCCAAATCGCAGCATCTGGCCACGGAGCCGAAGCGCGTCGGAATTGGTGAGCGACAGAGAGTCTTGAACCGATGACGGCTCCTGCGGCGATTGGCTCAGGATGACGATGGGGGAAGGGCTTTCGTCGACGCCCTTCGCCGGTTCGCGCACGACCACAACGCGTTCGATGACGCGAACATGCGGGCGTGCCGCCAGCACCAGCCCTTCTGCCCCCGCAACAACGGCCAAGGCGGCAGCGATCGCCGGCCAAAGCCAGCGCGAATATCTCGGCGTTTGCGTTGCGAGCAGTCCTGCCTGATACATCAATCGATCACGATCCACGCGGCTCTTCGCGGGCACGAGGTCGCCAAGGGCGGATTCGAGTGCTTTCAATTCCGGGTCGAACGGGATTTCGGACATGATACCCCCAAGCGTTCTCTCAAGGTCGCAAGCCCTGAGGCATAGAGCCTGTGTGCGGTGCTCGAAGAGCAACCGGCGATTTCGCCGACCTGTTCGAACGTCAGGCCTCCCCAAAGATGGGCGACGATGACTTCACGTTGCTCGATCGGCAAGCCAAGCAGGGCTCTCGCCGCCGTCTCGGGATCGAGCAAACCTTCTTTTTCCAGGGAGCGGAGAGGCTCGAACCATGAAGAAGCCTCAACCGCGGCCTCCGTCTCGTGCCGCTTCCGCCGCCTCGCGGCTTTCCCCGCGCTGATGGCTCCGTTGCGCACGACCCTAAAGAGCCAAGACGCCGGTTGGATCGGGAGCGCGGGCTGCCGTGCGAGTTTGAGAAAAGCCTCCTGCACGACGTCCTCGGGCGCATCGCACCACTGCCGAGCATAGAGCTCCAACGCGGCCGCGTGCTGATCGAGCAGTCGACCCAGCAGTTCCAAATCCATGCGTCCGTCGCCCACCTTGGATCACATTTCGGCTGTTCTGCCCCTAAGACGCCGGCCGAGCGGCCTCATCCCAAAAATCCCTGTCGAACCCAGGAAACGGTTCCCCTCGGGCGAAGAGGCCGGCGGATCAAATCCAGAAAAGTCCGAACCCGCTCCCATCAGGCTTTGTCTCGAATTACAAGGAGATACAGCCATGAATACCACGAACTTACTGACGAAATTCGCCCAAATGGGGGCGAGGCTCAAACTCACGGATCGCCCTTCACGCAGGTCTCGACACCTCGCGGGGCTTCTCTCTCTCGATGTGCAGAGCGATCGCGAGGGAGAATTCTTCGAGGTCGTTCATTCCCCCGCGTCTGACCCCCAAGTCGAAGTGCTCGACGTTCAATCCACGGACCGCCATCTGCTTCTGATGGTGCGAGAGTCTGGCGAGAAACACAAGTTCCTCTGCGGGCACGACGAACGGCATTGGTTCGTCGCCGCGATTCCAGAGTCGGCGCCGGTCGGAACCGTTCGACAGGCAAAAGAAGCTCTCAAGCCCGTTGAAATCCAGTGGGCTCAGGCCCGGCAAAGGCTCGGAGCCAAGGCTCGTAATCGCCGCAAGAACGCGGCTTACCGTCGGCAGGGAGAATGGTTCTTCCTACCAGCCCCTGGCTTCGTCCTGGACGAACGATTGGTCCTGCGGAACGAGCCGTTGCAACGCGGAAACGGCGGCAAACCTCACTGGACGGAATTTTGCTACCGGACCGGCGGTGAGACGGTTCACGTTTGCTCGCGTTATCCCAATGGGATCACGCCAGCCCAATTCCAACGGCTCCTGGCCAGCAACCCCAAAGCCCGAGGATGGCCCTGGCAGATCCTCAGGCGCAACCCGGGCGTTTACGTCCGAGGCCGTGTTCGTCACGACGACCACAAGACCATCGTCCTCCACGGCTGGCACAAAGTCGTCATGAATACCGAGAATCAGGCCACCGCGATGCGAAACGTGGCTTTCTTGGATTGAAAGGCTTGAACCCAACTGAAAAAGTTCTACACGCGGACCTAGGGGAAAGCGAAACGGAATTTGCAACCCTCGGAGGCGTGAAGGCTTATAGCCCAAGTCAAGGAGCAAAACCTCTGAAGCCCGTCGCTGTTCGAAGAACTCCACTCACCGCCGCTGTCGCCAATCACCATCCGGAACGGCAACGGCGAGTGGAGCTCACAATCATTTAATCTTTCGCTAATATCAATATCAAAATTTCTATGCAATACTACACTTAATGCACTGACGGCTACCTCCCGCCATGGACAGCAACACTTCGTGAATTTCAGTCTGTTAAATCCATTGAGATCTGTAGAAAATATCGAATTCACATTAAACAGATTTTTCATGCCCCTATTATTGAGACCCGATCCGCTCGACGGCATCAAGCGTGATCGGATCGCGACGATAGGAGTCGAGCGCAGCCGCCCTTGGGCTGGCATGGTTGGCGATCTCCTGGGCTTCGTCCAGGCTGTTGCCATTGTTGCGAGGGGGGGGAGTGCCACGGGATGTCGAGAGGGTGTGATTGCCGATGGCCACGGAGAGTCCAAGGGTCTTGGCCAAGCGTGTGATCATCTGCAAGACATCGCCGCGGGGCACGGCCATCGATTTTCTTTGTGAAGATCTAGTAAATAAAACGTGTGCTTTGGTTGAAGATTTGCATTATGACTAGCGGATTCTTCCAGGCGTGCCTTATAGTGTTTGGTCCAGGCTGTGAGCGATACCAATCACCGAGATCGACTCCCACCTGGTAAAGCCCGGCTTTAAGAGCGGACGCCGTTCGTCCGAAGCATCCTAGCACGCGTATTGCGCGGCCTGGCCGGGGCCCTGTGAGAAATTCGGACACGAGATGCGTTCGACTTTGAAGTCGGGCGGAGGGTCCGGGGAGTTTTTAATGCGATCGCTGACGAAGACGTACCGCGCCTCCTCTTGCCGCGGGTTCACCCTGATCGAACTCTTGGTGGTGATTGCGATCATCGCCGTCCTGATCGCGCTCTTGCTGCCGGCCGTTCAGGCGGCACGCGAAGCAGCCCGTCGCATCCAATGCACGAATAACTTAAAACAGATCGGTCTCGCGTCGCATAATTATGCTTCGAGCTACGACACCTTCCCGATGTCGAATGCCATGCTTCAGAACGGCACTTCGCTCGGCGCGCCCATCTGGACCAACAACGTCTCACCGCTTTCCCGTATCCTCCCCTTCACCGAGGCCGGGGCGACGTTCAACGCAATGAACATGTCGCAAAAGGATTCGGCTCCTGCCAACACAACGACGTGCGGGCTGCTGGTCAAGGCATACATCTGCCCGAGCGATCCGAACACGCAAAGCTTCAACGACGGCGGGACGGTCTTCGGGGCCATGAATTACGGCTTCAATGCGTCGGCCGACTGGTACGTCTTCTCCTGGCCCAACGCCTCGATCGCCGGTGCGGGGTCGCCTTCACGTGGCGCCTTCGCCGTCAACCGCGCGAGAAAGCTTTCAGAGTTCACCGACGGCCTCTCCGGGACTGTCCTCTTTACCGAAGTCAAGTCCTATCAACCGTCGATGAAGTGCCCGACGCTCCTGCCGATGACGACCACGGGGCCCGCTGGCCTTCCCGGCCCCGACGACCCGCTGCCCGCCGCGTACACCTCGGGCTGCGCCAAAGTCGACGACGTCAAGCACTCCCGGTACAGCAACGCGGGGGTCTATCACTCAGGCGAGACGGCAGCCTATACGCCGAACAAGCAGACGACGACCCTCCTCCCGGCGGGCACGACCTTTACGTTCCCGCAGACCAGCAACTCGGGCAGGCTCGTGATCGATACCTGGAGCGGAAATGAGAACGACGGCGGCGCCAGCGGCGTTACGTTTGCCGCGTTCCCCGCCCGAAGCTACCACCCCGGTGGCGTCAATACCCTCTTCGCCGACGGCAGCGTCAAATTCATCAAGGACTCCGTCAACGGCCAGACCTGGCGGGCTCTCCACTCGGTCGCGGGGGGCGAGGTTATCTCAAGCGATAGCTTCTGACGTAGGTGTATCTCCGGTCTGGCGATTCACCTCCCAGGCCGGGATCGGGCTTGGGTGGATGCCCGGCCCCTTGCACGATGACCGGGCATACGACTATGCCCGGTCATCAACGCTCCGAACGCACAACGTTCCCGAAAGAACCGCCTGATACGGCGCCCGGCCTTTCCGCGGCATCCGGCATATTTCTCGCGAAGGTGGAAATGCTGGCCGAATCCGTAATCGACCGTTAGGGTCGCTTGACTGGCGGCCTCGTTTTCAGAACGCACGGTACACGGTCACGGCCCGACGACAATTTGATCGATTTCGACAAGTCGATGCGACCTGGCTTCGCGATCGCCGACGGCGTGAAAGGTCACCGTGTCACTTGGCGTCACATTGATGCGAAGTTTTCCCAGGTAGAGCTTTCCGAGCGAGCCAAGCCCGGTGATCGCTTTCAGCAAGCCCCAGAAGCGACTTCGCGTCCACTTCAGACGGATCGGCAGACGTTTTGACTGCTCGATGAGATCGGACTCTCGATAGACCTTGGGGCCGAGCTTCAGGACCAGGACGTCCCCCGTTTCCACTTTCGAGCCGTAGAATTGGAGTTGGTCCCATGTGCCGACTTCCGAAAGCAAGGTCACGATCTTCTCGTAGGGGATCGACGCATGCCGGCCACGAACCGCCTGAGAAACGGCGGAGGTGAGTTTGGACTCGGCGTGCAGGCAGGTTTCGATGATGGATGAGAACATCCGCTCGGCGAAACCCTTCTTGGGCTGCTTCCCCAGGAAACCATCGAGTTCCCGCCGCGAGATGACGTCGTCCCGGGCTTCGACCGCGGGGTCGAGTTGCAGATTGGGATTCATGAAGATGATCTTGGGAACGATGCACTCGCAAACGAACCGGTCGTCGAGTGAAACTCCCTTGTCATGGAGATACTCCACGACGGCATCCCGCTTGAGCAGGTTGGTTTCGATGAGGTTGCCGTGATCGACGACATCACCGCTGCGCCTGGTTTGTCTCCAGTAGCCGTTTCGGACCTCGAGTTGGCCAGACCAATTCTTGACTTCAATCAGATGGATCATCTGTGGCGTACAGACGATCAGATCGATCTCCCGTTTTCTGCCCTGGCGTTTTGAAGGGATTCGTCGACCGGGAAAAAGATGAGTTCCCTTGAAGGGGAACGAGCCGCCGATGAGTTGCCTCAAAAGCAGCTCGCCGTCTCGGCCTCCCGTCACGTCCGCCGCTTCCTCGACCGGACGGACCTTCTGAATCTCCGACCACTGCTTGAGCCGATTGATCAATCCCGCCACACGGTTTCTCCGATCGCTCCATCGATGTTGAGGGGATCGCAGCATAACGACGGTTCGAAAATCCGAACAGAGCGATCAGTCACCGCGTCAACCTCCATTCCCCACTTCCATCGGCATTACAATGCTTTCGACCAGGAGAGCAATCACCCGATTGGGGTACCCCGTTCCTAGGGTCGATCGGAAAGGTCAAACCAGGACGTGGCAGGACCAAGATTCTCTTTGAGGTCGAGATCCCAACGCCAGGGCGATCGATCATGTGTGACGATGTGGACGTGACGAGGGGCTACGAGCGCAACGGCTTGAGGCATCGTCAAAACGCGGTCGAGGCTAAAGAAGGCGGGGCCGTCTCGAACGGTGGCCGGAGGATCCTCGAGCCGGACCACGTCGACGATGGGTTCAAAGACCGCGGCCCAAAGTGCAACCGAGGCCCCCTGGCGCTCCCCTTCCAAAGACAGAGGAGTTGACGCGTCGAATTCCTCGAGCGTGCGAAGAGACGCCAGAGCGCGACGAATATCCCACACCTGCATGCCGGCCAGAGTCTGCCCCAGCAAGGCGAACCGTCGTCGAATGTGGGCATCTTTTTTGGGTCCTTGCCCCTCAAACCCGACACCACGCGGGGTTACCACGACCAACGCCTCGTCGTCCGCAGGGCCGCCAAAGCTCTTTCGCAGCTCAGGGATTGTCACATCTTGAAGCCAATCTGTGGTTAGGGCAACATGAACGCGCCAGGTTTTTGGCTTGTGCGTCCCCTCCCGCGTCGCGACCCAGAGCTTCAAGCGGATCCCTTCCTGCGACGTGTAGGCGAACGCGCGAAGCCGATTTCCCTCATCAAGGCCGTCTTTCTCAAGCTTGACCTCGAGAGGAACCACGTCTGAATCGCGAGGCCAGCCCGCGAAAACGAGCCGCTTGACATCCGAAAGCCACTGCGTCTGATCCCTCGTCAATTCTTCGACCGTCTTCGGCACGGCCGGCAAGGTTGCCTGCGGCACAAACGTCTCGTGGACGGTGCTGTTGCGCTCTCCGGGAGGGCGTTCGTTGATCGCAAGCACTTTGAGCGATTCCATCGCGATATGGCGATCGGGCTCCTCGATTTTCGTCTCAGTCCCTTTAAGCCATTGATTCATGAAAGCAAAAGAGGGGTGACGGATTTCTTGCGAATCGACGTGCCCTCCCTGTCCAATCACCAGGCCAAGCCGGTCTGAAGCGCCGTACCACTGATAAACATTCTCGAGCGTCTTGAAAATGCGGCGGACTCCATCTTCGGGAAAGATAGGGTCGTGGTTCGTGTTCTCTACCAGAAGCGGTTTGGGGGCGACGAGGGCCGCCAAAAGCGTAAAATCCCAACGATAGGTGTTGTGATAATACATACAATCACAGTGCCCCTCGACGACGCCATCAACGACATGGTCTTGCAGGTCGGTGATTCCAGCGACCGGGACGACAGCCGCGACGCGGTCATCAAGTGCGCCAACCCACCAGGTGGTGGCGCCACCACCGGAGCGTCCCGTAACGCCGATCCGGCGTGGGTCGACCTCGGAACGCGTCGAGAGATAATCAATGGCTCGAATTGCGTTCCAGGCCTCGATTCCAGCTGGGGTGTATCCACGCGACTGCCACCACCACATTCCCTGGCGGTAGGTTCCATGATGGAGCCCGGCCAGCTCACCAAGCTGCAGCGTATCCAGGACGAAGCAGACATACCCGTTAGCCGCGTACCAGGCCGCGTGGTGCTGATAGTGCGTTTTATTGCCGAAGATCACACCGTTTTTCTCGACCTGCGCGTGGCCGCAGACGTAAAGGATAGCCGGGGCGGGCTGGGGGACAGAGCGCGGCCGATAAAGGTTCCCGGTGACATAGAGACCGGGACTCGCCTGATAAAGGATTTTCTCGACGACGAACTCGGGAGTTTCGAAGGTTCCGGTGATTCGGACGCGAAGGTCGGTGCGATCGGGCAGGGGATCGAGGCCGAGCATCTCGCGAAGCTGCCGCTGGAGTTCGGGGCGTTTGGCCTTCCAGGCATCCAGCGAACCGATCCCGGCCAAGGGCTGGGCCGCGACCCGCGCGGTCTCCGCTCGAAAATAGTCCGCCATGGGAACGTCTTCGCCACGGACACCCCCATTCCAGAGGGTCCAAGCCAAGAGAAACCAGAGTCGGGAACCCTTCTTTGCGAACGCGCGCGATTTCCGGTGTTCCATGGTGCTTCCCTTTTTCCTGTTGCGGCCGCGCCAGCTCGGCCTTGGAATCGTTTCCCGGATCGCCCTATTATTGTCTCTGAGAATTGGCGCCGGGAATCACCAATCGAGGCGCGGAAATCACAGCGACCATGACGAGGACCGCGACATGCCGCAGAGGGAAGGCCAAAGGCGTCGGCGAACGTTGTTCGCCCTCTTGGCGGTCTGCGCCTTGGTAGGGATCGGTGCGTACTTCTTCGGCTGGCCAAAGCCCCGGCAGAATGTGGTCGCGGAGGCTTCCTCCCTTTACGAACAAGGCCACTTCGCGAAAGCCGCGACCCTGGCCGAGCAGCGGTTGAAGACAACCCCCAACGATCGCAAGGCGCTTCGGCTCCTGGCTCGTTCCGCGGCCCGGCAGCGCCGAGATACCCTGGCACGCGGGATCTATGGCCGCCTCGGAGGGGCTGCCACGATGGAGGGGGAGGATTTTTACCTTTTCGGGTCGATCATCGAACGGATGGGAGACCGAGAGACCGCCCGCGAGTGTTGGGAAGGGGGACTCCGCACGGCTCCGAACCACCCTGAGCTCCTGCACGGCCTGAGCCAGGCGTATCTCCGCATGGGGCGCTACGTCCAGGCGGCACAACTCGCCTCGCAACTGGCCAAGCAATCAGGCTGGGAGGCCCGCGCCGACCTGCTCCTGGGACGGATCGCCTACGAGCAGGACGACCCGACGGAAGCGGCCGCGCACCTGGCAAAGGCCCTCGACCGGGATCCGACGGCCAAAGGGGCACCCGACTCGTCGAACACTTATCGCAAGCTCCTGGCACGCGCCCTACTTCGAGCCGGGCGTCCGTCCGAGGCTGAACGCCCCTTGCAGGCCGTCTTGGCCAACGGCGCCGACCCGGAAACCTTTTGGCTTCTGAGCCGGGTCCACTTGCAAAACGGCGTCATGCCCGCAGCCCTGGCGACCCTGGGGCGCAGCAAGGATTACCGCGACCAAGTTCCGATTGCTCCCGAACCGGCGCCGTTCGTCGGCTCAGAACGCTGCCTGGACTGCCATCGTTCGATTCACCAGACGCAGCAGAATAGCCTGCACGCCAAGACGCTCAGACGAGGTTCGGAACTCAAGGATTTGCCCTATCCCGGCCACCCGGTTCCCGACCCCGCGAAGCCCGACGTTCGCCATACGATCACATGGTCGGATCGTAAAGCCAACTATGAAGTTCAAGAAGGCAACACAACTCTTCGCGCCTTGATTGATTACGCGATCGGGTCGGATCATCGCGGCCTCACGCTGGTTGGCCATGATGAAAAAGGACGGGCACGCGAGCTTCGGCTCTCGCACTACTCCGATGGCCCCATGTGGGACGTGACCTCGGGCCACCCTCCTCATCCCCCCGGGCAAGAAGGCTACCTCGGGCGATTTCTGGCCCCCGATGACGTCCATCTTTGCCTTTATTGCCACACCACGACGCCTCGTGCGGTCCTGAAGGGAGCGGGTCCGGAATCCGCCGACCACGGGATCGGTTGCGAGCGTTGTCATGGCCCCGGCGGTAATCACATCAAAGCCGTCGCGGCGAATTTCTCCGACATGGCTATTCCCTGGCCCGGCCGCGTTTCTGGGGCACCCGTCGTGGCGCTTTGCGCGCAGTGCCACAGCCCATTCGCCCGAGAGGTCGCACGTGAGGACCCCATCGCCGTTCGCTTTCCAGGGACCAATTTGACCTGGAGCCGATGCTACGCGGAAAGCGGCGGCACGTTTGACTGCCTAACCTGCCATAATCCTCATCGCAACTCGGAAACCACGCCTGCTTTTTATGAGTCCAAATGCCTGAGCTGCCACTCCAAGGCAGCGACGTCCGACAAACCGGCCAGCTCCCTTCCTTCCGAAGGGCGCACCACCTGTCCCGTCAACCCGCGCCAGGATTGTCTCTCCTGCCATATGCCCACGGTTAAAACCGCGATTCCTCACTCCCAATTCACCGATCACCACATCCGAATTCGTCCCCGAACAGGCTCGGAGAAAGATCAAAGTCCGCCTAAATAAGGTCCTCCGTTAACGACTTCCGCGATCGCGTGACGGGCGTCCTTCATAGGTGGTATAGCCTGTTCTTCTTCATACATCGACATCTTCAGGTCATCTATCTCTTCGATCACTTTAACGTCTGGCCCTGGCCTTTCATGACGCCTCGATATTTCAAGCACGCTTGAATACCGAGGCGAATTTTGGAAGATAGCCGTCGCCGCTTTCGAAATTTTCGGCGGAGAGTGGCTTTGCGCCGCTCGGCCCTTTTCTCCATAATCGCGTGAGATCCCCCGAGGTGATTGCAAAGCACTGGTGACCAGTCGGAACCGTGTTCTCATTCACCAATGAAACCATGGGATCAGGGGATCGGCTGAGGTTGGTTTCGCGTGTGGCTGTTAATTCGACCTCGTCTCTCCACGGTGATTCCTTTATTCCACCGAGGGTCTTTCCTGCAATGTCGTCCGATCATTCTGAAAACGTGCCGACCGGCGATTTGCCACCGATTACCGGGAACCCAACCTTGAGTGCGGTGAGACGTTCGACCGCGATTTCGGCGGGTCGGCTCTGGCTACTTGCCCTGGCGGCCGGAATTGCCGCCGGCCTTCTCTCGTGGCTAGGGGGGGAAGGGGGATACGACCACTTCGTGCCGGTCTCTCAAGAAATCAAGATGCACGGCTCTCGCGGCAAGGTGGTTGATCCCGCCGCGCAATTCGCCGCCGACGCGAGAAACGCCGCTCTGGCGTTCGCGATCTTGGGGGGCGTTTTGGGAGGAGCGCTGGGACTCGCGGGGGGCCTGGCTCGCGGCCACGCGAAGACCGGCTTGAGGGCTGGCGGGCTCGGCCTGGTCCTCGGAATCATCACGGGAGCCGGAGGCGGCTTCGGCATGACGTCTCTCTACGACCGCTTCTACAACCCGGACCTGGCAAGCCTGATCACCCCTTTAATGATTCATGGCGCCATCTGGGGAATTCTAGGCGCCGTGGCGGGCCTGGCGCTCGGCATGGGCATGGGGAGCCAGATCGCGAAAGCCTTGGTCGGAGGCATTCTGGGAGCGTTTTTGGGAACCGTGATCTTTGAAGTCGTCGGCGCGACGGTGTTTCCGCTGGACCGGACCTTTCAGCCCCTCTCGACCTCGGCCTATTCCCGCCTCGCAGCCCGCATGGCAATTTGCTTGTTCGTTGCCATGGGCGCCGTGATCGTCTCCCAGACCTCGGATCGAACGGCCAAGGCAACGCCCAGAAGCGTTCCCCAGTAATCCTGGGGCTTCCGCAACGATTCCTCGGCTTTCTTGAAGTGGGACGGAGCCGCCCGTCAACGGGGGAGCCGCATGGCTTGAGCCGAGGAGTCGGCCACTACTTTTCCAAGGGACTGGCTTTGATTTCGCGTTCGATGAGAATCAAGTCAACGGATTCATGACCGTCCCGCGACCCCGCCTTCGCGAGCAGGGCGGTCACGTCATTCCAGAAGACTTTGTAGACCTCTCGATCTTCTGAAGAAAGCCGAGCCAGGCCCTCTGCATCACGGATTCCCGCCAGGTCACGATCGCTCTGCCAGTGGCGAAGCTCGCGTTCGACCCGCCCTCGCTCCAGAGGGCTCGCCTGGAGAGCTTGCGACCACGCCTTCAGATCGTCACGGAGCCAGTTCAGACCGCGACGGCGCAGGCAGGCACGTTCCTCGGGTTTGAGACTCGCGGCGTCGGTCCCCTCACCATTGGCCGCCATGATGCAGGCGCACGCCGCGTTGTAGCGATCCCGCACATTCATGTCATTGGCGAGCCGAGGATCATAGGAAAAGGCCTTGGTGTAGAACCGAACGGCCAGAACGTATTGTTGCCGGAAGAAGAGACAGTATTCGGCCAGTTCCTTGCTCTCCTGGGCGTCGGTAGGCTCCGTTTTCTCCGCGAGGATTTCCTCTAACCTCTGATCGACCGCAATCAGGCGCCCGCACCGTTCCCAATGCCTCCGTGACTCCGAGGCGCGAGGGCTGCTGCGAAAAAGCATACCGAGATAGTGTCGCATCTCGGTGCGAGCCTCGTCGAAGCGTTTATTGCGGATGAGCGTCTCTCCCAGCGCCTTGTGAGCCATGGGACCGTCGGGATCCGAATCGATGGCCTTGCGATAGTCCGCGAGCGCTTCGTCGATTCGCCCTTCGTTGACCGCGAGATTGCCGACGTTGTAGAGCGCCGCGGCGAGCTTGGGATCGACGGCAAGGGCACGACGATAACAGTCGCGGGCGTCATTCCGCCTTTCCAGCTTGAGGTAAAGATTGCCCAGGTCGTTGTAGGCCATGGCTAACTTGGGATCGAGCTCGACAGCTTTTCGATACGCGGCAATCGCCGATTCATGCTGGCCCAGGGCAGCCAGCACATCACCAAGGTTGTCGTAGCCGACGCCACCGGTCGGGTCGAGCTGCACGGCCCTGCGGCACGCTTCGAGAGACTCGTTTAGCTCCCCCTTGGCCGTGAGAATGAGCCCGAGGTTGGTGTGAGCGGCGGCCAGGTCGGGGGCAAGTTCAATCGCGCGTCGAAACGCAACGATGGCCTCGTCGGTGCGATAGTCCGCCAGAAACGAGAGGCCAACCAGGTTGTTGACCACCCCGTTCTCAGGGCGGGCGACCAGAGCCGCTCGCGAGAATCCCAAGGATTCGGCCGGCCTCTTGGCCCGGAGCAACATCCCGAGTTCGAAATTGAGCCAGAAGTCCGCGGGGCGCCGCTGTTGGGCGGCCAGGAGAAGCGGTTCGGGATCTCCTCCGGTTTCTTTGAGCAGCATGCCCAGCGTTGTTAGCAGTTGCGGGGGAGGGTCGATCTTCGGCATGTCGCGCGCAAGCTCTTCAAGGGCCTGGCGGTTTCCCCAGATGGCCGGGTTACGGGCGCGGTCGCACCAAGCGGGGTCGGGGTCGGCAAGTCGCGCTACGCGTAACAGTCTCGCCCGCAACTTGAGGTCAGAGGTGACCAGAGCCCAGTCATCAAGGGCGGCCACGAGAGGAGCGCAGACCTCGGACAGCCGGATCCGGGCCGCGACCGTGTCTTCGAGGCCATCCTGGGTCACGGCCAGACCAGCTTTTTCGAAGGCCTTTGCGTAGTTCTCCGCCACCGTTTCCTGCAAGGTCTTTTGGCTGAGCAGCCCGATCCGGTGGTCCATCCGGTTGTTTTCGAGATTCGTGGCCAGCTCTAGATCGGCTTGAGCCTGGTCGAGACGCTCTTGCAGGTCGATCGAGCGGGCATCCTCGAGCCGGAGCATCGCCTGCTCGAGCACCACTCCCGCCTCGGCCCAGAGCCCTTTTCGTCGCAGGCTCGAGGCTTGCTCCAGGGCAGCCTCAACAGCCTGGCGAACCTGGGTCTCACGTCTCACGAGCTCGAGGCGTTTTTCTTCCGCCTCCTGCTGCATCCGGATGCCGCTGTAGGTGGCCAGGCCCGCCAGGATCAGAAGCAACCCCACGAGCGCCGCGGCGGCGGGGTTGCGCCGGCACCAGCGCCAGGCTTGCTCCATGTAGCTCAGTCTTCGGGCGAGAATCGGCCGGTCTTCGAGGAAGCGGCGCAGGTCTTCCGCCAGGGCCCCGGGGGTCTGGTAGCGGTCCCCCGCGTCCTTGGCGATCGCCTTGTGCACGATGGTCACCAGGTCTCGCGAAAGACTTGGGTTCACCTCATCCAGGCGCGGAGGCTCGTCGAGCGTGATGTGCCGCACGAGCTGGGCCTGGGCCTGGTCATCGAACGCGGGGCGCAGGGCCAGCAGCTCATAGAGCGTTAAGCCCAACGCGTAGACATCGCTTCGGACGTCGGACCGGCCATGGAACCGCTCGGGAGCCATGTAGCGCAGCGTGCCGAAGAGATCTCCGGTATGGGTCAGATCGGGGGTACCGCTGGCCTTGGCCAAGCCGAAGTCAGTCAGCCAGACCGTCCCATACATGTCCAGGAGCAAATTTGAAGGCTTGATATCGCGATGCAAGACCCCCTGGCTCACGGCATACTCCAGGGCATCCGCCACCTGGATGCCCAGGTGCGCGACGCTTCGGGAGTACGGCTTGTGCGGGTCCGACGAAGAAACGGGGGCCTCCTGGTTCATCGTTCCGGCCGCAACGGCGCCGGCGATGGAAGCCGACGCCGATGTGATCCCCGAGTCCGGACGCGCGGATGTCTCGATGCTGCCGGACTCGGACGGATTTTGGCGAGTCGGCAGTCGGAACTGCCCCTTCCACAGCGATCGCGCCACTCCCGCCGAGGAGAGATTCCCTGATTGGACCGAGGAGTCGCGACTGCCCGCCGCCGGCGCTTCGTCGGGGTTCGCGCCAACCTGGGAAGTCGCCGTGCTCGACACCCCTTGATCGCGGAGCCTGCGAAGCTCGTCGAGAACCTCGTCGAGCGGGCGTCCTTCGATATACTGCATCACGTAATAGTGGGTGCCCCCCTCTTCGCCCACGCCGAAAAGGGGGACCAGGTTCGTATGATGGAGCCTGGCCGCAGCACGAGCCTCACGCCGAAACCGCTCGACCTGTCTGGGATTTCCGAGCGATCCGGGGGGCAAAACCTTGAGCGCGACGCGACGGCCAAGCGACTCTTGCTCGGCCTCGTACACCACCCCCATTCCCCCCCGGCCAATCTCCCGGATGATGCGGAACTCGCCGAGCCTCTGAAACGGCACGACCTCGGAGTTCACTCCAAACGACGTGGGACCGGGGCGGGCATCTTCGAGGACGATCAGCGCGGGGAAGAGTTCGCGAATCTCATCCGCATGTTCGGGGCAACGATGGACGTATTCGGTGAGCGACGGGCGCTCGCCCCGACGGTAGCGCGCGGCGAACTCCTCGGCGAGTTCTTCCACTGGATCGCGACCGTCGGCATGCTCCGTCATCGTTCCCATCCTCCGAGACCCCCCGGTATGGTGCTGAGGATCTCCTTGAGACGTTTTAGGGCTCGAAGATACCTCTTACTCGCCGCCGCATCTTGAATCTCGAGGACACACGCCGTCTCCGAGTTGGAGAGTTCCTCAAAGTGCCGCAGGACCAGGACCTCCCGGTCGATCGAGTCCATGCTGTTGAGAGCCTCTTGCACCCGCACCTGGGTCTCTGCGCGAATCGCTGCGCGGCTGGCTGACGTAAGCCGTCCTAGCAATAGCTCTGCCAAAGACTCCGATGACGCTCGAAATGGTTCCATATGATGCAATGACACCTCCATGCGGGCATCACGCATCTTAGCGCCAAGGTGCTGACGATAGAGATCGACCATTTTCTGGGCGGTGAGGCGCCGCAACCAGAGGTAGAAAGGCATCGACGAATCGGTCACGTACTCGGGAAACCGGCGGATTAATTCCAGGTAGGCTTCCTGCAGTACGTCGCTGGGGTCGAGCCTGCCGTGCAGTCGCCGGTCCAGGCGCAACGTTACCATTTGCTCCAGCCGTCTTCGGTGGCGCTCGAAAAGTGTCGCCAGCGCCGGACCGTCTCCGGCACGTGCGCGCTCCAAAACTTCGTCCGTCTGACACACGTCCTCGCCCATGGGGTACCCCACTATGGCTGAGCGACACCTGAATTAAGAGCTCCGATCGAGCTCCGCCATGGAGCCAATCTCGGAAATTTTTTCGTCGCCGAATATCAAACAAAAAGCCAACAACGACGCGTGTAAAACAGGCGATCGTCTTGACGTCGCTACTTCTTACAGATCAATGACTTCGGGAGAGCCACACCCCCTTATTAACTTTAGCAACGAATTCATTAGGATAAAGGTTTCGTTCCTTTTCATGGGAAATTTTTGAAAGACCTTGTCTTGAAGTTGGCGGCGTAAGCGGATTAATGAATAGGTCATCCATTCGATCGAAAACGAGTTTACTGTCAGTCGTGCGCTCTGTAAGAGAGTCTGGCATGGGCTGGGGTGAGTGAATACGTCCGGGTTTGTCCCGAGTCGAATTTGTCTTTTCCTAGAGCTTAGCCAATACATTCGTGCCCCCACAAGGATTACCCGAGCACCATCGGCGTGACGTTGCCCTCATTGCTTCCATGATACAGAGATTGAGTGCCATCTGCTGTATCGAATATCCGTAAATTTGGGCTTATGTCGCCTGTCAAAAGATGAAGACTTACCAGGCGAAAGCGACCCTGCATAGCATCATGCACATATGTGGTTGCAGGCAATAAATCCACCTGGGGACAGCCTCTTTTTGAGAGTGCTGTTTCCTCACCATCATGACTCTGACAGCAGGAACGTCTTTCCGTGCAAGAGGCCTTTGATATGCGAACTGTGCGAGTTTTCGTCGTAAACACGATTCTTCCCGCGTTTCTTTTCGGCGGAACTTTCTTCATCGTGGGCTGCGGTGGTGGCGATACAGGTCCCACAGTCGTGAAGCCGGATGTCCCCCCGACAACTGCCGCCAAAGATTCCATGGACTTCTTCAAGTCACAAATGAAGAACAAGGCCGGTAAAGCTAACAAGAAGAAATAACGCGATTCGAGGTGAGGCCCCCGTCACCTTGGGCTGCGGTAGGTTCGGAGTCCGTTCCATACCCGTTGTCGATGCCTGGGCCAGGCAGTTGTGTCGCCCGGCGATGTTGCTGGGGCACATCTGAATTTTTTCATCAATTTTCTGATCATCGGATTTACTCAAGAAGTCATGAGGTGACCAAATGATGCCACGGATGAAGCGGGGTTTTACGCTGATCGAACTGTTGGTCGTGATCGCCATCATCGCCGTCTTGATCGCTCTCTTGCTGCCTGCCGTTCAGTCAGCTCGCGAAGCGGCCCGTCGGTCTCAGTGCGTCAACAACCTGAAGCAAATCGGGTTGGGCATGCACAACTACCACTCAACGTCCAACTCGTTCCCGATGGGCGTCACCGCCAGCAACAACAAGTTCGGCCAGATTTACTGGACGGGCTGGAGTGCTCAGGCGCTGCTGCTCAACTACCTTGAGCAAACCGCCGTTTACAACTCGGCCAACTTCCAGCTCGACCCCCTCAACGACGGTGAAGGTGGCTACAACGCGACCGCCTTCTACACCAAGCTGAACGTCTTCCTCTGCCCCTCCGATCCCAACGTCGGCTCGAACCAAAACGGCATTACGCCCATCAACAGCTACTACGCCAGCGAAGGGACGTCGGTCCAGAACACCCCCACCCAGTCGACCGGGCCGTTCTGCTACAACAACGCCTACGGCATCGCTCAGATCACCGATGGTACCTCCAACACGATCGCCTTCGGTGAAGGCCTCGCGGGCAACAACAAGTACAGCGCCATCCCGGGCAACGGTGTTGTGAACGCCGTTTCCAGCGGTGGATTTGCTCCGAACACCGACGCGAACGACCCCGGTGTTGCCGCCACCCTCTTGGGCTACCTGCAGCAGTGCTCCACCGCCTTCCCCGGCAACGTGCGCACGGGCCAGAACATCAGCGGCAACCGCGGTAACTTCTGGGCCTGGGGTGCGGAATCGATGGCGCTCTTCAACACCATCGTTCCTCCCAACTCGACCCAGTACTCGTTCAACCAGTGCCGCTGGGGTTGTGCTTGCGGTCTGCAGAGTGCTGACCACTCGGACATCACCAACGCCAGCAGTGCTCACCCCGGTGGTGCGAACTTCCTCTTCTGCGATGGCAGCGTGAAGTTCATCAAGAGCTCGATCAGCATGAAGACCTACTGGGCGATCGGCACCCGCAACGTGGGTGAAACGGTCAGCTCCGATAGCTACTGAGCAAGGATTTCCCCTGAGCTCTCCCGGGCGACGGCCGAGTCGATTGACTCGGCCGTCGCTTCTTTGTTTCCCTTCCGAGAGCGCCTCCTCGGTTGAGGAGCTTGGCTGAGATCACGCCCGATTCAAGGTTCGCGATGCGCCGGATCCTCTTCGTGCTCGGGCTGGGAATTTGCCTTTTCGCCGGCTGGCAGGCTGTGGAAGCCTGGCAGTTTCACTCGGAGATGACGCAAGCCGAGCAGGAGATCCGGGCGAAGCAGTTCAGCGTCGCCGGAGCCAGGCTTTCGGGGTTGGCGAAACGCTGGCCGGGGCGAGGCGATGTCGAGCTATCACTCGGCCGATGCGAAGCCGAGCAGGGTAGGTTCGCCGCGGCTCTGGCCGCCTGGAAGCGGGTTCCCGCACACGCGGAGCAAGCCCCGAGTGCCAACCTTTTGGCCGCGAAACTGGCGCTTGATCACGGGCGCTTTGCTGACGCCGAAGAGGCTCTGAACCGGCTCCGAACCGACCCCCTTCAAAATGAGCCAAGAAGCCTTCGCGACCAGCTCAGCCTCTACACGGGAAGGCTCGACGAAATCCGCAAGTTGCTGCGCCTTGAGTGGGATCGAGGACGGGGGCACACCGGTACCCTTCGCAAGCTCTGGCTGCTGGACGGTGAGGCCTTGCCCGTCAACGCCATTCGCGACGTCCTTGACCGCGCGGAGCGAGAATCTCCCGACGATGACCGGGTCTGGCTGGGCCGGGCCATTCTTGCAACGCAAGCCGGCCGGTTCGATGAAGCCGATGGCTGGTTCAAGAAATGCCTCGAACGAAGGCCGGAAGATCCCGACGTCTGGCGAGCTCGGCTCGACTGGGCCCTGGACCAAGACAAACTCGACCAAGTCGCCCAAATCTTGCCTCATCTACCGGCCGATCGTCTTTCCCACGTACAGGTTCTCGACCTTCGGGCCCGTTTTGCCGCATACCAGGGCGAAGCCGAGGCCGAACGCGCGGCTCTGACCAAGCTGCTTGCTTTGGAGCCGGGCGATCAATTGGCGATCGAGCGTCTGGCCGCCCTGACGGCAAAAGCCGGCGATGGTGAACGTGCCGCCGAGCTCCGCCGCCGCAAGGCTGATCTCGACCGCGCTCGGTACGAATACCGCAAGTTGCTTGTCCCGACCGAAACGCCCCCTGATCTTCGCGAGCTCGCCAGAACGGCCGAAGCCCTTGGACGTCGGTTCGAGGCGCGCGGTTGGTGGACGCTCTGGGCCCAGCAGGGGGGGGATACCGAAGAAGCCCGCGCGGCGATCGCGCGAATCGGCCGCGATGAACCTCTCATGAAATCCGACGGCAAAACCGCGGCCGATCTTCTGGCCGACGTCCTCCCTCGACCCAATCAGAAACACTCTGCCAGTCGCTCGGAGCTTTCGAGGCTTCTTATCCCTCAGTTCCGCGACGATGCCGAGAAGGCAGGGCTGAAGTTCGTCTACAACAACGGCAGCTCGTCCCTGCGGCGTCTCCCTGAGACGATGGGAGGGGGAGTCGGCCTGATCGACTACGACGGTGACGGCTGGCTCGACGTCTATGCTGTGCAAGGAGGTTCCTTCCCCCCTCAAGCCAACGTCCCGCGCGACGGCGACCGCCTCTTTCGCAACAAGAGGGACGGCACTTTCGAGGACGTCACCACCGCGACGGGGATCAGCGGCTTCGCACGCGGATTCGGCCACGGCGTCACCGTGGGCGACTTTGATAACGACGGTCATCCTGATCTCTTCATTACCCGATGGCGGTCGTACGCCCTCTACCGCAACCGAGGTAACGGCACCTTCGAGGACGCTACCGAGGCCACTGGCCTCGGCGGCAATCGTGATTGGCCAACCTCCGCAGTCTTCGCCGACCTCGACAACGACGGCGATCTCGACCTGTATGTCTGCCACTACCTGGTGTGGGATCCGGAGCGGTCCGAGCCCTGTCTTGATTCCCAAAAAGAAAAGTACGTCTACTGTGTGCCGCATAGTTTTCCGGCACTCCCTGACCATGTTTTTCGCAACGACCATGGCAAATTCACGGACGTGACCGCGGAAGCGGGAATCGTCGACCACGACGGACGAGGCCTGGGTGTCATCGCCGTGGATGTCGACGATGACGGCCGGCTCGACCTCTTCGTCGCGAACGACATGACGGCTAATTTCCTGTTCAAGAACCAAGGGGGTTTCCGGTTCCGCGAGGAAGGGGCCGAGGATGGCGTGGCGACCAACGCCTCAGGAGGCTATCAGGCGGGGATGGGCGTTGCCGCAGGGGATCTCGATGGCGACGGCCTGGTGGACCTGGCTGTTACCAACTTCTACGGCGAATCGACCACTCTGTATCAGAACCTCGGCAACGGCCAGTTCGCCGACCACACGGCGGCGGTCGGCCTCGCCGCACCGAGCCGCTTTCTGCTCGGCTTCGGAATCGCCTTCCTCGACGCCAACAACGACGGTCGACTTGATCTCACCACAGCCAACGGTCACGTTAACGACCTTCGCCCGGCCATCCCCAGCGCCATGCCCGCGGAGCTCTTGCTAGGCATCAACAATGGCCGACTCGAAGATGTCTCCGATCGCGCCGGTCCCCCCTGGCAAGTCCCTCGCCTGGGCCGAGGTCTGGCCCTAGGCGACCTCGACAATGACGGCCGGCTCGATACCCTGATCCTCTCGCAGAACAGCCCGCTGGCCTACTTCCACAACGAAGGGGCTTCCGCGCCGAGCCACTTCGCGACCTTCCTCCTGGAAGGGACCGCCTCCAACCGAGATGCCGTCGGAGCCCGCCTCACGCTCACCGCGGGCGGTCAACGCCAGGTCACCCAGCGCTACGGCGGCGGCAGCTTCCTCTCTGCCAACGATCCTCGCATCCACTTCGGTCTGGGAACCGCGACCCGTATCGATTCCCTGGAAGTTCGCTGGCCGTCGGGAAAGGTCGATCTCTACAAGGACATCCCCGCCGACGCCGCCTACCATCTCCGCGAAGGGGACGCCGAACCGAAGCCTCTCAAGGGTTTCATCAAACCTTGATGCCTGAAAGGGCCACGAAGGAAAGCAAAGAAAGAGGAGATTCTTCGCGCCTCACGCTGCGGAAGAGCTTACGCGAAGTCGTCAAACGCTTTCGGCTTGGCAGGCTTTTTTAGACTGTGAGGTTGCCCTGACCAGAAGACAAGCAGAAGTGGACTGAAAAAGACGAGCCATAGCAGAGCTGCGGATAATATGCCTTTCATCAGAAAACCAACCATCGGTATAGCGAAGATCAATCCGGCAAGCAGGACGATGAAATAGGGGGGAATCGACCGCCCTGTCCAAAGGATCCGCGCCAGCCATACCGTGGCCCAGACGATCGGCCAGACCACGGCCATCAGCAAAATGACCCGCCAATCTCCGGTGAAGACGGATACCAACGCCACCGCCGCTGTTGGCAGCCCCATGAAAATCGCGAGGCAAAACAAAATCGCGGCGAGAAATCGTGGAAGCGCGGTGTCTTTGAGCGAGACGGTCTGATCACCTGACATCATGGCTTCGGTCCTCCGCCAGTGCCTTCGCTCGCGACACGGAATTATTGACCAGATACGCTGGCAATCTTACCGGAAAAAGGCCTACACGTCTTGGTATCGACGGCACTAGCCCTGGCCGGCTTGCCAACCTCGAAGTAAGTCTCTCACCCCAGAGCCCTTGGATCGTCAGAACCACGGCCTTCTAGGAAGACCTGGTCCGTCGTCTCGGTCGTTTCCTTTTCGGGAATCCGACATCTTTCGCTTGATAACCCCAGCATGCCAGCGATTCCAACGCGGCCGAAGAACAGGCGCCTCCTCCTTCTCATCGGAACGAGGTTTCTCGAGGAGGGCCGCGCCTCAGTCCTTCTTGCCGGATTCGAGCAATGCGGAAATCTGGGGCTCGAGTTGATCGCGGGCATTGGTTGAGTACAGTTTGCCTTGCGTGTCGACAATGAACACCGCGGGGATGGTGGTGATACCCCAGGAATTGGCGAACTTGGCCGAGGCCTCACCATCGAAGAACTGAGGCCAGGTGATTTGGTTCTTCTCGACGAAGGTTTTGAGAGCCGCACGTCCGTTCTCGTCTGGCTGGTCGAGGCTGACCCCGATGAATTCGACATTCTTGGTGTGAAGCTTGAGATACAGTTCCTTTTGCCGAGGGAGCTCGGCAACACAGGGGCCGCACCAGGTCGCCCAAAAGTCGATGACCACAACCTTGCCCTTGAGATCCTCCTGGATCGAAATCTTCTTACCACTGATGACGTCTTGAAAGGTCAGCAAGAATGGCTGCCCCTTGCTTTCCGCACGACGCTTGAGACCAGGTATTACCCGGGCCGTTCGCGACTGGGGATACTCCGCGAGAATTCGATCGAGGAGCAAGGCTCTGCGCTCGGGGGCAAGCCGGGGCAGTTCCGCCATCAGAAAGAGCAACTGGGCACCCCGTTCGTCTTGGGCCGCGAGCCTGATGAAGGATTCAATCGCCTGTTGAAAAGGTTTCTCATCGCCGCCGCCTCGCGGTACTTGGCTCATCGCTCGATAATAGGCGGCATCGATGCGGAGGATGTTGTTTGCGGCTGGGTCGGAAACGATGGTATCGAGTTCCTCCGCAAGCTCATGGGCTCTGGCCGGGAGACGCAACATGGCCGCCCATCGCTTCTCCATCATCTCGGGGACCATCTCATGCTTTGGATCAAGGCGGTAGAGGGCGCCGATCAGGTCGATGCGCCGCTCCACCAACTCCTGGCGACGGCGTTCGAAATCCTTGATGTAGTTCCGATCCTGCTTTCGCGCCGGATCGAACGTAGGTTGCTTCCAGATGGACTTGAGCTCCGAGAGAAGCTTCTCGGCCTTGCTCGGATCCGCCTGAGTCGCCGGGGGAACGGCGGGCTGATCGGCACTCGTGGTTGATGAAACAAACCAAATCAGCAGGCCGGCGAGAACTCGAAGTCGCATGACACTATCCCCCGGTCCATCTCGTGTTTTTTGCGTGCGATCATCTCTTGTGTCAAAGCTTGCCGACGTGCTTATTATTTTGCGGACCCACCCGAACCGAGCCTCCTTCACCGGCTAGGTGTTCCAACATCGAAACGTGGCGCGGGGCGACGGATCCGGCCACCATCAAGGTCCGCCTTCTCCAGGTCCGTCTCGGAGCGGTATGGGAACCGGTCTTTGAGACCAGCGATTGGCTTCTCGAAGTATTCCCACGAGATCGCGGCCGCCGCGAGACTAAGCCCAACGGCAACAACGTCACTTACGAGGGTTCGAGGGCCGAGATGTCGGTTCACGGCATGGATGATGACCATGTGATACAGAAAGATTCCATAGCTGATGCGGCCCAGATAACAGAGGGCTCGATTCCGCAGTGGACTGAGCCAGCGCCGGCCGGCTTGGAGAGCGACCAGGCCGACGACGCTGAAATAAAGGACATTCACAGCGAGGATGGAAAGCGGCCCGCAGCCGGAAATCCCGTGCGCATCGAGCTCATACCGATTCGCCCGGTCCACAAGAAATCCCAGGGCGAGCAGACCCACGAGAGCAAGCCCCCGCGCGTGCCAAGGGCCAGGCCTTTTCGCGGCGGCTCCCCCATCAAGGAATGCCGCGAGGATCGCGCCCAGCGCAAGCCCATCGCACCGTGCGAGCGCCACGGCCGGGTAGAGATTGAGCATCCTCAGCACGACCGCTTGCGTGATCAGCCACAAGGCGATTGGCATCAGCCAGGCCCGCCCGGCCAGGAGGAGAAGGGGGGGCCAGACCAGGTAAAATTGTTCCTCGATCGCCAGGCTCCACGTCTGGACCGCGTCCCCTCCGAGGAATGTGCGCATTTCCGGGGACCAGTAGAGGGAGAGGTTCTGCGTAAACGTCATGTGCGCGAGCAGGCTGTCGAGACGCAGAGGCGTTCTTTCGACAACCGCGAGAACGCAGAGGATCGCCAGCAGAAGATAGTAGGCCGGCCAAATCCGAAGAGCTCTGCGGATCCAGAACGAGCGAAGAAAGCGGGGCCGATCGCCGTGCTTCAGGGTGATCGACGTGATCATGAATCCCGAGATCACGAAAAAGAGGTCGGCACGAGTCCAGCCAAAGAAAAACGTCGACGGCCAGCGATGATGTCCCAGGATCAAGAGCGCGCCGATGCCGCGCAGGGCATCCAACTCCGCGATCCGCCTCGTGTCACTCGTTGCGGCCACGGTCGGAAACGAGGTGAGATCCACGGAAGGATGGCTAAACACGCCCATAAAAATCACATTCACCGATCAGGCTGCTTACCTCCACGGATAGGGCCGCAAAGGGGAGGACGGCAACCGCGGAATATTGAGCCCGAGAGATTATCATACCGTCAAGACTCGCACAGAAGCACTGCCGAAATGGAATCAAGGTTTGTGCAAAACTCATCTCTTTCGCGAATCTTGAGAGATAAGCACCGTCTTCGCCAAAACCTGTCCTGTTATCTCAAGCACCGATTTTAACGCCTCTGAAGCACTCGAAACGTCTGGGCGAGAGTGACCGAGACCAACGCCAACATGAGAAGAGCCGGACCCGTGCTGCGGGACCGCCTTGGAAACGAGTCACCGTGCGCCGAGGCAAAGACGGTCCCCCTGCGGCGGGCAATTTCAACGGCCGTGTCGAGAAAGCTGAGGCCGCCGGGGATTTGCCACGTCTTTTTCGTGTCACGATCCTGGACCAAGGTCCCGGCTGGGGGAGTGAACTGGAACAGGTCGGCGGGGACCTGATTCACCTCGAACTTCCGTACGACCGCAAGGGTGTCGGATTTGATCGACGGCTCGGTAGACCCAGCTTGAGGCTCTCCGTGAATCAACCGTCGCAATCGCCAGGGCATCCAGGTTTTTGAGGGGTTTTCACGGAAGTCGGAGAGTTCGTAGCGAACTGTCGGACGCTCCGACTTCGCCTCATACAAATCACGGCGTCTCAGCGCAAATCCGATCGCCGCGTCGAACCACAATTTTTCGACGTCAGCCACTTGAACAACATGGCACCAATGCCCGTCGACCGGTTCTTGGGAAGGTAGAACGCGGCAATCGGGCCGGGCCAAAACCTCGTGCGGGTAGGGCGGTGTTCCGTGATGCGGTGGCTGAGAGTCGTCGTCCGGAGGCCACCACCCCGAGCACTCATAAAAGAACTCCGCACGAACCTTGTCAGCGAATTGCCGCTCGACGTTCTTCCGTGAGGTCTCAAAGTAAAGGCCGAGCGGAAAAAAGACGTCGAGAGTCTCCCCCGTGTAATAAACCCGGCATTGACGTAGATCAAGGTCTTCAGGATACCCAGCCTCGACGTGAATGAACTGGGCATAGCGATTCCGCCCTTGAGCCGCGATCTCACGGCGCAGCCGCTGCTCGGTTCCTGTCAGGGGCGCCTTGCCCAAAATCTCGTAGTCGATCTTCAGGCTACGTATGCGTGATCGCGACTCATGATAACCGGAGCAGATCTGCTCGAGCGTGAATGAAGAGGGGGGACTGGGTGCGTCCGCCAGACGCGGTGATGCGCCCTCGGCCGACATCATCAGAGCAAGGTAGAGGCCGGCAAGTAAACCCATGAATCGTCCGCCAAAGGAGAAGAAGCCACGGTTCTCTTTGTCCGATCCCATCGGAATCGGCCATCCTTATCGCACCGGCTTCATTTGTTAGCGTTGCGCAATCGCCGCGCCGCAAACACGCACAGCAGCACGACGAGGATCACGTTGCCGGCGACAATCCACTTCGCGACAGGTGATGTCGTCTTCAAACCGCTGCCACGTCGGAGCGCATCCGCCACAGCCCGGTCGGCGTGGCTCTTGTCCGCGGGCATGACGTAATCGATAAGAGGGTTGGTCTTGCCATCCGCCGGCTTTGACGTGCCGTCGACAACCACGGAGCCGGGTTCGATCTCGAGCTCGAACAGCGAGTCGGGGACCTTGTTGATCGTCAGGCTATGGACCAGCGCCATGTGTCTGATCATCGGCTCACCGCGATGCCCTGGAGCGGCCGAAGAGGGAGCGCAGCGATCGGCCCAGCACGTCTTCGGCAACCAGAGACCAGGGCGAACCTCGACAAAGTCCTTGTTCGTCAGCAGGTTGGTCAGCAGGCCGGAATCGGCATCAAAGTATTCGCGGCGTCTCAGGGCATAGCCGAGCTTGGGATCGAGATAGATCGTCTCCCGCTTCGGCCATGAGACCGTGATGCAGGGAACCCCTTCGACCTTATCCGTTGCGGTCACCCGAAAATTTCCCGAAGCGAGCAGGTCGGGGATCCGCTGATCCTTGCGATCCCTCGAAGGATCAATCGCATCGGGCAGAATGTGACCGACATTGAACAGGTAGTCCTGGTTGAACCATCTCTGGTCGTCGTTCAAATGGCCGGCGCGGATGCTCGCGAGGTTGAGAATGAGTGCTTCCCGTTCGCTCTTGGGATAGATGCGACGAAGTTTCGAGCCGTCGAAGGCCGCGATGATCTCGGGATCGAATTGGATGGTCTTCGGCGAAGACTTTTCCGTCGACGGCGAAGAGGTGCTCCGAAACGTGCCGGTCACGGGCACCAAGGCTTCGACGCTGGCCGGGCGGACGATACGCAGGTAGCGTTTGTTGTCTTTGAAGGCAAACGTCTTCTCTTCATTCTGAAAGAAGAGAATTTTCATCACCTTTTGAACAGTATTCTGGCTGACAAGCGGCTCGGCCTTGTGCTGATACTCGACCTGCAGGCTTTCCACGCCTTTCCACCCCTCCTCGATTGCCGAGCGAATCTGCTCGAGGGTCGGAAGCGGGGGCTCTTCCGCGAGAGCCTGAGATCCCCCCGCGCCCATGCCGAAGAGGAGAGTGAATAGGCCCACCATGAGCCCCGACGAGGACGCGGCGGGGAGCAATGGGGACGGAAGCCGCTCGTCGCGCGCGGTCTCGTTCGGTGAAAGGGTTGACTGTTGGGTACCGCGTGGCCGCAGCTTGCGCCAGACCGAGGTGATGGAAAGCATCAGAAGCAATCCTACTGTCAGAGCGAGCGATACAGGCCAGAGACGTTGCCACCATTCTCTCTTTTCGAAGGTCACCAGGTAACCACTCCACTGCCGATCAAAGACGCTTTTCGCTACCGTCGCCGTGATGGCCGTGGTGCCGTCAAGATACTCGACCCCCTGATCACCCGCAGCCAGTACGACGACGTAATGCCCCGTCCCCGGCCCTTCTGACTCAAGATGGGCAATCGCAGGAAGGGGATGGTGGGGCAACTCCTCCGGGGTGACTTTGAGAACCTTCGCATCGAGGCCAAACGATCGGCCGCAATTTTGAAGCGCGGTCAGGTTGCTCCCTTTTTCTCCCACCTGAAGCACATCCCCAAGCTTGGCATAGTCGACATCAACGCCGTTAAGTTTCATAATCATATACATAGCATTGACCGGGCAACGATTAACGGTTCGCCAGACCGAGGGCTCTGGGGACTTGGGGGAGGCGTTCTCGGCCGCCGCCGAAATCGTCGCGATCAAAACCAACGAAATGGAGACGGGAACCAGAAACATGATCACACCGCGACGGCCATGGTATCGTCGTTGGTGAACTGCGATCAAATCCATCGTTTTAGACCTTTCATAGAATGCCGGCGGCGCCCAAGTCTCTTGACCCTTTATCCCGTCGTTAATCCATCATGAAAAAACCCTCACGGAATGACACTCGCCGGACATCCTTTAAGCCAGACACATCGAAAAGAAGTGTCTCGGGAGGCACTGGGGGTCCCCACCAGTGCCGAAAGCCTTGTCCACTGGGGGAACCCTTGCAGAAATCCCGATCAAGCCGACGCGATGCAACCGTGGTTCGCCCTTGATTCGTGCAAGGAATCACCACGCGCCCGACGCAAGACCTTGGCCGTTGATACCCAGGTTTGCCGAGCCGGTTCTAGGCGGATTTCTCTGCCTTTGCAAGGCGACGGCCTGATGAGAAGAGAAACGTCAGGGGGGCGGGGTGCCGTTGCAGCTCACGGTTTGGCCCATGCCGCACGACGTACCGCAGTCCGTGCAGGTATCATTGATGGGGTAACCCTTCTTGGTCCCATTAACGTTCTGGCAGTAATAGGGGCGAGCCTCGCAGTAGGTGTTTGCTGGCCCGTTAAAGCAAGCTTCTTCGCAGTAGAACGTGCCGTCAGGGCTATTGGGGGGGCAGTTCGATTGCCCGCCGTAGATTTGGCTGGCCTCTAACTCGACAACGGTCGCTTGAGCCGTGGCTCCGACGACCATGGCATTGAAGGTCCAGGCCAGGCCGGCCGTGAGCAGGAACGCCCACGAACCTACCATCACGATTCGCTTCATCATTGCTTTCTCCTCACGCGGCAAAGCCGCAACCACCAAAGAACTCAGAGCATGTCACGAACACTCCGAGATTCGTAGCCATCGGCTGGATTTCGCGCGTCGTGGACCCGCTGTGGAAAGCTCGACTCACCAGTTTCTCAGGGCTTTCCACACCGGTGAGGGAAATGGTCCTTCAGCCCGACCCGGACGAAAGCCCATTCGCCAATGAAGACCCCCCTTGGCGTTTGTCTCCACAGAACATTCTGTCGTCAGGCTTTGTTAGCGATAGAAAACCGAGACCTCGGTGACAGAGCTTTCCCGAGTGGTTGTCGCGACAACAAACCATTCCCCAGGGCGTTGCCGCGCTCCTCCCCGGCCACCCTGCAAGGGCATGTCCTTCGCTTTCTTTCTTTTCAAGGCACGCTTTTAGTCTACCCGGATCGAGAAGCCCGTTCGATGACTATAGATACCTTTGGCATAAAAAAGACCCGGACCCTGAAGGTACTCACCAGCAAGCAGACCATCCATGGCCTGGCATTCAGTGGCGTTCAAACGTGAGTTCAAGAACTGTTTTACCCGAATTGACATGGCGACTGGTTCGATCGATGGGCACCTGGGGATGGACCGGAGTTGGAGCGAGAATCGCGAGCACGCGCCCCGCGTGCGAACAGGGGCAGTAATGCTCCTGGATCGTCGCGTCCTTGATGCGCTCAAGGCGATCGGCCAGCCAGGGGGCCGCACGAAGTACGGTGTCGCGCGCAGGTGCCAGGCTCTCAGGCAGGTAGATCATCCACTCGATTTGATGCCCAGTCACAAGGATTTCTTCCACGGTCTCGGGATTCGCGGGGGGTGCCGTAGGTCGACGCTGGTCCTTTCGCCAGTGTACAGACCAAAACCCCGCCTCGGCCTGGGTCGAGACCGCCTGCGCCACGGTACTTCGGAAGAAGCGGCTTAAGGCCTCGCGGCGCCCTGGGGAGAGAATCGGCTGCACTTCGTCCGCGCGCAGAATCATCACGAGTGAGAACAGGATATGAGTGCCGCCACAGGCAAGCTTATCGAGAGGAAAACGCGCGATCAATTCTTGAACGACATCGTCGAAGCTCGTCTCCCGACCGAATTTGTCGCGCCACGACCGCTGAGGGGGCAGGTAAAGGGCAAAAGCCAGGGCGGACCACTCGACCTCGCCTTGACGTAACTCGAAGTTCGCAAGTGCGTCATTCAGCAGGTCGGCGACCGAACGAACTTCTCCCTGGATGCGAAGCGGAGTTGCAGGCTGTACGCCCGACTCAGCAAAGGTCGCGAGCAACTGGTCGATATGCGCCTGGCGCTCGGGCTGGTCAGTCGCGTCTCTCCGCTGGATGCGGCACTGCACTCCGTGTCGGGTGCTGAAGAATGTCTCGAGCCCCGCGAAATACGCTTGGTTCCGATGGTGATCAAGTATTAGACCGAGAACCGGTGTCGGTCTGCCACCTCGATCGGCGGTCATCGCGTCGGGGCCGAAAAGCCGAAGCGCATGGAGCAGCTCCGGCAGCGTGAGGCGCCCGTTGAGTCTCAGGCGTTCGAGTATCCGCTGAACTCGGACAGGGTCCAGAGAGGTCGACAGCCCAGACGCCCAGGTCGAACCAATTCGCGCTGGCGAGTTCCGGGCTCGTAAGATGGCGCGCCGGTTGTCCTCGCCAGGAGATCTCGTCTTCCCCGAGCCCACGCCGCGCATCAACAGAAGCCCTGCGACAGCCATGACAACGACGGAGGCCAGTGCTAGCCATCGACTGATCGTGCGTCGACGTTTTGGCAGCATCGATCGATGATTCCTTAATTCACGGAATACAATCATCGAGGCGATTTACAACCTCAAGGATGCCAAACACCGGGGAGAAGCAGGCCAGGAGCCTGTCGTTTTTGCCTTGACCCCTCAAAGAAGCTCAATCCTTTAAGCAAGAGAATCTTCCGTTTTCGTGGGCACAAGCCGTTTTCTACAATTCTTGAGACAAGTATTCTCCTCATGAACTATCCCGATAGCTTTGCCGCACGTCAAGAGAGCAGTCCGAGAGGCCCCCTCGCAATCCGCGTCCTGTTGGCACCAACCTCGCGGTCGTGCTCAAATGTCCCGCGGCTACGGCAGTGGCGAGGAAGGTGGCCAAAAAGACGAGCATGGACGCGACGAAGTCTCTCGCGGAATGCCATCAGGATCACCTTACCGGTGCCCGACGGCTCGCCAGTTGAAGGGCCGCATGAGGATTCGGCGAACGCCAATCGGAAGCATGACCGATGCGTGTTGATAAAGATCGGGAGAGAAGAAAATACCTGGACGCGTTCCCTGAGACTTGATGGGCGGGCGGAAAGCCAAGCGCGAGCCACTCCCTGATTTCATTTAAGATCACGACACAATTTGATATTTTCCCATGCCGAAGCTCGCTCCCTTACCGAGATGGAGCTGCTCCCCCAGGAGGAGCAGGGGCCAGAGCGACTCGTCGACTCCCGACAGCGTGACCTCGCCGACGATGCCGCTCAACGCATGTTTATGACCACGACGGCTGCTATAGCGATCCCAGGAGTGTAAATGGAGTCGTTGATCGGCGCAAGTAAGCCGAGCGGCGGTGGTCAGCATAGCGTTGAAGTCGATCTGGTCGAGAGACTCTCCACAATAGTTCTCCGCCAGGCCGCCGATCCTGCGCAGGAGGCGCCGGGCCAGGATGGACCCGTCCAGCCGTGTCACGATCTGCCCCTTGTCGGTCAGGTGCGTGGGGGTGAGGAACTGGAGCGTGACGCGCTCGCGAAGCGGGCGGGACGCCAGGAGAGACGCCGCGTCCATGACCGCGGCTTGATCCACGAGATCCGCCGCGTGGAGTGCGAGATTTCGCGGCGGGCCTTGCGGGGTCTTCGTCCCCAACCGTGCCAGGGTCCAGCAACTGCGCTCGACGCCTAGCCCCTGTTGTCCCAAGACCACCAGGGCCTCGATGAGCTTGGGAAGCCAGCGACGCGCGGTTCCGATCAGGCAGACGACGAGTTCCAGACGATCGCCGGGCGCGTAGTCCTGGCGGTCGTCGAGCGGGGGCGAAAGGACGTAGGGCATCGGCCGGTCGAATGATCCGGCGGTCCCAGCGGCATCCACGGCCGACTCGTAAAGCGCTCCGTAGGCGCAGCGAGCGGGAGAGGCGCAGCCCTCGCACCCCGGCATCGCCTCAAGGCATGCCACCTCACGCAACGCATAGCCGAGCGCACCACGCAAAGTCGTCCCCTTGTAAGGGGGGAGCCGGCAAGACCGTTCGGCTCGGTATTCCGCATGCACGGAAACCCATTTCAAATTCAGCCACATCATCGTGTCTCCACGTGACTCATAACCTGAGTCATGATAACCGTGGAGCATCCGTTTTCCGCGAACAAATTCCGTCCTGACGCGAATTCCCAATAGGCACGTACGAATATGTTTGTGTGCCAGGAGGGATACGATGAAAGGTTCGACTCAAGGAAGGGAAACCGGGGGATACTACGCTTTCAGGCCGCGCCCGGGATGTCGGTTGTACCTGAGAAGGCAGCTCCGACGGCGGGGACTCCGCCACACCGGCCGGCTGGCCGAAGGTCTGGAGCTCGCGCTTCATCTGTTTTCGATCGAAGCGTGGCAAACCCTTGCGCACCAGGAAGATCGCCGCGCCTGGAGATCCTTGCTCGACCGGATCGTGCACCAGGCGCTACGCGAGCTCCGTCCGACCGCCCCCCGATCCCTGGACGGGAAGGACATGGCGGGGCAACCCGAGGCCAGGTATTCGGAGGGGGTCAACCTTCTCAAGGCGATCGAGCGGCTACCGGTCCCCCTGCGGCTGGTGGCGAAGTTGAAGTTCGCCGAGGTCTTTTACCCACGATTGCGCGACGGTCCACCTGACTGGACGTGGGACGAGGCCGAATACCTGCAAGAACTGCACCCGGCCACTGCCCTTGACGAACTGAATGCCATCCTCCTCACCAGGCTGGCACAACATCGCCGCTCCCGAGCCGCCAAGGTCCCCTCCGAGGTGATCGCCTGGCTCCTCCGTCGAGCCAGTGCGAATGCCGTTGACGTCGCCTTCCGGGAACTCAAAGCAAGATGTCGTCACGAGGCTCATGGCGATGGGCACCCCCCTTCGCCAGCCTCCCACTCCCCACGAGAATCCCGAAGTCGCGAATCCGTTGGAGGCCGAATAAAGAAGCACCGAGAAAATCTAAGCTCTTCGATAAATTTTATCAAATTCCATTTATGCCGTGTCTCAAAATATCCTAAATACCTTGACTCAAATCGCAGATTGCCTTGCCTGCAAGGTGGTTATGATTCCTTGCGGCGTCTACGGCGAAAGAGATGGCGACGCAAGTATCGCCAAGATCCCAAGCCTGAAGCAGCGCGCTGAGGCCCGCCCCACTGGCTCATCTTGGTTCCCGCTTCAACACCCTCAGAGTAAGCTCGGCCCCCGGTCAGACAGGCGGGACTGGGTGTTTCAACGACCTCGGCATGGGCGGGAGGCGCTGCGCCCGAGCACAGCCGACTTCACGTCGGTGACGGTGGCGTTTCAATGCCCTCGGGGGGGCGCTGCTCCCGGTGTCTGCGGCTGCCGCTGAGCCGTCACTCTGGGATGTTTCAATGCCCTCGGGGTGGGCGGGGGGCGCTGCGCCGAGGGGAAGAAAAAGGAAGCTAGCGATGGGGGGTGCGTTTCAATGCCCTCGGGGCGGGGGGCGCTGCGCCCGGGACGGACGATACGATCGTCGCCGAGCTGCAAGTTTCAATGCCCTCGGGGTGGGCGGGGGGCGCTGCGCCACGATCGAACCTGCGGAGTGGACAGCGCCGGCAAATGGGTTTCAATGCCCTCGGGGTGGGCGGGGGGCGCTGCGCCACAGCGTCATGTCCATCATCCCTGTGGCTGCCTTGACCCGTTTCAATGCCCTCGGGGTGGGCGGGGGGCGCTGCGCCTCATGGTGACTACGGGGCATTCCACCATTGCGCACGAGTTTCAATGCCCTCGGGGTGGGCGGGGGGCGCTGCGCCCCTGGAGAAGTGTGATCTCTATTAGCTGCGGATTGCGTTTCAATGCCCTCGGGGTGGGCGGGGGGCGCTGCGCCTCATTTGCCCGTCGTCAAGCCGTATCGGTACCGACAGGTTTCAATGCCCTCGGGGTGGGCGGGGGGCGCTGCGCCGGGGTATTGGTTGCGTGCCTTGCGTTGGTATGGAATCCGTTTCAATGCCCTCGGGGTGGGCGGGGGGCGCTGCGCCACGATGACGATGATGATGATTAATCATCTCGCCGTCCGTTTCAATGCCCTCGGGGTGGGCGGGGGGCGCTGCGCCAAGAAGGAGGCCAATCATGCGCGTTCCGCATATATTGGCAGTTTCAATGCCCTCGGGGTGGGCGGGGGGCGCTGCGCCATCAGGCGGCCAGGCGGTAGTGAACTGGTTCATGGGTTTCAATGCCCTCGGGGTGGGCGGAGGGCGCTGCGCCCATCGGGCTCTGCTTCATACTGGGCAGCTTTATGGCAGTTTCAATGCCCTCGGGGTGGGCGGAGGGCGCTGCGCCAAGGTGCGTATTGGGATGGCGCTTCACAGCAATGCTTTGAGTTTCAATGCCCTCGGGGTGGGCGGGGGGCGCTGCGCCGTCATCCTGCCGTTCGTCCTGCTCCCGGCCGCCTACGTTTCAATGCCCTCGGGGTGGGCGGGGGGCGCTGCGCCGCGGCTGTCCTCGATGAACTTCGAGGCAAACTGAGTTTCAATGCCCTCGGGGTGGGCGGGGGGCGCTGCGCCCGGTTTCCGGCGTAACCCTTGGAGCGAGGGACGCCTGTTTCAATGCCCTCGGGGTGGGCGGGGGGCGCTGCGCCTCATTTGCCCGTCGTCAAGCCGTATCGGTACCGACAGGTTTCAATGCCCTCGGGGTGGGCGGGGGGCGCTGCGCCGGGGTATTGGTTGCGTGCCTTGCGTTGGTATGGAATCCGTTTCAATGCCCTCGGGGTGGGCGGGGGGCGCTGCGCCAGGGTCTCTAAGTCGGCCCGCAAGGCGCCGATCCGTTAAGTTTCAATGCCCTCGGGGTGGGCGGGGGGCGCTGCGCCTTCCGGGACCAAGTCCCAGAAAGAAGACCCATACGCCGTTTCAATGCCCTCGGGGTGGGCGGGGGGCGCTGCGCCGGGGCGCTGACCCCAGTGGACATGTTCCCCACTGCTGGGTTTCAATGCCCTCGGGGTGGGCGGGGGGCGCTGCGCCAGTACCCGGCAGAATGGCAACGACTGCTAGGTGTTGTTTCAATGCCCTCGGGGTGGGCGGGGGGCGCTGCGCCAGTACATGGCCCCCTACATGGTGGGCTGGGCGGAGTTTCAATGCCCTCGGGGTGGGCGGGGGGCGCTGCGCCAGTACATAGCCCCCTACATGGTGGGCTGGGCGGAGTTTCAATGCCCTCGGGGTGGGCGGGGGGCGCTGCGCCCTTGGCCGTTTTGGCGTGTCTGCTTCCGCTCTCGGCGTTTCAATGCCCTCGGGGTGGGCGGGGGGCGCTGCGCCTCTGGCTTCTATAACATGAGGTATGCAAAGCCTTTGCAAGCACAAAAAACAGAACCCCCTCAATATCAGCGAACCCTTATACATAATGCGCCGTTTTCACCACGGAAATCCCTCCACAACTCCTTCCAAGGAAAGGATTTTTGACACAAAACAGAACCTACCCCAAAATGCAGGGTTTTCGACGTTCTTCGGGAGACGAGGCATTTGGACTGTAAACCCCTGACGCACAGCGAGTTAACCTCTCCGAAGCATGATTTCATCCATCGTTCGCAAGGAAACCATAGATCATTAGATTGAGCGGTATTAATGGATCAGAGTCGGGCGGCAGCGATGTCGACGGCGCTGCCGCCCGTGGCGAGGGTTATTCCGGAATGGCGACGAGACGCTCCCGAACGGTTGCGATGAGACGGGTGCAAAGATGATCAGGTTCGGTTTCACCCAGATCCCTCAACACGTCTTGCACCAATGGCTGGGTCAAAAACTTGCCTTCTCGCGACCAGAGTGATGCCTTGACCATCTTCTCACATGCAAGGTCCATGATCTCGGGAGTGGGCTCGTTATGGGCAACGTCGTTCCGGAGAGGACGGATTTTCTCCACGGCCTCGGCGAGTTTTGTGAGCGAATTTTGCCCCAGGTAGTCTCGCGCGAGCCGCATCGCGCACTGGGCGTCGTCGAACACCTTGTACCAGCCGTTCCCGCCAGGGTTCTTCGCCGGCTCAAACGGCCGGTTCCAGTCCTCAAATCCACCGGCTCCTTTCCGGATGAGGTCAACGCTCGGACGGGGATCTGCTTTGTAGAGTCGACGTTTCTGGGGGTCCGGGTGGCGCATCAGGCGCTCTCCCAGATGGTCCCACAACGCGGATTCGAAGAAGGCGACCGTCCCATGAATCCCCCTAGGGATGTCTCCGGCGCGAAGGGCCAGCTCGACGCGAAGGCCGGCCCGAACGGCCAGCCGACGGTGGACCAGGACGGGAATGTCGCAGTCCGCGGGTACGGGGCTCGACGCGGCGAAGCGCGCGAGCCACTCCACCACGCGCGTCCAGCGGCGCTCGAAATCGTCCACGTGGAGGTATTGAACGGCCCCCCACGCCCCCAGAAAGTTCCCCCTCTCGATCAGCTCCAGCGCATGGCGGCGGGCCTGGTATGAGATGGCCGGTTCCGGCGACCAATGCCGGGGAACCGCGCGGTCCATGGTGGGGGGACTCGCCTTCGCACCGTCCGCGACCTCCAATAGATCGACTTTCCCGGTCGCGGCGTGGAGACGTACGACCTCCTCGACCAGACTGTTGACCACCGGCAGTCCCCCAGTCGTCGCGACGACGATCCGCTCTGGGTTGAGCGCCGCGAGCCGCTCCCGTACGGCCTCATCGATTCGGTTCACGATCGCGCGGCGAATGATGGCATCCCTGGGATTCTTTCGGTCCTCCAGCCGCTCTCGGCTTTCGAGGAATGTTACCTGCCGCACGTCGGTGAACCCGCGCTCTTGAAGCCGGGTCGCGAGGATCGTCCCCGCGAATCGAGGATCGCCCGCCTCCCCGTCCGCGACGCGCCGCGTGTGCAGGATGAGTACGGCGGTTAACGTGATGTTGTTATCCGTCATGTATTGCAGCAGGGCGTCCAGCTTGGGGGTACACAGAGAGAACTCGCCTTCTGGAAGTGAAGCGACGCTCGGCTCGAGCTTCAAGGAGGGGGAGTCCACGAGACGCCATTCACCTGTGCGGCGCTCGATCTCATCGTGCAGGGACGCGCATTTTCCCTTGAGGAATTCGCGACGTCCCGAAGCTTCAGCAAGCTGCACATCCGTCTGTCCGGCGGTCAGTACCAGCAGGGTGCTCATCAGTGGCTCCCTTCGGAGTAACGTCGCGCCCGCGAATGTTGCGCACGCAATGTCGTGTGATATGTGTAGATTTCTCCATTGCTAGCCCGGGGATAGCCCGCGGCATCGGGATGGCGGCATCGATGAATGTCGAGCCATGTCGAAAGGAGGGGGGGCGATGTCCAGTGCTCACGCAGCCAAGAGGGGAGATCGGCAACCGGGCTGAGCTCCGGTTGCTGGTCCACGGTCTTGAGCAAGAGGAGTTCCCTGGCCTCGATCCGCACACTTCCCCATCCCAGCGGACGTGCGTAGCCGAGCTTCGAGCAATATCCGTGTTCGTGATTACCGCCGAGCACCTCGCGGAACTGGTGGGGGCACATCGCCGCGAGGAGGGCCGCGAGTTCGGCCCTGTCCAGATCCCGGAACCGGACGGTGAAACGGAAACGCCGGCCACGGCCTGACGCCTCGAGCGCCAACGTGCTGCGGTCGTTACGATGAGCCTCAGTCCCCCCCTTCCAGGGCTCGCCGGCATACGCGTCTTTGCGGTCGAGATAGAACTTGCGGCCGGCGAGTGTGCCCGGTTCATCGTACCCCGCGGCGTCCCCGTACGTGACGAGGGTTGCGTCATCCGACGGCCGGTGGTGGGGATGATAGGGTTGCACCAGGTAGTGCTCGACCGCGCTCGGGCGCGGCATCCCCAGCTCCTGGAGAAAGGTGGGGGGTAAGAACCGCTGCTCCGTCGTCTCACCGTTCTCGATCACCTCGATCGCCGTGTTCGGCGCGATGCGCCCCATGAGTTGCTCATGGTCGAGCTTGCCGATGCCTTTGCTTCCCTCGTTGTCGCCGGTGTATCCGAAGAGCCGCCGCACCGCGGACAGTGCCTGCGGAGCGCCTTCGCTATCCACGGTTTTCTCCGCCTCGAGGGGGAACAAACCATGGCGTTCGAGCGTCCAGCCGCGCTTGCGGACGGTGTCCTGGTAGGCCCAGCGATAGTAATAGTGCCAGCCGATCGACACGATGCATTTGTTCTGGATATCCCATTCCACCCAGAACAGATCGCCAGGCTGAAACACAACAGCGGACGCCGCGTCCAGGATTCGCTGGCGTGCGTGATCGCCGGTCACCTTCTCCGGCACATCGGGATGACGTTCGCTGAAGTGACCATGTGTAAGGTCAACCATGTGCCGAAGCGTGTTGAGGTAACCTGCCTGGACAGACGGAGGCACAGGGGCCGAGGTGAGCGGCGATTGGGGACTCGCCTCCAGGTTTCTATGGAGCCTGCGTGCGGAGTTCAGCATTGCGCCGGCTCCCTGTCCTCCATGGTACAGCGCGCCCCCCGTGGCATCGAAGCGATATCGACGGGCGGGGATATCATGCCGCTTATCGTACTTCAGGTCCTGCGGTAACAGATCGACTCGCACAGGCACACGAACATGCTGATTCGAGGGATCGCCGGGATTGAGCGGCTGCGTCTCCACCCCCTTGTCGGCGATTCGCGCAAGCCGCGCAATCAGCCGTGGATTAGGCTGATTCGGAAATAGACTGTTGGGCCGATACGAGTAGGACCGCTCCGCCACCCGTTCCATCGGTGCGCCGAGGAGCGCACCCAGCTCGTGCCGCAACAATCCCTTGATCGAGTCCGCGGGGAGCAAGACAGGTTTGTCGCCCCAGGGGGCGCGCAACGGGCAGAGAACGGATTTGCTTTTGATGATCGGCCCCACATTGGCGAAGGGCAGGTGGACGTCGTCCCCCTGGGCCGAGGCGATTGGCACGGCCCAGGGTTCCTCGGTCTCGTCGATCCGGCGACGTTCCCATCCCACAAGCAGCGGCGTCAGCGTCTCGATCTCGCAGCGTATCTCTCCCGAGAGCCGGCCCTCGGCCCCCGATCCATCATGCCAGACAGGGGGGGCGGTGGTGATCTCATCGGGAAGAGGAACAAATCCATACGGCTTTCGTTCCAGGCGCGAACCCGATTGCTCCGAGGCTGGCCGTGCTACAGGCCGCCGCTCCTGCCCAGGCCGTTGAACTCCCGGACGGTTGGCGGGCCTTTGAGGTGAAGGAGGCGCAGGCGGAGACACTTCGGTCGCGCCCCCCGGAATTTCTTCCAGACCGGCCGCCGCGAGCTTGGCGCGAACCTGCTCGAGATGAGCTTCCTTCGCGGCACAGATCACAAACTCGGTCTTCTTCGCAACGTCGAAAACATCGACATGGGGTACAAGCTGCCCTTTGAGCTTGTTGGGTTCCCTCGGCTTCTCATCGAGGACTCTCACACGGATACGATGCGGCTTTCCCACAGACATCAGCGATCCTCCCGTGTGATCGTGAACCCGAGAATCTGGCCGTCGACGTGCCACTCTCGCAAAAGGATTTGACCTTGGCCCGTCTGGGCCGCGGTGAAACGAGTACTGCCATGCAGCCGCGCCGGGGTGTGAACGACACGCGTTGGTTCAGCGTCCGGCTCCCCCTGCCGCACTTCTTCGATGAGCACCATCCTCACACCGGCCACGGTCCGCGCCGCACGCCAGGCTGCTCCTTCCGCGAAGAAGGCAACCTCGTCGACCTGCGTTTTCTCCTCGTCAGGCCACCGGCTTCCAAACGTGGCGGGCGGGGATTCCAGTGCGAGGTCGATCGTCGGGTCACACCACCAGGCGATCAGGGAGCGTCCACCGAGTGCTTCACGGGCCAGAGCGGCGGCCTCACCCAACGTGAGAGAGGGGGACTCGAGCCGGGCTTTGGTCTCACGCACGTAGGTGACTTCCTCGTCCTTGCCACGCCAGCGAGACCATGCCGTGCCCTCGTTACGACTCACCCTGGAGTTCGCGGGCCGGGAGCTCGTCGGCGCTTCAGGGGCTTGAACCCAGCTTCGAGTCTTGGTCACGTCGTCCGAAACCCAAGGATCTCCTTGCCATCGGCCCCAACCGGCGCCCCGCGTCTTGTGTCCTCCAACAGGAAGGTGGCCGAGTTTGCCGAGAGCAAGGAGTTGATCGATCTCCGTGCACAGCGGCTTCACGGCCTTCGCATCGGGTCCTTCGATGACGATGCGGATCGAGAAGACCCCACGAAGTAGGCGGATGGCATCGCGCTTGGCACTTCCGTAGGAGCCGGCCGAGAATTCATCCTCCGCGTGCATGTGGAGCCGAGCGGCAGCCCACTCGGCTTCCGCCCGTCCATCACGGATAAGCACGCGGCTACTCTTCGCCACCGTGCCGAACGTCCGGCCGCCGGGATCGTCAGGATCCACCGCGCCCTGAACCTGGTGGGGGTCTTGCACCGTCTGCCCCGCCGCGGTCTTCGCTCGCGAGAATGCGTGGCGCAGCGGGCCGCGGACACTCGATCCGGGGAGCAACGGCCGGTTGCCGTCCATCAGGATCGCCCGGTCGGTGCTCAGAGCATCCGGCGTGGGGTCACTCACAGGGACCCAGCATGGTCTCGCCCAGGCTCCATCTCCCGTGGCCTGCGCGGCACGCTCGGCATCGTGAGGGCCGACCGCCAACATGTCAACGCCCCAGGCCGATTGATCGGCCGTCGGGCGATGCTCGCCGAATGAGAGCTTGATATCCAGGGTGCGGAAACACCAAGATCGAGTCGGCTCCACAACCGGCACATCGGGCAGAGGGGCAGGCAAGGTCCGCCGCCCCGAGTTGATCCATTGATCATATGCGACTGAATCCAGTCGAATGGCGCGAAGGTCCTCGATGTGGCACCAGCCCAGCCCCCTCGCCACACCTCCTCCAAGCCAGCACCGTTCCGCGGACCAGTGCCGGGCCAGAATGTAACCCAGGATGCCTTCCGCCTCCTCGGCCTCGGCACCCGCGTGTGACCAGTCAACCCGCAGGTTCAGTTGCCAGCGCGTACCCGCGGGGACAACCTCGCGGTCGTAGAGCACACCGTTGGCCCGGGCACCCGTCTTGTGACGGATGCCTACCCCCGCGCGGATTCGTGGCGTCGTTTCGACGTCCACGGGCGTTGCATTGGCGAATTCCCAGGCCGATCGCCGGTAGCCGGACGTGCGCCCCGCGGCCTCGGAAACGCTGCGCGGGAGCGGATCGAAAAACCGGCGCGCCATTGCGACCGCCGCTCCCTTGATGCCGCGCCCGGCGAGGGTTGGTACACCGTTCACCAGCGCAAAGGGTTGATCGGCGCTGCTCTCCCGGTCCACTCCCGAGACCGATAGCGCCGAATCCTGGACAAGCAGGGCCGCGAATAATGTCAATCGATTGCTCATACTTTGCTCCTGCGTATTTCAGCCCTCAGCCAGCGAACGAACAAACGTGCATGGGCTATGCGAGCCGCTGTTTCCTGGATGGCCGCGAGCTCGTCGAGGATGGCCCTCGCATCGGAATGTCTCCAACTTCTGCCGCCGGCCGTTGCCGGGTTCTGCCGGGAGATAAGGGCGTCGTGCCTGTTGCGTTCCAGCTCGGCGACGAGATCAAGCCACTGAGACAAGCTGGGCTTGCGATCTGATAAGGAACCTTGCCTTGCGAGCCCGCTGTGCTCCTTGAACCACCGGCGGGTCGTTACCGCGATGGCGTCTTCAAGATCGTCCGAAGACGTCGGTTCCATGGAGCTCGAAGCTTGGGTGCCGTCCGTGATACCGGGAAGCGTCTTATCCAGTCGAAACCGACCGAATCCTTCGTGCGTTCTCTCGCCCAACCACCGTCCTTCGGCAATCATGCCTGAGAGCGCGGCGATTCCCTTTTCCTCAACCTCGAAGACGGAGCCTCGTCGAATACCGGAAGCAGGCATCCGCCAGAGTCGAGACGTCCCATTAAAACCATGGACAGCCACCCCCTCCTGAACGACCGGCTTCAGGCGAACATCCTTGGGCCAGCCGAGAAGCTGCGGGAGCGTTCCTTCCTCAAGGGTCGTGCACCAGCGAAGCTTCTCGTCGCGAACGAGAAGGTCGGAGGTCAACGTGAGGATCGCGCGTGACGCGGGTGTGGTCGGTGGCAAGTCTTTGCCCCATTCCATTCGCGCAACCTCAACCGCGGCTCCCGCGCGGCCGATTCGAAGCCAGCGGCAGCCGTTCAGAATCGGCTTCAGGTCGGCGGCGAGGCGGCCCATATCCTCCTGGCTCCCGCGGATCTCACCGAAGAAGCTCGTATCCTCCGCAATTTGCTCGATGGCGAATAACGACGGATCCGCCTGAGTCGGATCGGGACGACCGTTTCGGAGCCGCACCTGCATGGTGGGGCGCAGGCTTGCCCAGGGCTCCGTTGGGCTGGCTCGGAACACGAACAAGTCCCCCTCGGGACGTTTCAGTTTGAACTCCCTCGCTCCGGGACTGCCGCTATCAAGCCGCTTCGCGGGAACAGGTGCTTTCGCCCACCAGGGCACGGCACCCGCGGAGCCCGCGGGCTTCTCGCTTTGAAGGGATAACGGAGCGGGTAGGACCTCGGCGGTGGACAGGCTCCCCGTGATGGGCGGAACCGGCAGCGCATCGCTCACCGACACACTCCCATTCACCAGCAACGCCGCGGCATTCTGGCGCCCCCCGGCAATGAGCCAGCTCGCAAGCGCACCGAGCAAGGCGCGTCCCGGTATGAAGGCGAGGCTTGGAATCAGGTTGTCCGGAGTCGCGGTCGCCGTGATGCAAAGCGGATCCAGATTGCGCAGCAAGAGGACCAGACGCCCGGTCGCGCTCTCGACCTTCCGAGGCGAGGCCGCGATCACCGACACCGACAGCTTCACCCGGCCTGCACCGGTCGCACGACCGCGACCCAGGGCATCCACCTCGTTGAGCAGTTGATGCAGCAAAGGGAGATCACGGGCGGGAAGTTCCACCTTGCCCTCGAACCGTGTCCCCTTGGGGACGTGCTCCACCACGCGCAGGGTGTCATCTTTTGGGGCGCGGTTATCGATGATCTCGGAAGAGTCACGGGCGGTGGATCGCCAGATTCGAGTCGCCGGAGTGGACTTGGTGTAGAGCGAGGTGAACACCGCGCGCTGCCGCTGTCCGCCGGCTCGACCGAAGAAATCATTGGCGACATTTTGTCCGTGCAGCCTGAGTGCGGCATCCCGCAACACCCCCTCGAGATGGGACGCCCAGATCACGGGCTTGCCGCGACGATCCCGGGCGACGAGGGCGTCGATCCCTCCACCGCCTGAGCCGGATCCAGGATGGGTGTCTTCAAGTAGCTCCGCCTCGATCCGCACGCGAACCCACACATCATGCTTATCATCGATGTTATTTATATTTGGCTTGTCTAACGACACCTTCTCAGGCCGGGACATAGGGCACCTCCTGAATATCCTCGATGACATCTGGTCCGGCGGTGAGGGTCCGGGCCCGGCCGAGGCGTTTAATCTCGTAGACCTCGACAAGGTCGAGCACGGATGTCAGCAGCGGTCCCTCCCCCGGGTTTGTCCACACTTCCTCGACCCCCGCGTTCTCGAGGGCGAGCCGTGCTTCGCTTGACAGCTCATCGAAGGCCAGGGCGGACAGCGTCCGCCCCCTCGGGAGTTGCTCGACCAGGTAGCGGAGCTGCGACCTTGGCGCCTTCTCAAGCTTCTCCGCAGCGCCCACGAGTCCCTGGAGGCTATCCAGGCCGTCCCCAAGCACATTGACCGGACGCCGGGACAGCACGCGACGATTGGCGCCGGTTCCGCGGACCCAATCTCGTCGCCGCACTTCCTCGGGATCATCAATCCAGGCCGTGGTGTACACAGCCCAATCGGCGACGGAACTCCTCTTTGTTTCACCGAATCCCCGGAAGCGGCGCTTGGCCGATGCCGCAAGCCGCTCCGCCACGTCATGGAGCCGGTGAATCGGCACGGTCGGACGCGCGAACACGACACCCACGCCAAGCGTGAGCGGAAACGATGAGCTGTCGGCCCGTTGCAAATCCGCAAGTGCCTGACAGAGCTTCACCACGAAAGGAAGAGCGGCATCGGCTCGGCTCACCGCGAGCAAGTCGTCTCCGCCGAGCATGAGAGGGACCAAAGGTGCGGCGGTGGCTCCTTGGCAAGCGGCTTCAATGGCTTCATGCGCCGCCAGCCTCAACAACACGCGATTGCGATGGAAGAAGCGCGATCGCTCAACGTCTCCCGATCCCGCGGCACTTCCCACCCCGTTGCCGTCCGCGTGAATCAGGGCGAGGTAACCTGTCCCCGCGAGATCCTGAAACGTGGCGGGGCGAGGAATATCCTTTAGCTTCGTCTTCGCGGTGAGCAGGCTCGCGAGGTCACGGGCCTTGCCGTTGTCCGCTCGTTTTGCAGCCTCGTGGCGTCGCGAAACGTCGAGAGAGACCGATGCGCGTTCAGTCCCCTGGTGGATGGTGACCGACGCGAGCCCCCGCCCGGTCCATTCACAGGGGGCAAGCACCGGGAGTTCCGACGAGAGGGTCGCATTTGCGGCGCTCTGCGTTTCTCCATCCACGGAAATCCGGAACCGAATCCCGGGAAGTTCGCGGCGCAGTAACTCGGCGGCAGACTTCACGAAATCGCGCTCGCCCGATTCGAAGCCGGCCTCGAAGTGTCCACCGTCACGAGAAAGGATACCGTCCTTTGCGTCAGAGGCAGGATCGTCGTGATTGGCGGCCTCTTCATATTTCGAAAGCGGATCGTTCGTTGCCCCGGAGGGGTAGCCGTCATTTGCCGGCGCGAGACGCCACGACGATTGCTCGCGTGCAAGCGCGGGTAGTTGAACTCGAAGCACCTCGCCGAGCAACGTGTTTGCCCCAACCATGGCCCGCAGGCGAGGGACGGCAAATAACCAGGTCTGCACACGCTGGAGTTCGATGTGGACTCTCTTCATGCCCGTCCTTTTCTATCCCAGTCTGTTGTCGAACCTGCCCTACCGCGTGAAGGACTGAACTCTTCACGACCGCGATTCGGCCTTGGATTCTCGCGGAAACATGGACGTGACTGCGGAAAAGCAAGGCTTTAAATTCGTGTGGATTTCCAAAACATATTACTAGATTGCGCATTCACTTCCAATCCATTATTCTCGATTGGACCGTGCGAAGCTAGTGGCTTGCCATGATCGAGCCGTCGTGTCTACAGAAGTTCGTTCGTGACTTGCCTCGGCTGGGCAGGGAAGGCTGAGGTTTGGCTTCATCTCACGACGGTAGATGTGACGGGGGACTCTTGGAAACGCTTTCCCCTGGCAAGCGTTTCCGGTTTTATGCGGACTTTTTTTGGGCCCCGAGGGTGCTCTTTTGAAGAGGCTCTACCGTTCGCCCGCTCGGGGCACAATACTTGTTTGATGAATCTCGGATGCACGACACCAGAGAGAGAGCGCAGCCGATCGTCGGGGCGGATCTGACCCGCGTCATTCGCGATCTCCGCACCTCGAAGATTGGAACGCTGACACACGAGATCCGTACCATGACCAACGTTCGCGATTTTGGGGCGGTCGGTGACGGTCAAGCCGATGACACGGACGCGCTACGGCATGCCGTGGATCAGGGAAGCGGCCACCTGTTGCTTCCTCGCGGAACCTACCGCCTGACACGTCCCCTGGAGGTCGGCCTCGATGCGTTCGGGCCGCTCGCTCTTTCCGGCGAAGGGGGGACGGCACGCTTGCTCATGGACGGTCCCGGCCCCGCCGTCCGGCTGGTCGGCAACCATAAGAAGACGGCCGATCCCACCGGCTTCGCCCCTCGCGTCTGGCAATATCAGCGAATGCCGACCATCAGCAACCTTGAGATCGTCGGCAACCACGACCAGGCAGATGGCATCCAGCTCGAAGGGACGATGCAGACGACGATCACCGGCGTCTTGATCCGTCGCTGCCGCTATGGCGTTCACCTGGTCAAGCATAACCGCAACGTGCTGCTGGCCGACTCGCACATTTACGATGGAATCGGTCCGGCGATTGGCGTCTACTTCGATGGAGTCAACCTCCATCAAACGATCATTAGTGGATGCCACATTAGCTACTGCCGGCATGCGGGTATCAAGATCGTTCGAAGCGAGATTCGCAACCTTCAGATTACGGGTTGCGACATCGAGTATAACCATGACACCTCGAATCCCGATTCCGCCGACATTTGGGTCGACGCTCGGGAGGGAACGATCCGCGAAGGAACGATCACGTCGAACACCATCCAGGCCAAGGGAAGCCCGCGCGGAGCGAACGTGCGCATCGAAGGAGCCCCGCGCGATGATTCCGCGGCGGTCGGCCTCTGGACCATCACCGGCAATATCCTTCAGGATCAACAGGTCAACGTCTGGCTCCGGTACTGCCGCGCCGTGACTTTGACGGGAAACACGTTTGCCTGTGCCTACGAGCGATCTCTTCTCCTGGAGCACTGCCGCGACGTCGTTATCGGCTCAAACGTCTTCGACCATAACCCGGACTACACCGGCCCGCACAACGATGGCATTCGCATCGTCGGCTCGGCGGGAATCAACGTGCAAAACCTCATCCTGGACGGCTGCCGGGCAGGCGGTCCCGAGGCGGGAGGGGCCATTGAAGTCGTCGATTCGAGCGAGGTCTTGATTCTCGGGTGCCAGGTGCTCGACCCTGAATTCCGAGGTGTCGATGTTCGCAACTGCCGCAACACAAGGGTCAGAGAATGCATCATCCTTGACCGCCGCGACCAGCCGACCATGCGCGAACCGATCCGCTTTACGAGCGGCGCCGGTACCCCCTCTTCCGCGTCTTGACCGGGATCAGTTCCCGTCCTCGGACGGGCAGGGGGGTTCTGCACACGGACGCCCCGTGATCCGGCTGGCGCAGAGGCTCTCCCCCTTTGCTCGGCATTGACGGCTCACCGCCGGCGCCTACCCAAGGTGTGCGCTGACCAGGCGTTGGCCGCTTCGGCCTCTTCAGATCGCGTAAGTCGCAACGATCCAGCAGAGGCCCAAGCTCAAAAGCACAGTCAGCGCCAAGTATCCCAAGAGAACGATGACTCGGCTCACCACCGCGGGGGGCTGCTTTCTCGGACGGGATCTTTTTGCGCCCCACATCCAGAGTGCCGCCATCAATGACGTTGCCAGCAACCAAGTACCGATGAGGTTTCGACTCTTCAGGATGGCCAGACCAACGCCGAAGACGGCCACGATGACCATGAGGCGCCGGATGGTGAAGTGAACCCGGCGCATCATGGACTCCAAAGCGCTGCATTTATGCAAGAAGGCCGGCAAATCCGCCGCTCACATGGTGATAGCGTCTGTCACTCCTCGAAGAGCCGGCCATTACCGAGGACTGCCCTCTTTACTCGTCCATCTCAAGCGATCTTATCAGTTGACACGATCACGCTTCTTCAAGTTCGTGATGGTACTACCACTTCCCACCCAGAACCAGTTGCTTCCCGAGCCCCCCGTCAACGTGCTTGTGCCGTTCGCCGTCACGGTCGCTGATGAGAATGATGCCATCTCACCGTTCCCATAAGAGACTCCCGCACGAATCTTGTTGACTCGGTCCTTGAAGCTATCGCTGGTCGATTGCCACTCAGCCAGAATGGCATCGAGCGCTGCGAAGTTGCCATCGAACGTCGTTGAACCATCGATCTCGAGGGCGTTACCGCGCTTTCCATTGATGACGTCGGTTCCTCCTTCGCCAATGAGAATGCTCCGCCCTGCTCCTCCCACCAGTGTATCGTTGCCCGCGCCACCGATCAGGATGCTGCCGTTGCGATTGGCTGTCAACGTGTTCCCTCCGCTCCCACCACGGACGTTCGACACGTTGATGACGCGCTTACCCACTGACGTCGCCGATCCCGTCGCCAGGTTCACCGTCACCGGTGTACTGAGCCCTGAGTAATCGAGCCAGTCTCCGCCGCTGTTGCCGTTGATGTTCCCCGTGAGGCTTCCTCCGTTGGCGAAGACGAAGGTATCCATCGCGGTACCACCGGTGAGATTGGCGATACCGGTGAAGCCAAGCCAGCGGTTGAGATTCCCCGCGTTCGGCCCGGTGATATTCCACGTGTTCACGGTATTCAGACCCGCCAACGTGTTGATCCCCGTGCCGCCTGCAATGTTCAGGCCTGTGATTCCACTGAAGCTAAGCTCTGCCCAGCCGTTGGCTCTCAGCCCGCTGGTTGTCAACGTAAATCGGGTGTTGCCGGTGGCGTTCGTATCCTCGACGTTGACGATGGAAGTGCCGGTGCCCCCGACGATAGTCAGCGCTCCCCGAATCGTGCTGACTTCCTGCGCCGTTGGGCTGATGTTGACCGTGTCGTTGCCGCCAGTCAGGTTAATCGCGACCGGAATGCCCGCGAAGGTACTCTCGACATTGACCACCTCGGTTCCAGCACGGATATTAACAACCACGTTGCTGAGTTGTGAACGAGGAAACTGTGATGTTTGGCCGTCCTCGCTCACAATCAAATTGCCGCTCTGGGCCGAAATCGTGATGGTGTCATTCTGCGTACTGAGCTGGTCGCCATTCACATAAAGCGTACTTGTGCTGCGGTCGAGATAGACCGACGGTGATATTTCGTACGCTAACCAGGACACCGTGAGAGGAGCCGTATTGCTGTAATTATAGTTTCCGTAGAGATTTCCTTGAGAATCGATCGCCAGGCCGACGGCGGACTCAGGTATGTCTTCGTCGATCGATGCGAGCGAGGTGATCGTGCCGGATCCCTTGGCAACCTCGAACACCGTGGTCACACCAAAAGGAGGAGCGGTTGCTGGCGGTTTGGTCGTGCCATAGAGATTTCCCCACGCATCCACGATCACCCCGGTTGGAGAGGAGCCGTCGTTGCTAGTGAACGTGGCCAACGGAGTGACGGTACTGGAGCCTTTGATGACCTCGAATACCGTGCCCTGGGTATTGGTTCCGTATAGCTGGACCGTTCCGTAGAGATTTCCTTGCGGATCGATCGCCAAGCCACTCGGATTTGCACTCGATTGAATAGGTAGCACACCGAACGAAGCAAGTGCCGTGATCGAGTTTGACCCTTTAACAATCTCGAATACCATACCCGTGTTGTTGTCTCCGCCGTAGGCCGTTGTCCCAAACACATTTCCTTGAGAATCCAACACCACGCCGCTTGAATGCGCACCATCGGCCGAGACAAACGAGGCCAGCGTGGTGATGACATTGGAGCCATTGACGAGCTCGAACACGGTACCATTGCCGCTCGATCCGCCAGCGATGGTCGTCCCATACAAGTTTCCTTGAGAATCCAAAGCGAGGCTGCTCGGGTCAGAGCCTGCGACCGTGAACGAGGCCAGCGTGGTAATAACATTGGAACCCTGGGCGAGTTCGAATACCGTACCATCACCGCTCGCCCCACCAGCAACGGTTGTCCCATACAGATTCCCTTGAGAATCGAAAATGAGACTGCTCGGATCAACGCCCCCCGGGACGTCAAACGAGGCCAGCGTGGTGATGGCATTTGAGCCCTTGGCAATCTCGAACACCGTCCCATCCCCGTAGGTACCGCCTGCCGCCGTCGTCCCGAATCGATTCCCCTGCGAGTCGACTACCAAGTCGCTCGGCGTCCCACTCCCAAGAACGTTGACGTAGGCAATCGTGGTGATCGTCTGCGATCCCTGGGGGAGCTCGACCACGGTCGGTGATCCATTGAGCGAGGATGTACCCACGCCGAAGAGATCCCCCTGCGCGTCCGCCGCGGCGATATTGATGGAATTGTGGCTATCGAACGAGAGTAGCGTGGTGATCGTCTGCGATCCTTGGGCAAGCTCGAACGCCATACCCTTGCCCTGGGAACCGCCAGCGCCGGTTGAACCGTAGAGATTCCCCTGCGGATCCATTACCAGGCTTTGGGGTTGAGCGCCGCCGGTCACATTAAAAGAAGCAAGCGTGTTAAGCGACTGCGATCCCGTGGCAAACTCAACGATTGAACCGTCACCGCTGGCGCCGCCGACATTGGTCGTTCCGTACAAATTCCCTTGCGAATCAATAAAATCGGCCGAAAACCTGCTCGTCGCATCGAATGAATAAAGGTTGGTGATCGAAGTTGACCCTGCGGCGAGCTCGAAGACGGTGCCATAGCCGTTAGCGCCACTACCATTGGTCGTCCCGAATAAGTCTCCCTGCGAATCTATCAGCAGATTGGTTGGGCCCAGGCCGACTTGGGGATTAAACGTGGCCAGTGTGATGGGAAACTGCTCTCCGTGGACGATCTCCCAGATGGAATAAATCGTCTCTTCGGAGAATGGTTCCATAATCGTATCTACAGCAGTCCCATACAGATTTCCCAGGGAATCCACCGCGTAAGGGGTATAGGTGCTGACAGCAGGAACAAACGTGGTGAGCGGAATGCTCGTCTGCGATCCCGCGGGAAGCTCATAGACCGTGCCAGTGAGGGACCCCAAGGCGGGAGTCCGATACGACGAATAGTAGAGATTTCCCCGCGCGTCTACCATCAAGCCATACAGACCTCCGTACCCCGCGCTTTGCTGCGTCACCAGCGTCGTGATCGAGTTCGATCCCTTGGGGATCTCGACAATCCTAGAAATACCGTTGAGGAAATTGTCGCCGGTCAAAGTTATCCCATAGAGATTTCCTTGGGAGTCCATGACCATGTCGGATAAAGAGGGTGTCAAGGTCGGATCATAACTAATGGTCGTGGGTGCTGAATACGTCGTGAGAAGCCTTCGTTCTTCGAGTTCCATCAACGATGGCTGCGTCCGCGAGCGGAGTCGTTTATTCGTGGCTCTCGAAACGCGTTTCGTTTTCCTCGCGAAGTGCAAGGTCGAGCCATTGTCCCTGGTGTGATTCATCGTCGAGCTCCGAGATTTTTACATACGAACAAAATTGGCGCGGTAACAGGAGATTCAACTCCACCGCACCGAGACGAATTCTCTCCTTGAATTCAACCGGCCTGCCGTCTTGAGCCTCAGCAAAAGACCAAGGTCTTTATCAAATATTTTTTTAGGAATACCTTCGTCAAAACTGCACAATTGATCAATCGCAGCGATGGTTTCTCTAAGAGCGATTAATTAGCCAACCTCAATCTTAAAATCAAGACGGCGGCGGAATAATTCTTTTATCAACATGAGGCCAGACCGAGGCTTCTAACGCATCTAACGCCCCAGCACGACCAATCGGGGCTGTTAAAAAGAACAAATCCATGTGATCTCTTAAATAGCATTATGAATAAGGTTGTCCAGAAGATTAGCAAGTTTTGTTAGGCAGAGCACCAATGGGGTTATCCGGTTTCCACGAGGACGTGGCGCCCCGAAGGCAGCCTTGTGGCAGCCCAGGTTCGACGAGTGTGCATCAGGCTTTGCTGTCAGACCTTTAGACCCAAGAGCGGTACAGACACACCCTCACTTTTCTCCGCTCCTTAGAGTCTGGGCTTTTTCCCAGAACCGCTCGTTCACTTCGGGGCAGAAACTAGCCATAAGGGCTTTCATCTTCTTCAATTTGGCGTGAAGTACGCCGTCCTTATCGGCGCGAGCTTCGACATAAGTAGGATCGACGATAAGGTTAGCGAACATCTCGGCTTTGTCTTCCTCGACACCTGTGGTGGAGTAATGGTTGAGGAAGCCGGGAAATTTCGTCGTCAGCACGGAGGTCTCCCTCTGGTCCTGGACGGCCTGGCCGCCATTGCCGTACTGGAACTCAGGGGGGTTCAAGGCACTCCAGCGCTCGTCCTGGTAGAGGCTTCCATCGTCACGATAGTCAATGATATGGAAGAACTCGTGGTGGATGACCTTCCGCAGATAGGACTTGCTATACGTCCCTCGATTAACGTCGAGATAGAGCGTGTCATGCTCGAAGTCGGGGATCGCGTTTCTCCGCTGACCAGCAAACGCGAGATGGCTGCACAATACGACCCGCTTGAGCTGCGTCCGCCGCACCAAGGAAACCGGGTAAAGAGAAAACTCTGGGACAAATAGGCCCGTGTAGTTTTGAATCTCTTTCCGATCCGCTTCCTTGCCGTCAATCGCGCCGTGTCTTGTTTCGACCGGAAATCGAGGAGCCGCGGAGATAATCTCGATCTCGTAAGCTCTGGCGATCGTCCGCAGCTCGGGTGGAAGGGACTCATCCGCTCGGCTCGAAGCCCATCCGAGGCCGGAAAAAAACAACATCGGGACAACCAGGCGAACGAGAAATCGATGCGCCTTCCAAACAGCGCGAGTCACGGTGAACCTCCAGAGGAAATGGGGGGTCGGCGCAGATGTTGGCGCCAATGGTCGCATACAATGGCCTCGAGACAGAGCGGGGGTGGTTCCCCCCCAAAGAGCCCAAGGACGATTGACGCATGAGCACGGCCGAGTCCAGCGCTTCGATCCCTTACGATGCCATTCTCGTCGTCGGTTTCGGTGGACCGGAGCATCGGGACGACGTGATTCCCTTTCTGGAAAATGTCTTGCGCGGGCGGAACGTCCCACGCGAAAGGATGCTCGAAGTTGCCGAGCACTACAACCATTTCGACGGCATCAGTCCGCTGAACGGCCAGGTGCGAGACCTGATTGCCGCGCTCGGGCCGGAGCTGAAGCGCCGAGGTATCGACCTGCCCATCTACTGGGGCAATCGGAACTGGCACCCGATGCTCGCCGACACCATGGCGAAATTGGTGGATAACCAAAGCCATCGCGCCCTGGCGCTCGTTCTGGCGGCCTACAGCTCTTATTCGAGCTGCCGCCAGTATCGTGAGGACATTCAGCGTGCACGCGAGGCTGCCGGGGAGTTATCACCGGCCGTAGACAAGGTACGGGTCTTCTACAACCATCCCGACTTCATCGCCGCCAACGTGGAAAGGGTGCGCGACGCCCTTGTGCAAGTCCCGGCGGACCGCCGCGCTTCGGTGCATCTCGCCTTCACAGCGCACAGCATTCCAAACTCCATGGCCGACCGCTGCCGCTACGTCGAGCAGCTTACCGAGACCTGCCAGTTGATCGCTGAAGCCGTGGGGATAGAACCCGAGCGCTGGCGCCTGGTGTATCAGAGCCGGAGCGGCCGACCCACAGATCCGTGGCTCGAGCCCGACATCGTCGACCACCTCCGGGATTTGAGAAAAGAAGGGAGGACCGATGTCGTGGTGCACCCCGTCGGCTTCCTTTCCGACCACATGGAAGTGCTCTACGACCTCGACGACGAGGCCCAACGCGCCTGCGCGGAGATCGGCCTGAACATGGTTCGCGCGGCGACGGTGGGGACGCATCCCACATTCATCGCGATGCTGGGAGAATTGCTCGAAGAGCGGATTCTCGGCCGCATCGACATCGACCGCCGCGCGGTTGGCCTCTTCGGGCCCGACCATGACGTCTGCCCCGTGGACTGTTGTCTTCCACCGCCTCGCCCCCCCGCCCGTCCTGGCACAGGCTCCTGAATTTCCGAAAAAAGCGATCGCGACGATAATTCGCCTTCGAATATCGGCGCGATTCCCCCGATGAATAGAATGGTGGAGGAAACACGCGGTCTTGTGCGCGAGGGAGGGATTCCCGCCACACGTTCCACGACCGGTCAGGGAGGAATCGCCATGCGAACGCAGAGACGTTTGCGGCCGCAAGGGGAAGGACTGGAGTCGAGAGTGACGCCAGTCGGGTTCTATGAAGGTCCTGCGTCGGCACCCGTCCAACTCTTGCTTCAGGGGGTTGCGCAAGGAGTTGCGACCATGCACAGCACCGCGTTCCGACCTCACGCGCATCCAGGAGGAGCCGCTCCCGTTTCCACGACTCACATCGGAGCGACGGGCCAAATCACGCCGATCGGCCGGGCCACTCTCTCGGGCTCATTCCTGGAAACTCCCGAAGGGGACCTCGGCACGATCTCGGTCCAGTCGGCCCGCGACAGCATGACCCTGCACTTGGTCGAGACCGGCCCAGATTCCTCCACGTTCACTTTTACCATCATGGACGGCCGACAGGTTGTCCCCGGCAACCTTGCCTACGCCCGGGTGCAAGGAAGCGGCACCGTCGATGTAACGCTCCCCAACGGCCCGGGGAAAACGCCCATCTCCCTGGTTTTTCACTCCCCTTGAAGACGATAGTTTCCATGGATCTCAAGAAATCAAGAGTGTTCCGCTCCCACCAAGGCAATCATGCAGGGTTCGGGAAGCACTCTCTTGACGGAGCAAGCCTCTGTCGATGGAATGATTTCAAGATGGGACGCTGTTGTTGATCGCCGAGTCTCCCGGGGCCGGGAGAGCGGGGGAACCAAAAATTTGGGGCGAATCGTGCCGATTTCGGCGCGACGGGGCACCTTCGGCTCCGAGTCCGTCAGCTAACCTCGTAGGCGTCCGAGGGTTGAACAACGTGCCGGCCGCTGTCCCGCGGTGGGCACGCACCGATCTCGAGAGATCGGCCCCCACAGCACCCATGAGATTCTCCAACACGGGAGATAGACCTCAACGTGGCGGTAGAGAGGCTGGCAGTTCGTAAATTCGGACTCTGACTTTCTCTTGAAACGCTCAGGTTGGAGAAGTGGTCCAGCCCTTTTGCCCAGGGGTGGACGACGAAGTGGGACAAGGTGGTGTCTCAGCGATGCGGTTGCCGCAGCGTCTCTTGACCGTCGTTTCATTCGCGGTCGTCAGCATGCTTGCGCTGGTGCTTTCGGGAATGCTCGACTGGATCACCAGCGTTCTTTTTCTGGGCCTCGAATTCCTGGCCGAATCGCTTCGCCCCCTCCTGAGCCCGAAGCAAAAAAAGGGACAAGCGCGAACGGGAACGCGAAGCCGGGGCCCTTCGTTGTGTGTCTCACCTGCGCGAGATCGCCACCGACGCGTCCTTCCGCGGCGAAGCCGGTATCGACATCTTCGTAACGATCTGCTCGATGACGAGCCGGTATTGTCACCCCCCGTGGCGACGAGTCCCAAAGCTCGCGTTTTGGTCCCCCTGAGCGGCGATCGTCCCGGCCTGATCGCGTTTGCGCTGCGGGAGTGCCGCGAGCGCCAGGCCGAGATGATCCTTCTGTTCGTCCGCCCGATTGCGTACATGCCGATGGGCCCCAACTCCTGGCCCAACCTCACCGAAGACGGCCGCGCGAAGGCCCTTTTTGATCGCGTCGCTCTCGAAGCCCAAGAAGCCGGCGTCCCCCTGCGCGTTCGCTACGAAGCCAGCCGCGACATGCCCGGCACCATCCTCGACGTCGCCCAGACCCTTGAGGCCGATGTCCTTCTCATGGAAGCCTCCCGCCGCCGCCTCATGACACGCGCCCTCCTCGGCGACCAAATCCAGTCTGTTCTTATGCACCTCCCCAACCGCGTCAGCCTCCTCCTACACACCCCCTGAGACGGGTGACGCTTGGCACAGCCAGGATCCCTTGGCTTACTTGCTGTTTCTCACATTTGATCAATTAACAGAAGCAAATTATTTACATACAATAAATATATGTGATTAAAATTGTTGAGAAAGTCGCTACCACTCCAAAGATGGTAAAGTACACCCCTCTGCCTCAACCACTCTATCGAGCCGAAGAGGATTTTCCTGAAATTAGCTATTTTCTGATTTAGGAAAATCGATGATAATCAGAAATTAGTTAGCAATAAAAGCCAGAAACTCGACTCGACTATGCCTCGTCTTTTACCACCCACTCAGCAAGAATTCGCCACCCGCTTCCGTCGGGGGGATGTCGCATTTCCTCCTCTGACGCTGGCTTGGGAGGAACCCAAAACCAAAGAGATCGACGGCGTCGTCCGGATGTCTTGGCAGGGAAAGAAGTTCCGGTTCGCCGCCGAGTTTAAGCAACTCTCGAATGCGAAGACGATCGTCACTGCCGCAAAACAAGCGAGAAGGCAAGCTGAAGCTGTCAAATTGCTGCCGCTCGTTGTCGTTCCTTTTTTGGACGAACAATCGCTCGCCACGTTAGAGTCCGTAGCCGTGAGCGGTATTGACCTTTGTGGTAACGGTTTGGTTATCGTGCCCGGCAATTGGTGGATCCGACGAACCGGCGAGCCGAATCTATTCCGCGCGGAAGGTGCTATCAAGAACGTCTATCGAAAAAGCAGCTCCATCGTCGCACGGTTGTTCCTCACACAGCCGGAATTCGACTCTGTTCAAGATGCGCTTGAAGAGCTCGGCCGCCGGGATGGTCGGATAGCGCTCTCCACGGTGTCCAAAGTATGCAAACGGCTTGAGGAAGATTTGATCATCGAGCGAACACGGAAGGGCATGACCAAGCTCCGCCTCATCCAAGCGGAGAAGCTGCTCGACCAGCTCGCGGATAATTATTCGCCACCTCGCGTTGAAAAACGGCTCATGGGCAAACTCAAGGGAATCGAATCGTCCGAATTCCAATCCCGGCTCAGTACCTGGGCCAAGGAAACAGGAAACCTAGTCTCGCTGACCGGCACAAGTTCAGTCACGGCCTACGCAATCATGGCCCGTGAAGGGCTGGAAGAGTATTACTGCACAGACATCACAGGTGCTTTGCGCTCATTCGGGGACAGGTTCCAGCCGACGGAGCGATTCGCTTCGGTTAGCCTGTTAGAGACTCCAAACGAGGAAGTCTACTTCGACCGGCGGAAGACTCTCTTTGCTTCACCCGTCCAGAGCTACCTTGAGCTCGCGCGGGGAGACAAGCGAGACCAGGAGACCGCAAGCGACGTACGCCGAGTTATCCTGAGCGGGTTGACACGTGCTTCCACAAGATAGACCTTGCAGCAACACGCGTTGATCTTCATTATGGACAGGGTGATCGGCTCTCCATGCCAAGCCCACGGAAGGGGATTAATGGATCCGCTACGCACCAGCTTGCTGGACCTACTTTACGAGCTCCGCGATCAGAATATACCCCTCATTGTCGGCGGCGGATTCGGTCTCTTCCTCAAACGGCAACATCTCACCGAACGTCAAGAGCGAACTCTCTTCAGCGCGCTCCCTGATCCACGAGCAACCAACGATATCGATATTTTCTTCCGGGCCGACCTGCTCACGGACCATGCCTCAACCACTCTTCTTGTTGAGGCTATCCGTCGTTTGGGATATGTTCCGATTGAAAAAGCCAAGTATTTCCAATGGAAACGGCCGGTCGTTGTTGGCGGCGTGATTCAAGAGATTAAGCTCGATGCTCTCGTTGGACCGCTCGGTAATCAAAGGGCGAAGTTGCGTGTAACTCCGCCTCGCGTGCGCCCCAAGGGAAAGAGCGTTGGCTTCCACGCTTATCAAACAGACGAGGCCCTCTTTCTGGAGGAGGCTCCGATCGCCATTGAACTCCAAGGCAACCGTTCAAGCGGCGAGACGTTCGTGGGTACAGTGAATGTCCCAGAGGCCTTTCCCTATCTACTAATGAAGCTCTCCGCATTCGCCGATCGAAAAGCCGATAACAACAAGGACCTCGGCCGGCACCACGCCCTTGACATCTATACGATCGCCGCGATGATGACCGAGCCCGAGTACGATCGTGCGAGAGAGCTCGCAACTCGTAGCCGCTCAAATCCCCACTTTATGCGAGCCTGCGATATTGTCGCTGAAGAGTTCACCGACCCAACTTCCCTTGGAATGCTTCGGCTCCGAGAACACCGACTGTTTCGTGATGAATTTCGACTGGATGAGTTCGCAGCAGTTCTTGGGGAGATCTTCCCGACGAATTTGTAACGCCTATGAACTGGGACCTTCCAGCCTTTAATTTGCGCGATCGTCTCCCCTGATTGGCAAAGTCTCGGAGAACACGTCACATCTGAGGTTGTTGTGCAAGAGGCATTGGTGCGTCAAAATTCACGTCGATTCAATTCAAATTATAATTCAAAAAACGCCTTCACCACGACATCATCCGGTACCTGCCTTAGATGGAAGCCGAGCTTTTGGCAGACGGCCTGCATTTCGCGATTTTCGGGGAGGATGTCGGCGGAGATGCGGGCGATTTTTTCGTCACGGCCGATTTGGATGAGACGGCGGAGGAGCTCGGTGCCGAGCCCTCGGCCCTGGAAATGGTCGGAGACGAGCATGGCGAACTCGGCTTCGTTTTGGCCGTGGAGCTTGCTCAGGCGGCCGACGCCTAGGATCTCGTGAGTGCCGGTGGCGGGGTCCTTGCCGTCGGCGACAAGGGCCATTTCACGGTCGTAGTCGTTGAAGCAGATGCGCGTGAGGCGATCGTGCGAGGTGCGCGAGCTCAGCTTCATGGCATGAAAATAACGGAATGAGACGCTGCGTTCGGAGAGGGTCTCGTGGAACCGGATCAGGAGAGGCTCGTCCTCGGGGCGGATTGGGCGAATCAAGAGAGAGGTGCCATCCTTGGCGACCCAACGCCCTACGTATTGCGTGGGATAGGGGCGAATCGCCGGCTTGGGCCACTCGCTCTCGGGCACATCCGGCTCGTGGGCAATTACCCGCGCGTCGAGTGCGAGCAGCCCCTCGGGAGAAGCGAGCAGGGGGTTGATATCGAGCTCGCGGATCCAGGGTTGCTCGACAACCAGCCGGCTAAACCGCACGAGGAGCTGCTCCAGGGCGGGAACGTCGACCGGCTTGCGGCCACGCACACCTTGGAGGGCCTCGAAGATCCGGGTCTGCTCCATCATGCGACGTGCCAGGGTCGTGGTGAGCGGAGGCAAAGCCAGAGCCCGGTCACGGAACACTTCAACGAGTTGGCCCCCCGTGCCGAAGAGAAGAACCGGGCCGAACTGTGAATCAAGGCTGCTACCGACGATTAGCTCATATCCGTCGCGGCGGATCATTGGCTGGACGGTCACCCCCTGGAAGTGTCCAGGGCCGACGCGATCGCCCACGGCGACTTCGATGGCGCGGTAGGCGCGTCGGATCGAGTCGGTGTCGGTGAGGTTGAGCTGTACGCCACCGACGTCGGTCTTATGCGTGATCGTCTCAGAGAAGAGCTTCAAGACAGCCGGGTAGCCGATGGCGTCAGCTGCCGCAACAGCCTCGTCCTCGTTGCGAGCCACACGAGTTGGAACCGTCGGGATGCCGTAGAGAGCAAGAAGCTGCTTCGACTCGAACTCCGTGAAGACCGCGCGGCCTGATTGCCGCACGGCTGCCCCCAGGGCGTCGGCACGCGCGCGAGTGTCGACCACTTCCTCCGAGTCATCAGGAAGCGTGGGGGTCTCGTAGAGGCCGCGAAGGTTGTAGGCCGATCGCCACATCGACTGGAAAACACGTGCACCCGTGTCGGGGTAGGGAAAGGTTGGGATGCCGGCCTGGTTCAGGATCATCTCACCAGCCGCGACGTCGGCTCCTCCCATCCAACTTGCCAGGATCGGCTTACCTTCAAGCTTGGCATAGGGGCGAAGCCGCTCGGCGGTCTGCGTGGGCTCGCTCATCGCCTGCGGGGTCAGAATCACGAGCAGGCCGTCACTATTGGGGTCCTTGGCCGCGATCTCCAGGGTCTTGGCATAGCGATCGGCTCCGGCGTCACCGAGAACGTCGATGGGATTGGCATGGCTCCAGGGGGCCGGCAGCAACGCGTTGAGGGACTCGACCGTCTGGGGAGACAGTTCGGCGAGAGTACCGCCTTTGCGGATCAGGGCGTCGGTGGCGAGCACGCCGGGCCCTCCCGCGTTGGTAACGATGGTCAGCCGCGAGCCCTTGGGCCTGGGTTGCTTGGCGAGGACTTCCGCCATGTAGAAGACTTCCGAGATCGTGTCGACACGCAGCACGCCGCAGCGGCGGAAGGCGGCGTCGAGCACTTCGTCGCTTCCGGCGAGTGACCCCGTGTGTGACGCAGCCGCCTTGGCGGCCGCCTCGGTACGGCCGGCCTTGATCGCGATGATCGGTTTGGTCAGCGCAACCTCACGCGCCGCGGAGAGGAAGGATCGAGCGTCCCCGATCGACTCCATGTAAATCACGATGCACTTGGTGCGCGGGTCATCGCCAAGGTAGTCGATCAGGTCGCCCCAGCCGACGTCGAGCATCGAGCCAATGGAAACAAATGCGCTGAAGCCGACATGTTCGCGCAGGCTCCAGTCGAGAATCGCCGTGCAGAGGGCGCCGCTCTGGCTGATGAAACCCACGGTCCCGGGCAAAGCCATCCGGCCGGCGAACGTGGCATTCAGACCACCGAGAGGACACATCACTCCCAGGCAGTTGGGACCGATCAACCGCATTCTCCCTTTGCGTGCTTGCTCCAGCACTCGACGTTCGAGATCGGCCCCGGCCGTCCCCACTTCCTTGAACCCCGCCGAGATCACGATCGCGCCGCGCACCCCCACCTCGGCGCACTCGCCGATGACGTCGGGAACCGTGGCCGCCGGAGTCACGATGATCGCCAGGTCAACGGGCTCCGGGATCTCGCCGATGCGCCGATACGCCTTGATGCCGAGCACGTTGGGACGTGTAGGATTGACTGGAAAGACCGTTCCGCCAAAGGGGTTCGAGATCAGGTTCCAAAGAATTGTGCGGCCGACACTCCCTGCCTTTTCGGTCGCGCCGATAACGGCGACCGTTTTGGGAGCAAAGATCGCATCGAGCGGCTTGCGCTCCGCGTGCAGAACATCATGGGCCAGGCTCACGCTTGCGCTCTTGGGATCGCCGTCCATAACCATCTCCTTCGATGTCGCGCGGCCGACCTATCGACGGCCCAAGACGCCCAGGCTTGGCGTAGTGTTCCACGGTCGCGCCGACATTGCAACCAGAGATCTCATGGCTCCCCGAAGTCACGGATTGAGAACCGGAGTGATTAACGAACTCCCTTGAGCAAACGCTTTCGTCAATGTGACCGTTCAGAGCGCCGCTTGTTCCCTCAAGACGGGTTGACTATAACGGCAGTATGGGTCGGCCGAAGACGGCAACGACCAATGCCGAGTTGCCGCGTCAACGAAACAGCCCCGGGACCTTCAACCGGATCGAGGGGCCGGCCCGACGAGCGATGTAACTGAGGTTGCTCCGAGGCACGCGATGATCCACGGTGGAACCGACGGTAAGGCGGTCCGTCGGTTGGCGAAGCAGACGCCATCGCAGAGCGGGGCATGAGTCGTGATTCCTGACGGCTCACCTATGAGCGAGACCAGACGGAATATCGCCCCCGCACCAGGGGGATTCAAAAGGGCCTAGCAACCGCCACGGCCTGGAGCAACATCGGGGCGAATTCCATGTCGACAAGCCAGGGTTCGGGGTGTCTGGATCCCTCCGGCTTCCCCCGCCGCGAGCAGTTCGCGGGTTGTTTACTCGGTCAGGCTATTGGCGACGGCCTAGGTGCCCCGTACGAGGGGTTACTCGACGACATCATCTACAGGATGGGCCCCGCAGACGCGATCGTGCGGGGGCACCATGACGACATCCTCCGCTACACCGACGATACCCAGATGGCCATCGGAGTGGCCGAGGCGCTGATCGAGTCCGGCGAGATTGTTGAAGATTCCCTCTGCGCAACCTTCGCGTCGAATTACGACCCCGCCCGCTGCTATGGGCCCGGCGCCAGGCGCATCCTCGAAGCGATCTGCACTGGCGGGGATTGGCGGCCTCTGGCGCAAGCCGTATTCCCTGGCGGCTCGCTCGGCAACGGTGCCGCGATGCGCGCCGCGCCGATTGGCCTCCTGTTCTGCGACGATCTCGACCGGGTCGCCGAGCAAGCCGAGCGATCGGCGTCGCCGACTCACACCCATCCGATCGGGATCGATGGAGCGCGGCTGCTCGCGGTCGCCGTTGCGTTGGCCGTGCGCGGAGGACGGTTCGATCGCAAAGCGTTCTACCGAGAACTCTCTCCGTACGCCAAGACGGAGGAGTTCCAGTGGCAACTATCCGTCGCGAGCCAGTTGAAGAAGACGGACTCGGTCGGAGGGTTCGGGAACAGCCTGGAGGCTCATCGATCGGTGGTGACGTCGATCGCCATTTTCGCCGCTTCGCCGGATGACTACCCCACCGTCGTCAGCCGCGCGATAGGTCAAGGCAATGATACCGACACCCTTGCCGCAATGGCCGGAGCACTCAGCGGTGCCCGCCTGGGCATTGAGGGGATCTCTGCACATCTGATCGAAAAATTGGAAGATGATACCAAGGGGCGTCGTTACCTCGAAGAGCTAGCCCACAAGCTCTACGACCTGCGCCTCCAGCGTCTCGCGCCGAAAGTGCGGAAGGAAGAGATCGGCTAACACCGATCCAATTTTCTTCTCTCGATTGATGATTTGCCAAATATCAACAATAACGAGTTTATACATGGCGAATACCGGGCAAAAGCTGATTGTGATCACGGGGGCAACCCGCGGACTTGGCCGGGCCTTGGTGATGGGGTTCACCGAACTTGGGCATAAAATCGTTGGCTGCGGACGATCGGCCGACGCGATTGAGCAGCTTCGCAAGAATCCAGGGGGGTCCAATGACTTCGAGACGGTAGACGTCACCGCGGCCAGCCAGGTCGAGACCTGGGCCCAGCGCATCCTGGCTCAACACGGCGCTCCGGATCTCCTGCTCAACAATGCCGCGCTGATCAACCGCAACGCGCCGCTCTGGGAAGTCCCCGCTGAGGATTTCGACCAGGTCATCGATGTGAACCTTAAAGGGGTTGCCAACGTCATCCGCGCCTTCGTACCGGCCATGATTGCCCAGAAGACGGGCGTGATCGTCAACCTGAGCTCGGGTTGGGGGCGCTCCACTTCACCGGAAGTCGCCCCTTACTGCGCGACCAAATGGGGCATCGAAGGGCTCACGCGGGCCCTGGCACAAGAGCTTCCGAATGGCCTGGCCGCGATTCCCTTGAACCCCGGCATCATCGACACCGACATGCTGAGGTCAACCTTCGGCGGACGAGCCTCCGGCTTCCTCGGCCCCGAGGCGTGGGCAGAAGCCGCCATCCCTTTCCTCCTCAAGCTCGGACCGAAAGACAACGGCAAACCGCTCACTGTGCCAGGACAATAAAAAATCACAGCCGGATGGCGTCATAGCTGAACTGCAACCATTGCATGATCAAGATTTCACGTAGTTCGGCTCGTGGTCTTGGCATCAACGGAAACTGCTACGGTCGGTGTTCGCGGACTCGGGATCGAAGTGCCCCGGGCAAACGACGTTAGCCACGGGCGCAAGGCTACAAAGTCTGCTAGATTTTCATAGAAGTGCGCGATGGTCCTACGGCGGGTCGAGTGGTAGAGGTTTCAGTGGGTTGACGGCAGCCCGTTCATATTTTCTCTTCATCGACTCCCACCACATCATGTGCCGTGCGTGTCGGAACGCTGCCGCGATCCACCAACACGCCTCTGCCACCCATCGGAGTCGCGGGATTTCACCCTCCAGTGTGATCACCGAGCTTGCGGTATCCGACGAACTGCTACCCAGGAAAATCGCTTCGTGATGCCAGCCACTCCCCGCCACCATTCCACAAACCCCGTCGCTGAGCACCAGCGTTCTCACGGACCTGCCTTCCATGGCATACCATAAACATGCACAGGCGTTATCAAGGTCGAAGCGGATACTCATCGCGTTAGATTTCACAGCGATTCCGTAAACCTTGGCATTCTCAAGGTAACGTCGGCGCAACGGCAATTCACGGGACAGTTTCATCCAACCGACAACGGCCACCGCGCAGAGGATGATGAAAAGCATCACCATCCTCAAACTCCATCTCAATGGAAACCATCGCATCACCCGCCCCTAAATAAGTTGGGTTGGGTCCGTATTTCTCTTCAGAAAACACGGAATCGGGCTATCCTTTTTTCCCAAACAGAGTCGCCCCAACTATCTATAATATCAACCCAAGGCACGGTAGCAGGACCATAGTCTAACTTGTCGATAACAACGATAAAACATACCGGAACGACTCCGACAAGGTCCCGGACATCTTCGGCTCGCCCTTGGTGACCGATCTGATTCGTAAATTTGTCTATGCCCACTCCTGCCAGCGCCCCGACTTGCACATGGCCAACCGGACCAGGTCTTAGACGATCGCGTGCGTCGTCAGTTCTTTGAGTACCACCTCAAAGACAATCCGTGGTAGTCGGGCAGATCGCCGAAGCGGTGAAGGCTCGCCCCGCCAAAAGACTGAGATGGTTGAGCGTGATGTTACCTCGAAGTATTTTGTTGTGCCTCAGACAGGTCGATAAGACCGTCGTGGTCGGTGTCGACGTTCAAGATGCTGATTAAAAAGTACGACCTCTGTATGTTCGGGCTGACCGACTACTCACCTTACTTCAAGAAGTTAGAGGTTGAGGATGAATAGCATCGCGGTTGTCGTTGAAGGCCGATCCGACGCGATTCTGTTGCGAAGACTGCTTGGCAAGAGCGCACCCGTCCCACTTCGCTTTTATGCTACCGAGGGGCAGGCTTCGCTCGCCACGATCGGACGAAACATTCTGGTTCACGAGGGCGGCCCCCTCATTGTCGTCATGGATTCGGATACTTTTGACCTCGGCCGGGTTGAGACCTCCTGCAGCTTGGTCGAGACCGCTCTGAGAAATGTCTCTCCTCACGACCGATTCCATGTCGTCGCGTTTGTACCGGAACTGGAGATTGTTTTCTTCGAGGCTCCAACCGTCCTAACGCGAAGGTTTGGCTCGGAAATCGTAAGTCCCGCCAAGATCGAGAATGGCCATTTTCGACCGAAGAATCTTTTGCTGGACATTTTGAAAAGCTCGGACATCTCGAAAAGAGAGACTTATTTCAAAGAGCTCACGGATACCGATCTTGATGAACTGCGGCAGGGAGCCCAGGCGTCTTCGCTTCTCTCCGTGGTCGAAGGATTGACAGTCGGCGTAGGTCCATAGCTCAACTTCCGGTCGGTGTGTTCGGAGCCCGCGGGCCAAGTGACCGGCGGGCAGGCGGCGGCGATCAAAACTCCGACAGGCCGCCGTCGGCGACCAGGTCGATGCCCGTGGTGAAGCTGCTCTCGTCCGAGGCGAGGTAGAAGATCGCCGAGGCCATCTCCTCCGGCCGGCCGAGCCGACCCATCGGCGTCATCTTGACGTACATGGCCCGCATGGCGTCGGATTCTTCCTTGGTCTCATGCTGGCTGTCAAGGATCGGCGTGTCGGTCACGCCGGGACTGAAGTTGTTGACGCGGATGCCCTTGCCAATCAGGTCCGCCGCCCACCCTTTAACGGAGTAGCGGACCGCAGCCTTGGCCGAAGAGTAGGTCGTCATGAGGGCAAGACCCTTTTTGTAGGCAACCGACCCAACCGTCACGATCGACCCGCCGCCCGTCATCAGCGGGACGGCCTTCTGAATCGTGAAGAACGTACCGCGGGCGAGGATGTCGTAGGTCTTGTCGTAATGCTCCGCCGTCGCCGTCGAGGGCGCGGCCAGCTCGGTGAACCCCGCATTCGCCACGACGATGTGTAGGATCCCCTTCTCTCTCTTCACCGTCTCATACAAGCGGTCGAGATCTTCCAGGCTGGCGATATCGCCTTGGACCGCTGTCACGTTTTTCCCGATCAACGCCTTCGCCTTGTCCAGCTCGGCCTGTCGCCGGCCAGTGATAAAGACATAGGCGCCTTCGGCAACGAACCGCTGTGCGGTCGCCAAACCGATGCCGCTGCTGCCACCTGTGATCACCGCCACTTTGCCACTCAGCTTGCTCATACCTAAAATCTCCTGAAAGTCCTGAAGTTCCGCACAATGGAACTATTTGGCGTTGAAAAATCCGCTCTTCGTTGCTTAGCGCACGGTGACCTACGGGCCAACTATCCGAACTGATGTGTTCCAGAGGCCCTTGTCGTTGAGCACGCCTACAGAATCAGCATTGGCTCGCGCATTGGCTCGCGCGCCCTGGTGAGCTTCGCAACGGGATCGTCGGTCGCTCGAAAGCCTAGCCGTCACCAAGTAACGGCCAAACGTGCCAGCCACGGTACCGGCAACGACAAATCATGCTTTCACGTGATCTATTTTCTTCGTATTGATTTACGAAAGAGCCTGCCATTCAAAAACAGCTTACCCTTCAAGTGACTACTGCAGTCCGTCGAATTTCACCAAGTCTTGGAAGATGAGCCGGCCCCACGTGCTGCCCCGCGCTTGGATGAGCAGGCCCCCTTCGTCGAGCTTCCCCAGCTCGACCGAGGCAAAACCCAGCCGGTCGACGAGGCCCGCCACCGAAGCACTGGCCGCGTCGTCATCGCTGGAGACGAACACGACCCGGCGGCCTCCTTGGCGTGTCGTTGGCCCCTGGGCAAGGGATGCTGCCGGCAAGTGGTTGAAAGCCTTCACCAGCGTGGCTCCCGGCAGCGCCTTGGCCACGGCGGCGGTCGAAGGCAGCCCGCCCAGATCCTCAGGGGGCACGTTGAACGCGTTCATCGCGTCGATCACAATTTTGCCCTTCCAGTTCGCGCCGGCCCGTGCAACTTCACGGTGGGCGGCAAACGGGACAGCCAGGATGACAACGTCGACCTTGACCGCCTCTTGAATGATTCGCGGGACAAGCGAGGGGCCAATCTGCGCCGCGAGTGGCGTAAGCATCTCCGGCGGCCGCCTTCCCGCGACGATCACTTCGATCCCCTCTCGGGCGAACGCCTGAGCGATGGCCGACCCGATTTTGCCCAGTCCGATGATGGCATACGTCATAAAATTCTCCTTGTGCCATAGTTCAATACTTTAGAACTAATGCACAAAGGAGTCGAAAGTCAAGTGACAACGCCCGAAAAGGCGATCACACAACATCTTTGATTGTTCGGTTGAATGGAACTAATGGACGAAGGGCCGAACCTCCGTTAGAATTGTCCCATGAAACCGATCTATCACCCCCACCCTGACGAGATCACTGTCCAAGGCATTCTTTACGCCTTGTCCGACCCGGTGCGTGTCCGAATCCTCAACGGACTGAGGGATGCCGACGGCTCGCAGAACTGCGCGGCGTTCACGAACATCGGCGAGACGCCTCTGCCCAAATCCACGCTGTCACAGCACTTTAGAATACTCCGCGAGGCGGGCTTGATCCGTAGCGAACGCAAGGGGGTCGAGTTACAGAACCGCATGCGGTGTGAGGATCTCGAACCGAAGTATGGGCCAATGATTCGCGCAATTTTGAGCGCCTACCAAGCCGATTGTGCGGCAAAGTCCAAAGGGGCCGACTAAGAAACGGCCTACCCCTTTCGATTCGCAAGGCGAGCCCGAGGAGGACTTGCGATGGGGTGGAAGAAGCCGGCGGTCAAGCCGCTGGACACCAATAGATATGCCACTGACAAGTAGCTTCGCTTGTCAGTGGCTCGTGTGCAGGTTCACGGACAAGCGAGTACGCTTGACCGTGCCACCCTTATTGGTTTACATGATTAGAAATCATATATCAATATTCTTAGACAATAGAATAAGCGCTACTCCTGAGCACGACGATTCGCCGGTTCATTTTGCCGAAGTGTTTTGTTGAGCCTCGGACGGGCCGACGAGGCCGTCGTGGTCGGTGTCGAGTTTGAGGAATTCGGCTTCGGGGCCAACGAATTCGCGGCGCGAGAGGTCACCGTCGCCGTTGCGATCCATGGCCTGGAACCAGCGAGGAGCGAGAGCAGGGCGGGCGTTCGCCAATGAGGAGCGAGGGTGCCCAAGGCTGACGGTGGCAACGAGCTGTCGCGGTAGCGTCTTGCGATCGAAGCCGCCATCCATCAGGCAGCCTCCCGCGCGGACTTGATTCCAGGCGCCTCGGAGTTCGCGTAGCGATAAGGCACCGTCGCGGTCGATGTCCAGCAGTTCGAAAAGGCCCGCTCCGTGGTCGAGCACGGTGATCAAGACGTGAGACTTGGCAAGCCCTTCTTGAAGGTCGAGCCACGTCTCCAACTCTTCCCGCTTGAGTCGGCCGTCACCATTCTGATCAGCGGTTTCCAGCAAGGGACGGAAGCTTCGCATACTTCCACTGGCGAAATCGGATGCGTCGACGACGCCATCGTGATCGGTGTCCGCGTCAGCGAACCGCGCAGAGAGGTACTCGCGGGCCGCCTTGGCCATCGTCGGAAGTTCCCCTTCGCCGGACCGCAGCTCGAGCCGGAGCCTTCCCGCTTCCAGGGTATGCGGACTCTCCGCGATAACGACTGCCCCTTTGGCCTTCTCACCACCAAGCCCAATCCGCCATTCGAGGTCGGGTTCCTGGTTTCGCCAACGCGCGAGTTCGTCCGGAGTCAATCCCCCATTCTTGTCGCGATCCAGCAGCGCGAAACGCGTGGTGCTCAGCCCGGCCTCATGGGCGTCAAGCCGGCCATCTTCGTTCTGGTCCCGCCGTTTCAAGAGCGTGCCGGTCCAGTGGGTGTCGGCTTCCACGCTCGGGAGAACCAGCAGAGGCACTTTCTCGAGGCAAGGGGTAGAAGAATCATGGGGTGAAGGCGCGGATAGCAACGCCGTTCCGCTCGCTCCCGGGTAGATGACGTTGGCCGCGAGTTCTCCGGGACCGATGAGTTCGTCATCATTGCGATCGAGCTTGGCAAGCAGCTCGGGGGCCGCTTTCCACTCGGCCTCAACCACGCGCTGATCGCCGTCTCGGTCGAGGTGCTTCAAGAGGGAGTCCGTCAATGTCTCCGTCGCCGGGGGTTGGCCGACACCGACTAATGCGTTGCCGAGTCCTGCCTGGCGATAAAGACGAAAGAGACCGTCGCGACCATATTTGCCAGTCCTTCCTTCCCAGGAAGACCCAGAGCTCGCGGAAGGGAGGAACTGCCCCCAGAGCACCTGTCTGAGGGCCAGGGGAGAAGGTAAATGGGTCATCTCCTGAGCATCAATCGCGGCATCTCCGTTCCGGTCATGGAAGGCGAGTAGGCGTTCGAACGTGCTGTCCCACAGGTTGGCGACCGATTGCCCCTCCACCTCGACGCGAATTCGGAGCAATAGAAGCTGCGGCTCCCCCAGCACGGCAAAGTCGAGAGCCTCCACATGAGAGCAGGGGGGAGCCCCGGAGGCTGCCGGAGGCTCCTCCGCCCGGGCATGCGACAAAAGGCCGAGCATCACCGATGACAGAAGGCCCAGACCAACCCCAAAACGCGTGCTCATAAGATTTCCTCAACCGGTTTCGCGGATGGGTCGGCAATGCGGATGGGTCGGCTGACGTTGGAGATGTTCTGCTTCATGGGGTCGACGCCGACCGCTTTGCAGACGGTGGCGATCAGGTCCGGAACGCGAATGGGGCGATCGGCAACGTCGGTGCCGTCTTGGGTCGTCTTGCCGACCACCTGTCCCCCTTGGATACCACCGCCGGCCAGCACGCTGGCCCATGAACGCGGCCAATGGTCGCGCCCTCCCCCTTCGTTGATTTTCGGGGTTCGCCCAAACTCTCCTTGGCAGACGATCAAGGTCGAGTCGAGCAGACCACGGCTCTCGAGATCACCTAGCAGAGTGGCGAAGGCGTTGTCCAGGGTTCCGGCAAGTCCTCTCACTTGCTCAAAGTTATTTTGATGCGTGTCCCAGCCGTCGAGGGTGACTTCCACGCAGGCCACCCCTCGTTCAACCAGCCGGCGGGCCAGCAGACAGCCCTGGCCAAAGACGTTTCGCCCATAGGCGTCACGCAACAAGTCTGCCTCTTCCTCGAGCCGAAACGCGCCCGCCGCGGCCGGATGCATCAGGCGGACAGCCCGATTGGTGGCGGCTCGCATGCTTTCCGCCACAAGGCTGTCCTTCCCTGGCTCGAATCGTCTTTCAAGCCCACGGAGCAGAGCAAGGCGATCGAGCTGAGAACTCTCGCTGGCATCCGCGGGCCGTTGCAGGTCGGGCACCTTGAGCGCTTCGTTCACGGGGAGATTCCGCGTCTCCCCGATCGCCAGGGGGGCAAACCTCGGCCCGAGAAAACCGCCACCGACCGTCAGAGCTACCCGTTCCGGAGCAATGCTTACGAAGCCGGGCAAGTCGGCCGGCTCGCCGAGCTCAGAGGTCAAGAGCGACCCCAAAGTCGGAAATCGAATGGCTCCCTGGGGAGCATAGCCGGTCTTGACGAAGTGGGTCGCACGCCCGTGATCCCCCTCCTTGCTGGTCATCGAGCGGATCAACACCATGTCGTTGGTCCGCCGAGCCAGCTTGGGTAGGTGCTCGGAGATCCGGATGCCGGAGGTCGCTGTATCGATCTCGCGGGAAGGGCCTCCGTTGCCATGCCCCGGCTTGAGGTCCCAGAGGTCGATCGTCGCCGGACCGCCGTTCATCCAAAGCAAGATGACCGACTTGACGCGACGAGGATCACTCGAAGTATCAGCGGCAAAGGCATCCAGCCAGCCCGAGAGCGAGCCGGCGCCTACACCGATCGCCACCGATCGGAACCACCCCCGGCGATTGAGATCGAACGGACGCCGCATGAAGCACTTCCTTTCCAGCACATCTTTATGCGTTATGAAATTCAGCGCATGCCTCGAGTTACTTCAGGTGGAACGGCTCGAGCTTGTTCTCACCCGCGCGAACGCTGACTTGCGCAAGAGGTTTCTTTGGATCCGCATATTTTCCCTTAAGCCGATCCGGGCCGATCGGATCCCCCTCGGCGCTATTGGTGCGCCAGGTGATCGTGACGGCGTACTCCCCCGACGGCGCGCCGTCCCCCAGCGCATAGCTCGTGAGTTCAAAGGCACCATCGGCTCCGGCCTGCCCGTGCGGCACGAACGGCAAGGCTTCGGCCCTCCCGATCGGGTGGAAAGAAACCGTCGCGCCCGCCGCAGGCTCTCCTTTCTCAGTCAGAAGCCGCCCTTGCGTGCGATAGACCGGGATCGTGGTCTGCTCGGCCGATCCACAGCCGACGATCCCCCAGAGTGCCAGCGAGAAGATCGTGTAGAGCCCCCCAGACTGCCAACGGAGACCCTGGGAGACCACCACACGCTCAGCCAGTGGAGTCATCTCAGTAGTCACTGGCGGAAAGAACCTCCCCTCGCTGCTTGGTCAGCAGGGCGTAGAAGACCGTCGAGGCTACACTCTCCTTGAGGAAGCGGACCGAGCCGTCTCCAAAGAGCACGTTCACTCCGCCCGGATGAAACGAATACGTGGAATAGCCGTTGTTACAATTGACGGTCGCCGGACCAAGCCCTGAAGTTACGATCGTGTTGCAGTCTGACAAGAAGGTTCGCAGCCAAACAGACTGGTAAGAGGCCCAACCTCCGTCGAAGGCGAACATGGTGTTGGTGTCGGAGATCTTCTTTCCCTTGACCCAGTACTGGGGCCTCGCAGCACGCTCACCAACCATCGCGGTCTGCGAGGTGCCGTCGGTAACCTGAGCAATCGTCGGCTGGTTGGTATCGATACTCATCAGCATCCCGATCATCCGCGTCTCGGCGGGGGGCGGAACGGTGAAGTAATCGATATAACCTCGGAGAATGATGTAATCACCAATTGCCATGCTACGGTCGGGGAACGGTCCCACACTGCCGATGGCATTGAGGCCGACACGCACGGGGTCCACGGGCGACGAGGGGCAGAGATAGGTGGAAATCTTGGTCACAACCGTCGTCTGGTTGTCGAGGTCCCACCAGCTCAGGCTCCAATTGTAGGAATTGTAGAGCGAGCTTTGCTCGAGGTACGGCAAGATCCTCGTGCAAAACCCTCCGTAACCATTCGCCCCTGTCGTGTCGCCGGGGATATACCAGCCGTTGGGAAGATACCGGTTCGCGTTTTCGAAGTTGAGCACCCCGAGGCCGGTCTGCTTGAGGTTGTTGACGCATTGCATCCGTCTCGCGGCCTCGCGCGCAGACTGAACAGCGGGCAAGAGCAACGCCACGAGCACGCCAATGATGGCGATCACGACCAGTAACTCTATCAGCGTAAAGCCGCGGGTTTCAGGCCGCGTGCGGGATCTCTCTAACATCGATGGCTTCATGCTATATTCCATCATCATATAACTCAGTGGTTGGTATTAAACTCGGTGCTGTTGAGCAGCACCCAAAAGACGTCGGCCATGGCTTTAACCGGATCGTTCGCCGCCCCTGTTTTTTCGACATGGGTTATGAACGGAGCTGTCTCATCCTCATGAGGAGTTCGTCCGAGCGCGGCGAGGAAAAGGGTTTCCACCTTGCCTCGCGTTTCCAGAAACGGCGCATCCGCCACGGCTCCCAGAGTGGGGCTCTTAGCCGGGTCGGTAAGCTCAGTCGAGAGCTTGCCGTTGAGAAGGGTCAAAGCCTGCGCGACGGAACGCTCGGCTTCGGCCGGCCGCTCGATGAGGAACCGTGCCGCGAACCGCCGACGCGATCGAACAGCGTCGTTCGTTGCGAGGTCGAGACGTTCGACAGGCAAGCCGGCCGCCACACGAAGGCTATCGTAGAGTTGTTCACCCGTTAGGCCGCGAACGGGCATCCTGGCGAAGAGCCGAGGTCCCCCTTCGGAAACCCCGTCCGCCGAGCCGTCGGCGCGGAGCTGATAGGCCCGGCTCAAAACCAAGGCCTTCACCAGCGAAGCCAGGTCGAACCCGCTCGAGGCGAAGTTGCCGGCCAGTTCTTCGAGCAGCTCAGGCTGACCTGCCGGATCTTCTCCGGAGAGGTCGTCGAGCGGTTCCACAAGCCCCGCCCCGAAGAAGTGGGCCCAGAGCCGGTTGACCGCGTTGCGAGCGAAGTAGGGGTTGCGGTCGGTTGTCACCCACTTGGCCAACACCAGGCGCCCCGTGTCAGCCTCGAGACGCTCAGGCCAATCCAGGGTTTCACCCGTGAGCGAGGATGCCGAGACAACCCGATTGGTGCTGGGAATGGTCAGTTCCAGGACACCTCGGCGCCCCTGCGCCGGCCCTTTCTCTTCTCGCTTCTTTGATTCCGCTCCCGGACGGGCGAAGAAAGCCGCTGTCTCCCAGAACTGGTCGCGGGTCCAGCGGGCGAACGGGTGATTGTGGCACTGCGCGCATTCGAGGTTAATCCCCAGGAAGGCTCGCGTCGTCGCGGCCGCTAGGTTCTCCGGCAAAAACTCATTGGCCGAGAGGAATGAGCGAGGCTGCCCAACTTCGTCTCGGCCTCCCCCCGCGCGACGTAATCCGGTCGAGGGAACGGAGAGCAACTCCCGAACGAGCTGGTCGTAGGGAGTCTTGTCGCGAATCCTGACGGCCAGCCAGTTCTCGAACTCGTCAGCCAGGCCGGCAAACCGGGGTGTATCTGCCTGGGGCAGCCACACGCGTCGCAACGAAGTTGCCAGATGGTTTGCAAAGGCTCCCGACTTCAAGAGCCGAGAGACCGTGCGTTCACGCTTGGCCGGATCCCGATCTCCGAGAAAATCGCGAACTTCGGCGACCGTGGGAATCCGCCCGACCAGATCCAGCGAAACTCTCCGTAGAAACGCTGCGTCATCAACCGGGGCGGCCGGCTCGACACCGGCTTGTTTCCAGGCGCGTGCTAATCGATCGTCGATCCGCAACGTGAGAGCCGCGGCATCGAGAGTTTCTCCTCGCGCTAGCGTCGACAAAAAGAGGAACGAGACAACCGATATCCAAAGATGATCTCGCAGTTGCATCAGGTGGTCGACTCCTTCCCAAACTCGGGGCGTAGCTTCCCCAAAGCCAGAGCCGGTCCTCCCTTTTGGCAAGAACTCGGCTCGGCCTCATGTGCCTGAACGCTTCGCCTCTCAGGCAACCGTCATTCCAATGATGAAGAAAAATCTGAAATCACTTGGAGACAAAGACTTGCGCGATAAGATAGAATCGTGGTCTCCGCCCCATCGGCGAGAAGAGCTCCCCCGACGGCGATTTTTTGTCCGAGCGTGCTTGACCGGAAAATTCTTCCCCCTCTTAGGAGCTTGCCGAGGGGACAACTGACAGGCTGGGTAGGGATCAAAAAGCAAAGGAAGGACGGCTAAATTTTGCGGGATGATCACAATAAACGAATCAATTCGCATTGATAACAGGGCCGGGGTGCGGCGATTTTTGGGTCCATGAACGATTTCCGTGTCGGAAATGTTTCGCTCACGCCTCTTTGGGCTTCCGCTTACCCCTCACTGGTTGCTTTTTCCCAACCCTGGTCGAACAGAAACTTAAGAAACCTTGCGAAGGCACTCGCCCTGTTCCTTTTTTCGAGCTCCGGGGTATGATAAATCACCGAAAGGTGAAGGTTTCGAGTGGGTTCGGTCATGCATGTAGCAGACGGGCATACCATGTTACGAACACCTCAGAAGCAATCTCGGCGCGAGTTTTTACGCGCAGGAGGGCTGGGGTGGTTTGGGCTGGGATTGCCTACCCTTTTTGAAGCTCGATCTCAGGCGGCGGCTCAAAGCTCGGCAACATTTGGCCGGGCCAAGTCCTGCATTGTTCTCTTCATGTGGGGAGGGCCGGCGCAGCAGGAGACCTGGGACCTTAAGCCGGACGCTCCTTTGGAAGTTCGGGGCGAGTTTCGGCCGATCGCAACCAACGTTCCCGGAATTGCGATTTCCGAACACTTTCCGGCGCTTTCTCAACAAGCCCATCGTCTCGCGATCATCCGGTCTGTGCACCATGCCGACGTCAACCACACAACCGCGACCCATGAGCTTTTGACTGGGCGTTCGATCCCCGTCCCCGGTGGGGGCCAGATGGAGGACGACTGGCCTCATTATGGGGCCGTTCTCGCTCGGCTAAACCAGGGGCGTGAGCGTACCTGTCTGCCCCCCTTCGTGCAGCTTCGTCCGACGGTACCTGATGGTGCGCCTCGCTTTGTGGAAGCGAGCCATGGTCAGGGCGCGGGCTGGCTCGGGCCGATGCACAACCCGTTTACGATCGACGACGATCCCAATCGCTCGGACTATCACGTCGCCGCCTTCTCGCTGCCCGAGGATGTCGGCTCAGGGCGATTCGACGCACGCCGGCGTCTGTTGCAGACGGTTGAGGCGCAAGCCAAACATTTTGAAAGAAATCAGCAGGTTCAAGCGCTGGATACTCACTGTTCCCGCGCCTATAACTTATTAACAGCGAAGCGCACGCTCGAGGCTTTCGACCTAACACGAGAAGACCCTAGGCTCCGCGCTCGCTATGGCTCGCATCCTCACGGCCAAGCCGTTTTGCAAGCGAGGAGATTGGCCGAGGCGGGCGTTCCCCTCGTGACCGTCTTTTGGCAGAACGACGGCCTGACGAACGTCAGTGTCTATTGGGACACGCACAATCGTAACTTCATCGATCTGAAGACTCGCCTCATGCCGCCGAGTGATCAGGCCTTTTCGGCCTTACTCGACGACCTGGACGCGCGAGGCCTGCTCGACGAGACGCTGGTAGTCTGGACCGGGGAGTTCGGTCGTACTCCTCGCGTGGGGCAGGGAGTGGTCGGTGGAGCGGGAGCAGGGCGCGACGGGCGCGACCATTGGCCCCATTGTTTCTCAACGGTTCTTGCCGGTGCAGGCATCCGTGGAGGTATGGTTTTCGGAGCTTCCGACCGATGGGCGGCCTACCCCGCACGCGATCCTGTCACACCCGGGGACATCGCCGCTACCATCTATCATCTCCTGGGCGTTGATCCCGCCTTGGAATTGCCCGACTCGCTAGGCAGGCCCCTCCGTCTCTGCATGGGTACGCCAATCTGGGGGCTGCTTGGCTGAATGACTGATTGCACTTCTGTCAAACGGATCGCTTCCAAGGGACCCCCCTAGGGAGAGTAGACCCAATGTCACAGGTCAAGCGATCATGTCCTGTCGTTCATTCCAAAAAAACCGCCGGTCTCGAAGCGTTAATCCGCTGTTCTCGACCGAACCGAAGGATAATCTTGAGCCAACGACAAAGAGAGCCGACCGAGATACCCCGAAAAGTCCTCCCCCAGAATCAGGGATTTGGATAAAATAATAGAGGAAGAGATCCACCCCATGACGCCATCTCTAGAGCGGCTTGCCGAGCTCGTACGGCAAGCTGAAGCCAAGACCCGTGCGAAGAAGCTGGGGGCCGAGACACAGCAGGCCGCCGAGCTGTTCCGTACCGCTGAACTCCGTGCCCGCCGCGCCGCACAACGGCTCCGAGAGATCCGTCCCGCCCGGCTTCGTGAACTTGAGCAAGTCGATGCAGATGAACAGCACCTCAAAGAGCTGATTCGGAAGCTCGCTCAATTCAAATCCTCGCTCGATTCTGACACCGACGCGGAAACCCTGATCTCCAACGCGCAGGCCGAGATCGACCGGAAGCGGCGGGAAGCCCAGCTTGAACTCGAAGCGGTCGGCAAAGAGTCGGATGAAGCGCGGCGCGAACTGCGCACGACGATGGATCACTATCAGCAGCTCAGGCGCGAGCTCGATCGGCTCCAGCCCCAGCTCGCGGAGAGCTTTTCCAACGAAGATCGCCTCCTCTGGGACGCCGAGATCCACTTTCCAGGGGGACAGTTTCAGGCTCTAGCTCGGGAAGTTGAAGCCAGCGTCAACTACTTCGGCGTGCTTACGAAGCTCGAACAATACGCCCAGTTGAAGATCTGGATCGGCCGATTCCGGATGCACCAGGCGATCAACGATGGCGAGATTTCCGAAGAAAACCAGGCGCTCGCCCAGCGCGTTTTCCACCAACTGAAGACCCTCTCCAAGCAGTACGAGCCGGGCTACATCGAAGCCTTCCGGCACGACTTCCACACCGATTGGGCGGCGTACGTCGCCGAAGCGCAGGATCAGCTCGTCCAGGCCACCGAGGCCGCTCGACGCTCGAAGGATTGGGAACAGCAGCGGATCGAGCAGCAGGCTCGCGACCAGGAGCGCCAGCATCAGGTGCGGGCCTCGGGAGAAGTCGCCTTTGAAGAGCTCAAAGCCTTCATGGCCAGGACGGCTCTGCCCGACGAAGGCGTGGATGAATTTCTGAATCAACTCAAGCTTGTTGTCAACGGCCTGGGAGCCTCCGACACCCGCTTGCTTGAGTTGGTGATGCCCTATCGTGAGCTGATATCCGGCGGCAATGGTCTTCGAGCTCTGCGTCGCAACCTCGATCGGATCCGCCAGGGGGAAGCCAAGGACGACGAGACCCTTCAGGACCGTTATGACGACCTGATCTCGGCCACCCAGGGGATGCGCGCTTTGATGATCGGCGGCAGCGTCCGCGAGGATGTGCGTCGAACGCTTCAAAGGCTTTTCGAGTTCGATCGTCTGGATTGGGAACCCTATGAAGACGCCAAGCCCGCCATGCTCGACTCGCTGGAGCAGAGGGTTCGCAACCGAGGGGTAGACCTGGTCTTGATCCTCAAGAGCTTCATCGGCCACCACGTTCCCGAACGGTTCCGGCCGCTCTGCGAACAACAGGGTATTCCCTGCTTGATGGTCGAACGAGGTTACGGACCGGCCCAGGTAGGTGAGACGCTTCGTCGAGGTCTTCTCAAATCTGTTTAACAGATCGTGACCAGGCGGCCTTCTCCTCTCTTCGCCACGCGCACGCGGTCGATCCATCGAGGTTTGTGCTCATCGCGGGATAACTTGGCAGAGCAAGCCAGGATCCGCCTCGGGAAAACGCCTCGACAATCGTTTGCGCCTGCTCGCCGTAACCTCCCCTCGAAGTGAGTCTTCTCTCGGTCGTCACCGCTCCTCAATGATGACGGCGCGATAGTCGGCCCTTCAAGAAGGCCCTATTTCCCGCCCCGCACCCCTGGCGGAACCGTTCTCCGACGCCCTCGCCTCGCCTCGCCCAGCCAGCAGCCAGGTGCGAGCCCCGGAGCATGATCAACTTAACGCATGAACAGAAGACGCGGCACGAATTCCGTCGCGTCCTTGACGTGATATCAACCGCCGCGAGCATGATGTTGAAAACAGCCGGGGACGTGGTCGTTGACGATGCCGGTTGCTTGCATCCAGGCGTAAACGATCACCGGGCCGACGAACTTGAACCCTCGTTTCTTCAAAGCCTTGGAGATCTCTTCAGAGAGAGGGGTCTTCGCTGGGACGCTTCCCGTGGCGTTCAGGATTGGCGAACCTCCCGCCATGGTCCAGACGAAGCGTGAGAAGTCTTCGCCGGCGTCCTCCATGGCCAGATAAGCACGGGCGTTGCCGATTGTGGCTTCGATCTTGGAGCGCGAGCGGATGATGCCGGGATTTTCGAGCAGCCGGGTCACATCCGAGGCGCCAAATCTGGAGATGACCTTGGGGTCGAAGCCTTGAAAGGCCTCGCGGAAAGCGTCGCGCTTCCTGAGAATCGTGATCCACGACAGACCGGCCTGGAACCCATCCAGGATGAGCTTCTCCCAGAGGGCCCGGCTGTCACGCTCTGGAATCCCCCATTCCTCGTCATGATAGGTACCAAGCAGCGGGTCATGCTCGGCCCAGGCACAGCGTTGCCGTTTCTTCATTACCCTCAGGGCTCCTCTCCTTAGAGCGGTTCTCGCTCGGTTTTCCGCAAGGTCTTGGCGTGTTGCGATTTTCTCCAGACTTGCGGGCGCGGGCCAGACGAAAACCGCAGGCCGAAGACTCCGACTGAGATCTTCCAGGATTTCCCCTCACGATCGCGTTGCGGACGTTCGGCGGTTAAAACGGAAGAATCGCGACCCAAACCGAGAAAAAGGGGATTGGCAAGCCTCTTTTCGTGCATAGCACTCTCCGGAGAAGGGGATCGAAGACGCGAGGTAAGGATCGATCTGCATGGCGAGCTCGGTTCCTCGGCAAATGCATTGGCTGTTCCAGGGAGGGACCAGCGCAGGCCAAACCGATCGGCAGTTGCTGGACAGGTTTCTCAAGGGTTCCGGCGATCAGGGAGCCGAGGCCGCGTTCGCGGCCCTGGTCAACCGGCACGGGCCTCTAGTTTGGGGGATCTGCTTTCGGTTGCTCCGCGACCCGGGAGACGCTAGCGATGCGTTCCAGGCCACGTTCCTGGTTCTGGCGCGCCGCGCTGCGTCCGTTTCGATCGAAACGTCCCTCGCTCCCTGGCTGCACGGAGTTAGCCTTCGGGTGGCTCGCAGAACGTTGGTCGTCGCAAGTCGCCAACGCCGGCGTGAGCGCACCAACTCCGACCTGTCCGACCGACCTGGCCCGGCTTCTGCCCCGGACGACGGCCTTCGTGCCTTGATCGACCAGGAGCTGCGATGGCTCCCGCCGCGGTACCGAACCCCCCTGGTGCTTTGTTACCTGGAGGGTTTAACGCATGAGGAGGCCGCGACGCACATTTCTTGCCCGGTCGGGACGGTGCGAAGCCGTCTGGCTCGCGGGCGGGATCTGCTTCGTTCCCGCCTCTTGCGCCGAGGGCTCGCACCAAGCGTTGCCACCTTGGCAACCGTATTGGAGACTGGCCCGGCTCAGGCCTCCGGCTTCGATTCCCTTCTCATTCCCACGACCCGGGCCGCAATGCGACTCGCGGCGGGTCAAACGCTCGCGGGAATGGTTCCTGCCAGCGTCGCCATCCTGGTCGCGAGAGTGAGTAATACTATGAGACTTGCCAAACTCGGACTTGTCGCCGCGCTTCTGGCCTTGCCTTGCCTCACCGTGGCTGCACTCGCCGCCCAGCAACCGGGGCGTCGCGCCCCGGCTCCTGGAGCGCCAAAGAGAACGACCGTGGCCATCGCCGACAAATCCAATTCGTCGGAACCAGGCGAAGCTCAGGATCTCAGTGCCTTCAGGGAGTTTCCACCGTTCGTGGTCAAGACCACACCCGCCGGAGGCTCAACGGACGTCGATCCAGGTCTGACCGAGATCCGTGTGACGTTCAGCCATGAAATGATGGATGGAAGCTGGTCGGTGGTTCAGTACACCAAAGACTTATTTCCGGAGATCTCTGGAAAGATTCATTACGACAAAAATCAGCGAACATGCGTCATCCCAGTAACGCTTCAAGCTGGGAAGACGTATGCGCTTTGGTTCAATACCGAGAGATTCGGAAACTTTAAATCCAAGCATGTGCGCTCGGCTGTGCCGTATTTCCTCGCCTTCCGTACCAAGGCCTCTTGAGCCCTTACGGAAAACGGAAAGAGAACGGCCCATTCTCGCGATCATCCCGCGTTCGGCGACGAGAGGGCCGTTCGCCAGACAGCCCGCCATCCCTCGGCCCCTCGGGCGAGGACGAGGAGATCATGGCCGGACTCGCGGTATGATTGCCCTCCCATTTCCCAGGCCATCTCCCACGGATAGGACACAACCCCCGTGTCTCCCCACACGTCAACCTTCGGCTCGGCCGTCTTGAAATCCTTCACGATGGCCTGGCTCATGAAGTCGTGATAACTCCCGACGCACTTCTCCTTGCCTTCGATCCGCCCCTCGAAACCAGGGGGTACGAAAACAATGTCGTCGTGGAAATACTCCCGAAGCTCTTCAACGCGACCTTCCAGCCACGCCGCGTTGATCGCTGTGATGAGAGCCAGGATCTCCTGGCGATCATTCGTAGGAGACACGGAAGTCTCTTTTCTCATTCAAAAATGAAAGCCTCTAAACCTCTCTCTCTAAAGACCCCGTTGGGCCATATCGGCTTTCCTGCTTCGGCTCCCTTGAATGGTGGGCACTGCTCACCTCGATTAGCCAGGCTGCTCTTCATAGAGAGAGTCCGGCCCTTCCGGGAGATGGGCATTACCCACCTATCTCTTTGCAGTCTAATACGTTTGGTCGGCGATGCCCACCTTTGCGGAAGATCACCAATTCTGCCGTTAAGCTCGGGCAACGCTCTATGGAAAGCATGGCTTTGAGAGCGCCTTATTTGAGAAGCTTCAGCTTTCTGAGCTTGGGGGCGATCACCATCTGGCAATATTCGCTGGTGCGATGTTTGCGGTAATAGTCCTGGTGATACTTTTCCGCGGGGTAAAAGGGGCCGGCCGGGACCAGGTCGGTGACGATCGGACGGCCGAACGTGCCGGCGGCGGTCAGCTTCTTGTAGGACTTCCGCGCGGCCCTCATCTGGTCTTCCGTGTGGTAGAAGATCACCGATCGATACTGCGTGCCGAAGTCTTCTCCCTGGCTGTTGAGGGTCGTTGGGTCGTGCGCCGACCAGAAGACATCGAGGAGATCCTCATAGGTGATCGTGTCGGGGTCGTAGAGGATCCGCACGACCTCGGCATGGCCGGTTTCCCCCGAGCAGACCATCTCGTAATCCGGGCTCGCCACCGTGCCGCCGGAAAAGCCTGAAACCACCGACTTCACTCCTGGGATCCGCTCGAAGATCGCTTCGATCGACCAAAAGCAGCCGCCACCGAAGGTTGCCTTCTCAGTCTTGGTCTTGGCTTTGGCATCACCGATTTGCTCCGCCTTGGTCTTGGCGGTCTTCGCTTTCTTGCTGCTCTTGCCTTTGCCCTTGGCGCCCGGGGCGGGGGTGGAATCCTCCGTGGTGTCTTTTGCCGTATCCTGGGACGGGTCACTCTTCTCGGAGGCCGGGGGGGTGGTCTCGTTATTTGTCTTGGGGGGATCTGCCGAACTCTGCGCCGCCGCAACACTCGCAAGAAACAACGCGGCGGTAATCCAAGGCCAAACGAACAGGGAGCGGAACCTCATGGTTCGATTCCTCAAATCAAGGCCACTCCGACCAGCCAAGTCCCAAGCCCTTCAATATTTGTGATGATCGGACAGCTCGGGAAAACCACGTCTTATTCTAGCCCCTCCCGCGTGCGTGACAACTCTGTTCGACCAACCGCCAACGCATACGTGGAACCGAAGTCAACGCCTTTCCGTTCCTAAAGTGAAGGCCCCGGCAAGCCTACCGCGCTCAGTGTCTCGCGAAAATCGAAAAATAGTTGGGGCAATTCCCGACGTCCGATGCACATTCTTCAAGGAATTCGCCATCGGAGGAGGAGCCGAAACACCATGATCCGGGAATCGTCACCGGCTATTTCAAGGGATTATGAAACGCTCTTTCGTGCGGGCGCGATGGTCACGGTACCTGACGGCCCGTTGTTGGAGCGCTTTCTCAATGCCCCTGAACCCATCGCTCATGAAGCGTTCGCCGCCCTGGTCGACCGGCACGCGTCCATGGTCCTGCGCACATGCCGGCAAATCCTTGGCGACCCGCTTCGTGCCGAGGACGCCTCGCAGGCGACCTTTCTGGTGCTGGCTCGCAAAGCGAGTTCGATCCAACGGCTCGATTCCGTGTCGGGTTGGCTGTATGGAGTCGCCACGCGGGTTGCGGTCCGCGCCAAAGTCGACGAGGCACGCCAACGAAAGCATGAACTTCGTGGCGCCTTGCTTCGTGACGACATCGGCGAAAAACGGCCGGCCGACGCTTGGGCTGAGCTTCACGAGGAGCTTGCGGGGCTCCCAGAGAAGTTCCGCGTTCCGATCATGCTTTGCCACCTGGAAGGCTTGAGCTACGCCCAGGCTGCCAAACACATCGGATGCCCGATCCGAACGGTTCAAAGTCGACTATCTCGCGGACGAGAGCGGCTCCGGACCCGTTTGATCCGGAGAGGCATCGGCCCCGCACTCGCGCTTTTGACGTCGGCTCTCGTTACAGAGCCCGCTTCGGCGAGGGCCGTTTTGGAAGAGTGGAAACACACCACCGTCGAAGCTGCTCTTCGGTTCGCGGCGAATACAAGCTCAGCGGCTTTTCTCTCAGGAACGGTCCTCGCACAGACGGAAGGAATGCTAAGAACCATGACGTTCCCCAAGCTGAAAACCATGGCGATCGTCTCGGCCCTGGCTGGTTCCGTGGTATACGGCTTGATGGCGTTTGCGCAGCCAGCTCCCAAAGAGCCTTCCACGCTAACAACCTCGCCAACGCCCGAGAAACCTACGTCTGGCTACCGCGTTACCATGGCCGACGGAACAACGGTCGAGGTCGTCGGCGTTTCCACATATCCGTCGGGCCCGAAGACATGGTGGCGGCCCGATGGTACACCGCTTGATGAAGATCCTGGAGATCTCCAGTTGCATCGGCTCGCAGACGACCCCACACGCCAGGTTCGGACGATCCTCGTACGTGTCACCGGACTTGCGAAGGAATCGACGTTCAAGTGGCTTCCGACCAACATCAGCGACTACTGGGGGGGAGGTCCCACCAAGAACGGCAAGCGTGTGCCGGGGATGGAAGTGTATATCGCCTCGTTCCCGAAAGAGCAGGCCACCTGTGCCGTGGAGGTCCGGCTCGCTTCGGGAGCCTGGAAAACCGAGGCGAGCCATGGTGGCGGTGGTGGAATCTCGTTTTTCGCGGGCCCTTACAAATTTTACTACGGCAAAGCTCGTGAATATCAAGGTGGTACGACCATCGCCATCGCTCAGAACATCGTCGGGCGCGACTCTCGTGTCGTAGCGATCGACCGAGACGGAAATGTTCAACTGCCGATATCTTCTTCAGGAGCCGGAGGAGAGGTGCTCAGCCTGCTGGACGTCGAATTCCGCCTCCCCCCCGACCTGTTGCGCACGTATCAGGTGCAATCTCGAGCGTTCGAACGGCTCGAGATCCAGGGGATTGCGATGAACCCTCGCTCACCCCGTAACAACGTTCCCGAGACTCCGCGTCACGAACAACCCACCACCAGAGACTCACTCAAGACGGCCCCGAACCCAAATAAGGACAGCGACGGAGACGGCCTCTCGGACTGGCAAGAAATTCACAAATATGGCTCCGATCCTTTGAAGCTTAGCACGGCGGGCGACGGCGTTTCCGATGGTGATTGGCAACGGCGCCGTGAATTCACCTACTCCGTGCGCTCGATCGTCAAGGTGATGCCGCCGGTCAATCTCGATGCCCTGAACGACGACTACCAGGACGCGCGGGTCCTCAAAAAAACCGACACCTTTATAGAGCTTGAGGTCATCCACTATCCCCTCAATACCAACGCCCAGACTCTCGAGGGCAACCCGGATTGGAAACGCGATGCGGCCAGGCTCGAGAGTCATATTCGCCCCGGCCTCACGACGAACTGGGACGAGGCCATGCGTAAGGATCTCATCGCCGCGCTCCGAGCCGACAACATTGATCCCGACCTCCTCAACGACAAAACTCTGGTTCGCGAGGTCTCGCGCTGGCTCTTCGCCCACTCAAAATTCATCAATATGTTCGACACTCATTACATTTATTATCCCGACGGGAAAGCCACGATCTACCCTGGGCTCGAAGAGAGATTCGAGCAGGAAAAGGGAGATGCCGCCTGGTCGACACGGCAACAGTTCGAGCACGAATTGTTCGGCCGCTCGATGTTCGCAAACCGTACGCACGGTACTTGCACCTCTTCGGCAACCTACCTGACGACGGTGCTCCGCGCACTCGGTATCCCAACGCGCATGGTTCTGGCGATTCCCGCGGTCGACGCCAACGATCAAGCGCAGATGGCCATGGCCACAGCCAACTTGCACCATCGGAAAGTGCGTCAGACGATCTTGCTCGGTGTTTCCCAAGCGCAGGGCTATGCCAATCACACGTTCAACGAGGTCTTCGTCGGAGGAAGGTGGGTCCGCCTGAACTATCAGACATTAGGACAAAACACGCTTGATCCCAATTATCTGGGCTTGATGACTCATGTGAATACCTTCAGCGACCTGAGCGAAGCGGGTCTGGCCCCCACCTGGGGCAAACGCTATGCACTCGGTGAGCGGGACGAAATGTTCAAATATGGCAACCCTTACAAGACCGAAGCGCTCACGGACCATTTTGGCCGCTTCGCCCACGTTGAGAACCCCGAAATCAAGGAGCATCAGGCCATCACGTTGAGCCGTGCCTACTGGGCGGATGATCCTGAGGCCCCCGACATGATTCGCAAAGGGATGGCCCGAAGAACTCAGGGAAGTGATTCCGGGCACATCATGGTCCATGGTGAGGAGTGGTTCGACGACCAACCTTACCAGCAGTACAAGATCTTCCTCCAGCTCGCCGGCAAGAAGTTCCTTTTCAAAGCCGAAGGAGAGCCCGACGTCCACGGACACATCACCATGGGTTACTTCACCCACCCGTCTCGCGGCCTCCGCGAGATCGAGATCTTGATCCCGGCTCAGGACTACGCCAAGATGAAGCCCGGGATCGCTTACACCCTGACCCCAGAGAACGAAGTGGCGGAGCGCACCTGGAAGACCCAAGGGCCTCTCACGATCAAGCGGCCTATGAAACCATGAACCCCCGCCGAGCGCCAAACGATGGAGAAAATCTCTCATGATCGAAGACTATATAGATAAAATAATGCAGGGAACTCGGAAATTGATCTTATGCGGTCACTATAAAGACTATGTGCGTGAAGTTCCATTCATGGCGAGCCTGGCAGAATGGATGACCGCGCAAGGATGGCGATCAACGACGAATGACAGGTATCCCAACTCGAATATGATCCCTGATATGACTTCATCGAATTTAGATAGAACATGTACGGTAGTGTGCGAAGAAAAGCATTATGTCAGGAGCTATCCGACCGAGAAAAGAAAGTATCGCACTTGGAACGCCTCAACGATCAAACAGTATCTGGGAATAGCCGATGGGAAGAAAATTAATGCGGTCCACGACGTGACCCATAAGCTTGGCCTTGTCAAAAGCACACACGTTGCCTTCCTCCTGGTGCGAGTGGAGGCCCAATGCAATCCTGGCGACGACGACATCAACAAATTCATCATCCGGGCGGCCCTGTCAGACGACAGGTGGATTCGCAACGATCTCGAATGGGATCACCCCACAGATCCTGCCTATCGTTTTTTTGTTCACTTTTGGATTCGTCCGGCATCTTAAACATATCAATTTTGCGACATCCCTCCAGGAACGAAGCGGTTTGGGGAGCGCGTCACGCAGCAGCCTTAGACCGGTATGCCTAGGCGAACGCTGAAGCGAGCCCAGCAAGTGACGCCACAGTGCATAACGCGATCGCCTCTTTTCGGAAACCCTCGATCATATCAACGCCGACGGCTTCAATAAGCAGGTTCTTGACAATATCGCCAGAAGCCTGAAGACCATCGATCGCATTGGCGATTCCCGGCGAAGTCCGGGCAAAATTAGGCCGATGTCCTCTTGAACTCCCTGACCTGGATCATTGGCGAGAAGTACGATTCTCGAGACCGATGGCCGGAGAGAAATTCGCCGTGCCGAGCGGGCCTGGCGATCGCAAAGAGAGTTAATTTCCTTGGTGTCCGCCAAGGCGTCTCTCGTTCCTATCTCTCATCTGACCAAGCAGCAATTTCCCTACATCCCGCGCGGATTACGACCTGAGGTAAGACCAAGAGGGTCAGTCCGCACTGAGTCGAAGAGAACTAACCGCTGCAAGGAGACTCAATACGGCAAACGCAGACCCTCTTGCGGTAAGGGTAGGATATCCCCGATACTCCCAAAAATCGATCGTCTTCGCGCTGGGCATCTCTCGCGAAGGGGCCGTGCCCCCACCGCGCCGAGACGATATTGGCTTGGGATCTGGGATCCGAGGGGTTTGAGAATGAGGCGTCGAAAGAGGTTTGTTGTCTTCACCGCCAAGGTTGCGGGATTGGTCGCGGCTGTCCTATGGAACTCGGGCCTCGCTCAAGCCGAGGCGCCAGGCAAGAGCTCCGCGCTGCGGCCGCCGGCTGTGCCGCTTGTCACCAGCAACCCCAACTTGAGCATCTGGTCTGAAGCCGACCTCCTCACTCAAGACAACACCCGCCACTGGACCAAACGTGAGCATTCGCTGGCGGGCTTGATCCGGGTTGATGGCAAATCTTACCGGATCATGGGCAAAGACCCGGCAGATGTCCCGGCTTTTCCCCAAGTCGGTTTACAGGTCTTGCCGACGCGAACCATCTACGACTTCGAAGATCCCCGTATCCACCTACGGCTCACGTTTCTGACCCCGGCGTTGCCGGACGACCTGGACGTGCTGGCACGCCCTCTGACATACCTCACCTGGGAAGTACGCTCGCTCGACGGTAAGCCTCACAACATCTCGATCTATCAGAGCACCAGCTCTCAGCTCGCGGTCAACACCCCCGACCAGGAAGTGGACTGGACCCGCGAAACGATGGGCGGCCTCACGGCGCTTCGCGTGGGTAGCGTCGATCAAACACTGCTCATGCCGGCCGGTGATGACGTGCGCATCGACTGGGGATATGCCTACGCTGTGGCCCCTACCGCGCAGGTCAAGGCCGCCGTGGGCGCAAGTGCGGCCTTGCTCAAAGGGTTCGCCGCGGAAGGAACCTTGCCCGCCCAGGATGATTCGCGAAAGCCGCGCGCGGTGGCTGACGAACAGCCCGTGCTGGCTTTCGCGTTCGATCTGGGCCAGGTCGAAGGTCAGGCCGTCGAGCGGCATCTTATGATCGGATACGACGAGATCTATGCGATCAAATTCCTCGGCCAGAGGCTCCGACCGTTCTGGCGTCGCCATGGTGCCTCGCCTTCGGACTTGTTCCAGACTGCCGAGCGGGATTATGCCGCGCTGGTGAAACGCTGCACATCGTTTGATAATGAGTTCATGGCCGACCTGACCGAGCAGGGGGGCCCGAAGTTCGCGAGGATGTCGGCCCTGGCTTATCGTCAGGCCCTGGCCGGCTGCGGTCTGGCGGCCGATGCCAACAAGCAACCGCTTCTGTTCGCCAAGGAAAACACGAGCAATGGATGCGTCGCCACGGTCGACGTCATCTATCCGGCGGCTCCTCAATTCCTGCTGATGGGACCAACCTATGCCAAGGCCCTGGTGGTTCCGGCCATGGTCTACGGAGCCTCTCCTCGGTGGAAGTTCCCGTTCGCGCCTCACGACATCGGCGTTTACCCACAAGCCAATGCCCAGGTCTACGGCGGCGGCGAGAGCCCCGGGAACGAGGCCGACAAGATGCCCGTCGAAGAAAGCGCGAATCTGATCCTCTTGTGCGACGCCATCGCCAAGATGGACGGCAACGCCGACTTCGCCTCGCACTGGTGGCCTCAACTGACCCGCTGGGAAGCCTATCTGGAAAAGTACGGCCTCGACCCTGAAAACCAGCTCTGCACGGATGACTTCATGGGGCACCTGGCGCACAACGCCAATCTTTCGATCAAGGCGATCCTGGCCATCGCCGCTTACGGCGACCTTTGCCGGATGCGTGGCGATGTGGCCAGCGCTGAGAAGTTCGCGGCCCTGGCTCGGGCCGATGCCCGCCACTGGGTCGAGACGGCCGACGACGGCGATCACTCCCGCATCGCGTTCGACAAGCCAGGCTCCTGGAGCCAGAAGTACAACCTCGTCTGGGACAAACTCCTCGGCCTGAACGTTTTTCCGCCCGAGGTCGCCCGGAAAGAAGTGGCCTACTACAAGAAAGTGATCCAGCCCTTCGGCGTTCCTCTCGACTCGCGCACCAAGCTCACCAAAACCGACTGGTCGTTCTGGAGCGCAACACTCGCTGAGACCAAGGCCGACTTCGAGGCAATCATTTCCCCCATCGAAGATTACTTGAATCAAACCACAGCCCACGAGCCTTTCGTGGACTCGTACTACACCGACAACGTCAAGAGCGACGGCATGCATGCCCGCCCCGTCATTGGTGGCGTCCTGATCAAGATGCTCGCGGACCCGGCGATCTGGAAGAAGTGGGCGAGCCGCGACAAGGCCAATGCCCGTGACTGGGCGCCCATGCCTGAGCCCCCCAAGATTACCGACGTCGTGGCAACATCCCGTAATCAGCCGACCACCTGGCGCTACACCTTCGAGCAACCGCCAAAGAACTGGACCGAGCCGAGTTTCGACGACACCGGCTGGAAACAAGGCCCAGGAGGATTCGGCGCGGCGGGAACGCCAGGCGCGGTCGTTGGCACGAACTGGACGAATTCCGATATCTGGTTACGTCGCAAGTTCACCCTCCCTGCGAACGCCGACGTCTCTCGCCTCCAACTGCTCGTCTATCACGACGAGGACGTCCAGATTTACCTGAATGGGACTCTGGCCGCCCGAGCCTCGGGCTACGTTACCGATTACGAACCGATCGAAATTCGCGAGGCGGCCAAGACCGCTTTGAAGCCAGGCGAAAAAGTCGTCATCGCCGTCCATTGCCATCAGACCGGAGGAGGCCAGGGGGTGGACGTCGGTCTTGTCGACGTCATTGAAGCCAAACCCTAGCGCCCTGTCACCGCTTGATTCTCAGGGAGATCGAGACCAAGCTTTGAACGAGCGTCATCGTCCCTGATTTGCCGCGGCACACCGTATTCGGTGTCGTTGACGATGAAGGACAAAGCCTTGGTCTCTACTCCCGATCGCAGGCCGACGCTCCGGAGGGGCACGGCTATCGCATCTTCAAATCGTTCCGGCGTGTCTTTGTTGATGGCGGCCGTGCTTCTCGCCGCCATTGACTTCGCTATTGTCAATTCCCTTGAGCACTATGATCACGCACGCGATGCGGCGATCGTTACCCTGCCGATGATCAGTCTGTTGATCCTCACCCTTCGTCGCCTGAGGAAGAGTAACAGATCGTTCTGGGTCGGCTTTCACGTGGCCGGATGGTTGACGACGTCCGTGTTCGGCTACCTGGCGTGGGAAGAGAAACCGTGGTTCTACTGGCCATTATCACTGCCCGACAAAATGCTGCCGGGATTCAGTGTCCGGGTAAATGCGCTAGATGATTCTGTGGCATCGACCATTTTCTTAGCGGTCATCCTCCTTATCTATACGACCCCGCTGGTTCTGATCTCGGTCATTACAGGATGGCTCGCGGCTTCGTGGAATCGAATGCGGAGAGCAAGCGGAGGAGCGACGAATCAAGTCGCCTAACGTCCTGAATCAGAAGTTCCTCGAATAACTAGGCGCTCAATTTTCGCATGTTTTGAGTCTGCTTCACGCTTGCAACCTTGCCTTTAGTGACTAATCGGATTTCTGACTCAGGACGCCAGCTTGTAACCAACGGAATGCCGCCACGACTCCAGGGCATTTTTCGTCGGCCGGGTTCAGGGAAAATCGCGCCGAGAGCCTCAAACTTACGGCTTTTTCGGAACCAGTCTGACAAGGCCGAGCGTGGCCCAGGAGCTGGCCGCGCACGTGATTGGCGTCAACAGCTTCGAGCTTCCGGGCTCACCGTTTGGGGTCGATCGAGAACGCATTGGCCAACTGCCGTCCGGCATTTGCGTGGCGACCAGGAAGTCCATCGCACGCTTAATTTCGGGTTGGTCGGCCGTATAACCGGCGAGGGATAGGACGTACAGAGTCTGGCCGGTGGCAAAGGCATCACTCTTCCACTCAGGAACGGTCTGGCTCCAGCCACCATCAGCGCGTTGCAGTGCGAGCAATTCGTCGATCGCCGTTTGCAGCGTTTCGCGCGACTTGCCGGAGCGAGCTCCCATGAGCACCTTGAGAACCTTGTCTTGGTGGATGTCGGAGAGGCTTGCGGCGTCGAGCCAGGCGATCGCCTTGGATAGCGCTACGCGCTGCGATTCCGGTGCGTCGGGTCCCGTGGCTCCCTGAAGCGCCATGATGATCCAGACGGCGTCGGTGGTCTGGCTTTCATTAATCGGCGGCCGCCTGAGAGTCGCAAAGAACTCCCACGAGCCGTTGGGTTGCTGCTTCTTGACGATTTCCTCGGTGATCAGCTTCAGGCTTTCTTTTTGCCCATCTTTCAGCGAGGGCAACGACTGTGCCGCGAGGGCCAGGAACGGGAGCCCCATGTTTAGCCCTCGCCCTTGGGGGCGCGGGTCGGGGGTCTCGGCCGGGTTGGGAAAGATCTTCGAGGCGATCAACTTTTCCTTGCTGCCCAGTAACGACTCGGTCGTATCCGCCAGGAATTTCTTGTCGATCGCATAGCCCTGGCGTTCGGCTTCGCTCAATGCCCAAAGCGGCATCGGCACGTGATGGCAGGCGGCGCATTTGCGCGTGTTCAGCCAAGAGGCGCTTTCCGTTTGCAAATATCCAATGGCGCGTTCGACAGACCGCCGCACCTGATCTGATGACGCAGAGGGAACCGAGCCCGGTTCGCCGGCAACAACAAACCGCGAAAGGCAAAGCCCCAGAAAAAAGACCACGAGCCGAGAGGTGTGAGCCATGGATCGTCCCCATGCCAAGGAACCCATGAATCGGCGCGGAACACGAATCGATTTTACGCGGCCCTCAGCTCGATCGCCACCCTATCAAGAGTCGCGACATCGCCGCTGCCTTGCCCAATCGATTGCGAACATTCTCATTTATTGTAGACGATACGATCGACGCAATATCGATGGTCGGGGGTGTGATAAACTTCGCGGCGGTCGAAAGAGGGATCTGACGCAAGAGCGGCGGCCTGACCAAGGTCGACGCCTTGGGGATCTTGAGGCCGACCACGAACCAGGAGGTAGAAGGGACGCCCCGGCACCTCAGCCATCCAGAGGAGGAGTCGATCGCGGCGTCCCAGACGTCCCGCCACCACGTCATCGTCTTCCAGAAGCGGCACAGCCTGGCGGGAGGTGTAAAGGAAAACGGTCTCGGGTTCGTTGGCAGCGACGACCGCCTCAGAGGCAGTTTGAGTCCGAAGGTATGTCAGCGCAAGGTCGAGACTGTCGCGATGACTGCCACCGGGCCATTGATGCCCACTCGTGTGGAAGAGAACCGTCGAGCGAATGGCCACGCTGGCAATCCCCAGACACACCAACATCAAGGCCATGAAGCCCCAGCGCTGACATCTCCGGCGCGTCAGGAAGCGGGGACGAGCGGCCGACAAATGGTGATCACTCCGTCGAGAGTCGCGCGAAGGCAAACCTCTCCAAACCGCCTCCTTTTGAGACATCCACCGCAGGATGCCTTCGACACCGAGCATGAACGCCAGCAGGACCATCGGGAAAAGACTCAAGAGAAAACGGTCGATGATCCTGGTCCAGGGCCAAACCGCGAAGATCGCCAGGGTACCGGCTACGTACACCCAGGCCGGCCCATCGCGACGCCTGCTCCTCCGTACCAGCCGGATCAGGCCAAACAAGACGCAGAGAGCAACGGCGACCTGGAGCACGACGACGGCCGCCGGATGCCTCGTTGCAAACTGAACGAGAGAGGCCGTGTAAGTCATGTTGGGGAGCAAAACGTCCGTGGGGAACGTGAGCGCCATCGCCTTTATGTTGGTCCCGACGATCTCCATTCCCGAGGCTGCCGAAGTCCAGCCCGCGCGAAACTCGAGGGCGTAGTCTCCCGAAGGGACACGACGCTCGTGCCCTCGCGTCGCGAGCCGAGAAGGAACGACGACCAGCGCAGCCCCCAGCGCACAGGTCAAAAGTTGCCGGCGGCGTTGTGATCCGCTCGCCGCGGCCACCAGTGCCGCCAGAACCAGGGTGATCCCATTGCCTCGGACGAGCATCGCGATACCGGCGAGCACGCCGTCGACGAACGAACGTACCGAGGGGCGGGCAGAGGGGGTTCTTAGGGCCCAGCGTGCCAGTAACACGTAGCTGAGCGCACAAAATGGAAGGTCGGAGAAGATCGTGCTGGCGCAACCGATCAGAGCGACATGGTGGAAGAGCGTCGAAAAGACGATCAGCAACGTCGTCCAGGGACCCAGGCCGAGACGGCGCAGCCAGGCATAAACGGCGAGGGCAAAGAGCCAGCCGGACGCCAAAACGACGCCTCGCGCCACGACGATGTCGCGCGTGAGCGTCGCGGGTCCCGGGGCCACCTGGAGTGCCAGGGCAATCGCCCCCGAGAAACCAATCGGGTATTTGGGCTTGGGGGTACCAGGCCGACCGGGCAGCTCATATCCCTTGCCGTCGCGGAGAGCCCTCGCGGCGGAAAGGTAGATGCCGTCGTCAAGCACGATCCCGACATGACCGTTGTCAAGACCAGCAGCGATGATCGTCCAAATCCCAAGCCCCAACGCCAACACAATCGGAGCTGCCGATTGGCGCAATGGCGCGCGGTCCTGGACATTGCCAGTTCGCGTCATGCGATCGCGTACCTCATCCCTACATCCGTGGGGAGCCGTCGAAGCTTACCTAAAAAGAGAGCACATCCTTTGCCTCGGCTGCACACACGACCCCGGCTGGGCGGGGGCGTCGCCGGGGGAGAAGCAAGCATCCACACGCACTTGAGGGGGAAGTCGCCGTGTGCTGCGTAGTCTCTGGACCAGCGAATCCGCTTGTCTGCGTAACCTTATTTGTGCTTGGCTGTTGCAGAGGATCCCTCCCCTGAAGCCGTGAATGCCACGCGAACCGAAGCCCCTCTCTCACTCAAGCCGGTGAAGCTCCCTTTTCAAGCTCGCCTCCACCGACTGATGCCGCTATGGTATGGTTTACAGAGTTTGCGGAAAAGATGGCTTATCCTAATTTTACAAAAGACATTGAGTTTGCGGAGTATTGAAGCAAGGCCCCGCTTGAGGTTCTGTCCGTCTTGAGGTACTTGTTCTCTTGCCGCCATTCCCGGTAAGCTCTGCCCAGGGATTGACGATATGCCAATAATCTTAGTTGTGCAATTCTTGAGTCCCATGATCGATTAAGGATGAGTCGTCCATGGAGCCAAGGCTGGCCGCGCGAGCGCGGGGCGAGTTTCGAGCGAGGCTCGAGGGGACGGTCACTTCGGCCCGCCCCTTGGTCCGGCCGGCGCCCCGGTCGGCGATGTTTTTTCCTTTGGTCGTGCTTGTCGCCGTTTTGCCGGGGCTCTACGGCCTCACGAGTTGGGACCTGACTCCCCCCGGACCTTGGTGGGGCCTGCGAGGCCTGGCGGTGTTCGACGGCCTGGTCGTCGATCAAGTGCCCGCGCTGTCGGATCTGAAACCGGGGCCCGAGGCCCTGGCTTTCCGCAGGGTCGCACTTCAACCTCCGCTGTATGCCTGGCTCGAGGCCGTCGGCCTCGCGTTGACCGCCGACCGCGATCCTCGCGCCACGGTTCTTCCCAGTTATATCGCCGGCGCCTTCGTGGTGATCCTGGTCTATCTCCACGGCCGTCTCTGGTCGAGCCCGGGAATGGGTTTGATCGCCGCGATTCTGGTGGGATTCAACCGCAATCTGCTGATCCAGATGCAGCAGGCAACGCCGACGACCCTGGTTCTGGCCTGGACCTTGGCCACTTTGTATTGCTACGGCAGGCATCTTCGCGCGATGTCGGAGTCTGCCCGGGCCTGGGGATGGGGATGGGGGAGCGCCTCTTTTTGGGGAGTGCTGGGAGGGCTCTCGCTAGGCCTCGCGCTGATGTCGGTGGGGATTTTCGGCCTGATCAGCATCCCCGTCGTCCTTTTGCATCAAGCCTACCTTCGAGCGGGGTCTCCCCCCGGCGAGCGCAACGGCCGCTGGTGGCTCGCGTGGCGGAATAATGGGAGCCTCACGGCCGGCGCTCTGGCCCTGGCAATCGGGTTGCTCGTAGCGGCTCCCTGGCATATCCGAATGTTCCTGTCGTACGGGCATGAGGCCGTGACGGCGCTGCTGGCTCCGTATGACCCGCGAGGGCAGGAGTTGCACGGTCTGCTGAGCCGACTCGTCTACCTGGCCCCGACAACGATGCCCTTGGGGCTGTTTGCCGCCTTCCGCGTGATTCGAGAGGCTCTGACGGCTGAGAACGATGACGAGAAAATCGTCGGTGGCGTCTTCTGGGTCATGTGGCTCGTCACCGCGGCATTGGCGCCCGCGATCTTGCCGAGCGGTCCGCGTCCCGCGCTTGGCCTTTTCCTGCTCATCCCCTTGAACCTGCTCGCGGCCAGGGCAATCTCGGATTTGGCCAACCGCCGGATCCCGATTCGGACCCTGACCTGGCTCGCTCCCGCAACAGCCGTCTCCATCGCCTGGGAAGGAAGCACGACGCTTCAACACGCGGTTTCCGACCTCGCGCATGGGCGAGCGGATGCAGACACGGCACTTGGCCTGCACCTCGCTCTCGACCTGCTCGTGATTACCGTCGCCATCACCCGAGGTCTCGATCGCTGGGCGCGCCGTCGCGACAACCGTCAGCGTTTGGTGCTGGGAGGCTACCTGGCGACGGTGCTCGCCGTCACCGTGGCCGCGGGAGCCCATGAAGTCTGGTTCCGACATGAAGAGACAAATGATCTCTTGATGCTTCGGTCCATGATTCTGCGCCGCGATCGCGAGCGGCCCTTCAGCATCGTGGCCGTTGTTAGCCCCGACACCTCTCACGGTTCTGTCGGCCCCCCGACCGGCGGCCGGCTTCGATTCATTCTCAGGTCCGCTCTTCCCTATCTTCCTCAGCGCGACCTTACCACGACGGATGACCTGCTCAGTCTGCCCGAGGGCCAGCGCCTCGTGATCCTTGCCGGCACCGGCCAGCGGCTCTCCTACGCCGTTCAGTCCCGGCTCGGCCTCGAGGCCATCCACCCTGGCCGCTCCGGCGTTCTCGACGCCTTCGCCACCGCTCATGACGTTAGCCGCCCTTCGCGACGCTGGCAGCGCATCGCGAGGGGCAGTTGATCTGGTTCCTGCAACGAACGCTCAGCGTTGTTCCTTCTTCTTCGCCTTCTCCAGGTATTGAGGGATCAGCTCATCGAGCTGGCCTCGGGCGTTGATGCTGGCGAGGTTTCCATCGGCGTCAATCAGGAACAGTTGAGGAATCGCGTCGATCCCCAACTTCTGGGAGAACTCACTCTCCCAGCCTTTGCCCTGATAGTACTGCGGCCAGGAAATCTCGTTCTTCGTAACGAACGCCTTGAGCCGATCGAGACCACCGTCCTCCTCCGGCTCGTCGAGACTGACGCCGATGAACTCTACCCCTTGGTCTTTGTATTTAGCGTAAAGAGTCTTCATGCGAGGCATTTCCCCCACACAAGGCCCACACCAGGTCGCCCAGAAGTCGAGAACGACCACTTTGCCTTTGAGGCTTTCGATCGAGATCTTGGTTCCCTGAATCGCGTCGGTGAACTCGAGCGCAAACGGCTTGCCCACCGACTCGAGCAGCTCGAGGTTCTTGGTGGTCGACTTCGCGACGGGACTCTCGGGAAACTCCGCGATCAGCCGCTTGAGAAGTTTGAGCTTGAGTGCGGAGTCGTCAATCTCTCCGGCGAGTCCACGGAGCAGGAGGGCTCCTCGCTCATTCTTGGGATGGTTACGGATGAACTCGTCGACGTAGGAGATCGCCGTATCCGGGGCTTTTTTGTTCTTGTAAATCGCGGCAATCGCCTTCATGTACGAGGCATCGCTGGCGAGCTTCTCATCTTTGAACCGAGGAAGTGCCTGTTCGATTTCGTCGATCGTCTCTCCGGCGGTTCCCGGGTTCATCATGCGCATCTGCCAACGCGGCAGCAGAAGCTTGGGGACTCGCTCGTTCTCCGGATGGGCACGAAAGAGTTCCAGGGCGAGTTCCCCCTTGCGGGTCTCCGCCACCGTCATCTCGCGACGGAATTCCTGAATGGCTTTTGAATCTTTCTGCTTCTCCGGGTCGAACTTGGGCGTCTTGACGGCGTCATAATCCTTGAGAATCTCCGCCGCCGATCGCTCATCCGCGGCGAAAGCAAAGGATGCGACAATTCCAAGTACGCAGAGCGTCTGCGCCGTGATGTTACGAAACAAGGTCGTCTCCTGGTTGTAGAGAGCCGTTCTCAAGCGGTTTCACGAAGGGATGTGTTCTCAAATCTCAATCAATCTTCGCGGGAACCCCATGCTCAAAATCATTAGCATCATCCAAATTCTCGTGTATCAATAAAAATCTGGAATCGGCTGACGAAGATGGCTTTCCATCAGTGCATTCATAGAATCTTGACATTTTGACTTTATGTGTATTGCCTGCGCGCCCTTCGGCAACGATCCAAACCCGAGGTGTAATGTCCACCTCGGGTTTCGCGATCGAAGCGCGTTGGCTTTCCATCAAATCCTCAGAACTGGTCGGAGCTCAGAACCTCTCCGCCGTTACGGGTTGCGAGCTTCTGATAAACTCCCACGTAGGTTCCGGGGGGCAGAACGTATCCGTAGTTCATGGGAATCGGAGGCGTTCCGTTCCCCTGATTGGCGACCGCGCCGACGGGGTCGCCACTGCTGGTCAGTTTCCAGCAGTCGATCGTGTCCTTGATGAAGTGAACCGAGCCGTCGGCGAACGCCGCGTTAACGCCGCCGGGATGGAAGCTCATGGCGTTGTTGATGGCCCAATACTCGGCTGCGTTCGGATACGTCTTCCACATGTTCGGGGGGTAGCGGTTCTCGAAGACGTTTTGCCCCGTGTCGCCCGAGTTCCAGTCGTGCGAATACTGCCCCTGGCCGGAGGAATTGGCCCAGGCCTTGTCGATGGCAAAGAACCCCTGGCCGTCTTCGGAGAACATCATCGTGTTGCTCGTGCCGTCGGTGACCGACGAGATCGTGATGTTCCCCTGGTCAACGATGATCCCTTTGGCCCATTGAAGCTGGACCGGGTCACCGATGATCTTGAATGTGGTTGGGTTGAGCGTGAACCCGGTCGAGTTCCATGGTCCCGACGAACCCACGTAATGGGTGTGGAACTGGTCGACCGTGGTCGATCCCAGAGGTCCGCTACCGCTGACGTATCCCATGTTGCTCAGCGTCGAGGGAGAAGAGTGCGCGGAGGGTTCGCTTGGGCAAAGCAGCGTGGAGACGCCCACGGTGGCCAACGTGTAGTTGGCGCCGCTCATGTAGCTGAAGCTGAAGTTGGTCGCCGCGTAGAGAGGAGCTTGCTCCATGTAGGAGAGCATGTAAACAAACGCCGAGAAACCAAATTGCGAGTTCCCCGCATTGGCGTACAAATTGGCGGGAGGAAAGACACCGTTGGCGCTCTCGTAGTTCGCCGCGGCCAGGCCAAGCTGCTTGAGATTGTTGACGCACTGTGCGCGCCGCGCGGCTTCACGAGCCGCCTGTACGGCTGGCAAGAGCAGTGAGATCAAGACCGCGATGATCGCGATCACGACCAAGAGCTCGATCAGCGTAAACCCTCGACGTCGAGAGTCTCGAGGAGGCGAGCATGCCATGTTCTTTTCCTTGTAAAATGGGAATGACATCCGCAAAAAAGACGCCTCAAACCCTCAGTGAATCGTCGTCGATATCTCGACGCGGAATACCCGAGATCACTCACGGCAACGGTTAGCGACTCTTGTCTTTCGATTTGAATTTTGCCTTGATCTCATTGATGTCGGGAACCTTGGATTTTTTAGAGGCCGAGATGGGATTTTTGGAAACGTGAATGGTCCCGGCCATACGACGTGGGTCGTCTCCGCAGCCGGCCGACAACAGCATGGCCGCCACGAAGAAGAGCACCGGGGCCTTTCTCCAACAGGCGAATTGTCGCAACGCGGTATTCATGCAATGCCCATTTCTGAACAGACCTGCCAATGAGAGAAAAAAAGAGCGAACAAACCAACATCTCGGGGGCTGAGAGACCGTCCCCCTTTTGACCAACGTCAATGATGGTGGAAGAGACGCATTTAAGGGGAAACGTCCTTTCCGGGTCGCCGCGCCTGGTGCGAAGCCGCAACGGATTGACCTAGTTCGACAAGTTGATGCAAGGTCGGCAGCAGCCCTCGAATCGAGGCGGCCCATGCCGGATACTTCCGTGCGTAATCGTCGATATCCACGGCTTCACCCGACTGAAGCTGCCGCGTGATTTGTTCGGCGAGCGCAGCCAGGGCGGGGTCCGATTCTTCGCGGGTTGAAGCGCCATCATTCTCGACGATCATGCCTCAGTCTCCAGCCGGCCTCGTAGCCGGATCAGGGCACGTAAGAGGCGGGATTCCACGGCCCCTTCGGTGATTCCGAGCGCTTCCGCAATCTCGGCGGTGCTGAGCTGTTCGAGATGTCGCATCACCAGCACTTCGCGATCACGTGGGGACAGAGCGGCAAGGGCGGCCATGACTTCATCAAGCCGCTCCTGACGCAACATGCGATTGCTCGGGCTCGTATCGCTGGCCATAAGCTTGCGGCTAAGCGCCACGGCTGACTCGTCGCACAACTCCAACGCCCGGCTCTCCCGATTCACGCTCCGGCGCTGGGAGAAGACGTGGCGTCGGTGGGCATCGATCACACGCTCGCCGGCAAGCTGCCGGAGCCAGCCGAAGAAAGGCAACGGCTGATCGCGTAGATATTCGTCCATACGCCGGGCCGCATCGGCAAGCGTGTCCTGTACGATGTCCGACGGATCGATACGCGAGGCGAGACGACGATCGAGCCGCGCGGCCACCATACGTCGCAGGTAGCCGCGATACCGCTCCAGCAAGGCATGACGTGCGTCGTCATCCCCTTGTCCTGCTCGGTCGATCAGTCCCTGGGTGGCCTCCGGTGTTAGCTCCATCATCTTCGTATGCCCCCTCTCCAGTGCTTACCCCGCAATCCCAACAAATTTCCTTCAAAAAATTCTTGGAATCGCCACAAATCGACTCCCCATAGCGTGTTGAGGAGCAAAAAAGCCCTTCCTCACCCACACGCCTTCGAGAACACCAGGGCAGGAGACAAAAGAAGGGCATCTCCCAAGACCCATCGTGCTTCAATGCTGGCACACCTTGCCAAGCCACATAAAAATCTTCTCATGGGGTGTCCTCCCCAACGAAGTTTAGGGAGGCCTGAAAGGGGGAACGGAAAAGCAAGGGCGGGGTTGGACGATCAGTGGCGGGACACGGTCAACGGTGGGCGACATCCGACTCTGGCAGGGTCTTCGCGGCTGATCCGCCGGCACGGTCGCTGAGGACAAGTTCCAGGCGTTTCTCGGTCTTGAGAGTCTCGGGATGCTTCAGACCCAGAATTCGTTTCTGAGCTTCCAGGCAAGGGCGCAACAAGGCTTCAGCCTCGTCGAGCCGCCCCTGAGAGCGAAGCAACGATCCAAGGCTGCTGGTGGCGTAGAGGGTCGAGGGATGTTCCGCTCCTTGAGTCTCATGAAGCGCCCTGAGATTCTCGCGAAACACGGCTTCGGATTCGGCGAACCGCTTTTGGTCTTTGAGGACGTAGCCAAGGTTGTAGAGCGTGGCCAGTGTTCCCGGATGCTTGAGCCCGAGGACTTCACGGCTGAGCCCAAGACATTCGGTGAAGACCCGTTCGGCCTCGACGAACTTCCCCTGTTTTTCCAGGAGCGTCCCCAGATTATTGAGCGCCGCGAGAGTGTCCGGATGCTTGGGACCTCTGATGACCCGAGAGTCGTCGACAACCCGCCGATACAGGACTTCGGCTTCGTCGGTCTTGCCTTGATTAAGCAAAACCACACCCAGGTTGTTGAGGGCGGTCAGAATGATGTCATGAGCCGGCTTCACGTCGCGCTGGGCGTCCGCTAGGTATCGGCGGTACAGGGTCTCAGCCTCGGCGTATTGCCCCTTGTCGCGATGGAGATCCGCAAGGTATTCGGAGGCGTGCAGTGAGATCGTGTGCGTCGGCCCCAGAACACGGCGAGATTCAGCAACGGCCTTGACCAGGAAAGGCTCCGCGTCATCCAGGCGGCCGAGATGGCACAGCATGTGGCCCATCTCGGACATGGCGTCGAGTCGATCCCGGGGGTTCGAGGCTTCCTTTCGACGTTGCAGGATGTCGTAGGCGGCATGATGATGAGCTTCGCTCTTGGCATACTGGCCCAGGCCATGATAGGTCCGGCCGATCGCGAGACGGATGCTGGCTTCCACTTCGGGCTGATCCGCAAAAGAAGAGCCGACCTCCGCCGCCGCGCGATCAAGAACCTCCAGGAGCGTGACATGACTGGCCGCTGCGCTATGCTCAGGAGCGGCTTGTCCTAAAAGCCTATCAATCAAGAATCGATTGATCGCATCGGCCTTGGCGGCTTGAGTGCGAGCGTCTTTCTTCTGGCGCACCGCTTCACGCCAGTTCCAGGCGATCCCGGCAAATCCTAAGACCAGGGCCAGCCCCAAACTGGCCGCCAAGCCCGCCTGCCAGGGCTTGCGCCGGCACAAACGCCAGGTGCGTGCCAGCGGCCCCACGGGCCTCGCGGAGATGGGCCGGCCATCCAGGAACCGTCCCAGGTCGTCGGCCAGTTGCCAGGCTGTCTCATAGCGCCCCGAGGGATCCTTGGAGAGGGCCTTGCCGACGATAGTCGCAAGATCGACGGGAACAGCCGGGTTGAGCCGGCGGATCGGCGTCGGCTCCTCTTCCGCGATCCGGCGGAAGATCTCCGAGCGGTCTCCCCCTGCCACGGCGGATTGCAGCGTCAAAAGCTCGTAGAGGGTCGCCCCCAGTGAATACAGGTCGGTACGACGATCGATCAAGGCGCGCCGTCCCAGGGCCTGTTCGGGGCTCATGTAGCGCAGCGTGCCAGGCAAGTCGCCGGTGAGGGTCAAACCAGCGTCCCCCTGCACGTCGGCCATACCAAAGTCGGCGACCCAAAGGTCTCCCCGGCGATCCACAAGCAAGTTGGCCGGCTTGATGTCGCGGTGGATGATTCCCTGGTCGTGGGCATATCCCAAGGCCTCGGCAGCCTGAATGCCAAGGCGGGCGACGGTCCGCACGAACGCCCGGGTTTGAATCGAAGGGCAGGGGGGAGCCGTTGAGGCCTCCGGCAACGTGAGAGCTCCCCCCTGGCCTCGGCTGATGTCCGAAGACTCACGACGCGAAGGCGCGAACCGGCCTGAGAGTAAGCCGGCCGCCAATTCGCCATGGTTCGTGCCGGAAGAGCCCGGTGTCTCCCTGCCGGATCCCGCCCCCACAAGGCCGCGCAGCTCGGCGATCACCTCGGCCACGCTGCCCCCTTCCACGAACTGCATGGCATAGTAGGGGACATCCCCCACCAGGCCGACCGCATAAACCGGCACGATCCGGGGGTGTTGAAGCCACCCGGCAACCTGGGCTTCAAGCTGGAACCGCTGCAAGGCCCGCGGATCCATCGCCACGGCCAGCGGGAGTACCTTCAGAGCCACGCGTCTTGAAAGCGTGATCTGCTCGGCCTCATAAACGATCCCCATGCCGCCGCGGCCAACCTCCCGAAGAATCCGGAAGTCGCCGAAGACGCGGGGGCCTTGAGCACAATCCTGAGACGCCGGTGCAGTCCCTTCAGCCTCAGCAACCTGGCCGAGCTCGGCAAGTCCGCGCAGGGCTGGCAAAAGCAACTGAATTTCGCGTGCCCAGGCGGAGTGTTGACGAGCCAGCTCGTCGACATCCACCTGCTCTCCCGCCTGAATTCGACGCGTGAACAGTTCAATGAGCTTGGCTAACTCTGGGTCAAACTCCCCGGCATCGGATCCCTCATCGGCCCGAATCGTTGAGGCCACGTCTCCCGTGCACGAACCGGTCATCGGTCGAGCCCCCACTTCCGGGCGCTGCTCGCCGCTCCATCCCGCCTCAGAGATCGCCGCCTTTTCGATTTTCACGTGGATCTCGCCTCGCCGGGACTCCTGTTCCGGGATACCTGAACCTCGAAATCAAAGCACCTCGACCGATTCCCCCCTCACGGGTTCCCGCGACTGGATTCCTACGGTCGAGAGGTTCTCTTAACGGAGCGTTGTGCCATCCAAAAGCGCCATTCCTCAAGAGAGTCCATGGGCAGGACCCATCGGACTCGGATGGCCAAAGTACTTAGCCAGGATTAACGGAACTACTTGAGCCACGTCGCTAATGATCTCACCAAACGCCTCTCTCATCCTCAAAGCGGAGAAAAGTAGACGTGCCGGCTCCCGATTGTCACTAAGTCAACCGATTTTGTTGAGTATAGGCTGGCAGCAGAAGAACCTGCAAGGCCAGTCGTTTCCCATAAACATGCGATCATTATGTCCGACGGCTGCGAAACACCCGAGTGGGAACAGCAAAACGAGGCCGGCCAGGGAAATCGCTCGGGAATGGAGGTCGGGCACGGGCGATGGCGTTCGCCAGCCTCAACAAAGACCTTTCAACCCGCGTCTTTTGCCGCGTTATCCGAGAGGCCGCAACACCTGCGGTGAAACATCCAGCAGAGGAGATCGTTCTCCTCGAGGCCGTTGAGAGAGGACGGCTCGAATGGGAGAGTCTGCTTTAGGTTGGCCGCAGCAGGTCCCCCCTGTCAAGAGTCACGGCAAGAGGTGTGAGATGAGGAGCCGAGGCGGTCGTTCTTCCTTAGCTTGTCAGACTAACGTTTGGCCCCCTTTTTCGATTTTTCCAAGTACTTTGGAATCAGTTCTTCAAGTTTGCCACGTGCCTTGATGTTGGCCAGTTTGCCCTCGGCATCCACCAGAAAAACGGTAGGGATCGCCCTGATATCCCACGCCTGGGTGAAGCCGCCGTTGAAGGAGCCCCCTTGGTAGAACTGGGGCCAGGGAATTTCCCGAGAAGAAACGAACTCGACGAGCTTGTCATACCCCCCGGCGTCTCGAGGTTGATCAAGGCTCACTCCAATGAACTCAACCCCTTGGCGGCGATACTTCTGATAGAGCTCCTTCATCTTGGGCATCTCGGCCACGCAAGGAGGGCACCAGGTCGCCCAGAAATCGATCACGACGACTTTGCCCTTGAGCCGCTGGACCGACACGGGGTTGCCGGTGATGGCGTCCTCGAACGCGAGTTCAAAGGGTTTGCCCACCCCCTCCGACTGAACGGGGGAATCCACATCGGCTTTGGCCGAGGCGTTTTCCTTGATTTCCTCCGCATACGAGCTCTTGGGATACTCTTCGGTCAGACGCTTGGAAAGCGCTGCTTGCCGTTCCGGGTTCGAGACACGGCTCGCCAGGTTGTAGAGCAACAGGGCACCTCGCTCATCGGTGGTATCGCGCTTGATAAATGCGTCGATATCGGTGAGAGAGGCTTCGGGGTTCCGCGTATTTCTCTGAAGGGCCAGGCTCGCCTTGGCAAACGCCGCCTCTTTGAGGAGCGGTTCACTCATGGATTTGGCAAGCACCCCGTCAAGCTCGGTGGCGAGTTCAGCAAGCTTTTTCGGGTTCGGATCGTTGAGCCGATAATCCCAACGGGCGCTCATTATTTTGGGGACTTGTTCGTTCTGCGGATCCACCCGATAGAGTTCCAGCGCAAGTGCCGCCCGACGACTAAGCGCCTTCTGACGCTTGCTGCGAGCCTCCTGCAGCGCGCGAGGCGTCTTTCGTTTGGCGGTATCAGGTCGAGAGGCCTCGAGAGCCTTGTATTCCTCAAGGATCTTTTCCGCCGAACGCCCCTCGCCAAAAGCAACCGTGCTTGCGGCCATGCAAAGACTCAAGGCAAGGGCGCTGAATTTGAGAATCACCACTCGCGTATTCATCGTTCCCTCCGTAGACGGAGCTCATCGACCGCGCCGGTAACTCGGAACGCCCCGACACGCGCTTTGACGTAATGCTCCCTGAAATTTACCATGTGACCCCGTTCCTCCGACGCGACTTCCGAATCCTGGAGTCCAGCAACAGGATGCTTGCACGCGTTGCGCCACCGAGAAACAAAGCCTCACGACGTCTCAGCCTTTTTGATTCGAGACGCAAATCTCTCTTGTGGATACTCCTGGCTTTCAGTACACTTCTGAACGAAATATAAGAGTCTTGATGGTTTCAAGGAGAGGGATGGAAACCACCGCGAAGGGATTCTCATCTCTGAAAGAATTCACTCGCATTCTTCGCTCTAAAGCTTTCCTAAGCGAATCCCCCCATATCGACCATCAGCCTTGAAGCACCAATGCGAAAGCCCTCTTGGGAAAGAGGGGGGTTTGGTCAAACTCGGGAGACGCATCCGAAGACGAAGGCACGGAGGTGGTGGGCCATGTCGATCTTGACAAGCGTAGCTCGTACGAAGTCAAAGCCGCGTCGCGGGAAAATCCTTCCTTCGATTCGCGAGGTCTGCCTCATGGGGGGTGCGCATTCTGCCTTGCATGAGGCGCCGGGGGACCGGGTCTCAATCTCCGGGCGGGCTTACCATGTCGTCGCGAGATCTCCTGGCCTCGGCCAAGATCAAGACACTCCCTATTATGTTCATCTCGCTCTGTTGATCGAAGGTTGACGTGGATGCTTTCCGTGGGTGGGTCTCGGTGGGATCCGAGCGCCCTTAAGTCTTTTGATTGTCATCCTCAAACCCCCTGGTCTATCATGCCGCAGCCCTGGCAAAGGAAGCCGAGCTCGCTCTTCGACCGTGATCCGTCCGACCCAACTCGTCTTGCAGTTGAACTGGCCCAACGAGGGCGAATGATCCTCGACGTTGCCGCCGCCGATCTCGACGCGTCGGAAACGACTTTGGGGGCCTTTCACCCGACTTCCTGGCATTTTCGCAATGCTTTGCTGGAGGCCAAGCGCTCCTGGGACCGCCTTCGCGCCGAGTACGGCGGAGCCGCGCTTGAGGCCGCTCTCAGCGCTCCCCCTCTAGCCGTGCTGACGCTCGGCCCCACCAACGAGGGAATGCCCCGGGTCACCTTAATACCGATCGGCGGTCAGACTTATCGCGTCCAGGCCGTCGCGGGAACCCCCCTGGCTCCCGTACAATGGAGGCTCACTCGCCTCAATCCCCCCCTCGACAACGGCCCTTATTACGTTTGCCGCCTTCATGACGGCTCAACTCAGTGCGATTGCGCCGAATGGATCTATCACCTTGAAGGCACGACACGCTTTGCCCATTGTAAGCATCTTGCCGCCCTTGCTGCTCTCGGTTGGATCTAGTCCATTGCATACTTCCATCTTTTCAAGGCGTTTGGCGGCATCATTAGGATCGCCGTCCACGGTACTCTGAAGAATCGTTGAAGAATCCCGCTTAATCCCGCACATCATCGCGAAATTCTGATCCTGGCAAGGTCAAGTTTGCCTTTGCGTCATTTTGAGCATTTATGGCAACAGAATACGGAAATACCTGTAGTCACCGTGAAAAAGGACTTAAACTCGTGATGTGGATCGGTACCATTTCCTAAGCAGATGACAACAACCAACCGCTACAAGCCCACACTCTTTGGCTTCTTGCCAAGGAGAGGGATGGCGTTGTTCGTGAAGATCCGAGGATGACTCGAGGAATGAATCCTATCGATGTCCATGAGCACACAGCTCATGTCGACATTCCGCGCCGCACGACCGCATCCAGGGAAGAAGTGCGCCGATGGACCACACATTGCACCAAGCGATTGATTCGCCTAGCTTGCCAGATCGTGCATGCACCATCCGCATTCATCGAATTTCGGGATGAGCTTACGGAGTGGCAGAACGCGAGCAGCCCCGGGATGGAGCCGCCAGACTGGTTCTTCTCTCCACTCGGACGCAACCTCTCCGAACGGCTGAAAGAGTGGGGCATCCCGATAAGCATCAATGATCTTGGCAATTGTTCCTGGGCGGGCGCCGAAGCAAGCCGGATTACGACGACGGCTCAAGGCGCCATGGCCTGCCTCGGAATACCCCTGACATCTCCTCAAGGTCGAAACCTTGGCGCCCTCTGGGTTATCGACACGGTTCCTCGAACCTGGACTGAGTCAGACATCGCACTCCTCTCCGACCTCACCTTGATGGCAATGGCGGAGCTGCAAGGGAGCCATCGCCCAGAGCAGGAATACGACACATCCAAAGAGCCGCCGGCCCCACAGGCGGAAACGCGCGGCGATCCCACGAGCCTGGCAACGCAAGATCAGGAATGGTCTCCGCTCACCCTTGTCGATTCGCTGAGCTCTCGAATCGCGGTTCTCGACAAGACGGGAACGATCATCGCGGTCAACCGGGCCTGGAAAGACTTCGTCGCCATGAGTCCGGCTCATTACGCCAATGTCTGCGAAGGCTTTAACTATCTTGATGTTTGCGATCGCGCCGCACGAGAGCATGCAAACGGAGCCGCGAAGTTTGCCGAAGGTATTCGCCGGATCCTCGCGGGCTCGCAAGAAAGCATCTCCCATGAATATCCCTGTGTGGTCAAGGGAGAAAAACGATGGTTTCTGGCGAGCGTGAACCTTCTCTTATCAGAAGGATCTCGACGCGCAGTGATCAGCCACCAGGACGTCACCGAACAGAAGCTGGCCAAGGAAGAGCAGGATCGATTCTTCTCCATCTCTCATGAGCCGCTTGTCATCGTGGGCTTTGACGGCCGGGTCCGGCACGTCAACGCCGCCGTTGAGAGGACCTTCGGCTACAGCCCCGAGGAACTCATTGACCGAGAATATCTAACACTCATCCATCCCGACGATCTCAAAGCGGCTTACGACGGTCTGGCCAACATCGGACAGCGGGCCCCTGTTTCCAACTACGAGTGCCGATGTCTGCATAAAAATGGAACGTTCCGCTGGTTCTCATGGATGTCGGTCCTGGTCCCCGAGGAGAAAGCCCTCTACGCGGCTGGGCGTGACATCACCGAGCGCAAACTGGCCGAGGAAGAGATTCGGCGGCTCAACGCCCAACTCGAGCATCGCCTCGAGCGGCTCGCCGCCCTCCGGCTCATCGACATGGCCATCACGTCCACGCTCGACTCCCGGCAGACCTTGGAGATCCTCCTCGACCAGATCCTCACGCAACTTCAGGTCGACGCCGCGGCGGTTCTTCTCTACAACCGCACGACGGGGGACCTGGAGTATGCCGCCGGCAAGGGTTTCCGAACGAGCGAGGTGCAGCAAAACGGCCCCAAACTGGGTGAAGGCTGGGCCAGCCGATCGGTCCTCAACAGCTCCGGCGCCATCTACGTTCTCGACCTGACCCGGCCCGGTGAAACCCTCTTGCCCAAGCAAGAAGGCTTCGTGACTTGCTCGATCGTCCCACTGCTGGCCAAAGGGCAGATCAAAGGAGTGCTCGAAGTCTTCCAACGCGCTCCGAGCGCCACAGACTCGGAATGGTCGGAATATCTCGAGACCCTCGCCGGGCAGGCCGCCATCGCCATCGACAACGCGTCCCTCTTCGAGAACCTTCAGCGCTCCAACAGCGAGCTCATGATCGCCTATGACGCCACGATCGAAGGATGGTCTCACGCGCTCGACCTGCGGGACCGCGAGACCGAGGGACACGCGCGGCGCGTGACGGAACTCACCCTTCGGCTCGCTCGCGCCATGGGTGTAAACAATAGCGAGCTCATGCATATTCGCCGCGGCGCACTCTTGCATGACATCGGCAAAATGGGAATCCCCGACGCCATTCTTCATAAGCCTGGCCCGCTCGACGAACGCGAACAGGAGATCATGCAGCGGCATCCGACGTACGCGTACGAGATGCTGAGGTCCATCCCCTTCCTTGGCGCCGCAATCGAAATTCCCTATTGCCACCATGAGAAGTGGGACGGCACGGGATACCCACAGGGCCTCCGAGGCGAGGAGATTCCTCTTTCCGCCCGTATCTTCGCGATTGCCGACATCTGGGATGCCCTCTGCTCCGACCGCCCTTATCGCAAGGGATGGCCCGACCAGCAGGTCCTCGAACATATCCGCTCGCTGTCGGGCAACCACCTCGACCCCGACGTGGTCCGCACGTTCCTCGAGATCATTCCGCAGGAAATGTCCGCCGCCAGGGCCGAGTAACCCCCCACTCGCCCTGCTTCGAGAACAAAAATCGCCGATCGAGTCCTTTCACCGACTCACATCCGCCAAAGCCCCTCGCCAGCCGAACACGCAACGCCAGTCTCACCCACGTCAGCACCCCACTCCCGTTAACGTGCGATTCGTCCTTTCTCATCGTCAGATTCCCGATGATTCTCCGCATTTCCCAATCCATTGCGTGAATCGATACCATAAACATCACGTTGTCGCATTTCTTCGTAATGTCGGCTCAATGATCACCTTCGGCACGTTGATGGTCGTGATTCGGAAGTGAAAAAGACAAGACTTCTTGCCACTTGACTTCCGCCGTTTCCCACACAACCCTGATACCGGCGAGGGGGAGGCGAGACGACTCACCGCCTCTCGATATACCAGCGTGGACACGCTGTAACGGGCTGGGGAGTCGACCCTGGCCGCTCCGCGCTTTGCTTGAAGAGCGGCCCATAAACCAAAGTCTTATTGCATTCACATACGATGTGTGTAAAGCTGCGGCGTTGTTTGGCCGCCGGCACACGATCGTTTTCAACACGCTTGGTTTGTTGGAGTCCACGCTCACAATGAGAACGAGCGTGTAGACGCCGATGATGTTTTCAAAGGATTGCTTCCATGCCCATGCAGAAATTGCGACTCCTCATTCTCACGATCGTCTTCGCGGCGGGCGCGACGGCCGGAATGCTTTTCAGCCGAGGCCCCGTACTGGTTCAGGCACGAGCCGATGAACATCAATCGGCGCCAGGAGATGTCAAAGCTCCGCTCCGCGAAACGATTCACTGCCCACTCGCTTTTGCGGGCGTGCACCTTCAAAAAGATCAACCTACAAATGCACAAGTTGCCTACCACTACTGCAATCCACTCAACGAAAGCGTTAGCCAGTGCATTCTTTACGACGGCACAGGCCCAAAGGCCAGGCTGATCGGCATTGAATACCTCGTCACCGACGAGATCTACCGCTCCATGCCTGCTGAAGAGCGTGCTTACTGGCACGATCACAAATACGAGGTTGATGCTCACTTGATCCGCAGCTTGACTCAGCAAGGTGACGACGAGTCGAAGACGCTCGCCAAGGTCCGCACTCTTTGGGGCAAGGTTTACCATACCTGGGCGGCGGGGACCGACTATCCGACCGGGCCGGCCAAGCTATTCTGGTCCGTCACCGGCGAGAACCCGCTTGTTCTTCCTCCGGGAGCCAAGCTCCCTCCCGAGCTCCGCGCTGCCGAATCTTCCAAGGAACATACGCAAAAGTAAAAACTCCTGACTGGATTGTTAACCGCTCCAGGAAAGCCCGGCAAGCGAGAAAAGAGGCGGCTCTCACTCTTCTTTGCAGCCCATGAGGGCAGAATCAAGAGTGGGAGTCGCGCGCGGCTCGTTCCTTCAAGATTCGGAGCTTTCGGAGAATATCACGCCGATAGGGGGCCGACGGGGAACTGAGCTCGAGGGCCTTTTGAAGATCCTGAGCGGCCCCTTCGTCGGCCCGTCGTGCCACTCGGAGAAGTCCCCGAAAGTAGGGGAATGTCGGCTCGTGGGGGAAATGCTGAATTGCTTCGCCGAAGCTTTGTTCCGCGTCCCGGAGCCGGGACAACTGTTCGAGACAAATTCCCCGTTGGAGATAGGCTTCGAGGAGGTTGGGGTTTACACGAATGGCTTCTTCGAAGAGCGGAAGTGCCCGGGCTTGCTCTTTGCGTTCGAGCGCCGCATTTCCTCGGGCCAGGGGGATCGCCGCCGCGGAAGCGGGAGGATGCAGATAGATGGACCACGCTCGATAGAGGTTGAAGATCGGAATCGGTTCACCCCATCCTGTGATCACATGCTTCGCAGGTAGTAGTAGATTACCTACCAGCACGATCAAGAAGATTCTTCGAACGTGACGTAAAGGCATCTCGAAGAGTAAAACCATCCCCAGCAAAACCGGCGGCATGAGGATCGAAACCGACCGGCTGAGGTCATGAGCCAGCGCAATGTTCGCGGCCAGGGTCACGAGGACCGCCAGCGCCAATGTGATCCCCCACGCCAGCCGATGCTTCACCGTACCGGCCATGACCGCGATCACCACGAAAATCCAGGCCAGGCGGAGCCCAAACCAGAGTCCCTGGAGAAGCTGGCCGGGGGCCGGCAACGACGCGAGATGATCTTTCACGTGCGAAGCCGAACTCTCGTGTTGATCAAGGGCCAAAGCGATAAGCCTGATCACCACGTAGGGGGTCACGGCCAGAGCCATGATGCCCAAATCCCCCGCAAGGCCTGATTTCGTGCTGGCTTGCTCGCCGCGGCGGAAATAGATGCCGCGGACCACGTAGCAAAGAGGGAGGGCCAGCAAGAACCGCTCGTCAACCCAGGGAAGCAGCAGCCCCACGACGAAGAGCGCCCCGCGCGATCGTGCGAACGACGCCAGCAACAGCCCCAGCACATACCACGAGTCGAAATAGCCAAGCCAACCCGTGGAAACGAAGAACCAGGACGTCGACCCTGCGAGTGTTGCCGCGAAGAGCACGAGCCAACGATCTCTGGTCGCGCGGTCCAGGACAACAGCCGCGTACCAAAGCGCCAACACCGCGCCGAGATACGGCAAGGCAAGAAAGACCGGCTTGGGAATGCGGAGATAATGCCCGAGCGCGGGAAACAAGAGCCGCCAGTTGATCACGCGATTGGTCGACGTCGTGATCCGAATATAAGGATTGTCGACCTGCCGAAGGGTGTCGATGGCTCGATTCACCTCCGGCGGATTTTGCATCGACGAAGACAGGTCGAGAGCCGGCCAGAAGAGGAATCGAGGCGAAAAGGCGCTGAACGCCAGGAGAAACGCGAGCAGAGAGATCACAAACCCGAAGAAAACCGTGGGGACACGGCGGCGAGATCTTTCATCGCGCAGTGGATCGACAGATTGCGGACGAGGGGCATCTGGCATCGTGGGATGGAACCTTGACACAAGCCTCGAGCCTTTCTCAGAAGGCCCCGAGGGCTCGCCATGGCCGCGAGCGTTTTGAAGTCCGTTCGACTTTCCAAGCACCCAACCAAACCGAGCAGTGTACGCGGAGTGCGTTCCATTTGCATCTCCCTTGAGGGGAACGCGGTTCACGACCTGGTTCCCTGAATTTTTTCTGAGCCTGATCGCTGTTCAGACCAAGGAAGAGTAAGGGCATCGAGAGCAGTGGGGGTCGCCTGAAATCCTGGCTCTGAAGCCCGTGATTCGCGCGGAGGAGGGCAAAACCATAGTGATGCCTTGATGCTTCGGCGTTCCAGGCAACCCGCACCCGATGATGGCTCTCGCTTTTTTCGGCGGCCTGATCACTTCTTAGCGCTGACTTTCTCCGCCTCGTCTTCCGGGGCGTCTTTGAGAATCGCGTTCAGGTCAAGATCCTTCCACTTTCCTGTTCGGCAGCTAAACGTGAAAATGTGTCCCTTTCCTTCAAGGGTGACCGCATCCTGGTCAACAACGGGTGATGCCGTGATCCCATCGGGAACCCTGAGAACATCCCATTGGCATACTTGAGGGCTGAAGGCATAAACAAAATGGTCAAGGCTATAAACCACGGCCTGAGGTCCCACAATGGGTACGGCCTGGCCGGAGACGGGCTCGCGAAGGTCCAATGGATACCAGGCCTGGCCCAGGGAAGGCGTCGCCGCGATCCGAGTGATTTTTTTACCCTTGAGCATCAGTGCCACGGAGCCAGGACCGATGATGGGTACGACCTCGAGCCCAGGTGCTTTCGGCTCGATGAGACGAAACGACTTGGCTTTGCTCGTTTCCATGTCGTAGGTCGTGATCTTGGCTCCGCCGGGAGGGATCGAGACGATGAATTGGCCGTTTCGAAAATACCGAAGGTCTTCCTTCGGTTGAACCTCGGACTCCGGAACAGGCATCTCGCTCGTTTGGGGGGCTGTCGTGAATTTGTTGATGCCTTCCGCTTCCGCCTTCGGGACTTCACTGGGGCCGGCTTTGCCACCCCTTTCTTCGATTTCGGGCTTAGGTGTCATATCGGGTTTGGCTTCGGCACTGAGCACCTCCAGCTTGGCCCGAATGTCCAGAAGCTGCTTCTGAAGCTCGCCGTTGCGTCGATTCGCCTCATCCAGAGCGGCTTGCAGGTCCGCCACGGCGCGCTTCAGGGCGGTTCTCGGGTCGCTACCACGGGAGGCCTCAGCGGCCGGCTCTTCGCCGCTTCCCGTGCCACCGAACTGGCCAAACGTTTGCACGCCCCCTACCAGCGCCAATACTCCGGCCAGAGTCACGGCTCCAAGGACTTTGATCTTTGAGATCGTCATGGTCGAAAGAACTCCCCGAGCGAGAACGACCGAGGCCGATGAAGCCAACGAGGCCACCGCCGTACGTCGTCCCGCGAACATGAGAGAGGACTGAACGGTCGCAACGAGAAGGCTTGCGGGAACTGCCGCGGAAGCCGAATCGGCAAGAACTCCCGTCGCCAGGAATCCCGCCGGGACGGTCAAGCCCTGGCGCGTCAGCGTGTGCCGCAACCGCTCGCGAGCCCGCGAGAGCCGGGATAGGATTGTCCCTTGAGGACAACCGATTCGAAGGGCGGCAGCCTCAGTGCTCATCCCCTCCAGGTAACAGAGCACCGTCGGCTCGCGATATCGTTCGGGCAAGCCGGCGATCGCGTCGTGAAGTTCGGGCCAGGATCCGGACTGGCTCTGATCGTCACGCGTTTCCATGGCTTTTGCCGCCCCCAGACGCTCGTACTTCCGACGTCGGGCCGCATCGACCCTGGTGCGTCTCGACACGCGACGCGCCACGCCATGGAGCCAGCTCGCCAAAGAGTTGCGCTTTCGGATCGAACTTGCCCGCCGCACGAAGACCAGGAAGGTGGCTTGAAACGCGTCTTGAGCTTCGTCCGTATCGCCCAGAATCTGCCGGCAGATGCGCAGCACCATCGGCCCGTGACGCTCTACCAAAGCGGTGAACGCGTCTTCGTCGACCCCGTGCCGCCCTGTCAAGAAACGGTCGAGCAATTCTCCATCCGTCAACCCTCCGACCACCCCGGTTCGCCAAAGCGCATCGAAGGTGCTCGATAGGTTCGACGCCGCCGCCCCTGGCTCCATGAATTCGGTCCTCCCTCGTTGAAACGATCCGTAGTGCCGGGAGCCTCTCGGTCTATTCCAACTTTTTGGAACGACTTTTGGAAATCCCGTGTTTTGAACTGAGAACCGTGTCAACGCCCCAGGACGTTTTTCGCCATCAGCTCCGTTCCCACCGAAAAATGGGGCCTCACCCCGCATTGATTATGGAATGTCGAGGGCGCGGCAAGAATTGCGAGGGCTTTCCGCTTGCCCTGGGAAGCTCGGCTTTGTTCCTGTAGAGGGGCTCGGCTCGAGAACGTATTGCGAGACCGGCCTTGCGTGTGTGAAGAAGCGATCTCTCAATTCAGGCGAATGATGATTGAGTATTTGCTAGGCATGCTGGGTGTCGCGGTCTTCGCGGCGAGTGGATCTCTGGCGGCGGGCAGGAAAAGCTTCGACCTGCTTGGGGTTGTCGTCATTTCGGTCATCACGGCCATCGGCGGCGGAACGCTGCGCGACCTGTTGTTGGACAGGCATCCGATCTTCTGGATCGCCGACCCGGTCTATCTCTGGGTGATTTTCGCGGCGGCCGTGCTTACGCTCCTCTACGTCCGGTACCGAAGGCCACCGCTTGCGTTTCTCCTGATCGCCGACGCTCTGGGATTGGCCTTCTTCACGATCGGCGGTGCGCGAGCGACCGAAGAGAAGCACCTGCCGGCCGTGATCGTTGTGGTCATGGCGACAATCACGGGATCGGCAGGGGGGGTTCTTCGAGACCTCTTGTGCGGCGAAGTCCCGCTCTTGTTCCAGCACACGGACCTCTACGCCACCACCGCGATTGCGGGAACGACGATCTACCTAACCTTGAAAGCCATGAAGGTCGACCCTTCAATGGCGGCCCTGGTTGGTATGGCCGTCGTGGCGGCACTTCGCCTGGCCGCGATTCGCTGGAGGCTTCGCCTGCCGGTATTCACTCTGAGTGAAGAGGCTTCCGGCACGCAGAAGCCGTCTCAGGGCTGAAGACCAGGGACTTCGGTCATTCATACGGTCTCTAGAAAATATTGGCGCGCCCTTGCGCTTTGGATGCGTGCATGGAAAAACTGGTGGAAACCTGGGGAGTTCCGCCATGTCTGTCGTTGACCATCACAGCCTCGAACAACTCGCCGGACCCGAACCCGAACCTCACAAACTTCGCTTCCTTCGTCTTCGCGCCGTTATCCTCGCCTGTCGCGGCCAGACCCCACCCGAGATCACACTGGCCCTCGGCGCGGGTCGACGTACCGTCCAGCAAGGGATCGCTTGCTACAACGCCCAGGGACTCGAGGGCCCGGCCGATCGACCAGGTCGAGGGCGACGCCCTCGCTTGACCTTCGAGCAACTCGAACAACTTCGTCAACGTCTCGACGCTGGCCACCGACCCGAGGACGGCTCCTGTACCCGCCGCGGACCCGAGATCCGTAACCTCCTCGAACGCGAATTCGGCGTGATTTACAGTCTGCCCGCCGTCTATTGCCTGCTGCACCGCCTGGGCTGCGAACCTCTCCATCCCCGTCCCAGACATCTCAAGGCCGATCCTGCGGCGCAACAAGAATTCCAATAAAAGTCCAAGACCGCCTCAAGGAACTCGCCCGTGAACATCCCGACAAGCGAATCGAAGTCTGGTTCGACGACGAAGCGCGGTTCGGTCAAAAAGGGACACTGACGACGGTTTGGGCACAGCGGGGTTCACGACCCACCGTTGCGCGGCAGACGCAGTACGCGGATATTACTTAGAATCCGTATCAGAGGTTCAGACGTTCCGGAACAATTCGGTCGAGAAGTACCGCTCCATCCGGTCGGGAAAGACCGTGACGATGTGGGCTTCGGGGCCGATCTGTTGGGCGGCCATCAAAGCCGCCCTGTAGTTGAGTCCCGAACTTGGACCCACGGGAAAGCCCTTGCGAATCAAGCGCCGGGCGGTGTCGAGAGCCTCATCATCGGCGACATCAAGCTCGACCAGGCCGGCCGGGCGATGCTCGGCGTAGATCGTCGAGAGACCTTCGACCACACCGGGAATACGGCCGCTGAACGAACAGCACTCGGCGCCGTCGAGGGCCTTACCGGAAACTGGTCGAGCCGCGAAGGCCGCAACGCGGCAGCCGAAATCGGCGAAGCCCTGGCAAAGGCCGACGAGCGTGCCCCCCGTCCCCACACCGCTAACAACCGCGTCGACGCATCCCCCCGGAATCTGCGCCATGATCTCTTGCGCAGTTTGATGACGGTGGGCGCTCGGATTGTCGGGATTCGAGAACTGAAGTGGCATGTAGCCCCCTCGCGCGGCCGCTTCTCTCTGGGCTCCCGCCAAAGCACCTCGGATCCCCTCGGCACGGGGAGAGAAAACCACCTCGCCGCCATAAGACTCGATAATCAAGCGGCGCTCCTGACTCACCCCTTCGGGCATCACTGCCACGAAACGCAAATCCATCTGTGCCGAGGCCAAGGCCATCGCAATGCTTGTTGACCCGCTCGAGGCCTCTACAACCGTTCCCCCGGTCCGCACGTCGCCTCGGCGGATCGCCTTGCTCAGAATGAAGTTGGCAATGCGATCCTTCGTCGAGCCGCTGGGGTTCAAAAACTCGAGCTTGCACCAGATCAAGGGATCTGAGGGGTCGAGTTGCACTGGGACGAGCGGAGTGGGAGCCGTCCGATCAAGATACCGATTCACGTTGGGAAGCCGCACCATCGTGCTCACGATCAACGCCTCAATCAGAAAGACCTTGTATCAACGAAATCTATTCATCGAAAAGATAGACCGACTTATTGTCGAGGAGACGGCACTTGCGGCTTGCCCGCTTGTGCCGCCATTCCTGGCAACGACCACCGTTGGAAGGCCGGTTCGGGAACCTCCGTCATTTCGTCTCCGGAGTCTTGGCAGCCGGTGCGAGGTCGCGCCAGAGCCACCGGAGAGAATCCGGGAGGATGGCCCGGCCATGGCGGTTGCTGTGGAAGCCCTGTCCATAGACGAATTGATAGTTGTAGCCAGCAAACGCTAAAGACTTGGCCATCTGCTGATTGGCGAGCGGCCAGTTGCCGTTGTTGTTGTCCAGATCGTTGGCGCCGTCCTGGAGAAAGACCCGAATCGGCTTCTTGGGGACCTTGCGGATCAAAGCCTCGTAATTGTGTCCCCCTTCGCGCACGGTCTTGCCGCTGGCGATATTGGTAAAGCTACCGACCCATGACAAAACGCGCCGGAAGGCGTCGGGGCGTTCCCAGGCTACCGTCCAGGCACAGATGCCACCGCTGCTAATGCCGGCGATGGCCCGACTCTCAGGATCGTGGCGCAGTTTGACCGTCTTCTCAACCTCGGGAAGGATCTCTTCGAGAAGGAACCGGGAATAGAGATCGGAGAGCGTGTCATATTCAATGCTCCGCTGATTCTTCCTTCCTTCTCCGTTGAATTTGCCCGGATTGATGAAGATGCCCACGGTGACCGGCATGTCCCCCTGGGCGATCAGGTTGTCAAAGACCGTCGGCACGAAATCCTTATAACTGGCTCCGTCCTGAAAGATCATGACGCAGGCCGGCTCGCCGTCTTTGGCTTGCGCGGGGACGTACACCCACCAATCGCGGGTGGTCTTCTCGAAGATCTTGCTCTCCCATGCGGGCTTCTGCGTGAGCGTTCCTTTGGGAACATCCGACCTGGGGCGACTGTCGGGGTGTTCGGTGTAGACTTCCAACTCGAAGAAGCCGCGATCCCCCCGGCGCTCTACGGGCTTGCCTCCCACTTCATAGGCCCAACGCATGCCCGTGCCTTCGGGGAGCGTCGTGGACGCCGCGTAAATGTGGCTTTGGCCGATGCGCACAAGCGGGAGCCGGAAATTGCCGTCCCCGCGCGAGACCACACGCACATCGTCCCCTCCCTCGGGCACCTCAATAGCCCAAGCCACATCGAGCCCCGCGACCTTGGGGCGCGGCCCTTTGAGTAGCTCTTCCTTGCCGAACCAATGGCGAACGGCCTCGACAAGCTGGTCGGCGGCTTCCCCCTCAGGCTTGGCAGCCAACTTCGAGCCCAAGGTCTTTGGCGTGAGCGGTTCTTCACTCACTGCGGCATTTGACCTCACCAAGCCCGACGCGAGAAGAAAACCAATGACAAAGATCGTGCGCAAGCTCATGTCGTCCTTCTCCTTTGGCCACTGCACCCGACGGCTGTGTTCGAGCGTCTAAGCTCAACTGATAAGCCGAATGATAGGCATTCGCGGGAACGACCGCACCAGGGCTCCGGCAAGCTAAACCGTCTTTGGGAAGACTGAATGATGCTCTTGTCTGTCCAAGATTGTCAGACGATGTCAGAAAATGTCCCTTGGATCGGCATGATGATTGCCCTATAATCCGAACTCACTGGGATTCATCGGCACTCTGTTGAATCGCCAGGCATTCGCTTTGAGCGACTGCCGTGTTGGTAGGCATTGTCTGCCGATCCCGGATTCGAAGGACCCCGCGGCATCCACGATGGGGATCGCTGAGCCAAGAATGCCCCCTCTCATCAAGGGGCGCACCGAGCTTGCTTGCGCTTTTGCCCGGCAGCCTTTGGCCCAACGACTTCCCCCTGGAATAACCCCAAAGCGCGAAAGGCATCCCCACGAGAAGACGATGAAATAAGACCCTCTGATACCGATCAAGGTCTATGTTCGCGTCTTTGGTCTGCGTTTTGGGAATACACCCGCCCCAGCACACAACGCATGCAGCCCTTCCAGGAAGTCTCCGTTCATTCCAGTGAGCTCCTGCCCGTGATGCAAACTTCCACGGTCTCTCAAGATTCATTGCAAGTGCATGTGGAACAAGATTTTCATTTGCTTCGCTTAAGAGAAGTGATTGAGCATGCCGCGCAATTGTTTCCACCGCAGGGGCCGATCAACGTTTTCATTGCCCAAAACACACTCCAGGCGCTAGAGCATCTCCCTTTTCATGAAGCGGCCAAAAAGGCTATTCCTATTTTTGGGTGCCATTCCTACCTAACGGAAGACCGCTACCGTGAAAGTTTGAACCGAGGACGAATTAGGTTCGCGGACCTTCAAGAGGTTCTCGAGCAAGACCTGGGGGAGCGAGCGTGGGAGAAGATTCCCTGCTTTGGCAACCGGCTTGAGCTTCGGCTGGCCATGCTCCAATACCCTTTGCGGACCGGCCCGACCGAAGAGTTGGTCTGGTACGTCGCCGAGGCCAACGCTCTACGTCGCATTCGTGAAGAAGCCTCTTCGGCGGTGCGTGGACGGATGATCGCCGAGACCAGGCGCTGGGTCGTGCGCGACCTCCGCGTGGGAAACGGCTCGGCGGACAAAAAGACGCACCGGCGAAACTCAAAAAGTCTCAGCGAGCTCCTCGACCGATTCGGCGAATCCACGATCGAGACTTGGAGTGAGGACGACTGGGAGAGCTTCACGCTTCAGGCTCTCTGGCGCACCTGCTGCGACGGCGTTCGCGATCTGCCCCCCTACACCACGCCGCCGGCGCTATCGAGTCGACATCGCGATCTGTTGATGGAAGTGACCGGAGCAGATTCTGATGTATTGGTGAATGAAATATTGATTCGATTCTGTGCGGCGTTTCTCGATCAAGGGCTAGCCCACTGGTCCCTCCCTCGGCGGGATGAGGGATTTTACCACGCCTTCTGCGCGATGTATCGCGAGCCGGGATGGATGCCCGATCGCTGGAGACGCGGCCTCGATCGCGAGCTCGCAAGGCTGGAGGATCAAGGGATCGGACCCTTGCAGTCGATCCTCGAGTCGCTCGAGATGTTGGGGATTGCCCACGAGGATTGGGACGAATTTCTCACCGCCACGATGATCGCCCTTCGAGGATGGGGCGGGATGCTGCACCAAATCGAGCTTCGAAGCGACCGTGCGGTACACCCCGTACCTCAGGGAAGTCTGATCGAGTTCCTGGCGATTCGGCTGGTCCTGGATCGTTTTGCTCTGGCGTATACCGCCCGCAATGAGTTGGGATTCACAGGCTCGCTAAGCGAGTTGCGAGACGTGGCTCGTCAGCAGGTCGACAAGCACTGGCCGCCGAGCGTGGAACAGCGAGCCTTCCTGGTCTTTCAACTCGCCCAGGTGCTCGGCCTTTCCCCCGATATTCTCGACCGGTTGGAGAAGTCGGAGTGGGCCATACTGCTCGAAGAGATCGAGGCTTTCACCGGCCTCGAACGGCGGCGGATCTTTCACCTGGCCTACGAGCAGCGCCTCCGGAACCAGACCCTGGACGCCGTCGCGGTCCACTCCCGGCATGTGACCGGGCGCCCCGCGTCGCCGCAGCTTCAGGTCGTCTGCTGCCTCGACGAACGTGAAGAGTCGTTTCGTCGCCACATGGAAGAGCTCGCTCCTTCGATCGAAACGTTCGGGGTGGCTGGCTTCTTCAACATTCCGATGTATTACCGAGGGGCAGCCGACGCACACTTTGTTCCACTCTGCCCGATCGTGATCAGGCCCCAGCACTGGGTGACCGAAGGGGTGGGGGATGAGCAGGGGAAAGCCCATCGCCGTAGAGCACTAACGCGCCGGGCCTTGGGAACAGCCTCGCATCAGTTTCACCTGGGCAGCCGGACGTTTGCCCTGGGGGCCTTGCTGGCGGGATCGGTTGGCGTTCTGGCCTCGGTTCCCCTGGTCGCCCGGATCCTGTTTCCCCGGATGACGGCTCGCGTTCGACGGATGGTGAGCCGAATCATGCAGACCCCGCCACTGACAAGTCTGCATCTGGAACGGTCTGACCCAACACCCGGGCAAGAAAACGGCCAGCTAGGGTTCTCACTCACCGAGATGGTCGAGGTTGGTGAGCGCTTCCTCCGCGATATTGGGCTCACCTCCGGATTCGCCCGCGTGATCGTGCTTCTGGGGCATGGCTCCCACAGCCTGAACAATCCCCACAATTCCGCTTACAACTGCGGTGCGTGCGGCGGCGCGGCAGGTGGACCGAATGCTCGAGCCATGGCACAAATCCTCAACGACGCGCGTGTTCGTGAGTCACTGACCGCCCGCGGATTGAATTTGCCTGTCGAAACCATATTCGTCGGTGGTCTCCACAACACCTGTAACGACGCGGTGAACTTCTACGATCTTGATCGCATTCCTGAGACGCATCGCCAGGAATTCGAGACCCATCGCAGGGTGATCGACGCGAGCTGCGACCGCAATGCCCACGAGCGCTGCCGGCGGTTCATGTCGGCCCCCTTGACGTTATCCTTCTCGGCGGCTCGAGAACATGTCGAGGAGCGTGCTGAAGACCTGGCGCAGACGCGCCCTGAGCTTGGGCACTCGACCAATGCCATCACTGTCGTGGGGCGGCGAGAGTGGACCCGAGGCCTGTTCCTCGACCGTCGCGCATTCCTGGCGTCGTACGACCCCACTCAGGACGATGCCGACACCACAATCCTCGCGCGAATTCTTCAGGCCGCGTTCCCCGTCTGCGGCGGCATCAACTTACAATATTATTTCTCACATGTCGACAACAATGGATTTGGTGCGGGCACCAAGCTGCCGCACAACCTATCGGGACTCGTAGGGGTCATGGACGGAGCGGCGAGCGACCTGAGGACGGGCTTGCCCTGGCAGGGGGTCGATATCCACGAGCCCGTGCGATCCGTCTTCATCATCGAAACAACCCCCGAAGCGATGCTTCGCATCATGGACCGCGACGAAATCATCGGCCGTATGTGCCGCAATTGCTGGGTGCAGCTCACCTTGTTGCATCCCCAGACGCGCGAGATCAGCGTCTTCCAGAACGGTGTATTCCGCCACTACCTGCCCCAGACCGCGGTACTGCCCCAGGCGGCTTCTTCCGTCGACTGGTACCGAGGCTGGAGAGACCACTTGGAGTTCGCGGAAATCGGAGGGTGAGATTGATCGAGAAAGGTCGATCCCACCTCAAGATTCCTCAAGAGGGGAGCCATGTCCGACTATCAGCCACTGCTGACGCTCCTGGGAGTTATCGCCGTCGCCAGCCCATTCCTGCTGACGATCGTCCTGGGGATTTCGTCCCTTCTGGATTGGCAGCTCAGCGAGGCGCTAACCACCAAGTTCATCCACGCTGCGATCGTTACCGGCTTGCTGGCGTCAGTCATCGTTCTCGCGTTCATGGTCATGCAGGGGACGCGCCACGTCGCGATTGAGTTGGGACATTGGGTCGTCATACCCCATCATTATCATTTCTCCGTCAAATTCGTATTCGACCGGCTTTCGATCCCGATGGCCATCCTTTCTTTTGTTCTTTCCGGGACGATTGGCGCGTTCGCCAGCAAGTACATGCATCGAGAGCGCGGCTTCAATCGTTTCTTTGTCCTCTACGCTCTCTTCGTCCTGGGCATGGTCATCACCTCCCTGGCGGGAACCATCGAGACACTCTTTAGTGGCTGGGAACTCGTGGGGCTCTCCTCCGCGCTTCTGGTCGCATTCTTCCAGGAGCGGCCGTCTCCGGCGGGCAATGGCCTCTGGATCTGGATCGTTTATCGCGTTTCGGATGCCGCGCTTCTGCTGGCCGCCGTGGTGATGCACCACCTGAGCGGTGAAGGGGACTTCGACAAGCTTCTGGGCTCAGGCCCTTGGCCCGATGAATATTCGACGCTGGCCGCTCGGCAGGCGCTGGTGGTGGGGCTTCTCCTGCTGGTTGCCGCCGCGGGGAAATCCGCATTGGTGCCGTTCTCAGGGTGGTTACCCCGCGCGATGGAAGGACCGACTCCTTCCAGTGCCATCTTCTATGGGGCCTTGTCGGTTCACCTCGGGGTATTCCTTCTGCTGCGCGTGAGCCCGCTCCTCGATCGTTCGACCTTGCTTTGCGCGGTGGTCGTTATCCTGGGACTTACCACGGCCGTTTATGCCTACATCGCGGGGAGCGTGCAGACAGATATCAAATCCGCCTTGTCTTTCGCCTCTCTTTCCCAGGTGGGGATCATCGTCGCCGAGATCGGCTTTGGGTTCCGCTACATGGCTCTCGTGCACCTCTTGGGGCACGCTTGTCTGCGAACGCTCCAGTTCGTGCGAGCGTCGAGCTTACTCCAAGATTATCGCACGCTCGAGAATGCGATTGGCAAGCATCTGCCGCGAGTTGGAACCCCCTGGCGGCTGTTGGGGCCAGGGAACCACGCTCGGCTCTATCGCTTCGCGTTGGAGCGTGGACAGCTCGATTCCTTGCTCAAAGAGTACATCGTCGTCCCCTTTGTCCGGGCCTTCCGTTGGTGTGACGCGCAGGAGCGTCGCTGGACCGACTTTTTGACCGGTGACGTGTCACGTGAGTCGGATCAGGTCAAGCCCCACTTCGGAACGATCGAAGAATTTTCATGAACCTGCTCCACCTTCCCTGGAACGAGTTAGCGATAGCGTCCGCGGCGATCGGCTCTCCGTTCGTCAGCCGGCTGCGAGACCCTCATCGCGCCTATCGATGGGGCTTGGCATTCACTGGTCTCTCGCTGATTTGCACCATCGTGGCGTGGCTCGTCTTCGACTTCAGCGTTCCTTCCGAGGTCACCCAACCCTGGAGCTTGCAGCACCGCCTGCTCGGCCGGCAAATCTTCGTCCTGGATGAACTCAATGCGCCCTTGGTTACGCTGGTCGCATTGCTCCATTTCCTCACGGCGCTGGCCACCGCCCGAACCCATATGAGGCGGTTCTCATCGACCTGGTCATTGGCCGCCGAGTCCATCCGGCTCGCCACATTCTATTGCAAAGATGCCTGGATCTTGATTGGGCTCCTCTCACTAGCGACCGTCCCTCCCTACATCGAGCTCGTGAACCGACGCCGGCCGACGCGGGTTTATGTCTTGCACATGGCGCTCTTCGTTGGCCTGCTCATCCTGGGTTGGGGAGCCGTCGAGGCGACCGGCCACACCTCAACGCGAGCCCCCTGGTGGGCGACCATGCCTCTCCTGGCGGCCATTCTCATTTGCTGCGGTACAGTCCCCGCTCATTGCTGGCTGACGGATTGGTTCGAGCATGCCTCGTTCGGCATCGCCTTGCTCTACGTGATCCCCTTGAGCGGCGTCTACGCCGCGGTGCGTCTCGTCTTGCCGACGGCCCCGGTCTGGGTCTTGCAGAGCATCGGCTTGCTCTCACTGGTTACGGCGGTCTACGCCGCCGGTATGGCGACCATTCAGCGCGAGACGAGACGCTTCTTCGCGCACTTATTCCTGAGCCACTCGTCGCTCGTCCTGGTCGGTCTGGAACTGCACAGCGAGGTTTCCCTCACGGCGTCGCTTTGCCTCTGGCTCTCGGTCATTCTTTCACTCGGCGGCTTCGGCCTGACGCTCCGTGCTCTTGAAGCCCGGTTCGGCCGGATCGCTCTGACCGACTACCACGGCCTCTATGAACATTCTCCCACCCTGGCCGTCTGCTTCCTGCTGACAGGTCTGGCCAGCGTTGGTTTTCCCGGCACGATCGGCTTTATCTCGACCGAGCTGCTCGTGGACAGCGCGGTCGAAGCGAGTCCTTACGTGGGGATCGCCGTCGTCGCCGCAGCCGCTCTCAACGGCATCGCGGTACTCCGTGCCTATTTTTTGCTCTTCACTGGTGCGCGGCACATTTCGACGGTGTCACTGAGGATCGGCCTGCGTGAGCGGATCGCTGTCCTGACTCTCGCGACCCTGATCCTCGCGGGGGGTTTGTTCCCGCAGCTTGGCGTCTCCACGAGGCACCGCGCTGTTGGCGAACTGCTCGAGGAGCGAATGAGCCGGCCGATTCCCCCTCACGCCGACAAAAGCAAAGATCGCGGAAATGAACAATTCCCGATCAATCCTACCCCTCAGCCTCAACACCGGCCGGCTCCGCCGCCTCAGGTCGGCGTCGTTCTCAAGCCTGTCAAAGGCTAGGGCAAGACAAGGCTCAACCTTGCGGCTCACATAGCCACCGCGTCGCGGCGATGGACCTCGAGGCGCCTGTCTTCAGCGTGCCAAGGTGGTTGCGCGGTAGGCTCCGGATCGAACGCGCTCGACCCACAGCGCGTGGTTGCGGTACCAATCGACCGTGGCGGCGAGGCCGGTCTCGAACGAGGCTTCCGCGCGCCAACCGAGTTCGGTCTCTGCCTTCGAGCAGTCAACCGCATAGCGACGGTCGTGACCGAGGCGGTCGGTGACGTGCCGGATCAAGCTTTCCGACTTGCCGGTCAATTGGAGCACCGCGTGGGTCACGTCGATGTTGTATCGCTCGCTCCGCCCACCGAAATTATAAATCTCGCCGGCCCGGCCGCGGCGGAGTGCCGCGTCAACCCCTCGGCAATGGTCGGAGACGTGGATCCAGTCGCGGACTTGCCGGCCGTCTCCGTAGACGGGCAGGGGGATGTCGGCAAAGGCATTCGTAACGAACAGGGGGATCAGCTTTTCAGGGAACTGATACGGCCCATAGTTGTTCGAGCATCGGGTGATGATTGTGTTCAGTCCGTGCGTATGGTGTGCCGCTCGCACGAGCAGGTCGGCCCCGGCCTTGCTCGCAGCGTAGGGGCTGTTGGGAGCCAGCGGCGTCGTTTCGGTGAAGGGGGGATCGTCCGGCTTGAGGGTACCGTAAACCTCGTCCGTCGAGACCTGAACAAACCGAGGCGTTCCCGCCGCGCGTGCTGCGTCAAGCAGGCACTGCGTGCCGACAACGTTCGTCCTCAAGAACGGCGAGGCATCATCGATCGAGCGATCGACATGGCTTTCCGCGGCAAAGTGAACGACCGCATCGAATCCCTCGGCCAGCAGCTCCATGACCACGGCCCGATCCGCGACATCGCCATGCACGAACCGATACCGAGGCTCCGCCTCGAGCCCCGCGAGGTTGTCCGGATTGCCCGCATAGGTCAACGCATCGAGGTTCGTAACCGACAGCTCCGGATAGGTCTCGAGCTCATAGCGGACAAAGTTCGCGCCGATGAACCCACAACCACCCGTAACGAGAATTCGTTTCATGCGTAGGATCCCTCCGCCGATAGGCTATCGGTCAAGAGGAATCGCGGCAAGGCGACTTGATGCCGAACCCTAGGTTTCTGGGGTGAACGGATTTAGGGATTTGGCTGAGCCTCTTGGATTCCATTCCACAGCTTGATGTAACGCTCACGGACATAGGGATTGAGGGAATCGGCGAAATCGGCGGACACGTTCAAAGCCTGGATTATCGCTGCCGCATCAGCAAAATCCTTGCGCCGAAAAATACCTTCCGTCACACCAGAGGCAAGCTTCGACTCTACTAGCTTCGAAAGGTTTAAATACGAAACTTCCTTCGTCGATACTTGCTATCGCTGAATCAGGAAACGTAACAGGCTTTGACTTACCATCTCCTGGAAAATTGTCAGTCAAAAGAAGCTCGATCCCCACGCCATGTTTGGTATCTCGCAAGTTCTTACTATCCTCAAACACGGGAAGGTAGCCAAGCCCTTCCACTTTATCATGGATAGCTTTCAAACCTTCCCGAGTTACGAGAATATCCACGTCTTCGGTAAAACGACGGAAACCATGCATGAAGAGCGCCATTCCATCCGAATGGTGAGTGGAATCTCCAGTTCACCAAGCCGGTGCGCGATCTTATGCAAAGTGTCTTGAACCGTGCTTTTGCCTTTGAATGTGCTGGCCGTTGTTCGCAAACGGTTATCTCTCTTCTGATCCCGCCTCTAGCTCAACGAACTGTTCACCGCTAGAAGGCAAGGAGACAAGGGCGGCGAAGATATCTAGCCAGCGCGGTCTTTGGTCCCAAACAGCCGCCTGATGGAGCTCTCAAAGAGACACGAGAAGACCACCTACGAAATCGAAATGTGAGGGTCGTTGATCGCTGATTCGGTAGCTGGCTCTGTACCGCCCTGAGTCACGGGATGTGATTGGCGTTGTTGATCCCATGACAATCGAAACAACTCACCTAGAAGTTCGAGATCCTCGAAGGAACCCAAATTCACGCATGTCCATCCAAGCTGTGGAACAATCACGGACAGTGACGAGGCAAGTGGTTGGGTTTGCTCCAGTGATAATGGAACCCAAACGCACGGCCGTTTCCTATCAAAATAGAATCGGCAAATAACCCAAGTGTGTCGTTCCGGCAGATGGACCTTGAAGTACGAAACCGTATCCTCATACGCAATCGGCCGTTCATTGCCAAGCAATCGCCGGATCGTAGCGAAACCTTCAAGTTCCTCTTTGGTCGTCTCGATCTTGGAGGCCGCGCCTGCTCCAACGGCCGGTGTTGCGTCATTTGGCGATGGGCTGCTCAAAACCATGGAAAGCATGCGCTGCTTGACCCATTCTTCCAGCGCATTGGCCACAACAGGTTTCCAGAAATCGAGAACGGATTTCGTCAACATCCGCGTCTCGATGTTGGTAATTGCCAACCTCACAAATTCGACCGAAGGCTCGAGGAGACGGTTCAGTTCCGCAACGAGAAGGTTCTGGGCGTGTTTACGTTCTGCGAAGATGCGAATGAGCTGAGGATTGTATTGAGATTTGTGAAGCAAGGTCAGGAAATCGTAAGGAGGCTCTTCGTCAGAAAGAACGTCCCATTTTATAAAAGGCTCTTTATCCATTACATTAGAATGTGTCACGTCGGTAAAAAATCGCCACTGGACACCGTTAGTCAAAATTCCTAGTTTGACATCCGTTGCCTTGGCGAAATAGTCGCCCAATTGTTCATCATAATTTGTGAGCCGTTTTCCAACTTCTTTGGCTTCGACAAAGAAAATCGGACGGGCACTTTGGAAAAACGCCCAATCGATTGGCTTCACAGACCGATCTTTGCCAAAGTCAGCTCGATATTCGGGAACACATTCCCGAGGATCGGTCAAATCATACCCCAACGTAGTCAGGAGTGGTCCTATCAGGCTTTGCTTAGTTGCTTGTTCATTACCTCTAACGTGATCAGCGAGTTCTTTGACCCGTTTGACATAGGCATTGATCGCCTCACTCATCTGCCCCTCACTTTCGTCAAGCGATGCCCCAAAAGATAGAGGCGCATCACGGCAAGCAAAAATCCTGCGAGATTGGAACTCCTATCTTTAAGCTTCCCAACGGGAAAGTCGAGACCGTCTCGAACTTTTCTCAAGACCTGAGCTTGAGAAGCCGCGGCTTCCGCAGAAGCGCGCGGCGTCAAGATAACTTTCTTAATACCAATCTTTAGACGCCTGATGTTTCGTCAGAATCCAGGTCATCGATATGATCGCTGGCCTCGGCTTCGCCGACGCCGTCGTCAAGGATGTGGGGAGAATGACCATCGAGGAGGGCTCCTGCGACGGGGGGAGTGTCGACGGCTTCTTCAAGCTCGTCATTGCCGCCGAGTTCTTCCTCGGGGAGCTTGGCGAGGCTGCTGACACTATCCCCTTCTTCGACGCGGATGAGGCGAACACCCTGAGTGTTGCGGCCGATGAGGCGCATGTCGTCGACCGAGGTGCGGATCAAGATTCCGCCGGTGGTCGTTAGCATGACCTCATCCCCCTCGGACACCTTCGTGATGGCCACCACCGGTCCATTGCGGTCGCTCGTCTTGATGTCGATGAGGCCCTTGCCTCCGCGATTCTGCGAACGATATTCGGTCAAAGCCGTACGTTTGCCGTACCCAAGAGCGCAGACGGTTAGAAGGCTTGCCGAATCATCATTGCCGTTGGCGACGATCATGCCGATCACCTCGTCGTCATCAGCGAGGCTGATGCCTTTAACGCCGTGAGCGGGGCGGCCCATCGCCCGGACGCCTGATTCGTCGAACCGGATCGCCATTCCTTGCTGGGTACTGAGAACCACCTGGTCCCCCGCCTTGGTTCGAGCCACGCCGATGAGTTGGTCCCCTTCGTCGAGCCCCAAGGCAATAATCCCGCGCCCGAGAGGACGCTTGAACGCCGTGAGATCGGTCTTTTTGACCGTCCCTCGACGGGTGACCATCATCAGATATTCGTCTTCGAGGAACTCACGGACGGGGATCAGGCCCGTGATCTTCTCTCCTTCAGCCAGTTGCAGCAGGTTGACGATCGCGCGCCCCCCTGAAGTCCGGTTCGCCATCGGCAAGTCGTAGACCTTGATCCAGTAGACCTTGCCGTGATCGGTGAAGAAGAGAATGTAGTCGTGCGTGAGGGCAACGAACATATATTTCAGGAAGTCACCTTCCTTGGTGTTCGTCGCCGCGATCCCACGACCACCCCGGTTCTGGGCCCGGTAGGTGCTGGGGGGAAGCCGCTTGATATAACCGTCGTGGGTGACGGTAACGACCATGTATTCTTCGCGGATCAAGGCTTCCTTGTCGTAGTCGCCAAGCTCTTCGGGGTCGATCAGGCTGCGCCGAGGGTTGGCGTACTTCGTCTTGAGCTCGCGCATGTCGACAAGGATCAGGTCGAGGATGAGACGCTCGTCTCCCAAGATCCGTTCGTAGCCGGCGATGTCCTTCTTGAGCCCGGTGTATTCGAGGGCGAGCTTGTCGGCTTCCAGGCCCGTGAGCTGCTGGAGCCGCATTGCGAGGATCGCGTCGGCCTGCATGCGGGTCAGACTGGTCGCGGCCTTGGCCTCGGGGTCGTTGAGCGCCCGGCGCAAAATTTCGCCAGAGACTTCGAGGCCCATCAAGCGCGCCCTGGCCTCGGGGGGATTGGCCGAAGAGCGGATCACCCGAATGATCTCGTCGATGTACGCGAGGGCGACGAGCAAACCTTCGAGAATGTGAGCCCGTGCCTTCGCCTGGCGAAGCTGGAATTGCGTCCGGCGGCGGATCACAATCACCCGGTGCTCAACGAAGAGCCTGAGGAACTCCTTCAGCGGCAGGGTTCGGGGCCGGCCGTCGACCAGGGCCAGCATGATGACGCTGAACGAGTCCTGAAGCGGCGAGTACTGGAACAGTTGGTTGAGGACGACGTTCGGGTCTTCCCCCTTTTTGACCTTCACGACGATCCGAACCGGCTGCTTACGATCGCTCTCATCGACGATGTCGGTCACGCCGGTGACGCGGTCGGTGTTGACGAGCTCGGCAAGTTTCTTGAGCAGCGGCTCTTTGGTCAGTTGGTAGGGGATCTCGGTGAAGACGATCTGGGATCGGCCGTCCTTCTGCTCCTCGATGGCGTATTTGGCGCGAACGATCACCTTGCCGCGACCAGTGCGATAAGCTTCGCGCACACCATAGCGGCCACAGATCGTTCCCCCCGTGGGGAAGTCGGGGGCTGGGATTATTTCGAGGAGTTCGTCTAGCTCAATCGCCGGGTTGTCGACGTAGGCGATAACCGCGTCGCAAACTTCCCCCAGGTTATGCGGGGGGATGCTTGTGGCCATCCCGACCGCGATACCCCCCGAGCCGTTGACCAGGAGGTTGGGGAACTTGCCCGGCAAGACGCGCGGTTCTTGATGCTTCTCGTCGTAGCTCGGCTGGAAGTCAACGGTGTCGAGCTTGATGTCTTCCAGCATTTCGGCGGCGACCGGGCTGAGCTTGGCCTCGGTATACCGCATAGCCGCCGGAGGCAGGCCGTGAATCGAGCCGAAGTTCCCCTGGCCGGTGATCAGCAGGTGGCGCATGTTCCACCACTGCGCCATGCGAGCCAGGGTCGGGTAGATCGAGTTGTCACCGTGCGGGTGATAGCGCTTCATCGTCTCGCCGACGATCCCCGCGCATTTCGTGGTGCCACCGCCGGGGTTGAGACCAAGGTCGAGCATCGCCGCCAAGATTCGTCGCTGAGATGGTTTGAGCCCGTCGCGTACGTCAGGCAAAGCACGGCTGATGATGACCGACATCGCGTAGTTGAGGTAGCTCTCCTTGAGCTCCTCTTCGATATTCAAAGGCAAAGGCCGCTGAGGATCGGCCGGCGGTACGGCGGTGCTCACAGTCAAGTCGCTCCCTCGTCGAACGCCACATCCAGGGACGCCATTTGACGATCCTAAGTCGGTGGCTGGGCAAGGGTTTAATTGTAACCGAACCGCTTCCGGCACGCAACGCCGAAGGGGTGGAATAGAGCACACCTAAATCCTAACGGCGCAAAGACTTTGCGCACCTCGGACCGGTCACCGAACGGGATTGCCGCCCCGCGCGAAGCGCACTCGGCAAAACTCCGGGAAAAGCGCACGCGCGTAAACCCGCGGTTTGGTGTTCATTCCCACAGCGCGGCGACAGCCGTCTTGGGGATCCGCGAGGGGGGATTCTGGGCGGGCTTTCAGGCTATCCCGCCGACGAATGCCGGGGGGATCCCGCTGAGCCGTCATGCCCCCAAGCCTGTGCCAGAGAGGCAGTTGCAACCGCCAGAGCGGGGTCGGCGGCGAGCCGGGCGGCGGCGGCCTTGCAGGCGTGGCGGACCGTCGCGGGATCACGCCCCCCAAAGTAGGCCCCGATCGCCTGGTAGCTCAGATCAGTGAATGCACGCGCCAGGTGCATGGCCAAATGTCGCGGCTCCGCGATCGAATGCCGACGCGAGGTCGAGCGCAAATCCCGCAGCCGCACACCAAACTTAGAAGCCACGGCGCGGGCGATCTGGTCGATTGAGGGCGCAAAGGCTCCCGCCGTCTCGACGAGCAAGGGGGTGACCAGGTGCTCGTCGAGCGGAACGCGTTCCACGCGAGACGTTAAAGCCGCCTTGGCAAGCCAGCCGTCCAGCGTTCGGTATCCGTCGGCGGCTTCGGCCATTGAGTCAATCGCCTCGGCCGACAAGCTGACACCGCTACCTCGGGCGATCTCGAGCAGATAACGCCGACGCGAAGCAAGCCCGGGAAGGTCGACCCGGACGGCCAGCCCGCCGATCAGGCGGTTGACCAGGCGTCGAGGCCAGCCCGACCATTGCCCAGGCCCAACCCGCGCAGAGACCGCCACGCTGGCTCCCGAATCGTCGAGAGCGTCAAGCGTATGCGCCAGCTCCGCAAGAGCCAGCGGGGCACGCTCCAGGGTGTGCAGATCCTCGAGCACGAATAAGTCGAGGCCGCGGAATCGGTCGCGGAGCTCGGACCAGCCGCCGGTCTGCTCGGCCGCCTCCGCGCACGCAGCCGCAAAGGCTTCGGCGGAAAGATGCGCTACCGTCGCTTCGGGATGGCGTAAAAGCCAGTCCGAGACCAGGCCGGACAACAGGCGAGATTTTCCTACCCCCGACGGCCCATGCACAACCAAGGGGGAAACACCGGCAACATTGCCCCGCGCCAGCGCCAACACGCTTGCGTGAGCCAACTCGTTCTCTGGGCCGATTAAGAACCCGTCCCAGGGATGAGGCGCGGGCATCGCGGGCGGAGCCATCATGCTCCGCGAGGACGAGGAGTCCATCCTGGTCTCCCTCCGCCATTGAGCCAAGTCCGGAAATTCCTACCCTTCTCCTATCATGATCCACCACAAGCGCGAAGCCCAACTCCACCTTCCGGCTTGCTCCCAAGGCCGAAGCTAACTCACCAGGTCCTTTCTCTCCTAATCAATCCATGTCGCACCCTGCATTCATCCTGTCGATGCCCAATTGCATCACACGCGTCACGTCTCCCAAAATTTGAGCCTCCGCGGCCTGTAAAAGGGCGCGATCGCGGAGTACAGTCAATCAACTCCTTTCGCTAGCAGGCTCGACATTCACAATCGCGTCCTCGCGCCCTTTGCTGTGCCTCATCGCGCGTCGAAAAAACAGCGCGCCGAGAGCCGCATGGCGAGATGATGCGCCCGTTGGATCGCGCATCCCGCGGAGTTGAGCTGCATGAATTTCTTGATTTGATGGTCTTAAAGAACGAGGCCTTAGCCAAGGGGCCGTCGTGATTGTGTTGTCAAAGCCATTTCTTCGATACGTCTCTCCGTCGGCAGTAGTGCCACGCCGTTCGGAGGTCGAGTTACCTGTTGCCAATTCACGGTCAGGGAGAAAGGAGGTTGGCTCACCCCGCGGAAAACCCAGGGCCTGAAGCGGGAGCGCCTTAGCGGATTCCGCTCCCTTGAGGCCAGAAGTCATTTCCTTCCCTCGATCGACCCTCAATCCTCGAATGGGAACTTTATCATGCGGATCACCTTTCGAGCCCACCACGGATTTTGCGATCAAGACGGTGATGTGCTGAGCGCTGGACTGGATACCGGCGAGGATTGGGACACGGAGGACAGCCACTACGTCTGTTTCCAGCGAGGCCTCGAAAACCCCGGGCAAAAGCGAGCGGATTGGGAAAAGGACGGCCTTCACTTCGAATTTGACGACCAGATCCACGGAAACTATGGGGTCGTCCGCCAGTGTCGGTTGAACCGGAGCATGCTTTCGGTCGACCTCTCGGAGCGACTTGAAGAGCTGGACAACGTCGACGGCTTTGATGTCGTCCTGGCGATTGACGACGAAACCTATGAACAGTTGAAAGCCGGCCTTCCCCAAATCTTCGACGGCACCTCCGCGCGGCTTCTCCTGGGATAGCGAAGCCCCGTCAGCAAGGCGAGTCCCAAACCCGCCGGTTTCGCGCCGGCGGGCTTCAAGACCGTGATGGTCTCCCCACTCACGAAAATCGACGGTGAGAAGCATCGGCCGACGGATTCCCATAGCCGGCCCGTGGAGATTGCCTGTGCCTCTTCCAAATGCCTCTCCACAATGCACTGACCTCAAGAGATGTTGGTGAGCCACGCCGCGGAAACAGCTCTCGCAGGTGAACTGGCTGGTGGGAGGAAAATTCGCGGATAGGCGAATGGGTCTACCAACGAAAATGGCATGAATCAGTGAAACCACTGATTCATGCCACACTCGAAACCCAAGAAACTGCGAACGGTTTGCCGTTGTCCGGTTCAATTCCTTTGTAAACCGATCGTTGCTGAAGCCAGCAGACTTATCTACCGGGAAGGGATGCCACGGTTGAGGCTTGATATTGCACGAGGCTGACCGCTTTGGCGGCGGTCAGCCTGAAGTTCATCTTGCACTCTTGCTCTCGATTAGGCGGCAGCCGCCTGGCGACGCTTGCGGAACCGCGCCCAGCCGAGCGTCGAGAGGCCGATTCCGAGCAGCCCGAACGACGTCGGTTCGGGAACCGTGGTCGCGTTCAGGGTAACGTTGCTGAAGGTCACAGAGGAGAGCAGGTTCGCCGTGAGCAGGCCGCCCGGTTGATCGAAGAGTTGGATTCCGATGTTCCCGCTCGGGGCGCTGGCGCCCGTCTGGAAGGTGAGCTGCACTTGGTAATTCGTGCCGCTCAAGAGGCTCACGATGCCCGGAGTGGAAGTGGTCGAGCTGACGACCGTGCCGTTCGCGGTAAGAGCGATGCCCACTCCCGAGGATTGGAGCAAGGCCGCGCCGAGCGGGGTCGACGCATTGACATCGGCCGTCAAGGTGTAGGTCGTGTTGGCCGCGTACGTTTGGCCGCTCAGGGTCTGCGAGAAAGACCCTCCATTATCCACGATACCCAACGCGTTGATCCCTGCGATACCACTGATGGTCGCCCCGGTACTGTTAATCGTCAACGTCGGAGGCGCGAGCACACCAAGCGCACCTGAATAGGTACCAGTCCAAGGTCCACTTCCGATCACGGCGGAGCCGGAAGGATTGAGGAGACCGCCGCCAATCGAACCATAGCTGGCAGCCGACGAGAAGTCGCCGTCGGGTACGGGAATGGTCGTCGCATGTGCCGGCGCTACGCCTAAGCTGAACGCCGCAACCAGGGCCAAGAGTGACGAGGCTCGAACGAAGAGGGGGGTCTTCAGCGAAATAACTCGGAACATTACCGTAGACTCCTGGGTGTTTCGAGAAGAGAAGCCGCAAGAGGATGACAACGTCGACTTCAGTTTCCCTTCGAACACTTACAGGAATTACTCGAAGACAAAAAAGCCGTAAAGCGATCAATCAACATACACCCCAAGTGTTTCATCGACGCAACGGCTTGTCTAATATCCTTGTCTCAATAGCTAGACCGAGCGAGCCGCATGTTTCTCTTTTACCCCATCACTCGCAGCGGCTTCAGACGCACATCGCTAGATGTTTTGGATCCAGAATTTCTTGTCTAACTCACTCTCGACTATTACTTAGACAGTCCGAAGGAAACCCTGAGAAAAGAGCTCTTTTTCGTTCTCCACGTCCAGATCAACCAGGCCTCCGCTCGTGCTTGTCGCCAACTCTATTGTAGCAACGGCGGCAAGCGCGAATTCTCATCACCATCTTTACATGCGTCTCAAACTCGAGGTCTCGTCCAGGTTGCCCGCCAGGCCCGCTCTCCAGACGAAACTGCAAACCGAGACCGCCGATCCTGCTAGCAATATTTAATAATATTAATTTCTAGATATCAAAGTCTCACATCGCATGTGGCGTCGCCGGATCACGCCGCCTCTTGACCCTATATTATCGATAATGTAGAATGACGGACGTTGGGAGCCTATCCAATGGACACTGAGCGGAACTGCATGAGCGACCGGATCCGGAGCGTTCTGGCCGCGAGGATTATCGAAGGCCGTTTGAAGCCGGGGGAACGGCTGATTGAGCTGGCGATTGCCCGCGAGTTTGACACGAGCCAGACGCCGGTACGTGAAGCACTTCGAGAGTTGGAATCCCTGCGGCTGGTTGAGTCGGTGCCCTATCGCGGCACGCGAGTCCGGGCGGTCAGCGAAGAAGAAACAGCGGAGGCGTACGCCGTGCGAGCCTCCTTGGAGCAGATGGCGGCTGAACTGGCGGCCAGGCGGCTCGGAGGAAATGTCGCTCCCTTGCGGAAGTCGCTCAAGGCGCTTCACAAAGCGGCCCGGGCCGACGACCGCGAGGGATATGCCAAGCATGACCTCGACCTGCACCGAGGCATCGTCGAGGCGGCCGGGAATCGCGTGCTGCTCCAGGTCTGGGAGTCGCTGGCTTTCGAGACGAGGGTCCGTTTGACCCTGGCTCGTAACCGGTTCAACCTCAGCGCGGTGGCCAAGCGGCACGACGCCATTATCGACGCCCTGGAGGCAGGCGATGGCGTCAAGGCGGGGCAACTGCTTCGCGAGCATGCGGAGTCGTTCATCAGCCCTTCTCAGATCGAGCAATGACGGAAAAACACGCTGGATCGCCGATCCACGTTGACGCCGGTTCCTCCCCGCTCAAGGTGAAGGGCAGGGGGCTCAGGTTCTGAGAAAGAACCGTGCTGGCGGAGAGCGTAAACAGGACCTTCGTTCGCCCCTGTCGGGTTCGAGGTCCGCGCAGACCAGGGACCTGGAAAGGCAAGAGCGGCTTGCCTGTGAGAGATCCCAAGGATGTTCGTATCGCGAGGATGACGATGACAACGCGACGGAGTTTTCTCGGAGGTTTGGCCGCGGCAACGACGCTGGCCGCGGCGACGCAAGAGACCGACGCTCGGGAGCCGGCCTCGGAACCCAAAGGGAGTTCGCGTCCCTTTTGGCCCAATGGAGCGCGGCTGGCTGTTTCCATCTCGATGCAGTTCGAGGCCGGAGGTGAGCCGGACGAAGGAGCGGACAGCCCGTTTGCAGGGTCGCCACTGCCCAAGGGAATTCCCGATCTCCCGGCCAAAACCTGGTTCCAGTATGGCTATCGCGAAGGAATCCCTCGTCTGCTTGACCTGTGGGACCGACACAAGGTCAAGGTCACCTCACATATGGTCGGCGACGCGGTCCGCAAGAACCCGGCACTCGCCAAGGAGATCGTCGAACGCGGTCATGAGGCCGCGGCGCACGGCATGACCTGGCAGCCGCAGTTTGCCATGACGCGAAACGAAGAAAAAGCATTCATCGCGGCCGGCGTCGCGGCGGTCAAGGAAGCGACCGGCCATACCCCTATTGGCTACAACTGCAACTGGCTTCGCCGGAGCGTCAACACGCTTTCGGTGCTGCAAGAACTTGGATTCCTTTACCACATCGACGACGTCAGCCGGGACGAGCCGTTCACGGTTCCCGTCAGCGGCAAGCCCTTTGTCGTCGTCCCTTACACGCTTCGATGCAACGACATCCTCTTGTTCGAAAATCGGCACTTCTCAACCGCCGACTTTCTGGCCCAGCTCAAGGACGAGTTCGACCAGCTTTACGAAGAAAGCGGCTCGAAGCGAAGAATGATGTCGGTCAGCACTCACGACCGCATTGGCGGCACTCCCGCCGTTGTCCGCGCTCTGGGAGAGTTCCTCAAGTACGCCCAGGGCCACAAGGGGGTCTGGTTCGCCCGCAAGGATGAAATCGCCCGCTGGGCCGCCGAAAGCCCCGACACCATTCACGAGTCGTGAAACTTCAGGGAACGTTGCCGGCGAACGAGGGCGATCGTCGGCAACAGCCGAGTTCATGAATATTATCTCAACCCCGTTGTCAGAGCATCCTTTTCTCTGACCGCGGGGGCCACGAAAACGCGCCGCGGATGCCTTCGTTTCCTGAAGCAAGAGGAAAAGACCATGTTCAGCTTGAAGGGGCAGAAAGTCATCGTCATCGGAGCCGGCTCAGGAATTGGCGAGGCGGTGGCTACGACTTCCGCCGCGATCGGCGGAGAGGTGGTTCTCGCCGGCCGGACCGAGGAGAAGCTGCTTCGTGTTCAAGAGAAAATTGGTGATTCCGCAGTTGTTTATGCGGTCAACGTTGCGGACGAAGCATCGGTGCAGACGCTCTTCGACAAGGTCGGACCCTTCGATCACCTCGTTTTGACGGCCAAGCCATCCGCGCCTTCATCTTCGTTGGCGGAGTTGACGTCCGAAACGACGGGGCCGATCCTGGGAGTGAAGTTCCTGGGAGCGATCCACGTCCTTAAGTATGCAACTCGTACGATCCGTCAACCGGGGTCGGTCACACTGGTCTCCGGAGTGCTGGGGTGGCGGCCGTCGCGAGGAGGCGCCGTGCTGGGAGCCGTGAACGGAGGATTGGCATCCCTGGCAATGGCCGCGGCTCTTGAGCTCGCTCCGAGTCGCGTCAATGTCATCGCACCCGGTATCATCGACACCCCCACGTGGAGCGGAATGTCCGAAGAACGCCGCAAAGCCTTCTTCGGCGAAGTGGCCGCCAAACTGCCCGTCGGTCGAATCGGCCGCCCTGAGGATATTGCTCAGGCTGCCGCGTTTCTGATGACCAACGGTTTTACCACCGGGACGGTCCTTCATGTCGACGGCGGTGCTTTGCTTGTGTGAGCGTGGCCTTGCTGCCGCGAACACCCCGTCGAAGAAATCGAAAAAGGGCCCAGGGCAAACTCGTCGTGAAGCGCTCGAGCGACCTTCTAATTTTCCTTGGCCAGACTTCAGCCCTCTTAACAGGAAGATAGGCACTGCCCACCGAGCACCCTACGCGACACGGCGTTTGGCGGCCAGTGCCCGTCCCGCGAAGGGTCGGTAAGCCCCACGGTCTCGCCGCGACGGAGGATTAGAAATGATCGTCCATCGCGACCTGGACTGACTCCATGCAGGCTGCCACCGCCAGCCTTTTGAACTGGTTGCCGGACATGTACTCCATGATTCTGTCACCGACTAGCGGTTGAACCAGAATTTCGATACGAACGCGTCCCGTCGGGGCAAATAGGTCTTCGACCGAGTCGTGCTTTCCCTTGCCGCGACAGGCGGTCACCGTGTATCCCTTCGCCCCGAGTTTCAAGAATTGCTGAGTGAGATCCGCTTCGAGGTGGGCATCCGCATAAACTGTGACTCTGCGAATCGTTTGGAGCTCGCTCATCGACCTTGCCCCTTGAAATTGAGAGATCAACGCGGCGCGGAGCATGACTTCCAGATCCTTGGATCCCTACGCTTCCTTTCTACGTTTCAAATGCGTACCTCGACGGACATAAACTCTCCGGACGTGGGGAGGCGAAAAGGGCCGTTTCCTAGCAACACCGGCCCGCATCAAGAGATCCGTTCATCCCGGCGCAACGGGAATCCTCCCAGAAAAGAATCGCGATTCCGATTCTCAATGCCGGTTGCGCCCTACTTCTGTTCTGATTCGGCAAGAGGGGAGAGGCTTTTCTCGAAGCAGACACTGAGCTCCGAGCCCTCATACTCACCATAGGCGGGGATCCGGCGGTATCCCGAGGTCTCATACAGCCCGATCGCCTCGGGCTGCCGGATGCCGGTTTCCAGGCGGATCTTCTCAAAACCGAGCTGCCGTGACATCTCCTCCAACTTGACGAGGAGTCTCCGTGCCAATCCTTGGCCCCGCCAGCGAGGCTCAACGTACATTCGTTTGAGCTCGGCGACTTGACCCTCCAGTCGGCGGACCGCGCCGCAAGCGACAGGCTGACCGCCGACTCTGACCAGCAAGAAGACTCCATGGGGAGGAACCACTTCATGCAGTTCCAAGCCCCCGCCATTTTCTTCTTCGGGGTATCTTTGATCGAGCTCGGCAATGAGGGCACGAATCAAAGAAGCCGCAACGGGTCCGTCGATTGGCTCGCTTCTAATTTCCACGTTCACTAACATTTTTCAACTCGACATTTCCGTATCAAACGCAGACGACCCCGGAGGCCTTTCCCGATGCCTTCTGGGTGATGAGCCAACCGTTCAGCGCCCCTTCTCAAGGAAGAATTGGGGTGGCGGACTGCAAGAGCAGCATTTTCTATACGTACGCATACGCCGTCTCAGTCGGCCGGCAGCATTGGCAGGGGCCTAACAAATTTGCAGTCCATGAAGGAAATGGCACCGTTTATTATCCTGGGTTCTTCAAGGTCGACAAGCGTCTCGCCTCCTTGGTTTTCATAAATAAGTATCCGATTAAAGTCGCACCGCCGAACTCAAAAGCTGGGCCTTTGAGTTCGGCGGTGCGATTGGGTTTGATTGGCTGCGACCGTGTGGACTCTCAGCTTCAACGCGTCTGCGTAATTGTCACTCTCGAGCCGTCGGCAACCACAAGCTTCAATTGCCGGAGGTCGGGCGATCTTTCTGTTGTTTTAAAATTGACAGCACATGATCGATCTTCGACTCCATTTCTCGGAGCCGGTGTTCGAGCGCCGGGGGAATGCCAGTCTCCACCGGGCGATCGGCTTCTATACGGGGTTGGGGCGTCGCATCTCGTCCATGCGCATGTGCTGCCTGGTCCCGGCGCATCTCTAGAAGTCGAATCTGAGCCTGAATGAGCTCGGTTTGGGCCTTGTGGACTTTAACCTCGGCCTCGGCCTTGCTGATCTCCTCAAGACTAATCCTTTCTTTCTTTTGCTCTCGGAGACTCACTTGAGTCGCCAGCACGGCAACGGCCAACTCACTCGCCTCCTGGGCTTGTCGAAGTTGGGCTCGCTTCGTCTCCAACTCCGCCATGAGCTGCTTGAGATCACGGAGGGAAGCAACCGGCTGCGAACGTTGGTCGGGCACCGGGGCGAACAGGTCTCCTAGCTTGAGCCGTCGCTCGCTCGAACCAGACCCATTCTCTCCCTCCGCACTCTGAGCTTCGAAGCCAGAAGCGTGGACAACGTGGACGTAAGTCCCACTGGCGACGACGCCGAGGGAAACAAAGGCCGCCGTGCACCAGGTCAGCTTGGAAACGAACATGGATCGCAACACTCCTTCCGTCATGGTAGCAACCGACGCCGAGACCGTCCCGACAGCCGTCGCTTGTCCGATCAGATACTGCCTTGCTGAACGAACCGCGGCCTCGACCAATGCGTCAGGCATGGCCGCCTCCGATAGCCGCAAGGGGAACGATGCGGTCGCAAGCCCCGCCAGCCCCCGGCGCAACAGCCGATGGCGGAGTTGTTCACGGCCTCGCGAAAGCCGGCTCTTGACCGTCCCAACGGGACAGCGCAACTGCCGCGCCGCCTCTTCATGGGTAAGGCCATCGAGATCGCAAAGGACGATCGGCGTGCTGTATCGGGTTGGCAGTCGTTCCAGTTCTTCGTCGAGCACAATGCGAAGGTCTTCCTTGTCCTTCGTCTGATCGAAAGCGGCCGGCAGCGATTCGTCCGCAGGCGTTTCTCGGGCAAGCCGTTTGGCCGCGGTTGCCCTGACGCGAATCGCCACGCGATAGCTAACCCCATAAAGCCAGCGGCCCAGTGAGTCGGTCACGCGGACCGAACCGGCTTTTCGGACGAGGATCAGGAACGTCGCTTGAAATGCGTCGTCGGCATCGTTGGAGTCGCGCAGAACCCGCCGGCAGACCCCCAGGACCATGGCACCGTGCCGCGCAACCAGGGTACGAAAAGCGGCCTCGGCACCACTATCGCGCTGGGATGTAAACCGCTCGAGCAGTTGCCGATCCGTCAAGCCACAGGTTGTACCCGCCTCAAAGAGTGCGCGAAGGTTCTCTCGAGCCGCTGCTGAAACCCTGCCAGCCATGTCTCGCCTCTCACAGGTCTCGCTCCACTCACCTCTACCATGCCTGAGGGTAGGAGAATCGTTCCAAGTTTCCGAGAAAATTCGCAAAACCGAAGCGATCGAGAATCGCTGGGCACCTTGACGCTTGGTAGGTGGCCCCCTATATTGACTGGCGTCGAAAACAAGGTAACGACCACTGTGATCATGGCATCAAATACAACTCCGTCACGTGGTATGGGCCCTGGCGAATCTCTCGACTTGTGGCGAGGCCCGACGAATCGGCGTGTAAAGCCGTTGTATAAAAGTTCTTCATCTCTCAGGCCGCCATTTCTGATCATCGAAGAGTGTTGTGCAAAGTTGGCCTGATGGAATCCGGGCACGAGATTTGATCGCCCCCCAACGATAGCAAGCCACGTGGCAAGAACAGAGCCTGCGGACCACTTTGAAAACCCAAGGTGGTCCGTCGCGGCGCCACGGAGGGCAGGGGGCTCCGCGCCTCAACAAGAGCCTCCCTCTGGAACTCAAGGAATTCAAGACGATCGACTCGTCTTCGAGCCTTGCCTGGAAGTGAATGCTTCCAGAGCAAATGTGAAGAATTCTAATCCTAGCCTTGCAAGCAAAGAACCGACCCTGAGCGGGGAGTGAGTATCTGATGATGCACAGACGTGAACTCTTGCAAACAGGTCTTGCGACGGCTGGCGCTCTGCTCCTGGCGGGCCGAGCACGCGGTGAGAATCCTTTGGATGACTCCGATCCAGCGACGGCTGTCGCGAAGATCGTTCCGATGCTGACCAAAGTTCCCATCGAGGTTGTGAATCTCGCGACGGACCTCGACTTGATTCATGGCCCCGGGGGAAACATCGCGGTGCTCCGCGGCAAAGACGGGTTGATCGTGGTCGACTCGGGAGTCCCCATACGGGCCAAGGAAATCCTCGAAACGACCAAGCGCGTGGGTGGCAAACGGATCTCGACGCTAATCAACACTCACTGGCACTTCGACCATGCGGGGGGTAACGAGGTCTTTGGGGCTGACGGGGCCACGATCATCGCGACGGCCGCGACACGCAAGCGGCTTGCGACCGAGCAGTACACCGAAATCTTCAAGATGACCAGCCCCCCTTCACCCGCCGTGGCCTTGCCCGTCGTGACTTTCGACGACGCCGAGATCCACGTGGGGGACGAGACTCTTCGCCTGGTGTCTGTCCCTCCCGCTCACACCGATGGTGACCTGGTCATCTACTTCACGAAGCACGACGTGATCCACACCGGCGACCTCTTCTCGAACGGGATCTATCCGAACATCGACGCCTCAAGCCGGGGCTGGATCGGTGGGATGATCGCGGCCGCCGATCGCATCCTCAAGCTGGCCGGGCCCAACACGAAGATCATTCCAGGGCACGGCCCACTCGCCACGGCGACCGAGCTCAAGGCCTTCCGCGCAATGCTCGTGACGCTCCAGGATCGGCTCGCGCCTATGCTCGACGCCGGCAAGACGATCGAGCAGGCTATCATCGCCAAGCCCACGAGCGACCTAGACCCCACCTGGGGCAAAGGCTTCTTCAACGGCGGTATGTTCACACGAGTTGCTTACGATGGCATGATCAAGCATCGAGCCAGCGAGGGCAAATAAGCGCCATCGCTGCCAAACGACTGGGGGCTCATCACCCGCATGGCCGCCCGAGAAATCGGGCGGTTTTGTTTTTGGCCCCCCGCGGAGCCGACTTCAGGCGACGCGAAGGCGCAGGTCGCGAAGCGCCGTCTCACGAAGCGATGGCTCTTCGAGAATCTGCTGAAGAGCCTTTGCCATTCGCGCGAACACCTCGTCCCAGTCGCCGTCTCGGTCCTGGCGAAAGAGCCGCATCGAGGGATACCAGGGACTGTCGTCCCGATCCTCGAGCCATCGCCAGTCGGCCGAAAAAGAGAGCGCCACCCAGGTGGGAACTCCAAGCGAACCGGCGAGATGCGCGAGCCCCGTGTCTGAGGTGATGAACAAGTCCAGGTTCATCATCATCGCCGCGCGATCGATATAAGCGCTGTTCTGCTCGGCAGCACGAGATCCCAAATCCGTCACTTCATACTGTTCGCGGAACGTAGCGAGTTGCTCCGTGCCTCGCTCCCTTTGAAGGCTATAGAGCCGAATGCCTTGAAGTTCGGCTAGAGGCGCAAAATGCTTCAAAGGAACGGAGCGGCGGCGGTCGTGTATAAACTTGGGACTTCCTTGCCAGTTAATGCCGACACGAAACCCGTCGACGGCACCGAGCTCACGCGCCCATTCCGCCGAGCGTTGTGGGTCGACTTTGAAGTAGGGAATGTCTGCCGGAATTGTTGCCACGGCGGTTTCGAACACGCGCGGCAAGCTCATAAGCGCGATGTAGTAGTCGAAGCTCGGCAACGGCTCATCCTCGACCACGACGCGATCGAGGCTTGAGCAAGAGGCCAGAAAGGGGGCAAGCTCACGGCCGCAAGAGATGAGGACGGTGGCCCCTCGTTCTTTTAGCAGCCGGGCATAGCGGACGAACTGAAGCGTGTCACCATAACCCTGCTCGGTTGAAAGCAGGATCGTTCGCCCTTCGAGCGGCTCCCCATTCCAGGCGGGCTGAGTGTATTTGGGAAGCTTCGCGTCCGGGCACAACCAGCGCCACTCGTATTCTGTCCAGGCTCGATCGTACCAACCCCTTCTGAGCCAGAGCATTGCTCGGTTCATGTGCGCGTAAGCATATTTCGGCTTAAGGCTCACGGCTTGCTCGAAGTATTTGTCGGCCTCGTCACTATCCCGCATGCGCTCAAGCATCAAAGCAATGTCGTTGTGGGCCTCCGCAAAATTGGGTGCAATTGTGAGCGCCTTGCGGAAACAGGCCAGGGCCTCGTCATAGCGGCTCAGGTCGCTGTAGAGTGATCCAAGGTTCGTGTACCCCGCTGCGTAATTGGGATCGTGCTGAAGCGCTCGCAAAAAGCTCGCCTCAGCCTGGTCGAAGCGCCCCGCCGATCCCAAGGCAAGGCCGAGACTGTTATGCGTCTCCGCATCGTCAGAGCCGAGGCGAATCGCTTCGCGATAGCATTGCGCCGCCCCCTCCGGCTGCTTGTTCAAACGCAGCGTGGCAGCCATGTTGAGGTAGGCTTTGACGAACTTCGGATTGAGCTGAAGAGCCCGGATGAAATAGGCGACGGCCTCTTGCAGCTTGCCCTGCGCCTTGAGCGCAGTGCCTAGGTTGTTGCACAGTTCCGCGGAGTCTGGCTTGAGCTGAAGCGCCGCTTCCATGCACAAGATCGCCTCGTCGGTCCGCTCTAGCGCTAGCAAAGGCACGCCAAGGTTGACGAGGGTTCCGAAATCATTCGGTCGAAGCCTGAGCGCATCTTCAAACGCGGTGACTGCCTCTTCGTACTTGCGGAGGAACCCAAACGCCAGCCCCAGGCTCAAGAAAGCCTCGAAGAAATCGGGACGGTAATGACAGGCGCGTTGGTAGCACGCAATCGCTTCGCTGAATCTCTGCTGAGAGACCAGCGCATTCCCTTCGAGGTACCATTGGTCGGCCTGGGCCAAGTCTGGCACCAAAGCGGTCGCCGATTCTGCGACGGAAGAAACGTCGGGTGAAGACGTTGCTACGGGCGAGACTCGTTGGTCTCCCTTACCCGATACACCCGATCCCGTCTTCGGCACGTTCGCGATTGTCATGAAAATTCGCCTTTTGAAGGGCGAAAAGCTCGCGACTCACAATCCGGGGCACCGTCGACTCAGCGCGATTGCCCGCGAGCTCGACCTTGTCCAAAGGGTGGGCACACCAGGCTCGGGGGGAGGCCTGAAAATACCCTTTTTTTCGCACGAAATGTCTCTACGTTATTATCGAGAATTGATCAAGACTGATCGTACTGCTAGTCATCCTACCCGAGAAACCAAACCCTTTCCGCCCAGACTCGGCCCTTACGTCAGGCCACGGCGATTGATCACCGCATTTGATCAGAAATGCATCTGCTGCTGGATTTTTCAGGAGTTCTCTCGACCAAGAAGAGACATGGCCAAACGAAAACTTGCCACTCAAAGTACGAATGAAGACAAAGTTGGTAGGAAAGTATACGGGAGCCTCAATCAGCAGGCTCATTCCGAGGAAACGTCATCAACTTGCTCTCAGGCAATGATTTTCCATAGCCATACGCTGACCGGCGCGACATGATGGATCTCATGGAGGCGCCATCATGCATCGGTTTCTCATTTCGCTTCTCAGCCTGACAACTTCCCTTGCCATGGCCGGTCTCTCCATTGCTATGGCTTTCTGCCTGCTGCCGGGGTGTTCCGGAGGCTTGTTCCGAAGCCCCATAACGCTCGGGAAGGAACGGCTTACCTTGTATGAAGGTCTCCCTCATCAATTCTACGAATCAGCGGCGCTCAAGGCGGAGAAGAAGGCCAAACCAACCGTCGAGCACCACGGATTCTCGTTCTATCAGGAGACCCTCGAACTCAAAGGGAAGGATGAAGAAAGTCTCAGGACCCTGCTGAAAGATCCCCGGACTTTCCAACCTTTCGCAGGTGAGAAGAAATGCGGAGGCTTCCATCCCGACTACGCCGTGAAATGGATAGTTGACGGCAAATCTGTATATTGCCTCATCTGTTTCGGTTGCTATGAACTCAAGGTTTACGAGGGGGGCCGCGAAACCACCTACGACATGGGCCAAGAGACTCGCGACCGGCTTAGAGACTTACTCAAACCCTACCGACAGAATCGGCCACCCGAAAACCCTTCCCTATTTTGAACGTCTCTAAATATTTCGCAACAATATGGAAAGCAACGCCGATTCGATCACTTTTTCCGGACACAGACGGAAAGAAAGCCCTCCTGCACAATTGAGTAGCCTGGAGCCGCGGGCGGCCACGATTTGTCAATTGTCGTGGCAATTATCCTCATGATGATGATATCTCTTCTTCTTTAATACCTAGATATTGTACACATTTTTATCGTGACGTTTATTCTGGATTCGCCGCTTACGCGATCCTTACACACAAAAGACGAGAGACTATTTCAAAAGGAACATCCCGAAGTGAGTTCTTGAGGGGCATCACCGACGTCAAACGAGGTCATCGTAGTATGGGTGAGAGCCGCCAGGCGTTGAGATAGTTCTTTCAGCATGGCGGCCGAGTAGCCGGGCCAGAGAGTCTCGACGCTTCCGCTCTGGTCCACGAGCGCGGTGTAGGCCGAGCGTTCGGCTCCGAGAGCCTGGATGACTTTGAGATCCGGGTCGGCGAGGACGGGGTAGGGGGTCTGATGACGGGCGACCCACTCCTTGGCTTCGGTGAGGTCACCTCCCAGGATGCCAAGGATGTCGGCGCGGTCGTGGTAAGCGGCGTGTAGCCGGGCGAAGCAAGGCTCCGCGGCTTCACTACATGGGCAATCCGACTTGATGAAAATCACCACGCACGGGCGAGCTTGCGTCGATCGACCCAGTGAGCGGCTTTGGCCGTCGGAGCCTTGGAGCACAAGAGGCGTGGTGGTGCGGCCCGCAACGGCCTGGGCTTCGGCTTGCATGCGCGAGGTTACCGGATGCCCGACGCGCCAGCGCGTTGCGATCGCCGCTGAGAGCGCGACGGCCGAAGCGACCAGGAGCAACGCGGTGACGGTGTTCTTCATGGTTCGAGCCCTTTGATCGCGATCGATTCCTGGACTCAGCCGGATGCGGGTTGGCCGGCACTTTCGATGATCGCCGGCTCAAAGTCGAAGTCGCGATCGTCAGAGGCCTGGTTCTTGGGCTTCGGCCCCGAAATCTGCAATACGAGAGCGGCGATGGCCAGACAGAAGGCCCCGGCCGTGAGGAAGGCCGGCTGGTAGTCGCCCACGATCGAACGGATCGAGCCCGCGCCGAAGGTGGCCACGGCGGCACCAAGCTGGTGGGCGGCCACAATCCAGCCGAAGACGATTCCCGCTCGTGCTTTGCCGAACGCATCGGCGGTGAGCCGGAACGTCGGAGGCACCGTCGCGATCCAGTCAAGTCCGTAGATAAGGGCGAAGATCGACAGTCCCCACGAAGCATCATCAAGACCGTAAGGTAAGTATATCAAGGCCAAGCCCCGCAACGCATAGTACCAGCAGAGCAAGACCCGGTTGTCGAATCGGTCCGACAACCAGCCCGAGGCCGTGGTGCCCGCCAGGTCGAAAAGCCCCATCGCCGCCAGCAGTCCCGCCGCGCGAATTTCGGGGATACCGGCGTCGAGGCAGGCTGAGATGAGGTGGGTACCGATCAAACCGTTGGTGCTCAGGCCGCAAACGAAAAAACTCAACGCCAGGAGCCAAAAATCGCGCGACCGCAGCCCGTCTCGCAGCGCACTCAGCGCGGCGACCAGGGGATCCATCGCCGGGGCAGCGCTTGCGGATCCCGCGTCGTCGATTGCGCCAAAGGGGCGCAAGCCAAGATCGGAGGGGCGGTCACGCATCAAGAAGGCGACCAGGGGCAGAAGCAGGAGCGCAGCCGCCGCGACAACGAGAGCCGCGGGGCGCCAGCCGTAGCGCTGAACGATCGCCGCCAGGGCCGGCAAGAAGACCATTTGCCCGGTGGCCGCACTCGCCGTCAGAACGCCCAGCACCAGGCCGCGCCGTTCGCTGAACCAGCGGTTGACGACCGTCGCACCAAGCACCAGGGCCGTCATGCCGGTCCCGCCGCCGACCACCACGCCCCAGAGAAAAACCAACTCCCACTTGGTTGTCATCCGGGTCGAGAGCGCGACTCCCGTAGCCACCATGGCCAGCGACCACAGCATCGTCCGGCGCACGCCAAGCCGTTCCATCAAGGCCGCCGCGAAAGGGCCGATCAAGCCATACAGCACAAGATTGATCGAGATCGCCAGCGAAATCGTCGCGCGGCTCCAGCCGAACTCTTGCTCCCAAGGAACAATCAAAACGCCGGGAGTCGCGCGCACTCCGGCCGTCGCCAGAAGCGTCAAAAACGTGAGCCCCGCAACCACCCAGGCGTAGTGCATCCGTTCGGGACGTTCACTCGAAACCATCGCGGCCTCGCTCCTCTCGGGAACCCTTTTCCAAGCCCGGCCAACGGCCCCTCTTGATCTGCGGCCTCAGAGCCGGGAGAATGTTACGGACGGTTCTGTCTCATGTCAATCCGCAGGGAACCGGACGAACACGTCTCGACATTTGCGATCTTGCGACCCTAGCGTAGGGAAGGCGGCGGCTTCCCTTCTTTTCGAGATAGAGCCGAGAATGGGGATTGGGTTCGGATGTCGGCTGACAAGACGGCGAAATCGGCGCGGGAGCGGGTCCTGGAGACGGCGGAAGAGCTTTTCTATCGCGAGGGTATACGTGCCATCGGGGTAGATACGATCATCGCGCGCTCAGGCGTGGCGAAGATGAGTTTGTACCGCAATTTCCCCTCGAAAGACGACCTGATCGTCGCCTATCTGCAAGTGCGCTCGGATCGATTTTGGCGCTGGTGGGACAAGATAACCGCGCCCAGGGAAGACTCGCCTCGCGGCCAGATTCAGGCGTTGTTCCAGGCTCTTTTCATCAAGGTGAACACCCCCGGCTTCCGTGGCTGTCCCTTCATCAACACGGCGACCGAGTTTCCGGCGGAGGGGCATCCCGCTCGCGAAGCCGCGTTGATGCATCACCGCAAGCTACGTGCTCGGTTCACGGAGATCGCCAGGAACCTGGGTGCTCCCCGGCCCGAGGTATTAGCCGAGCAACTCATCATCTTGATGGACGGCGTCTACGCCAACGTCGGCGTCTTCTCCGAACATGAAACCGCGGAGGCGATATTGGCAGCGGTCGATGTTTTGATCGAGGCCCAGGTCCCCACCAAGTGAAGTCTTGCCAAGAGCCCGCGCTGTCTCAGTGGGCGGTCAAGACGGTTAAAGCATCATCTCATTGAGCCGTGACAAGTCCCGGAAGCAGGTTTGTCGATCGATAGAGAAGTCGCGCGGGCTGAGGTTGTGCTGGTGGCAAGGTGGAGGTGATACCGTCCGTCGCGGATCGAAAGCCGGCTTTTGAAAAATTTTTGCCGTTTCGCTCGCTCGCTGCAGTAAACCAAAGAGACGAGCATCACGAAACGGAGCCGCGCACATGCCAAGCGAGTATCAAGGGGTCGTACTCCACCGAATCTGGCAGGTCTTCCAAACGGGGACGACCGCAGGGATGTCGGAGAAGCAACTGATCGAGCGGTTCGTGAGCCGCCGGGATGAGGTTGCCTTCGAAACTTTGGTGGCTCGGCATGGCGGGATGGTTTGGGGAGTCTGCCGTCGCCTACTGAACGATCCGCATGATGTCGAGGACGCGTTTCAGGCCACATTTTTGGTGTTGGTCCACAAAGTAGGCACGCTCCAGGACGCCGACCGGCTCGGTCCTTGGCTGCACGGTGTGGCTTTACGCATCGCCATACGATCTCGGAGGAACGCGGCACGACGCCGGGAACAAGAAGGGAAAGCCGTGCGCACCGAAGCCGTGAAGGTCGCCGACCCTTCGATCCAGGAAGAATTGCGGCGGGTGCTCGACGAAGAAATCGACCGGCTCCCCGGAAAGCAACGGATACCAGTGATCCTTTGCCACCTCGAAGGAAAGACGCTGGAAGAGGCTGCGGCAGAGCTCAGCCTGACCAAGAGCACCGTTCGAGGGCGGCTTGCGCAAGCCCGTCAGCAACTTCGCGCACGGCTAAAGGGGCGCGGTCTCGCGCCCTTGTCGGTCGTGCCTTTCGAGCTAGCTCTCGCTCGGCCGACCACACCGCCGGCCTACCTGATCACTTCCACGGCGCGCACGGCCATCAAGGCTTCGGGGACGGCGACTTCCCTGGCCGGCCAGGTTCTGAAAGCAATGGCCTGGGACCACCTGAGAGGCGTCGGATGGGTTCTGGGAACTTTGCTTGCCATGGCATCTTTCGGCCTGGTGACGGGCTTCGCCCCTCCTGAAGCAGACAAGGCGGAGAGGAAGAAAGACGCGATGCCCCCCGCGGCCGCTGCCAAGGCTCCCTTAGTCGAGCCGGCCGTTGAGACGGCAAGGCGGAACTCCTCCCGCATACCTGGGAAAACCCGAGTGAAGGTGGTCGACGCGGAATCAGGCATTCCTCTCAAAGCCACGCTCGTCCGCACGATAACGGACGGCCCTTCTGTCCTGCTTCGCACCAATAGCGAAGGGGAGATCGAACTCGGCCATTCTTCGCGATGGGGTGATGACCATGTGCTGATTGATGTCTGGGCCGAGGGACATGCACTTCAGCGATTCGGTTATTGGGGAAATGACCCATCGACGGTGATTCCCGAGACGATCCCGATCCGGCTTCAGAAGGGGGATCGGCTGAGCGGGAAAATCGTGAATGAGTCTGGTGAGCCGGTGCCAGGAGCAACCATCTACTTATGGAGCCACAATTACAAGAAAAAAGATCCCCACGAGATCTTCTTCGACCTTCAAGCCACCAGTGACTCCAACGGTACGTGGGAAACACGCAGCGCCCCTGAAATTACCGGCGAGCTGATCGGCGCGAGAGTCATGCATCCAGACTACATCGGTGAGTACAACTACCAGCAAGCTCCGGCCATCGCCAAACTCCAGGATGGTACTGCGGTCTCCGTTCTGAAAAAGGGGTTTCCGTTCTCCGGCCGCGTGTTGGATGAGAACGAAACCCCCATTCAGGGAGCTCTCATCCAGGTGACCAACAGAAATGCCATCTTCGTGGAAGACGTCCCGAATACTCGAACCGATGCACAAGGACACTTTTCTCTCAATCATCTTATGCGGGGGCAAAGTCCGGTCTTGGTTCAAGCCCCGCAGTGCTCTCCTAAACTTCTGGATATCGTCGTCGGGCCGAATACCGTACCCGTCGACATCCGCCTCGATTCGGGGAAGAAGGTCCACGGGCGCGTTGTCGACATCGCGGGAAAGCCGATCGCCGATGCCCACTTCTTATTCCATCGATGGAAGGGTTACTCAGGGCTTATAACTTCGTTGGATACCGACGTCGAAGGGCGGTTCCATTGGGACGGCGCGCCTTCGGATTCCGTGCAGGTCTCTCTGAGCCATGACGGTTACTTAGAGCCGCCATCATTCCTCAGTTTGGCGGCATCCGAAAAGGAGATCGTCTTCACTCTCAAGCGGGCGCTTACGATCTTCGGGACCATCACGGACGAGGCCACGGGCAATCAGGTGGAACTCGCCGACCTCGAGAAGGGGGTAAGTGACATCCAGGGGGTCGTAATCTCCTGGATTCCACGCCGAGAGGCCGTTCAGAGTGACGAGGGGCGTTTTGTTGTCCACCTCGATGCCGACGCCGCGCCGGCTTACCGGATTCGCGTCCACGCGCCGGGTTTTAAGCCCTTCGAGTCGCGGATCATCAAGGCAGGGGAGATGAAAGTTCGGCTCGACGTCAAGCTCAAGAAGGATCCACGGCCCGGCCCTTCGGGAATTGTCTTCGGGCCCGATGGTCGCGTTCGAGAAGGAGCTCTCGTGATCATGGCCACGGAAAAGCACGCGCAGTCCATTGATTACAGCGCGCGGACGAGACCCAGTCGTCCCTTCGTGAAAACCGGCCCCGACGGACGTTTTGCATTTCCTCCTCTGGATGAACCCTTTGCCCTCGCTGTCGTTGACGAAGTCGGCTTTGCTCGGCTCGATTCGGAGCAGGTCGAGGAATCGAACGAAATCCAGCTCACATCTTGGGGCCGCATCGAGGGACAGCTCCCGGCCCATATGCGACTCGGCGACGAAGAGCGGATCACCTTGTATGAGAAGGCATCTCTCGCACCAAAGATTCCTTTACCTGTTGAGTTCGCCGATCCAGCGGGGCGCGAGGTTCAAGCCAAGGTCATCGTTTCGTCCCCAATACAAGTTGGCCTGGGAGGTTCTTCGACCAAAGTCGATGATGACGGCCGGTTTGTCTTCGAGCGCGTGCCTCCGGGCTTCATGGAGGTTCAGCTTACAATCCCCAATGGAAACGGTTTTCAGGTCCTTCACCGCGCCAAAGTCGAAGTGCGAGCGGGTGAGATATCAAACGTCTCGTGGGAAGGTAACCGCTGACCCAAACCTTGATGCCATTTCTTTCTATGATGCTTTTCTAGTGTTTTTATCTCGACATGTGATTTTCGATCCCAATAGAGAGCATCGTCAGTCGAGACCTGCCTGGCCGAGATAGTCCTGGTAGGCGTCGGGGAGATCAAGGGGCTTTCCGGCGGGGATACTGTAGAAGAGCGCTCCAAAGCGGAGCCGCAGGGGGTCTGCCGACTTGACGATGATCTGGCTCTTTTCCCCTTGGGTGAAGGCGTTGCGGCCGAAAGGATTGGCGACAAGGAGGCCGTAGTCTCGGGCGTGGAACCAGGAAGGGCGGAAGTTCTTGGGATGCGGCATGAGCGCGACGCCCACGCGATCTCCTTCGAGGGTTCCATCATAGGCGCACCAGGCGGCGGTCTTGCCCCAGACCTGGGCCTCGGCTTTCAGGCCTTCGCTATTGTGGAGTTGGCCCCCTTTGGTTCCCGCCAAGGAGGTCGCCATGCGTACGCCAAGGCCCATCTCTTCCTGGTCGCCGAAGAGGAGCGGATCCCCAAGCGGGCGGAACTTGGAATCCCAGAGCAAGAGATAGCCGGAAGGACGGACCAGGATCGTGATATGACTGACTTCCTCGGCGATCGCCCGACCTTTAGCCTCGTGATGGTTCTTGACGGCGAACGTGCCTCGGCCGGGCCCTCCTTGAGGGCCTTCGACGAACTCCACGTGGCGAATGCGATCTTTGTTTCGCCAGGAATCCGCGCCGTTTAGGTCGCCGAAGGCCATCCAAACACCCGGATGAAAGGCGGGGTGGTCGGCGATATCCTTCCCTGCCACGGGGGGATGGTTCCGAGTGACCTGCATCCCATCCGGAGCCTGAACATGTTCGAAGAAGGGACGGATGATTGACCCGTCTTCGAATCGGTAGGTGGCGATGGGGCGAGTACCGACGCGGATTTGAAGACCTTGGGGACGCGTCTCGAAAGAGACCGCGGCTTCGTCCGCGGCCCCTGCTACATTCGATGCTCCGCCCCAGGAGATTAGGGCGAGAATCACAAGGGCCCACGCCGGCTTTTTGCGCCGGGCTCGACGTTGCGGAAGGCCGGAGGGCATGAGACTGTTCCCGAAGATCGTCTTGGCTTGGCATTTCTTTTCTTATGCCATGGTCTCGGATCCGTTCCGAGAAGCCAAGTCCTATCCCGAGGAGAGTTCTGGCGGGGTTTGCCCACTGAGAGCCCTTGCGTCTCGCTTAGAGAGAATGGCTCTCGTCCAGGTAGGCGACCGCCTCATGCCCTTGTTGAGGGAGGTTCCAGAACCTCAAGATGGCGTCGTCAGCCCCCGTCACCAACGTGGTACCGTCCGACGAAATACCCATGGATTTGACGCGACTTCGCTGACCGACCAGCCGGGAATGCTCGCTCACGGAATCGCGTGTGACACTCCAAAGAATGAGCGCGCCATTCAAGCTTGAAGAGGCCAGGGTCTTTCCGTCGAGCAGAAAGCGAACCGTGGTTACGGGGCCCGCCGTGCTGGCGAAGTTTCGTTGACGGCCTGTGGCGATGTCACGAAGCGTGAAGCCTTCCGTACCACCCACGGCGACCGATTGGCCGTCGGGAGAAAAAGCAATCGACCAGAGTGGGCCGGAGTTGCACTCGAAGAACTCGCGGCTCTGTCCTTTGCGAAGGTCCCAGAGAATGGCTCGGCCGTCCAGACTGACCGAGCCAAGCGTCTGGTCGTCGGGGGAGAAGGCAAGACCGTCGACGGTTTCGCTATGCCCTCGCAATACGAGCTTGGCCTGGTCTGAGGTGAGATCCCAGACGTGGATCAGGCGGTCATCGCTACCCGCAGCGACCGAGTTGCCGTCGTGCGAGAAGGTGACCGAGCGAATGGCTCCAAAGCAAAGGCGATGCGACACCAAGGCTTTCATGGTTTTGGTATCACGAACCGTCAGCATTCCATCGAGACTGCCGGCGGCGAGAAGGCGGCCGTTGGGAGCGAAGGCCACGCACGTGAAGCCGGCCGTTCCCTTCATGACGACGCCATTCTCCCGGCGCGTCACGATATCCCAGAGTTTCACCGTTCCGTCACGGCTCGCGGAAGCCGCAGTCCGGCCGTCCGATGAAAAGGCCAGGCCTTCGATTCGGCCGGAGTGAATGTTGAGCTCGTTTCGGCCCCCGTCATTCCCAGATCCCGATCCTGACTCGCTCGAGAGACTGGCCACCGTGGCGATCACAAGGACCAAGGTGATGGCAAGGCAAAGCTCAGGGGAGGGAATCCACCGGAAAATGGGCCTGCGAAGAAGCGCGAGCCGCGGCTTGGGGTCATCCTGGTCCGTGCGACCCGGCGATGCAACGCAGGGCTTAAAGGGCATCGCGTGATTCTCCTCTGCGGAGTGGAACCAACGAATTGGCGGGGATTCGCGCTTGTTAGGGCCGGTGCGCTGATCCCTAGCGCTCCCCTTCCCTATAGGGAACCTCGCCAACGAGCGCAGTAACCCAGCGCGCGTTTTCGTAGAATCAGAAAAATCTGGACGTTCCCTCGTCCCCAACGAGTCGAAGCCGCTAGTCCGGCATCGCGTTACGAAATGTCGCTCCCGCCCATAGAATCGAAGCCCGTTCCCCCTCGCCGCGCGTCTGAGGCCGAGTCGGGAAAGTCATCGTCTCGCTCGATCACGCGATGCATCGCGATGCTCAAGCGCGGAGATCGTGCCGCGGCTGAGAAACTTTGGGGCACTTATGTTCAGAGGCTGATCGCCCTGGCGCGTGCCCGGATCGGCGGCACGCCGCGGCGCGCGGCGGACGAAGAAGATGTCGCCCTCAGCGCGTTCGACAGCTTCTATCGCCGCGCGGAGGGGGGGCAATTCGCCCGGCTTTCCGATCGCGATGACCTATGGCAAATCCTGGTGCTGATCACCGAACGCAAGGCCATCGACCTGATGAGGCGCGAAGGGCGCAAGTCCAGAGGCGAAGGTCGGGTGTTAAATCTCTCTGAGGTCGAAGAGAACGCCGCTGACATCCTCGATCCCGGACCAACCCCGGAATTCGCCGCGCAGATCGTCGACGAATTTCGAAAACTACTGGAGCGGTTGGGCGAAGATTCCTTGAGGCGCGTGGCTCTCGCGAAGATGGAAGGTTATACGAATCGGCAGATTGCGGAAAAAATGGGTTGCATTGAGCAGACCATTGAGCGCAAACTCCGATCCATCCGCATGATTTGGACCGAGGGGAGAGAGATGTGAGCGAACGGGTCTCGCCTTCACAAGACCCCGTGACACCCTCGGTGATCCGGCGCCTCGAATCTACCTGCGATCAATTCGAGGCCGCCTGGAGTGAGGGACTGCGGCCGGCGATCGAGGATCATCTCCCTGAATCCGACTTGCCCGCGCAATCGGCTTTACTGCGAGAGCTGCTGGTCCTGGAACTTGCCTATCGCCGCCAGATTGGCGAGCAACCCACTCAAGAAGACTACCAGGTTCGGTTCCCAACGCAGGGAGAGATTATTGCCTCGGCCTTCGACGCTATCACGGCGGCCGATGCCAATAAGGAGAACGGCCTTCCGTCTTCCCTCGATTTCCCAGGAAGCGCGCCGACGATCTCCGGGTATATGGTCCTGGAAGAGCTCGGGCGCGGCGGCATGGGGGTTGTCTTCAAAGCTAGACCCGAACGGCTCAATCGGCTCGTCGCTCTCAAGATGATCCTGGCGGGGGAGTTTGCCGGCCCCGAGGCCGCGGCCCGCTTCTACACTGAAGCCGAGGCTGTCGCGCGATTGCAGCATCCCCAGGTTGTCCAGATCTTCCGGATCGGCGACCACAAGGGACACCCTTACCTCGAGATGGAATTCGTCGAGGGGGGAAGCCTGGCGGACCGGCTGGACGGCACTCCATGGTCCCCCATGGACGCCGCGCGGTTGATCGAGTCCCTGGCCCTGGCGATGCACCACGCCCACCGTCGAGGGATCATTCACCGCGACCTCAAACCGGCCAATATCCTTCTCACGTCCGACGGCGTTCCCAAGGTTACCGACTTCGGACTCGCCAAGAGCCTGGGTGCCGACGCCGACGAGGGGTGGACGCGCACCGACTCGATCATTGGCTCACCGAGTTACATGGCCCCCGAGCAGACGGGTGGACACAGCTACCGCGTCAGCCCGGCAACCGACGTTTATGCCCTCGGCGCAATCCTCTACGAGCTTTTGACAGGGCGGCCGCCGTTTCGGGGAGCAACGGTGCTCGAGACGCTGGAGCAGGTCAAATCGGCGGAGCCACCGTCGGTTTCTCGGCTCCTGCCCGGCTTCATGATGGACATCGAAACCATCGCCCTGAAGTGTCTTCAGAAAGACCCCGCCAAGCGATACATCAGCGCCGAGGCCCTGGCCGCCGACCTTCGCCGCTTCATGGCCGGTGAACCCGTTCACGCTCGCCCCGTGGGCAGCGTGGAACGTCTGTCTCTTATACACCGGTAGATGTGTATAAGAGACAGCCGACCTTCGCCGCTTCATGGCCGGTGAACCCGTTCACGCTCGCCCCGTGGGCAGCGTGGAACGTTGGTTCAAATGGGCGCGGCGACGTCCTTTGACAGCCGGGCTCGCCGTAATCAGCGCGGTTTCGACGGTGCTGTTGATTGTCGTCCTGGCGATCACCAACGTCGTCATTCGCCAGCAGCAACAAGAGACGCTGGATGCGCTCAAACGCGAGCGAAGGGTCAAAGAAGAGCTGGCCCGCATGAATGCCCGCCTCGCCGTGCAGCAGAGACAGACCGAAAAGGCGCTCGAGAGCAAAACGGTCGCCCTTGAGGAACGTGACGTCGACCTGCAACGCGAGCGCCAGGCTTCCTACTACCAGCGGATCGCGCTGGCGGAAGCCGAGAAGCGGGCAGGGCGAATCAGCCGTGCCGAGCAAATCTTGGACGAGTGCCCCACCGACCTTCGAGGCTGGGAGTGGCGTTACCTAAGGAAATCTCCTCCCGCCACGCCAACCGCCTTCTTCGGCCATACCGGCGAGGTCTGGGATGCGACCACCAGCCCCGATGGCAAAACCCTGGCTACAGCCGGGTTCGACCYSWSCKKMWGSWYYTGKKMTWKCKCCMCSRCCRSG
>BFBZ01000010.1_pt298 | contig 202273 bp, 196 predicted proteins | sample 1888401 | NCBI WGS metagenome assembly BFBZ01 (sample SAMD00112614, study PRJDB3348) | symbiont metagenome | host: Chara braunii
GCGGTGCGCGTCGCCGAGCACACTGCCGAATTGGCATAAGCCTGCAGGAAGCGCAGACCGCCGGCAGCGATCCGATCGATGTTCGGCGTGTGCATCTCTGACGGACCGTAGCAGGAGAGGTCCGCATAGCCGAGATCGTCGGCGAGGATGAAGATGATGTTCGGCTGCTTCGCCGGCGTCCGCGCCAATGCCCCCTGCCCGAGAGCCAGCGTGACGGATGTTGCAACCGCCGAGTTGATCAACCGCCGACGGGTCATCTTTGGCATCGAGACCTCCCACATTGTCCGGCGGCGAGCCTAGGAGGCCCTGCGGCGGCCTTCAATTGCTCTTGAACCAGCGTTCCGGACAGTGGAACGTGCGGGGATAGAGATATGTCGCGGCAGCAACGGAAGAACGGACAGATGGAGCACGACACGGTCAGGGCCCTGTCACGCGGCCTCGATGTTCTGGAAACGCTGGAAACGCGCGACGGGATGGCACTGCACGAATTGCACCGGATCACGACGCTGCCGAAGCCGACGCTGCTGCGGTTGTTGTCGACGCTCGAACGCCGCGGCTATGTCAGCCAGCGGCTCGCCGATGGCTGCTGGCGGCGCACCTCGCGGGGACGAATATCTGCGGCTTCGGAGGCAAAGGAGCAGTTGCTCGATTGCAGCACGTCCGTGCTGCACGATCTGTGCCGGGACATCGCGTGGCCCTCAGACGTCGGTGTCTATCGCGAAGGCACGATGGAGATCATCGAGAGCAACCGAACCCTGACACCGCTCGCGATCGCGCCGGTCCCGGTGGGCCTGCGCGTCTCGCTGCTTGGATCGGGTCTCGGCCGTGCCTGGCTCGCTTATTGCGGAGATGCCGAACGGCAGCAGGCCATCGCCGCGGCCTGCCAGGTGGCGAACCGGAGTGCGCCCCGCCAGAGCATCGACGCGGTGCTCGAGCACACGCGGCGCAAGGGCTATGGCTGCCGGGCAACAACCGGCGTCCCCGCACCGATCGGCCAGGGCGACATCGGCATCGCGGTGCCGATCCTCAGCACGGGACGCCTGCTCGGCTGCGTCAACATCGTATGGCGGTCCTCGGCGATGAGCGAAGCCGCTTTCGCCCGCCGCTATCTGTCGCGCCTGCAACAGGCGGCGCAGACGATTGGCGCGAAGATCTCGGAAGGCAGGACAGCGCTTCGCGCGAGAGCGACTTCGTAGCCCGTTGGCTTCAGGGCTACGAAATGCAGCTATGCCGCCGCCGACACCACGCGGTTACGGCCGTCGTGCTTGGCGCGATAGAGCGCATTGTCGGCGCGCTTGAGCACGTCGGCAACCTGCTCGCCCTTGCGCTCGAGCGTGGCGAGCCCGATCGAGATCGTCACCGTGATCCGCTTGCCGCCCTTCTCGACCGCAAAGGGCTCGCCCGCGATCGAGCGGCGCAGCCGCTCGGCGACCATGCCGGCGACATGCAGATCGGTCTCGGGCATCACGATCACGAACTCCTCGCCGCCATAGCGGCAGGCGAGATCGATGCCGCGGATCGACTTGCGGATGCGGACGGCGAATTCGCGCAGCACGTCGTCGCCGGCGTCGTGGCCGTAGGTGTCGTTGATCGCCTTGAAGTAGTCGATGTCGAGGATCATCAGCGCCAGCGGCTTGCCGCGGATCGAAGCCTGTTCCGCCAGCGTGCCGAGATGGCTCTCCATGTAGCGCCGGTTATGCAGGCCGGTCAGCGCATCGGTGATCGCCATCTCGATCGAGTTCTGCACGTTGTCGCGCAGATGATCGGTATAGCGGCGGCGGCGGATCTGGGTGCGCGCCCGCGCCAGCAATTCGTTCTTGTCGACCGGACGCAGCAGGTAATCATTGACGCCGATCTCGAGCCCGCGCATCAGCCGCGCATTGTTGTCGGCATCCGAGATGGCCAGGATCGGGACCTGGCGGGTGCGCTCCAGCGAGCGGGCCTGGCTGCACAGGCGCAGGCCGTCGAAATTATCGAGGCTGAGCGAGACGATCAGGAGATCGTAATTGCCCTCGGCGGCGTGGAACAAGGCCTCCGACGGATTGACCTCGACGTCGACGGTGTGCTCGGCGGCGAGGATCGGCGCCAGCTTCTCATAGGATGACGGCCGGTCGTCGACCAGCAGGATGCGGCCGCCGGTGCCACGATCAGCGATCGCGCTGCGCTCGGGCGCCTGCATGCCGATCTCGAGCGAGGTGATGGCGCGCATCCGCAGCTCATCGGTCATCATCTTCAGCCGCGTCAGCGAGCGCACGCGCGCGATCAGCACGACGTCGGACACCGGCTTGGTCAGGAAATCGTCGGCGCCAGCCTCCAGGCCGCGCACGCGATCGGCCGGGCTGTCGAGCGCGGTGACGATGACGACGGGAATGAAATGGGTCGCTGGGTTCGACTTCAGGCGGCGGCAGACCTCGAATCCATCGAGATCCGGCATCATGACGTCGAGCAGGATGATGTCGCACTCGGCACGCGCGCAGATCTCAAGCGCCTCGGTCCCGTTGGACGCCGTCAGCACATCGAAATATTCGGCCGACAGACGGGCTTCCAACAGCTTGACGTTCGCCGGAACGTCATCGACGACGAGGATACGCGCGGACATCGCAACCCAACTCCCCTATCCGATAAAGCGTCGGACAGTCTCAATGAACTTGCCGACCGAGATCGGCTTGGACAAATAGGCTTCGCAGCCGCCCTCGCGGATGCGTTCTTCGTCGCCCTTCATGGCGAAGGCGGTGACTGCGACCACCGGAATCGTGCGCAGATCGGGATCATCCTTGATCCAGCGCGTGACCTCGAGGCCGGAGACCTGAGGCAGTTGAATATCCATCAGGATGAGATCGGGACGCAGCTTGCGGACGAGGTCGAGCGCTTCGAAGCCATTGCTGGTGCCCGAAGTCTGATAGCCGTGCGCTTCCAACAGATCGCGAAAGAGCTTCATATTGAGCTCATTGTCCTCCACGATCAGGACGGTTTTGGCCATCCCGTCCCTCCCAAACCCAGGAGACGGGCCCGGCTGCGGCACCTCACGTACCGCGCTCGGGGCGCGTCGAAAATGTGAATTCAAACTAGCGCCAGAATCGCTCTAACCCGTTAACCCGAAGTCCAACTTCCGCAGCGTGGTTTCCGTTGCTTGAACCCAGGCGGAAGACTCGGGCATGATGGGCCTCTCAATAGAGACCATAAGTTAACGGAAAGGCAAACCGGCGCGTTGAAAAAGCCTGTTCACAACCCACGCGAAGTTGCTGAAATCGTTGCGATTCAGGCGCTCGGCTTCATTGCCGGCGATCCCGAGCGGCTGGGCCTGTTCCTGGCCGAGACCGGAATCGGTCCGGAGACGCTACGCAATGCCGCATCCAATCCTCAATTTCTCGCGAGCGTGCTCGATTTCGTGATGCGCGACGACGCCACCGTGAAGGCGTTCGCGCAGGCCTCCGAGCTGCACCCGACCAACATCGCCGCCGCCCATCAGGCGCTGGGCGACCCGAAATGGGAGCGCGACGTGCCGTGACCACGGCAGCGGCAGCTTCGGACGGCCCGCTCAGTTTCTGCCGAGACTGCCTCGGCGATCTCGATATCAAGGTCAAGCGATGCAGCCATTGCGGTTCGCCGCGGCTGGTGCGGCACCGCGCCCTGCCCGCGCTTTCGCTCGCGCATATCGACTGCGACGCGTTCTACGCCACCGTCGAGAAGCGCGACAATCCTGAGATCGCCGACCGCCCCGTCATCATCGGCGGCGGCAAGCGTGGCGTGGTGTCGGCTGCCTGCTACATCGCGCGCACCTACGGCGTCCGCTCGGCGATGCCGATGTTCAAGGCGCTGGAACTCTGTCCGGACGCAACCGTGATCCCGCCCGACATGGCGAAATATGTCCGGGTCGGGCGTGAGGTGCGCCAGGCGATGCAGGCGCTGACCCCGCTGGTCGAGCCGTTGTCGATCGACGAGGCGTTCCTCGATCTCGCTGGCAAGATGTGTATAAGAGACAGTCCGGGTCGGGCGTGAGGTGCGCCAGGCGATGCAGGCGCTGACCCCGCTGGTCGAGCCGTTGTCGATCGACGAGGCGTTCCTCGATCTCGCTGGCACGCAGCGCGTCCACGGCATGATCCCGGCCAAGGTGCTCGCCAAATTCGCCCGCGACGTCGAGCGCGACATCGGCATCACGGTGTCGGTCGGGCTGTCCTGCAACAAGTTCCTTGCCAAGATCGCCTCCGATCTCGACAAGCCGAGGGGCTTTGCCGCGCTCGACCAGGAGGAGGCGCGCGAGATGCTGGCAGCCAAGCCGGTCGGCTTCATCTACGGCGTCGGCCCCGCGACCCAGGAGAAGCTGGTGCAGCGCGGCTTCCGCGTCATCGCCGATTTGCAGCGCGCCGACGAGAACGAATTGATGAAACAGTTCGCCAGCGAAGGCCGCAGGCTGTGGCGGCTGGCGCGCGGCATCGACGACCGCAGCGTCGTCCCCGATCGCGGCGCCAAGACGATCTCGAGCGAGACCACGTTCGAGACCGACATCCGCGATTTTGCGACGCTGGAGAAGCTGCTCTGGAAGCTGTCGGAGAAGACCTCGGCGCGGCTGAAGAGCAGCGACCTCTCCGGCTGCACCATCACGTTGAAGCTGAAGACCGCGGACTTCCGCCAGCGCACCCGTTCGCAATCGATCCAGACGCCGACCCAATTGGCCGCGAAGATTTTTGCGGTGACGCGTGAGATGCTGATCAAGGAGATCGACGGCACCGCCTTCCGCCTGATGGGCGCCGGCGTCAGCGCACTGCGCCCGGGCGCGCAGGCCAATGATTCCGACATGCTCGACCGCCGCTCGGCACACGCCGAACGCGCGATCGACAATCTGCGCAAGAAGTTCGGCAATGCCGCCGTCATCAGGGGCATCGCCTATGACGGGCCGGCCAAGCCGGCGGAAGACTAGAGCGTTTTTGAGCGAAGTGGATACCGGTTCGCGTAAAGAAAACGCGTCAACACAAGAACCTAGAGCCTCGTTCCGATTCCATCGGAACGGGAAAGGCTCCAGGCGCGGCTCGAGCTCCCGCCAGTCCCGTCATTGGGAGCGAAGCGAAGCAATCCATGCTTCAGCATATGCGGAACGATGGATTGCTTCGTCGCTTCGCTCCTCGCAATGACGGGGAAGCACTGCGCTCAATCCGCGACGGCAATCGCCTCGATCTCGATCAGCCATTCCGGCGCCGCGAGCGCGGTGACGCCGACGAGCGTCGAGGCCGGCGGCTCCATGCCCTCGAAGAACGCCGAGCGCGCCTTGCCGATGATCGGGCGAAGCTCAGGCTTGTAGCCGACCACGAAGGTCGTGATCTTGACGATGTTGGAATAGCTGGCTCCGGCCGCCTTCAGCGCGAGGCCGAGGTTCTGCATCACCTGCGTCGTCTGCGCGGCGAGATCGCCGGCGCCGACCACCCGGCCCTCCTCGTCGGTGGATACCTGTCCGGAAATGTAGATCGTGCGCGCGCCCGATGCGACGACGACGTGGGAGTATGCCGGATTGTGATGCAGGCCGCTGGGGCGAAGGTGGTCGCGCTTGCTCATGGTGTGCCTCCCTGACACGAATGTTTCGGGAAGCGTACTCGCGTCTGCTGGTTCCGGCCAGAGTGGTCTCGCGGCCTCGCTCCGATGTCGTCCCGGCGAAGGCCGGGACCCATAACCACCCAGGGTGATTATTGCGCGACGCTGGAGCCACAGCCCGCCTAACAATCTAACCCTGTGATTATGGTCCCGGGTCGCGCTTCGCTTGCCCGGGACGACGGCGAGCGGGTGGCTACGGCCTGCCCCTCACTTGCAGGGCTTGGAATCCCTGACGTCGAACTTGTCCAGCGCGCCGGAGATCACGAAATCGTTGTAATCCAGCACCAGCGCGCGCGAGACGCCGTTCTCGTAGAGCTCGAACGCCATCGAATAGACCGGCGTCTGTTCGCCGTCCTTGGCGCGCGCGTCGCGATCGAAATAGCTGACGGTGACCGGCCAGCGCGTCATCGATTTCATCGCATCGCTGGCCGTCGACGGATCGGGCGAGGACGGCGCGCGGTCGCCCGTGATCGGCCGGCCGATCACGGTGAGCGTGTTGTAGACCTTCTCGCCATTGTCGGAGCCGTCATAGACGGTCTGTTCCAGCACCGACTTGCCGTCGCGGGCGGCGGCGATGATGTGCTGGATCTGCTCGGTCGGGAACACCACGCTGCCGTCGAGATTGAACGTCTTCTTCACCGGCTGGGTCAGCTTCACGGTGATATGATCGCCGACGCGCTCGGCGACACCGTCGACCGGTGACGATTCACTGTCGTTCATCCGCGTGTCGATCTTGAAGCGATAGCTCTTGCCCGCGGCGTCCTCCCAGGACGAGGAGCGSAGGTCGGACAGYGTCACCTTGCCYTCGCCGCTGTCGAGTTCCGACACCTGGCGGAATTCGGAMGTGTAGCCTTCGCAGGAATTGCCGGAGAAATTGTAGAGGATGCGCCCGCGCGCRTCGCTGACCGAATTGGTGCCRCGYGATTTCACCAGGCTGAGATCRTAYAGCGCCTGRTGCGCGAGRAACGGYCCGCTTGCMGCRRYSGCAGRCCSTTGRRCGAGACCGGATGCYGCGGCAACGGYGATCGTCAGYASCAGSGCACGCGACGGATTCCGAAACGGCAGGGTCATGATTCGTCCTCGGGGAGGCAGGGATTCGCCACAATAGTGACGGTGGTATTGTGCCGCAACTGGGGCAASTCTGACAAAAYGGCAATGYGGGAGCGAGAATGCCGTCMTTTTCGGCAGCTTTYCGTGCGATTCCGCACGCAATGGCCGCCYRGCCYGCACCTCKCCGTCGCTTGCAACCGKCGGCCCGATGGGCGAAACAMTCGAAACMAACTTGGCCCTGASCGCGTTTCAGGCGTCGTGCAATTCAATTGGGGGATCAGAGATGGCGGGTACCGTCGAACAGAAGCTGGCATCACAGGGCATCACCTTGCCCGAGCCGACCTCCCCGGTCGCAAACTAYGTCCCCTTCGTGCGCAGCGGYAACCTGCTGTTCRTCTCGGGYCAGGTCTGCTTCAACGCSGARGGCAAGCTGATCGCCAAGGGCAAGCTCGGCGCCGGCGTCACSRTCGAGCAAGGCACSGCSGCCGCSCGCGGCTGCGCRATCAACCTGCTGGCCCAGRTCAAGGCCGCGCTCGGCGATCTCGACAAGGTCGTGCGCGTGGTTCGGCTCGGCGGCTTCATCAATTCGGCGCCCGAYTTCYTYGACGGKCCGAAGGTCCTSAACGGCGCCTCCGACCTGATGGTCGAAGCCTTCGGYGACAAGGGYCGCCAYGCCCGCACCACGGTCGGCGTCGCCTCRCTGCCCGCGGAYGCCGCGGTYGAAGTYGAAGGCGTGTTCGAAGTCGCCTGAGCGATGCGCGCCCCTGAKTGGCTGACCAAACGGCCGGTCGCCCATCGCGGCCTGCAYGATGYCGCGCGYGGCRTCATCGAGAACATGCCGGCCGCGGCCAACGCCGCGGTCGCCGGMAACTTCRCCATCGAGTGCGACATCCAGCTCACCGSSGACGGCGAGGCSATGGTGCATCACGACGATGCSCTYGGYCGCCTCACCGAAGGTTCGGGSCTCTTGGCRACCAAGACGGCGGCCGARCTSAAGGCGGTCAGGTTCAAGGACACCTCCGAGCAGATGATGACGCTCGGCGATCTCTGCGCGCTGGTCGCCGGCCGCGTCCCGCTGGTGGTGGAGGTGAAGAGCCATTTCGACGGCGACCGCARGCTGGTGCGRCGGATGGCCGAGGTGCTCGCCTCCTATTCCGGCCCTGTKGTCGGSATGTCGTTCGACCCCGACCAGGTGCTGGCGCTGCGCGAGAYCATGCCGGCGCTGCCRCGCGGCATYACCGCCCAGCGYACCTATGACGACGGCTACTGGGACAAGCTGWCGCCGGCGCAGCGCGACGGCATGYTGTATYTGCGCCACGGCTTCARCACCCAGCCGCAYTTCGTWGCCTTCTGGGTCAACCAGCTCCCGGCRCCGGCCCCCTGGATCGCCCGCAACCTGTTCGGCTGTCCGCTGCTGGCCTGGACSGTGCGGACCGCGGAGCAGCGCGAACGCGCSGCGCGCTACGCCGATCAGATGATCTTTGAAGGGTTTGTGCCGGGAACCTGACATGTCCCTTCGCAGCCTTGAAGTCGTCGCTGCGATGCACGATCTTTGCAGGGGCTGGTCAGGCATTGGTCGTCATCGGCGATGGCGGATTGCGGAGCATGATCCGGAAGTGGAGCCAGCTGTTCCGGAAGTTTCATGCTCGGACAAGGCACCGGTCTTCATTCTCGATGGCGTCTTCTGAAATCACCCTGGAAGCTCTAGCTGACATCGGCGCCATTCCGGCGGCCGAGTGGGACGCCTGCGCCAATCCGAAGGCGGACGCGGATAGCATTCACCAGCTCGACACCCTGGCCTCGCCCGGCTCCGCAAGCGATTGCCAGAAGATCGCAGGTTCGAGCTATAACCCCTTCGTTTCCCATGCTTTTTTTGCCGCCGCGGAGGCCTCCAGCTCGGCCTGCCCGCGCACCGGCTGGGGCCCCCGGCATCTGATCGCCAAACTCGACGGCCGGATCGTCGGCGTCGTACCCTGCTATCTGAAATCGCACTCGCAGGGCGAATACGTGTTCGACCGCGGCTGGGCCGAGGCCTATCACCGCGCCGGCGGCAGCTATTACCCGAAGCTCCAGGTCTCAGTGCCGTTCACGCCGGCGACCGGGCCGCGGCTGTTGATCCGGGGCGACGTCGACCGCGAGGTGATCGGCTCCGCTTTGGCGCGCGGCCTGCGGGCGCTCTGCAACGCCACCGAGGCCTCCTCCGTGCATGTGACGTTCGCCCGCGAGGACGAGGCCAGGTTCCTCGGCGCGCATGGCTTCCTGCAACGGACCGACCAGCAGTTCCACTGGCACAATGAAGGCTACAAGACCTTCGACGATTTCCTGGGATCGCTGAACTCGCGTCACCGCAAGGCCATCAAGCGCGAGCGGCGCGAAGCGGTCGCGGCCGGGATCACGATCCACTGGCTGACCGGCTCCGATATCACCGAGGAGGCCTGGGACGCATTCTTCGAGTTCTACATGGAAACCGGCTCGCGCAAATGGGGCCGGCCCTATCTGACCCGCAAGTTCTTCTCGCTGATCGGCGAGAGCATGGCCCGCGACGTGCTGTTGGTGATGGCCAAGCGCGACGGTCGCTGGATCGCGGGCGCGATTAATTTCATCGGCTCGGACACGCTGTTCGGCCGCAACTGGGGTGCGGTCGAGCACCACCCGTTCCTGCATTTCGAGGTCTGCTACTACCAGGCGATCGATTTCGCGGTTCAACGCGGGCTCAAGGTGGTCGAGGCTGGCGCGCAGGGCGAGCACAAGCTGGCGCGCGGCTACCTGCCGCAGACCACCCACTCGGCGCATTTCATCGCCGACCCCGGATTGCGCAACGCGATCGCCGACTACCTCAAGCGCGAGCGCGATTACGTCGCCGAGGTCGGCCGCGAGCTCACCGAGGCCGGCCCGTTCCGCAAGACCGCCGAGGACGACGCTTGACGTTTGGCCCGTGACCGAGACATTAGCCTTCCAAAAAAATTCAGGAGACGCCGCCATGCCCGCCGCCTACGACAATAACAACCCCTTCGCAAAGATCCTGCGCGGCGAGTTTCCCTGCTACAAGGTCTATGAGAACGAGCACGTGCTCGCCTTCCTCGACATCATGCCGCGCTCGCCCGGGCATACGCTGGTGATCCCGAAAGCCCCTGCCCGCAACATTCTCGACATCACGCCGGACGACTACGCCCATGTCGCGCGCGCGGCACACAAGATCGCGGCCGCCGCGATGAAGGCATTCGAGGCCGACGGCATCACCGTGCAGCAATTCAACGAGCCCGCCGGTGGCCAGGTCGTGTTCCACCTCCACATGCACGTGATGCCGCGCAAGGACGGCGTCGCGCTGCTGCCGCCCGCCAGTCTCAAGGAAGACGGCAAGGTGCTGGAGGCGAATGCGGCGAAGCTGATTGCGGCGTTGAAGTGACGCCGTCAGCGTCATTCCGGGGCGCGCCTCTTGGCGCGAGCCCGGAATCCATTCCTCCACGAATCCCGAACTGACGAGCGACCGAGCTGGGGGCGCCATGGATTCCGGGCTCGTCGCTGCGCGACGCCCCGGAATGACGACCTACTCCGTCTCGAAATCGCCCGGCTGCGGCGGGGCCAGCGGGGTAAACTCGCAGCGGTCGGGCTTGACGTCGATCAGCGGCGTCTCGTCGAGGCAGTCGAGGCCGCGGACCAAAATGACGTTGCCCTCGACCCCGACCAGCTTGACGACCGAGGTCCCGATCGGATTGGGCCGCACCGGCGAGCGCAGCGAGAAGGTGCCGCGGGTGTTGCCGTTGTTCTTCGGGCTTTGCAGCACGATGTCGCGACGCGACTGGTGCAGCCAGTACAGCACTTCGAGGTTCGAGTAGAAATCGACGCCCTTGATGGCGGCGACCCAGGGCTCGAAAATCTCCAGCCGGCACACCGGGCCGTCGTGCCGCCCCTGCCGCGGCGTCGCCAGCCGCGAGGTCCAGGGCGTACGGATGCGGCCGATGAAGACGAGCCCGGCATCGCGCGCCGCCGGCATGTCGACGGCGACCTCGCCCTGGCGCAATTCCATTTCACGTACCATGTGTCAGTCCAGCGATATGTTGAGCGCCTTGACCACGCCCGCCCACCGCGCGCGATCGGTATCCACGAACGTGTCGATCTCGGCCTGGCTCTTCGGGCGCAGCGGCGGAAAGCCGATCTTGACCAGCGAAGCGCGAAACGCCTCGTCGTTCAAGGCCCGGTCGAGGCTCGCCTTGATCTTGCCGGCGATCTCGTCAGGCACTTTCGACGGCGCTGCAATACCATACCAGACGCTGACCGCATAATCGGGATAGCCGCTCTCGGCGATCGTCGGCAGAGCCGGCAGGTCGGCAATGCGCGCGGTCGAGCTGACGCCGAGCGCGCGCAGCATGCCGGACTTCACCGGCGGCAGCGCGGTGCCGAGGGTGTCGAACATCAGCTGGATGTTGCCGGACAGCAGATCCTGCAACGCGGGTCCGGCGCCCTTGTAGGGCACATGGGTCATGTCGACGCCGGCCATCTGCTTGAACATCTCGCCGGCGAGATGAACCGTGCCACCGGTCCCCGCCGATCCGAAATTGAGCTTGCCGGGATTTTTCTTGGCGTAGGCGACGAACTCCGCAACGGTCTTGGCCGGCACCGAGGGATTCACCTCCATGATCATCGGAGAATCCGTGATCACCGACAGCAGGCGGAAATCCCGCGTCGGATCGTAGGGCAGCTTCTTGTAGAGCAGCGGGTTGAGCACGAAGATCGAGGCCGCCGTCACGAACAGCGTGTAGCCATCGGGATCGGAGCGCGCCACCGCCTCGGCGCCGATCGCGCCCTGCGCCCCAGCCTTGTTCTCGACCACGACCACCTGCTTAAGATCGCGCCCGAGATATTCGCCGACGACGCGGCCGAGCACGTCGGTCGGTCCTCCTGCGGCATAGGGCACCACCAGCTTGATCGGACGGGCCGGATAGTCGGCCGCGCGCGCCGGCAGCGCCATCGCCGCCAGCAACGCCGTCAAAGCAATAATGAATGGCGATGATGCGCGCCGCTGCATGCCGTTTCCCCGCTGTCTTGTTGTTGGGCAACGAGAGTAGCGGATAATGCGATCGCTGCAATCAGCCGAGCCAGTATTTGCCCGCGATCATGACGACCTCGCCGACGATGACGCCGGCGAAGATCGATTTCCGCGCCAGCATGAACGCGACGAAGCCGGCGGCGACCGAACTGTAGCGCAGCCAGTCCGGCACGCTGGCGAGCGCGCCCGGCGGCTGCACCAGGATCTGCGCGATGATTCCGGCGAGGATCGCGGTGGCGACCGCCCTCACCCAGACCAGCAGCTCGGAGTTCTCGTCGATGCCGCCGCCGAACCACAGGCCGAGCATGCGCCAGATCTGGTTGGGGATGACGCCTGCAACGAACAGGATCGCGAGCGCGTGCCAGTCACCGATGAAACCAGTCACGCGCGCGCCCTCACGGTGCCTGCCCGCGCCCGGTGCACGCCATAGGCAATGGTTCCCGCGACGACGCCGCTGACCAGGATGTCGACGCCGCTGTTCAGCATCGCCGCCAGCGGGAACAGCAGCAGGCCGAGCACCAGTGCGATGACGTCGGCGAGCTCGCGGCAATTACGCGCGGTCGAGAACAGGAAGGCGAGCGGCGTCAGCATCAGCATGCCGGCCGCCAACAGCGGCGTCAGATTGGCCGCGAGCGTATAGCCGATCGTGTTGGCGATCAGGCAGACCGTGACCAGCCCGCAGCCGAGCCCATGGATGAAGGCGATCCGCCGGTTGCGCGGCACCTGCGGCAGGAAGCGGAAGCACTCGACCCACAGCGTCACCGCGGTCAGATGCGCGACCAGGATCAGATGCCGCCGCTTGGTGTCCTCGGTGCGCATCATCGGCAACACCGACACCACCATCGGGAACAGCCGGATCGCGCTGACGGTGACCGCGATCGCCGATTGCAGCACCGTGGCGCCGGAGCCGAGCGTCGTGATCACGATGATCTGCGCCGGCCCCGCCCAGACGAACGCCGTGCTCGCCAGGGTCCAGCCCAGCGAGAATCCGGAATCATGCGCCAGCGCGCCGATGCCGAGATAGGTCGCGAACAGCACCAGCGTCAGCACCGTCGCGCCGATCGACCGCGCGCCCCACAGGAAGGCGCGGAACGAGGTCTGCCATTGCGGAGAATCGAGCGGAGGAAGCGCCACGGGGAACCGGATGGTTTTGCAATCGCGGCGGCTTAGGGCGCGATGAAAGCAGGGTCAAGCAAGGGATGGCACAGGTCCGGTATGCAGTGGCGATAACCCCACTCGTCATTGCGAGCGAAGCGAAGCAATCCATTGCTCCGCTTGCTCGGACAGATCGATTGCTTCGTCGCTTCGCTCCTCGCAATGACGTGGAGAAGTCCGTGCCTCACGCCCGGTTCTTCAGCACGAAGCACGCGCCGCCCGCCTTGCGGATGCGGCTGCACAGGCCGTCGGCCTCGGGCCGGCTGTCGGCGCCGATCCGCACCTGGTAGAACGTCGCGCTGCCACGGCTGCGCAGCCGCGACGAGAGCAGGCTCGGATCCTGGTCGCCGATGACGTTGGACAGCCGCTTGATGGCACGGGCATACATCGCAAGCGCCTTGTCGCGGCTGAAGCCGGCGGCGAGCTGCACGCCCCAGACCTTGGCCGCCGACAGCGTGATGTGCTGCTCGAGCCCGGCCACGAACGGATTGGGCGCTCGCTTCAATAACGCCATCAACTCGCGGCAGCTCTTGGCCGGCGGACGCTCCGGCATCTTGCCGTTGTTGCGGGCAGCGGCAGCCCAGTCGTCGACGCTCGAGCCGGTGATCGCGGAGACGTAGTTGCGCGTCTCCTGCGGCATCGCCCCGGTGCCGGCGAGCCAGTCCTGCACGCGGCGCGGGCCGGCATTGTAGGCCGCCGCCGCGAGGCCGAGATTGCCGAACTGGTTGCGCAGCTCGCTGAGGAATTCGGCCGACTTCGGCAATGCCTGCACGGGATTGAAGGGATCGAGCAGCCCGCGCTCGTTCGCGGTGCCCGGCATGAACTGCGCGATGCCCTGCGCGCGCTGGCCGTTGCGGGTGATCGGGCCGATCGCATCGGCCTGGAAGCGGCTCTCCTGCCAGATCACGCGCGCGAAGAATTCGAGCGGCAGGTCGTTGGCCCGTGCCGCCGATTCGATCATCAGGCACATCGCCTCGCGGGTGTCGCTCTCGCGCGCGTCGTCCGCGGGCTTGTCGGCCGCCGCGGGCGGCTCGGCAGGCGTCGCCGGCATGTCCACTGGGGCTGCGGCAGGTTTCTCCGCCGGTGGCGCCGGTGGTGTGGGCTGCTCGGCGGGGGCCGGCTCAGGCTTCGCGGCAGGCGCGTCCTCCGCCCCGGCACCGAGCGTCGGCACCAGCATCACAAGCAGGACCAATGCGGCGCAAAGACCTGTTCGCATGGCAAATCTGTTCCCGCGCTGGCGCGGCTTGACACCGCAAGCTCGTGGTCTAGCTATGGACTGAAATGATGGCGCGCAAAAGGGAGCGCAAAATGGCCGCAGCTTCAGACGATCAAACCGGCTTTGCCCCCGACGACGACGCCCCGATCGGCTACATGAAGCGGACCCGCGATTATTACGCGGCGATCGGCTACACCACCCCCTACCGCTGGGCGCATTACACCTTGGCGCCGTTCCAGCCGCTGAACAAGCCGCTGAAGCAGTCCCGCGTCGCCATCATCACGACGGCGGCGCCGTTCGATGCGGCCAAGGGCGACCAGGGTCCGGGCGCGAAATACAATGGCGGCGCCAAGTTCTATTCGGTCTATGACGGCGACACGTCGCAGCAGCACGACCTGCGGATTTCGCACATCGCCTATGACCGCACCCATACCACGGCGACCGACAGCGGCACCTGGTTCCCGCTGGCGCAGCTCAAGCGCCTCGCTGCGGCCGGCATGATCGGCGAAGTCGCGCCGCGCTTCTTTGGCGCACCGACCAACCGCAGCCACCGCGTCACCATCGAGACCGACGCGCCCGAGATCCTCGAGCGCTGCCGCGACGACAAGGTCGACGCCGCGGTGCTGGTGCCGAACTGCCCGGTGTGCCACCAGACCGTCAGCCTGGTGGCACGCCATCTCGAGGCCAACGGCATCCCGACCGTTGTGATGGGCTGCGCCAAGGATATCGTCGAGCACGCCGCGGTGCCGCGTTTCCTGTTCTCCGATTTCCCGCTCGGCAATTCCGCCGGCAAGCCGCATGACGAGGCCTCGCAGGCGTTCACGCTGGAGCTCGCGCTGCGCGTGCTGGAGTCCGCGCCGGGTCCGCAGACCACCGTGCAGTCGCCGCTGCGCTGGAGCGCGGATGCATCGTGGAAGCGCGATTACAGCAACGCCGAGGCGCTGAGTGCGGACGAGCTGGCACGGCTGCGCCGCGAATTCGACGCGCAGAAGGAAATCGCGAAGGGCCTGCGCGTCGCGTAGCGCCGGGCGTTTGGGCGCATCGCTCGCCAAACTGACGGTGTCGTCGCCCGGCTCGACCGGGCGATCCAGTATTCCGGAGACATCAGTTGGTCGCGGAGAAGCCGCGGCGTACTGGGTCCCCCGGTCGAGCCGGGGGACGACAGCGGGAGGCTTGGCTCAATGCGCCTTAACCAGCACCGGCACTGCGCCGCGCGTGGCCGCCTCCTCCGCACCCGCATAATGCCGCGCCAGCGCCGCGCAGGTCATCAGCTGGATCTGGTGAAACAGCATCAGCGGCAGCACGATCAACCCGACCGACTGGCCGACGAGCAGCACGCTCGCCATCGGCAGGCCGCTCGCGAGCGACTTCTTCGAGCCGCAGAACATGATGGCGATGCGGTCGGCGCGTGAGAAGCCAAGCAGCTGGCTGCCGAAATTGGTGATCAGCAGCACCACCGCCAGCAGCACCGCGTCGAGGCCGAGCACGATCGCCATCTGCGTCGCGTTGACCTGGTGCCAGATGCCATGGCTGACGCCGTCGCTGAACGCGGTGTAGACGATCAGGAGGATCGAACCGCGGTCGACCAGGCCGAGCACCGCATGATGCCTGGCAACGAAGCCGCCGATCAGCGGCCGCGACAATTGTCCCGCCACGAACGGCAGCAGCAACTGCACGACGATGTCGAGCGCGGCGTTGCCGGAGAACCCGCCATGGCTGGAGAGCAGCACGCCGGCCAGCAGCGGCGTCGCGACGATGCCGAGCAGATTGGAGGCGGTCGCCGAGCACAACGCCGCCGAGACATTGCCACCCGCGATCGAGGTGAAGGCGACCGAGGACTGCACGGTCGACGGCAGGATGCAGATCAGGATCACGCCCGCCCACAACGCCGGCGTCAACAGATGCGGCGCCAGCGCATGGGCCGCGAGCCCGAGCAGCGGGAACAGGCCGAAGGTCGAGAGGAAGATCACCAGATGCAGCTTCCAGTGCCGGGCGCCGACCAGCGCCTCGGTGGTCGACAGCCGGGCGCCGTGAAGGAAGAACAGCAGCGCGATCGCGAGATCGGTGGCGTAGCCGCCGATCTCGGTGCCCTGCCCGTGCAGCGGCAGCAGCGTGGCAAGGCCGACCATGCCGACGATGGCGGCGATGTAGGGATCGACGGGCACGAATGATCGCAGGCGGCTGAGGGTCATGGTCAATTCCTTTCCTTGGGTGAAAGGTGCGCCTGACCATGTCGATTGTGAACCGCGCTTACCGGTGTTATTGTCATTACGTTATGTAATGACGAGATCGCCGCCATGCTCGACCCAACCCAGCTCGAGACGTTCCTCACCGTGGCGCAGACGCAGAACTTCACCGAGGCCGGCCGCCGGCTCGGCCTGAAGCAGTCGACGGTGAGCCAGCACATCCGCAAGCTCGAGGCCGCCGCCGGCCGCCGCCTGTTCGTGCGCGACACCCATTCGGTGGTGCTCACCGCCGACGGCGAGGCGATGACCGGCTTCGCGCGCCCGATCCTCGAGGCCAATGCGCGCGCCCGCGATTACTTCGCGGGGTCGCAGGTGCGCGGCAAGGTCCGGTTCGGCGCCGCGGAGGATTTTGCCAGCTCGCGCCTGCCAGATCTGTTGCGCGATTTCGTCCGCCGCCATCCGCAGGTCGATCTCGAGCTGACGGTGGGCTTGAGCGCCGTGCTGTACCAGCAGTTCGATGCCGGCGAGCTCGACCTCGTGCTGGGCAAGCGCCGGCCCGGCGACGCGCTCGGACAATTGGTGTGGCAGGACCGCCTGGTATGGACCGGCGCACCCGGCATGCGGCTCGATCCCGAGCAGCCCCTGCCCCTGATCCTCTACGCGCCGCCGAGTGTCAGCCGCAGCGTGGTGCTGGAAGCGATGGGGCGGTCCGGACGGCCCTGGCGCATCGTCTGCTCCAGCGGCAGCTTGAGCGGGCTGCGCGCCGCGGCGCTGGCCGGCCTCGGGATCACGCCGCAGGCCCAAGGCTTCATCCCGGACGGATTGGACACGGTGCAGGACTCGGGTTTGCCGCCACTCGGCAGCGTCGAATTCGTGGTTCGCACAGCGCGCCGGACCAAGCGCGGCCCGGCAATCGAACTGGCGCAGGCGATCACCGCGCAAGGCGGCCGGCTACGGCCGTAGAGATTCGTTCGGGTCGAGCAACGGCCTCAACTTCACCTCGCCCCGCGTGCGGGGAGAGGTCGGAACGCATCGCCAGATGCGTTCCGGGTGAGGGGGAGTCTCCGGATCCACCGCTATCACCGTATGCGCGGAGACAGCCCCTCACCCCAACCCTCTCCCCGTAAGAACGGGGCGAGGGAGCCCACCGTCATCGCGGCCGCTATTGAACCAGATGTCATCAGGCCCTACCCGATCGGAACGCTGTTCCGGAGATTACGCGGGCTGCTCAGCCGTCACCTGCACCGCGCCGAGCATGCCGGTGCGCTCGTGGCAGCCGAGATACTCGAAGAACTGCTCGTCGGCGGCGGCGACCGTGACCTCGTGATACAGCCTGAGCCTGGCGCTCGGCCCGAGCGTCGACAGATACTTCATCGCCGCGCCGAAGATCCGGACATGGGTCGGATGCGATTCCGCCCAGCGCTCCAGCGCCGCGAGGCTCTTCCACCAGCTCTGGCCGTAGGACTTTTCCGTCACTCGCCCGTCGGCATCGACGACGCGCATGTAGCGGTTGGCGTAGCAGCCGATCGGCACGCCGTCGTCGCGCAGGAAATCCATCCCCTCGCGCAGCACCGGCTCGACATCGTCGAGATACATCTTGCGCTCGGAGGCCTCGGTGTCGCTCCAGTCCTGCCCGGAGCGGATCAGGCAGAGATTGTCATGTGCGACCACCCGGATGCGCGCACCGTCATGGATCGCGCGCGGCTCGCCGCCCGGAATCATCGCGTCGGTCTGCGACAACGGAATGCGGTCGCGCATGCCACCCCAATAGGCGTGCTCCTGCACCTCGCCGCTCATGCCGTCGGCAAGCACCGCGACGCCCTCCGGGCGGCCCAGCGAAGAAAACAGCGTCTCGTAGCGCGCCACTTGCGGCCGCAGCACCTCGATGAAACGGCCGACGCCATCGGCGGTGCCGCTGCCGGTCCAGGCCTCGCGGGCGCCGTCGAACCAGGCATCGAAACGTTTGGCATCGTCCCAATAGGCGACCGAGACGACATTGGTGAAACCGGCCTGGTCGACATATTGCGCGCGGTCCCAATGCGTCGGCCCGTTCTCTCCGGCAAAGCGCGTTGCGATCTGCGCCAGTGCCGCGGTCAACGTCGCGGTCGGCGCGCCGCGAACCTGCGCCCCGAAATAGGCCATGATCACGCTGGCGACCGCGGGCTTGTGGCGCGCGACGAACGACGGATAAGGCGGTGTGTAGTCGTCGGGCACGCGACGATGACGGGAGCGCGCCGTCTGCAAATGCGAGGGAATGGCGGATTCCATGACAGTCGCCTCCAGTTGGATGTCCGGGGTTCAGCTCGCAGCCGCGTCGATCTCCTCGAGACTGTCGAGCGGCAGCGCGAAATGCTCGACGCGCTTGGAGGGCTTCTTGTTCAACAGCAGGCGGGTGACATCGGGCCGCGAATAATGCCCGGCCGGATCGGCGGCATTCTTGGCGATCCCGATCGCACCGAGATCGATGTCGGCGAGCAGCAGGCCTTCCTGATCGGGCGGCAACTTCTCGGCGATCGAGCTGCCGTCGGGCCCATAGATCGCGGCGTGCCCGCCGCCGACATGCAGCAGCGCGTGCTTGTCGTCGCGATCGCACATCTCGTCGACCATCGCCTGTGAGACCGTGGCGCAGGGCGCCAGCACGAAGCACGAGCCCTCCACCGCATAGACGCGCGAGGCCGCGTTGTTGACCTCCCAGCCGAGCGCCGGCGCAAACGGATCGTACAGCGAGAAGCTCGGCCAGGCCGCGACGTGCACCTGCTCGTTCTGGGCATACATCGCGTATTTCGACAGCGGTTGCAGATGCTCCCAGCAGCACAGCGCGCCGAGCCGGCCGATGCCGGGACGGTCGTGCACCGCAAGGTCGCTGCCGTCACCCTCGCCATAGACGGTGCGCTCGGCATGGGTCGGCCGCAGCTTGCGCCGCTTGGCAATGGTCTCGCCGTCAGGTCCGATCAGCCATTGCGCGAGATAGAGGCTGCCGCCGTCGCGCTCGGAGAGGCCGAGCACCGCGGTCATGCCGGCCTTCTTGACCGCAAGACGCAGCTTCTCGGCTTGCGGACTATCGTAGGACAGGGAGTTATCGAAATAGCGCTGCACGAAACCGCGGCCGATCGCCCAGGCCGGCGAGTCCAGCCAGATGTACCAGGGATAGCCGGGGATGAAGGCTTCGGGGAACGCGATCAGCTTCGCCCCCTTGGCGGCGGCTTCCTCGATCAACGCAATGCTCTTGGCGATCGAGCCGTCGAGATCGAGCCAGGCCGGCGCCGCCTGCACCACCGCAACACGATATTTCGGATGTTCGATGCCCATGATGTCCTCCTCGCAGCCGACGCTGCCGGCCGGTTCGTGCTTGATCGGCCGCAGCCGCTTCTGACATCATGCTGCCCCGGGACCGGGAACGCCGTTCGACCAGGACGGAAGGAAAATTCGACTACGGAGGAGATTTCCCGGCCCCGCCCGGTACGAAGCTTGCTTTGTTTGCGTGGCCAGCGTTGCACTCGTGAAGGGAGGAAACCATGCCGGCCCTGTTCACCACCGAAGGCGCGCCCACCCACCGGCGCCTCGCGCTCTGGCAGGACATCGTTTGCGATGTCTTCGTGCAGCTCGACTGCAAGTCCGACCTCGGCACCGCCTTCCACGGCGCCATCACCAGCGCGCAACTGGGCGCGGTGAAATGCTCGGTGGTGTCGTCGAGCCAGCAGCGCGTGCTGCGAACGCCGTCGCGGATCGCGCGCGCCAGCGAGGATTTCGTGCTGTTCGCGCTCGGCCGCAGCGGCACGGGCGGCGTCGTGCAGGACGGCCGCGAGACCGTGATCGGGCCGGGCGAGTTCGCGTTCTACGACACCACGCGGCCCTATGAGCTGCGCTTCAACGACGACTTCACCCAGATCATCTTCCAGGTGCCGCGCGCGATGCTGCACCGGCGCTTCGCCGGCACCCAGGGCCTCACCGCGACCACCTTCGCAGCGGACCGTCCGGTGCAGCGGCTCGCCTGGCAGTTCATCACGGGGCTTTCCGAGATCGCCGACCGGCTCGATCCGGACAACGCGATCCGGCTCGCCGATCAGGCCGCCGACCTGCTCGCGATGGCGATCAGCGAGCGGCTCGGCGGCGCAGCGCTGCCCGCATCGACGCATCGCTCCGCCCTGCTCTACCGGCTGAAGGCCCATGTGCTCGCGCATCTGCCGAATCCCGATCTCGGCCTTAACGAGACCGCCGCAGCGCTCGGCATCTCGCCGCGCTACGTCAACAGCCTGCTCGCCGACGAGGCCACCTCGTTCCAGCGCTTCGTGCTGGCGGAGCGGCTGGAGCGCTGCAAGCGCGACCTCGCCGCGCCGGCGCATGCGCATCGCCATATCGGCGAGATCGCGTTCGCCTGGGGCTTTAACGATCTCTCGCATTTCGGCCGCGTGTTCCGCGAGCATTACGGGCTGTCGCCGCGGGATTGGCGGCAGAGCCGGCTGCCGAATTAAAGCGCTTTCGCACGAGACGGATACCGGTTCACGTTAAGGAAACGCGTCAACAAGAGGAGCTGGTGCCTGGGGCTCCTTTGCGGCGCAAAATAGCCGTGAATCCCGACCTTCACAGATGCAAACAATTTACACTAACTGCAACGGGTTCCTCGCGCGCCCTTCTTTTCGCTGACACGGGCCGGTACAGTCCTGCCGTTCATTTGAGGAGGATTTCCCATGCAGGACCGGCGCCAGAGCGTTCGTGACAAGGTGTTCTACGGTGCGGTTGCGGAGATCAATGAGCGCGGCTCGACCCGGGATTGCGTCGTCCGCAACATCAGCGAAGGTGGCGCCTGCGTGGAGTTCGGCGATGCCGCCCGGCTGCCCGAAGAAATGAACCTCAGCATTGCCCGCAAGGGCCGCTCGTTCCTGGCGCGCCTGATCTGGCGGCAGGCCAACAAGGTCGGCCTCGCCTTCCGGATCATGACCTCGGACACGCCGGTGAGCGATCTCGACGAGCGGGTCCGCCGCAGCGAGATCAAGAAGCGGCAATTGCAGCAACGCATCAAGGAATTGCTGGGCCAAAGCTGAACCAAGGCTGAACCAGGACTGAGTCGCCACGTTCCGCACCTCCCAGATCCACTCCTGCCCCACCGTTCGCAGCCGGCCCGGCATTTTTCGGGGGTTGCAAAGGTCTGGCCAATCCAGCATGCGGTACCTACCGCTGCTGGAACCGAGAGCCATTGCACTAGATGTCGTCCGCACCAATCGAGCATGCCGACGGCCTGCCGCTACCCCAACGCAACTGGGCCATTCTGACGATCGCGCTCGGCCTTGTGATGGCCGTGGTCGATGGCTCGATCGCCAACGTCGCGCTGCCGACCATTGCCCGGGATCTTGACGCCAGCCCCGCCTTCTCGATCTGGATCGTCAACGGCTATCAGCTGGCGATCACGATCTCGCTGCTGCCGCTGGCCTCGCTTGGCGAGATCATCGGCTATCGCCGGGTCTATCTGGCTGGGCTGCTGCTGTTCACGCTGGCGTCGCTGTTCTGCGCGCTGTCGCACACGCTGCCGCTGTTGACGATCGCCCGCATCCTGCAAGGATTTGGCGCCGCCGGAATCCTCAGCGTCAACACCGCGCTGGTGCGCTTCATCTATCCGCATTCGCAGCTCGGCCGCGGCATCGGCGTCAACGCGCTGGTGGTCGCGATCTCGGCCGCGGTCGGCCCGACCATCGCCTCGTTCATCCTGGCGGTCGGAACCTGGCCGTATCTGTTCGCCATCAACGTCCCGCTCGGCGTCGTCACGCTGGCGCTGGGCTGGCGCTTCCTGCCACACACCCGGCCCGCGGTGCACGCTTTCGACTGGCTGAGCGCCGCCCTGAGCGCGATTGCGTTCGGCTTCGGCATCAGCGCGATCGACAGCGCCGGCCATGGCGAGGCGCTGTATCTGTGCGCGCTGGAATTCGCCATCGCCGTGGTCGCCTCGCATTTGCTGTACCGGCGGCAGTTGAACCTGCCCTCGCCGCTGCTGCCGGTCGACCTGCTGCGAATCCCGATCTTCGCGCTGTCGATCGGCACCTCGATCGCCTCGTTCTGCGGCCAGATGCTCGCCTTCGTCGCGATGCCGTTCTACCTCGAAAGCCATTTCGGCTATTCGGCGGTGCAGATCGGCCTCCTGATCACGCCCTGGCCGATCGCGGTCGCCTTCGCCGCCCCGCTCGCCGGCTGGCTGGTCGAGCGCTATCCGGCCGGCCTGCTCGGCGGCATCGGCCTTTTGATCTTCGCGGCCGGATTGGGCACGCTGGCGTTCATGCCGGCCAATGCGACCCCGATCGACGTGATCTGGCGCATGGCGCTCGCCGGTGCCGGTTTTGGCCTGTTCCAGACCCCCAACAACCGCACCATGATCGCCGCTGCGCCGCGCGAGCGCTCCGGCGGCGCCAGCGGCATGCTGGGCACCGCCCGCCTGCTCGGCCAGACCATCGGCGCCGCTTTGGTGGCGCTGCTGCTGGCGCGCTTCCCGGCTGACGGCACAAGGCTCTCGCTGATGGTCGGCGTCGGCTTCGCGCTGGTCGGCGCCATGCTGAGCATGTTGCGGCTGTCCTCCACCGGCAGCCGCGGCGCCGAGCGGGTGCGCATCCAGGAGGGACAGCGGTTGAAGGGCGAGTGAGGCGATCCGTCGAGCAACAATCCGCCATGCGATTGCGCGACACACTCTGGGAGCAGCCGTCCCACCTCAGGTTCGAGCTTGGTGGCAACCCACAAGGTACGCGGCGATGCAGGACTTCAATCGAAGCGAATATACTCAGCTGAAGAAGTTCCTCTCGTTCTATGTTGAACGATACATGCCGATGCAGACTCTGCCGCCGGAGCAGCAGCCTCCGGCTGTCTTGGAGGCCATGGAAAAGAGAAGCCCTCGAATGGCTTTCCAGGGACTACGTCAAGCGATCAATGATTGCGTAGAACGTTCCTCGTTTTTTGATCCAGTTAAAGTTGCAAAATTGGATGCCGAGCTGATCAGCCGCGGGATCATCACGCTCTCAGAATTGCGCAAACGATACTCGCGAGGTTACGCCAATATCCTCAAGCGAGGGCGGATCAAGAACGATACCGAGTTCAATTTGCTTCAGAACGTCATCAACGATCCGACCGAAAAATCCCCTGACGAACTTGAACTGCTTGCAAAGTTGCTATCCGACTATGAGGGAGCTTAAGCAGGGGCTCAGCTAAAAGCCTGATGAGATTAGGTTGAGCTGGAACGGCGTCGGAAGGTCACCTCTCCCTTGGGAGAGGTCGATTTGCGCAGCAAATCGGGTGAGGGATTACGGTCTATCGAGAGAGCAAGAGCCCTCACCCGGATTGCTTCGCAATCCGACCTCTCCCCGGCGGGGAGAGGTGAAGCAAGGCGGCGCCGAGCCGATTCAATCAAGAACTCGCCTCCGGTTTAGCCGCCGCTATGCTCCGACGGTACGATGGCAAACAAAAAGGCCGGCTGTTGAGCCGGCCTTTTCGATTCACATTCGCTTTCGCTTCAGGCCTTGACCATCGGCCCCTTGGAGACCGGCCCCTTGGTGCCGCCTCCGCCGCCATTGTTCGGGCCACCCTTCGGCGGCTTGCGCTTGCGCGGCGGCAGGTTCTCGGGCTTCGGCGTGACCGGGCCCTCGACATACTCGAAGCCGATCTTGTCCTTGGCGGTCGCCTCGTCCTTGACCAGGATGACGCGGACGTGTCCGCCACCCTTGAGCTGGCCGAACAGCACCTCATCCGCGAGCGGCTTCTTGATGTGCTCCTGGATGATGCGCGCCATCGGACGCGCGCCCATCTGCTCGTCATAGCCGTGCTCGATCAGCCAGGCCTTGGCGGGCTCCGACAGTTCGATCGTGACGTCGCGGTCGGCGAGCTGCGCCTCGAGTTGCAGCACGAACTTCTCGACCACCATGCCGATGACGTCGGCATTGAGGTGCGCGAACGAGACGATCGCATCCAGCCGGTTGCGGAACTCCGGCGCGAACTGCCGGTTGATCGCCTCGTGGTCGTCGCCTTCCCGCTTCGAGCGCGTGAAGCCGAAGGCCTGCCGCGCGAGATCGGCCGCGCCCGCATTCGTGGTCATGATCAGGATCACGTTGCGGAAGTTGACCTGCTTGCCATTGTGGTCGGTGAGCCGGCCGTGATCCATGATCTGCAACAGCACGTTGTACAGATCCGGATGCGCCTTCTCGATCTCGTCGAGCAGCACCACGCAATGCGGATGCTGGTCCACGCCATCGGTGAGCAGGCCGCCCTGGTCGAAGCCGACATAGCCGGGAGGCGCGCCGATCAGGCGCGACACGGTGTGCCGCTCCATGTATTCGGACATGTCGAAGCGCAGCAGCTCGACGCCGAGCGTCGCCGCCAATTGCTTCGCCACCTCGGTCTTGCCGACGCCGGTTGGACCCGAGAACAGATAGCAGCCGATCGGCTTCTCCGGCTCGCGCAGGCCGGCACGCGCCAGCTTGATCGATGCCGACAGCGACTCGATCGCCTTGTCCTGACCGAACACCGTGCGCTTCAGGGTCTGCTCGAGATGCTTGAGCACCTCGGCATCGTCCTTCGACACGCTCTTCGGCGGGATCCGCGCCATGGTCGCGATCGTGGTCTCGATCTCCTTGATGCCGATCGTCTTCTTGCGCTTGTTCTCGGCAACCAGCATCTGCGCCGCGCCGGACTCGTCGATCACGTCGATCGCCTTGTCGGGCAGCTTGCGGTCGTGGATGTAGCGCGACGACAGCTGCACCGCCGCCTCGATCGCCTCATTGGTGTAYTTCAGCCGATGGTAATCCTCGAARTARGGCTTSARGCCCTTGAGGATCGCGATGGCGTCTTCCACCGTCGGCTCGTTGACGTCGATCTTCTGGAAGCGCCGCACCAGCGCGCGGTCCTTCTCGAAGTGCTGACGATATTCCTTGTAGGTGGTCGAGCCCATGCAGCGGATCGTTCCCGAAGCCAGCGCCGGCTTCAGCAGATTGGATGCATCCATCGCGCCGCCCGACGTTGCACCGGCGCCGATCACGGTGTGGATCTCGTCGATGAACAGGATCGCGTTCGGATGCGCCTCCAGTTCCTTGAGGACCTGCTTCAGCCGCTCCTCGAAGTCACCGCGATAGCGCGTGCCGGCGAGCAGCGTGCCCATGTCGAGCGAGAACACGGTCGCAGCCGCGAGCACCTCGGGCACATCGCTGTCGACGATGCGCTTGGCGAGGCCTTCGGCGATCGCGGTCTTGCCGACGCCGGCTTCACCGACGAACAGCGGATTGTTCTTCTGGCGGCGGCACAAGACCTGGATCGCACGGTTGATCTCGGCATTGCGGCCGATCACCGGATCGATCTTGCCGTCGCGCGCCTTCTTGTTGAGGTTGACGCAATAGGTCTCGAGCGCCTCGCCCTTCTTCTTGGCGTCCTCGTTGCCCTTGGTCTCGGTTTCCTCGTCGACGCCGCGCACCGGCCGCGCCTCGGAGACGCCGGGCCGCTTGGCGATGCCGTGGCTGATGTAGTTCACCGCGTCGTAGCGCGTCATGTCCTGCTCTTGCAGGAAATACGCGGCGTGGCTCTCGCGCTCCGCGAAGATCGCGATCAGCACGTTGGCGCCGGTCACTTCCTCGCGTCCCGACGACTGGACGTGAATCACCGCGCGCTGGATCACGCGCTGGAACCCGGCGGTCGGCTTCGCGTCGTCGGCGCCGTCGGTCACCAGGTTTTCGAATTCGGTCTCGAGATAGTTGACGAGGCTGGTCCTGAGCTTGTCGAGATCGACGCTGCAGGCCCGCATCACCGCCGCCGCATCCGAGTCGTCGATCAKCGACARCAGCAGATGTTCCAGCGTCGCGTATTGATGGTGACGCTCGTTCGCGATCGCCAATGCACGGTGCAGCGATTGTTCAAGGCTTTGAGAAAAAGTTGGCATTCGCGTCCTCTATGGCCCCCGGCCATCATGATCGCCATTACCGGGTCAGGCAATAACAACCTTCGTGATCGCCTCTGATATAGTTACGACGGATCGTGGCGAAAGACCGGCCCCGATGCGATGGTTTTCCTCTAAATTGCAGGCATCGGCACGCCGCATCCGGCCACACCCCGTGAGCATACGGGACGTGCGTTTCCGTCATAAAACGCGATGCAAGACCCGTTCCGCTTGCCGCGGCGGATCAATCGTTCCAGCGAACTATTTCTTTTCCATCACACATTGCAGTGGATGCTGATGCTTGCGCGCGAAGTCCATGACCTGCGTCACCTTGGTCTCGGCGATCTCATAGGTGAACACGCCGCACTCVCCGATCCCGTGATGGTGAACGTGCAGCATGATCTGGGTCGCCGCTTCCGCGTCCTTCTGGAAGAATCGTTCCAGCACGTGGACGACGAACTCCATCGGCGTGTAGTCGTCGTTCAGGATCAGGACGCGATACAGGTTCGGGCGCTTGGCCTTCGGCTTGACCTTGGTGATGACCGAAGTCGATGGACCGTTGCCCGCGCCGTTGCGGTTGTCGTCATTGTTCATGTTCGGCGCCGGCGCGGCGGACACCGCCGGCGTGGACGAAACCGGTTCGGAAATCAGGACTGTCGACGTGGATCGCAACATTGGCTCAGGCGTTCGAATTCCCCGGGGGAACCGGATGACGATTGGAAGGTGGCTGCGATCACCGCAAGGTCGATCGCGGAGCCCCCAGCAATGCTTTCCAGATTGCCGCTCCCGGTTCGATCCGGCGGCCGGATCGACCACCCGAATATGGGCCTCGGGAGGCCCTGCCGCAAGCGCAGAACCGCCGCGGCCCACCGGTCCGATTCCCGGCGCGACAACCTCGGCAAGGTTAACCATTTCTGGCTGATTTGACAAAGGAGTCGGACATCCGGTTTAGCGGGCATTGAGGATAGCGGGTGCTTTTGCCCTGCTTTTAATCCTCCGCCGGGCCAGCGGCGGGGTTTACGGGCCCCGATTCACTTTCTGTTTAGCCGCGCTCGTCGAGATGGCCGCGCAATCCATTTCGATGAGAGCGTCATGCTTGGTTCAGCCATTTTCGATCGCGTTCGCGCGGCTGCCCGCCGGTTTTCCAGGGCGACTGACGGCAATGTCGCWGTGATCTTCACCCTCGCGCTGCTACCGATCTTCGCCTTCGTGGGCGCSGCGGTCGACTACACCCGCGCCAACAACGCCCGYACCTCGATGCAGTCGGCGCTGGATTCCACCGCGCTGATGCTGTCCAAGGACCTGACCATGGGCGTCATCAAGCCCRCGGATATCCCGAGCAAGGCCCAGAACTACTTCAACGGCCTCTACACCAACAAGGACGGCCAGGGCGCGACCGTCCAGGCCACCTACACGACCGCCACCGCGAATTCSGCGGCGACCATCCTSCTGAGCGGCTCCGGCTACATCAATACCTATTTCGTGCAGGTCGCCGGCYWTCCCTCGACGATGAAYTTCGGCACCACGACGACCACCACCTGGGGCAACGTCAAGATGCGCGTCGCGCTCGCGCTCGATAATACGGGMTCGATGMGSSASAAYGGCAAGATTACYGCGTTGCGAAACGCGGTGGCCGGMACCGGCGGCCTGATCGAYCAGCTSAGCGCRCTCAGCAAGAACAACGGCGACGTCTAYATCTCGGTCATCCCGTTCGCGAAGGTCGTCAACSTYGGSKCCAGCAACTAYGGCCAGAACTATCTCGACTGGACCGACTGGCTCAATCCGCCGACCACACAGCCCAACAACGGCAGCACCCAGGCGAGCCTGCCSATGAACTGGCAYGCMGTCGGACCSGGYGCGCGATGCCCGTGGACCAACRGCAGCGGYGGCTTCACSTGCACGAAGRGCCCGACCAGYTCGTCCAGCACGACCTACRTCCCYTCGAGCGGGACKTATTCGGGCTACATTTGCCCGAGCGTCGATTACAATTCGCACACGCTYTACAATGGCTGCTGGGTCAGCACGCAAGTCGGCACCGGCGTKTTCTGCTCCGGYTCGAACTCGTGTGCATGCCCGACGGATTCCACGGGCAATGCGGTGTCCGGCTGCAGCTGCAAAACTTCYGGTGGCGTCTACCAGTGTACCGGCAAGCTCTATACGCACGACTGGACCCAGCCRGGCCCCAACGACAACATCAACAACAAGAACCAGCCCCGGGTCAGCGCCGTSGTCGGATGGACCAACAACCAATGGACSTCGACCAACAAGACGCCGACGGTGGTGAACAACTGGCAGCAGCCATCCACCAACCCGATCAGCAATTGGACGGGCTGCGTCACCGACCGCACCCAGCCGAATGATGCGACCGGCGTGCTSCCGACGTCGTCGGACGTCACCACGCTGTTCCCGGCCAACGARTAYTACGAGAACAGCACSGCCTATTGTAACAGCAGTGTCTCGACRCCGCTCGGGCCCGTCATCCCGCTGAGCTACGACTGGAGTTCGCTGAAGAMCGCGGTCAACGCGATGCAGCCGACCGGCGGCACCGACCAATCGGTCGGGCTCGCCTGGGCATGGCAGTCGCTGCTGGTCGGCGGCCCGCTCAACACGCCGGCGGAGGACTCCAACACGACCTACAACCGGGTCATCATCCTGCTGTCCGACGGTCTGAACACCGAGGACCGCTGGCCCGACTATGGCGACGGCAGCTCGCAGGCCTCGGGCAATCCGATCGATGCCAGGCAGACGCTGCAATGCCAGAACCTCCAGGCCGCGAAGGATTCCAAAGGCCTGCCGATGTACACGATCTACACCATCCAGGTGAACACGAGCTCGCCCGCCGATCCGACCTCGACCGTCCTGAAGAACTGCGCCAGCAGCCCCGACAAGTTCTACATGCTGACCAGTTCGACCCAGATCCTGACGACCTTCAACACGATCGGCACCGCGCTGAGCAAGCTGCGACTGGCGAAGTAATCCGCGCACGCCCGGCACAACAAAAAAGCCCGGCCGCAACGGCCGGGCTTTTCGTTTGTCTCGATCGGGGCGAGCTTACTGAGCCGGCGCGAACTTGGAGACCAGGCCTTCATAGGGCTTGAAGGTCTGCTTGGCGCAGTCGCTGTACAGGCCGGCGATCTTCTGCGATTCCGCGACGAAGGTCTCGTAGGACGAGCGCAGGWATTCGGTCTGCGCCTCGAGCGCCTTGTCCAGCGACTTCACGCCCGACAGCTTCTCGACGAACGACTTGGTGTCCTCGAAGGACTTCTTGGCGTAGTCGCCATAGGCGGTGGCGATGGCCTGGACGCCGCTCTGCAGATTGTTCGCGGACGCGGTGACCGACTCGAAATGCTCTTTGCCGTAGTTCTGAATGTCTTCGATCTTGACCATGGATGGAATTCCTTTTCCCAGACTCTAAAGGCGTAAAATTCCCATTGCCGGGAAGCTCCCGGCCCCCTGACRTCGATCGGAATATCGCATCGCACAATTAWGTCAACAAATATTGTGCGACGCACAATGACAATCGCCCGAATCTTGGGCATTTGCGATAAACCCCGGGGGACCACGCAACGGTTGCTTAATCTTTTGGAAACTCGGGCCGCCTAACCTGATTCCTGGACTTTGTTCGCCTTCCGACAAGCAGCCTAGAAACCTGTTTGTGAACAACATCTTAGCTAGAAGAGCGACCTGAGCCGCCATGAGGGCCGATGGACCTGCCCGAAGTGGTTCGTTGCGCAGGCAAGGATCGACGGCCGCCGGGCACAATTTCGCCCCACGAGCCGGTGATCAAGAACAGAACTTGGGACGGGGAAGTAGATGCTTCGAACAACCTTTGCCTCCTCGCGGGCGCTGCGAGTTGGCGTTCTTGGGCTCGTGACCGTCACGACGGCGATCCTGATCACGAGTGACAGCGCCGAGGCGCGCCGTCACCGCCGCCACGCTGCGCGTCACCATCACAGCGAGTCCGCGCGCGAAAGCTACAGCCCGCAATTCGCCTCGATCATCGTCGACGGCAACACCGGTTCGGTGCTCACGTCCAACAGTCCCGACGGTCTGCGGCACCCCGCTTCGCTCACCAAGATCATGACGCTCTATCTGCTGTTCGAGCGCCTCGAGTCCGGCAAGATGAAGCTCGACACCGAGATGCCGGTTTCCGAGCATGCGTCCGAACAGGACCCGACCAAGCTCGGCCTGCGCCCCGGCCAGACCATCAGGGTCGAAGACGCCATCAAGGGCCTGGTCACCCGCTCCGCCAATGACGCCGCGGTCGTGATCGCCGAAGCGATCGGCGGCAGCGAAGACGACTTCGCGCGGATGATGACCCGCAAGGCCCGCGCGCTCGGCATGAGCCGGACCACCTATCGCAACGCCTCGGGCCTGCCCAACGACGAACAGATCACCACGGCGCGCGATCAATCGACGCTTGGCCGCGCCATCCAGGATCGCTTCCCGCGCTACTACCGCTACTTCTCCACCACCGCCTTCAATTTCCGCGGCCGCACCATCACCGGCCACAATCACCTGCTCGGCAGTGTCGACGGCGTCGACGGCATCAAGACCGGTTACACCCGCGCCTCCGGCTTCAACCTCGTGACCTCGATCCACCGTGGCAACCGCTTCCTGGTCGGCGTGGTGCTCGGCGGCCGCAGCGGCGGTTCGCGCGATGCCATCATGCGCAACCTGCTGGCCGAGAACATCGGCAAGGGCGGCACCACGCGCACCGTTGCTGCGATCACCGAGCGCAACCCGGCTGACGCCAATGTCGAAGTCGCCGACGCGGACAATGGACGCGGCGCGGACGTCTCGCCGGTCGCAGCGTCGGAGCCCGCGGCGGCCGCCATGCCGGCGCCGCGCCCGGCCAAACCCTCGCTGTTGGCGGCAGCCGCCGCCGCGCTGCCGCTGCCCCCGGCCAAGCCCGAGCCGCAGGCCAAGCCCGAACCGGCGCCGCTGACCTCGGGCGTGATCCAGACCCAGCAGCTCGCCGCGATCCCGGGTTCGGCTGAACCGATGAAGCCGGTCAAGGTGAAGACCGTGCAGGTCAAGGCCGGCCAGGTCAGGCTTGCCGCTGCCGGCCCCGCGMCGTCCGCGCCGCCGATCACCAACACGATCCCCTCGCGCGGCGAGGTTCCCGAGACCTCCAACGCGATGATGGCACGGGCTGCCGAGACCTCGCGGCCCGATATGCCGCCGCAGCCGGCCAATTTCGGCACCGGCAACGGCATCCTCGGCGTGCTGCCGGCTTCGAGCATGCGCGCGCCCGCCCCGGCGGCGCCGCAGGCCGTGGCCTCGATCGAACCCACCCGCGGACTGCAAGCCTCCCCGCAGACCAGCTCCGCCAAGCCAAGCGCCGCGCACACCGGCTGGATCATCCAGGTCGGCGCGCTGGAGTCCGAGATCGAGGCCAGCAAGCGCATCGACCTCGCGCGCAGCTCGGCCCGCGGCCTGCTCAACAAGGCGGATCCGTTCACCGAGGTCGTCGCCAAGGACAATCGCAAGCTCTATCGCGCCCGCTTCGCCGGCCTCGAGCGGGATCAGGCCGAGGCGGCCTGCAAGACGCTGAAGCGCGCCGAGATCTCCTGCATCACCGTTCGCAACTGATCGAACGTCCCGACTGATTTCAAAGGGCCGGCGCCACCAGCGCCGGCCCTTTTGCTTTGCATGGCGGCCGCGCGACAATCGCGCGCGTCCTCGCCGCGATGCGAACCACGAAAACTTCTCGTCAAGAATTTACGGTTAAGTTTTCCCGAAACAACGATCGACCACGCCGGACAGCGGCGGGCGAGACGGGGCATCAATCAGACACGGAAGGCGGCTCTCGGCTGTGGCGTTGGTAGCGTAGCCGGAGTTAGAGATGCGTGCGAAGCAGAGTATCCTTGGCCTCGTTGACACGGGCAGCAAGGTACGTCGAGCCCCCCTGGTCGGGATGGAGTTTCTTCATCAAGGTGCGGTGAGCCCGGCTGATGTCGTCACGCGACGCGCCCGGTTGCAGGCCAAGGATCTGATAGGCCTCCTCGTTCGTCATTTTGCCGCCCGCCGCCGCCCGGCCGTGCCCCCCTGCCCGGTCGCCCTGAGCGTCCTGACGCCAGGCGGGAAAGCGGCGGTCCAGATAGCTTTCAAGTAGCGCGACGCTCTCGGCGTCGAAGCTCGGGACCATCGCCAGCAGCTGCGAGAGGTCGAACTCGTCGAGCATGCGGCCGGCCTGCGGTCCGGCCACGATCTGGCCGGTGAGCACGCCGCTGGCATGGTCGAGGCTCATATCGAGATATTGCGAGCGCACCCGCGAGCTTTGTCCCTGCGAGCGCGAACCGCCGAACATGCCGCCGAGATTGCGGAAACCGGTGGTCCCGAACGGCGACCAGCCGAGCAGCCCGGCGCCGAAGATACCCAGCGGAATCGCGACCGCCAGTTCGCCGCGCACACCGGTGAAGGCGGCAACGGCCAGCGCGAGCACGCCGCCGACGATCTTGATTGCACGCGCAAGCACGGCGGGATTGGCCGCGCGAAACATCTGGAGCGCGGAATAGAGGACGACAACAGCGACGACGCCGGCGATCAGGGTTGGCATGCGCGGAATATAGGCGGCCCGGCGGCAAAAAGCATGCGAAGCTTCGTCTCACCGGAGCGTGAAGCACAGCCGCGTGGCGCGGGCGCGGACGATTGACTACCCTGTCGCGACCAGCCTGCATTGGCCGCGCTGGAGGACATTCGATGGCGATTGACGGACTGATCACCGTGCGCAGCCATGTCGGGCCGACGCAAACCGCCGACCGGCTCAAAGCCGAACTGCAAGCGCGCGGGCTGACGCTGTTTGCGCGGATCGACCACGCTGCGGGAGCCGCCGGCGCCGGCCTCGCGCTCCGTCCCACCGAGCTCTTCATCTTCGGCAATGCCAAGGGCGGCACCCCATTGATGCAGGCGGCGCAAACCATCGGGATCGATCTGCCGCTCAAGGCGCTGGTCTGGCAGGACGAAGCCGGCGACAGCTGGTTCTCCTACACCGATCCGGCCTGGCTCGCCGAACGGCACGGCGTTGCGGAAGCGACCCGCCAGGTCGCGGCCAACATGGCGGCACTGCTCGGCGCAATCGCAAACGCCGTGACGGCGGGCGCAGCCTGACCGCGGCGCTCTATTTCATCTGGCCGATCAACTTGGCCGCGCCGCCGGTGGTCTTGGCCAGTTGCAGCAGCGCCTCGCGGCCGCCGGCAACATAGGCCGCGGCGGCACGCAACAGCTCGCGGAGCTGCGCGGCCGCGCCGGGATCGAACTTGCACCATGCGCCGCCGGTCAGCCGCGCGATCTCGCGAAACGTCTGTTCGGCGGCTACATCGCTGCCTTCCTGGAACATGAATACCGGCACCTTGAGCAGGCCGAGCTCTCCGGCCTTCGCGCAAAGCGCGTCGGCGTTCTCCTCCATCGCGTCACCGACGAACACCAGCGCGCGCACGCCGGACGCAACGGCCTCGCGGCGGGTCTCCGACAGCACCTTGCCGATCTGGGTATTGCCGCCCTGGCAGTCGATCTTGCTCATCAGGCGCGCGAGTTGCGCGCTGTCGGAGATCCAGCCCGTGGCACGGCACTCGTTGAAGCCGCGGTAGTAGACGAGGCGGATATCGAGGCTGCCGAGCGCGCCCGCCTCGCGGAACATGTCGGCTTGCAGCGTACACGCCATGTCCCATGTCGGCTGCCGGCTCATCGTGGCGTCGAGCGCAAACACCAGCCTGCCGCGCGCGCCGGCGCGATGCGGCGACATCCCCCGCGCCTTGGCCACGAAGGCGGCGATATCGTTCGCGCTCGACGTCGGCACGTCGGCCGCATCGGTCGGGCGCACATCGCTTCCGGATGTCGGTTTGATCGTCTTGCCAGCCATCAGCGCTTGCCTCGTGCAGCAAGCATTATGTGGGCCGCGACATTGGATTGGTCAACGTAATGACGGCCGTTGCCCGGAACAGATCCCGGGCAACCGGTCAATTCGTGATCGACGGACCCTTCTTCGTCTCGGTCTTGGTCAGCGAGAACGACTTCTTGAGCTTGTCGGCGAACGACTGCGAGGGCTTCTCGACCGGCACGTAGAGCGAGACCGGACCGGGCTCCAGGATCTTCGGCGGCGCATTCCTGGTGTCGACCGGCGCGACATCGCTGTCGGTGTCGGCCAGGAATTTATCGAGCATGGCCTGGATCGAGTCCTTGGCCTTCTCGGGTCCGGTATCGCGCATGTCGTTGTGCTGGAAGTTGGTGTTCACAACGGTGATGCCGGCCTTCTCGCACTCCTGCTCATCCGGCACCACGCCGGGATCAGGCTGGAAGTGCTGATCATGCGAACGGAACGACAGGATCTTGAACTTGCCGTCGGTCATGAACGGCACGCGCAGATTGTCCAGCGTCACGACCTTCTTGATCTCGTCGGGATACTGCTTGGCGAAATACATCGCGATGTCGCCGCCATTGGAATGGCCGACCATCGTCAGCTTGCTGTAGTCCGCATTCGGCTGACGCTTCTTCATCTCCTCGATGGCGAATTTGATGTTGGTGATGCCGCGCTGATACTGCGGCAGGCGCCCGACATAGAGCTCGCCGACCTTGGTCACCATCGGCCCGTCCGACGGCAGGTCGTTCTGAATGCTGATGGTCAGATAGCCGCGCGCCGCGAACACGTTCGCGAGGAAGGAATATTCGGTAAATTTGACGGTATTGCCATGATTGAGGATCGCAACCGGGAGCTTGATCATGCCGGCGTCGGCCTGCATCTCCTTGTCGAAGCGCACCGCAACGTCGACCGCGACCGGACGCTCGTCACGCGTCGGGTCCTTGAACATGATGGTTTCATGACGGATCGCCCACTTGCTCGCGGTGAAGTACGCCGCAGTGACCACCACACAGAGCGAGAGCAGAACGGTAATTCCACGCTTCATGACGTCCTCAAGGTGCCCGCCTTCTTCAGGGCTTTTCTTGGCCGGAGACTCTGCGGCCTCCTTTTTTAGAATATATGTCACAGCGCCGTGACAGGAAGTCCAAATGTTGTGGCTTTGACGCCATAACGTTGTGCGCTGCACCTATACTTTGGGCAGATGTTCCACGAACCACCGCGACGGTTCGTGCTTCCTACACCCTACGACGCGCGTTCCAAGGGCCGCGTTCGACGCTTGGATCGAAGTTGAGGGGAAACCGGATTTCGGCAGCTTTGTTCCGGCATTTTGGCGACGCTGTGGCCGAAATTACCGGAAAACCACGGATTCAGGCGATCTCGGTGTAGATAATCAGCTTGAGGCCGGGATCGTCATTGGCCTGGAAACTGGCATGTTCGAAGCTCAGCCGGCCCCGTTTGGGGTGGTTGAGCGTCTTCCGGCCGGCCACGCTGGTACCGATGTCATGGGTATTCCACCAGGCCTCGAACTCGGGACAGCCGGCGCGGAGCCGCGCCAGCAGGTCGAGGAAGGCCGGGTCGCCGGCCCAAAGATCGTGGGTCCGGCGGAACTGCGCCACCATGCGCTGCGCCTCCTTGGCCCAGCCGGCGCCGAACAGCCGCCGGGTCGCGGGGTTGGTCAGCACGTGGACCAGGGTGTTGCGCTCGCCACCGGGCAGCCGGCCGAACGCGAAAATCTCCTCGGCGGCGGCGTTCCACGCCAGCACGTCCCAGCGCCGGCCCGTGACATAGGCCGGCTGGTTCAGGCCCTCGACCGCGCGGCGGATCGCCGCCGGCACCACCTCGGCCGTGAAAGGCCGGCGGTCGCCGTCCCGGGCGAGCGCCCGCAGATGCGCGTGCTCAGCCTTGCTGAGCCGCAGCGCCCGCGCCAGCGCGTCGATCGTCGTGACCGACGGGCTCACTGAGCGCCCCTGCTCGAGCCGGATGTACCAGTCGACCCCGATCCCGGCGAGTTCGGCCACCTCCTCGCGGCGCAGGCCCGGGGTTCGCCGCCGCCGGCCGGCCGCAACGCCTGCGGGCTTCGGCGTCAGCTTCTGCCGCCGCGAGCGCAGGAAATCACCGAGCTCGCTTTGCCGCGCGGTCGCCATCGCCGGGCTCCTCGAGAGTGGGTTTGATAATCCTAGGATAATACCAGGTCTTCCTGGCTGCAATGGACCGGAGCATGATCTGATCTCAGCCAAGGATGAGATTAGATGAAAGCAGCAGTCCTGAAGTCGTTCGGTTCGCAGCTCGCGATCGAAGAGATCCCCGCGCCGGTCATCGGCACCGGCGAAGTCATCGTCGACGTGGTCGCGACCCGTGTGCTGTCCTATGCCGACGAGGTGTTCAGTGGCGCGCGCAACTATCTGCTCGAACTGCCGGCCGTTCCCGGTCCCGGCGCGATCGGACGGGTGCGCGCGGTCGGCCCCGACGCCACCCACCTTGCCGCCGGCGATTGGGTCTATTGCGATCCCACCTTCCGTTCGCGCGACGACTTGATCTCGCCGGACATCACGCTGCAAGGCTGGAGCGCACGCGGCGAAGGCGGGCTGCGGCTGCAACGCCACTTCCGCCACGGCTCGTTCGCCGAACAGACGCTGCTGCCGACCGAGAACGTCAAGCGGATCGGCACTATCGATCCGGCCGAGGCGCCGCGCTGGTGCGCGCTCGGCACCTGCCTGGTGCCGTATGGCGGCCTGCTCGCGGCGCGGCTACAGCCCGGCGAGACCGTGCTGGTGAGCGGCGCCACCGGCAATTTCGGCAGCGCCGGCGTCGCCGTTGCACTGGCGATGGGCGCGGCCTGCGTGATCGCACCCGGCCGCAACGAAACGGTGCTTGCCGATCTGGTCCGGCGGTTCGGGCCGCGCGTGCGGCCGGTCAGGCTCAGCGGCAACGAGGACGACGATCGCGAGCGGATGCGGGAGGCTGCGCCCGGTCCGATCGACTGCGTGCTCGATCTGATGCCGCCGGAGGTCTCCACCACCACGGTCCGCGCCGCGATCATGACGGTGCGGGCCTACGGGCGGGTGGTGCTGATGGGCGGCGTCGGCATGCAGGGCGGCCCGGGGCTCGAGCTGCCCTACCCCTGGATCATGCGCGAATGCATCAGCATTCATGGCGTCTGGATGTATCCGCCGGAAGCCACCTTCGGCCTCGTCAATCTGGCGCGTGCCGGACTGCTGCGGCTCGATCAGTTCGAGGTCACGACCTTCAATCTCGACCAAGCCAACGCGGCGGTCACGCATGCCGCCGCCAATGGCGGACCGTTCCGGATGACCGTACTGACGCCGAACCGATAGCGGCCGTCCGGTTCAGGCCAGCGGCGTCAAGCATCGGTGAGCGCCGGATCCGAAATGCTATTTCGGCCCCGCCGCAATCATCGCAGCTTTCAACTCCCAAGGCCCGGGGTCCAGGATCAGTCCGGACACCTTGCCAACCGGGTCCCTGACGAACGCGATCCGGGTGTGACCGTCGTCGGCCGCACTGAATGCGTCGTTCGATGCCGCGACCAACGGCACGGCCTTGCCCTTCTCGAATGCGAGGATCGGCCACACGCCCACAGCTTCCGCGACGAGCCTGTCTTGGACGACGCGGACCTGAAGCTGGACGGTATTTGCACGGCGGGCGGCCCGCACGAGGGTGAGATCGCTCGCGCCGTCCTGTCCTCTGCGGACGATCTTGATCTTGACCGTGGTGTTGGCCGGCCCGCGCAGCCGCGACAGCACATCGGCGAGCGCCAGACCCTTCAGCGGCACACCGTCAAGTTCGGTGACGAGGTCACCGGTAGCGACCCCGGCCTTGCTTGCTGGACTGCCGGGGTCCGGCCTGTTGATCTTCAGGCCGTCCGGCTCCATAGCGACGAACCTCGCGATCCCAAGCCACCCGTTCTTGCCGTCGGCTATGCCCTGCCTGTCACGCGAACTCACCGTGCCGCCGAAATCGTAGGTGCCGACATAGTCGGCGAGCGTTTCCGCGCTCAGCGTCGCAGGCACCACCGGCGGCGCGTCGGCAGACGGCGCGGCGACCGCCAACGCGCCATAGGTCAGGTGATTGATCCCCGAGGGCGCCAATGCGCCCCGCGCCTTGCTGCCGGGCGTCGCCTGGATCATTTCGACGCCGATCAACTGCTCCGCCGGATCGACCCAGAAATACGTGCCCCAGTGTCCTCCCCAGCCAAAGCTTCCGGGCGCTCCCGGAATCCAGCTCGCGATCGGGCTGGTGCGGATGCCGAAACCAAGACCGAAGGTCGTGCCGGCGCGAGCGCCAACCTCGTCGCCGCCAAAGATGCGAACATCCGCCGGCAGCGCATTGGTCGTCATCTGCTTCACAGCCTGCGCAGTGAGCACCCGCACGCCATCGAGCTCGCCGCCGTTCAGAAGCATCTGGCAAAAGCGCAGATAGTCGGGCGCAGTCGACACCAGGCCGCCGGCACCGGAAGACAACCTCGCGGGCGTCGTGACATCCCAGATCGGCGGTCGCTCCGGCATCGGAGAATCGACCAGGCGGTCGAGCTTGTCCTTCGGGACGAAGAAGCCGGTATCGACCATATGTAACGGCGCAAAGATTCGATCCTGCATGAACTGGTCGAGTGGCTGACCGGACGCCACCTCGACCACCCGGGCCAGCACGTCGGAGCTCCAGCCATATTCATGGACCTCGCCGGGCTGATGGACGAGCGGCAGTTCGGCCAGGCTCGATACGAAATCGGCCAGCGTCTTCTCGCGCCGGTACACGACTCTCCAGCCGTAGACCATGTGGATCGCGCGAATTGCGGACTCGGTGGTCGGGTCGGAGAGGCCCCGCTCAGGAAACGCAAAATCCATTTCCGGGGCGATCACGCCGGAGGTATGGCGCAACAAGTCCCGGACCGTCATCGGGCGTTTTTGCAAAGCGAGCCCAGCCTGCACGGTCGCCGGGTCGAACGTCACGACCGGCATCTTGCCGATTTCGGGAAGATAGCGCGCGACGGGCGCGTCGAGCTCGAGCTTGCCATCGTCGACCAGGATCATCGCCGCGACGCTGGTCACCGGCTTGGTCATCGAGGCGATCCAGAAGATCGAGTTCACCTTCATCGGGACCGTCTTGGCGCGGTCCTGGAACCCGATGGCTTGCAGATAGGCGAGCTGGCCGCCCTTGGCGATGGCAACAACGGCGCCGGGGACCAGACCCTCGGACGGCGAGAAGGCATCGAAGCGCGCCTGATACCACGGCGCGATCCGCGCCAGGCCGGCCGCCGAAAATCCGAGACTTGCTGCATCGGCTGATGTCAGGAGTTGATCGGCGCGTGCCGGGCTCCCCAGGCAAAGCACAGCGAGAAGCGTTCCCATCGATGCGAGGCGTTTCATCCCGACAACTCCCTGATTACGCCCCCACTCTGGTCGATATTCGCAAAGCGATCTTGCCGGGTTCAGAATTCGACTGGCCGATTCCTCAGTCCGGCTAACCGATTCCCGAGCCGTGGTCGGTTTTGCCGGGATCGCGAGCCAGCTTGGCCAGCGCGAGGCTGCGGAATTCGGTCGGTGTCAGGTCGGTGGCCGCCTTGAAGGCGCGGTTGAACGGGCCGATCGACTGGAAGCCGGCATCCATCGCGATGGTCAGCACCGGCACCTGTCTTTGCGCGGGATCGGCCAGGGCGGCGCTGGCATCCTCGAGGCGGTAGTGATTGAGGAAGGCATTGAAATTGCGGTACCCCAAGCCTTCGTTGATCAATTGCCGCAGCCGATACTCCTGAACGCCGAACTCGGCGGCCAGCGAGCCGATGGTCAATCCCTCGCGCCGATAGGCGCGCTCCACGGTCATCAGTTGCTGCAACCGGCGCAGCAGTTCCGGGTCGACCGCGAGCGGCTTGTCCTCTCGTGCAGGCGGTGCGTCCTTGATATTGCCCGGAATGCGACCCGCGGCAGGCAGCGCGCCGGAGACTTCTTGCATTTCGGCCGCCCGAAACCGGCTCCATGCGGTGAGCCCAAGCAGCAGGCACGTCACAACCGGGCCGGCAAGGCTCCAGACCGAGAAACCGGCAACCGCGGCCAGCCAAACCTTGTGGAAGAAAACCGCGACGCTCCAGGCCACCGCTCCGAGCAGAACGAGGACCCGTAACCGCCGCCGTCCCGCCATCAGGTCCGCCCGCCATGTCGCGAGCGTCTGGGCCGCCGCCAGCACAGCGAGGCCGAGATAGATAAATGCCATGGCCTGATCGAGATCGCCCCTGCGCTCGCCGCGCGTCGGCCAGACGTCGAACAATTGCGTGCCGACGACGGCGGCCAGCACGGCGCCGTGCCAGGGCCGGAGCTCGAAATCGTCGTCGAACGTCGCGCGCGCCCAGAGCCAGAACAGGACCGCCCCGCTGCTCGATAACGCCAGCAGGATCAGGGCCCAGTACGGCCATGGCCGAGGAAATCCCGGCGTATCCGAGATCGCGGAGGCCGCCACCGCAACCAACAGCGCGGCGCCAAGACGCGCCGACGTGTCACGACGGTCGCGCAGCAGCACGGCTGCGATCAGCAGCGAGAGGCCGACGACGGCGCCCCGACACCCCAGCTCGATCGCCGTCAACGCGCTGCTGCTCACGACCAGGATCGCTCCATCCGGCATTCCTGGGTGAAGGCTTACAGGGGAAGCGTTCGGCGCATCAAGGGCGCATCAGCGCCGGTCCTGTCGGCTAGGACGGGAATGCGTTGATCGCGAGATCAACCGCGTGCACGACATCCCAGCTCGACAACCTCCGCAAGCCGACTTGCTTTATCGTATCCTTCTCGACCGGGTCGTCAGAGGGACCGTTGGCACTGTGAGTTGTGCCTTCTGGAAGCTCGCGGTTGACAGCGCACCTGTCAGCCCTACCGGGCCTCGACGACTTCGCCATCTTCCTTCACGAAGCGCCCGACCGGATTGTCCAGGAGGTCAATGACCGCCTCGGACGGTCGGCAAAGGCGCACGCCCTTCGAGGTGACCACGATCGGGCGGTTGATGAGGATCGGGTGCGCCAGCATGAAATCCAACAACTGGTCGTCGGACCACTTGGGATCGTCAAGCCCGAGCTCCTTGTAGGGCGTTCCCTTCTCGCGCAGCAGCGCGCGGACTGGAATCCCGATCGCCGCGATCAGTTCTTTCAGCTTCTCGCGCGACGGCGGCGTCTTGAGGTACTCGATCACGGTCGGCTCGACCCCGCCCTGCCGGATCATGGCAAGCGTGTTGCGGGATGTGCCGCAGTCCGGGTTGTGATAGATGGTGACTGTCATTGCCGCGCCTCCACTGCCTGTGCCGATACGGCGCTTCCGGCCTCGTACCAGCCCCTTGTTGCCTTCACGATCCGGACCACCGAGAGCATCACCGGGACCTCGACGAGGACTCCGACGACGGTCGCGAGCGCCGCACCTGAATTCAGACCGAACAGGCTGATTGCGGCGGCGACGGCGAGCTCGAAGAAATTGCTGGCGCCGATCAGCGCGGCCGGCGCGGCTACGCACCAGGCGACGCCGAAACGGCGGCTCAGCCAGTAGGCCAGCCCCGCATTGAGGTAGACCTGGATCAGGATCGGCACCGCCAGGATGGCGATCACGACCGGCTGCTTGACGATCTGCTCACCCTGAAACCCGAACAGAAGGACAAGGGTTGCCAACAGCGCCACGAGGGATACCGGCTGCAGCGTCCGCATGGTCCGCTCGAACGCCCCGCCGCCAGCGCGCAGCAGCGCGCTCCGCCAAATCTGGGCGACTGCGACGGGCACCACAATGTAGAGGGCCACGGAGAGCACAAGCGTGTTCCAGGGGACCGAGATCGACGCCACGCCGAGCAACAGGCCGACGAGCGGCGCAAACAGAAAGACCATGATCACGTCGTTCAGCGCGACCTGGCTCAGCGTGTAATGCGGCTCGCCCTCGCAGAGGTTGGACCAGACGAACACCATCGCGGTGCACGGCGCGGCCGCCAGCAGGATGAGGCCGGCGATGTAGGACGGGATCTGGCCTGCCGGCAGCATCGGCGCGAAGACGTGGCCGATGAAGAACGAACCAAGCAGCGCCATGGAGAACGGCTTGACCGCCCAGTTGATGAACAGCGTGACGCCGACGCCCCGCCAGTGTTCGCGGACCTGTCCCAGCGAGCCGAAGTCGATCTTGAGCAACATCGGCACGATCATCAACCAGATCAGGACGGCCACCGGCAAGTTGACCTTGGCGACTTCGGCCGACGCCACCGCGCCGAACAAACCGGGCATGACATGGCCAAGGCTCACGCCGACCACAATGCACAGCGCGACCCAGAGGGTCAGGTACCGTTCGAAAATGCTCATGATCAGGCCACGTCGTTTTGGGAGGATATCGCGCCGTCGGAACGGCCGACTTCGCAGAAGTGATCAGCCACGGGCTCGCTCCCTTCGTTTGGGGGTGCAGCAGGACTGAAGGCTTTCGACGACGGGCGCACAGACTTCCGGCCGCCCGTCGCAGCAGTCGCGTAGCAGGAACATTGCGACGTCCCGAAACGCGGCCAGATTGGCGCGGTAGATGATCGAGCGGCTTTGCCGCTCTGACGTTGCCAGGCCGGCGCGCGTGAGAATCGACAGGTGCGCCGACAGGGTATTCTGCGGGACCTCCAACAGGCGGGCCAGGTCGCCGGCAGCCAGGCCGTCGGGTTCATGTTTGACCAGGGCCCGGAAAGCTTCCAGGCGGGTCGACTGCGAAAGGGCCGCGAGCGCCAACACTGCTTGTTCGGTTTTCATATATCCAGATATCTAGAAATATCGAAGCGAGTCAAGCCATGATCACCGATAACGTCCGGTACCGCCGCCCTCTATTTCGAATATTCTAGAAACATCGATTGACAGCGACGCCCGCCATCCCCATTGTGTCAGTATGAAAATCGACGACGCCGCGGCCCGCCTCGAGGCACTGGGCAATCCGACGAGACTGAAGATCTTTCGCGCGCTGGTCCGCGCAGGGCACGCCGGCATGCCGGTCGGGCGCCTGCAGGAACGGCTCAAGATCCCGGCCTCAACCCTCTCACACCACGTCAAGGGCTTGGTTTCCGTCGGCCTGATTTCGCAGGTCCGCGAGGGCACGACGCTGGTTTGCCACGCCGAATACGACACGATGCAGGACCTGGTGGACTTCCTCGTCGCCGAGTGCTGCGTCGAAGAAAACCAGTGCAAAGAGGCCAAGAGCGCGGCCTGATCTTTTTGCCGCATCATTCGATAGTTCTAGAAAAATCGGAGAAGAAGAATGAGCACAGGAAAGACCGTCGCGATCATCGGCGCCGGCCCTGTCGGGTTGGCCGCCGCGGCCCATGTGATGGAGCGCGGCATGACGCCAGTGGTGCTGGAGAGCGGACCCGAGGCCGGCCATGCGATCCGGCAATGGCGGCACGTCCAGCTGTTCTCGCCCTGGGAGTACAACGTCGACCGCGCCGCCGAGCGGCTGCTGGCACCTACGGGCTGGAATTCTCCCGATCCGCAGGTGTACCCGACGGGAAGCGAGTTGCTCGAGCAGTATCTCGTCCCGCTCGCGACCCGCACAGCGCTCAAGGATGTGATCCGCATCTCGAGCCGTGTCACCGCGGTCTCCCGCGCGGGTTTCGACAAGGCGAAGACCAAGGGCCGCGAGGCCGCTCCCTTCGAAATCCGCTACCAAAACGGCAAAGGGCCCGAGACCCTGCGCGCCGAGGCAGTCATCGACACCTCCGGAACGTGGGCCTCGCCGAATCCGGCCGGCGCCAACGGCCTGCCCGCGATCGGCGAGCGCGAGGCTCAGGCGCAGATCGCCTATGGCATGCCCGACGTTCTCGGCAAGGACCGCCTCCGCTATGCGGGCAAGACCGTCGCCGTGCTGGGCGCAGGACACTCGGCGATCGGCACGCTCACCGATCTGACGACGCTCGCCAGTCAGGTGCCCGGCACGCGCCCGATCTGGCTGCTCCGCGGCAACGATCCGGCAAAGGCCTTTGGCGGCGGCGCCAACGACAAGCTGGCCGCGCGCGGCGAACTTGGCGCCCATTTCGCCTCACTCGTGACATCGGGTCAGGTACAGGTCGAAGCTGGCTTTGCCGTCTCCGCGATCGTGACGGTCGACGGCCAGCTTCGGATCGCAACGTCCTCAGCCTGCTGCGCGCGCAAGATTGTCGTGGACGAGCTTGTCGTGGCCACCGGCTTCCGGCCCGACCTCTCCTTCCTCAGCGAGATCCGGCTCCGGCTCGATCCCGCGATCGAGGCCCCGATGGCCCTGGCGCCGCTGATCGACCCGAACGAGCACTCCTGCGGCACGGTGCGCCCGCATGGCGCACGCGAATTGCAGCAGGATGACCGCGGCTTCTATCTGGCCGGCATCAAGGCCTACGGGCGCGCCCCGACCTTCCTAATGATCACCGGCTACGAGCAGGTCCGATCGATTGCCGCGGACATCGCCGGCGACAAGGAAGCCGCGGAGCGCGTCGAACTCGATCTGCCGGAAACCGGAGTCTGCACCCGCGGCGGCGTCGAAGGCGGTGCGGGAGCATCGTCGTGCTGCGGCGGGCCGGCGCCAGCCAGCGCCAGCGCCTGCTGCTCCTGAGGGCGGCCGGCATGGACGGACAACGCCTGAGGGTGGTCGCAGCGCTTGGGACCGCCCAGACGCTAGCCTGGGGTTCGAGCTATTATCTACCGGCCATCCTTGCCGATCCGATCGCGAGGGATCTCGGCATCTCGAGCAACTGGTTCTTCGCAGCTTTCTCGGCGTCGCTCGTGATCTCCGGACTGCTGGGCCCGCGCGTCGGCCGTCAGATCGACCGTGTCGGCGGCCGCGAAGTCCTGTGCGCCTCAAACATCGTCCTCGCGGCCGGGCTCGCGCTGCTCGGCGCGTCCGCCACGCTGTGGACGATGTCCTTGGCGTGGCTGCTGCTCGGCGTCGGCATGGGTCTTGGGCTGTACGATGCGGCATTTGGTGCTTTGGGCCGCATCTACGGCAGCAACGCGCGCGGCGCGATCACCGGCATCACCCTGATCGCCGGCTTCGCCAGCACCGTCGGTTGGCCTCTCAGTTCCCTCGGGCTCGAGACAATCGGCTGGCGGGAGACCTGCTACGCCTGGGCCATCGCGCATATCGTCGTTGGCCTGCCGCTCAATCTGCTCCTGCCCCGAACCGAACGGGCGGTTCACGCCGGCGGAACCGCTGCCAAACCGCACATCCCGATCGATCGGACGATGGTGCTGCTGTCGTTCGCGTTCGCCGCCGCGTGGACGGTGACGTCGGCGATGGCTGCACACCTGCCGCGCATTGTCGAGGCGTTCGGCGCAACGCCGGCTCAGGCTGTGTTCGCTGGCATGATGATCGGCCCCGCCCAAGTCGGTGCCCGGATCCTGGAAGCAGGCTTCCTGAGCCGCTTCCACCCGCTGGTGTCGACGCGCCTGGCCTGCCTGACCCATCCGATCGGAGCAGGCGTCATTGGCCTGTTCGGCGGCGGCGCGGCAGCCGCCTTCACGCTGCTGCACGGCGCCGGCAACGGCATCCTCACCATCGCGCGCGGCACGCTGCCGCTCTCGATCTTCGGGCCGGAGAACTATGCCTACCGACTTGGATTGATCGGTGCCCCGTCGCGCATCTGCCAGGCCCTCGCCCCCCTCGCGTTCGGGCTGCTGATCGACCCGCTCGGAAAGCTTGTCGTGGCTGTGTCGGCCGGCCTCAGCGTTGCGGCGCTGATAGCGCTGCTCGCATTGCCGCAAGCAAATGCGAAGGCCACAAACATCGCCGCGGCTGCGGAGTAGAGGTCGGCAGATATTTCGGAATATTAGAAATATACCGGTGAGTTGCCCGACGTGTCAAGTCGCCCGGTCGACTGCTGGCCGCGACCGGCTGCTTTGCATGGGGTTGTTTTCGACATTTCGGCCACGCGCCTCCCGCGCGAGCGACCCGGCAAGTAGCTCTCGTGAATTCACGGCGGCACCTCAGATGATGTCGTGGACCTCGAGCGGCTTGTCGACCTGGCTGAACCATTCGGCGCGGTTCGCAGCCCGGCGGCGGCCGCGCTCGTCGAGCGGCAGCTTGAGCTGGCGCAGCAGGCTCGTCACCTCCTCGCGCGCGGTGACGTGGCCGAGGCTCGGGCGGGTGCCGAGCGTCGTCTCGTCGATGTCGTCGAGCGCGGTCAGCCCGCGCGGGAAGAACTCGCGATAGACCACCCGCTCGGCAAAACCGTCGACCGCACGGAACCCGAGCCGCAGCGACAATTGCTTGAGGCCGTCGGCGACCAGTTGCTTGTTGCGCGAGGCGAGCATCGACAGCCGGTTGCGCACCACGATCCAGTCGGTCGAGGCGCCGTCGAGCTGGCGGCGCTTGCGCCTGGTGTCGCGCACCATCTCCGCATAGTGGCTCTCGCCGGTCACCGCATAGGTCGCGGCATCGACGGTGCCGAGCACGTCGAAATCGAGGAAGCTGTCGTTGATCGGGGTCACCAGCGTGTCGGCCATCGAATGCGCGAGCCGCATCAGGTAGCTGTCGGAGCCCGGGGTATCGATCACGATGAAATCGCAGGCGCGCTCCACCGCGCTGACCGCTTCCATGAACTGCTGGAATTCGGCGTTCTCGTTCTCCTCGATCTGCATCGTCTCGCCGTATCTGATGCAGTGGTGCACCGGCAGCTCGAGATCGAGCCCGGTGCGCCGCGCCCAGGCCTGGCGATTGCTGATGTAGCGGGTGAAGCTCTGCTGGCGGCAATCGAGATCGATGCTGGCGACGCGCTGTCCGGCCTTCATCAGCGCGACGGCGATATGCACGGCGGTGGTCGATTTGCCCGAACCGCCCTTCTCGTTGCCCAGCACAACGACATGCGCGGAGCCGGACTGACCCTGACTAGCCTGCACCAACATGATCCAATCCCCGGCAATGATCTTCAAATCGAGCGCGGCTGCGGTCAAGTGAAATGCATCACTGCGACGGGAAATCAATCGCCGCCGTCCTTAATGATGAATCGATCGGACAAGACGCTGCCGGACAAGGCCGCTGCGTCGATCGGCGGCACGACGCCGCGATCCATCTGCGAGCGGGATCGGGTAAGGCTTGTCGCGATCCGGCGGTTTGCCGACCCCGGCCCGGTCTTGGTAAGGTCCGCGACCTGCCGAACACCAACCGCCCAACCAGCTTCGTCCCACCAGCCCGCCCCGCGAGTCGAGACCAGATGCCGAGAAATCCCGCCGTTGTCCGTACCGTCCCCGCCCTGCGTCGCGCCATCGACGCCCTGCGCGCCAAGAAGGCGACCGTCGCGCTGGTCCCGACCATGGGAGCCCTGCATGACGGCCATGTGTCGCTGGTGCGGCTTGCCAAGCGCCGTGCCAAGCGCGTCGTGGTCTCGATCTTCGTCAATCCGACGCAGTTTGCCCCGACCGAGGACTTCGGCTCCTATCCGCGCACCTGGAAGGAAGACGTCGCGAAGCTCGCGGCCGAGGGCGTCGACCTGATCTGGCACCCCGAGGTGAAAGCGATGTACCCCGACGGCTTCGCCACCAGGATCGTGCCGGAGGGACCGGCCACCGCTGGCCTCGAGGATCGCTTCCGGCCGCACTTCTTCGGCGGTGTCGCCACCGTGGTCGGCAAGCTGTTCACGCAGGTCCGGCCCGACGCCGCGATCTTCGGCGAGAAGGACTTTCAGCAGTTCCGGGTGGTGACCCAGATGGCCGCCGACCTCGACCTCGGCGTCAAGGTGATCGGATCCAAGACGGTGCGCGAGCGTGATGGCCTCGCGATGTCCTCGCGCAACGTCTACCTGTCGCCCGAAGAACGGCGGATCGCCCCCACCCTCAACCGGACCATGAAGGAAGCCGCCGCCCGGCTGCGCGCCGGCGAGGACACGGCGACCGTGATGGCGGCCGGCGCGGCCGCGATCACCGAGGCCGGCTTCGTGCTCGATTATCTCGAGGTCCGCCATGCTGCCACGCTGGCGCCGATCGGCTCGCTGAAGGACGGCCCGATGCGGATGCTGGTCGCGGCCAAGCTCGGCAAGACCCGCCTGATCGACAACATCGCGGTCTGACCGGTCGCCGGCCTGGACTTGCGCCGCCGCCGCTAGGCGTGGATGATCGCCTTTTTCAGAGGCGATCGGAATGGGCAGGTATTTCAGCCAAGGCATTCTTGTCGGCTTCGCGCTGTTGGCCGCGGGGGTGGCGCAGGCGCAGACCCGGCCGCCGGTCGGCGGGGTCAATTCGGCGCCCGGCGCGATGATCTTCTATGTCGCTCACGGCACCGCCGATGCCTGCGGTCCGGGTTGCTCGGACTGGATCGCGGCCGAGGGCGCGGTGCAGTGGGACAGCTACAAGCGCCTGCTCGCGATCCTCGACCGCCAGAACGGACGCAAGCTTCCGGTCGTGATCAACATCAAGGGGCAATCCAACCTCAACGTCGCCTCCAGCCTCGGCCGCATCCTGCGCGATCGCGGGGTCGATGCCGTGGTCGCGGTGACCGAGGTCGAGGCCTGCAACGGCAAATCCGAGGACGAATGCTTTGCGCTGAAGCGGCCCGGTGGCCCGCTGGATGCGACGGAGAAGCCGTCCAGCACCGCCTGTGACTTTGCCTGCGTGCTGGTGCTGTCGGGCGGCGTGCATCGCACCCTGCCCCCCGGCAGCCACGTGGTGCTGAGCGGCATGGCGATCCACAACCGGCTCGCCCCCAACGTCTCGGCCGAGCAACGCGACAGCCTCACCTCGATCTTCACCGACCAGTTCCGGCGCTATCTTGGCGAGATGGGGATCGATCACGAACTGCTCGATGCTGCGCTCCGCAATGCCGGCGGCGGCCGCTATGTCGAGATCCCGGCCTCCGAATGGGCCCGGCTGCATCTCGTCACCCAGTGATCCGCGGCAACCGCCGCGCGATCGCTCGCAGCAATCCGCATGCTCAGAGCAATCCGAGGTCGCGCAGTTCGCGTCGCATCGGCTCGGGCATCGACGCCACGCTGGCCGCGCTCGACTTCGTCAGGTCTGCCGGCGCGGAATCCGCGGTCAAGTAGCGCCAGCCCTGGAACGGCCGCATCGGGCGCGGCGAGACCGCGATCACCTTGGGCTGCATGACCAGCCGGCAGCGTCCGATGCCGTCCTTGTCGCGGAACGGCTCGATCGCGATGATCTTCTCGCGCGCGGCGATCTCGCCACGGATCACCCAATAGAGCGAACCGCCGGCAAGCAGCTCCTCCTCGCGCTTCGGCGTCATCCGCGTGATGTGGACATGACGAAGCGGCAGGCCCTTTTTTTTCGCGGCCGCCATGCGCTCGGCGACCCAGCCCTTGAGTTCCTTGACCGAGTCGCAACCGACGGCGAGTTTGATGAGATGAAGCGGCATACCGCGGATGTAGCGGCCGGCGCGCGCTTTGGAAAGAGAGCGATCCAGGCGGCAGTGGATAGCGGGAGTTATCCGCGAAACGGCGCGGCGGCGGCCCGGGCCGCCGTCAGCAACGCTGATCCTGACGCTACTCCTGGCTCGCGGCCGCCGGTGCGCTCGCAGCCGCTGGTGGCGCCGCAGGCGCAGGTGCAATCTGGACCGGGCGCTTGGCGACCGGCGCCCGCTTGGGCGCAGGCGCTGCCGCAGCGCGCGCTGGCGGCGGTGCAGCGGCAGCCGGCTTCGCCGGTTCCGGCGTCATGATGCTGACCGGCGGCGTGTTCGCCGAGCTCGGAAACTCCGCGTTGGTCGGCTTGCCCGTGGGCATCGACGGCGGCAATGCCGCGACCAGGCCGGCGGCCGAAGGCGCGGCTCCGGTCGGCGCGCTCCAGGATGCCGCGTAGCGCGTGATCAGGTTCTCGTAGGTGCGCTCGTTCATGTTGGCGATGATCTGATGGTTGTCGCCAAGCGAGCGGAACGCCGGGCACGCGGTCGGCGTGCAACGGTCGCGCGCCATCAGCGCGTAGGCCATCAGCCCGTAGCGGTCATGCTCGACGGCGCGGCGCAGCGACTGCAATTCGGTGGTGGTGGTACGCTCGGCGGTTGCGAGGTCGCCATACGCCGTCAGACGCGAGATCTGCGCGGCCGCGTAGCTGACCGCCGCCGCGGCCGAGTCGGATGTGCCGAACAGCACCTTCTCGCAGGCATTGAGGACGGCATCTCCGGCGAGGTCGTCGATGCAGGCCAGTGCCGGCACCGTCTGGCCGGTCAATTGCGCCGTCCGCGTCTCGGCCTGGGCTGCCGCCTGCCCGCCTGGCGCAAAGCCCCGGATCGTGGCGGCGACCGCAACGGCGATGGACAGCAGCGTGATGACGGTCAGCGCGCCGTTGGCCACGGACTTCTCCGCACGCAGCAGCGTCACCAGGACGACGATTCCAAAAAAGCCCGCTGCGGCCAGCGTCAGCCACATCGGAAAGGTCGGCGAGCGCCAGATCTCATCCAGCGAGGAAGCCCAATTCATGCGCGATGTCCCTCAACGCAACGTAAGCACAACCGGCAATGGCGAACACCGCCATCCCGGTATCCGGCCTACAGCACAATGGGTCTGCGAACGGGGCCTTTTGACGGCGGCGGCGCGGAACCGCGCTCCAGCCACCAGCTTGCGCACAACAGATCAGGACAGCGCGAGCTGACTCTCCTTGGCCACGCGTTCGAAAGCTTCGGTCGAGCTCTTGATGCGGTACTGGCAGTCATCGCCGTCGGTCGGCAGCAGGCGGATCACCTGATAGGTGCCGCTCGCGGCTGGGCGCGCCACGTTGCTGGCTGTGAAATAGACGATCTCGCCAATCGAGTACTTGTGCTTCAACGCCCTCTCCATTTTTTTAGAGATTGCTGGCTGGGCTGACAGTCCCGATAGCTCCGGCCGGCATTTTGAGAACCCTGCGGCAAGCTAGCACATCGCGCTGCCCCAAATCCAGCAAGATTGGGGCATGGCGAAGGTGCGATTTTGCAGGTTTTTCAGGGCGATAGGCAGCAATTTGCGTGCCAGCCGGAAATTGCCCGCCGGGTTCACCTGGAACCCGGTTCCACCGGTTCAGGCGGTATGCGGCAACTTGCCGTTCGGGCTCGCGCTGTCGACCGCACCGGGAAGCGCCTGGGCCAGCACCTGGGACAGCTGGTCGACCGGAATGTTGAACCTGGCGGCGAGCTGCTTGACCGTGTCGCTGCCCAGCACCTGCTGGAGCTGCTCGGCCGTGATCGGCAGGTTCTGGCCGGTGCCGATCCAGGATTTGACCTGGTCGCCGAGCCCGGCCTGCTCGAGCTTGGCGACGATCGCGGACAAGCCGCCCTGCCCGCCATTGCCCATCACCTCGCCGAGCACCGCGGGGATCACGGCCGCCCCGAGCTGGCCAAGCATGCTTTTCAGCTCCGGCGAATTCTCCAGGGAATCGAGTATGCCCATGGTCTAAGTCCTTTCACGACTTGCAAAACCGGTCYTYGGGATTCGACGCCTTTGGCCCCGCGGCGTCAAGCCGCGATCTTTGCCGCCGCTGTCACAATTCGGCAGCGCAACAGCGTTCAGACGGTCTCGAATCGCTCGATCCGCAGCGTCTCGGCCAGACCATCCCGGGTCCATTCCTGGAACGCCGGCAGCGCCATCATGGCATCGACATAGTGCTGGGCCTCGGGCTTCACCGGGATCGCATAGGTGCGGAAGCGATGCACCACGGGAGCGTACATCGCGTCGGCTCCGGAGAATGCCCCGAACAGGAACGGTCCCTGCCTGCCATAGCGCGCGTAACACTCGGCCCAGATCTCCTGGATCCGCGCCACATTGGCCCGCGCGTCATCCGACAACGCGATAGCGCTGACGGGGCGGTGCAGGTTCATGCCGCACTCGCTGCGCAGCGGCACGAAACCGGAATGCATCTCGGCCGAGATCGCGCGGGCATGCGCGCGCGCGGCGCGGTCCGAAGGCCACAGCTTCGCCTCGGGAAATTTCTCCGCGAGATACTCGATGATCGCGAGCGAGTCCCACACCGTGACGTCGCCGTCGATCAGCGTCGGCACCTTGCCGGCCCGGCTGAAGCCGAGGATGCGGTCCTTATCGGCCTGGTCGGTGTAGAGCGGGATGAAGACTTCCTCGAACGGGATGTCATTGGCGCGCAGCGCCAACCAGGGCCGCATCGACCATGACGAATAGTTCTTGTTGCCGATGACGAGCTTGAGCATGTCTTGGGGAATCCTGTTGCCGCACCAGTTTGCCATAGTGCATTGCACGCGTTCAACCTGTACATGCGGATGGAGCGCGGCGCGGTCCGGGCGCCGCGCATTCACGAAGGAAGGCATCATGACCGGCTATTGGGTCGACATCCTGGCCGTCGGCTTCTTCGCGCTGGAATGGCTGGTCTACGCCGTCACGCTGGAGCACACCGCCTATGGGCGCGACAGCCTGTCGGCGCGGATGCATGTCTATCGCGAGATCTGGGTAAGGAACCTGCTCCACCGCGAGGCGCGGATGGTCGACATGCAGATCATGGCGTCGTTGCAGAACGGCACCGCGTTCTTTGCCTCCACCAGCCTGATCGCGATCGGCGGCGCACTGGCGCTGTTGCGTGCGACCAATGACGCGCTCGCCGTGCTCGGCGCATTGCCGGTCAACCTCTCGCCCTCGCCCGCCCTATGGGAGATCAAGTGCATCGGGCTGATCCTGATTTTCATCTACACCTTCTTCAAATTCGCCTGGGCGTATCGCCTGTTCAACTATGTCGCGATCCTGTTCGGCGCGATGCCGCCGGCCGGGGAACGCGATACACCGGAGGCCGAGGCCCATGTGGTCCGCACCACGCGGCTGTTCGAGACCGCGGGCCGCCACTTCAACCGTGGCCAGCGCGCATTCTTCTTCGCGCTCGGCTATCTCGGCTGGTTCCTCAGCCCGTGGGTGCTGTTTGTCACGACGGCCGCGGTCGTAATCGTGATCTGGCGTCGGCAGTTCGCGTCGAACGCATGGCAGGCGATGGGAAGCTGAAGCGAGTTTACGCCTACCCCGCGAAATCGCGCGGCGTGAAATCGAGGTCGAGCACCTTCCATTCGCCGTAGCGATCCCTGGGCAGCATCGCATAGGGCTGGCAGGCTTGCAGCGCCTCGGTCGCGCCTTTCAGCAGCAGCGGCCCCTTCTCCGACGCCGTAGCCTCGATCAGCAGGGGCGGCGCGGCGAGCTTGCCGTCGGGCTTCATGAACACCCTGATCTTGATCCTGACGTCGTCGCCTGTGCTCACCGTCGACGGCAGCTTGAGGCAGCTCCTCAGATGGCGGCGAAATTCGGCGACCACGCTGGAGCCGATGTCGGCCTGCTCGGTCGCTGCCGCGTCGAAATTCTCCTTGCCGGGACCAGGACCGGACGGCGTGTCGGCGGGAGACTTCACCGAGATGTCCGGCGGCAAGCCAAGCACGACATTGTATTTGACAGACAAGTCCGGTTCGGGTTGCGCATAGGCAGGCTGCTGCGGCGCGGCCGCTTGCTGCGGCATCGGCGGTGGCGAGGCCGGCATCGGCGGGACTGCCGGCGTCGGTGGCGGCGCTGCCGCCGCATGCTGTGGAGCCGGGCTGGCCTTGGGCGCCGGCGGCGTGGCCTGCTTCTGCGCCGGCTGCGGCGGGCTCGGCTGTGGCGCGGATGCCTGTGCTGCCGGTTCGGGCTTATCGGAATTGACTGGCTTGTCGAGCGACGGCAATTGCAATTCGGGCGTCGGCGACGGGCTCGGCACCGGATCGGGCTCGGGCTTGATCTCGGTCTTGGCGACCTCCTGCGGTGTCACGATCTCGACCGGCACCGTGTCAGCGGCGACGGGATCGAACTGATGGACTTCCGAATAGAGGAAAATCAGCGCGAGCAGCATCAGGTGTACGAACACCGACGCCATCATATCCGCATTAGGCCGAAACTTCATCCCGCTCGATCACATCAGTGACGTCTCCCCGCCGGCGACAATACCGGCCGGGCCCTGCCTGCCTCAATCCCAATTCGGTCCAGAACCGCGATCGGCCAGCGGGCAATAGCATGATCTGCGCCCCGCGCCCGGCCTTTTCCCAAGGATCATGCTCGAATGAAGACCCAATTCCCCGTCGGCTATCATCGTGAGACGGCGCCGGACATCGCCGAAATCTCGTGCATGTCCTCATCCGACAGCTCGAAACCGAAGACGTCGAGGTTCTCCTGAAGCCGCTCCAGCTTCGAGGTGCGCGGGATCGCGGACACATTCTGCTGCACCAGCCAACGCAGGCAGACCTGGGCAGCGGTCTTGCGATAGCGGTCACCGATCCGCGCCAGTGCCCGGTCGTTCTTGATCCGCCCTTTCGCGATCGGGCTGTAGGCAACGAACGCCATGCCGTGGCCTGCACAGGCCTCCACCACACCGGCCTGGTCGAGATAGGGATGATACTCGACCTGGTCGCAGGCAAGCGGCTCCGGGCATGCTGCCACCGCCTCCGCGAGCAGCGCCGCGTTGAAATTCGAGACGCCGATATGCCGCGCCAACCCGGCCTGCCTGACCCGCGCCAGCGCGCCGAGCGTGTCGGAGAGCGGCACCTGCGGATTGGGCCAATGCAGCAGCAACAGATCGACCTCGGTCATGCGCAGCCGCGCCAGGCTCTCCTTGGCGGAACGTTCGAGATCTTTCGGCTTGAAATGCGTGGTCCAGACCTTGGTGGTCAGAAACACATCGTCGCGCTTGATGCTGGAGGCGCGCAATCCCTCGCCGACCTCRCGCTCRTTGTCGTAGATCTGCGCGGTGTCGATGTGGCGGTATCCGAGCCGCARCGCCTGCTCGACGATGCGGGCGCAGGTCCGGCCGCGCAGCTCCCACGTGCCGAGCCCGATCGCGGGGATTTTGGCACCGTTGCCTTCGACGAGATTCATGCGCCCATTATGCGCGCATGACGCTGACCTGCCAACTCACGTATCGGTTCCGCGGTGGATGGCCGCGGCGGCTCACGGCTCCGGCTGGTAACCGTCGGTCAACGTCTTCAGGAAGGCGATGATGTCGGCTTCATCCTGCGCCGTCATCGCGGGCGTGTCGCCCAGATGGCGCTCGAAGGGCGGATCGCTGACGTCGACATTGGCGTGATATTTTTCCGGCAGATCGTCGTATTTTCGCACCGTTCCTTCGGCCCCGCGCGGATACACCTTCTCCGGATTGGTATCGCGGAAGTTATAGAAATCCAGCACCTGCTCCAGGCTGCGGAACACGCCGTTGTGGAAGAACACGCGGCGCGTTGCGGTGTTGCGCAAGGTCGGCGTCAGAAACATGCCGCAATATTGCGTCTGCTCGGCGATGTCGGTGCGGTACGGGCCGCAGACCCCGAGATCGAAATAATTGGGATCGCGGTTGCTGGTGAGCGTGGCGTTGCGCGGCGCCCCGAGCGCCTCGAACTGATGATCGGTGAACAGTGGCGGCAAGCCATCGCGGGTCGGCGCCGACGTATGGCAGCCGCCGCAATTGGCCTTGTCGGGATCGTTGAACAATTGCAGGCCGCGCAACTCGGCTTCGCTGAGCCGCGCCTTGCCCTCGAGCCAGTAGTCGAACTTGCTGGTATAGGGATGGAAGCTCGGCTCCTCCACCTGATAGCGCGCGACGGCGAACATCGCCTCCGCGACCAGCAACCGCCGGTTATCGAAGATGTGAGCACCGAACAGTTCGGCAAAGCGCGGGGCATAGTCCGCCTGCTTCAGCTTGTCGGCCACCACCTCCATGCTGCCGCCATCCATCTCATTGGGGTCGAGCAGCGGAAAGATCGCCTGGTCCTGTAGCGTATCGGCGCGGCCGTCCCAGAACAGCCCGCCCTGCGGCACGATGTTGACCGCCGCGGCGGACGTCTCGGTCGCGACCTTCTTGGCGCGCGTGGCCTGCTGGCCGAGCGCGGCCATCTGCGCGAGGTCGACGACGTTGTCGTCCTCGTCCTTCTCCGGCCCGATGCTGAAATTCGGGAGACGTTCGTGATAGGTCAGCGATGGCACGGCGCGCGTCCCCTGCCGGGACAGCGCGGGCCCGCCATGCATCACCGCGGCATCATCTGGCGGACCATAGGCGTGGTCCGGGCTGTGACAGGACGCGCATGACAACGCGCCCGACGAGGACAGCGAAGCATCGTAGAAGATCTTCTGGCCGAGTTGCGCCATCGCGGAAAGCGGCGCGACCGGCGGGCGCCTGAGCTGCACCGGGTTGGGGTTCTTCCCCACCAGCTCTTGCGTCTCGACTGCCAAAACGGCGCCGGCCATGCAAAGCAGGCCGGCGCCGAGGAGCCACGAAATGCGGCGGTTCATCTGACGTCCTGTGATCCCAGGGCGTTAGTGGTTGTGGTGATCGTCAGACGGGCTGACGATGACCGTACCCGCGGTCGGATCGAGGAACAGCTTGTTCTGCCGATCGTCGCCGTGATCGAAGTCGAACATGTCCATGATCGATTCGACGCCGTCGTCGAACGAGCCGCCGCCCAGACGCTGGCCGCGCAGCCAATTGTCTTCGACGAAGCGCACGACGGAGGCCTGCGAGATCCGGGTGTGGCTGACGAAGTTCTGCTTGGCGTAGGGCGAGATCAGCAGGAACGGAGTGCGCGTCCCGGGACCGCAGCGACCATTCACCGGCTGGCCGTTGAGGCCCTTCGGCTGCGTCTGCTTGCCGACGCCGAGGCCGCACTGGCCGGGACCGTTGACCTGATCGGCGGTCGGATCATACGAGGCGCTGGTCGGCACGGCATAGGCGTGGTCGTACCAGCCGTCCGAGTCGTCATAGGTCACGATGACGGCGGTCTCCCCCCACTCCGGCTGCTGCTGGAGGAAGTTGATCAGCTCGACGTTGCCGACCTGCTCGTCGAGCGGATCGGAGTTGCCGGGATGACCATCCTGATAGGCCGGCATCTTGATGTAGGAGACGGCCGGGAAATTGCCGGCCTTCACCGCGGCGTAGAAATCCTCGAGATCGTAGCCGTGGTTGGCCGGATCGACCGTCTTGCCGTCGGCGGCATAGGTGTGACCGATCGCATTGGTCGAGCTCGGCCGCAGATGATACGGATTGGCGGTCGACTTGTAGTACTGGAACCAGGCGTGGTGCGGGATGTAGTCCACGATGGTGCCGCCGACAGTGCTGGAGAAGGTGCTGCGCGCGCAGCCCACCGTGCCATTGGTATTCCGGAGCGTGATGTTGAAGCCGCCCATGAAGCTGCCCCAGCTGATGTGTTCAGCGTTGAGCAGGTCGCCGATGTTCTTGCCCGTCAGCAGCATCGTGCTGGTCTTGCTCGAGCAGAGGTCGTAGGCGGGATCGGTGTCGCCGATCAGCGTCAGGCCGCCCTGGCCGTCGGGGACCGACGACGACGTGCCGACGATGTTCTGCACGCCATTGGTTTGTCCGGAGATCACCTCGATCGCGCCCGGCGTCGACGGACCGTAGGTGTCGGTGTAGTTGTTGTCGCTCATGGCGAAGTTCTGCGCGTAATTCCAGAACGCGGTGACGGTGTTGCCGTCGAAATAGCCCATCACCTGACCGTTGGTGCCGAAGGCACCGACGCCACCTGAGGTGCCGCGTCCGGTGTATTTCGGAAACAAGTCGGCCTTGCCGTTGTCGTAGGCCTGCTGCTCGGGCGTATAGGCGTGGTTCTGCGACTTGGTGTTGGCCTGGGTGCGGTCGAGGCGGAACGGATTGGTCGCTCCGGTCCCGTTGGCCGGATTGGTGTTCGGGTTGTTGACCAACAGGTTGGCGTTGGCGAGGTTGTTCACCTTCGGCGTATGCGGCTTCGGCACGAAGGGAATCGAGCCGGTCGGGTTGGCCGCGTTCGGATAGGTCGCGAAGTAATGATCGAAAGAGCGGTTCTCGTTGAAGATCACCACGAGATGCTTGATCGGTGTTGCAGTTTGAATGTCATGCGGATGACGATCATGACCGTTATCGTCTTGAGCCGGCGCCGGAGCGCTGCTCGCGATCGCCGCAGCGATCACACAAAATCCGACCGTTGAAAGGAATTTCGCCTTCACCTGTTGCCCCATTTTTTATTTTGCAGATTTATGACGTCGACATGCGACAGATTATCCATCGCTGGTGACAGGGCTGTGTCGGTTTTGTGCGATCGGTACATGATCGCAGTTGATCGTCATCGCGTGTTCGCTTCACGCACCATCTCTTGCGAACGAATGACGGATCAGTCCGCCGATCGGTGATGCGACGCGCGCATCACTGCTCGATCTGCTCCCGTGCATATTGCGTCGGCGACCGTCCGACGTGACGGGTGAAGGCGACGCTGAACGCGCTGGCTGAGCCGTAGCCAACGCGTTGCGCGATCTCGGCGACGCCGCCGTCATTCCCGCGCAGCATGTTCTTGGCCATCGCCATGCGCCAGGCCAACAGATACTCCATCGGCGCAACGCCGACCGCGCGGTTGAACCGATCGAAGAATGCCGAGCGTGACAGCGCCGCCTCCTTCGCCAGTTGCGCAACCGTCCATGCGTGCGTCGGGCTCTCATGCATCCGCCGGATCGCGACGGCAAGGCGTTCGTCGGCGAGCCCCCGCACCAGGCCGGGCGACGCCGCGGTGCCGGCTGCCGAGCGCAGCGCCTCAATCAGCAGAACCTCGAGCAGCCGCGCGAGGACAACCTCGCGCGCCGGACGCCGTTCGCGGAATTCGTCGCGCACGAACTGCACGAGGGTGGCAAGCCGCGGCTCACCGCGCACATGCACCAGCTGGGGAAGCAGCGACACCAGCAGGGCGGCATCCGGCGAGCCGAAGCTGCAATGCCCGATCAGCATTCGCAGATCGGTCGGGCCGTCCTGATCGCCGATCCTGAACTCGCCATTCGTCAACGCGACGGGAAGCGTCTCGGCGATCTGCAAGGATGGCGGCGCTAGGCTCGACATCGCGACGCCATGCGCCGCAGGGACCAGGATGAAGTCGCCCGAGCGCAGCTCGATCGCCTCGTGCGTGTCGACCACGAGGCGGCATCCGCCCTCGAGCACCACGCAATAGAACGGCTGACCAGCGTCGGAACGGCGTATGTGCCAGGCGCCCGCCCCGACAACGGCCTTGGAGAATCGCGCGCCGGGCTGCAGCAGCGCGACGACCTCCGCGAGCGGGTCGACGACCATATCCGGACTCCTGCGAATGACTTCTGGACTTTCAAATATAGAGCGTCCGGCAACGGACACCTATCGTCTGTGTCAGTCAAATCACTTCCCTTCAAGGGCCCCTCATGAACACCATCTTGATCACCGGATGCTCGTCCGGCTTCGGACTAGAAACCGCCCGGCACTTTCTCGATCGCGACTGGAAGGTCATCGCGACGATGCGCACGCCGCGCGAGGATGTGCTGCCGCGCTCCGACCATTTGCGTTTGCTTGCGCTCGACGTCACCGATCCCGACAGCATCCAGCGCGCCGTCGCGGCGGCGGGACCGATCGACGCCCTGGTCAACAATGCAGGCTTCGGCGCCGCCTCGCCGTTCGAGGCCACGCCGATGGCAACGATACGCGAGCTGTTCGAGACCAACATGTTCGGCACGATGGCGCTGACGCAGGCGGTACTGCCGCAGTTCAGGCAGCGCCGGGCCGGCGTCGTGGTCAATGTCACCTCGAGCGTGACCCTGAAATCCATCCCGCTGATCGCGTCCTACACCGCGACCAAGGCGGCGGTGAATGCATTCACCGAGTCGATGGCGCTCGAGCTCGCGCAGTTCGACGTGCGTGTGCGCCTGGTGCTGCCGGGACGCTCGCCGGAGACCCGCTTCGGCGACACCGCGCGCACCCGCGTGCAGGGCCTCGACCACGATGCCTATGCCGAACTCGTCAAGAGCACCTTCGCGCGTCTGACCGAACCAGGGCCGATCACGCACGCGCAGGACGTCGCCGAAGCGGTGTGGCGCGCGGTGACCGATCCATCGAGCCCGATGCGGATTCCCGCCGGCGCCGACGCCGTGATGTGGGCGGCGGAAAGCCGAAACTAGGATGGAGGTCACCATGCAGGACACGATCAACGACAAGCGCGTCGCCCTGGTCACCGGGGCCAACCAGGGCATCGGACGTCAGGTCGCAAAGGATCTCGTCGGACACGGTCTCCTCGTGCTGGTCGGCTCGCGCAATTTCGCGCGCGGCAAAGCTGCGGCCGACGAGATCGGCCCCGGCGCGCATGCGCTGCAGCTCGACGTCACCGATCAGGCCTCGATCGCCGCGGCCGCGGCGCGCATCGGGGCGGAATTCGGCCGCCTCGACATCCTGATCCAGAACGCCGCGATCTCGAACACGCGCAAGCGGCCGGATCAGTCCGTCGAGGACTACGCGGCGACCACCCGCCCGAGCAATGTTTCGCTCGATGAGATGCGCGCGGTGTGGGAGACCAACGTGTTCGGCGTGCTCGCCGTCTACCAGGCGATGCTGCCGCTGCTGCGCAAGGCACCCGCAGCGCGCATCGTCAATGTGTCGAGCGGCGCCGGCTCGCTGACGCGCAACGCCGACCCGGCCAATCCGCATCGTCCGATCTTCGGCCCGGTCTATCCCGCGTCCAAGACCGCGCTCAACGCCATCACGCTGGCTATGGCGATCGAGCTGGAAGCCACCGCGATCAAGGTCAACGCCGTCTCGCCCGGCTTCACCCGGACGAACCTGAACAATTATGCCGGCACGGAGACCGTCGAGGAAGGCGCCCGCGAGGCGGTCCGCGTGGCGCTGCTGGATGCGGACAGCCCGACAGGAACGTTCACCCACGCAACGCTCGGCACGATCCCCTGGTAGATCACGCCACCGTTGAGAAGAGAGTGCATCATGCCCGCGAACACACCACAGGCCTGCATGGCCGACTTTACGGCAGCGCTGATCGGGCGGGACATCAGTGTCGCGCTGACCTTCCTCACCGATGACGTCGTGCTGTTCTACAGCAACGGCACGGCCATCCTCGGCAAGGACGCCTTCGCTTCCGTCATGCAAGCCAATTGGAAGCTGGTCGAAGCCTACACATATGCGACCCAGCAATCGATCTGGATCGACCAATCCGACGTCTTAGCGGCCGTCATCTACGGCTTCGCGTGGACAGGCAAGGTCCGCGGCGAAAGCATCAGCGGATCTGGACGAGGAACCCGCGTGTTTCGCAAGCTGCCATCCGGCTGGCTGATTTCACACGAGCATCTGAGCACCGGGCAATGGAGCCCCTAGCCTTGCCCATGCACATCGACGCTCACGGCCGCGCGCTTCACTCCGCAGCGGTCCGGATCTCGATCTTCTCGGCCCGCGCCGCGCAGAACTTGAACTCCGGAATCTTGCCGAACGGATCGAGCGCCGGGTTGGTCAAGAGGTTCGCGGCCGCCTCGGCGTAGCAGAACGGCATGAAGACCATGTTCTCCGGCACGTCGCGGTCGGCGCGCACCTTGACCTCGATCGCGCCGCGCCGGGTTTCCAGGCGAATGAAATCGCCGGGCCACAGGTTCTTGCCCCGCATGTCCTTTGGCGACATGAACGCCACCGCCTCGGGTTCGATCTGGTCGAGCACCTGGGCACGGCGGGTCATCGAGCCGGTGTGCCAGTGCTCGAGCACGCGGCCGGTCGACAGCACCATCGGATATTCGGCGTCGGGCAGCTCGTCCGGCGGGATCACCTTGGCGGGCACGATCTTGCCGCGACCACTTGGCGTCGGGAAACCGGTGGTGAAGATGATCTCGTTGCCGGGCCTGTGCGGGTCGTCGACCGGATAGGTCACGGCGCCCTCGCGGACCAGCCGCTCCCAGGTGATGTTCTTCAACGATGGCATCAATTCCGCCATCTCGGTGAAGACGTCGCCGGGGCCGGCGTAATTCCACGGCAGGCCCATCCGCTTGGCGATCTCCTGGATGATCCAGAGATCCTGGCGGGCTTCGCCCGGCGGCTTGATCACCTGCCGCGCCAGCTGCACGCGGCGGTCGGTGTTGGTGAACGATCCGTCCTTCTCGGCAAATGCCGAGGCCGGCAGGATCACGTCGGCGTGGAACGCGGTTTCGGTGACGAACAGATCCTGCACCACGAGGTGATCGAGCTTGGCCAGCGCCTCGCGCGCGTGCTGTAGATCCGGATCCGACATCGCGGGGTTCTCGCCCTCGATATACATGCCGTGGATCTTATCGGCGTGGATCGCGTTCATGATCTCGACAACGGTGAGGCCGCGCTCGGGATCGAGGTCCTGGCCCCACAGCCTCTCGAACGCACCGCGCATGTCGTCGCGCCCGACCGGCTGATAGTCCGGCAAGAACATCGGGATCAATCCGGCATCGGATGCGCCCTGCACGTTGTTCTGGCCGCGCAACGGATGCAGGCCGGTGCCGGGACGGCCGACCTGGCCGGTGATCAGCGCGAGCGCGATCAAGCAGCGCGCATTGTCGGTGCCGTGCACATGCTGGCTGATGCCCATGCCCCAGAAGATGATCGACGACTTGGCGCGCGCGTAGGTCCGCGCCACCTCGCGCAGTGTCTCGGCGGCAATGCCGCAGATCGGCGACATCTTCTCCGGCGTGAAATCGACGATCTTGGCCTTCAGRTCCTCGAAGCCCTCGGTATATCCGGCGATGAACTGCTCGTCGGTCAATCCTTCGGTGATGATCGTGTTGATCATCGCGTTCAGCATCGCGACGTCGCTGCCCGGCTTGAAGGCGAGATGCGCAGTCGCGTGCCGCGACAGCGTCTGGCGGCGCGGATCCATCACATAGAGCTTGGCGCCGCGCTTGGCCGCGTTCTTGATGTAGGTCGCCGCCACCGGATGGTTGACGGTCGGGTTGGCGCCGATCACCCAGATCACCTCGGCGTCGGCCGCGGCCGCAAACGGCGCCGACACCGCGCCGGAACTCAGGCCTTCGAACAGCGCTGCGACCGACGAGGCGTGGCACAGCCGCGTGCAGTGGTCGACATTGTTCGAGCCGAAGCCGGTCCGCACCAGCTTCTGGAACAGATAGGCCTCCTCATTGGAGCCCTTGGCCGAACCGAAGCCGGCGAGCGCCTTGGCCCCCTTCTCGTCCCGGATCCTAACCAGCCCCTTGGCGGCGATGTCGAGCGCTTCCTCCCACGACGCTTCACGGAAGTGGGTGTAGGGATTGGCCGGATCGACCTGATCGTTGGCATCCTTCCTGACGCCGGGGAGCCGCACCAACGGCTTGGTCAGGCGGTTGGGATGGTGGATGTAGTCGAAGCCGAACCGGCCCTTGACGCAAAGCCGGTTATGATTGGCGGGACCATCCCTGCCCTCGGCATAGATCACCTTGTCGTCCTTGACCTGGTAGGTGACCTGACAGCCGACGCCGCAATACGGGCAAAGCGAGTCGACCTTCTTGTCGGGATAGGTCACGCGGGTCTGCCTGTCGTCGAGCATCACCGCCGGCATCAGCGCGCCGGTCGGACAGGCCTGCACGCATTCGCCGCAGGCCACACAGGTCGATTCACCCATCGGGTCGTCGAAGTCGAACACGATCTTGGCGTCGTGATTGCGATAGGCCATGCCGATGACGTCGTTGACCTGCACCTCGCGGCAGGCGCGGACGCAAAGGCCGCACTGGATGCAGGCGTCGAGATTGACCCGCATCGCGGGGTGGCTGGCGTCGGCCTGCCAGCGCTCCGCCGCCGGGAAGCGGCTCTCGGTGACGCCGGTCTTCTCCGCCCAGTGCCAGAATTTCGAATCCGGATCGTGCGAGGTCTCACGCGCCGGCTGGTCGGCGACCAGCAGCTCCATCACCATCTTCTGCGCGGCGACGGCGCGCTCGCTTGCGGTCTTCACCTTCATGCCGACCGCCGGCGTGCGCTTGCAGGAGGCCGCCAGCACGCGCTCGCCCTCGATCTCGACCATGCAGGCGCGGCAATTGCCGTCGGGCCGGTAATCGGGCGCCGGCGAATAGCACAGGTGCGGGATCTCGTTGCCTTGCCGCTTGGCCACCTGCCAGATGGTCTCGCCGGGATTGGCCTCAACCTGCTTGCCGTCGAGTTCGAATGTGATCCTGGTCATTCGGCAGCTTCCTTGAACTCGTCGGGGAAGTATTTGATCACCGAGGTCAGCGGATTGGAGGCGGCCTGGCCCAGGCCGCAGATCGACGCATCGCGCATCGCCTGGCTCAATTGATCCAGCAACTCCTTGTTCCAGACCGGCCGCTCCATCAACTGCGCCGCCTTCTGCGTGCCCGCGCGGCACGGCGTGCACTGGCCGCAACTCTCGTCCTCGAAGAAGCGCATCAGGTTCAAGGCCGCCAGGCGAACGCTGTCCTGCTGCGACAGGATCACGATCGCCGCCGAGCCGATGAAGCAGCCATATTTCTCCAGCGTGCCGAAATCGAGCGGGATGTCGTCCATCGCGGCCGGCAGAATGCCGCCCGAAGCGCCACCCGGCAGATAGGCGTGGAAGACGTGGCCGTCGGCCATGCCGCCGCAATGTTCGTCGATCAGTTCACGCACCGTGATGCCGGCCGGCGCGAGCTTCATGCCGGGATTCTTCACCCGGCCGGAGACCGAGAAGCTGCGCAGCCCATGCCGCTCGTGACGGCCGTGGCTCTTCCACCAGTCGGCGCCCTTCTCGACGATGTCGCGCACCCACCACAGCGTCTCGATGTTGTTGATCAGCGTCGGCAGGCCGAAAAGCCCGACCTGGAATGGGTATGGCGGCTTGTGTCGCGGCAGGCCGCGCTTGCCCTCGATGCTCTCCAGCAGTGAGGATTCCTCGCCGCAGATGTAGGCGCCGGCGCCGCGCCGCAGGTGCAGCTTCGGGCCGCCGGCGGGCAGCCGTGCGATTTCGCGTTCCAGAATCTCGCGCGCGGCCGGATATTCGTCGCGGATGTAGATGTAGACCTCCGCCGCGTCGACGACGTGAGCGCCGATCAGCATGCCCTCGAGGAAGCGATGCGGATCGGTCTCGAGATAGTAGCGATCCTTGAACGTGCCGGGCTCACCCTCGTCGCCGTTGACGGCCATCAGCCGCGGACCTGGCTCGCCGAGCACCGCGCGCCATTTGCGGCCGGTCGGAAAGCCGGCGCCCCCGAGCCCGCGCAGGCTCGCATCATCGAGCGACTTGAGCAGGTCTTCCCTGGCAAGCTCACCGCTGCGCAGGCGGTCGAGCAGCGTGTAGCCGCCGTCGGCGACATAGGCATCGTAGCCGCTATAGGCCGGCAGATGCATGTGTGTGTCGTCGGCCTTCGCCGCCGCCAGGACGTTGGCGACCGTAGCGTGGTCGACGAAATTGTGCCCGACCTCGGCTGTCGGCGCGGTGTCGCATCGTCCGACGCAGGGCGCGCGCACCACGCGGATACCGGGACCGGCCTTGTCCTGCAATTCCGCGAGCAACCGCTCCGCCCCCAGCATGGCGCAGGTCAGGGAATCGCAGACCCGGATCGTGAGCGGCGGGATGTCTGGCTCGCCCTCCTTCACCACATCGAAATGCGCGTAGAAGGTCGCGGTCTCGAACACCTCGGCGAACGACAGCCGCATCTCGTCGGCGAGTGCGGCGAGATGCGCGGCCGAGATCTGCCGGTACTTGTCCTGAACGAGGTGCAGATACTCGATCAGCAGGTCACGACGACGCGGCTGGTCGCCGAGCAGCGCCTCGACCTCATGCGCCGCGACCGGATCGACCTGGCGGCCCTTCGGCGTCGCCTTTGCCCGTTTCCTTCCCTGGCCCGGATGTTCGAATGGTCGGACCTTGTGGACGTCTTGGCTCATGGAAAACCCGCGAGAATGCGTCTGTTGTCCAGAGTCTAACCGTTGGCATGCCAGTGGCAAGCAGATTTGGAATGAGTCTAGAGTCTAAGGACGAGACGTCGCACGCCGCTGCGCACGCGTTGCCGTTTTCCTATCGATCCCGGTTCGCCATCGGGAGCGCTACAGCAGCGACGCATAGCCGAGGAACCCGACACGGTCGCCGGGCGCGACCTCGACGACGTCCTCTCCCAACTCGATCAGGCCGTCGGTCTCGACCAGCGACGACAACAGGCCCGCGCCTTCGCGAGGAAACTTGACCGCCTCCAGCGCACCATCATCCGCCTTGCGCAGCGAGGCGCGGACATATTCGCGGCGACCGGCCTTCTTCCGATAGCTGAAGGCGGCCCTGACGGGCATCGGCAACAGCAGCGACGCTTGTGCGCCGCACAGCGCCAAAATGGTCGGACGCACCACATGGACAAAGGTGACGAAGCTCGCCACCGGGTTGCCGGGCAAGCCGATGAAAGGGGTGCCGGCAATGACGCCCATCGCGACCGGCCGGCCCGGCTTGATCGCCATCCGCCACAGCACCAGCGATCCCGCGCGCTCGACGCTGGCCTTGACGTGATCTTCCTCCCCAGTCGAGACCCCTCCCGTCGTCAGGATCAGATCGTGGCGCTGCGCCGCCTGCCGCAAGGCGTCCGCCAGTGCCGTGGGCTCGTCGCGCAGAATGCCGAGATCGCCGACCTCGCATCCGAGCCTTCGCAACATCGCCATCAGCATGAAGCGATTCGAATCGAACAGCTGCGCGGCCGTGCGCGGTGAGCCCGGCGCCGCCAGCTCGTCGCCGGTCGAGAACACCGCGACCCGAAGCCGGCGGACTACGTCGAGCCGGGTCAGCCCGTACGCCGCGGCCAGCGCGATGTCCTGCGGACGCAGCCGCGCCCCGGCTTTCAACGCGACGTCACCGCTCCGAATGTCTTCACCGGCGGGCCGCACATTCGCACCTGGCTTGAGCCCGGCCGGCAGCACCACGCGCCCGGCCTCGTCGATGCGGACGTCCTCCTGCATGTACACGGTGTCGGTACCGGCCGGCATCGGCGCGCCGGTAAAGATCCGGACCGCATGACCGGGCTGGGCCACCTCCGCTTCCGCGCCCGCCGCGACACGGCCCTTCAGCGGGACGGCCAGTTCCCGGCCGGGCGGCAGCATGGCGTGCGGAACCGCATAGCCGTCGACGGCGGAGTTGGTGAATGGCGGCAGCGGCAGCGGCGCAGGGATATCGTGCGCAAGGACGCGACCATCGGCCTCGACCAACGGAACCGACTCGGTCTCACCGACCGCCTGGACGCGGGAAGCGATGATGCCAACGGCTTCGTCGACCGACAGCATCGGTCCGCCGAAGGCAAAGCAGTCGTCCGATAGCTGGGCCATCCCGCGATTTCGATCCTTCGTCCGTCAACCGAACCGACGGCGCTTCTCGTTGATATGGGTGGTCCCATCTCGATGAGAAACGCTGTAGTGAAACCCATGCCGTGCTTATATCTTCCTGGCATGGTTGTCATGCCGAAGAGGCGTCCCGCGTGCTCGAGAAAACCCCAGCCCCGCTGATCGTTCCCAATCCGGACGATCCTCGTTTGACCGAGCGCGTCGCGGGGATCGACCAGACCGGCGCCAAGATCGAAACCAGGGTGCCGGTCGAGCGGCCGCTGACGCTGTACCTCAATGCGCAGGAGATCGTCACGATGATGACGATCAACGACTATCCCGAGTATCTGGCGCTCGGCTATCTGCTCAACCAGAACATGCTCCGGTACGACGACGTCGTCACCGAGGTCGAATACCATGACGATCTCCAGGTCGTCGTGGTGAGGACCGAACACCATACCGACTTCGAAGCCAGGCTGAAGAAGCGCACGCAAACCTCCGGATGCGCGCAGGGCACCGCCTTCGGTGACCTGCTCGATGCGTTCGGCAGCGTCGCACTGCCGCAGGCGACGCTGCGGACCTCCTGGCTGTACCAGATGACCCACGCCATCAACACGATGCCGTCGCTCTACCTCGAGGCCGGCGCGATCCATGGCTGCGTGCTGTGCAAGGCGGGAGCCCCGGTCTGCTACACCGAGGATGTCGGCCGTCACAACGCCGTCGACAAGATCGCGGGCTGGATTTACCGGCACGGCGTCGATCCTTCCGACAAGATCCTCTACACGACCGGGCGGCTCACCTCGGAAATGGTGATCAAGACCGTTCGCATGGGAATTCCCATTCTGGTCTCCCGTTCGGGCTTCACCGCCTGGGGCGTCGAGCTGGCACGACAGGTCGGGCTGACCCTGGTCGGCCGCACCCGGGGCAAGCGCTTCCTCGCACTGTCAGGTGAGGATCGCATCGTCTACGATCAGGACCTCGACTATGTCGAGGAGGAATCCGCGCGGCACAAGCGCAAGGGCGAGAACGCCGATGACTGAGATACCCGGCGTGCTGCTCGCGGGCGGTCTGGCGCGGCGCATGGGCGGCGGCGACAAGCCGATGCGCATGATCGGCGGCCGCACCATCCTGGCGCGCGTCATCGCGCGTCTCGAACCGCAATGCGACGGGCTGATCCTCAACGCCAATGGAGATCCGGCCCGGTTCGAAGCCTTCGGCCTGCCTGTGATCGCCGACGGCGTCGCCGACTATCCGGGCCCCCTCGCCGGCATCCTGGCGGCGCTCGACTGGATGGCCGACAACAGGCCACAGGTGAAATGGATTGTCAGCGCGGCGGGAGATTGCCCGTTCCTGCCGCGCGATCTTGTCGCAAGGCTCGATCAGGCGCGCGCCGCGGAGAATGCCGAACTCGCGGTCGCCGCCTCCGGCGACTGGACCCACCCGGTGATCGGGCTCTGGAGCGTGCGCCTGCGCCATGAGTTGCGGCGCGCACTGGTCGACGAAGGCCTGCGCAAGATCGACCGCTGGACCGCGCGCTATCCGCTCGCCACCGTGACCTGGCCGACCACGCCGGTCGATCCGTTCTTCAACGCCAACACCGCCGAGGACATCGCGGAGGCCGAGCGGCTGGCGGTGCTTGACGACGGTTAGGCTGGGACGGCGCGACGATCACGGCTCGATACCAAGGCCGAGCTATTTCGGCTCCGCCAGGCGCCACCTGCCATTGCGACGGTCGATCGACGTCTGGGCATGCCGTTCAGGCGCTCCGAGCGAGGTCGCGTCCAACTTCACGCGGTTGTCGCCGTCCCAGCCGGCAAACTCGTAGAGCCACGGGCTGTCGTCCGGCGTGCGATAGTGCCACTCCCTGAGAGCCGGATCAGCCTTTGTCGGCACAACGTCCATTCCGTTGGGAGGTCCCGAAGGCCCCTCGCCTGAGGCGACGGACGCAAGCCATTGCCTGCTTGGCGAATAATGGGGAGGTGCGACGATCTTGGATTCTTCGCCGCTGTCCGCCCGCACCAGGCGCCAACTCAGACCTTCCCAGTAGTCGAGCTCCAGCAGCAGAATGTCGTGTTCGGGAAAATACCCCGTCAACTGGTATTTGACGCAGTCGCTTGGATCGGCGCTTTGACATATCGCGTCTTCGTTCAGGTATACCCGTGTCTTCCCGTCCCGGAACTTCAGCTCGAGGCTCGAACCGGCCCGGCGGGCGAGTTCGCCGACCTGTGCGAGACAAGCCTTTTCCGAGCGATCAAAGTCGCTGACGCCATTATCGCCAGTGCAGCGACCGTCACGCGATGGACGATCCTGCGGCGGATACGTCGAGTCGGCAACGGCTGCGCGGCCAATCAGCAGACACAAGGCCACGGTCAAAATTGCGAACGGATTAGGGAGAACTTTCACGGTTTACCCAATATTGGCAGCAAGCCAGCCCCACTGCTGAAGCCGAGTAGCGCGTGTGCATCACACGAAAGGTGCTTGTGGTCGATTGCGAGTATCAAAATGCCTGACCACGGTTCTGACGGTGGTTTCGAATTGGCTAACGCAAGAGCCAAGAATTCTGAACAGCCGGAACTTGATGCGCATGACGCACACCCTTCCCGAACGCCAGCGTTGGCGAACGAGCGCGTTAATCCTTCATCCCGGTGATCGAGGCGCTCACCGCGCGGGGATCGCGTTGGGGCCAGCGGCCGCTTTCGACCTGCGACAGGAATTCGCCGACGATGCGGCTGTATTCGTCGGGCTCCTCGATGTTGATGGCGTGGCCACAATTTGGCATCACGGCGAGCGCGGCCGACGGGATGCTCTGTTTCATCAGGATGCCCGGCAGCAGGCACGGCCAGTCCTCGTCGCCGGTGATGATCAGCGTCGGCACAGTGATCCGCTTCATCTCCTCGACCAGCGTGTAGAGCGACGGACGCTCCTTCTGCACCCCCTGCTGGGTGTTGGCCGATCCGACCGCCGAATGCTCGGCCAGCATCGTCTTGAACTCGGCGTGGCCACGCGGATCCTTGTTCTCATACTGCACGCGGGTCGGCCCATAGGCGTAACGTTCGGCGAAGGCCGGCATGCCCTCCTTGCGGATCATGTTGGCGATGACATCAGCCTCGGCGCGGAACGTTTCGCGCTTGTCGAGCTCGGCGCCATAGCCGCAGCCGCCGATGCACAGCGACAGCGCCCGCGTCGGGTGGCGGATACCGAAATGCAGGGTGGCGAAGCCGCCCATCGACAGGCCGACGATATGTGCTTTGGGCGCGCCGATGTGATCGAGCACCGCGAGGATGTCGTCGGCGGCGCGATTTTGCGAATAGGACGAAACCTGCTCCGGGACGTCGGACGGCGGAAAACCGCGCGCGTTGTAGGCGATGGTGCGGAAGCGCTTGCCGAAATACCGCATCTGCGGCTCGTAGCTGCGCAGGTCGCCGGCGAATTCGTGCACCAGGATCACCGGATGACCGGATCCGGTCTCCTCGAAATAGAGCCGTACGCCGTCGTCGGTTGTCGCATAGGGCATGGTGGCCTCCTGCCTTCTTGCTTTGGTGTTACGGGATGGTCGCTCCCACCGGCGGCTTGGCGCGGGGCAGATAGGTGCCGTGCGCCTTGCTGCCGACAAGCGTGCCGTCGTCGACGACCACCTTGCCGCGTACCATGGTCAGCACCGGCCAGCCGGTGACCTCGAGGCCTTCATAGGGCGTGTAGTCGGAGCCGTCATGGATCAGCTCGTGGCGGATCGTCAGCTTGCGCTTGGGATCCCACAGCGCGATGTCGGCATCCGAGCCGACCGCGATCGTGCCCTTGCGCGGATAGAGCCCGTAGATCTTGGCGTGATTGGTCGCGCTGAAGGCGACGAAGCTGTTGAGATCGATCCGGCCCTTCACCACGCCTTCGGAAAACAGGATCGGCAGCCGCGTCGCGACACCGGGGATTCCATTCGGCACCCAGCGGAAGCTGGTGCGGCCCTTCGGCGCGAGCTTGCCTTGCGGGTCGTCGTAGCGGAACGGACAATGGTCCGACGAGAACACCGAGAACACCTTCTGCTGCAAACCTTCCCAGCACGCCTGCTGGCTCGCGACATCGCGCGGCGGCGGCGAGCAGACGTATTTGGCGCCTTCCATGTTGAGCTGGTCGAGGTCCTTCTCGGTCAGCATGAGGTATTGCGGACAGGTCTCGCCCATCACCCGCAGACCACGCTGCTGCGCGCGCCGGATCTCCTCCATCGCCTCGCGGTTCGAGACATGCACGATCATGATCGGCACATCGACCAGTTCCGACAGCGAGATGGCGCGATGGGTCGCCTCGCGCTCGACCGGGATCGGCCGCGAGGTGGCGTGGAAGCGCGGCGCAGTGTTGCCGGCGCGCTCCAACCGATCGGTCAGGAAGCGGATCGCGTCGAAGTTTTCCGCATGCACCATCAGCATGGCGCCGGTCTCGCGCGCCACCGACATGGTCTCGAGCAGTTCGCGGTCCGAAAGCGCCAGCCCCTCATAGGTCATGAAGACCTTCAGCGAGGTGTAGCCGTCCTCGACCAGCGCCGGCAGCTCCTGGCCCAGCACGTGCTCGGTCGGATCGGTGACGATCAGGTGGAAGGCGACGTCGACATGGCATTCGCCGTCCGCCAGCGAATGATAGTGCTTCAGCGCCTCGCGCAGCGTCTGCCCCTTCTCTTGCAGGCAGAACGGCAGCACCGTGGTGTTGCCGCCGAACGCCGCCGAGCGGGTGCCGGAGGCGAAGCCGTCGGCCATCACGATGCCGTCGCCAGACGGCTGGGCGAAATGGACGTGACTGTCGATGCCGCCGGGCAGCACCAACCGGTCGGTCGCGTCGATGATCTCGGTCGCATCGCCGAGATCGTGGCCCAGCGCTGCGATCTTGCCGTCGCGAATGCCGACATCGCAGGCAAACGTATCGGCGGCGGTGACGACGGTGCCGCCGCGAATGATGGTGTCGAAGGACATCAACGGGTCCCCTCTTTCGGTGCGCGATGTTCGATGATGGCGGCGAGCGGTTCGGCCAGCCCGCGCGTCAGCTTGGGATCGGGACGACGGAAGGTGCCGGCGACCGCCTTGCGCGGCTTCAGCACGGCAAGCGTCTCGGCCTGGCGCACCGCAGCCGCGACCGGATCGACCACCGGCACCGCGATGCGGTCGCGAACCTTGGCGGCAAGCCCGGCGAGCGGCGCGCCGGACAGGATGACGACGTCGGCCTGGTCCTGCTCGACCGCCCGGTTGGCGAGCGCGACCAGCAGCTCCTCTTTCTCGGCCTGCACTTCCGAGATCGACTGGAAGCTGCCATCGAGCGTGCGGATGCCGGCGCAGCGCGAACTCAGTCCGTGCATGGCGACGCATTCCTCGTACCAGGGCGCCAGYGCGCCGGCGAAGGTCACGATGGCGAACCGCCGTCCGAGCATGCAGGCGGTCAGCATCGCGGCCTCGGCCAAGCCGACCACGGGAAAGGAGAACAGCTCGCGCGCGCCGAACAGGCCGGGATCGCCGAACGCGGCGATCACGGCCGCGTCGATCCCGGGGCCGGCCTCGGCCAGCATTTCCAGCGCGATCGCACCACCGATCTGGGCTTCGGCGCGGGTCGCGATATAAGGCACGCCGCGCATAGCGGTCATCGGCACCAATTCGGTCCCGGCCGAGGCCGCCTTGCTGCCGGCGGCATGGAGCAGATCGGTCACATCCCCCGTCGTGTTGGGATTGAGCAGCAGAATCTTCATTACGGAACTTTCCTCGTCTTGCGGCCGTGCGGCGCGGCGGTCAGGTGCGCGGCCGCGGCGTCATCCGCCTTGCTGTCCAGCGTCTCGGCGACGATCTCGCCGGTACGGCGGACGTGATGGGCCAGGATCTGCCCGGCGCGGGTCGCATCGCGCGCCTTCAGCGCGGCCAGGATATCCTGGTGCTCGCGCACCGATTCATCCCATCGCCCGAGCACCGACAGCGCGAAGAAGCGCGCGCGCTCGGCGCGTGCCAGCAGCGCCTCATGCGTCCCCTTCAGCACCGCATTGCGGGCGAAGCCGACGATCGCCGAATGGATCTGCTGGTTGACCTGGAAATAGTCGCGCAGCTCGCCGCGGCCGTGGTGCCACTCGATCTTGTCCTGCAACGCCTCGAGCCGCTCGAAATCGGCCGCTTCCATCCGCAACGCGGCAAGCTCGGCGGCGCAGCGCTCGATGCCGCTGACGACCTCGAACAATTCGTTCAGCTCGGCGCGACGGAACGGCGCCACCACGGCACTGTGGTTGAGCCGGAGCTCGACCAGGCCTTCGCTCGCCAATTGCTTCAGCGCCTCGCGCAGCGGGGTGCGCGAAATGCCGAGCGCGTCGGACAGGTCCGCCTCGCCCAGCGACTGGCCCGGCGCAAGCTCGCCGCGCACGATCATGGTGCGCAGCCGCGCCGCCGCCTGCTCGTGCAGGCCGACCCGCGGCACGCGCAGGCGGCGGCGCTGCAACGCCGTCATCGCCCGCTTCGGTTCCTTGCTGCGCCTGGTCGCCTTGGTCTTGGTCTTGGTCTTGGCTTTGGTCTTGGCTTCAGTCACCGCTCGCCTTCATCGTCATGATCGCTGATCGTGTCATCGATGTGGATCGCGGCCGCCGCGCGCAGATCGGGGTTCGAGAACAGGCTGCCCCAGCCGTGCACGCAGGACGGATCGCAGCCGGCCGCGGCGAGCGATGCCCACAGCGTCACCGCGATCGAATCCAGCACCGGCACGCCAAATCCGCGCTCCAGCCGTTCGGCCGCGCCGGCGCCGCGCATGTTGGTGCAGAGCACGACGGCGACATCGCAGCCCTCGCGCACCACCTCCTCGATCAGGCGGGCGATCTCGACCTCGCTGACCTCGGCAAAGGAAAAATTGTCCTGCAAAGCGAGATGCCGCTCGGCGGGGCAATGCAACCCTGCCGCATTCCAGTTGGCGATGATCCGCTCCTGCACGTCCCGGCGATACGGCGTCACCAACCCGATGCGCTGTGCCCCGATCCGGCGCAGCAGGTCGCGGTAGGCCAGCACGGTGGTGCAGGCCTTGATTCCGGTCGCAGCGGTGATCTGCTCGCAAAGGCTTTCGTCGCGATCGAAGCCGAGCCAGCCAGCCGAGGTGCCGTTCCAGGCGATGACATCGACCTTGGCATGGGCCAGCAGCTCCGCCGCGCGCAGGATCTCGCTGGCGTCGAACTGGCGCAGTGCCGAGTCCGACAGCGCGATCTCGGTCACCTTGAAGCGCGAGAAATGCGCCGTGACGTTGGCGACGCCTGACAGCATCGCGCAGGTGATCGGCTCGAGCGCGGTGTTCGATGACGGCGTCAGCATGCCGAGCCGGACGGGACGTGTCATTGGCTAACCTCATCGGCCGGCCGAACCCTTCGCGGGTTCGGCCGCTTTCGTTCTAAACCGGGAGCTTGCGGCTGTAGTCGATCAGGGTCGAGCAAATCAACAGCGCAACGCCGGCGGCGGCAAAATACATCAGCGCCAGGAAATATGAACCGGTGGCCTGCACGATGAAGCCGATGATCAGCGGCGTGGTGATGCCGGCGATGTTGCCGCCGAGATTCATGCAGCCGCCGAGGAAGCCGGACTTGCCGCGGCCGGCCAGCGCCGACGGGATCGCCCAGTACATCCCGCACCAGCGCAGGAAGAACAGCGTGGTCGACAGCAGCACCACGACCGCGACCGCGTTGGTGACGTAGGCGACCAGGAAGATCGAGACGGTTGCCATGATCGCCGCGATCGCGAACAGGGTGCGGAACACGGTGTTGGGCGCACCGCCCCTCGCCCGCCAGTTATCGCCGATCCAGCCGCCGACCAGCTCGCCGACGAAGCCGGCGAAGAAGATGATGAAGGAGGCGCCACCGAGCGCCTTGATGTCGAAGCCGTGCACCTTGAACAGATAGGTCGGCATCCAGGTCAACAGCCCATAGAAGGTGGTGTTGAAGAACATCCAGCCGAGGCACATGCACCACACCGAGCGGAAGCGAAAATAGGCCATCCAGCTCGCGCCCGAGGACGGCGGCGTCGCGGCGTCCTCGATCGCATGTGCCTCCTCGAGATAGCGCGCCTCGGCTTCGTTGACCGACGGATGTTCGCGCGGCGCGTTGCGGATGTAGTACCAGGCCCACAACCCGCATAGCATGGTGCCGACGCCCGCGATCACGAAGGCGACGCGCCAGGAGCTGAACGCCGCCATCAGCCAGGCGATCACGATCGAGCCGAGCGCGGCGCCGAGCGGCGCGCCGCCGTCGAGCAAGGTCGCGCCGCGGCCACGCTCGGTCTGCGTCATCCAGATCGCGTTGAGCTTGCCGCCAGCCGGATAGATCGGCGCTTCCGACGCGCCGAGCCCGAGCCGGGTCAACAGCAGCAACATCCAGCTGGTCGACAGCGCCGCCAACGCCTGGAAGAAGCCCCAGAACAGCGTCGCGGCGGCGATCACGATGCGTGGCTTGAAGCGGTCGGCCAGCATGCCGCCCGGCACCTGCATCAGCGCGTAGGTCCAGAAGAACGAACTCAGGATCAGGCCCTGCATCGCAGGATCGATGTCGAACTCCTTGGCGATCACCGGCATTGCGACCGACAGCGAGGCGCGATCGATGTAGTTGATCGAGATCAGGAACAGCATCAGCAGGAAGATCTTCCAGCGCACGCCGGATGGCTTCGCCGTATCTGCCATTGCGATGGTCGACGCCTGATCGCTCATTGCTCGCTCCTCTGCCGGCAGATTGTTTTTGCCCCTGGCGCGACCCTCGTCATTGAGGGTCATCGGCCTCTCCTGCCCCGCGCGAAGTCTGCTTCAACCGGATCGAGGTCACAAGCACATTTTGTATTCTGCATGCAACTTATATCAATACACTGATACAATTACATAATTTGTAGAACAAGCCTGATTTTCGATCAGCCGACGATGACGGATTGGGCGCGCATTCGCGCCGCGTTGGCTCGTCCGGGCCACCCACGGCTGCCGCAAAAAAGCAGGTCCGCGCTCCCGTAAGAGCGCGGACCTCTTGCAGGCCGCCAATACGGATTGCCGGTCAGCGGCGAATGAAGGCCGCGACCACCGCGCTCGCGGTCGCGCAGATCGCGACCACCAGGAACACCAGCGACGTTTGGTTATGCTTGTCCATGAAATGGCCGATCATCGGCTCGCCGAGACCTGCGAACAGATAGGCGAAGAAGTTCATCACCCCGGTCGCGGTCCCGGCCCGCTTGTGGCCAACCAGATCCGGGCACAGTGCCCAGAACGAGGATTGCGGGCCATAAGTGAAGAAGCCGCACAGGAACAGCACCGTCATCCCGAGATAGACGTCCGACGTCGGGATCGCATACATGCACAGCGAGGTGACCGCGGCGAGCACCATGTAGAGCACGATGGCGAGGTAACGCCGCGAGCCGAACACCTTGTCCGAGACCCAGCCATTGCTGAATGCGCCGACCGCCATGCCGACCGGCAGCGCAATGCTGATCCAGCGCGGATCGATCACCGAGGTGGTGCCGGCCTTGGCCCAGTTGCTGCCGAGGAAGTGCACGGGCACCCACACCAGCAGGCCGTAGCGCGCGGCGTTCTGGAAGCCGATCGAGACACCGGCGACCAGCAGGCGCCAGTTCGACAGCACCGCCTTGTAGCGCGCGAGCGAACCCTCATTGGCGTCGATAGCAGCTTCGCTGGCGGCGACGTCGTCGGCCTCGTCATGCGGCGAGGCAAAGCCCATGTCCTCCGGCTTCTCGCGCGCGATCAGGTAGAACGCGATGCCGCCGAGCAGCAGCAGCACGACCGGGATGCGGAAGATCCAGCGCCAGTCGAGCTGAAAATAGCCGACCACGACCAGCGAGGTGACGAAGGACAGCACCGAGGCGAGACCCGCCGCGAAAGTGTAGAGCCCGTAGACCGTGCCGCGCTCGTGCCGGCCCCACCAGTTCGACAGCAGCCGGCTGCCCGGCGCCCATCCCATCGACTGGAAATAGCCGTTGATGCCCCAGAACGCGGTCAGGCTGACGATGCCGGTCGAGAGGCTGGTCGCCCAGTTCATGATGAAGGAGAGGATCGCGCCCGCGCTCATCACGCGGCGGCCGCCGAACTTGTCGCCGAGATTGCCGTTGATGGCCTGGCCGACCGCATAGCACCACAACAGCGCCGCGCTGGCCCAGCCGAGCGCCTCCTTGGTGACGCCGAACTCGGCCTGGATGCCGGGAATCGCGAAACCGAAGGTTTGCCGCCCGGTGTAGAAGAACAGATAGCAGAACATCGCCGCGAACAGCATCCGCCACTGCGCGCGGCGGAACGATGTCGCAAGCTCCGGATTCTGGACTCCGACCGAGCCGACGCCCGACGGACTGAACGTGATCGACATTGCAGCCTCCCCTGGTGATTGTTTTGTTGTTCAGCTCGGCCGCCGCGCCGTTCTTGTGGTGCGCGTGCGGCCCTCGTTCGGATCGACGCGCGTCCCTATGCGGGCCAGGGCAGCGAGTAGGTCTTGACGTTGGTGAAGCTCTTGATCGCCTCCTGCACGCCTTCCTTGTAGCCAAGGCCGGAGTCCTTGATCCCGCCGAACGGCGACATCTCGATCCGGTAGCCTGGCACTTCCCAGACATTGACGGTGCCGACGTCGAGCTCGCTGACGAACCGCGTAATGTAGTCGAGCCGGTTGGTGCAGACGCCGGACGACAGGCCGAACGCGGTCGCGTTCGAAATCCGGATCACGCTCTCGATGTCGTTGGGCACCCGGATGATCGGGATCACCGGCCCGAAGGTCTCCTGCATCACCAATTCGCTGGTCCAGGGAATCCGATCGACCACCGTCGGCGGATACAGCGCGCCCTGGCGGTCGTTGCCATGCAGCAGCTCGGCGCCGTCGGTGACCGCTGCATTGACGCGGCGCTCGAATTCCTTCGCCGCGCCCTCATGGATCACCGTGCCGACGTCGACCGTCGGATCCATCGGATCGCCGCATTTCAGCATCCGCGCCTTCTTCAGAACGAGAGCCGAGAAGTCGTCGGCAACCGCCTCGACGCAGAGGATGCGTTTGACGGCGGTGCAGCGCTGGCCCGAATTCTTGGTCGCGCCGGTGACCGCAAGCTCCGCCGCCTTCTCGAGGTCGGCATCCTCCATCACGATCAGCGGATCGTTGCCGCCGAGCTCGAGCACCAGGCGCTTGTAGCCCGCCTTGGCCGCGATGTGCTTGCCGACCCGGACCGAGCCCGTGAAGGTCACGAGATCGGCGTCAGGATCGGTGATCATCGCATCCCCCATCGAATGCGGATTGCCGGTCACCACCGACAGCATCTCGGGCGGCAGCCCGGCTTCATAGAGCACGTCGGCGAGCGCGAGCGCGGTCAATGGCGTCAGCTCGGTCGGCTTCAGCACCACGCGGTTGTTGGTCGCGATCGCGGGAGCGATCTTGTGGCTCACCATGTTGAGCGGATGGTTGAACGGCGTGATCGCCGAGATCGCGCCAAGCAGCGGCGTCCGCGTCGTGAAGATCTTGCGCGCCTTGCCCTGCGGGCTGATGTCGCAGGAAAACGTCTCGCCATCGTCCTTGATCGCGAGCTGTCCGGCAAACGAATAGACGTCGTAGGCGCGGCCGGCCTCATAGAGCGAATCCTTCCAGCACAGCCCGGATTCCGCGGTGATCAGTCGCGCGAACTCCTCCTTGCGGCCGGCCAGGAGCTCGGCGGTGCGCAGCAGGATGCGTTGCCGCTCGTAACGCGTCAGCTTCGGCTTGAACGCGGCCGCCTTGGCAAATGCGCTGCGCACATGCTCCGGGCGCGCCGCCGGCACCGTGCCGACCACCTTGTTGGTGTAGGGATTGAAAACCTCGACATGCTCCTCGGTGTCGACGAGGGTGCCTGCGATCCGCATCTGCTCGTGGCGAACGGCCGGGGTCTGGATGTTCATGGCGTTGTCCTTGAGTCCGGAGGCGTCACTGGATGCGGTTGAGCGCGACGTCGAAGGCGTCGAAATTGCGCAGGGCGTGACCGGCCGGCAGCTCGATCTTGCGGTTGGCGATCAGCGGCACCCGCTGCTCGGTCAGCCCGCCATGCGAGCGCAGCGGTTCGGTGAGGCCGGACAGATCGTGCTTGGCTGCGCTGGTGCCGAGCACCTTGTGCTTGGTCGAGATCACGACGACGTCGCCGATCCGGTCCGGCGGCAGCTCGAACCGGGCGCAAGCATCCGTACGCGTCAGCGCCACCTCGATGCCCTTGATGTCGCGCAGCCGCATCAGCAGCGTGCCAACGTCGGCGCCTTCGGGCGTGTAGATGGTCGCGAACGAGCCGAGCGAGCCGTGATGGGCGACGTAGGGATCCGTGATCGGCAGGATCACGCGCGCGGCGCCCGCACCCGTCCAGTCGTCCATGACGTCCTGGAGATAGATCACGTCCGGTTTGCCGTCGGGCAGGAACTTGTCGTTCATGCCGTGGTCGGCGGTGATCACCAGCGTGCAGCCGAGCGCGTCGAGCTTGGCTAGATAGCCGTCGATCATCGCGTAGAAGTCGTTGGCGACCTTGGTGCCGAGCCCGACCTTGTGCTGGATGTAGTCGGTGGTCGACAGGTACATCAGATCAGGACGATGGCGCTCGACCAGCTTGACGCCGGCCGCGAACACGAAGCGCGACAGGTCGGCCGAGTAGACCTCGGGCAGCGGCAGGCCGACGAAGTCGAGCACGTTGTCGATGCCGTTGTTGGCCTTGGTGGCCTGGTCGGCTTTCTCCGACGAAAACGCGATGGCGCGGCCGCTCGCATGGTCGAGCCCGAAGGCGAGCAACGTGCGCAGCTTGTCCTTGGCGGTGACCGCGGCGACCTTGTAGCCGGCGTCATGAACGCCGGCGAGGATGGTCGGCGCGCGCAGGAATTTCGGGTCATTCATCATGACCTCGGCATTGCTCGCCGTGTCATAGAAGTAATTGCCGGCGATACCGTGCACCGCGGGCGGCCGTCCGGTGATGATCGAAAGGTTGTTCGGATTGGTGAAGCTCGGGATCACGCTGGTGGCATGAACATGCGCGCCCTCCGTCATGAAGCGGGCGAAGGTCGGCGCCACGCCGGCCTCGATCGCCTGCTCGATATAGCCCGGCTCCGAACCGTCCAGGCAGATCACGACGGTCGGCCGCGTCGGCGCGCCATAGCCGCGACCGTTGACGGTGATGGTCTTGCGATTGTCTTGCATGATGTCTCTCCTTGGCGCTACGCCGTCGTCACGCGCTGACCGCGCTCGGCATGCGTTGTGTCTGCGATGCCTCGATCAGCCGCTCCTTCGAGCCAAGGAAGTTGCGGCCGCGCTCGCCCTCGAGCGAGTCCGCGATCAGCGCGTGCCATTCCGCACGTTCGATCCTGTAGGCGGCCGGATTGCAGGAGATGCCGAGCCGCGCCATGAAGTCCTCGAGATCGTCGGCCGCCCGCGTGAGGTCAGCACCGAAGATCTGCCGCAGGCTGTCCTCGCAGAGCCCGCCCGCCCCCTTCACGCTCCGCAGCACCATCGGCAGCGAGAACGAGCAGGCGATGCCGTGCTGCACGCCGTGCCGCAGCGTGATCGGATAGGACAGCGAATGCGCGATCGCGGTCTTGGTGTTGGAGAACGCCAGGCCCGCGCACAGCGCCGCTTGCGCCATGCGGCTGCGCAGCTCGAGATTGCCGAGATCATTGGCGAGCTTCGGCAGCACGTCGAGAACACCACGCGCCGCCGCCACCGCGTGATTGGCCGACACCGGATTGTTGTTGACGTTCCAGATGCTCTCCAGCGCATGCGACAGCGCGTCGAGGCCGGTGCTGATGGTGAGCAGCTGCGGCTTGCCGAGCATCAGCCGGGGATCGATCACTGCATGGGTCGGATAGAGCGATGCGCGTGCCAGCGAATATTTCTTGCCGTTGGCCTCGTCCCACACCGTGCCCCAGCAGGTCACCTCGCTGCCGGTGCCGGCGGTGGTCGGCACCGCGATGATCGGGATCGCCGCGAGGCGCTCGGCGCCCTGCTGCGTCTCGAGATAGGTTTTGACTGTCGCGAAGTCACCGCCCGCCGCCGCGAACACCTTTGCGGAATCGATCACCGAGCCGCCGCCGAGCGCGACGATCACCTCGGGCTGACTGGCAAGCCCGGCAAAGCGCGCGGACTGCTCGGTGAGCAGGCGGTAGTCCGGATTGGGGGCGACGTCGCGGATCGTCAGGACGGACGGGCCTGCCGCGGCGCGCAACCGCCGCTCCAATTCGTCGAAGAACGGCTCGCCATAGGTCACGAGCGCGTAGGCGCGCTTGCCGATCAACGCCGGCAGCTTGTCGAAGCTGTCGGCTCCGAATTCGATCCTTACCGGGTTGCAATAGCTCCAGACCATCCACGCGTCCTCCGTTTGGCGCGAAAGTACGGCACTGCCTGCCATTGACAAATTCATTCTTCGGATGTGTTCTATTGATTATGTCAATAGCGTTCAGCCAGCTCCGCGCCTTCCACGCGGTCGCCGCCCATGGCGGCTTCACCGCGGCGTCGCGTGTGCTCCATGTCGGCCAGCCGACGCTGACCATCCAGGTCAAGGAGCTGGAGGAGACCTACGGCGTCGAACTCCTGATCCGGAAACCGCGCCACACTGAATTGACCGAAGCCGGCGCCGCACTGTTCGAGATCACCCGCGGCATCATGACGTTCTGCGACGAGGCGCATGAGTTGTTGGCCGCGCATGGCAAGGCGACCAAGGGGCATCTCCGGGTCGCGACCGTCGGCCCATTTCACGCCACCGAGATCATTGCCGCCTTCAAGCGCGATCATCCGGAGGTGCAGATCTCGACCCTGCTCGGCAATTCCGAGCGCACCCTGCGTCACATCGTCGACTTCGAGGCCGATGTCGCGATCCTCGCGGAGGTCCCGGAGGATCCGCGCGTCACCATGATCCCTTACCGCACGCACCGCGTGATCGTGTTCGTCAACCGCGATCATCCCTGGTTCAAGCGGAAGTCGGTCAGGCTGCGCGAACTCGCCGACCAGCCGATCGTGCTGCGCGAGCGTGGCTCGACCACGCGGCGCGCGTTCGAGGCGACGATGCAGGCCGAAGGCATCCGGATCGAGCCGGTGTTCGAGATCGAGAGCCGCGAGGGCGTCTGGAAGGCGGTCGAGCGCGGGCTCGGCATCAGCGTGGTTGCCGATTTCGAATTCGTTCCGCATCCCAATCTGCGCACGCTCGAAATCAGCGACCGCACCATCACGACCCAATACAGCATCGCCCACCACAGCGGGCGCGGGCACTCCCCGATCATCAAGGCGTTCATCGATACGGTGCGGCGCATGACGGAAAGCGATCGCAGTGGCTGAACCGGCCGGGAGGTTCCCATCCCGTGCGCGAAATCACCGATCAAAAGATGAAAAGCCTGGCCGTGACCCAACGCAGCGAACCACCCGGACAGCGTTGATGTCCAAACACGCCGATCGTTTCGAGCAATCACGCGGCCGCCGATCGCCAAATTCCCCCAGCGCGTGCGGACGGTGTTTCGCCACAACCGATGTAAACTTCTTGCGAATCCGGCATGGGAAAGCCGCAAGTCGGATATAGATTGGCATGATGAACGGCTGTATAGGTTCACGATCCAGCTTACAGCCACCGTTGGCCCTGCCCCATGCTGACCGCATTCCTCCTCGCTCTTGGCATGGTTGCTCTGCTCGGTGTCAGCGCGCGCATGGCGTATCGGGTTGGTTTTCGCGAAGGCCACGAACAGGGCTTGACGGACTCCTATCGGCTATTCGGGATCAGGGGAGCTGGTCTGGAAGGAAAGCCTCACAACAAGGAGCCTGAGAAAATTGGCGCATAAGACATCAGCAAGCACCCGCATCGTAATCGGATCGACGCTGTTTGCGCTCGCGTCAACTGCGCTGCTTTACCTGGTTCCTCCAAGCCCGATCGACAAACATCTCCTCCGGGGCATGATGCGGCTCTACCAAGGCCATGCGTATCTGATGCCCGTCAAATATTTTGACGGCCCGCTTGATGCCGCCAAGTTGTATGAGGACGACCGACTGCTCGGCCCGGCGAACACGCCCCAGCAGGACATCATCGACAAGGGCGCGGGCCGCTTCTGGCTCTACCGGGACAGCTGGAATTATTTCGGCCCGGCCCTGATGTTCTCCACCAGCGACAATACCGACCCGAACACCAACGGCAGGAAGTATCACCTCAGGTGATCGGCAAAACAATCCGGCAAGCAACACAGGGCTGAATCGCAGGCCAGGTGGAGCGCACGCTGGTCGTGTCGGCTCACGCCGCCGTCGGCTCGCTCGACAGCGCGGCGAACACCGTTTCCGGCGAATGGGCGATCACGGCGAGCAGCGCGCGGGCAGGTCCCCGCGGTGCGCGCTTGCCCTGCTCCCAGTTGCGGATGGTTTCCACGGGCACGCCGAGCTTGGCAGCGAATTCGAGCTGGGTGAGCTGGGCGCGGCGGCGCAGATCCCGCACGGCAGGTTGCGTGGCGCCGGCCGCCGTCGCCGCCTCGGCCGGATGCGCGGGCACGAGCGGGACTTCCTGCCCGTCCCGCAATTCAACGATCCGTCCGTCCGCCTTGAGCCGCAATCGCTGCATGATGGCCCCCTTCGAGATGGCGCATCTTCCACCAACCCCGTTAAGCCGCGATTAACGATAAGCCGGTCGTCAAGGCTCCCGCTATTTCAGCCCGAACCACAGCGTGGCGATGCCGAGGAACGAGAAGAAGCCGACCACGTCGGTGACCGTCGTGACAAACATGCCGGAGGCGACCGCGGGGTCGGCACGCACCCGTTCCAGCACCATCGGAATCAGGATGCCGCCGAGTGCGCCGGCGACCAGGTTGCAGATGATCGCAAGCCCGATCACGAGGCCAAGCCCCGGAATCTTGAACCAGGCCACCGCGGCAATTCCGGTGATGACGGCAAAGGCGATGCCGTTGACGAGCCCGACCATGGTCTCGCGCAACACCACGCGCATCGCGTTGTAGGAGCCGAGCTCGCGGGTGGCGAGCGCGCGCACCGCGACCGTCATGGTTTGGGTCGCGGCATTGCCGCCCTGGCTCGCCACGATCGGCGCCAGCACCGCGAGCGCCACCATCTTCTCGAGCTGGCCCTCGAACAGGCCGAGCACCGACGAGGCGAGGAATGCGGTGGCGAGATTGACCAGGAGCCAGTTGAAGCGACCGCGGGCGATGGTCCAGACCGTGTCGGACAGCTCTTCCGGATGGGTGACGCCGCCGAGCGCCTTGAGGTCCTCGTCGGCCTCCTCCTCGATCACGTCGACGACGTCGTCGATGGTGATGACGCCGACCAGCCGGTCGGTGGTATCGACCACTGGCGCTGCGACCAGATTGTACTTGCCGAACATCCGCGCGACCGCTTCCTGGTCCTCCAGCGCGGAGACCCGGCGACGGTCCTCGTCGATCAGCTCCGCGACCGGAACCGGACGGCGCGTGCGCAGCAGGACGTCGAGCGGCACCGCGCCGAGCAGGTGCCTGTCGGCGTCGACCACATAGATCTCATAGAAGCGGTCCGGCAGATCGGGCGTATCGCGCATGTAGTCGATCGCCTGCCCGACCGTCCGATCCGGCGGCACCGCGATGAACTCGGTCTGCATCCGCCGGCCAGCGGAATTCTCCGGATACAGCAGGCTGCGCTCGATGTCCTCGCGCTCGGCCGCCGGCAGCTTCTCCAGGATCTCTTCCTGGTCTTCCTCGTCGAGGCTCTCCAGCAGCTCGACGGCGTCGTCGGATTCGAGCTCGCGGACACCCTCCGCAACCGTCTCCGGCTCGAGCTCCTCGAGGATTTCCTCGCGGACCGTCTCGTCGACCTCGTTGAGCGCCGAGAAGTCGAAATCGGTGCCGGTGATCTCCACCAGGGTGACGCGGTCGTCCGGCTCCAGCGCCGCGATCAGGTCGCCGAGATCGGCCTCGTGCAGCTCCGCGACCACCTCGCACAGCAGCGGCCGGTCAGCGGCGTGGATGGCCCGGGTGATGCCAGCGACGAATTCGGGGCGAAGCTGGCCCTCCTCGTCCCGCATCGGCATCTGCGCCAGCGGGTCGGCCTCGGCGGGTTCGGCAACGTCGAAATTCTCGGCCATGCCGTGTTTCGCCGGTTTGACAGGAGGGGAAAAACTGGTTGGATGAGTGCGGAACGGATTACCTAATCGGCGGGGGCCAGTGCAATGAGAAATATGTCGAGCGCACCACGACCGATCCTGAACGTTGTCGCGATCCTGATCGCACTCGCGCMCGCCGCGCTGGTCGCCCCGGCCCACGCCGCCGAATGCCCGCGCAAGGACGCGCTYGGYACCTCGCGTGTGCTCGAGGTCGATCCTGCGACCTATCCGCGCGTCGGGCTGAAGAGCTTTCCGCAGACCCTGCCGCTCAGGGATGGCGAGGTGGTGCTGACCTTCGACGACGGGCCGACGCCGGGGGTCACCGACAAGGTGCTGACCGCGCTCGGGACCGAATGCGTGCTGGCCACCTTCTTCATGGTTGGCCGCAATGCCGCCGATCACCCCGACATGGTCCGCAAGATCGCGCGCCTCGGGCACAGCATCGGCTATCACAGCTGGGACCATCCGCATCTCAACAAGATGCCGACGGATCAGGCCGAGGCGAACATCAACCAGGGGATCGAAGCAGTCGGCAAGGCCCTGCACGGTACCGTGAGCTCGGTTCCGAGCACGCCGTTCTTCCGGTTCCCGTATTTCGAATCGACCCCCGCTTTGCTGGACCGCATGGAAAAGCGCGGTATCGCGGTGTTCGGGGCCGACTTCTGGGCCAGCGACTGGAACAAGATGACCCCTGAGGAGGAACTCAAGCTGCTCACCGGGCGGCTCGAAGCCCACCGCAAGGGAATTATCCTGCTACACGACCCGCAAATGCGAACCGCCGAAATGCTGCCCGCCTTTTTGAGGTATCTGCAGGAGCATAATTTTCACGTCGTCCACATYGTGCCGGCGGCGATGAAAACCGTGTCGGATCGGACACATTGAACCCAGGCCCAAGGCTGGATTACAGACTGTTAAGGCKGCGTTCATGGCGCGGCACCTAAGGATTCGTCAGTGCGTTTGGAATGCGGCCGAGATTCGATGATTGCAAACGTCCTGGTGATGATCCGGAAGCGGTCGCGGACCGTGATCGGCGCGGCGCTGCTGGGCTCGTGCTTGCTGACGCAGCAGGCGGGCGCTGCGGAGTGCCAGGGTAACCCGAACGCGCTCGGCACCTCGCGGACCCTCGTCGTCGACCCCAGGGAGCATCCGCGGATCGGCACCATGCAGTATCCGGAGACCTTGCCGCTCGCCGATCACGAGGTGGTGCTGACCTTCGATGACGGACCGCTGCCGAAATACAGCAACCAGATTTTGGCCATCCTCGCCAGCCAATGCGTCAAGGCGACCTTCTTCACCATCGGCGCGCAGGCCAGGGCCAATCCGGAGGGCGTGCGCAAGCTGATCGCGGCAGGCCATACCGTCGGCACCCACAGCCAGAATCATCCGCTGACGATGAACAAGATGCCGCTCGAGAAGGTGCAAAAGGAAGTCGACGACGGCATCGCCTCGACGCTCGCAGCGCTCAACGGCGACAAGAGCAAGCTGGCGCCGTTCTTCCGGATCCCCGGCCTGATGCGCGCCGAGATTCCCGAGGCCTATCTGGCGTCGCAGGGCATCCAGGTCTGGAGCGCTGACTTCCCGGCCGACGACTGGCGCCACATCTCGCCGCAGCGGGTCTACGATCTCGCGATCCAGCGCATCGAGGCCAAGCACAAGGGCATCCTGCTGCTGCACGACATCCAGCCGCGCACCGTCGCGGCGCTGCCGCGCATCCTCGCCACGCTGAAAGAGCGCGGCTATCGCATCGTCCATGTGGTGCCGGCCACGGCCGACCGGCCGGCAACGCCGACCCAGCCGCAGCAATGGTTCATGCGTCCGCCGACCGAGACCGTGGCGATCTCGCGCTGGCCGAGGATTCCGAACTTCATCTTCACCGCTACTCGCACGCTGCCTGCGCCTGTGTTTGCAGACATGGACTGGCGTGACGCCGACATCCTCGATCACGCGCAGCACGCCCGGATCGGCATGCCGGTCCGCACGGCATGGCCACAGCCGCAGCCGACGCAGTTCGCGGCGGCCTCGACATTGCCTGTTCCGGCGGCCGACGTGTTTCGCGTTCCCGAGGCGCTGGACGTAACATTGCTCGCGTCCCGATCGGCGGCAAGCCGTCGTCTCGCTCAACACGCGGTTGGTCCAGCCGCCGGTGCACCGCGCGCGCAGGCGATCTCGGCACGCCAGGCCAGGCGTCCGAAGCAGGCCGCGCATCAGATCCCCGCTCCGCATGGCAGAGGCCACGGCATGCCGCAGCATGTCGGACTGCCGGCCGCGAGCAACGCGGCAGTACACGTCACCAAGCGCACGCCGCGCGCCGAAGCCTCGGCCGCCAGCAAGCGCGTACCTGATTAGTGCGATCTAGCTGGCCACGATCTTGGCGACACAGAGCAGGATCACCAGCGCCAGAAAGAAGATGTCGATATAGGATTTGATCTCGCCGGCATGCCTGAGTTCGGTGACACCGGCGACGATCTGCTTGCGCGAGGCCGCCGCATTGGGGCCCTCGCCGGCCGCTGCGGCCAACCGCCGCGTCTCGCCTTCCAGCCGCTCGATCCGCTGGAAGAAATAGAACGAGCGCAGGCCGGAGAACGCATGCATCGCCGCATAGACCAGGATCAGGATCGCGACCGTCGCGCGCTGCTCGTACTTCTCCAGCAGGTTCAGCGTGAAATAGACCAGCCCCAGGAACACGAAATTGGAGAGGGCGCGATAGGCGTAGCTGGCAAGGATCATCGGATACTCCGGGTGGGGCAGGCTCGCGGCGGCGCGATCGGGAGACGCAGCGACCTCCGGTCAGCAGCGCCATACCAGCAAGGCCGTGCAACAGCTACCCTACCCGGCTGGTGTTACAGAACCGCATCGGTCGGAACCTCGACGTCACACGCGAAGTCCGTCTGCACCAGGCGCCCATTGACGCAGCGCGCTCCGCTTGCGATGTAGTCCGCCCCGGACATCCCAGGGTGGTCAATGCAAGTCGTACGTTCCGTTCGCCTCTGGATGAAGGAAGGCGGTTCCGACAAGCTCTACGAAATCGATCTGGTCGATCTGGAACGTGCCGATAACGACGCACGCTATCTCGTCAATTTTAGATATGGCCGCCGCGGCACATCCCTGAGGGACGGAACCAAGACGACATCGCCGGTTACGCGCGCGAACGCCGAAAAGCTGTTCGACAGCGTCGTGGTATCCAAGATCAACGGTGGCTACCGCCGCATCGAGGGCGATGCACCGCCGTTGATCGCTCGCGATGCTGCTGCCGATGCCAACGGACGCGATGCGGAACTTCTCAGAAAGCTCGCGATCTGTGCGCGAAACGCGTGGCCGGAAAAGGAGCGCGACCGCCTGCTGTGGCGCCTCGGCGTAGTCCGGCTGGCGTCGGCCTATCCTCAACTCGCGGCCCTCGCCGAGAAGTTTGGCGCGGCGCATGCGAGTTACAGCCTGGTGTATGCGCTGGCACGCTGCGGCGGCGCGGACGCCTTCGACGTGTTGCGCCGCTGCGCCGACGTCAATGCCAGTCCGGTGACGCGCGATTACGCGGCCTATGCCCTCGCAAGCGAATTGATGGGCACGCGGCGATCGTCACCGCGACTGTCGCTGCCGCGAGCGTCAGATACCGCGGCGATGCGCGACATTGAGATGGCGCTCGTGAACGGCAATGGCGCCGGCTTGACGCAAGCGCTGCTGGCGGCGAACGGCGCGCATCCAGGTTTTGCCAATCAGTTCCTGATCGCCCTCGCCCATCAAGCACTCGCAGACTCCGCCGCGCGCAAGACGCTGCTCGCGGCCGTGCACGCGATGAGCCCGCGGCCGCCTTTCGTGCAGGTGCTGCGGCGCCTGTTCAAATATGCCGATCTCACCGACGACGGTCCGCTGTTCGCCGCGACGGCACGGCAATTCGAGTTGGCGACGCCGATGTATTATCGCGGCCGGATCTATAACGACCGCGTCTGGATACCGGGTTCCCGCCAGGCGCTGAAGCTCAGCGAGGAACAGCAGAGCGCAGCTCCGCGCATCGCGCTGTCCGACCAGACGCTGCTCTATTTCAAGCGGCGCACCTGGCGCATGCTGCGCAAGCGCGCCGAGCTCGGACAGGACGCCTTCACGGCGATGGCGAGCGACCTCCTCCTCGCCTTCACCGACGCCGATGGCACCAAGCCGGCGACGTGGACCGAGCATGTCCGGATCGACGGCAGCTTTCGTCCCATCCCCCATTCCACCGAAGCGCTCAGCCGCGTCTGGAGCGTCAGCCATCTGCTGCATGCCACGGCTGCAACCACGCGCTTCTATGACAAAGCGCTCACGCATCGCCATGTCGGCGCGCGTGCGCCAGCGCAGCGCGAGGAAGCGTTCCCCGCGCTATGGGATGCCCAGCCGCAGCGGCTGCTGCGCGTCGCGGCGCTGGCGCGCAATCATGCGGCGGCGCGGTTCGCGGCCGAAGCACTGCGTGAGGGTCCAGCACGCCCCGATGCGATGGATATCGCCGCGATCGGCGGCCTGCTGGCCTCGCCCTATCCGGAAGTCACTACGCTCGCGACCGCGATCGCGCGGCGTCTGATCGATGCCGGCAGGGCCGATGCGGCGTTGATCGCCGCACTGCTCGAGACGACGGCATCTGAGATGCGCGATCTGGCGATCCGCGCCATCGACGATCGCGCCGACTGGCCGTGGGCCAACCCCGCGCTTGCTCGCGCCGCGCTGACGAGCCCGTACGACGACGTGCAAGGCCGCGCTCGCCACTGGCTGCGCGATCGCGCGCCAGCACGAGAGCAGCGCGCCAGCGCAACGCAGGCGTTCGCGGCCTGGCTCGCGCAGTTACCGGCAGAACTTGACGCCCTGCAGCGCGCCGGCCTCGCCGCGGCTCTCGCGCTGCTGCCTCAGCTATGGCCAGATCGCGACTGCCCCCTCGAGCCCGAGGTGATCGAAGGCCTGACCGGCCACGCCAGCCCCGACGTGCAGGCGGCCAGCATCCAGCTCATCGCCGTGACGCCGACGCAGCCCGGCGACCTGCCGGAAGCATTCTGGCAGGCCATCTTGCAGGCCGATGCGCCGGAGATCCGCATCGCCTCGATGCGCCTGCTGGCGCGGCTCGACGACGCAGCGCTTGCGCAGCATCGCGATGGCATCACCCTGGCGGCCACCGGCGCCCATGCCGGGCTGCGCGCGGCCGCCCGTCCGCTTGTCGCGCGTCTTGCGGCGACCGATGAAGCTTTTGCCATCCGGCTGCGCGACGCATTGATGGCCGGCTTCTTCCGCGCCGAGCCGGTCGAAGGCCATGCCGCCGACATGGTGACGCTGTTCGTCGAAGCCTTGCCGCAGGCCGCGGCCGGCATCGACGATGGTACGCTCTGGCGCCTGTTGCAGGCACGTGCCGGCGGCGCCCGCATGCTGGGCGCGACACTGTTGGAGAGCCGCGCCCCGTCGCACTTCTCGATCCGGCAGCTTGCGCGCCTCGGCAACCATCCGTTCGCCGCCGTGCGCCGCTTCGCGCTTCATGCCTTTGAAGCTGACGAGGCCCGCTTCCGCGCCGACCCGCAGAACGCCGTGCTGCTGGTCGAGAGCGAGTGGGACGACGTACGAACGACCGCGGTGAACCGCCTCACCGCCTGGCCCGGCGACGCGCTGCCCGCGGCCGCGTTGGCCGTCATGGCGGACTCGACCGTACCGGCGGTGCAGGACGGCGCCCGCCTGCTGCTGCGGCGCAGCCTCGCCGACGGCGATATCGCCGAGGTGCTGGGGCGCGTGCTGGAGCACCCTTCCGGCAGCTTCCATCTCTTTGTCACCGAATTGATCACCGGCCAGTCGCTGGCGGATGCGACGATCTTCGCCAAGTTCCTCACCCAGGCCCGCATCATCCTGATGCAGATCAACCGCGGGCGTATCGCCAAGGACCGGATCTTCACGGCACTGCGCAACGAGGCGCTGGCGCACCGCGATCGCGCGGCCGCGATCGCACAGCTCCTGCACGACTTCACGCTCAGCGTGACCCTGCGTGACAAGGCGCCCGCGTTGATCATCCTGCGCGACGTCGCGCATGCCTGGCCGGATCTCGCGCTGCCCATCACCGTGGCCCGCGCCGGTCGCACGGCGCCGGGCGGCGGCTCGCAAACCAGCGGAACCGCCGCATGAATTTCGCATATCGATTTCTCGGCAGCACCAGCGCCTCGTCCGACGCCGCCTCATCGTCGTTCGCCTTCGCGCCGGACACGCTGCGTCAGCCGACGTTCTTCACCGGCAAGGTCGCGCGTCACCTCGCATTCCGCGAGGCGATCTCCGCGCTGCATCATGTCGTCGTCTCGGACCTGCGCTTCAAGCCGCGCGACCGCACCGCCTATTTCGAGTGGCTGAAGCAGAACGAGGCCAACTTCCTCGCCGAGGCGACAACGCAGTCCGCGGCGATCAGGCCGCGCATCGCGGAATTGCAGGACCGCATCCGCGGCTTCGACCGCGAGCGCGATCGGCTGATGAAGCCGTTCTGGGCGGCGCGGCAATCCTATTTCAACTACCTCTACAAGCAGAACCGCGACGCCTGGATCGTGCTCGATCCGGTCATAACAGTGCACCCGGACGAGATCTTCTTCGAGTGCTTCAGCCTCGACGAATCGAGCTACGGGCGGCTGTCGTGCGACCACGACGTGTTCGAGAACCTCGGCGAGATGGCTTTCGGCACCACCAATATCGACTATAGCCACGCGCTCTACGACGAATTCCAGAAAATCCGCTCCTATCGCGACACCACGCTCACCATCGACCCCACCGGGTTCGAGGTGCAGACCGGCGACGAGCTCGACTTCCGCGAGGAGAAGATCGACCTGCCGGATAGCTGGGTGCGCGGCTTCCTGCAGGTGTCGAGCGCCATGACCCTGCCGGCGCATGTATTCGACCTGCATCCCGTGGACATGGCCAACATCCTCACCCGCCTCGCGCAGAAGAAGGAGAAGGCCGGCCCGCGTTCGCTGCGGTTCGTGCTGAAGCCGGACGCGCCGGTGGAAGTGGTGATCGAGCCATGGGGCGAGCGACTCACGTTCCGTCGCTCGATCTATCGCGGCAGTTCAGCCGCCGAGATCCGCATCTGGGGCCGGCGGCGGCTGGCGATCCTCGGGCGGGCGCTGCCCCTGGCGCGCTCGGTGCGGGTGCACCTGACCGGGAGTGGCCTGCCGTCGTTCTTCGTCGTCGACTTCGGCGGCCTGCGCTTCACGCTCGGCCTGTCGGGCTGGACCGCGAATGACTGGTCGTCCGCCGGACAATTCGATTTGCTCGCGCCGCGCCACAAGGTCGACAACGACACCGCGCAACGTGTTTTCGCGGCGCTCGGCAAGTCCCACGCGGCGAGCGCCGCCGAGCTGGCACGACAGACCGGCGTCGACCAGACGCTCGTGCACGCGGCGCTGACGGCCTACACCCAGGCCGGGCGCGCCATGTTCGATCTCGACAAGTCGCTGTACCGTCTGCGCGAGCTGACGCGCGAGCCGTTGTCGCCGGCCCAGTTGCGCTTCTCGAGCGCGCAGGAGGAGAAGGCCGATCGCCTGATCGACGCCAACCTGGTGACGATCGGCAGCATCGATCGCAACCAGGGCGCTCGCGCCATCAGCGGCAGCGTGCTCGACAATGCCCGCACCGAGCAGGTGAACCTCGTCATCGACGAGGACGACCGTCTCATCGAGGCGCGATGCAGCTGTCACTTCTACGGCCACAACAAGATGATGCGCGGTCCTTGCGAGCACATGCTCGCGCTGCGCCGGATCTTCCATTCGCAAGTCGAGGGCGTCGCCCAGGACGGACCCGCCATCGCATGAGTGACATGAAAGCTTCGAGCGCCAGAGCCGGCTTGAATCTCCGGCGACAATTCGCGTATCACTGCATTCGGAAGGGCGCAGGCCGGTCAGGACCTTGCAACCCGGGCGGCGTATCGCCGTCCTTGCACCATGACCACGCATGCGTCACTGGCCCGATCTTCACTGGGCCGGGGCAGTCCACCCGTACGCAATCGCAGAATGGGTTCTTTGAACCCAATTGCGTACGGGTGGACGCCCCGGCGTCGAGTGGATCGATCCAGTTCTTAGAAGAGACGAAGGCAATCCGGCCTGCGCCCTTTCCGATCCCCCTCCGCGACTCCGCCACACTCCTGACCGGAGGGCCGGCCGCGTGAACGAGACCGTTGCTCCGGGCACGCTGACGCGTCAGGAACTCTACGACCGCATCCGCCAGTCGTCGAAGGACGAGGTCATCCTCGAAGAGATGATCCGGCTCGGTTTCTGGCCCGACGGCGAAGACGCACCGGCGCCCGCCGCGGAGGTGATCCGCGCCCGCGCCGATGCGATGCGCGAGCTTACCGAGTTGCAGCGCCAGAACGCCACGCTCGGTGATCCCGCGCGGGCGCTGAAGGAAATGCACAAGCGCCGCAAGGCCGAGGCGATGGCGCGGCGGCAGGAGACCAAGCGTCGCAACGCCGAGGCACGACAAAGCCGGGCCTTTGCCTGGTACGATCGGCGCAAGCGCGATGTGCTCTATCTCGGCGAGGACGTCTCGCACGGCCTTCATACCCACACCACCGCCACGCCCCTGCGCGATGGCCTGCCCCCGCTCACCGATGCCAAGGCGCTGGCCGACGCGATGGGCGTGCCGCTGGGTGAGCTGCGCTTCCTCGCCTTCAACAGGAAAGTGGCCTCGGTCAATCACTACCAGCGCTTCACGATCCCCAAGAAGAGCGGCGGCGAGCGGTTGATCTCGGCGCCGATGCCGCGCCTCAAGCGCGCGCAGTACTGGGTGCTCGACAACATTCTCGCGCGGGTGCCGCTGCATGATGCCGCGCATGGATTTGCGCCTGAGCGTTCCATCCTGACCAATGCGCGCAACCATGTCGGCCGCGACGTGGTGATCAATCTCGATCTCAAGGACTTCTTCCCGACCCTGACCTATGCTCGCGTCAAGGGTTTGTTCGAGGCGCTGGGCTACACGGAGGCGGTCGCGATCCCGCTTGCGCTGCTGTGCACCGAGCCGATGGTCGACGAAGTGTCGCTCGATGGCGAGCGCCATTTCATCGCCGACGGCCCGCGGCTGCTGCCGCAGGGCGCGCCGACCAGCCCGGCGATCACCAACCTGATCTGCCGCAAACTCGACCGGCGCCTTGTCGGCCTCGCGCGGACACTCGGCTTCGTCTACAGCCGCTACGCCGACGACCTGACCTTCTCCGGCTCGGGCGAAGCGGTGAAAAAGATCGGGACACTGCTCAAGGCCGTGCACGGTATCGTCGGGGCCGAAGGGTTCAATATCCATCCGGACAAGACGCGCGTGATGCGCCGCTCGTCGCGCCAGGAGGTTACCGGCCTCACCGTGAACGAGGCGGCGGCGGTGCCGCGCGACCTGTTGCGCCGCTACCGCGCCGTGCTGCAGCAGGTCGAGCGCCACGGGCCGGAGGGCAAGCATTTCGGCCCCGGCAAGGACGTGATCCGCTCGCTGCTCGGCTTCGGCCATTTCGCCGTGATGGTGGATCCTGCGAGCGGCACGCCGCTGCTTCAGCGTGCGCAACGCCTCGCCGCGCAATACGCGCCAACGCGCTCCGCGCGGCGCCCGACCCGCGCCGCATTCCGCAAGGCCGCGGCCACCGGCCAGATGCCGCCTGGCCGACAATGGGCACCCGCGGAGCGCCCACCGCCAGCGCCGGACCCAGTGCTGGTCGCGCTGGCACGGCAGGACGAAAAGAAGCGGGCTGCGCAAGCGCGCACGGCAGCGCCCAGCCCGTCGCGCATGCCCAATGTTCCGCCTCCACCGGCGGGTGCGACGCACGCAGCCGGCCCGCAGCCTGCCCCCGCGGCAGGCCCGGCGACGGCACCTGGCAGGAAAAGGCCACCGTGGTTCGTCACCGCATTGGTGATCCTGGCCGCGCTCGCCCTGCTGCCGGTCCCCGGCGGCCCCGCGATCGCCGGCGCAATATTGTTTTTCTACTTCAGGCGATGGTGGCGGCGCTGAGCCAACGCCCCTGTCTGATCAGGCTCGAGCGGCCAAAGCCGAACAGGCGATCGGGAGTTCGAGCGGAAGAATCGCTGTGGGCGATTCAACGCAGGCCGCGGCATGGTGGTGGGCTTCTGCGCGAGCCAGAACCGGACGCCAAACCCCAACATCCAGGGTTCCCACCACGCCCATATCGGGCCGCGCCGGAACCAAAACCGTAACGATTTCAATGCAAATTCTGGGGGTGGTGCGCTCGGAGGGACTCGAACCCCCACGGTGTTACCCACTGCCACCTCAAGGCAGCGCGTCTACCAATTCCGCCACGAGCGCTAAGGATGTCGGATGGAACCCTAAGGCGCCGCCGCATCGACGGGGCCATGTAACAAATCACGGATGCAGGGACAAGCGGCTTGATGCTTGAATTAACTGCGAACCCCGGGAGATTTCGGCAGCATTTGCTTGACCTCGACCGCAATCCGGTTGCGGTCGACCAATACCACGCCGCTCGCGACCGGCAGGTTGTTCGCGAGGATCTTGACCTCGTCGGCCTCGGTGGCATCCAGTTCGATGATGGCGCCACGGGACAGCCGCATGACCTGGTGAATCGGCATGGTGGTGGTGCCGAGGACCACCATGAGATCTACGCTGACTTTATCGAGGGTGGGCACTTCTGAACCGCCGAACGGGAACTAAATTGTGAGTTCACCTGACCACGTTAGGGTTAGCTAATGGTTAACGACCGCCAAAGCCTCGATCTGACAACGTTTGCACGCCCTGCGGGCGGCGGCGCGGTCGAATGGCGGATTTCCGACCAGGCGGTGCCCTACCCGGATTCTCTCGCCACGATGGATGCACGGGTCGCCGCCATCGCTGCGGGCGAGGCACCGGAGCTGGTTTGGCTGTTGGAGCACCCGCCGCTCTACACCTCCGGCACCAGCGGCAAGGCCGACGACCTGCTCGACCCGCGCTTTCCGACCTTCCAGAGCGGCCGCGGCGGCCAGGTCACGTATCACGGTCCGGGCCAGCGCGTGGCTTACGTCATGCTCGACCTCAAGCGGCGTCGGCCGGACGTGCGCGCCTACGTCGCCTCGCTGGAGGAATGGATCATCCGTACCCTGGCTGCCTTCAACGTCCGCGGCGAGCGCCGCGAGGACCGCGTAGGCGTCTGGGTGAAACGGCCGGACAAGGGGCCGGGCTTTGAGGACAAGATCGCCGCGATCGGCGTGCGGCTGCGCCGCTGGGTCTCGTTCCACGGCATCGCCATCAATGTCGAGCCTGAGCTATCGCACTTCCAGGCGATCGTGCCCTGCGGCGTGGTCGATCCGCGCTATGGCGTCACCTCGCTGATCGATCTCGGGCTGCCGGTCACGATGGCCGATGTCGACATCGCGCTCCGGCAGGCGTTTTCCGAGGTGTTTGGAGATATCGCGGCGCGCCTGCCGGAAGCGACTGCGTAGGACTCGCTCCGCTTTTTCGACAAGACCGGCGACGTCACGTTCCGCGGCCTATCCGAAGCGCTCGGTCAAACGAGTCATACCGGCTCAGAGGCGATGCTCCGAAGCGAGGCCTTTGCGGCGATGAACCAATACGTCACACCCGCAGCAAGTCCGGCCACAACGAACACTCCGGCAGCGCCCGATGTCCATATCGCGAATGGCTGATCGATCGGGCCACCCTGCCCCCGCGCACATGCTGCGGTGACCCGATCGAAGAAGCCAACGCAAACAGCTCCAATCACCGCACCTGCGCAGCCGAAGAAAACGACTGAGCGCACCCGGAATTTTTCACTCAAGCAGATGACGATGGCTGATGGAATCGCTGACAACAAGCAGATGAAGATAAAGTCGATGAGCACGAGAAGCGGAACTATCGAACCGGTTAGAAAAATTGGCGACGGCGGACTTCGGCTTACCCCGATCACAACGACGATCATCTCGAAGCCGGAGGAAACCGCCGTCGCGGCCCCACACGCGGCAAGCCACCCTCCGAATGCCCGGGAACAGACGCTGGACATCCCGCTCTCCTCTACAAGATCGCCTCGAACGCGCTGCGCAGCGTCTCGTGTCGGAACACGAACCCATTGCTGAGCGCCTTGTTCGGCAGCACGCGCTGGCCGCCGAGCAGGAGTTCGTCGGCGAAGTCGCCACCGATGGTGCGTAGCAGCGCGGCAGGCACGCGGAAGATCGCGGGCCTGTGCAAGCGGCGTCCGAGCTCCTCGGTGAATTTCGTGTTGGTCACCGGGATCGGCGCCGTCGCGTTGATCGGACCGGAGAGCTCGGGCTTCGCAATCACATGGGCGATCAGGCGCACCAGATCGTCGCGCTCGATCCACGACATCCACTGCCTGCCCGAGCCGAGCGGGCCGCCGAGCCCGAACTCGAACGGCGTCAGCATCCGCGTGATGAAGCCGCCATCGGTGCCGACCACGAGACCGATTCGCAAATAAGCCACGCGCACACCGTGATCGGCGGCGGGTCTGGCTGCATTCTCCCAAGCCTCGCATAGCTCGTGACTGAAGCAGGCATGGGATTTCGCCGACTCGGTCAGCACCTGGTCCTGCCAGAGCCCGTACCAGCCGATCGCCGAGCCGCTGACCAAGACCTGCGGCTTGCGTTCGAGGCGCGCGATCAACTTGACGACATCAGCGGTCATGTCGACACGCGAGGCGATGATCTTGCGCCGCTTGGCCTCGGTCCACAGGCCGTTGCCGATCGGTTCGCCGGCCAGATTGACGATGGCATCGATCGTCGAGCTGGCGGGCAACTGGTCGAGGCTGGTGATCAGCGTCACCGGCGGCGGCAGCGTCTCGGCCTTGGCCGGGTTGCGGATCAACGCGATCACCTGATGACCCGATGCGGTGAGACCCGCGACCAGGCGGCTGCCGATGAAGCCGGTCGCGCCGGTGACCAGCACGGTCTGCCGCGCCGGCAATTTCTCGACCAGCATCGCGGCCGGCCGGCTTGCCATCCGCCCGAGGCGTCGCGACGCGGCAACGTCGCGCGCACCGAACAGTGCCGCACCGACCGCCGCGGCGGTCGCAAACAGACTCAGGGCACCGGCATAGGCCGGCACGACGGCGGTGGGCTGCATGGCCCAGCCGATCAGCACCGGCACCAGCAGCACGAGGATCGCGCCATAATTGATCGCCAGCAGCGTGTGATTGATCCGCTCGCTCGGCGGCAGCTTGCGGCTTAGATCCTCCTCGACGAAATCCAGCAGGGTGATGACGATCTCGACGACCAGCACGACCAGCACGGCAATCGCGAGAACGCCGTGCACCTCGAGCCAGCCGAGCACCAGGAACAGCAGCGCATAGAGCATGTTGCGCAGGCTGTGCAGTTGCAGCTCACGACGCTGCGACGGACGCCACGCCAGCCGCTCGGTGAACTCGTGGTGATAGAAGGTGTCGAACGCGCCCATCGCGATCTGGATCGCGACCAGGGTCCATAGCAGCGGTGTCATGACGAGGCCTCCCTGAACACGGCGGACTGCCGCAGCAGCCGGCCCAAACGCGGGTGGATGATCTCCAGCGTGAAGCGGAAGTCGCCGCAGCCGAGATCGGAATGAGTCACCGTGAGGTCGCCGGGCGTGAGCCATTCGGGCAGCGCCAGCCGGAACGGACCGAGTTGCAGCGAATAGCCGACGCTGCGAAACACCAGCGCCTCGTGCTCGACCGAGATCCCAAGCGCCATGCTGATGCCGAAGCCGACATACTCTTCGAGCCCGGTCGGACCGGCGAAGCGCTTGGCGGAATGAATCACCTGCGGGAAGCCGTTGCGGCGGGCACAGATGCGGGTCCAGATCTGGCCGCCGCTCGCAGCGTTCTCGGTGACCGTGACGATCATCGGCACGCGCATCTCGTTGCCGGTCGGAAGCGGTCCGCCGATCAGCCGTGCAACCTGCGCCAGCCACCAGCCGGCGCGACTGCTCGAGGCCTCTTCGACTTCGCCGACATAGACGACGGTGTTGCCGTCCTCGACGCGCGTCGAGAACCGCCGCCAGATCGCAACCGGCAGCCGGCCCCAATCCTCGTCCGACAGCAAGGCGCGGAAGCGACGGTCATCGAGCAGTTTGGTATCGGAAGCCGGCGCTGTCTTTAAGGTGGGTATCCTCGCTGACGCCATCGCACACTCCCGTTACGCCGTGGCCCCTATTTGGCTCTGCCTGTGGGCAGGAAACTCACGATCTTCTCGCCGAGCTTGATCAGCGCGACCAGACGCGGCCGCGGCACGTTCAGCATCTGCGAGTACCAGCGGTCGACCAGTTCGGTGAATGTCAGCATCTCCTTCAGCCGCTTGCTGGCGAGCGGACTGATGGTGGGATCGTCGGCAGCGTCGGAGACGCAGGCGCGCAGCGCGGCGAGCGCGGGATCGATCTCGCGCTCCTTGCGCCGGGCCGCGATCTTCGCCGCGACCTCCCAGATGTCGGTCTCGGCCTCGAAGTGGTCGCGACGGTCGCCGAGGATCGGTACCCGCCGGATCAGGCCACAGGACAACAGCTCCTTGATCGAATTGGAGACGTTGGAGCGCGCCATGCCGAGCGTGTCGGCGATGTCCTCCGCCGTCATCGGCGCCTCGGCGAGATAGAGCAGCCCGTGGATCTGGCTGACCGAGCGGTTGACCCCCCATTCGTCGCCCATGTCGCCCCAATGCAGGATGAAGCGTTCGACGACGGCAGGAAGTTTCTTCTTAGCTGTTATTTCTGTCATAACAGAAATATCAGATTATTCGGACTGGAAGTCAAGAGCCGCCAAAGGCCGTTCGGCCGCAAACGTCGTCGACGGTGAGATGGATGGCGTTGTGGCAGGTCAGACCGTCGGCAGGAAGGCGAACCGCTCACCCGCCCCGCGCAGATTCAACAAATCGGACGTGCCGGCATCTTCCCGCACGCGGTCGACGCGCGCCGAGATCGGGCCGCGGCCGCATGCCGTAATCATGTCGGCGACGACGCCGTCGGGACCGGCGAACACCGCCTCGACGCTGCCATCGCGGCGGTTGCGGACCCAGCCTTCGAGGCTGCGCGCGTTCGCATGTTCGCGAACCCAGGCGCGATAGCCGACGCCCTGGACGCGTCCGGTGATCGTGACGTGGCGGATCACACCGCTCACTTCTTCAGGCCGAGGAACTCGCCGCTGCGCGCCCTGGTCTCGGCCTCGCGCATCACGCGACCGGTCAGTTCGGACGATGCGATACCCTTGAGGTTCTTCGGCGAAGTGCCTTCGCGCAGCGCCTTCAACGTCTCGTAGACGGCCTGGGTCGCGGCAGCGAACGGCGCATGGCCCTGTAGTGCGATCCTGACGCGCTGGCTCGCCAGATAGTCCGGCGCGGTCATCTCCTCCGGCGCGCCGCCGAGCACGATCGGCAGCGTCGTCGCGGCCGACAGCGCCTCCAATTCGCCACGGGATTTGATGCCGGTGAAGAACAAGCCGTCGACGCCGACCGCCTGATAGGCCTTCGCGCGCGCGATCGCGTCGTCGAGATTGGTGATCGAGGCGGCGCCGGTCCGGCCCAGGATGACGAGCGATGGATCGCTGCGGCCGTCGAGCGCGGCCTTCATCTTGCCGACGCCCTCCTCGCACGAGATCAGCTGCGTCTTGGCCTCGCCGAACGCCTGCGGCAGCAGCGTGTCCTCGATGGTGAGGCCGGCGGCACCGGCGGCCTCCACTTCCTGGACCGTGCGGCGAACGTTGAGCGCATTGCCGTAGCCATGGTCGGCATCGACCAGCACCGGCAGCGTCGATGCACGCGACATCCGGCGGATCTGCTCGGCGAACTCGGTCAGCGTGATCAGTGCAATGTCGGGATCGCCGAGCACGGCGAGCGAGGCCACCGAGCCGCCGAACATGCCGAGCTCGAAGCCGAGATCTTCCGCGATCCGGATCGAGGTCGCATCATAAACCGAGCCCGGCCGAATGCAGCTCGATCCGTTGAGGATGGATCGCAGAGCTTCGCGGCGTTTGCGGAAGGCCATGTTGTTGTTTCCCTCGACGTCATTGCGAGGAGCGAAGCGACGAAGCAATCCATCTCTCACATACGCTTGCGCGGTCAGATGGATTGCTTCGCTGCGCTCGCAATGATGAATCTATGCGAACTCCAGGATCAGCGCGTCGACCGCGAGCGTGGCGCCGGCGGTGGCGTGGATCTTCTTCACCGTGCCGTCGCGCTCGGCGCGCAGCACGTTCTGCATCTTCATGGCTTCGACCACCGCGAGCGTCTCGCCGGCCTTGACCTCCTGGCCCTCGGTCACCGCGATCGAGACCACGAGACCCGGCATCGGACACAGCAGCTTCTTGCCGGTGTCGGCCGCCGAGGTCACCGGCATCAGCCGCGCCGAGGTCGCCTCGGTCTCGGTGAAGACATAGACCGGCACCTCGAAACCCTGATGCGCGAGGCGGAAGCCGTTGTTGATCGCCCGCACCTGCACGGCGACGAAATTGCCGTCGATGGTGCCCTGCCAGACCGGCTCGCCCGGCGCCCAACTCGACACCAGATTGTGCGGATTGCCGGGCAGCCCGTCGGCGCCGACGAAGCGCACCGCGATGGCGTCATCCTCGCGCGCGACGTCGAGCGCAATCTCGGCGCGATCGAGCCACACCGCGCGGCGGCGCTCGCGCTGCACCACGCGGCCGCCCATCTGGCCGGAAATCTGCCGCTTGCGTTCGCCCAGCACATGATCGATCGCGGCGCCGACTGCCGCAAGCCGCCGAGCGATCTCGCCCTCGGGCGCGCGCGCCGAAAATCCCTTGGGGAATTCCTCAGCGATGAAGCCGGTCGAGAGCCGTCCCTCGCGCCAGCGCGGATGATTCATCAACGCCGACAGGAACGGGATGTTGTGCCTGATGCCGTCGACATAGAAGGCGTCGAGCGCGGTCGCCTGCGCCTCGATCGCGGCAGCGCGCGACGGGGCGTGAGTGACGAGCTTGGCGATCATCGGGTCGTAATAGATCGAGATCTCGCCGCCTTCCTGCACGCCGGTGTCGTTGCGAATGGTGATCCCGTCATGGCTGGCTTCGGCCGGCGGGCGGTACTTCACGAGGCGGCCGATCGACGGCAGGAAGTTGCGGAACGGATCCTCGGCATAGACGCGGGACTCCACCGCCCAGCCGGTCAAGGTGACGTCCTTCTGCGCGAGCGCGAGCTTCTCGCCGGCGGCGACGCGGATCATCTGCTCGACGAGGTCGATGCCGGTGATCAGTTCGGTAACGGGATGCTCGACCTGCAGGCGGGTGTTCATCTCCAGGAAGTAGAAGCTCTTGTCCTGGCCAGCGACGAACTCCACGGTGCCGGCCGAATCGTAGTTCACGGCCTTGGCCAGCGCGACGGCCTGCTCGCCCATCTTGCGGCGGGTGGTCTCGTCGAGCAGCGGCGACGGCGCCTCCTCGATGACCTTCTGGTTGCGGCGCTGGATCGAACATTCGCGCTCGCCGAGATAGATTACGTTGCCATGCTTGTCGCCGAGGATCTGGATCTCGATGTGCCTGGGATCGACGATGAATTTCTCGATGAACACGCGATCGTCGCCGAACGACGCCTTCGCCTCGGCCTTGGCGAGGTTGAAGCCTTCAGCGACCTCTCCCTTCGAATGCGCGATGCGCATGCCCTTGCCACCGCCGCCGGCAGAGGCCTTGATCATCACGGGATAGCCGATCTCGTCGGCGATCTGGACCGCGTGCTTGTCGTCCTCGATCACGCCGAGATGACCGGGCACGGTCGAGACCTTGGCCTTCGCAGCCGCCTTCTTGGACTCGATCTTGTCGCCCATCGCGGCGATCGCGCCGGGGTTCGGACCGATGAAGACGATGCCGGCGGCCTCCAGCGCGCGCGGAAACGCCTCGCGCTCGGACAGGAAGCCGTAGCCGGGATGCACCGCCTGCGCGCCGGTCTTGCGGCAGGCCTCGACGATCTTGTCGATCAACAGATAGCTCTCGGCCGCAGCCGGCGGACCGATCAGCACGGCCTCGTCGGCCATCTCGACATGCAGCGCGTCGCGGTCGGCCTCGGAGTAGACGGCGACCGTCTCAATCCCCATACGGCGCGCAGTCTTGATGACCCGGCAGGCGATCTCGCCGCGGTTGGCGATCAGAATTCGTTTGAACATGCTCTTCTTGCTTGGGCTTTTTAAGGACTTGGGCTGTTGGCAGGATTCCTCCCCGCGCAATCTGGCACGGGCGATTGGGCGTAACCACTCCGTTGGTACAGCAAATTGCCCCGGAGGCAACGGTCTAATGCAGGACCTCCCCGGTGCTTCGCCGGTCCGCGGCGGTAGCCTGAGGAGTATCTCAGCCCGAATAGGTCTTGAACCGGCCGCGCGAATAGGCCTTGGCCACGGCTTTCATCAGCTCGCTGACCTCGTTCTCCAGGAATTCATTGGCCACGATCAGCGCCCGGATGGTAGCGCGCAAGTCCCCGCCGCAGGCGGAAATGGCCTGATCGACAGCGCCTTCCAGCCCGTCATCGTCGTCAGATTCGGGCCGTGCAGACATCATGGAGTATCCGGGATTCAGTTGATGCATCATGTTCCTATTTTGTTCCTATCGAGTCAATCGGATCTTTGATCGGACGCTGCCTCTTGGGGCGCCTTCTTCTTCCGCCAGCGCGCGAGGCATTGCAGGGTCCAGATGTCGGTGATGAAGTCGGCGAGGATGTTGATGATGAACTCGGCCATGTGCATCCCTTCCATGGAGGCATCTGGCCGTTCTACGTCGCGGAACGCCTGTCAGGCTGTGACGGTGCGCACGCATCTGTCTCTTCTCGCGAACAGTCCTTGGTTGGATCGTACCTGCATGTGCTAGAAGTCCGGCTGCCCGCCAAAGATCCGAAGTGAGAACATGCGGTTTCGTCATCCGGTCATCACGACCCTTCTCCTGACATGCCTGTCGGCGAGCCCTGGTTTCTCGGCCACGGCGATCGTCAAGGACGCCGGCACCGTTCAGCTCGGCAACACCACCTACCGGCTCGACGGCATCGACGCGCCGGCGGTCGACCAACTCTGCATCGACGAGCATGCCGACGTCTGGACCTGCGGGATCGAAGCGCGCGACCAGCTGACGAGACTGATCGGCGGCAAGCAGGTTCACTGCGACGATATCGGCGTCGACCCCAGCTTCAAGAAGCGCCGGCTCGGCGTCTGCAAGCTCGAGGGCGACCCGACCAGCCTCAGCCAGGTCATGATTCAGAAGGGTTACGCCCTCAATGTCGAGAGCTCGGCCACTGGCCGATTCAAGCCGGATGAAGCCACCGCCAGGGACAATCGCGTGGGCCTCTGGAAGGGATGCTTCGTGGCGCCGCGCGATTTTCGTCTCGGCAAGAAGGATGGCACCCTGCTCGGCACCGCCTGCCCGGCCGATCGCGACACGCAGATCCGCGACGCGCTGTTTCCCGCCGACCTGCCGATGCCGGCAAGCTGCAACATCAAGGGCAAGTACGCGGTGCGTGCCCGCGTCACCGGCAATGTCGGCATCTATCATTTGCAGGCCTGCCGCAGTTACCCGGGCCTCGGCAATCCGGATCGCTGGTTCTGCTCCGAGGAGGATGCGCAGGCCGCCGGGTTCCGCCGGGCCTATAATTGCCGTCCACCGAAGGGCAAATGAAGCACAAGTGACGAGCGAGTGAAGAGCAGAGATCGCCGCAAATCAGGCTGGCAAAGCCGCCTCGTCCTGTGTGACACTGCGCCAAGAGGTTGCCGGCGCGTATGACCCCTTCCGATCCCTCTGATGTGCTCCCCGAAGCGGCGGCAGCCGAACGGCTGCGGCAGCACCTTGAGGAGATCGCACGCGAGCGCGACCGGGCCCATCGCGAGCTGCTCGAGCGCGAGGCGGAGCTGGCGCGAATTCAGCGCATCGCCCGGGTCGGCGGGCTCGAGATCGATTTCCGCGACGGCGTGCGCAACCGCCGCTCTCCCGAATATCTGCTGGTACACGGCCTGCCGCCGGAAGAGGTCAACGAGACCTACGAGAACTGGGTCGCGCGCATCCATCCCGACGATCGCGAACGCACCATCCGCCACCTGTTCGGCGTGCTCAAATCCGGCGGCGAGGACTACACGGCGGAGTACCGCATCGTCCGGCCGAACGATGGCGAGAACCGCTGGATCCGCGTCGTCGCCAAGATCGAGCGCGACCGCAGCGGCCGCGCGCTGCGGCTGGTCGGCGCCGATCTCGACGTCACCGACCAGATGCTGGCGCAGGAGACCCTGCGCGAAAGCGAGGAACGCTTCCGCCTGATCGCCGACAGCGCCCCGGTCCCGATCTGGGTGACCAAGCTGGACCGCACCCGCTCCTTCGCCAACCAGGCCTATCTCGATTTCCTCGGACTGCCGTTCGAGGAAGCGATCGTGTTCGACTGGCGCAAGGCGCTGCATCCGGACGATCTGCCCAAGATCCTGCAAGAGCAGATCACCGGCGAGCTGTCGCTGAAGCCATTCGTGCTCGAGGCCCGCTATCGAAACGCCGCCGGCGACTGGCGCTGGCTACGCTCGGAGTCGCAGCCGCGCTGGGATCCGAACGGCAAGCATATCGGCTTCATCGGCGTCGCCCACGACATCACCGCCGCCAAGCAGGCCGAGATCGAGCTGCGCAAGCTCAACGAGTCGCTGGAGCGGCGYATCACMGAACGSACCGCGCAGCTCGAGTCCAGCGAGGCGCAGATGCGCGCGATCCTGGAGACCAGCCATCAACATCAGGGGCTGCTCAACCAGGACGGCGAATTGCTTTACGCCAACCGCACCGCATTGGCCGGCATTCGCGCCGGCGCCGCCGATGTCGTCGGCAAGCCGTTCTGGGAGACGCCCTGGTTCAGCGCGACCGAAGGCGCGCCGGAAACGATCAGGGATGCCTTCACCACGGCAATGCGCGGCGAGGACGTCAAGTCCGAACTGCCGCTGCGGCTGCCGATCGGTGACCGCCATTTCGACTTCGAGATGCGGCCGCTGCGGGACCAACATGGAACGATCGTCGGTGCGGTGCCGGAGGCCGTCGACATCACCGAACGGCGCCGCGGCGAGGAAGCCTTGCGGCAATCGCAGAAGATGGAAGCGGTCGGCCAGCTCACCGGCGGCGTCGCGCATGATTTCAACAACCTGCTCACGATCATTCGCTCGGCGACCGACTTCCTGCGCCGCCGCGAGTTGCCGGATGAACGGCGCCGCCGCTACATCGACGCGATCTCGGAGACCGTTGAGCGCGCCTCCAAGCTCACCGCGCAACTGCTGGCATTCGCGCGCAGGCAGCCGCTCAAACCCGAAGTGTTCAATGTCGGGTCGCAAGTCGACAGCGTCGCGCAGCTGATCCGCCCACTGGTCGGTGGACGGATTCACATCGAAGTCCGGATCGAGGATCCCGACTGTTTCGCGATCGCCGATATCGGCCAGTTCGAGACCGCGCTGATCAACCTTGCGGTCAACGGCCGTGACGCCATGAACGGCGAAGGCTTGCTGACGATCGGCGTCAGGAAGGTCAGGAACATCCCTGCCCTGCGCGCCCAGGCCTCGCGCAGCGGCGATTTCGTCACCGTCTCGATCCAGGATACCGGCACCGGCATCTCGCCGGAAAATCTCGATGCGATCTTCGAGCCGTTCTTCACGACCAAGGAGGTCGGCAAGGGAACCGGCCTGGGCTTGAGCCAGGCGTTCGGCTTCGTCAAGCAATCCGACGGCGACATCGAGGTCACCAGCACGCCCGGGCACGGCGCGACCTTCACCATCTATCTGCCGCAGGCGATGCGCCCGGCCGACACCAAGGTCGCCGCCAGCGCAGGCATCGAGCAGGCATCGATCGGCCGCGGCTATCGCGTCCTCGTGGTGGAAGACAACGACGATGTCGGCCAGTTCTCCACCGAACTGCTCGAGGACCTCGGCTATTCGGTCAAGCGCGCGGCAAATGCCAATGCGGCACTCTCGATCCTCTCCGAGAACGAGTTCGCCGCTGACCTCGTGTTCTCGGATGTGATCATGCCGGGCATGAACGGGGTCGAACTCGCCGGCGTGATCCGCGATCGCTTTCCCGGCCTGCCGGTGGTGCTGACCAGCGGCTACAGCAACGTGCTCGCCGAGAACGCACACAGCGGCTTCGAACTGATCCAGAAGCCCTATTCGGTCGAGGCGCTGTCGCGCACGCTCCGCAAGGCGATCGCCGAGCAGCGGACGACAGCGGCCAAGTCCTGACCACGAGCGCCGGCTACGCCCTACTCGATCTCAACATGCGCAACGCCGAGCTGAAGGATGCCGAGCGCGCGGGCCGCCGTGGTCGAGACGTCGATGATCCGTCCGCGGACGAACGGGCCGCGGTCATTGACGCGACAGCGGATCGATTTTCCGCGATAGGACACCGTGACCATGCTGCCGAATGGCCGCTTGCGGTGCGCGCAAGTCATCTCGCCACTCTTGCCGATGCCACGATAATAGGACGCAAGGCCACTTTCCGCGCTTGCCATGCATGACGCAAACAGCAGCATGGCCGCGGACATCATTGCGGTTTTCATTGATCGCCTGCCGGTCGAGCCCCGCAAGGGAACGCGGTTCCACGGTTTCGGTTCCGTGTTCGTCGCGCCAGCCGGTCGATTTCTAGGAACTTGCCGTCGAAGGAACTGCCGACTCAAGCGGCGTTTTCGACGCCTTCCGCCGCGAGCAGCGTCCGGACGTCCTGCGCCGGAACCGGCCTGCTAAACAGGTAGCCCTGCATTTGCGTGCAGCCGAGCATCTGCACGGTGTCGCGCTGCTGATCGGTCTCGACGCCCTCGGCGGTGGTGATCATGTTGCGGTCGGCGGCGATCGACACCACCGCACGGATGATCGACGCCGAGCCCGAATTGCGGGTGACTTCCTTGACGAAGCTGCGGTCGATCTTGATCTTGTCGAACGGAAATCGTTGCAGATATTGCAGCGACGAGTAGCCGGTGCCGAAATCGTCGAGCGCGATGTGGACGCCCAGTGCGCGAAGCTGGCCGAGCGTGACCAGCGCCGCATCGTCGTCGGCGATCAGCACTGCCTCGGTGATCTCGAGTTCGAGCCTGCGCGGGTCGAGCCCGCTCTCCGCCAGCGCGTTCGCAACCTTGAGCGCCAGCGTCTCCGACTTGAACTGGATCGGCGAGACGTTGACGGCGACGCGCACATGCGCCGGCCACCCCGCCGCCTCGATGCAGGCGGTGCGCAGCACCCACTGCCCGATCTCCTCGATCAATCCAGTTTCCTCGGCCACCGGGATGAACTCGACCGGCGAGATCATGCCGCGCACCGGATGACGCCAGCGCAGCAGCGCCTCGCAGCCGGTCACCTCGTCGCTGCGCAGATCGACCAGCGGCTGGTAGTGCAGCTCGAAACCGCCCTCGGCCAACGCGCTGCGCAGATCGGCCTCCAATGCGCGGCGCAGATTGGCCTGCTTCTCCATCGCCGGATCGAAGAAACGATAAGTCCGGCGGCCGGCAGCCTTTGCCGCATACATGGCAAGGTCGGCGCATTTCAGCAATTCGAACAGATCGGTGCCGTGGCGTGGCGCGATCGCGATCCCGATGCTGGCATCGCTCGAGAGCCGATGGCCGAGGCAGTCGAACGGCGTGCGCAGCGACTGATAGATGCGCGCCACGAGGTCGCTGACAGCGTCGTCGGACGCGATGTCGTGCTGCACGATCGCGAACTCGTCGCCGCCGAGGCGCGCGATGAAGTCATTCGCCCCGACCGATTGGCGCAGCTTGCCGGCCACGCCGCGGAGGAATTCGTCGCCGATCAGATGACCGAGCGTGTCGTTGATCCGCTTGAACTCGTCGATGTCGATATAGTGGATCGCGAATTCGCGCCCGGCGGCCTTGCGCAGCAGTTCTTCGGCATGACGCTGGAACAGCATGCGGTTCGGCAGATTGGTCAAGGCATCATAATGCGCGAGATATTCGATCCGCGCCTGCGCGCGCCGCCCGTCGGTGACGTCCTCCAGCGTGGTGGCCCAGCCGCCATCCGGCGCACGCTTGTAGATCAGGTGGATGCTGCGGCCGTCCGGGGTATCGATCACCACATCCTGGACCCTGTCGTTGTCAGGATTGGTGAATCGGGCGCAGTATCCATCGACATCGCCAACGAACGAGCCGGTCGCCTCGCGGTGCAGGATGAGGTCGCGCAGATGACATCCGGGCTTGGCGACATCGGGCGATAGGCCGAACATCTCGATATATTGCTGGTTGCAGATCACCAGTCGCGCCGAGGCGTCGAACAGCAGCAGCCCCTGCGCCATGGTGTTGATCGCGGTGTCGAGGTGCTGGCTTTTCTCGGACAGCTTGCGCTGGGCCGCATCATGCTGTCGCTGCAATTGGCGGACGATCAGGAAGATCGTCATGATGACGATGAGCACCGCGAGCACCGCAGCGCAAAATTGCAGCTTGGTCTGGGCGCGCCAGTCCTCCAGCGCGCTGGCAGTCCGTGTGGTGGCAAGGATCATGATCGGAAAGTGCGACAGTGACTTCACCGCCCCGACATTCTCCTCGCCGGAGGCCCCGACGAACCGCCCGGACGTGTTGCCGCCGAGGCTGATGACCTTCCGGAACAGCGGCTGGTCGACGATGTTGTGGCCGACCACGCCGGCGTCCTGCGGATAGCGCGCGATGATCGTGCCGTCGCGATGGATCATCGAGATCACGGTGTCGCCGTTCAGCGCCAGCGAGCCCACGAAATCCTCGAAATGACTGGGCTCGACGCCGCGGCTGGCGAAGCCGATGATCTCGCCGTTACGCCCGGTGATCTTGCGCGCAAAGATCGTGGTCCAGTTGCCGGTCACCTTGCTCACCGCCGGCTCGACGATGACGGGCGATGTCGGCCGCCCCGAGGTGAATTCCTTGAAATAGCGCCGGTCGGCGATGCTGATGTCGGGCACCGGCCACATCTCGGATGAGTTGATCAGCCATCCCTTGGCGCTGAAAAGATTGAGACCGCCGACATGCGGCAGCGCCGCCAGCCGCGTCCGCAGCATCTCGTGCGCACTCAGCAGCGACATGTTCTTCTCGAACTGGTCGGCGGTCTCGACCTGTTCGGACCGCAGATAGTTCAAGACATCGTCGTGGATATGCTGGAGATCGCTGAGCTGCTGGTCGAAATGCCGGGACAGCAGCAGCGCGGTGTTGTTGAGCTCGCGCTCGGACATCTCCAGCGCGCGCTCGCGAAACTGCAGCGCGAGATAGCCGGTACCGAGCGTGATCGCGAGCACGAGCAGCGCGGCACTCAGGACGAGCCACTGAATGGCGCCCATCCTGATCGCGCGCAACACACCTTTGATCGACAGCCGCCGGTACTCCGGCTTCACGCTGTTCGTTGAGACAACCGACATTTTCCTGCCCCTGCGGGTGCTCTTGTACGGGAACACAACCCAAGGGGTGGTTAGGAAAATCAGTTATCGGACGGTTAAGGCGGATGCGCAGAAAACGTCGATCGGTACGACGATCGTCAGGACGCGGCCGCAGCGAGCGACGACGCCGTCGCTTCCTTCAGGCTGCACTCGATCAACGCGCCTTCGATGGTGAATTTCGAGAACGGTGAGAACGGCGTTACGGCCTTGAGCGCGGCGAAGAATTGCGAGTCACCTGGGCTCTTCAGGAGAAACCGCACGTGGTTGGCCGACAGCGCGTCACGCGACAGCCAGACCACGCCGGAGAACAGCGCCACCAGCATCTGCGCGTAATCGCCGGCACCGGCGATGCCGAGATCGTAGATCGGAGACACGTTGACGAAGCGCGCGCTGAGCGCCGGCGCCGAATATCGGCTCATCAAGAGACGTCTGACCTGGCAGACCGCGTGGACCCGTTCTCCGTCGGTCAGGTGATACAGCCCCTGGCTGTCACCTTCCCTGGCSGTCAGCGCCTCAAAGGCGCYCATGCCGCCGAAGGTCGCAAWATCCTCGCCGACGCCTTCAGCGTCCTTCTTCCATTGTGCCTTGATAAGACGCCAGGACCGCTCGGGATCCTTGATTGGCAAAAGCCGCATAGTTACCCGAAGGTTAGCGCGAAGGCCTCGATCGGAGCGATATTATGTCGCAGGCATTAAGCCTTTGCTTACAGCGGTAGCCGGTTGCGTCGACGTGACGGCTGGCCCGGCGATGCGTAGCGGGATGAAGCGAAGGGAAGTCCGGGGAGCCTTCACAAGGGCTGGCGCGCGCCCGGATTTCGCGTCGTCTCATCCAGGCTATAAACTCGCACAGGAGTTCGCGATCGCACAGAACTCACCATCAGCAACGCGCTTGACGGGCAATCCTTTCGGTCGGCGACGGGCGATGGCCATGCCATCCCGGGCCTGCTCAGATATCGACATTGCGACAACAGGAGTTCTGCCGCGAAATGGACGCACTGACGCTGTTCGGATTGTTCGCCGTGACCATGATGCTCGTCTGCTACGCAGCCGAAGACCGCAGCCCCTGGTTCATCCTGGCCTTCGCGGTCTCGTGCGCGCTGGGTTCGGCCTACGGTTTCATGCAGGGCGCCTGGCCGTTCGGCCTGGTCGAAGCGATCTGGGCCGTCGTTGCGGCGCGCCGATGGCTGATACGTCGAACCGCGGACACCGCGTAACGTTATAGTATCCGTAGCCAATCTGTCGCGGAGACGAACTTGAATGCGCGCGGTCGGGGCGCTAATTAAGGCGCATGGCCGCTTCGCGCACCATGATTCAGTCTTCCGCTCACGCATCGGGATCGCGCCGCTGGCGCAGCCTGCTCGCGGGACTGATTTCGCTTGCGCTGGTGCTGTCGTTCTTCCACGGCTGGACCTCCGACCGTGATGACGATGCAGCTCCCGTCGCCTCGATCGCACTGTCGATCGACGACACCGGCGGCAAGGCCCCGGCGCATCCGGCTTCGCTTCACGGCGATCATTGCCTGACGCATGTCGCTTCGGTCGCTCCGCAAGAGACCGCCTTCCCGATCGCTTATGCGGTGCATAGCTACGGCGATGACAGCATCGCCCTGCCGGAGGCGGCCGATCGCCTCTCTCCATTCGAGCCACCGCGTGCCTGATCCGGTCAACATGACCGGTCGTGTGCCGCAGCCGTCAGGCCGCGCGCACCCTTTCGCACAGATCGATGTCGCGACAGCGCAGGGCCATCGGCATGCGCTGCGGAGAGGCGCATATGAAACGGGTTGTTCTATTCTTCGCCGGCGTAGCCGCCGGTATTGCACTTGTCGTCCTGGCTGCCGGATCGATCGGCTGGCCGGTTAAATTCCCGGCCGGGACGCAGGAGGCCGCAGCCACCGACGTGCCGAAAGCCGAGGCCAAGCATGAAGCGCCCGGCCATATCGAGCTGAGCGAAGACCAGATTCGCGAAGCCCGCATCACCCTGGCGCAGGCCAGCGGCGGCGTGCTGAAGCGGCATTTCCTGGCGCCGGGGTCGCTCATCCCCGACGCCGACCACATCGGCCGCGTCTCGGTGCGGGTGCTCGCGACGGTCACGGAACTGCGCAAGCGTCTCGGCGACGTCGTCGAGAAGGGCGAGATCGTCGCGGCGATCGAAAGCCGCGAGGTGGCCGACGCCAAGAGCGAATACCTCGCTGCACGGCTGACCAACGATCTGCAGCAGACCCTCTATGCCAGGCAGAAGACGCTGGTCGAGACCCGCATCGTGTCGGAAAACGAGTTCCTGCGCACCCGCCTGACCGCGAACGACGCCCAGATCAAGCTCGACGGCGCGCGGCAGAAGTTGTTTGCGCTCGGCCTGTCGGAGAGCGAGATCGCCGACCTGCCCAACCAGCCGCAGGAGAGCCTGCGAACCCAGTTCCTGCGTGCGCCGATCAGCGGCCGGATCTCGGAGCGGCGCGTCGATCTCGGCGGACTGATCGGACGCGAGGGGCAGGAAAGCGAGCTCTACGTCATCGTCAATCTCGATGACATCTGGGTCGAACTGGCCGTCTCGCCGGAAGACATCGGCGCGGTCCGCGAAGGCGTGTCGGTGAATATCCGTGCCATCGGCACCGAAGATCAGACCAGCGCGAACGTCATTTTCGTCAGCCCCCTGCTTGACCGCGAGACCCGCAACGCACGGGTGATCGCAACGCTGCCCAACAAGGACCACCGCTGGAAGCCGGGCACCTTCGTCACGGCGGAGGTCCCGCTCGCCGGAGCCCCGTCCGCCGTGATGGTCTCGAAGAAGGCCATTCAAACCGTCAAGGGCACACCGACCGTATTCGTCCGCGACGCCGACGGCTTCGAGGCGAGGTCGGTGCGAACCGGCCGCGAGGACGATGACGATATCGAGATCGTGACCGGTCTTGCCGCCGGCGAGACCATCGCGGTGCAGAACACCTTCACGCTGAAAGCGGAGGTCGAAAAGGACGAGGCGGAGCACGGCCATGATTGAGCGCATCATCGGTCTTGCGATCCAGCGGCGCTGGGTGGTCGTCGCCCTGGCGGCGGTCCTGATGTTTTTTGGTGGCTTCGCGTTGACGAAACTGCCGATCGACGCGGTGCCCGACATCACCAACAAGCAGGTGCAGATCAATACCGTGGCACCCGCGCTGTCGCCGGCGGAGATCGAGAAGCAGATCACCTTCCCGATCGAAACCGCACTGGCGGGCGCGCCGGGGCTGGAGAGCACGCGATCGCTGTCACGTAACGGCTTCTCGCAGATCACGGCGGTGTTCAGCGAAGCCACCGACATCTATTTCGCCCGCCAGCAGGTCGGCGAGCGCCTGACCGAGGTGCGCGCGCGCCTGCCGCAGGGCGTCGAGCCCCGGATCGGGCCGACCTCGACCGGCCTCGGCGAGATCTCCATGTGGACCGTCCATTATTCCGGCGAGAAGGCGCAGACTGACGGATCGCCAGGCTTGCAGAGCGACGGCCGCTTCCTGACGGCGGACGGCCAGGTGCTGCAAAGCGAGGTCGAGAAGGACGCCTATCTGCGCACGGTGCAGGACTGGATCATCAAGCCGCAGATCAAGATGGTGCCGGGTGTCGCCGGCGTCGATTCGATCGGCGGCTATCTCAAGCAGTACCAGGTCCATCCCGATGCGGCGAAGCTGATCGCGCTCGGCCTCACCTTTGCCGACGTCGCCAAGGCGATCGAAACCAACAATGTCAGCCGCGGCGCGCGCTACATCGAGCGCAATGGCGAAGGATTCGTGGTGCGGTCCGGCGGACGTCTTGAGACCATGGAGGAGCTCGGCGCCGTCGTCGTCACCACCCGAGGCGGCGTGCCGGTCCGGATCCGCGACCTCGCGACGCTCTCGATCGGTGGCGAGACGCGCACCGGCAGCGCCAGCGAGAACGGCCGCGAGGTCGTGGTCGGCACCGCCTTGATGCTGATCGGCGCCAACAGCCGCACCGTGTCGGCCGCGGTCGACGCCAAGTTGCGGGCGATCACGCCGTCCCTGCCGGCCGGCGTCAAGGTCGAGACGGTGCTGAACCGCACCCAGCTTGTCGATGCGACCATCGGCACGGTGGCGCGCAACCTCAGCGAAGGCGCCTTGCTGGTGATCGCGGTGCTGTTCGTGCTGCTCGGCAATTTCCGGGCTGCCTTGATCACCGCGCTGGTGATCCCGATCGCGATGCTGATGACGGCGATCGGCATGTGGCAGGGCCGTATCAGCGCCAATCTGATGAGCCTCGGCGCGCTGGATTTCGGCCTGATCGTCGACGGCGCGGTCATCATCACCGAGAACAGCCTGCGCCACCTCGCCGAGAAACAGCACGCGCTCGGCCGCGTGCTGACCCGCGACGAACGGCTGGAGACGGTGCGGGCCTCTGCCGTGGAAATGGTGCAGCCGAGCCTCTATGGCCAGGCCATCATCCTGCTGGTCTACGTGCCGCTCCTCACCTTCACCGGCGTCGAAGGCAAGATGTTCGAGCCGATGGCGCTGACCGTGATCCTCGCGCTCGCTGCCGCTTTCGTGCTGTCGCTGACGCTGGTGCCCGCACTGATCGCGATCTGCATCACCGGTCGTGTGCAGGAGAAGGAGAACTGGCTCGTCGCCGTCATGAAGCGGTGGTACAGCCCGCTGCTGCGGCGCGCGGTGGCGACGCCCGTGCCGGTCATCGCGGCGGCGGTCGTGCTGTTCGCCACCGCGCTGTTCGGGTTCTTCCGCCTCGGCCAGGAGTTCATTCCCTCGCTCGACGAGAAGAACATCGCCCTGCATGCGCTCAGGATTCCGAGCACGTCGCTGTCGCAGTCGCAGGCGATGCAGCTGTCGGTCGAGAGGACGGTCAGCCGCTTCCCCCAGGTGTCGTTCATCTTCTCCAAGACCGGCACCGCCGAGGTGGCGAGCGATCCGATGCCGCCGAACGCGTCCGACACTTTCATCATCCTCAAGCCGCGCGATCAGTGGCCTGATCCGTCGCTGACCAAGGAGCAGTTGATCGAGGACATCTCGAAGGCGGTCAACCAGCTGCCCGGCAACGTCTACGAATTCACCCAGCCGATCCAGATGCGCTTCAACGAACTGCTCGCCGGCGTTCGCGGCGACATCGCGGTCAAGGTGTTCGGCGACGAGTTCGAGCCGATGCAGAAGGCCGCCAACCAGATCGCCTCGGCGCTGCGCGGCGTGCCGGGCGCGACCGACGTCAAGGTCGAGCAGGCCGGCGGCCTGCCCGTGCTCGAGATCAAGGTCGACAAGGCGGCGATCGCCCGGCGCGGCCTCAGCGTCTCCGAGGTCCAGGACGTGATCGGTGCAGCGGTCGGCGGCCAGGATGCCGGTGTCGTGTATGAGGGCGACCGCAGTTTCGACATCGTGGTGCGATTGCCGGAGAGTGTGCGCTCCGATCTCGAAGCCTTGAGCAACCTGCCGGTGGCATTGCCGAAGGCGACGCCGAGTTCGCCGGTGCAGAGCCTGCCGCTCAACCGCGTCGCGCAGTTCTCCTTCACTGAAGGGCCGAACCAGATCAGCCGCGAGAATGGCAAGCGCCGTATCGTGGTGACCGCCAATGTCCGCGGCCGCGATCTCGGCTCGGTGGTCGAGGAGGCACAGAAGAAGGTCGGACAAGCGGTGCAGCTGCCGCCGGGTTACTGGATGACCTGGGGCGGCCAGTCCGAGAACCTTGCCGCTGCGCGGCAGCGGCTCGCCGTCGTGGTGCCGGCCTGCTTTGCAATGATCTTCCTGCTGCTGCTGGCAGCGATGGGATCGGCGCGCGACGCGCTCCTGGTGTTCAGTGCGGTGCCTCTGGCGTTGACCGGCGGCATCGCGGCGCTGTTGCTGCGCGGCATGCCGTTCTCGATCTCGGCGGCGGTCGGCTTCATCGCGCTGTCCGGCGTGGCCGTGCTGAACGGGCTAGTGATGCTGAGCTTCGTCCGCCAATTGCGCGAGCAAGGCGTGCCGATGCGCGAAGCGATCGAGCAAGGCGCCCTCACTCGCTTCCGACCCGTGGTGATGACGGCGCTGGTTGCTTCGCTCGGCTTCGTCCCGATGGCGTTCGCCACCGGCACCGGCGCCGAGGTGCAGAAGCCGCTCGCCACCGTGGTGATCGGCGGCCTGATCAGCGCCACCCTGCTGACACTTGCCGTGCTGCCCGCGCTCTATGCACGGTACGGGCATGCCGGCAGCGCTGCGCGCAATGGGACGACAGCGATTCAGCCTGCGGAATGACGGCGTGCCGACCGGCGGTCCGCAGAAAAAGACCGGCAGTTACAGCGCCGAACCGGCACTGTAACATTTCTGTCATATGACAAAACTAAACGAAGTCATGCGGCGGGCTGCCGCGGGGCTTCATCAGGGGGACGAAGAAGATGCGCCGTGCCATTACACTGCTTTCTGCGAGCATGATCGCGCTTTCAGCGGGCACCGCCTCGGCAGAGAACGCCAAGCCGCGCAACCTGATCCTGTTCGTCCCCGATGGCCTGCGCGGCGGCATCGTGACGCCGGAGACGGCGCCCGCGATGGCCGAGATTCGCGACAAGGGCGTCCACTTCAAGAACTCGCACTCGCTGTTCCCGACCTTCACGATGGCGAACAGCTCGGCGCTGTCGACCGGCCATTATCTCGGCGACACCGGCACCTTCTCCAACACGATCTTTACCGGCTACACCTCGGTGCCCGCTGGCGACACGGTTGTCCCCTTCATCGAGAACGATGCGGTGCTCGCCGACATCGATGACCATTTCAATGGCGACTACCTCAACGAGGAGACGCTGCTGAAGATGGCCCGCCGCGAGGGCTTCCGCACCGCCGCCATCGGCAAGGTCGGCCCGACGCTGCTGTTCGACCATACCGATCGCGGCAAGAACACGATCGTGGTCGACGATTCCACCGGCGGCAAGACCGGCGTTCCGCTCTCCGACGAGGTGAAGGAGGCGCTGACCAAGGCCGGCCTGCCGCTCGCGACCCCGAGCCGCGGCGACAATGCCAAGGCGGGCGACGCCAAGACGCCCGGCACCACGGTCGCCAACGTCGCGCAGCAGGCCTACATGGCCGATGTCGCGACCAAGGTCGTGCTGCCGATTTTCAAGGCGCGCAACAAGCCGTTCGTGCTGGTGTTCTGGTCGCGCGATCCGGACGGCAGCCAGCACAACACCGGCGACAGCCTCAACACTATCACCCCCGGCATCAACGGCCCGACCTCGATGGCCGGCATCAAGAATGCCGACAACAACCTCGCCCAGCTTCGCAAGGCGCTCGACGAGCTTGGGCTCTCGGCCAACACCAACATCATGGTGTCGTCCGACCACGGCTTCTCGACCATCTCGAAAGAGAGCAAGACCAGCCCTTCGGCCAAGATCGCTTACGACGACACGCCGAAGGACTTCCTGCCGATGGGCTTCCTGGCGATCGATCTCGCCAAGGCGCTGGACCTGCCGCTGTTCGAYCCCAACGACAAGAAYGCCAAGGTCGCCGACAACGCCCACCCGAAGGCCGGCAACGGCGTGCTCGGCCAGGATCCGGCCAAGCCCGACGTCGTGATCGCGACCAATGGCGGCTCGGACCTGATCTACCTGCCGAACCGCGACAAGAAGCTCGCCGACCGGGTCATCAAGGCGCTGCTCGATCAGGACTACGTCAGCGGCCTGTTCGTCGACGACAAGCTCGGCAACTTCCCCGGCACACTGCCGATGTCGAACCTCAACCTGAAGGGCAAGGCGGTGACGCCGAACCCGTCGATCGTGGTCAACTTCCGCTCCTGGTCGAGCGGCTGCGAGATCCCGACCAATTGCTCGGTCCAGATCGCCGACACCGTGCTGCGCCAGGGCCAGGGCATGCATGGCAGCTTCAGCCGCGGCGACACCTACAACTTCACCGCCGCGATCGGCCCCGACTTCAAGGCCGGCTATGTCGATCCGCTCCCGGTCAGCAACGCCGATGTCGGCATGACCGCGGCCCAGTTGCTCGGCCTGCACACCCCGAACAATGGCGGGCTGGTCGGCCGGGTGATGTCGGAGGCACTGCCGAACGGCATCGTGCCGAAGATGGCCGAAGGCACCCTGATGTCCAAGAAGGCTTCGGCCAACGGCCTGCGCACCGTGCTGAAATTCCAGCGCGTGCTCTCGACCCGCTATTTCGACGTCGCCGGGTTCCCGGGGCGGACACTCGGGCTCGAGGAGACCGCCGGCAAACAGAAAACGGCGGGGAAGTGATCCCCGCCGCTTTCGCTTGAAGCCTTTTCGTTCGGGACGATGCAGGCATCGTCCCGGGCGATCACATCATCCCGATGTCGAACACGTTGGGCAGCTGGGTCGCGAGCGGCAGTGCAGCCGCGCCGACCAGCGTCGCCACCATCGCCGCCAGCGCACGACCGGTGCGGCGCTGACCGCGCATCCGGGCGGCGATCCATTCCAGAACCTTGGTGTCCATCTTGGCGCCCTGCTTCGGCGCCCAGCGATCGATCTCGGTCTCGGGCGACAGCGCCACGGTGCGCGGCGGCACCGGCAGGCCGGACTCGGACGCTGCGTGATGGGCAATTGCCTTGGCGAGCAGATCGTCGAACCGGCCGCCATCGCTGCGCTCGGCCGCGGCCTCGTTGATCGCGAACAGCGCCTCGATCTCGGCCCGGCTCACCGGCTGATGCTCGACCGCTGCGGCCGTCAGGATGCGCGCGCACCAGGCAGCGTCATCGGCGTCGAGCGAGCGGGAGAAGTGGATGCGGCCCTTGGTGGTCGGGCCTTCGCCGGTGATCACGCCGTCGCGCACGATGGTCAGCGCATGGGCGGCGGTCTTGCGGCAGGATGGAGACAACGCACCGCTGAGAGCCTCAGCGGTCTTGGTACTTGGGGCAGACATTGTGGGAGCTTTCAATTCCTATCTCAGGCCAGCTTTTCCATGCCGGCGTAAACGAGTGGTTAATGATTCGAAACTTGCGTTCCGAGATTTTTAGATGGTTGCTATTTGGTCGCTTTGAAGGGTGTCACGGTTCAGTCCTATAGCAGCCGGGGCCGGCGTGATGACGGCGATAAGCGGCTTAATCTGGGCATTTCCAGGCTTTTGTTCCGCAAGAGATGTTTCGCCGCAGGGTTTTGGATCAAAACAAGTTGCTTGGAATTCCAGCCTCCAGGAGAAATTTCTCACCTTTTTTCAGAACCGGTTCACTTAGTCCTTGCCGCCTCCTATACTGACGTCGGCACCTCTAAATCAGATTCACCTGTAACTACAATTAGATGAGGTAAGATCATGGCACTTCAGATTGGCGCCACCGCCCCCGATTTCGAGGCCGAGACCACCGAAGGCAAGATCAAGTTCCACGACTGGATCGGCAGCAGCTGGGCGCTTTTGTTCTCCCATCCCAAGGACTTCACGCCGGTCTGCACCACCGAGCTCGGCACGCTCGCCCGCCTGAAGCCCGAGTTCGATCAGCGCGGCGTCAAGCTGATGGGCCTCTCGGTCGACCCGGTCGACCGTCACGCCAAATGGTCCGAGGACATCAAGGAAACCCAGGGCGCGGCGCCGAACTATCCGATGATCGGCGACATCGACTTCAACGTGTCGAAGCTCTACGACATGCTGCCGGCCGCAACCTCGGGCGATCCCCTCACCCGCACCGCGGCCGACAACCAGACCGTCCGCAACGTCTTCATCATCGGCCCCGACAAGAAGATCAAGTTGGTGCTGGTCTACCCGATGACCACGGGCCGGAACTTCCACGAAATCCTGCGCGTCATCGACTCGCTGCAACTCACCGCCAAGCATCGCGTCGCCACCCCGGCCGACTGGAAGCAGGGCGAAGACGTGATCATCGCGGGCTCGGTCACCAACGACGAGGCCAAGACGATCTATCCGCAGGGCTGGAAGGAACCGAAGCCCTACATCCGTATTGTGCCGCAGCCGAAGTAACGCGCGGGACGAAGGGGTCGAGTGGTAAAGATACAGCCCGCCATCGTCTGGTTCCGCGACGATCTGCGGCTGTCGGATCACCCGGGCCTTTACGAAGCAGCCAGCCGCGGCGCGCCCGTGGTGGGCGTCTATGTCCGCGACGAACAAAGCCGTGCCCTGAAACCACCGGCGTCGCGCCCCCTCGGGGGCGCGACGCGCTGGTGGCTGGCGCAGTCGCTCCGCGCGCTCCGCAGCAGTCTCGAGGCGATCGGCGGAACGCTGGTGTTGCGGACCGGACCGGCCGCCGCTGTGATCGCCACGCTGGCGCGCGAAATCAATGCCGGCACCGTGTTCTGGAACGGGATTGCGCAGGCACCGCATCAGGCGGTTGCCGCCGATGTTGAAGCCGCGCTCGCAAGGGACGGCGTGACCTCGGAAATTTTCTCCGGCGATCTCTTGGTCGAGCCCAGGGCGATCCGCAACAAGGAGAACCGCGGCCTGCGCGTGTTCACGCCATTCTGGCGGCGCGTGCAAGGTCTCGGCGATCCGCCGAAGCCGTTGCCAGCGCCGAAGCAGCTCGCATCCATCAGCGGCATCGCGAGCGAAGACCTCGACGACTGGAAGCTCGAGCCGACCTGGCCGGATTGGGCCGGCGGCCTGCGCGAGAGCTGGACGCCAGGCGAAGCCGGCGCACAGGCGCGGCTGAAGGCGTTCCTCGACGACGGCATCAAGGGCTACACCGACGACCGCGACCGGCCTGACCGCGACGGCACCTCGCGCCTATCGCCGCATCTGCGCTTCGGCGAGATCAGCCCGCGCCAGCTCTGGTACGCCGCGCGTTTCACGGCCGCCGAGCATCCGCGCCTCGCCGGCGACATCGACAAGTTCCTGAGCGAGCTCGGCTGGCGCGAATTCTGCCGCCACCTGCTGTTCGACATCCCCGACCTGGCCGAGCGTAATTTGCAGGAGCAGTTCGACGCCTTTCCCTGGAAACGTGACGCGCGCGCATTGAAGGCCTGGCAGCGTGGCCTGACCGGCTACCCGATCGTCGATGCCGGCATGCGCGAGCTCTGGCACACCGGCGTGATGCACAACCGGGTCCGGATGGTGGTCGCCTCGTTCCTGGTGAAGCATCTGCTGATCGACTGGCGCGCCGGCGAACAATGGTTCTGGGACACGTTGGTCGATGCCGATACCGGCTCCAATCCGGCGAACTGGCAATGGGTCGCCGGCTCCGGCGCCGACGCCGCGCCCTATTTCCGGGTCTTCAATCCGATCCTTCAGGGCGAAAAGTTCGATCCCGACGGCGGCTATGTCCGGCGCTGGGTGCCCGAGCTCGCGCAACTGCCCGACGACCTGATCCACCAGCCCTGGACGGCGACTCCGATCGAGCTCGCCAGCGCCGGCATCGAGCTCGGCAAGACCTATCCGCAGCCGATCGTCGACCACAAGCAGGGCCGCGAACGCGCGCTGGCGGCCTACGCGAAAATCCGCGGCAAGGACTAACTCCGGCGGTTGACCAGCAGCACCGCCGCGGCGCAGGCGGCCATGCCTGCGATCGCGACGGTGTCCAGCTTCTCGTCGAACAGAAGGTAGGCCATCAGCGCGGTCGTTGCCGGCACCAGATAGAACAGGCTCGCGACCGAGGTCGCGGCATGGTGACGGATCAGCCAGTACAGCAGCCCGATCGAGCCGATCGACAACGCGAACACCAGCCAGGCCAGCGCCAGCACGAACTCGCTGGTCCAGTGCACGACATTGGTCTCGAACAGATAGGCGCCGATGCCGAAGAAGATCGTGACCGCGATGTATTGCACCAGGTTGCCGGCACGCCAGTCGATCTGGTTGCAGTAGCGGCGCTGATAGAGCGTCCCGAGCGTGATGCTGACCAGCGAGACGCCGGAGGCAAGCCAGCCCCACCCCGCATCGCCCGTCATCGGCCGGTTGTGCAGGATCAAGACGACGCCGGCGAGCCCGAGCAGCAAGCCGCCCCATTGCAGCGGCGTGACGCGCTCGCCGAGCCAGCGATTGGCGATGGTCGAGGTCAGGATCGGCTGCAAGCCCGGGATCAACGCCGAGAGGCCGGCGGGAATCGAATGCGCGATCGCGATCGCGGTGCCGCCGAGATAGAAGCCGTGCACCAGGATGCCGGCGACCGCGCTGTGGAACACGCCGGTGCGGTCCGGCCATTTCGGCCGTGCCACCGCCGCGATGATCGCCATCACGACCACCACGAACGCCATCCGGATCGACAGATAGGTCAGCGGCTCGGCATTGTTGATGACATACTTGGTGCCGATGAATCCCGTGCTCCACAGCACGACAAAGATCGCCGGCGCCAGACGAGCGGCAGTTTCCTCGAAGCTCTTGTTCATTGCCGGTCGTCATTGCCTGAAGATGAGGCAGCCGGCAATCGCGAATTTCGCGAAGGCCACGCCGATGCCCCACGAACAGTGTCGTCCCGGCGAAGGCCTGGACCCATACGCCGCGACGGATGTTGTCGAAGGGACTCGCCATTCCGACATCACTCACCCATGACCGCCAGTGGTTATGGATCCCTGCTTTCGCCGGGATGAAACTGAGTGTGGGTCGGCAGTCAAATTGAATTCTGAAAAGACGAACCAGCGCGCGCAGCGATGCGTTCGTTCTCCGAACATCGCGTAGATCACGACGATGTGTCGTCAACGATGCCATGCAGCTTTGTCGGATGCGGCATCACGTCTGCGCCGATAGGCTGCGAGACAACTTCGCAGCCGTCGGTCGCGGCGCGTTCCGGTTCGCACCGGAAAATGCCGTCGCCGAATACCGGCGGCCAAAAACACTGCACAAGAAGAACCGGCCACGAGCCGGACAAGAAAAAGAAAAATGGACCAAGTGACATTGGTCGTCGTTCGCGCCGTCGAAGGCGGCGCGACGACGACAAAGGGCATCATCGGTGCAACCGGATTGTCCCGCCTTAAAGTCGAGCGTGCACTAGGCACGCTGGAGAAACAGAAGCTGCTGTTCCGCGAAAGCCAGGGCTCGTGGGCTCTCGGTATTCCGGTGAGACCGACGGTCCGGCAATGCGGATCGTGCACGCTCTGCTGCAAGGTGCTTGAGGTCACCGATCTCGGCAAACCGCTGAACACCGTCTGCAACCACATTCAGGCTGGCGGCGGATGCGAGATCTACAGCGAGCGCCCCCGGCAGTGCCGCTCATTCAGCTGCGCCTGGCTGCAAGGCCATCTCGACGACGACTGGTTTCCCGAAACCGCGGGCATGGTGGCGCATTTCGGGCTCGACTCCCTGAATGTGCAGGTCGATCTCGCGGCCGCCGAGCGCTGGCGCGAGGAACCCTGTTTCAGCAAGCTCTGCGAATTATCGCTCAAGGGGCTGAGGGTGAGCGAAGGTCACCCCTATGCCACCCTCGTCATGGTCGGCAACGACAAATATTTGCTGCTCGGGAGAACCATCGTGCCCGCCCCGACGCTGTTCGGCACCGCCTTCGTGCCGATCACCCACGATAGCTTCCGCTACTGGAAGGCAACATCGCTCGAGCATCTGCAACGGCTGAACGATCGCGTCATCGAGATCCAGCGCATCCGCCAGGAGTTCGGCTACTGCGCGATCCCTGACGATGACGATCCCTATCCGCCCTACCGGCCGTCGCTGCTGCAACAGCCGGAGCAGCCCGGCGCGGCAGGCGCGCCATGACCTCGCGGAGATTTACCCAGGCAGCCGCCACGCCAACCGCCGCACCGAACGAACCTCAGATCGTCGCCGCGCGTCCGGCGAAGCTGCCGAGCACCGCCATCAGCACGGTCGCGACCGCGCAACAGGCGAGTGCGAGCTCCCAGCCGCCGGTCGCATCATGGGCGAGGCCGGCGAGCGGCGGACCCGCGGCCGCCAGCGAATAGCCGAGGCACTGCGCCATGCCCGACAGCGCGGCAGCCTGATGGCTGTGCGCGGTTCGCAGGCTGACGAATGTCAGGCCGAGAATGAAGGCGGCTCCAGCCCCGAAGCCGAACAGCGCGACCCATAGCATCGCAAGCGACGGAAGCTGCCACAACCCGAGCAGTGCGATGCAGGTGGTCACCGAGACTGCGATCGCGAGCGCGCGCTGGTCTTTCATCCGCGCGACCATCGGACCCAGGATCAATCCCGGCACCGCGGTCGCCAATTGCGACACGCCGTGCAGCGAGCCTGCCATCGCCGCCGGATAACCTGCCTGCACGAGAATGCCGGGCAGCCATCCGACGATGATGTAGAACACCAGTGAGGTCAGGCCGAGAAAGCCCGTCACCTGCCAGGCGAGCGCCGAGTGCCAGATGGGTCCGCCACGCGGCAGCGAAGCAAGCTCGCCGGCGGGCACCGAGGCCTGTCGAAGCTGGGGAATCCACACCATCAGCGCGGTCAATGGAAAGACCAGCGTGCTGGCAGCCGAGAATTGCCAGCTCGAGCCGGGCAATTCGGCGAACGGAATCGCCGCAACGGATGCGAGCGCCTGGGCCAATCCTGATGTGATCGCGTAGGCGCCGGTCAGGCTGGCGATGCGGGTCGGGAAGTCCCGTTTCAGCAGGCTCGGAAGCAGGACATTCGCAATGGCAATTCCGGCCCCCAGCGTGCCGGTCCCGAGGAACAGCGCCCAGACCGGCCCGGTCGAACGCAGCGCGATCCCGGCCGCAATGATCAGCAGCGCGCCGAACAGCGACCGCTCCATACCGTATCGGCGCCCCAGGATGGCCGCGACCGGCGACATCGCCGCGAACGCCAGCAGGGGCAGCGTGGTGAGGATCCCTGCCTCGGCTGCGCTGATGCCGCTGCTCTCGCGGATCAAGCCGAGCATGGGCGCGACACCCGTGATCGGAGCGCGGATCGCCGAGGCAATCAGCAGGATTCCGCCGAGCAACAGCCCCTGCCCGCCCAGCACGCGCATCGGCGTTATCATCGTCATCGCATGCTCCTGGAGGCCCTTTGCCCGGAATTGGCGTCTCGCCGCATTCGCTTCGTGCGAAAACGCACCGGCCATTCACGGCCGCGAAACTATCGACTCGGTGCCCGCAAGAATTTATATATCTGCTCTATCGATCGCTAAATTCGGTCACAGAATGGGCTTCCAGCTTCGCTATCCCTGGCCGGACCTCGATCCCGATGACGTGGCAGCCCCGGCCATCGCGGTCCGCCTCGACATCACCGAGAACAGGGCCGAGGCGGCCGAACACGCCCACCGGAAGGGTCAGTTGGTCTTTGCACTCGGCGGCGGCGTGATGTGCCGCGTTCCTGACGGGCTGTGGATGGTGCCGCCGCATTGCGGCGTCTGGCTCCCCGGCGGTACGCGCCATACCAATATCGCGACCGCCAACGCGCGGATCCTGTTTGTCTTCGTCGAACCCGGCGCGGCCGAATTGCCCGACCGCTGCTGCACCTTGTCGATCTCACCACTGCTGCGCGAGCTCATCATCGCGCTTTCGGATCACATGCTGCCGGATCACGGCAATGCGCCTCTCGTCGCGCAATTGCTGCTGAGCGAGTTGCCGCGCATGCCGATCCAGCGGCTGCATCTGCCGATCTCGACCGAACCGCGCGTGCAGCGGATCGCAGCGGCGCTCGCCGACGATCCGTCCGATCGCAGCACGATGGCCGAATGGGCCGACCGAATGGCGCTCAGCGAGAGCAGCCTCGCGCGTCTGATCCTGCGGGAAACCGGCCTGACATTCGGACGCTGGCGCCAGCAATTGCATCTGATCGTGGCCTTGCGCGAGCTTTCGGCCGGCGCGAGCGTCCAGCAGGTCTCGACCGAACTCGGCTATGAATCGGTCACCGCGTTCATCACGATGTTCAAGAAGGCGCTCGGCAAGCCGCCGGCGAAATATCTCAGCGACATCGTGCAAGGCGGCAGCCCGGCTTTCGCAGCCTGATCAGCGCGGCGCCGGCAGGACGGCATTCCAAGGGCGCTGGGCGGCCGGCGCTCGCAGATGCGTGATCCAGCGTGACCGGATTTTGCCTTCATTTGGGCATCGATCCGGAACAGGCTCTCTCCGAGACATGTCAAAGGCTGCCGCCGCAGGGGGTGTCTGCAATTGACCGATCGATCCCGCGCCGCACAAGACATCGACTTGCGGAATTTCGTCCGGGTCATCTCGGCCTGCACCCTCGGGCTTTGGGCATTCGCGGCCGGCCTGTTGATCGGGGTGTTCTGGTTCTCCTGAGTGGTCGGTGCCTGACGATTGTCAGCGCCTCAAGCCGCCGACGTACCGCGCGCCCTACCCGCCGCTGAGATGGTGAGCAGCCGCGAACAGCGCGAGCCCGGTCAGTACCAGCGCCGACGCCACACCCGCGAGGCTGCGTGCAAGTTCAGCTTTCGAAAGATTGGTTCTGGTCGCCATCATGGCCTCCCGATCCTGCAAGCCGCGACGCCGCCTTGGCGGCCGGGCTAGCGCATGGGGATATTCGCATCATCACGATGAACACATCATGAGCAGCCAACCGACGAAGCGGTCCCCGGTTCCAAATAAAACCGGCCGGCAAAGGATGGCTTCGGACGAAACGCAGCGCCAGCGCCCTACCACTCTTCCGGGCAGGGATCGACGATCTTCCAGAGATCGACCCCGTTCTTGATCTTCTTCATCTCGGTGGTGAGCCCGCCATTGCGGCGGATCCAGTCCTTCACCGTATCGGGGTAATAGGACATCAGGTCGGAGGTGCCCTCGAGGCTGGTGACCTTGATGCCGAAGGTGAAGGCCTTGTCGTAATAGGCCTGGTGGAAGCCGATGCTGGCCTTCGGCGTGACGCAAATCTTGTTCAGCGGCACGATGCCGAACACCAACGTACAGGCCGAATTGCAGATGCCGTCGATGACGACGCGCTCGCGGCGGTCGCGGATCTGCTTGTACTTGGCCTTGTACTCCTCGACATAACCGCCATGGTCGCGCGTGATGTGCAGCACCGCCCGCGCCGGCGTCGCAGCCAGAACCGACAGCAGCAGGGCGACAAGGGGCGTGATGCGCATGGAATGTTCGAAACCGAGGAAAAGGCCGGGTCCGGGCGGACCTGACCGCAGGACTCTGGCCGGACTGTGTTGGCAATCCGTTAAGCATCCGCAAGAAGGCAAAATTTGGCGCGCTGTGACTGATTTCCCGCAGCTTTCCGGCCGGTTTCCGGGTTAAATGTGCCGTAATGAGGATTCTGGAGTGGCCCGGGATGCCGCTCCAGCGTGAATGCCGGAGGCCGCCAATGACCAAGACCAAGCTGTACGCCGCCCTTGCCGTGACCGTGTCGTTGGCCGCTTCGGCCCTCACCCCGGCGGCCGCGGCCGACCTCACCGCCTATCCCCACCACCGGCATCACCACCGCCACCATGCCTATTGGGGCCTGCCCTACCACATCAGCTATCTGCACAATTACGGCCCGGGTCCGACCGCCGGCAGCTTCGCCTATTACGACGGCCCGGCGACCAACAAATGCTACCAGAGTTCGGCCACCTATATCGGCCAGGACCGCCGCCGGCATCCCTGCTTCTGAGGAGTTGCGCGGGCTAGCGCCAATGGCTGGGTCCCGACGGTAGACCCTGCCGAGGTTGCTGGCCCTGCCCGCCCAAGTCTGATAATCGACCCGCAACGCGCTCGTAGCTCAGCTGGATAGAGCATCGGATTTCGATTCCGAGGGTCGGGAGTTCGAATCTCTCCGAGCGCGCCATTGTTCAGACGCCACGGTCGCAGCTGGTGCCGAGAGCCGCGAAACCATTTTCCTCGGCCGGCGAAACCGGGCGGAAACAATTGGCCGGTACGCTCCCCCGAATAATCAAAGAAATTGTGGGGAAGTGTCATGATGGAAGCGACCATTGTCGCGCTGCTGCTGCTCAGCGCCGCGATATTTTTTGCCCACGCCTACGACGCCTTGCACACGCATTGACGGGATCGACATCGTCCGGTCGGCGAGCCTCTGGGCTCGCCCGGGCTGCGAACCGGACTGCTATGCTCACGCGGCCTTCTCCCCGAACCACCGCCGGCACGCCCGACTGAAACTCGTCGCATCGGTGTAGCCGAGCGCCGCCGCCATCTCCTCGCGCGACCGCGTACCGTCCGCGAGCATCGCCCGCGCCCGCTCGCGCAGCACGCTGTCGAGCAGCGGGCGGAACGCGCCGCCGGCTTCCGCCAGCCGCCGCACCAGGGTGCGCTGCGAGGTGCCGATCAAGCGCGCCGCCTCCTCTTCGCCGAGGCGATGCGGCAGGCGCGATGCGATCAGGTTCTCGACGATCCGCGTCAGCGCCTCGGCATCCGAACGCGGCTTCTCGATCGCCTCGAGCGCTTCGATCGCTTTGGCGTGCAATTCCGGATCGGCAAACGGCGATGGCCGCGCGCAGAGCTGCTTCGGCACATCGAAGCGGAAAGCGCCGGCGCTGAACTTCACCGCGCAGGAAAAATGCGGCGCCAAACGCTCCGCGCCCGCGGGCGGAGCCCAGGGAAATTCCAGCGTCGCCTGCCCGATCGCGTCCTCGAGCAATTCGACATAGACCGCGTGCACGTTGAGGCTCACCGCCAGCGCCACGGCGCGCCAGAGCGCGTCGTCCATCGCGACGGCAGGGGAGATCTCGATCTGGATCGAGCGCACGGTCTTGCGCAGCCGGTTGCGAACGAATGGCGCGCGGGTCGATCCGAAACGCGCGCCGGTATTGAGCGCATCCGCGATGGTCGGCGCCGTCCTGGTCGCCACATCGAGCGCGCCCTGCAACGATGTCGACCACACCGCCGCGGCCGACAGCGGCCACAGTTCGCCATGCGCCCGGGTGATGTTGGCGGCCAGCATCACCAGCGACGACACCGGCATGTGCGCGCCGGGCTGGTCGAGCGCATCCTGCTGAATAGCCGTGCCCTTCAGCAGCGCTTCACGCTCGTTCCGTGTCTTGCCGAAGGTTCGCACCAGCGCTCGCGCATAGGCCGCGGACACCGGCGTCCGAAGGGCATCGGTCTCCGATCTCTGCATGTGTCGGCCCCTCCCTCGCACACGTCCGGCTGAGCGGTTGTGGCGCAAAATGCCACAAAATTGGCCTGTTGGGAACTGGCGGCACCGGGCCACCTCGCAGCATGCTCCACACAACAATGGCGAATGCCGACCCGAAGAGATGCCGGAGGGAATGCGATGATCTTCACGGGCACCAATGCCGCTGGCGAAACCGTCACCTACCGTGACGGCAAGCGCTATCTGTGGATGCTGTCGTTCATTCCGCCGCTGATCCCGCTGTTGTCGTACTGGCTGTACCTGCGGACGCACAATCCGCTGGTGACGCTGATCCCCTTCGCCTTCATCTTCATCCTGATCCCGCTGCTCGACGTCGCGTTCGGCGAGGACACCCACAATCCGCCGGCCGAAGTGGTGGCCGCGATGGAGGCCGATCCATACTATCTGCGGCTGGCGCGCTTCAGCGTGGCGTTCCCCTGGATCAACTACATCGCGTTGATCGCCTTCTTCGGCACCCAGGAGCTGCCTTGGTGGTCCTACATCGCACTGCTGCTCGGCGTCGGCACCATCAACGGCGGCACATTGCTGATCGGGCACGAGCTCGGCCACAAGTCGGACCGGCTCAACATCCTGTTCGGCACCCTCGCCAATTGCGCGGTGGGTTACGCCCATTTCCGCATCGAGCATAATCGCGGCCACCACACCTGGGTCGCAACGCCAGAGGATCCGGCCAGCGCACGGTTCGGGGAATCGATCTACGCGTTTGCGCTGCGCGAGTTGCCGGGCGCGTTCAAGCGCGGCTGGCGCAACGAAGCCGAACGGCTGACCCGGCGCGGCGAGCCGGTCTGGTCGGTCAATAACGAAATCCTGCAGGGCTTCGCGCTCACGCTCGTGGTGGCGGCCGGGTTGATCGCGCTGTTCGGCTGGAAGGTCGCGCCGTTCATCGTCGCGCATCATTTCCTCGGCTGGTATGCGCTGACCCAGGCCAACTATGTCGAGCACTACGGCCTGCTGCGCGAGAAACTGCCGAACGGCCGCTACCAGGCGGTCGAGCCGCGGCACTCCTGGAACACCAACCACATCGTCTCGAACCTGATGACGCTGCATTTGCAGCGGCACTCCGACCACCACGCCAACCCGATGCGTCCCTACCAGTCGCTGCGCGATTTCGACGACATCCCGCGGCTGCCGAACGGTTACACCGGCATGTTCGGGCTCGCCGCGATCCCGCCGCTCTGGTTCCGGGTGATGGACCCGAAGGCGCTGGCCTGGGCCGGTGGCGACAAAAGCAAGCTGAACCTCGGCGATCGGGCGGCGGCTTCCTGATCAAGTCCGACCTGAGGTTCAGCTGCTGGGAATCTTCCGCCGCACCGCCTCGACGCCGGCGTCGGTGACGCGATATCGCCGCCCCAGCTCCGGGACGATCCAGCCCTTCTCGATCATTCCGGCAATAGTGCTGGGGCCGACACCCGCGGGAAACGATCGGCGATTCCGGATCGCATCGATCGCGACTCGCTCGAGATGGGTGGCGACGTGCGACGGGCGGGCGCGAAACGCCTTGGCGATCAGCAGGACCGACAGGACCTCGGCGCGGCGGCGCACTGCAGACGCGCTGCGGGTCAGCTCGTTGCTGATCTCGAGCGCATTCTTGCCGGCCTTCGCGAGCTCTCTGAGCTTGTCGTCCTCGTCAGAGCTCCAGCGCCGCACGATTCCCATCTGCCCCTCACCGCCTGGATACCCACCTCGAACCGATGGATACGCAGGCGGCGCCGATTTGCCATGTGACTTTCGGCACCTCTTGCGGTGATGTCGGCGCAGTCGCCGTCACGAGGGCGATGGCGGTGCCGGGCGCTTCGCTCAGTGCTTGCTCGGCTCGAGCGCGATCAGCACGCCGGTCGGCTCGGGCGACATCGGTCTCCCTTCGAAACCGGGAACAAATCGCGGGACGCGATAAAGAGTGACGACTCCAGACTTCACGCGCCAAACCCTGAGCCCGCCGTAGTTAACTATCGCCTGTCAAGGGGCTAGGCGGGCACAGCAACGTGGAGTATTTTTCAAGCTAATTTGGATCGTGGATTTTTTGTAATGGTAGATTCGCTCCCACTGCGTCTCAAGCGGAAGCTTTGGACACATTTCCTCGGAGTCGATAGCTGGGTGGGCCGGACTGGCGACTTCAGGACTCGCGAGCGCCATGGACTAGTTAGCCGCCCTTATTATGTCTACGGCATGCTGCGCGCAGCCGATCATGCAAGATACGTCGGCGCAAGTTCCGTCACCGTGGTCGAGTTCGGCGTCGCCAGCGGCCGTGGACTGCTCAACATGATCGACTGTGCGGAACTGATAACCGCCGAAACAGGCGTCGCGTTCCGGATTGTCGGCTTCGATACAGGGGCAGGCTTGCCGTCGATCGACAGCTACAAGGACCACCCGGAAATATGGAATCCCGGCGATTTTGCCATGGAAGATCGGACATCGCTCGAGAAGAAGATCGGCGGTCGTGCCGAGATCATATGGGGGAATATCGACCAGACGATCGATGGCTTCACCGGAACTCTGGGGCCGCAATCCCCTCTGGGCTTCATCGCAATCGACGTCGATATCTATAGCGCCTCGAAATCAGCGCTCCGATGCCTGACCGGAGATCCAGAGAAATACCTTCCCGCGATGAGCATGTATTTCGACGACGTCAGCTTCTTCTTTGCAAACAAATGGTGCGGCGAGCTCGCGGCAATTGAGGAATTCAATGCCGAGCATGCGATGCGAAAGATCGATCGCGATAGAAGCCTGCCAGGGTTAAGGCCGAAAGCTGCGGCTGCGTGGTATCAGGCAATGTACGTTGGACACGTTCTCGACCACCCTGCCCGCCAGTCGCCGGCCAACAGAAAAGGGCTCACGATTAAAGAACACGCAGCTTTCATGTCAGCGAGCGCTTTGAGCTGAGGAGATACGTTGTGAACAATCCATTTGGACGGTTCGACCGCGAGAAGCTTCGGGAGCAGTTTACGACAGCAAAGCCTGTCCCACATATCGTGATCGATGACTTTATTCCCGCCGACGACGCCAGGGCCGTTGTCGCGGCTTATCCCGATTTCGGATCAGCGCTAGAACTCGGTAAGACCTTCAAAACGGTCAATGAGCGCAAGAAGGTCCAAGTCTCCGACTATAGAAAGTTTACCGGCGCCGTCAGCACCTTGAATACGGCCCTTGCATCATCAGAGTTTCTCGCCGATCTCTCCTATATTACAAACATGCCAAATCTCCTTGCTGACGAGCAGTTGCTCGGCGGCGGCATCCACATCACAGGCCCGGGGGGCAGGCTGGACGTTCATGTTGACTTCAACTTCATCGAGGATAGACAGCTTCACCGGCGATTGAATCTCCTGCTTTATCTCAATGAGCCGTGGCAAAAGGCTTGGGGCGGCCAATTCCAGTTGTGGGACGCTGACGTAGAGCACTGCGAAGCGACATTCGACCCAATATTCAACCGCTGCGTAATCTTTGAAACCAACGAGGTCAGCTACCACGGGGTGATCCCGGTCTCTCCCTCCGCGCCCGCTCCGCGACGATCTTTTGCAACTTACTACTACACCAAGGAGGCCCCGGCACATTGGACTGGTGCTAGCCACAGCACCATCTTCAGAGCCCGACCGGAAGAGAGAATGAAGGGCTTGGTGCTAATGCCGGCAGAGATCGTGAAGAACAACATTGCGGCCGGCGTACGACGTGCAAAGCGTGGCATTAGGAAGCTACTAAAGTCCTGAGGACCAAACGGATTCCGCGTCAGTTTTTCGATATGCTGACGATCGTCAGCGGTATCGGACCGGGTCTTTCGGACGCAGCATTGAAGGTAGTCAGCAAGATACGAAACGAGCAGCTCCCCTCGTAAGCTAGGAGAGCGGCACCTCCTTGTTCGCAATCAGATCGGCAAGTAAATTCCAGTGTCTACACCGAAGAACCAGATTGGCGTCCTCCGCGCGATTGATCTCCTCTTGCGTCATTTGCTCCGGAGGCTTCCCCCGACGTCAGCCGTCGAACATGTTGCTCTCTGGTGGGGCTATCGGTTCCAGCCGTCTCCCTCGATCGTCAAGCTCCGATCGGGTGCGCTGGTGAAAACGACGCACGTGGATCATCTGCAACTACTTCTCTACTACCTCGGAATCTTTGAACCCTCGTGCGTACAGGCTATGAAGAGCCATCTGCGCCCCGGCAGCACGCTTCTCGACGTCGGCGCAAACATCGGGCTCTTCAGTATTGAAGGAGCAACCGCTGTCGGTTCGTCGGGGAACGTCATAGCGATCGAGGCCGCTCCACCGCACGCACAGACGATCCGCGATGCTGCGGCGCTCAACCGTTTGCAGAACATCGAGGTGGTTCCCGCAGCGGTTGGAAGCAGTGAGGGCGCCGCTATCTTGACCCTTCCCGAGAAGGGCAACTATGGCATGTACACTCTCGGTTCTGTTGCAGGAGAGCGGAGCTTTCAGGTTCCGGTCCGCAGAATCGACGATATTGTCGCCGGGCGTCGCGTCGATTTTATCAAGATAGACATCGAAGGGTCGGAGTATCAGGCTCTCCTAGGCGCGGTTCAAACGTTGAAATCGACACCTCCTCTCCTGATCGAACTCAACGAGGCTGCGCTGGTCGGCTGTGGCAGTTCTGCACGTCAAGTCAAGCAGTTGCTCTTCTCATATGGATATCAAGGGCACGTTCTCGGTAGTGCGAAACAAATCACATTAGACGATCTTCATGTTTGCGATGAATGTCTCTTTCTGCCAACGATTGGATGAAGCGCCTGGGATGTCCAGGCGGATTTCTTGATAGCAGTATCGCGCGATAGAGGATCAAGAGGCGGTCGAACGCAGCTCGGCCTTCTCGGCACGATCCGTCTGCCCCTCACCGCCTGGATACCCACCTCGAACCGATGGATACGCAGGCGGCGCCGATTTGCCGTGTGACTTTCTTGCGGTGATGTCGGCGCAGTCGCCGTCACGAGGGCGATGGCGGTGCCGGGCGCTTCGCTCAGTGCTTGCTCGGCTCGAGCGCGATCAGCACGCCGGTCGGCTCGGGCTCGTGCGGCCGAAGCGAGGTCAACTCCGGATCGCTCCACTCGGCAAGACTCACCACCTCACCGGTCTGCCCCGGCATGTCGGAGGACTGGGCGGGTTCGAGGACCTTGAGTCCGCTGGTGTCGACAAAGAATGTGTGTTCGCCGAACACGCTGTTCAATTGCGGCACGGCCGGATGATCGTCCGGAAGCACCTGGGCATTGAGTTGCGTCATGGTCTGTTTGACTTGAGTCGAATTCAGCTTCATCCGCTGCTCCTTCGTGTTGGTTCCGGCCTTGATGTTGGCTGGTTCCTCCCCGCCCGCGCCCTTTGTCGTCAGGGCCTCGAATCCTCGAACCGATCCGGCACCGAAACGTTCCCGAATGCGACGCATTGACCGCATAGGCGTGCAGTTTTGACCGCACGCGTTGCAGGTTCCACATGTAATCGTGGTGATGACCAGTCGATGCGTAAAGGCGCGACAGGCGTGCTGCGTTCCTCTCGCAGCAACTCAGGCCAGGACGGGCAGCACGACCTCGTCGATAACGACGTCGTTGATGCGCCGCTGTTCCGCCGCGGGCTTGTCGTAATTGCCGCAGCACTGCACGACGACGAGGTCGAGCGCAGGGAACAGATAGAGACGCTGTCCGCCCCAGCCGATGCCTCCAGCCCAGCGCTCCGGATGCGGCAACGCGGCGGCGAACGATGCGCCGAGATACCATTGGTAGCCGTAGCGGCGGCCATCTTCCATCATGACCGCCGGCGCGAGCATGCGCGTCAGCCAGTTGCGCGGCACGATCTGCCGGCCGCCCCACGCACCACCGGCGCGCACCAGCTGACCGATCTTGAGCAGATCGCGCGGCAGCAGACGCAGCCCCGACGCCGCGCGATACTGGCCATCGCCCACGCCCTTCGCCCAATCGACGCGACCGAAGCTCAGCGGATCGAACAGCACGCGGCGGCAATAGGCGAGCAGCGGCTCGCCGGTGCCCTGCGAGATGAGATGTCCCAACAGCGCGGTCGCGCCGCCGCAATAGCTCCATTTGGTACCGGGTTCGGCGATGATCGGCCGCTCCAGGATGAAACGGAAGCGCTCGGGCGCGGCCTCCATCGCGATCTCCGAATTACGCAGGTCGCGCCCATAGGGGACGGTGAGTTCGTCCCATTCGATGCCGAGCGTCATCGACAGCACATGATGGATCGTGATGCGGTCGCGGCCCGGCTGGCGCGCGAGATCGGCATATTCGGGAAACTGGTCGTACAGCTTTGCCTCGGGCGGCGGCACCTTGCCGGCGGCGAGCGCGATGCCGTAGACGAGACCGACCACGCTCTTCGACACCGAACGCAGATCATGCGGAACATCGGGACCGAACACGACGTCGTGCAGCGCTCCCCCGATTTCGGATTCGTCGTCGCCCTTGCCATAGTGCTCGAACAGCAGCCGGTCGCCCTGGCTCACCAGCAGCGCGTGCAGTCCGCTGATCCGATCTGCGCCCTCTGCTTGCGCGAGACGGTGGGCGATGTCCTCCGCCGACGGCAGTGCCGACGCGGCCGATGGCATGAGCAGGCTCGCCCCCAGCCCGGCCAGAACGCGACGCCGATCGATCCCGATCCTGAAAGTCTGAGGCACACGCATGGTCACCCTCCTCCGGTATTCAGCCGGCGTGCTGCTCGGGCTTGAGCAATCGGTAATGCAGCCGCGCGTAGCTGCCGAGCCTGCCGACCGCGACATTGACAGCGAACAACAGCAGCAGCGCGATGCCGCCGCTGGCGGATAGCAGTCCGATGCCGGCGACAGTGCGCAGCATCAGCTTCGCAATCGACGCGACCGCGGCGAGCTTGAAGACGCTGATGAGCAGCCCGATCCCGACGATCCCGAGCACGAACATCACGAGACCTAGAACCAGCACGGTGATCAGCGCCGCAAACAACAGCGGCAGCAGCACGACGATGTCGACGGCGGCAAGACCACCGATGGCAAGCAGCACCGATGCCGAGTTGCGCAGGCTGTGATCCTGTTCCCAGCGCTTCAGGCCGGTCTCGGCACGCAGCTCGCGTGCCAGCCGCGCCGGATCGCCGAGCGCCGCCGCGACATCCTCTTCGCTGCGTCCATCTGCGAAACCCTCGTCGAAATACGCGCTGTAGTCATCGAGGATGTCCTCGGCTTCACGTGCCGGGAGGCCCGCCAGTCCATCCGAGAGACGTCGCAGGAAGGCCGCCCTGTTCATTTGCGCTCTCCGAGCAGTTGGTCGACCGCGTCGGTAAACACCTGCCATTCGCGCTTCTGGGCGGCGAGCGCGGCACGGCCAGCCGCCGTCAGCCGATAGTATTTCCGCGGTGGCCCGCTGCTGGACTCGACGAGGCGCGTGTCGACCAGCCCGTCATCCTGCATGCGGCGCATCAAAGGATAGATCGTGCCCTCGCCCATCCCGATGCCCGAGGCGAGCGTGCTCGCGATTTCATAGGCATAGCTTTCCCCACGGGCCAGCAGCGCCAGCACGCACATCTCGAGCGCTCCCTTCTTGAGCTGAACCTGGATCGTCGATTCCGCCATCGAACTCCTGCACGTCACAGGAACTGTATATAGCAAGGTACCATGCAATGCAAGGTACTAGTGCAAACGCAGCGCTCGGGCACGAGCGGCCGCGGGGAATTCCGCGGTGCGGAGGTTAGGACTGCCCGCGCGCCGTAGGTCGCATATGGATCAGCGCATCGAGCACGAGGACGAGAACGGGGCGCTGCTCGTCGTTGACGAGTTCGGTCTTGAAGATCACCACGGCGTCGCGCCGCTCCGGCCTGAGGGTGATCTTCTGGATTTCCGATTGGCCGGTGAGTGTCGCTCCCGGCCGAACCGGACTGGGAAGCCGGATCTCGAAGCTGCGGCCGACGATGCCCGCCACCTTGGTCCAGATCGCCTCCACGACGAGGCGCTGATAGATCGCCATGGTATTGAAGCCGCTTGCGATCAGCCCTCCGAACGGCCCCACGGCAGCAGCGGCCGGATTGGTATGGATCGGCACCGGATCATATTTTCCGGCGAACGCCAGAATCTCCGCCTCTCCGATCGTGTAGGTGCCAAGCTTGAATGTCTGGCCCTCGGTGAGATCTTCCGCATACAGCATCGCGCGCCTCCATCTGCCGCGCGACGATAGCCGAACGTTGCGCGCTTTCCATTACCTCTGGGGTCATGAACTTCGCGCGCGACCGCCATGCGCGCATACGAGACGCGAGCAGCACCGGCCGCGCGCGTCTCCGAGCGCGCATCCCGCGCTATTGCAGCCGCGCCGCCCTGGCCTTCGCGGCCTTCACGGTGTTCTCCATCAGGCAGGCGATCGTCATCGGGCCGACGCCGCGCGGCACCGGCGTGATCGCACCGGCGACCAGCAGCGCCTCGTCGAACGAGACATCGCCGCACACCATGTAACCGCCGTCCGGCTTCTCGACGCGCGTGGTGCCGACGTCGATCACGATCGCCTGCGGCTTGATCCAGTCGCCGCGCACCAGACCGGCCTTGCCCACCGCGCTCACCAGAATATCGGCCTGCCGGCAGATGGCGCTGATACCGCGGGTGTGGATGTGGGTCTGCGTCACGGTCGCCTGCTCCTGCAGCAACAGCGCGGCCATCGGCTTGCCTACGATGTTGGAGCTGCCGATCACCACAGCATGAGCGCCGGTGAGATCTGGACGGATCGACTTGATCAGCCTGAGGCACCCGAGCGGCGTGCACGGCACCAGCGCATCGTCGCCGTGAAACAGCCGGCCGGCGTTGAGGGCGTGCAGGCCGTCAACATCCTTGGCCGGATCGACCGCGGCCATCACCCGCAGAGCGTCGATATGCGCCGGCAACGGCAGCTGGATCAGGATGCCGTCGATATCGTTGCGGGCATTGAGCGCCTCGATCCTGGCAAGCAGGTCGGCCTCGCCGGCGTCGTCCGGCAGGCGCACGACCTCGCCGCGCAGGCCGAGCCGCTCGGCCATCCTGACCTTGCTCTGGACGTAGATCTGGCTCGCGGGGTCACATCCGACCAGCACGACCGCAAGTCCCGGCGCGCGGGGCAGCCGGTCCAGTTCGCTGGCAACCTTGTCGATGACAATTTGGGCATGCAGATGCCCATCGAGAATATTCGCCGTCATGGCACCTCCGTTTCGAAGCGGTGCCCAGGCGCGCGGCGATCAGTCTCTGCGCTCCCCGATGGTGGTCCATCCAAGCGCCAGTCGCGCAGATGGCATCGTCATAGCCGTCCGGTGCGGCAAAGGCAAATCACACGCATGACGATCCAGCGGCGGCGAATTGCCCGTATTTTTGCCGGTGGATCGCGGCCAGGCGGGCCGCCGCTGGGGGTAGGATTCGGGCAAGACTTGCGATAAGCCTCGGCGCTTGCCGGGCTTTTCCGATCCCCGGCGCCATCCTTCCGGTCATCACGCCATTTCGGACATTTTCGACATGAAGCATATCATCCTCGCGCTGGCGCTCCTGTGCCCGGCGGCTGCGCTTGCTCAAGGCACCACCCCACCCCCGGCCGCGGACAAGCCGGCGGCGGCCCCTCAGCCGATGGTCGGCGACAAGCCGCTGGTCCAGGTCGGCAAGAAGGGGGCGAAGAAGGGCGAAAAGCCGGCGCCGGGCAAGCCGCAATCGGTCGCGCAAAAGCTGCAGGCCTGCGGCGACATCGACGATGCCACCAAGGAGCGGCTGAACTGCTACGATGAGATCTTCAAGCCGCAGCCGAAGCCGAAGGCGGCCCCCGCCAAGGGCGTCAACGAGTGCCGGTTCGTCAAGGAAGAGGACGAACGGCTGACCTGCTACAACGGCTTCGCCGACAAGATTCCGCGCCTGCCGCGCTAAGGCGCATTGCCGGGTTCTGATTGAATCGGTACCGCGCTGGCTCCATCACGCGGTCTAGCACCTCGAACATGAAAATGCCGCCGCAACCAAGTTGCGGCGGCATATCGATGCGGATTGCGGGCGCCTGCTTACCAGGTCCCGAAGCCGCTGAAGAAGCCCATGCGCGGCTGCTGCTGTGCGACACGGTAAGGCTGATACATTCCGGGCTGCACCAGCCGCATCGGCTGCTGCTGATAGGGGTGGCTGCGCGCAACCTTGCGCTTCTTCGGCGCCGGCGGCGGGACCAGCGCCGGCTGCTCGGCCGGCTTCGCCTCGGCCACCACCGGACCCTTCTGTGCATCAGCCGCCTTCTCCGGCGGAATGAACTGGGCAAACGTATCGCGGACGCGGGACTGCGCGGACGCCTCATGCGGGGCCGACGACGCTGCCGCAGCCACCACATTCACCTGCGGCGGAACGATGGTCGGCAGGCTGGTGTCATACACCACCCGTTCCGGCAGCTTCTGGGTCGACCTGATGCGCACCATCGTCTTGTCGACTCCTGGCGACGACAGGCTCTGGGTCTGGCCGGGAGCAGCCGCGTCCTGCGGCACAATGGCGTTAACGACGAAGAGCAGCGCGAGCAGCACTCCACCAACGAACAGGAAATAACGCGCCACAGGCATCTTGGAAGCTCCCCCCGCGCCACGGGCACGGTTCATCTCGGCGCGACGACAGACGTCATCGCGCAGCGAATTCATCGTCTGCGCATGATCAGCCGGAAGGTCGCCATCCGCGCTCCTCCGGTCATTCACTAACGGTCGGCTTAGTAGTTAGTTCCTGCCTCTCCGTTACGGTTCACCCGGCCGGTCAATTCCCGGTCACTTTTTCGAGATCAAGGGTTTAGACCCGGCTGGCGGTCACGACCGAACATTTCGCCTTATTCGCGTTAACGTTTACGAACCCGATTAACATCCGTGAATAGGTCTTGCGGCTCCTCCTCGCGATGGTGTCGGGGATCAGTCGCTTGCGCTCGGTCACGGGGCTGCCGTCGCGGCGGATGAAGGCGCAGGCGATCTCGATATCCTTGACCGCGAAATCATTGGCATTGCGCAGCGTCAAGGTGACCAGGACCTTCGAACCCAGCCCGCCGCGCCGCCATGATTGCGAGGCGATCCGCAGCTTGTTCAGCGGCGACCGCTCGGAGCCCGGCTCGGACGGCCGTACCTCCTCCGCCGCCTGCGAAGCGGTAGCCATACTTACCGTGGCCGGCTCATCGGCCGGCACAGCCGGAGTATCCTTTCTCGCCTCGGCAGGCTGCGCCCCGGTCGAGGTGTCTTGCGCGCTCTGGATGACGGTGGAGGACATTGGCCAGACGTCCTCATCTCCGGCGTCACTCGGGTCCGGGAGCATGAACCATGCGGTAGCCCCGGCGATCGCGATCACCGGCAACAGCAGGCCGGCATAGAAGCCGCGCTCACCGAAACGTTCAGCGGCAGATCTCCAAAACGACGACAATCCGGTCCTCATCGTCGCGCCCTCACCCTGGCAGCCCAATCACGCCACCACGCACCTTGCAGCCTTCATGATGACCGCAGGCCCTACGGCCACGCGAGAACAACCGCCCACCGCCGGAATGGTTTCGGTTCGGGACGACGATCTTGCGGGCACGTCTTGGGCTGGCATCCCAGTCGATCACTCGCCAAAGCGATGCGATCAGGGTGAATCGCCATCGCGCCTTGGACCCCTGTTCAGGCATATTCAGACATGGTGCTCTCGGAAATCCGCTTCGCACTTTTCCGGATCATGTCCTAGATTTGCACCGCTCGAGCGCGAGTGCCACGCAGCCGAGCGGCACGAGAATGACAAGGAGTTCGCAATGCCTGTCGTCACCTGGGACCACGTCCATCTGCGCAGTCCCGATCCCGAGGCCACCGCGACTTGGCTGCGCGATATTCTCGGCGGCGAGATCATTCGCGGCCCCGGCCGCATCGACGTTCAGCTCGGCGGCGCCAGGGTGTTCATCGCGGAGGTGGCACAAGGCGACGGCGTCAATGCCCCGCCGGTGACGCCTTATCAGGGGCTCGATCATTTCGGACTGGCGGTGAAGGACATCGACGCCGTCGCGGCCGAGATCAAAGCCAAAGGCGTCGAGTTCACCAAGGAGCCGACCACAATCCGTCCCGGCGTGCGGATCTGCTTCATCCGCGGCCCGCAGGGCATCTCGATCGAGCTGCTCGAGCGCGACAAGAAATACGCGTGAGTGGCGCGCCGCGCTACGTCATGCTGCCCGGCATGAAGCAGCGGATCGTCACGCCCATGTAGCTCTTGATCGGCCAAACCATGGCCCGGCCGGCCCGGTTGGGCTCGGTCACCACGGCCTCGTCGGGGACGTCGATCCACGCACCGTCGAGACGCACACGATAGTGGCCGTCCTTCGATTCCCAATCGACATCGCTGACGGCGCTGCCGTCGGCGTCCGAGCAACAGGGTCCCTTGCCGCTGCGCAGGCTGTCGAACCATTCCTTAAGCGGCGAATTGGCGTAGCGGCCGTCAGGATCGCGCGCCTGCGCAAGCTGCACAGCTGCGACCGATACGAGGGCGACCAGACCAAGCGACAGAAACACGCTCGTCCGGCCGCGGCGACGGCCAACCAGGGTTCCGGGATCGTCATTCCGGCCTGCCAAGCGGCCGCCAGCTTCCAACCTGTCTGTCATGTGTGTTGCTCCAGCACTCACCGGCCAGTGCAACCAGAGCTATGCATTTCGCGGGCCAGTTCGATTCGCGCGCACGGTCCGCTGTCATCGCGCCGTCACACCGCCTGGCAGGAACCGAGGGTTCACGGCCTCTCCGGACACCCCGGAATCAACCTGCCGCATTGCACGAGGTTGCTCGCTTTGGCATAAAAAACCAATCCGGATTGCTGCGGGCGCGGCAGCCGGTCCATGGGACGTTATGAAGAACGGGCTGTACTCAATCCACGTCACCCTGCTGGACGGGCGTGTCGGCAAGGGCAGCGGCGTGATTCTGTTTCGCGACGGACAGATTCTCGGCGGCGATGCCTATCTGTATTACACCGGCAGCTACACGGTGAAGGGCGATACCTTCAAGGGCGAGGTGCTGGTGCAGCGCCACACCACGCCGCGCGAGACCGACAATCCGCTGTTCGGCGGGCCGGCGCCGGTCGGCATCGGCGTCTCCGGCACCTTCACCGACACCCGCGGCAACATGAGCGGAACCGCGCTGGTCGGCAAGGCGAGCCTGATCTTCGGCGCGACGCTGCACTGGCTCGCCGATATCAATTAAGGCAACGACCGAGTGGCACGGATTCGGAACGTCAAGCGGGGCTTGCTATCAGGCGTCACGTGCGTCCGACCGCTTCCGAAGCACGCCTTATGCGCTCCTTGTCACCCGCGAACGCGAGCTGAAGCTCCGCACGACCGAGCGCCTCGACTGAATGCCGCCTCGCATTCTGCCAGAAGCGGTCGTCGTCGTATAGCGACAGTACCCGCAGCGCCTTTTGCAACTGCAATCCGACCTCGATGATACCGGCGCCATCGCGTGCGATCGGCACAAAGAGATCATCGAACAGACCTGCGAGATCGATCGGCGGAACATGAACGTTGGGATAGAGAATTTCGGCCTCGAGAGGGTCGACGGGCTCCGCCCAGACCGACAGAACGCGTATGGCTCGCGTGATCACGTCGATCGCAGTGCCGGGATCGTTGACCGCTGGAGAAAGCGCGCGTGATGCGATCTCGGCGAGAACGCAAGCGCCAAAGCGAGGATCCTGATCGAACGAGCGTGTCTCGCCAATCGAGAAGCAACTCCTGATCGCATCCTGATCGAGATCGTGATCCCGCAAGCCGACGCTCCAGGCGACGGGTTCATTGGTCCCCGTCAGTTGTCCCGGGATTGTGCGAACGAATATTTGACCGCCGCCGGCCGTTGCTATCGCCGAGAGTCCGCCGGTGTCGAGATGCTGAACGTACCCAATTGCGGACGGAAAGATCGGACGCGCCGTCGCTGGAACGTCGAAGCTCGCGTCGTTCAGCGGCCGGCAACCGAGAAAGGGGCGCTTACGCCGCGATCGCATCGCCTCGATCGTCACGACTTCGACGCGCGCTGTCGTTTCAGTCACGCGCCCCAGGCTCGAAAGATGATCGATCCATCGCAACAAAGTTACGATGATCAAGACGATCACCGCAATCGTCACCACGAAGAGAACGACGCGACCGCTTTCTCCGTAGGCGCCGGTGCTGAGCGCGATGATCCCGACAAGACTGAACAGAAACGAGCCGACAAAAGTCGCCAGCACATTCTGGGTCGTGCTGTCCTGCATGATAAGCCGTGTCGCGCGCGGCGTCACGCTACTGGTCGCGGCGGAATAGGCCGAGACCATTGTGCTCAACGAGAACGTGGTAACCGTCAGCATGCTGGACGCGATGATGCTCAGGACATTGTCGACGGCGTCCGCGCCTATGCTCGTGGTCCAGTTGCTCGGAATATAGGGTCTGACAAAAATGGCGACCAAAGCCGTGGCAATCGCCAGGAGGGAGAAAAGAGACGCTCGAAACCAGATCCGATGGATGATTTGCGAAGAGAGCCAGATCCAGCGTGACGTCATCGAGAGTCTTCCGTTCCCGCGGTTGAAATCAACTCGACGCCTTCCGCAGCCACCGACCGCAGCCGTCCTGTCGGCGCAAGACCGACCCCAGCGAACATTTCAGGACGATGCTGTCAACCGCACTGCGGTACGCCAGTGTGGATGGCGCCGCGTTTCCGCTCGCTTGCCCGGCGGATACGCACGCAACTCAAGCCGCTGCTGCTTTGCATCCTGCGGTCCGGAACAGCAGGCCAATCTACTCCGCGGCTTGCTCGAGTGGCGCGACGCGCGGCAGGATGATCTGGATGCGCGTGCCGTTGCCGGGCGCGGAATCGAGCGAGAGCCGGCCGCCCAGCCGCGTCGTGACGATGCTGTAGACGATGTGCAGGCCGAGCCCGGTACCACCCTGATCGCGTCGCGTCGTGAAGAACGGATCGAAGGCGCGGCGCCGCACGTCGAGGCTCATGCCGCAGCCATTGTCGGCGAAGATCACCTCGACATTGTCGCCGCCGGCGGCGTGAACCTTGATCTCGACCTCGCCGGGCTTGCCGTCCGGGAACGCATGCGCCACCGCRTTGAGGAACAAATTGGTCAGCACCTGGCCATACGGTCCSGGGTAGGAGTTCATCATCARGTTCGGCTCRCAATCGACGTTGAGCGTCAGATTGTGCTTGCGCAGRCCAGGCCGCAGRCTCATCACCACCTGCTCGGTGAGATCGCCGAGATCGAAGGTGCGCTGGTCYGARTAGTTGCGGTCGGCCGCGACCTGCTTGAACGACTGGATCAGCTCSGCGGCGCGGTTGAGATTGGCGACGAGTTGCGACGACGCATCCCGCGCGGTGTTSAGGAAATCGTTGAGGCTSGARCGGCGCAGRTCGCCGCGCTCGACCTGGGCCSCGAAGATCGCRGTCTTGCGCTCCAGCGCSGARGCCACCGTCAGGCTGATGCCGACCGGATTGTTGACCTCRTGGGCGACGCCGGCGACCAGRCGRCCGAGCGCGGCGAGCTTCTCGGCCTCGATCAGCGARTTCTGCGTCTCGCGCAGRTTGCGCAGCGCGGCCTCGGCGGAATCCTTGGCYTTGCGCATCTCCTGCTCGGAACGCTTGCGCTCGCCGATATCGAGCGCGACCGTGACGATGTTCTCGATCTCGCCMTGCTGRTCCAGGATCGGCAGCTTGTTGACCAGCCATTGCCGCATGTTGCCGGCGGCGTCCTTGTAYTCCTCYTCGTAGAAGCCGAGCTCGCGCCGCACCGACAGCACGCGCTTGTCGTTCTCGTCGGTCTTGGCGGCGCCRTAGCGCTGCATCAGYTCGGCGGTGGTCCGGCCGATCGCGTCCTGCGGATCGACRCCGAAGATRCCCGCCATGTAGCGGTTCATCATCACGTAGCGCAGCKCGTTGTTCTTGACGTTGATGACGGCRGGCACCGTGTCGATGACCATYTGCAGCATGCGGCGGCCTTCGGCGATGGCGTCCTCGGCCCGCTTCTGGTCGGTGATGTCGCGYACCGTGCCCTCGTAGCGSAYCACSTCGCCYTCGTCGTTRCGSACGACGGTCGCGGAATCCGACAGCCACAGCACSGTGCCGTCACGCGAGCGCACCTGRTAYTCGTAGTCGYGYACSGTGCCGTCGCGCTGCATCARYTGCTGGTACTGCTCGCGCGCCGCCGGATCGACRTAGACGGTGGASGCGATGTCGTCGRTGCCCTTGATCAGGTCCTGCGGCGTGGCATAGCCCATCATCCGYGCCAGCGCCGGATTGGCRTTGAGCAGCGCGCCGCCCGGSGTCGTGACGTAGATGCCCTCGACCGATGCCTCGAACAGCTTGTGATAGCTCTCCTCGGCGAGCCGYTGCTCGGCSAGCGCGCGCAGCGCGGCCTCGCGSGCGCTGTCGGCRTCGACCAGGGTCTGCCGGAACACCTCGGCGGCRCGCGCGATGTCGCCGATCTCGTTGTCSAGATCGGCGCCGGGGATGAASGCGTTCTTCTCGCCGCCSGCGACCCKGCGGATCGATCCSGCGATCCGGGCGAGCGGWCGGACGGTGCGGCGAACCACCAGCACCGASGCGAACAKGCCGATCAGCACGCCYGCCGTCCCGAGCACGATGCTCTGCCATTTCGCCTCGGCRAGCGTSCGGGCRAAATCGCGCGACAGCACATGGCCRCGGCGGCTCGACAGCTCGCGSAGCAGCTCGGTCACCTTCTGGATCAGCCKGCCTTCRGCGCCGAGCACCTCGCGGTCGATGTCCGCGATCTGGCCCTCRCGGACCGARACCGCGRTSATCGCCTCGGCATAATTGTCGACSGCGCTGCGCAGCGCCGGATCGGCGATGCTCATCGCSCGCATGCTTTGCGCGGCCTGCTCGGCSGCGGAGGTGTTGTGCGCCAGCAGYGCGGTGGCGATGCGGCTCTGGATCTGCGAYAGCGTGCTYGCCAGCGMCGTATCRTTGCTCTCGGCGACCGCCTTGTCGAAGGCGTCGCGCAGCGGCGGCAGCGCGGCGACGATCTCGGCSCGSCGGCTGAGCAGCGCCGAGATGCGTTCGATCCCGCTGCGATAGGTCGCCAGCCGCTGGGTGACGCCGTCGATCATGTCCTGCTGCTCGGGCGCCAGCTCGATRCGGGTCTTCTTCAGGATCTCGCTSAGCGACTGGGCCGCYTCCGCGACCTGGGCSGACTGGGTGCCGGGCTCGGTGACGAAGTCCCGYGCYGCRAGCCGCAGCTCGTTGGTACGSCGGTCGATGTCCTCGGCRATGTCGCCGACGCTCTGCAGCCGCTGCARCTCGGCGAARGTGGTGTCGATGTGGCGGATCGCGATGACGCTGGCCGTGGACGTGATGATGATCACAGCCAGCACCAGCAGGAAGCTGCCGAACGTGAGCTGGCCGATCGAGAGGGAGAACGCACGCGGCGGATGCGAATTCGGCGGCAAGTCAGCGGTCATGTCATCTAGGCCGGGGTCCAATGCACCCCAATATACGGGAAAATACGGGCTTTGGGGAAACATGCTGCAGCCCTCGGCCGGTCGACGATGTGACCTGCGTCACCCGGACGACGACTGCCGGGCTGCAAGGCCGCGATTCGACCAGCGAAACGTCGGGACGCGGCATCCTTTCGTGCCGGGATCGGCCTCGCGGCGATGACCTCAGGCCACGGCAGCCCTTCGTGCCGGAATCGTCATCGCGGCGATGACCTCAGGCAGCGGTAGCCCTTCGTGTCGGAATCGTCATCGCGGCGACGCCGATCACGACACAGGCGAGCCCGATCCACGCCGTGGGACTGAGCCGCTCGCCCAGGAACATGACGCTGAGGGCAACCCCGATCGGCACCCGCAAATAGGCCTGCGCCGTGGTGCCGACCGAGCCGAGGGTCTGGATCAGCCGGAAGTAGATTACGAAGGCGATCGCGGTCGAGAACACCGCAAGCGCCAGCAGGGCGAGCAGCGAGCTGGTCGACGGCGACAGCGTCCAGGGCCGTTCAACGGCGAGGCTGAGCGGGGTCAGGATCGCGGCACCCGCGATCAGCGAGCCCGCCGCCGGCGCCATCGGATCGAGCCCCTTGAAGCCGCGGCTGAAGATCGCGGCGCAGGCGTAGCAGATGGTGGCGGCGACGATCGCGACCTCGGCCAGGATCCCCTGCCCGACATCGCGGAATGCGTCAACGCCGACGATCAGGCAGATGCCCGCCATCCCTGATATCACCCCGAACAGTTTCCGCGGGCTGGCGGCCTCATGGCGGGTGATCGCGACGGTGAGCAGGAAGGTGAAGACCGGCGAGGCCGAATTGAGGATCGTCGCCAGCCCGGCGTCGACGAAGCGCTCGCCCCAGGCGATCAGTGTCCAGGGGATCACGCTGTTGAGGCAGGCCTGGAAGATGAAACGCCGCCAGGTCGCCCTGTCCGTCGGCATCGTCACCCCGCGCATCCACATGATGACGAGGAGCAGCAGGCCCGCGATCGTGGTCCGCGCCGCGATCAGCGTGATCGGCGGAATGGTGGCGACGCCGAGCTTGATGAAGGTGTAGGAGCCGCCCCAGAGGGTGGCGAGCGCCAGCAGCAAGGCGAGCTCGAAGGCCATGTTGGCCGGCCGCGGAGTAGTGGTCATGGGCTCAGGATTCCGTCTCGATGGTTGAGACGAAATTTACAGCACGGTTGCCGATGATATTTCGGTGCTGACCGAAGTGTGAAAAGAGTGAGCCGTCATCCTGAGGAGCTTACGAAGCAAGCGTCTCGAAGGATGCATGGCCCGGCTGGTGCCCGTCGATCCTTCGAGGCGCGCGAGAGCGCGCACCTCAGGATGACGGGACGAACGACGGCTCTACCCCATCGCGCCGACGTCGAACACCTCGCCGTCGTAGCCGGCCTCCTTGGGGATGCGGAGCTGGCGGCCGGTGGCGGTCTTGGTCATGACGGGGGTCACGGTTACGATCGACATCTTCCTGGCGTCGCTCAGCGCGGCTCCGACATTCGGCTGCTTGCCGAGCCGGATCAGATTGCGCGTGGTCGGGAACGGCAGCTTGAAGCGGCCGCTCTCGCCGCCCTCGAGCGCCTCGCGTGTCGAGACCCAGATCGAGTCGGTCGATTCCTTGCCGTCATGGGCACCGAGCTGTTCGGGCGGCGCGGCGGCCAGGAAGAACCAGGTGTCGAAGCGCTTCGGCATGCCTTCGGGGGTGATCCAGTGCGCGTAGGGCACGAGCTCGTCGAGCGCGAGCACCATGCCGTTGTCGGTCAGCACCTTGAGGAAGCTGATCTTGCCTTCGTTCAGCGCCGCACGATGCGCGGTCGCGATCTCGTTCGCATGCTTCGCCTCGACCAGATCCTTCGATCCGGCCGGTCGCGCCAGCAGGATGCCGCTCTCCTCGAACGTCTCGCGGATCGCCGCGATCCGGAAACCCAGCGCGTCGCCGTCGAGCCCTGCCCCGCCCGAACAGAGCGCGGGATTGGCGGCGATCTCCTTGTCGTTCTTGTCGACGCTGCCACCGGGAAACACCAGCGCGCCCGAGTTGAACTCGATCTGGTGATGGCGGACCATCATGAAGACTTCGATTTCGCGCGACGGCGTTCCATCACGCAGCAGCAGCACGGTCGAGGCTAGGCGCGGAGCAACGATTTCGGTCATCATTGACCTGCTGCACTGGATTGCGGTTGCAGATGGGCGCGGCGGTCGACGCGTGCCACGCGCGACAGCAGATAGTCGACCTCGGCCCTCGCCTGCGGCGTGATCACGGCACCCGGCTTGCGCTGGGCGCTGGAAGAGATGATGCCGCGCTTCTGCAGCACGTATTTGCGCACCGTGAGACCGACGCCGGGCTGCTGCTCATAGCGGATCAGCGGCAGATGCGCGTCGAACAGATCGTGCGCCGCATCGCGTTTTCCCGCCTTCGACAGATTGACGACATCGATCAGGAGCTCAGGGAAGGCATAGCCAGTCATCGCGCCGTCGGCGCCGCGCTCCATCTCGAAATCGAGGAACAGGCCGCCATTGCCGACCAGGATCGACAGTGGCCGCAGCGAGCCGTCCTTCTGGAAGTTGCGCAAGGTCGAGATCTTCTCCAGGCCCGGCCAGTCCTCGTGCTTGAGCATCACGCAGGACGGCGAATCCATCACGATCTTGCGGATCACGGCGGGCGTGAACTGGACGGTCAAGGTCAGCGGATAGTCCTGCAACACCCAGGGAATGTCGTCTCCAACAGCTTCCTGCGCCTGCTTGAAATAGCCTGTGATCTGGTCGTCGGTGCGCAGGTGCGGTGGCGGCGCGATCATGACGCCGGCGGCGCCCGCATCCATCGACTTCCTGGCCAGCGAGCGCATCGTGGCGAAGCCCGGCGCCGAGACGCCGACGATCACCTGCAGCTTCTTCGCCCGCTTGACGAAGCGCAGCGCGACCTGCTCCGCCTCGGCAGCATCGAGCTTCGGCGCCTCACCGAGAATGCCCAGCACCGTGACGCCGTCGCAGCCGACCTCGGCGTAGAAATCGGTCAGCCGGTCGATCGATGCTTCGTCGATGCGGCCGTCGTCGTGGAACGGGGTCGGCGCGATCGCAAAGGTTCCTGCGGCCTGGGCGGTGAGTTTCATAATGGGGTCCTCATTGGGTATCCGGGGCGGGCCATCCGGCACCACCCCGGCCCCTATAGCATGGGGTCAGAACCGCCGCGCGCCCATCTTGATCTGCTCCTCGGAGAAGAAGATGTCCTTGGCGTGGGTGGCGATGTCCTCGGCCTTCCAGCCGGTGAAAGGCGGCTTCCAGCCCTCCATTTCCATCATCCGCATCTCGCGGACGCCACGCGGGCCCGAGACGCCGAGCACCTTGCCGGTCTGGTCGCCAGAGAGGTCGCTGACCATGTAGAGCACCGCCGGCGCGATGCCGTCCGGCCCGAGCGCCGCACCCGGGTTCTCCTTGTAGCGCGGCAGGTCCGCGGTCATGCGGGTCAAGGCACCCGGCGCCAGCGTCCAGATCCGGATGTTGTATTTGCGGCCCTCGATCGCCAGCACGTTGGAGAGACCCCAGATGCCGCCCTTCGCCGCGCCGTAATTGGTCTGGCCGAAATTGCCGATCAGGCCCGAGGTCGACGAGGTGTTGACGATGACGCCACCGCCATTGTCGCGCATCCATTTGAACACCGGCTGGGTGCAGCAGAAGGTGCCCTTCAGATGCACCTTCATCACCCTGTCCCAATTGGCTTCCTTGGCCTTGTGGAAGGTCTCGTCGAGCAGGATGCCGGCATTGTTGACCAGGATGTCGGCGCGGCCGAAATGCTTGATGGCATCGTCGAACACCGACTGGCCGCCGGCCAGGGTCGAGATGTCGGCGCCGTTGGCGACGGCGCGGCCGCCCTCGGCCTTGATCGCGTCGACCACCTTGTCGGCCATCGACTTGTCGGAGCCCGAGCCGTCGCGCGGCCCGCCGAGATCGTTGACCACCACGGCCGCGCCCTCGCGCGCGAACAGCTTTGCGTAGGCCTCACCCAGTCCGCCGCCCGCGCCCGTGATCAGCGCCACCTTGCCGTCGAGTAATCCCATGGTCGTTTCTCCGTTGTTGTTTCTTCTTCACCTCTCCTCGCTTGCGGAGAGAGGTCGGATCGCCTTTGCGATCCGGGTGAGGGGGTACCGGTCTCACCACTGTCACGACTGGCGGTGAGAGCCCCTCACCCCACCCTCTTCCCCGCAAGAGTGGGGCGAGGGAGTCGACGGCCGTCGGATGTGGCTACGCCAGCACCGTCCTGCCGCTCTTGATCACGGTGACGCCGCGCGATTTCACCTTGGCCTCGAACGACACCACGTTGCCGTCCTTCCACAGCTCCATCGTCACGGTCTCGCCGGGAAACACCGGCGAGGAGAACCGTGCCGCATGCTGCTTGAAGGCAGAGGGATCGTAGTCGGCATAGGTCTGCAACACGCCGCGGCAGGTGATGCCGTAGGTGCACATGCCGTGCAGGATCGGCCGCGGGAAGCCGGCCTTCTTGGCGAATTCCGGGTCAGAATGCAGCGGGTTGCGGTCGCCGCACAGCCGGTAGATCAGCGCCTGGTCGGGCCGCGTCGTGATGTCGACCACCTTGTCCGGCGCCCGCTCCGGCACCTTGTGCGGCTCGGGTTGGCCGTCGGACGGGCCGCCGAAGCCGCCATCGCCGCGGGCGAAGCGCGAGGCGACGAGGGTGGCGAGCTTGTCGCCCTTCTCGTCCTTCAGCACGGTCTGGTGACGGATCACCGCGCCCTTGTCCTTGCCCTTGTCGAACACGTCGAGCACGGTCGAGTCGGCCGTGATGTGGGCCGCGGTCGCGAACGGCTTGTGGAAGGTGATGTCGCGCTCGCCGTCGACCACCATCACGCGGTTGAGGTTCATTTCCCCGGGACCGGCGCCCCAGGCCGCGACCGACGCGAACGTCGGCACCACCTTGAGCGGACGCGGCGTCAGCACGCCCTCGTTGACGAAGGCCAGCTCCTTCTCGTCCATCGGATCGGCGCCGAGCCCGATGCCATAGGCATAGAGCATCACGTCGCGGTCGCCGTAGCTGTACTTCTGGCCGAGATTTTTCAGGGCCATCAGCTGTTCGTACACGATTGGCATTGTTGTTTTCTCCCCGAACTCTGTTCTTTCTTCGCCGCTGCCTGTTGCTGCGCCCTCTCCCCCTGCGGGAGAGGGCTACACCGGCTTCAAACGCAAACTTGTTTGGGAGAGGGGTTGCCTCCGCAGATGCAGCTCTCCCGTGGAGAGACACCCCTCTTCCGGCAGCCTTCGGCTGCCACCTTCCCCCGCAAGGGGGAAGGTACTTTTCAGGCCGGCGTGAAGAACGGCAGCGGGGCGCCGTCGGTCGGCTTCCACACCACCTTCACCTTCTGGCCGATCTTCACCGTCTCCAGATCGCAATCGACGATGTTGGTCTGCAGCGACGGACCTTCCTTCAGCGTCACATAGGCGATCGCGTAGGGACCGGTCGGCGACTTCCGCATCAGGCTGTAAGTATAGACCGTGGCCTCGCCGCTCGACTCTTCCCACACCGTCTTGTCGGAGAAGCAGAACGGGCAGATCGCGCGCGGGAAGTAGTGCGCCTCGCCGCAGGTGGTGCAGCGCTTGATCATGAACTTGCCTGCCTTCGCCGCTTCCCAGAACGGCGCGGTCTCCGGATTGGTCACCGGGGCATTGTACTTCTTGGCTTCAGACATCACGCACGCTCCAGAATACAGGTTGAGGCGGCGTGGCGAACGCCGAGCAGRCCGCCGGTGCCGTGGGCGATCGCGAGGTCGCAGTTCTTCACCTGCACCTTCGGATGCGCCTCGCCGCGCARCTGGCGGACGGCYTCGAGGATCTTGGTCATGCCGCCGCGATTGACSGGATGGTTGCTGCACAGGCCGCCRCCATCGGTGTTGAACGGCAGCTTGCCGACSCCCGAGATCARATTGCCGTCGGCGACGAACTTGCCGCCCTCGCCCTTCTTGCAGAAGCCGAGGTCCTCGAGCTGCATCARCACCGTKATGGTGAAGCTGTCATAGATCGAKGCGTAYTTGATGTCYTTCGGCGTCACGCCCGCCTCTTCGAAGGCGCGCGGGCCGGACCASACGCCGGCGGAATAGGTCAGGTCGAGATCCTTGCCGCCGCGCGGSCCCTTCGCCGCCTCGCCATGGCCGATCAGSCGCACCAGCGGCYTCTTCAGGCTCTTGGCGATCTCCGGCGTSGTGACGATCATCGCGCCRCCGCCGTCGGTGACGACGCAGCAATCCATCCGGCGCARCGGATCCGAGATCATCGGCGAGTTCAGCACGTCCTCGACGGTGACGACCTCCTTCAGCATCGCATGCGGATTGTATTGCGCGTGRTGCGAGGCCGCGACCTTGATCCAGGCGAGCTGCTCGGAGGTGGTGCCGTAGTCGTGCATATGGCGCATGGCACACATGCCATAGGCATTGTGCGTGGTAGCCCCGTAAGCCAATTCGAAATCGGCCTCGGCGCCGGAGGCGCGCGGCGSCATCGGRCCGGTGCGCGGCTTGCCCGCCAGCGTGACCAGCGCRACCGAGCACTTGCCSGCGGCGATCGCCTCGGCGGCGTGGCCGAGATGGATCAGATAGGAACAGCCACCGGTCTCRGTGGAGTCGAYGTGACGCAGCTTCTTGGTGTTGAARCCSARRTAGTCGACCATCGGCCACAGCCCGCCCGGCGCRTCGCCGGCGCAGAAATAGCCGTCGATATCGTCCTTGGTGAGCCCGGCATCCTCGATCGCGCCCTTGGCGACCTCGGCGTGAAGCTGTGCTGTTGATTTATCGGGTGCATGCCGGGTGGGATGCTCGTAGATCCCGGCAATGTAGGCCTTGCCCTTGATGGTCAAATCGCTCTCCGCTGGCGTTTTTCGCTCCAGCGTTTTTCTGAACCGGCGACGCGACCTTGGCAAGCGCGGAAATATTCCGTCAGGCGAGACCGTGGTGAAGAACGCGACCCGATACGATTATAGACCGCAATCGTATCGGGTCGGTGTCACTGAATCGTAGCGCGTGGAGCGCACAGCATTTGCCATAAGACAAGTGTCGTCCCGGCGAAGGCCGGGACCCATAACCACCGCTGTTTGCTGCTGCGCGACGCTGAGGCCACAGCTTAATGCAACAGGACACCCCTGTGGTTATGGGTCCCGGGTCGCGCTTCGCTTGCCCGGGACAACATCTACTATGTGGCGCTCTACTCCGCCGCCATCTGCCGCGGCGCCGGCGGCGGGTTGGCGAGGTCGGCGGCGAGTTGCGTATAGCGAACCTTTGCCTCGTTGACCGCCTTCTCCTTCACCGGGCCGTAGCCGCGGATGCGCTCGGGCAGCGACAGCAGTTCGACCGCGATGTCGTGATTGAGCGGCGACAGCAGGCTCAACACGGTTGCCACATCCTTCTCGTAGCCCGCGATCAGGTCGCGCTCGAGCTTGCGGTCGGCGTTGTAGCCGAAGATGTCGAGCGGCGTTCCGCGCACGAAGCGGAGCCGCGCCATCACCCTGAAGGCCGACATCATCCACGAACCGAAGGCGCGCTTCTTCGGACGGCCCTGGGCGTCGAGCCCTCCGCCGAGGATCGGCGGCGCCAGATTGAAGTTGAACTTGAAGTCGCCCTCGAACTGGTCGCGCAGCTGCTTCTCGAAGCGGCCRTCSGTGAACAGCCGCGCCACCTCATACTCRTCCTTGTAGGCGAGCAGCYTGGCGTAGTTGATCGCGACCGCSCGCGGCAGCGCCTCGCCATAGCCSCCCTTGRTGGCGGCGTCGCGCACCTGRTCGACCAGCTTGCGRTARCGCYTGGCCAACCGGCCGYTCTGATAGTCGGTCAGMAGACCCATGCGRTGGGTGAYGATCTCGTCGAGCGACATCGCRTCCAGCGACTTGACCGGGRCTGCGTCRTCGTCCTGYCCCTTCATCATCGCAGCGAGCCGCGCCGGATCKGCCGCGGCCAGACGYCCGAGCTGGAACGCCTGCGTGTTCATCTTGATCGAGACGCCRTTGACCTCGATCGCCTGCTGGATCGATTCCGCCGACAGCGGCAGCAGCCCGCGCTGATAGGCRAAGCCCAGCATCATGATGTTGGTGGCRATGGAGTCACCGAGCAGCGCTTCAGCMGGCTTGGTGAAGTCGAAGAASGCRGAGTCCTTGCGCAGCTCSGTCTCCAGCACGCTGTTGACCTTGCGGGTCTGGAAGTTGAAGTCGCGATTGAGGATGAAATCCGCGGTCGGGATGATGTGGCTGTTGATGATGCCGACGGTGCGGCTGGCATCGCAGAGCGTAATGGTGTCCTTCGAGACCGCCACGACCTCGTCGGCCGCGAGCACCAGATCGGCGGTGCCGGTCACGATACGCGAGCAGGTCACGTCTGCCGTATGCTCGGAGAGCCGCACGTGGCTGAGCACCGCGCCGCCCTTCTGCGCAAGGCCGGACATGTCGAGGATCATCGAGGCCTTGCCCTCGATATGCGCGGCCATCCCGAGCAGCGCGCCGATCGTCAGCACGCCGGTGCCGCCGACGCCACCGACCGCGATGTTGTAGGGCCGATCCAGCGCAGGCTTCGCTGCCGGCTCCGGCAGAGCGCCGATATCGCCGAGTTCGGTGCGTGCGCGGCGCTTGAGGGTGCCGCCGTCGACCGTGACGAAGGACGGGCAGAAACCCTTCACGCAGGAATAGTCCTTGTTGCAGGTCGACTGGTTGATGGCGCGCTTGCGCCCCAGCTCCGTCTCCAGCGGCTCGACCGAGATACAGTTCGACTGCACCGAACAGTCGCCGCAGCCTTCGCAGACCGCCGGGTTGATCAGCACGCGACGCGCCGGATCCTCCATCAGGCCGCGCTTGCGGCGGCGGCGCTTCTCGGCCGCGCAGGTCTGCACGAACACGATCGCCGAGGTGCCCTTGGTGTCGCGGCACATCTTCTGGACGTTCTCCAGCTCGTCGCGGTGGAACAGCTTGACGCCGGGCGCGATGGTATCGGCCGGATAGGCGTCGGGATTTTCCGAGACCAGGTAGATCTCGCGAATGCCCTCGGCATGAAGCTGGAAGGTGATCTGCTGGGGCGACAGGTCGCCGTCGTGACGCTGGCCACCGGTCATCGCGACCGCGTCGTTGTAGAGGATCTTGTAGGTGATGTTGGCCTTGGAGGCGATCGCCTGGCGGATCGCGAGAATGCCGGAATGGAAATAGGTGCCGTCGCCGAGATTGGCGAAGATGTGGTTCTCATTGGTGAACGGCGCGACGCCGACCCACGGCACGCCCTCGCCGCCCATATGGGTGAAGGTCTCGGTCGAGCGGTTCATCCACAGCGCCATGAAGTGGCAGCCGATGCCGGCCAGCGCGCGGCTGCCTTCCGGCACCTTGGTCGAGGTGTTGTGCGGGCAGCCCGAGCAGAAATACGGCGTGCGGCTGACTGGTGCGGTCGCCTGCATCTGGGTCGACTGGCGGCCGTTGAACCAGTCTGCCTTGGCGCGCAGCATCTCGGCGATTTCGGGATTGAGATTAAGTCGAAGCAGCCGTTCGGTGAGCGAGCTCGCCAGCGAGGCGACGCTGAGCTCGGCAGCGAAGGTCAGGAAGCGCTTGTCGTGATCGTCCATCTTGCCGACGATGCGCGGGCGCACGTCGTCGCGCCAATTGAACAGCTCCTGCTTGACCTGGTTCTCGACGATCTCGCGGCGCTCCTCGACGATGAAGATCTCCTCGAGGCCGACGGCGAAGTTGCGCACGCCTTCCGGCTCCAGCGGCCAGGGCATGCCGATCTTGTAGAGCCGGATGCCGATCTTGGCTGCGATCTCGGGCGTGATGCCGAGCTCACGCAGCGCCTGGCGGATGTCCTCATAGCTCTTACCGGACGCCATGATGCCGTAGCGCGCGTTCGGCGAATCCATGGTGATGCGGTTGACCTTGTTGGCGCGGGCAAACGCGATCGCGGCGAAGCCCTTGTAGTCCTGCAACCGCCGGTCCTGCTCGAAGCGGTCGTCGGGCCAGCGGATGTTGAGGCCGCCCGGCGGCAATTCGAAATCGGTCGGGATGATGAAGGGTGTCATCTCGTCGGTGAGGTCGATTTCGGCCGTGGTCTCGACCGTCTCGGTGATCACCTTCATGCCGACCCAGCAACCCGAGTAGCGCGACATCGCGATCCCCAGGAGGCCCATCTCGATCATTTCATGGATGCTGGAGGGGTAGAGATAGGGCATCAGCGCAGAGATGAAGGCGTGGTCGGACTGATGCGGGACGGTGGAAGACTTTGCGCCATGGTCGTCGCCGGCGAGGCAGAGCACGCCGCCGTTCTTGGCGGAGCCCGCGGCATTGCCGTGGCGGAACACGTCACCGCAGCGATCGACGCCGGGGCCCTTGCCGTACCAGATGCCGACCGCGCCATCATATTTGGCGCCGGGCGACAACGCGAGCTGCTGCGAGCCCCAGATCGCGGTGGCCGCGAGATCCTCGTTCACGCCGGGTTGGAATTTGATGTTGTATTGTTCGAGGTGCTTGCGGGCGGCGAACAGCTGCTGGTCGTAGCCGCCGAGGGGGGAACCGCGATAGCCGGAGATGAAGCCTGCCGTGTTGAGGCCTGCGGCGCGGTCACGCCTGATCTGCGCCATCGGCAGGCGGACCAGCGCCTGGATGCCGGTCATGAAGACATGGCCGGTGCCCTGGGTGTATTTCTGGTCGAGGCTGATAGGCCCTTGGTTGATTCCCATTTAGCCCTCTTTTCGCTGGTCGCGACGACTGCATTTTAGCTAGTCATCCGCGCTTGTTAGAACCAGTCTATGTCGGATTTTCCGGCCCACGCGACACAATTCTGGGCGGCAAGGCCGGCCGCTCAAAAATCGCAATTTCGTGCCGGGAATATTGCAGGCCCGTTTCGGTTTCTGTCGCAGGACAGGCCCGCGGCGAAATGGCGTAACGCGTCTTGTGGACCGGAAGGTGATTGGATGCGGCGACGACATCGGACGACGCGTGCGATTCTGGCTGTCGCGCTGTTGTGCAGTGCGTTCACGGCCGGCGAATGCGCCGCCGCGACGACCGACGACATCATCGCCCGCGGCAAGGCGCTCACCATCGCCGGCGACTGCGCGAGTTGCCACACGGCCGACCCGGCAAAACCGTTCGCCGGGGGCAAGCGGATCGACACCCCGTTCGGCGCGGTGTTCTCGCCGAACCTGACCCCCGACCGCGATACCGGCATCGGCGGCTGGAGCGATGACGATTTCGTCCGTGCGCTGCGCAGCGGCGTCTCGCCTGACGGGACGCATTATTATCCCGCGTTCCCCTACCCTTATTTCGCGAAGCTGATCCGCGACGACATCCTTGCGATCCGTGCCTATCTCGCGACGCTGGCGCCGGTCAGCAACAAGACGCCACCGCCGGAGTTGCGCTGGCCACTCGACTATCGCGGGCTGATGCGGGCCTGGAATGCGCTGTTCTTCACACCGGGGATCATCCAGCCGGACCAGGGCAAGGCTGCGGACTGGAATCGCGGCCGCTACCTCGTCGAGGCCCTCGCCCATTGCGGCGCCTGCCACACGCCGAAGAACGCGTTCGGCGCCGACAAACGCGACCAGCCGTTCGCAGGCAGCATGATCCAGGGCATGTTCGCGCCCAGGCTCGACGGCGCGGCGCGCAGCGGGCTCAAGTCCTGGAGCGCTGACGATATCGCCGAATACCTCCAGAGCGGCCGCAACGGCCATAGCCACGCCGGCCCGCTGATGTCGGAGGTGGTGGTCAACTCGACCTCGCAGATGAGCGACGCCGACGTGCGCGCGATCGCGGTCTATCTGAAGAGCCTGCCCGCCGGCGCACCGGAGCCCGAGGTCACGCCGCCCTCGCCCGCGCAGATGGGCGACGGCGAGCGGATCTATCGCGGCGCCTGTGTCGCCTGCCATGAGCTCGACGGCTCGGGCGCACCACGGATCTATCCGCCGCTGCCCGGCAACGCCAATCTGCAATCGGTCAATCCTGCGAGCACGCTGCGCATCATCCTCGACGGGGCGCAGACCGTGACCACGCCGCGCGCGCCCAACTCAGGCTCGATGCCGGCCTATCCCAAGCTCAGCGATCAGGAGGTCGCCGATGTCGCGACCTATATCCGCAATTCCTGGGGCAACGCCGCGCCGGCCGTGACGGCGGACGAGGTTGCCAAAGCGCGCGCAGCGAAGTGAGGGCCCCGCGCAGCGAAGTGAAGGTGCGGACGGCAAAATGACGGTTCAACGCTCCTCGCCGCTGAACACGAATTTCGGCATCTCCCATTTGTAGCGGATCGCCAGCATCCGGAAGCTCAGGCCGAGCGCGAAGGTCAGCAGGGTCCAGATCGGCGGGTTGAGGTTCAGCCCGAAGGCGGTGGCATAGAACAGTCCCGTCACCACGGAGACGCTGGCGTAGAGCTCGCTACGGAACAACAGCGGCACCTCGTTGCAGAGGATGTCGCGCAGCACGCCGCCGGCGCAGCCGGTGATCATGCCGGAGACGATCACGATCGGCAGCGAGGCGTCGACCTGCCAGGCCACGTCGCAGCCGGCCATGGTGAACACCACGAGCCCGATCGCATCGAGCACCAGGAAGGCGAGATTGAGCCGGTGAACCAGCCGCGCCAGCAGGATGGTGGCGAAGGCGCCGGCGGCAGCGACCGCGAGGTAGATCGGCTGCGCGACCCAGAGCAGCGGATAATGCCCGAGCAGCACGTCGCGGATGGTGCCGCCGCCGAGCGCGGTGATYGCSCCYARCATGCAGACGCCMGCCCAATCCATGCTGCGCCKGCCGGCCGCCAGCGCCGCCGTCATCGACTGCGCCGCAACCGCGATGAACGAGAGCACGTGCAGCACCGAATCGGTGGGCGGCATGGTCCACATTGAAAGGGCCTCATGGAGGTTCGGAACCGCTGGGAATCGCGGTTCCTGCATGAACAGGTTGCAACATTGGCGCGGAACATCCTCACGCGCCAGCCATTGTCCCCCGCGTTTAGCTTTGGGGTGCTAACGGAGGAACCTTGCAATGGCTTACAACCCTGACGATCCGTATCGCGCCAACCCGACCGATGACGAAATCCGCCGTCAGGCGCGCTTCAACAGCCTGGACAACGAGTTGCAGCCGGATCCGGAACTCCAGGAGGGACCGGCCAGCGGTACCAAGGTCGCGATGTTCGCGGTTGCGGTGGCCGTGGTGCTGGGCGCGCTGTTCTATGGGTTGAACAACACGTCGGTCAATCAGGCTGGGACCACACCGCCGACCCAGACCGCGCAGCAGACATCGGCCAATCCGGCCGCGCCGCCTCCGGGCATGCGCGACGTGACGCCGAAGCCGAACAGCCAGCCCGGCATGACCACGGGCGCGGCGCCGGCGCAACCGGCCAGCCCTCCGTCTGATATCAACAAGTCGGACATGAACAAGCCGGCGGCCCCGCCGGCCGACAACGCGAAGTAAGACGCAACGACACTGACCAGGCGCAAGCGGCGAGCCCAAATGGCTCGCCGCTTCTTTTTGGTGTGAAGTCTATTTGAACATCTTGTTGAGCTCGCCGCCGGGATAGCCGTTGGCGAATTCGCTGAAGGTGCCCTTCTCCGCCATCTCCTTGGCCGCCTTCATGACGCCGCTCCACGCCATCCGCGCCAGCGCTCCGCCGACGCTGATCCGGCGCACGCCGAGGTCGCCGACCGCTTGCAGCGTCAGTTCGGAGGCGCCGCCGATCAGGAGATTGACCGGCTTCGGCGCCACTGCCTTCACGACCGCCGAAATCTCCTCCTTGGTCGCGATGCCCGGCGCGTACAGGACGTCTGCTCCGGCTTCCGAATAGGCTTGCAGCCGCTCGATCACCAGGTTGAGGTCCTTCTTGCCCCACAGGAACGCCTCGCAGCGGCCGGTCAGCAGCACGCCGCTGTTGTCCGCGTCGATCGCCTTGCGCGCCGCCTTGATGCGCTCGACCGCGAGCTTGTGCTCGAACAGCACATTGGCCGCATCACCGGTGGAGTCCTCGATCGAGAGCCCGGCGACGCCGGTCTTGACGCCACGCGCGACATTGGCCGCAACCTTCTCCGGCTCAACCGCGAAGCCGCCCTCGAAGTCCGCGTTGACGGGAATATCGACCGCCGCGCACAGCGCGGTCAGGTGATCGCAGACGTCATCGACGGTGACGCGGTTGTCGGCCTTGCCGATGGTCCAGGCAAAACCCGCGCTGGTCGAGGCCAGCGCCTTGAAGCCGAGATGTTGCAATGCGCGGGCGCTGCCGACATCGAACGGGTTCGGAATGATGAAGCATCCGCTCTCGTGCAGCTTCTTGAAGGCTGTGCGTTTGTCAGCAGTTGGCAGTGGCATTGGTCGCTCCCTGTGATCGTTGGCCGCGCAGAGATAGGCACGCACCATTCGTGCTGCTAGTGCTCGTGCACCGCGCGACTGTCTTTTGGCGCCTGCTCGCGTTCGTTTAAACCGTAGTCGCGCATCACGCTGGCAACGCGCAGGCGGTAGTCGTCAAAAATCCGCGCGCGGCCCTTGGCCTGGGTGCGGCGATGCTCGATCGTGTTGCGCCAGGCTTCGACCGCAGCCTCGTCGCGGAAGAACGACAGCGACACGAACTTGCCTTTTTCGGTGATGCTCTCGAACCGCTCGACCGAGATGAAGCCATCGATCTCCTGGAGGATCGGCTTCAGCTCGGCGGCGAGGTCGAAATATTGCTGGCGGTGTTCCGGCTTCGGCCAGACTTCGAAGATCACGGCGATCATGGGCGCCTCCGCGTGCTGATGTGGTGCGCCACTATAGCTCGACCTTGCGCAGAAATGTCCGCTCCTCGGCGAGGATGAAGCGGTTTTGCTCCGCGAAGTTGAAGTTCGCCATGCCCTCACTGTCCTGGCGCAACCGCGCGCGATAGGCCTCGTAGGCGGCGAGGCTCTCGAACGAGATCAGCGCCGACGCGATGTTGTTGGTGCCTTCATGCGGCATCCAGTAGCCGAGCAGATTGCCGCCGCAGCGCGGGATGATCGAGAGCCAGTTCCGCGCATACTCCTCGAACAGCGCGCGCTTGAACGGATCGAGCTGGTAGCGGATGAAGACGGTGATGGTCATTGACGAACTCCTGCTGGTTCCGTCATCGCGAGCGACAGCGAAGCAATCCATCGCACCGCGCATGCGGAGGGGTGGATTGCTTCGTCGCGGAGCCTGTCATCGGGCGCGCGTTCGCGCGACCCGTTGGCTCCTCGCAATGACGAGGTGGAAGCACACTACCCGCTTGTCCGACCGCAATGCTTCGGCTATCATCGAACTATGAAAGCAGGACCCGACATCTCCCGGATCGCCGCCCTGGTCGGCGATCCCGCACGCTGCAACATGCTGACCGCGCTGATGACCGGCCGCGCGCTGACGGCGAGCGAGCTGGCGCAAGAGGCCGGCATCACGCCGCAGACGGCAAGCTCGCATCTCGCCAAGCTCGAGGCCGGCGGGCTGATCGAACCCGAGAAGCAGGGCCGCCACCGCTATTATCGCCTCAGCGATCCCGACGTCGCCGACGTGCTGGAAGGCCTCCAGGGCATCGCCGCCCGCGCCGGCCATATGCGGGTGCGCACCGGGCCGAAGGATCCGGCGCTGCGCCGCGCCCGGATCTGCTACGACCATCTCGCCGGCGATCTCGGCGTGCAGATGCTCGACAGCATGAAGCGGCAGAAGCTGGTGCGACAGAGCAAGCAGGCGATCGAGCTCACCGGCGAAGGCAAGCGTTTCATGGCCGAGCAATTGCAGATCGACGCCGACGCGCTGACCCATCCGCGTCGTCCGGTATGCAAGGCCTGCCTCGACTGGAGCGAGCGGCGGCACCATCTCGCCGGCACGCTCGGCGCCGCGATGATGGACCGCTTCACCGAATTGAAATGGGCCGCGCGCGACGCGGCGCCGGGCAGCCGCGTGGTCAATTTCTCCCGCAACGGCGAGAAGCGGTTCGCAGCACTGTTTGGTGCTGCCGAGTAAGATCGCGTATTCAAGCGGTCGGCGAGATCATTCGCGAGTACGCGATTTCGCTTGTCTCGCTCTCCGATACATTCGGTGCCCTCATCGCTCCGCGCCGTTGCGTTTCAGAAATGTTTCGAATTGATGCTGCGCTTTGCTTGCGGCGCACTGACGCAGGCAGAGCACGCGGCGTTCATGTCGCATTCAGCGGGCAACACTAAGTTCGGCGACAGCGGGCGCGGCTTCTGCAATGATCTGCCCGGGCGAATCGGTAGGTAAATGTTTGTTGCGGTGCCGCAGCGCGGCCCAAAAAAGAGGAGAGACTATGAAGTATCTTTTTGCAGCAGCAGTTTTGGTGACGACCGCATTCGCCGGAATCAGCGCCGCTGACGCGGCTGGTGGCTGTGGCCCCGGCTGGCATCGCGGCCCCTATGGCGGCTGCGTCAGGAACCGCGGCCCCGTCGTCGTCGCTCCGGGTCCCGTCGTTGTGCGCCCGCCGGTCGTGGTGGTGCCGCGTGGCCGCGCCTGCCCTTACGGCTTTGCCTGGCGCTACGGCCGTTGCCGCCCGATCTGATCGCGGCAGAGACGATCAAACAAAACCCCGCCTCGCGCGGGGTTTTTCTTTTGTGACGCGATGATCGCGGCAGCGTGCGTGCCGGACCGCGATCATGATCCTACCAGTTGCGGAAGCAGTGGCGACCGAACGGACCCGAATGCCAGCCGAGCGGACAATTATACATCGGACGGCAACCGCCATAGGGACCGCGGTGCCAACCCGGACCGCAGCCGCCGGCAACGCGAATGGTGTTGTCGGAGGCGGCCTGGGCCTGGTCGAGCGACGCCACCGGCATGGCCTGGGAGGCGGACATCGCCACCAGGCCGAGGCCGAGCGCCAGCACCGAAGCAGCAATGATTTTCATGAACAGTCCTCGCTGTTGAAACGACCGCCCCTTCAAATAAGTCTCACTCAAACATCCGGCGGTTCAATCACCAGCGGCGCCGGTGATGATGGCGCCAGTGACGGCGGTGCCAATGCCTGCGGTGCCAGTGCCGATGATGATGCCAACGCCGATGGCCATGATGCCAGCGCACCTGCTCGGGCTTCATGCGATCGACCTCGTCACCCGTGGTGACAGCCGGATGCGCATCGCCGGCTGCTGGCGAGCGCGGATCCTGGCTCAACGGAAGCGGCGCGAGCGGCGCCGCCTGGGCGGTCACTGCGAAGGTGGCAACACCCGCCGCGACACCGAAGGCTATCTTCAGAAAGTCCCTGCGTTCCATGAGAGTTTCCCTTTGTTGCTGAGTTGGACCAACCGCACCGCAAGCTTTTGCGCGGCGACCTGAACGCTTGCTGAACCGCGCGATCACGTTTTGTGGAACCCGATGGATCGTTGCTCACAGTCGCGGTGGTGGCGTCGCACAACGATCACGCCGCCGCATCGCAGCCGTCATGCCGATTCCGCTGATGTTTGCCATGACGGAACAGGATTAGCATGGTCGCGTCGCAACCAATCAAACACCGCGTCGCAGCGAGGCCGCCATGAAGCCAGGACAACCGGTCAAGGATGCAAGCCACCTCTATGAAGTCGAACGTCGCGCCATGCACGCCGCCCGCCCCGGCTTCCGCATTATGGAGTTGCAACTCTCGCCGACCCAGAAGGTGCCGTGGCACACCCACAACAACATCTCCGACACTTTCTACGTGCTGGAAGGCCAGATGCGGCTGTTCTTGCAGGAGCCGAAGGAGGAAGTGAATCTGAAGGTAGGCGAGGTGTACGCCGTGAGGCCAACGCGCCCTCACCTCGTCACCAATTCCGGCACATCGTCACTGACCTTCTTGATCCTGCAAGGCGTCGGCGAATACGACTACGTGCCGCTGGCGTCGAAGTAGCGTTGCTCGCTGCATCCGTCGTCCTGCGAAAGCAGGGACCAATTCCGTGACTCCCGCGCAAAGGCTTCGCCCTTGTCGCTGGAGACGCGCGTAAAACGCGCCGCGGCGTCCACCGCTTCCCGCGCCGCGTTCGTGATGATCGCCATCCACCGCTCGTATCGGGTGAGACGAGCGCATTGAACATCTGAGTTGCGGCGCGGCAAGTCGACATCGGCGCGCGGCTCCGCCATCCAAAGCGGACACCTGCGGAGCGTGGCGAGCTGCCACGCTCCGCAGTGCGTCTCACACCGCCGCCAATCGAGCAAACGGTGATCTCGCGATCGTCAACTTACTGGCAGGGATAGCGCCGGCCGTCCTTGCCCTGGAACGTACCGGTGCCGGGATCGTAGGAGCGATAACGCTGGGCGCAATACGCGTTGTGCTGCTGCGCTGCTGCGGCCGCCTCCTGTTGAGCGGCTGCGTTTGCCGCACCGGCAACGATGGCGCCGCCGATCAGGCCCCCGATCAATCCGCCAACCGCACCGCCGCCTCCACCGCCGTCGCAATAGCCATGATGGCACCAGACCTTGTACGTGGCCGACGGAACTTGTGCCTGCATTTCACTGGGCAGCAATGGCGCGGAATACGCTGGCAGCGACGACGCGAGCACTGTGACTGACATCACAACAACAGATAAACGAGAGAGCACGAGACAACTCCATTTCCAAAAAGCAGAATGTCTCAATTACCGTACTTGTACGGATAATCAACCCCGGAAGTGTGGTTCCATGGGGACGAACTTCTGATTGCATCGTCGTCCGATGTTTGTCTCGCAAGCACACGGCCGCAATGCACGGCATCGGGTATGAATTACGTGATGTCGATCACATCAGCTTCAGCGGCGCATCGTGCACCAAACGAAGATCGATGTTGCCGATCAGCCGCGCGCGGCGCGCTTCGGCGGTGCTGATGGCGGCCTCGGTCTGCCGCAGCGTGCTGACGTTCGATCCGAGCGACACGATGCCGCCGAGCACCAGCGCGATCGATCCGAGCGCCGCGGTCTCTCCGGAGCCCAGCAGGCCGAGCAGCGTGACGAGCAGCAGCACGAACCCGCCTGTTATCGCAACCTTCGAGCCGAGAATGATCCTGCGCGATCGTTCGGCGCTCTCGGCGAGCTCCTCGATCTGCGCCTCGATCTCGGAGATCTCGTCGATCGGCTCGTCGGTCATGAGACTGAAACCTGTAGGGCGGGTTAGGTTGAAGCCGCGACCCGCCGCCGATCATGTCGGACGAACGCGGTGGGTTACGCTTGCGCCAACCCACCCTACGCTGCAGCTATAACGGCAGATTGTCGTGCTTCTTCGCCGGGATTTCGACCTTCTTGTCCTTCAACATCGCCAGCGCCCGCGCGATCCGCTTGCGCGTCGAATGCGGCATGATGACGTCGTCGATGTAGCCGCGCTCGGCGGCGATGAAGGGCGACAGGAAGCGGTCTTCGTACTCCTTGGTGCGTGCGGCGATCTTGTCGGGGTCGCCGATGTCACTGCGGAAGATGATCTCCACCGCGCCCTTGGCGCCCATCACGGCGATCTGCGCGGTCGGCCAGGCGTAGTTCATGTCGGCGCCGATCTCCTTCGACGCCATCACGTCGAAGGCGCCGCCATAGGCCTTGCGGGTGATGATGGTGACGAGCGGCACCGTGCACTGCGAATAGGCGAACAGCAGCTTGGCGCCGTGCTTGATCAGGCCGCCATATTCCTGCGCGGTGCCCGGCAGGAAGCCCGGCACGTCGACGAAGGTGACGATCGGAATGTTGAAGGCGTCACAGAACCGCACGAAGCGCGCAGCCTTGCGCGAGGCGTCGGAGTCGAGCACGCCCGCCAGTACCATCGGCTGGTTGGCGACGAAGCCGACGGTGCGGCCGGCGATACGGCCGAAGCCGGTGACGATGTTCTTGGCGAAGGTCTCCGAGATCTCGAAGAAGTCGCCCTCGTCGACCACCTTCAGGATCAATTCCTTCATGTCATAGGGCTTGTTCGGATTGTCGGGGATCAGCGTGTCGAGCGACATGTCGACCCGGCCGATGTCGTCGAAGCTCGGCCATTCCGGCACGCCGTCGGTGTTGTTCGACGGCAGGAAGTCGATCAGGCGGCGCATCTGCAACAGCGCATCGACGTCGTTCTCGAACGCGCCATCGGCGATCGAGGAGCGCGTCGCATGCACCGAGGCGCCGCCGAGCTCTTCCGCCGTCACCACCTCGTTGGTGACGGTCTTCACTACGTCGGGACCGGTGACGAACATGTAGCTGGTGTTCTTCACCATGAAGATGAAGTCGGTCATCGCGGGCGAATAGACGTCGCCGCCGGCGCAGGGGCCCATGATGACGGAGATCTGCGGGATCACGCCCGAGGCCTGCACGTTGCGGCGGAACACGTAGGAATAGCCTGCCAGCGCCGCGACGCCCTCCTGGATGCGCGCGCCGCCGGCGTCATAGAGGCCGATGATCGGCGCCCTCGCCTTCATCGCCATGTCCTGAAGCTTTGTGATCTTCAGCGCGTGCGTTTCGGACAGCGAGCCGCCGAACACGGTGAAATCCTTGGCGAACACGAAGGTCTTGCGGCCGTTGACGGTGCCCCAGCCGGTGACGACGCCGTCGCCGGGAACCTTGTTCTTCTCCATGCCGAACTCGGTCGAGCGGTGCTCGACGAACATGTCGAATTCCTCGAACGAGCCCTTGTCCAGCAAGAGCTCGATGCGCTCCCGGGCGGTCAGCTTGCCGCGGGTATGCTGCGCCTCGATGCGCTTTTCGCCGCCGCCCAATTTCGCGCCGGCGCGCCGCTCTTCGAGGGTGTCGAGGATGTCTTTCATTTGTTTCCGCCCGTGTTAGCTACAGTCCGCGCCCCGGCCGAGGCCGGGACGCTTCGTTCGGAATGGCTTTAGCACGGCCATTTCGGAACCGGAAAGGCGCTTGTGAACGGTACCCGGCGCAAAAACGGTAGGATTTTCCGACATCTGGGGAGACGGCGATGACTGACACGACCACCACCGAGACCGGCGCGGCGACCGGCGGGGTCCGCACCCTGCTCCGGCTGGAGGGGCTGGTGCTGTTCGTCGGGATGACCGTGCTCTATTACAAATGGGAGGGCTCCTGGCTGATCTATGTCCTGCTGTTCCTGGTGCCGGACTTGAGCTTTGCCGCTTATCTGATCAGCCCGCGGGCCGGCGCCATCGCCTACAACGCCGCCCACACCTATCTGGCGCCGGTCGCGTTGATGACGCTCGGTTTTGCCGGCGAAGGGCCGCTGGTGCTCTCGATTGCGATGATCTGGCTAGCCCATATCGGGATCGACCGCGCGCTCGGCTACGGACTGAAATATTCCAGAGGCTTCGGCTACACCCATCTCGGGCGGATCGGGAAAGCGAACGAGCCTGCGTAGCGACACGGCATTGTCTTGAAAGCGTCGTGCGCGGCACGGCGCTGCAAGCAGGCGCGGCGCAAATTAGCCGTTGTTGATTTTTCGTTAAGGGTTTAGGCTCGCACTGCGCAGCTTTTTTCTAAATTCGTTCTACAGCAGCTTTTCATTGACGGAGGTTGGCATGAACGCACGCATTTCCTGGCAGCGCCCATTTGCAATCATTCTGTCATTTGCGTTTCTATCGCTTGGCCACCAGGCGCAAGCTGCGACCTACACGAGCTCCTCGGCGTTTGCGGCGGCCACCACCGGGCTGACGGTCGAGAATTACGGCAGCTACAGCGCCGGAACGTTGGTTCCGCAGGGATCGACGCTGGGCGGCCTGACCTATTCATTCAGCACCGCAGCCGGATTGGGCGGCATCATCACCAACCAGTTCAATTCGTTCTCCGGAACGAGCCTCGGTGCAGTGCAGAGCAACGGGGATCAGTACTTCTACGGCAATGACGGCTTCACTGTCACCTTTGCGAGCCCGGTCACGGCGGTCGGCATTTTTGCGAACGTCAATCCCGGCACGACTTTTCTGTTGAGCACAGCCGCCGGCTCCGTGGGTCAGACGGTGAATACCTACGACACGATCACCTTCGGTTTCTTCGGCATCACATCAGCGACACCGTTCACCTCGGCGACATTCTTCTCGCAGAACGTGGACTCGACCTTCAATATTCCGGAGATCGAATTCGCCGTCGCCGCGGTGCCCGAGCCCGCCACCTGGGCGATGATGATCCTCGGCTTCTGTGGACTCGGGTTGATGGCGTACCGGCGCAGGCGCACCACGTTGCGTTTGGCCTGACCGCCGGGCGTCGCCGCAGCCGGCAGCCGGGCGGTCACGCGAACCGCCTTGCGAACACCACGCAGGCCACGACCAGCAAGGTCGCTGCGATCATCGACCACGCCACCGGCTCATGCAGCAACAGTCCGGCCAGCGCGAGGCCGAAGAACGGCTGCAACAACTGCAACTGACCGACGCTGGCAATGCCGCCGATCGCAAGGCCGCGATACCAGAACACGAAGCCGACCAGCATGCTGAAGATCGACACGTAAGCGAGCCCGAGCCACGCCGGCACGCCGATGCCGTCCCAGCTCGGCGGCAACGTCATGATCGTCAGCAGCAGCGTGACCGGCACTGAGAGCACCAGCGCCCAGGAGATCACCTGCCAGCCGCCGAGCCGCCGCGACAACGCCGCGCCTTCGGCATAGCCGAGGCCGCAGGCGATGATCGAAGCCACCATCAGCAGGTCGCCGGTCAGCGAGGCCGATCCGTCGTTCGACAGCGCGAACGCGCCGACCACGGCGCTGCCGATGCAGGAGAACAGCCAGAACAGCGGCTTCGGCCGCTCGCCGCCGCGCAGCACGCCGAAGATCGCGGTCGACAGCGGCAGCAGCCCGATGAACACGATCGAATGCGCCGAGGTGATGTGCTGGAGCGCGAGCGCGGTCAGCAGCGGAAAGCCGATCACGACGCCGAGCGCGACGATGCTGAGCGACACCAGGTCCCTGCGCTGCGGCCAGGGCTGCCGCAGCACCGCAAGCAGCACGGCGCCGAGCACCGCCGCGATCACAGCCCGCGCCGAGGTCAGGAACAGCGGCGAGAACCCGCCGACCGCAACGCGGGTGGCGGGCAGCGAACCACTGAAAATGATCACGCCGAGCAGGCCGCTGCCCCAGCCGTCCAGCGACGCGCCGTTGCCTGCCGTGCGCCAATTCTTCGGCCGCGTCCTGCCCTGCCAGGTCTTCCCCGGCAACGTCTTCGAATCGCTCATCGCACACCTCGTCCTTCGCAAGGCAGGATAGCGGCGGCGGACTCGCCAAGGCAGAGACGGATCAGTACAATATCGCCAAACTGTATGGGTAAAGATAGGCATACACTTGCGATCACAGTCCAATGCGCCGAAGGCGACCCGTACCACTGAGGTGATGAACGCGATCCGCGCCAAGGTGGCGAGCCGGGCGCTTGCCGCCGACGACCGCCTGCCCTCGATCCGCAGCTTCGCCGCGACCATGGGCGTTTCGCCGTCGACCGTCGTCGAGGCCTATGACCGGCTCGCCGCCGAGGGCCTGATCCGGGCGCGGCCGGGCTCCGGCTTCTATGTCTCGTCCGCCGCGTTGCCGCCGCTCGCGCTCACCAAGGACCAGCCGCAGCGCGACCGCGCCGTCGATCCGTTCTGGGTGTCGCGGCAGTCGCTCGACGCCGGCAGCGGCACGATGAAGCCGGGCTGTGGCTGGCTGCCGGCCGACTGGATGCCGACCGATGCGCTGCGGCGCGCGTTCCGCGGACTGGCGCGGGCCGATGACGCGATGCTCGCCGACTACGGAGCGACGCGCGGCTCGCTGACCTTGCGCCGCATGCTGATGGCGCGGTTCGCCGACGAGGGGCTCGAGGTCCCATCGGAGCAATTGCTGCTCGCCGCCTCCGGGACGCAGGCGATCGACCTGATCTGCCGCTTCCTGCTGCGGCCGGGCGACACCGTGCTGGTCGACGACCCCTGCTATTTCAATTTCCGTGCGCTGCTGCGCGCCCATCAGGTCAGGCTCGTCAGCGTGCCCTACACGCCGTCGGGGCCCGATGTCGAAAGCTTCGAGGCGGTGCTCGCGGCCGAGCGGCCGCGGCTCTACATCACGGTGTCCGGACTGCATAACCCGACCGGGGCGACGATGTCGCCGCAGACCGCGCACCGCGTGCTGAATGCGGCGGCCGCCTTCGATCTCACCATCGTCGAGGACGATATCTTCGCCGATTTCGAGCCGGAGCCGTCGGCACGGCTCGCCGCGCTCGACGGCCTCAACCGCGTGATCCGGATCGGCAGCTTCTCCAAGACGCTGTCAGCCTCATTGCGCTGCGGCTTCATCGCGGCGCGCGCCGACTGGATCGAGGATCTCGCCGACTTGCAGGTGGCGACCGGGTTCGGCGGCCCGAGCGCCGTCGCCACCGAGATTATCGCAAGCGTGCTGGCGAGCGGCTCCCATCGCAAGCATGTCGAGGAGCTGCGCCGGCGGCTGGCGCGCGTCCGCCGCGACGTCGGCGAGAAGCTGCAACGCATCGGCATCGAGCCGTGGCTGATGCCGCGCGGCGGCTTCTATCTGTGGTGCCGATTGCCCGCCGGCTGCGACTCCGCCGACGTGGCGCGCTCGGCGCTCGCCGACAACCTCGTGCTGGCGCCCGGCAACGTGTTCAGCGCCTCGCAATCCGCCGCCGCCTTCATGCGCTTCAACGTCGCGCAATGCCGCGATCCGAAGCTGATGCCGGCATTGCAGCGCGCGCTTCGGCGCTGAGTCGAATGGCGACCGCGACGGCGCTGCGTTCCCTCGCCCACTCTTGCGGTAGGGCAATCGCGTATGCGCTCGATCTCCCCGCAAACTCCGTCATGCCCGGCCTTGTGCCGGGCATCCACGTTTTGGTTTCCGCGTGACAAGGACGTGGATGGCCGGGACAAGCCCGGCCATGACGAACGTGGAGGTAGCAAAGCAAAGCCGCTCGCGGCCATATGCGATTGCCCTGGCTCTTGCGGGGCGAGGTGAAGTGGCAGCGCGCTATTTCTCCCCGACCTTGAAAGGCTCCTCCTTGCCGGGCGGCACGGTCTCCTCGGCCATCGCCAGGATCATCGCGACCATCACGTAATTGCCGGCGACCGCGGTGAGGTCGACGATCTGCTGATCGTTGAAGATCTTCTTGGCGCGCGCATAGGTCTCGTCGGAGACCTTCTTGGTGGTGGTGAGCTCGGTGACGAAGTCGTACACGACGGCCTCGTCCTCGGCCATTTTCGTCGGGCGGTTGCCAGCCTTGAGCTCGGCGATCACGTCGGCCGACAGCCCGGCCTTGGCCGCGAGCGGCGCATGCGCGAACCACTCGACCTGCGAGCGCCACTGCCGGCCGATGATCAGGATCGCGAATTCATTGAGCCTGGTCGGGACCGAGGTCTGCCAGCGCAGGTAATAGAACAGGTCATAGAGCCGCTGGCCGAGCACCGGGCTCCTGATCATCGGATTGTAGGGACCGCCGATGCCGACGCTCGACACCTTCATGATCGCTTCGCCGAGCGGCTTCTGCTGGTCGTTGAGCTGGTCCATGGTGAGCTGCGGAAAGCGCGGCTCCTTGCTGGTGGCCGGTGCCGCGAACATCGTGGCGGCGAGCCAGCCGCCGGCCGCGGCCAGCGTGAGCGACGACAGCCAGACCGATGCTGAATGCATGATTTCCTCCGTTTGGTTTATCGGAGGATGCTAGATGCGGCGCACCTCGAACGCAAAGCGTTTGGGCGCAGGTCAGCTCGTCACAGCGCGACGATATCGGTCAGGCATTGCTGCGTGACGCTCATCCGCGCGTCGATCTGCGCCTGGGTCTTGCAGTCCATGTTCATCGCGAACACGGTGATGTCGTTGCCCTTCTCGGACCAGCCGACCAGCCAGCCGAGCGAGCCGTGCTCCTTGTCGGTCAAACCGGTCTTGACGCGAATGACGGCGTCGCCGACCTTGGTGACGGGGAGAATGTCGCAGACCAGCTGCTGGCTGCGCTTGCCGACCGGCAGCACGCCACGCCGCAGCCGGTCGAGGAAGTCGATCTGCTGCACCGGATCGATGCGCAGACTGCCCGTCACCCAGAACTGGTCCTGTCTCTTATACACATCTAGATGTGTATAAGAGACAGACCCAGAACTGGTCGATGCCGCCGCCAATGTCGCGATTGCCGTAGTCGATGATGTCGACATACTTCTTCATCCGCTCCTCGCCGATCCGGCGCGCGATCTCCTGGAACACCGGAAACGCCGACGCCGCGATCGCCGAGCGCAGCGTGTGATCCTTGTTCCAGGCCTCGATGCTGCGGATGACGCCGTCCCACTTGAAGACGTCCTTGTCGGGATCCTGCACCACGCCGGTCTCGAGCGCGATCAGCGCATTCGGGATCTTGAAGGTCGAGGCCGGCAGCTTGCCCTGCCCCGAGCGAACCTTGTCGCTGGCGATGATCAGATAGTCGTCGATCTTGTAGCCGACGAAGGTGCCCTCGGTGCCGAGATCGAAGAACCGCTTTTGCAGGTCCTCGCGAAACTCGCTGCGCTGGTACGACACATTGGCGAAACTGCGCGACGGCAGGACGGCGGCAGCAGCAAACAGACCGAGCGCATGGCGGCGATGGATCACGGGAAACCTGGGCTGGTTCGGGTTGGCGACGATGGTGGATGCCATCGTGGTGAAAGGATGGCAATGAGGATTAGCGCGCCCGGCCCGACATCCGCAGCACGAACACCAAGACCTCGGCAACGGCCTTGTAGAGGTCGGCCGGGATCTCGTCGCCGAGCTCGACATTGGAGAGCGCGCCCGCCAGCACCTCGTTCTCCTCGACCGGGATGTCGTTGGCCTTGGCGACCTCGATGATCTTGGCGCCGATCGCGCCCTTGCCCTTGGCCACCACGCGCGGCGCGCCGCCATGGTCGTAATGCAGCGCGACCGCGAGCTGGTTCTTGGTCTCGCTCATGACGCGCGATCCAGGAAATGGCCGGCGCGCGCGGGCACCGGCTGCGGCGGGCTGCCGTCGCGGATCTCGATATCGCCGGGCGTCAGCTCGGCCCTGGTCAGCGCCTGGCTCAATTCGGCGGAGCCGGCGCGCAACTGCGCGGCAGTCGACGGCCGCTCGGCCCACATCCGCACCGAGGTGCGCTCGCCGTTCAGCGAAACCAGCGCATGCACCGGTCCGGCCGGCTCGACGTCGAGCGTGAAGCGCGCCCGCCACACCCGGTTGGCGGCTTCGACCTCAGTCCCGCCGCCGTCGCGCGAAATCTCGAACTGCGCCATCGCAGTGCCCTGCTGGGTCAGGAACGGGATCTCGAAATTCCAGCGCGGCAGCATGGCGTCGAGCTGCGCCCGCGCGGCATCATTGTGGCCCGGCAGCGAGGCGACCTGTAGCAGCGTCTGCCGCGCCAATGCGGCATCGGTATCGTCCAGCAGGCGGTGCACAGCGGCCGCGAGCGGCGTGCCCGGCGCGATCGAAGGCTCCGCGACGGCCTGGGCCGACGGCAGCGCGCCGTGAAACGGCGGCGGCGGCGTGTTGCCGCGCGCGGGCACGTCGCCGGGCAGCATCACCTGCGGCCCGGCGCCCTGCCGCGCCGGATTGCCGAGCTCATGCAGCGCTTCCTGGATCAGATTGAGCGCGCCGCCCGACGATGGGCCGGCATCGAGCGCATCCGCGAGCGCGCCGGCAAGCCCGGTGGCGCCGCGGGCGAGATCATCGGCGACCGGTACGCGGGCCTGCGGCAGCAGGATTTCCTGAACCTCAGGTTCGGGCGATGCCGGCGGCACAATGCTCGGGGCAGCGCCGGCGCCGGTGGACGCCGGTTGCTGGAGCGGCGTGGATGCGGGCTTGGCCGCATCGCCAGCGCCGAGCGAGGTCAAAGCCTGGCGCAGCACGATCAGCGCGGCCTTCAGATCGGGCGCGCTGCCGCTCGCGGGCACGGCGCCGGATGCCAGCGTCGCCTCGAACAACAGGCCGGATTTCTGCAAGCCGGCCTTGATACCATCGCCACTCAGGTTCTCGTCGAGGCCGGTCTGTTGCGCCAGCACCTGCGCGACCGCGGCCTGTAGCCTGGGCGGCAGATTGGCCGCGGCAACCACAGCGAGATTGGCAAACAGCGGCGCCTGGCTGCCCTGGATGGCTGCCGCATGCTGGGCCGTCGCCGTGATCGTGATGCGCTCCAGCGGCGTCAGTACGACGTTCGGCGTCGCGGTGACAGGCTGGGAAGTCGCGTTGACGACGGCTGCTCCCGGCGACAGCCGGACGGCATCGCCGGCGTTGGCGCCCGGTCCGACCAATTGCAGCCGAATGCCGTCACTGTTCTGCGACACCGCAAGTTGCAGGTTCTGGCCCTGCTGCAACGGCACCTCGGTCTGGACGTCGATCGACAGGCTTGCGATCGCGATCCGCACCAGATCGGCGGACAGCACCTTGAGCACCTGCGCATTGACGACGCTGCCAGCCTCGAGGTTGAGCTCTGGCGCGACGCTGCCCGCCTCGCTTGAGGCACGCACCGGCAGCACGGGATTGATGGCGACAGCCATGTCGGAGGTCTCGGCCAGGCGGCAGGATCGGGCCGCAGGCTAGCCCGGTGCCGTAAACCCCTCGTTAACCCGCGGCCGGATTGAGCTCCCTGAGGACCCCGGCGGCAGCCTTGAAATCGACCAGGCGGGCGGCGCGGCGGGCCGCGACCTCCTCGTCGACGCCCCATTTCTCGGTGTTCCAGTCCTCGTCGACATGGGCGGCAGCCCAGACCTGGTCCTCGTCGCGGACACGATGGGTCAGCGCCAGCGCCAGCAGCGCCGAGCCGGTCAGCGTCGTCACCACGTGGAGCGCGGCGACCGACCAGGGATCGGTCGGGAACGCGGCGCGCGCCGCCTTGATCGCGGGCTCCGGCTGGCCGACATGCATGACCCCCTCGGCCATCACGAAATGGGCGCCGAGCGCATCGGCCGCCCAGAACAGGATCGGGTCCCAATGCTCGGCCTCGCGCGCCACCAGCGTATCGGGATGGCCAGCGCGATAGAACAGCAGGTCGCTGCCGAGGAATTTGGCGGCGTCGTCGGCCACCTCACCGGCCCGATCGATCACCCCCTCGATCACGCTGTTGGCAAGCCGGGTCATTGGCATGGTCGTGGGATCGATGCTCTCACCCTGCGCGTTCCATTCCGCCGCGACCGTATCCGCGATGACGCGGGTCGGCACCACGATCGGCTTGCCGGATGGCGAGCGGATCGGCTTGCCGTCGAGCATGATCGAAAATCCACCGTCGGTCTCAGCGACGCCGGCACTGCTATAGAACCGCTTGCGCTGCGGCGTGCGGATGTGGCGCCGCACTGCCTCCTGCGGGTCGAGCGGAGATTGGTCTGGGACGTCATCGAACAGTTCGCGCATCGCGCCGGCCGGCTTTCGTTTCAAAGGGTTTCCCTGCAAGATAGGCCACCGGCAGGGGCAAATAAAGCTGATGGGACGCAGCAAATTCCTCGCGGGTTTTGCGCTCGTTACGGCGAGTTTGGCCGCCGCCACGGCCTGCGCCGGGTTCCGCACGCCGGAATCGCTGATCCGCAACGTCTACGCCCATTATGGCAAAGGCAGCGCCGCGTTCTCGAATGGCCTGCCGCGCGACGAGGACACGGCCCGGCAATTCTTCGATCCCAGCCTGCGCGGCGCCTGGACCGCCCTGCACGACGCGCCCTATGATTTCCTGGTGCAGAGCCCGAGCTGGCGGATCGGCCCGATCTCGATCGCAACGCCGCGGCGGCAGTTCGACAGGACCGACGTCACTGTGACGTTCGACAATGAGGGCCGCGCCGTCTCGCTCAACTTCATCGTCGTCAACACACCCGAAGGCTGGGTGATCGCGGATGTCGAGAGCGCGCATGATTCCTTACGGATGTTTCTGGCGCAGTTCAGGCGTTGATCGCGATCGGCGGCACGGCACATGACACGATCGGCAACATCGAAAAAATTTCTCACGATTGCCTGCGTGTCTTCGTATCTCCGCAATTCAGTCCGGGAATGGCTCATCCGATTGATCGCTCAGCAGGTTTGAACACCGCGCGCAGTTCTGCGTCGAAGTGCCGCAAGTTTCTGTCATCTGCGCGTTAAATACCTGCCAGATTACCGCAACAACGCGCGGCTAGCCTCACATCACCAAACACAAGCTTTGTCGACCATCGTGGTCGCAAGACGTGGAACGATGTCATGCCTGACGTCGGTCCCGCGCTTGCGCGCCCGTGGCGACGCATTGGCGGGGCGGCGTGGCACGACGACTTTCGACCGTTAGTTGTGTCATTGCCGCGGCATGCCTCGGGCTCGCAGCCAGCGGTGTGACGTCCTGGCTCCGCGCAGCGGGCTTGCAGGATGCGGCGCAGACGCGACAGGACGTCTGTGCCCGGCCCGAGATCGGAAGCGTGATCGCAGAACCGGTGGAATTGCGCAGCCGCGACGGCGTGCTGGAAACCGACCTCACCATCCACGACGAGCGGCGGCCCGATGGAACGGCCCGCTACTGCTACCTGACAACGGATGGCAAGCCGTCACCGACGCTGCGACTGAAGCCGGGCGACCAGCTCGTCATCCATTTCAAGAACGACCTGGTCGACCTCGACACGACGCCGGCGATCGACCGCGCGCTCGCCGGCGCACCGATCTGCACGACGCGAAAGCAGGTCGACGCCTGCACGAGCGGCGCGATGACGCCGATCTCCACCAATCTGCACTTCCACGGACTGACCGTGCCGCCGGTCTGTCACCAGGACGACGTGCTGAAGACCTCGATCCAGCCCGACGACGCGCCGTTCGACTACCGCCTGCGGATTCCGGACGACGCGCCGCCGGGCCTCTATTGGTATCACCCGCATCTGCACGGCTTCAGCAAGACGCAGGTGCTCGGCGGAGCCTCCGGCGCCATCATCATCGAAGGCATCGAGCGCGCCGATCCACAGCTCGCCGGCCTGCCCGAGCGCGTGGTCGTGATCCGCGACCAGGATCTCGTCAACCCGGACGCGCCGCCGTCGAAATTCGAGCCGGTCATGACCAAGAGCCAGCTCGACAGTGACGGCGACGTCGCCAATTCCGGCACCGGCTTCGGCAAGCCGTCGAAGGATCTGTCGGTCAATTTCGTGCCGGTGCCCTATCCGGACTATCCGCCGGCTCAGCTCAAGATGAAGCCGGGCGAGCGGCAGCTCTGGCGCGTGCTGAACGCATCCGCGATCACCTATCTCAACCTCGCCCTGCTGGTCGGCCGCGCGCCGCAGCGGATCGGCATCGTCGGCCTCGACGGCGTGCCGCTGCAATTCCAGGGCAGCCCGTCGCCGCCGGTGCAATGGGTCAACCATATCGGCCTGCCGCCGGGATCGCGCGCGGAGTTCATCGTCGAAGGTCCGCCAGCCGGTGCCTCGGCCTTGCTGGTGACCCGCGCGGTCGACACTGGTCCCGCCGGCGAAAACGATCCCAACCGCGCGCTGCTGACCATCACATCCGCCGTCGATGCGGCCGAACCGCAGGCCGCCCTCCCCGTGCACGCCGAACCACTGCCACGACCGGAACGGCCATGGGTCGGCGACGTCGCGCCGGTACGCGTCCGCAAGCTGTTCTTCTCCGAACAGCCGGAAAATCCCAACGACCCGAACAGCCCGACCAGGTTTTTCATGACCATGGACGGCGAGACCCCGAAGCCGTTCGATCCAAACTCCGACGTGCCAGACATCATCGCGCGACAGGGCGACGTCGAGGACTGGATCATCGAGAACCGCTCGRCGGAGCTGCATGATTTCCACATCCACCAGCTTCACTTCCAGCTGCGCGACTGGTCCGGCATCGCGGTCAACGAACCGTTCCTGCGCGATACCGTCAACGTGCCCTATTACAACAGCCGCATGCTGAAATATCCGAGCGTGCGCCTGCGCATGGATTTTCGCGATCCCAACATCGTCGGCACCTTCGTCTACCACTGCCACGTCCTCGAGCACGAGGACGGCGGCATGATGGGAACGATCCGGGTGGTGCCGCGCGACACYGCAAGTTCGACCAAGCCTATCAACCAGCAAAAAGGAGAGCTTTGATGCGCGACAAGCGGAAGTCACGTTGGCTGCAGGGTTGTCGTYTGACCCTCAGCGCACTGGCGCTGGGCCAGTTCACCGCGAGCCCCGTCCTCGCACAGGAATGGGAACACCACCACGGTGGRCACGAGACCCGGACGCCGATCAAGCACGTSATCGTCATCATCGGCGAGAACCGCAGCTTCGACCACGTGTTCGCGACCTAYGTRCCCGARCGYTCCGGCGAGARCGTGATGAAYCTGCTGTCGCAGGGMATCGTCAAGCTCGATCMCARCAAGAAYGCGATYCCCGGGCCCAAYTTCGAGAAGGCRCATCAGCAGGCGGCCATGGATAACGGCCCGAACGACGCGTTCTTGCTCAGCCCGCCGAAGCAGAACTTCCCGAAGGACCAGCTGCCGTCTCCGYTGGTCGGCGGTCCCAAGGTSTCCTACATTCCSAACAAATGCGGCAGCTCGCCGATCACCACCTGCGARGCATCGCTCGTGCTSGCGCAGCAGTCGGAATCCGGCCTGCCSTCMGAGTACTAYCARTAYCTSCTGACCGGCGGCACCGGYCAGACCTCGCAYACGCCCGACCARCGCATCAACGATGTCAACACGCTGCCGGCCGGYCCKTTCCAGATCACCAACGGCGGGACGATGCCCTACGACGCCTATTCGGCGAGCCCGGTGCATCGSTTCTACCAGATGTGGCAGCAGATGAACTGCAACCACTCSGCGGCCAGCCGCGACAACCCGTCCGGCTGCGGCCACAATCTGTTCGCGTGGGTCGAGGTGACCGTCGGCGCCGGTGCCGACGGCGCGACGCAGCCTTCCAACTTCTCGACGGAATACTCGCCGACGGCAACGACCACGGGCGAAGGTTCGACGGCGCTCGGCTTCTACAACGTGCAGAAGGGCGACGTGCCGTATTTCAGCTCGCTCGCGCAGAAATATGCGATGAGCGACAACTTCCACCAGTCCGTCAACGGCGGCACCGGGGCCAACCACATCATGTTCGGCCATGCCGACATGATCTACTTCAGCGACACCTACGGTCACGCTGCCGTGCCGCCGAACGGCACGCAGGTTTTCGGTGGCACGCCCGATGCCGGTATCGTGCATGAGATCGAGAACCCGAATCCGGCGCCCGGCACCAACAACTGGTACACCGAGGACGGCTACGGCTCGGGCGGCAATGGCGGCTATCCKCCGCCCTACTCCACGAGCCCGGTGTCCGGYGGCGGCTCCTACAGCGACTGCTCGGATKCGACCCAGCCCGGCGTCAAGCCGATCCTGGACTATCTGAAGAACATCCGGATCAACCCGAATTGCGAGCCGGGCCACTATTACCTGTTGAACAATTACAACCCGGGTTACTTCGGCAACGGCAAGAACGCCTACACCGACACCAACCCGTCCAACACGCCGTTCACAATCCCGCCGTCGACCCGCAAGAGCATCGGCGACAGCCTGAACGAGCGKGACATCTCCTGGAAGTAYTACGGCGACCAGTGGAACAACTACGTCAACGACCCCTAYCAGCTCAACTGGGGCGTCGCCGGCCCGACCGCGGACGAGTACTGCAACATCTGCAATCCGTTCCAGTACGACACCTCGATCATGTCGCACCCGGAGCAGGTCGCAGCCCATATCAAGGACTCGGTTGATCTGTACTCCGACCTCTCCAAGCACWCGCTGCCGGCGGTCTCGATCGTCAAGCCGAGCGGGTTCACCGACGGTCACCCGTCGTCGTCCAAGCTCAATCTGTTCGAAGGCTTCGCCAAGAAGATCGTCGACCAAGTCCAGGCCTCCGACTACGCCAAGGACACCGCAATCTTCATCACCTTCGATGAAGGCGGCGGCTACTACGACTCCGGCTATGTGCAACCGCTCGACTATTTCGGCGACGGCACGCGGATTCCGCTGATCGTGGTCGCGCCGTTCCTGCGCAAGGGTCACATCTCGCATGAGTATGCCGATCACGTCTCGATCATCAAATTCATCGAGCGCAACTGGCGCCTTGAGCCGATCACCCATCGCAGCCGCGACAACTACCCGAACCCGGTTGCAGCGCCGAACAATCCCTATGTTCCGGTCAACAGCCCGGCGCTCAGCGATCTGTTCGACTTCTTCGACTTCGATGGCGGCCATCACCATGGTGGCGGCTGGGATCAGGACGGCGGCGGCTGGGAACATTGACCTCCACGCCTGACGACACATTGCCGCCGGTCCGAAAGGGCCGGCGGTTTCTTTTGCGTCTGGCATGCCCTTGATCTTGCCCGCGCGGACCGGGACACTTGGCCGGCAATGCCGACCTCTGTCCGTGGAACCTGCATCAATGACACCCGTCACCTTCCGTCAGGCCATCCCGGCCGATCTTCCAGCGATCATCGCGCTCCTCGCCGACGATATCCTGGGTCAACAGCGGGAGGACCCGGGCTCTCCACCGAACCCCCGATATGTAGATGCATTCGAGGCCATCCTCGCCGATCCGAACCAGTTGCAGGCCGTTGCGGTCCTGGGCAATGAAGTGATCGGCGCGCTGCAACTGACCTTCATCCCCGGACTGGCACGCATCGGCGCCTGGCGCGGACAGATCGAGGCGGTCCGCATTGCCGAGGCGCACCGGAGCTCGGGCGTCGGGCAGCAGATGTTCGAATGGGCGATCGCGCAATGCAAAGCGAGAGGTTGCGATCTCGTGCAGCTCACGACGGACAAAGAGCGTCCCGACGCGCACCGCTTCTATGAACGGTTGGGCTTTGTCGGCAGCCATATCGGCTACAAGCTGACGCTCTGACGTGACCGCTGCCCGGCTCGCGGCCGTTCCGTAGCCCGCACGAGCGAACTCTCAAAGCCTGAACAGCTTCTCCGCATTGCCGTGCGCGATCAGCGCACGGTCGGCTACGGTCACCGGAATCTGCTCCAGGAACGCGCGTGCCTTGACCATCGAGGCATAGGGATAATCGGCCGAGAACATGATGCGGCCGACCCCGATCTCGAGCAGCAGGTCGAGGAACGTCGCCGGGAAATTGAAGCCCGCGAACGTGTAGTGCAGATTGTCGCGCAGGTAGGCGCTGACCGGACGCCTCAGCTTGGTCAATTCGACCGGCATGACGTCGACCCGCTGCATGAAGAACGGCAGGCCCTCGCCCATATGGCCGATCACGATCTGCAATTTCGGGAAACGATCGAACACGCCGCCCAGCACCATGCGCAGCACGTGGACCGCGGTTTCGATGTGCCAGCCGAACCCCGGGCCGGCCAGCATCTCGGTGACAAGAGGCGAAAAGCCGCCGAACGACGCCTTGATCACCGCCCTGGGCGGCTTGGTCGGATGCAGATAGATCGGCGCGCTCAGCGCTTCGGCGGCCTCCAGCACCGGCCAGAAGAACTTGTCGTCGAGGTAGCGGCCGCGCTGATGACCGTTGATGACCGCACCGGCGAAATGCTGACCGCCGACGCGGCGATCGAGTTCCTTGGCCGCGAGGTCCGGTTGCGCGATCGCCAGCGCCGCGAAACCGGAGAGCCGCGTCGGATGCCGCGCGATCGCCTCGGCCAGCACGTCATTGGTGTCGCGCGCCAGCGCCACCGCGTCGACAGGCTCCAGTTGCTCGACGCCCGGCGCGGTCAGCGAGATCACCTGCATGTCGATGCCCGCGGCATCCATCTGGGCGATCCGGCCTGCGTCGAGGTCGCACAGGTCGCGCATCAATTGCTCGGCGCGGCCGCCGACCTGACGCGCCTGGTCCCTGAGTTCGCGGCCCGGGCCATCGAGAAAGCCCGGCGTGGCGAAATGCTCTTCGAGCGTGATGGTGCGCATGGCCTCGATGCTCCGCTGCGTTAGCGTGGATCGCCTCTATGTTTCGAAGCCAATGTTGGCGATTTTCCGGGCGGTCAGCCCACGCCTCAATCACGGTTGGCGCAGGATCGCGAATAGGCCGCGCGGTCGGCCTGGTTCAGGCCGGCGGCTGCGGCGGCGTCGAGGCATCGGCTGACCCGATCGCCGAACGAGCTGCGCGGCGGAGCACGAAGGCTCGGCTGCGGCGGTGCATCCATCTTGGGAATCGGCGGCACCTCGATCCGGGGCGGCGGCGGAGGCTGGGGTACCGGTGGACTATTGATCGAGCCACCCGGCGCAATGATTTGCGCGAAGGCGCTCGTCACGCTCATGTTCCACAGCAAGGCGCAGGCAAGGATCGAGGATCGTGTCATACGCCATATTTCGTGACGCCGCGGCCGCGTTCAAGTGACCGCGGCACGCCGCAACGCTGGCCTGGGATACGCGGAATCCTCCGACCTCAAGGCTTCTGATAGATCACATGACCGGCGCGGATGGTGGTGCTCACTTTCGCGAGATTGCCGACGTCGCTGAGCGGATCGCCGTCGAGCACCACGAGATCGGCGTCGAAGCCCTGCTCCACCCGACCCTTCTTCGCGGCCTTGAAGAACCGCGCCGGATTGGTCGTCAGCGAGGCCAGCACCTGGCGCTCCGACAGCGCGCGGTGCATCAGCTGAACCTCCTGGGTGGTGTCGTACAGCTTGGTGAAGCCGACATCGGTGCCGAACAGCACGGTGCCGCCATTGTCCGAGAATTGCTTGAGCTGGTTGACGGTCGCCGCCACCATCCGGTTGGTGACGTTCGGATCGAGCACCACGGTCGTGAACAACGAAAGCGTCGGGACCAGCGCAGTCCCCTGCGCCTTGAACCGCGCCAACTGGTCGTCGGTGTAGCCGCGCTCGCCCGGTGTGGTGTGCGCGAGCACATCGACACCGGACATGATCACGGTCTCGACGCCGGTCTTGTTCTGCGGATGCGCGAACACCCGCCGGCCCTGCGCATGCGCGACATCGACGGCCGCCTTGGCGATGGCCGGGTCCATGTTGATGACAGGCTTGTCGCCCATGAACACGCCGGTGAACAGCTTGACGCCGTCCTCGCCCATCGCAAGCCAGTCATGCGCCCATTTCGCCGCCTCCTCGGGCGTCGCGGCCTCGGGTAGCTGCATCTCGGGCGGCAGGTACACCGGATGCCCACCCTTGGGAAAGACGCTGCCGGCCAGCAGAATGTTGGGACCGGCGACATCGCCTGCCGCGATGCGCTTGCGCAACGGCAAGATATCTCTCGGATCGGACCCGAGATCCCAGACCGTGGTGAAGCCCCAGCGCGTCAGCATGTCCTGCATGTGCTGCGTCAACGGCGCGGCCGGCGCTTCGCCGGCGTTGTGCCAGACACGCTCCGTGAAATGCACGTGGCTGTTCCAGAACCCGGCCACCACGGTCTTGCCGCTGCAATCGATGACGCGCGCATCCGAGGGCACCGCGACATCGCCGGACTTGCCCACCGCGCTGATGACGCCGTCTGTCATCACGATCACCGCATCCGGAAGCGCCGGCGCATCGGCCGTCGCGTACAGCGTGCCGCCGCGGAGCACCACGGTTTCGGCACGTGCGGCCATTGAGGCAACAGCCGAGCCGATGAGGACGAGCATCACGCGCAGCGAGAGTCCGGTCATGGACAACCTCTTTGATGAAAGCATGCCGGCAATGCCCGGCGTGCGGCAACATAGCCGTCACGCCCCGGGCCGCTTTGATCATTCTTGCTGTCTGCGGTCGTTATTCAGGCGGCGCCCCGGAGTCACTCCTCGGGCGCGTTCTCGATCGGATCGAACCGGTCAGCCTCGAGCCCGAGCAGGTTCCAGGATTGCAGCATGTGCGGCGGCAGCGGCGCGCTGACATCGATCACGCCGCCGCGCGGGTGCGGGATTACGATCCGGCGGGCGAGCAGATGCAGCCGGTTTTGCAGGCCGCCCGGCAACTGCCAGTTCTCCTTGTTGAAGTATTTGGGGTCGCCGACGATGGCGTGATCGATATGCGCCATGTGGGCGCGCAATTGATGGGTGCGGCCGGTGACCGGCTTGAGCGACACCCAGGCGAGCTTGGTCGCCGAGGCCTCGACCACGGCGTAGTAGGTGACGGCGTGGCTGGCCCCCTCGTCGCCATGCGCCGCGATCCGCATGATGCTGTCCTCCTCGCTCTCCTCCTTGGCGAGATAGGTCGAGATCCGGCCCTGCTTCGGCTTCGGCACGCCGGCGACCAGCGCCCAGTAGATCTTGCGCGCGGAGCGATGGCGGAACGCACCGGTGAGGAACGATGCCGCGAAACGCGTCTTGGCGATCAGCAGGCAGCCGGAGGTCTCGCGGTCGATGCGATGCACCAGCCGCGGCTTCTGCCCCTTGGCGTCGCGCATCACCTCCAGCATCTGGTCGACATGCCGCGTCATGCCGGAACCGCCCTGTACGGCGAGACCGACCGGCTTGTTGAGCACCAGCACGTCGTCGTCCTCGTACAGCGTTATGTCCTTCAGCGCCTGCAGCGTCTTTGCCTCGGCTTCGGACAGCGCGGTCGCCGCCTTCGGCGTATCGAGCCGCAGCGGCGGAATCCGCACGCTCTGTCCCTCCTCCAGCCGATCCTTGGAATCGGCGCGCTTGCCATTGACCCGGAGTTCGCCCTTCCGGACGATGCGCTGGATATGGGAAAATGACAGGCCGGGAAACCGCGCCTCGAGGAAGCGGTCGACGCGCATGTTGTCCTCGTCAGCGGTGACGACGACGGTCTGCACCTTGGTCGGCAACGGCAGCTCGGCCGCAGGCTTTGCCGCGGCGGGCTCCGGCCGCGGCTCGCGGTCGCGGCGCGGCTCGGCGAAACGCGGTGGCTTGGCGGCGGCGCGCTGTGAGAATGGGCGGTCACCGGACTTCCGTTCCCCGGGCTTGCGATCAGCAGTCCTGTGATCGTCCGCCTTGCGGCTGCGTTGCGCCGATCCGGCCTTGCTGCGATCGCTGTCACGTCCCTTGTCACGCCCCTTGGCGCGATCGCCCGGCGATGTGGTTCTCTTGATGCGGCGGCTCATGGTGATTTTTGGCTCCAGACCTGCGTTGTGCCTAGCGCAAATGCCGCGAATCGTCACGGCGAAATCGGCCCGAATCCGCTGCAATATCGGCCGGTTCGACCGAATACGGCGGGCCGAGCGCACAGTCCGCCTATTCCGAAGACCGCTCCTTGCGCAGCCGCTGCCAATAATCCAGCCGCTTGCGGATCTCACGCTCGAAGCCGCGGTCGGGTGGATCGTAGAAGGTCTGGCGGCCGAGCGCTTCCGGGAAGTAGTCCTGGCCGGAGAACGCGTCGGGCATGTCGTGATCATACTGATAGCCGGTGCCGTAGCCCTCCGACTTCATCAGCTTGGTCGGCGAATTCAAGATGTGCTTCGGCGGCAGCAGCGAGCCGCCCTGCTTCGCGGTCTGCATCGCGGCGCCGAACGCGGTGTAGACCGCGTTCGATTTCGGTGCGGTGGCGAGATAGACCACGGCCTGCGCGATCGCGAGCTCGCCCTCCGGCGAGCCGAGGAAGTCGTAGGCATCCTTGGCGGCGTTGCAGACCGCGAGCGCCTGCGGATCGGCGAGGCCAATGTCCTCGACCGCCATCCGTACCACGCGCCGTGCCAGGAACAGCGGGTCCTCGCCGGCATCGAACATGCGCGCGAGATAATACAGCGCCGCATCCGGATCGGAGCCGCGCACCGACTTGTGCAGCGCCGAGATCAGATTGTAGTGGCCGTCGGCCGACTTGTCGTAGATCGGCGCACGGCGCTGCAGGATGGCCTGCAACTGCTCGGCGTTGAACACCTCGCCCTTGCGGGCAGCGCGCCAGACCTCCTCGGCCAAGGTCAGCGAGGCGCGGCCGTCGCCATCGGCCATCCGTACCAGCACCGCGCGCGCCTCGGCATCGAGCGGCAGCTTCCTGCCCTCGACCTTCTCGGCATTGGCGAATAGCCGTTCGATCGCCGCCGTATCGAGCGAGTGAAACACCAGCACGCGGGCGCGCGACAGAAGCGCCGCGTTGAGCTCGAAGGACGGATTTTCGGTGGTGGCGCCGACCATCACCACGGTGCCGTCCTCCATCACGGGCAGGAAGGAATCCTGCTGCGCGCGGTTGAACCTGTGCACCTCGTCGACGAACAGCAGCGTGCCCTTGCCCATCTCACGGCGGGCGCGGGCGGCATCGAACGCCTTCTTCAGGTCGGCGACGCCGGAGAACACCGCCGAGATCTGTTCGAAATGCAGCTCGGTGGCGTCGGCCAACAGCCGCGCCACGGTGGTCTTGCCGGTGCCGGGCGGGCCCCAGAACACCAGCGAACCCAGCGTGCGCGTCTCCAGCATGCGGGTCAGCGCGCCGTCGGGGCCGAGGATGTGGTCCTGGCCGACGACGTCGGCCAGCGTGCGCGGGCGCAGCCGGTCCGGCAGCGGGTGTGGCGCGTCCTGCTCCATCCCCGCCGCTGCGAACAGGCTGCTGGCCTCGCGCGGTTGCTTTGCGCTCATTCCTTGGGGCTCATCCGCCGAGCGTCACGTTGATCTGCTGGCCGCCGCGCACCAGCGTGATGCGCCAGACCCGCGAGCCTGCCTTCGATGCCTTATCGAGGTCGCTGGTGCGCGCGATCTTCTCGTTGTTGACCGCGAGGATGATGTCGCCCTTCTGGAAGCCGACATTGGCAGCGGTGCCGTCATCGGCGAGGTCGGTGACGACGACGCCCTCGGCGCCGGCGTCGAGATGCAGCTCGTCGGCCAGCGCCGGCGAGATGTTGGCGACCCTTGCGCCCTGGAACGGCGAGCGCGCGGTCAGCACGATCTCATCGCGATTGGTATCGGGCGCAGTCTCCAGCGGCACGGTGAGCTTGACCGGCTTGCCGGCGCGCTGCACCTCGATCTCGGCGGTGCCGCCGAGCGGGCGGGTCGCGAAGCGATAGTCGAACGCATTGGGATCGTCGATCGGCGTGCCGTCGATCGAGACGATCAGGTCGGAGAGCTTGAGCCCGGCCTTCGCCGCAGGGCTGTTCGGCGCGACATTGGCGACCAGTGCGCCGGTCGGCAGCTTCAGCCCCAGCGTCTCCGCGATCTCCGGCGTGACCGCCTGTAGGCGCGCGCCGAGCCAGGGCCGCTTCACCGCCTTGCCGCCGCTCTTGGCGGAGGCCACCACGACGCGCACCATGTTGGCCGGGATCGCGAAGCCGATGCCCTGCGAGCCGCCGGACCGCGAGAAGATCGCGGTGTTGATGCCGGCAAGCCGACCGGTCATGTCGACCAGCGCGCCGCCCGAATTGCCGGGATTGATCGCGGCGTCGGTCTGAATGAAGACCTGGCTATCGGATTGTCCGACTTCGGAGCGCGACAAGGCGGAGACGATGCCGCTCGTCACGGTCTGGCCGACGCCGAACGGGTTGCCGATCGCCAGCACCACGTCGCCGACCAGGAGCTGGTCGGAATTGGCGAAGTCGAGCGTCGCGAATTTCTCCTTGTTGGTCCCCTTCAGGCGCAGCACCGCGAGGTCGGTGCGGCTGTCCTTCAGCACGATTTCGGCCTCGTACTCCCGCTTGTCGGCGAGCGAGACCTTCACCTGGTCGGCACCTTCGATCACGTGATTGTTTGTGACCACGAGGCCGGAGGCATCGACCATCACGCCGGAACCGAGCGAGCGCTGCATCTGCTCCGGCTGCTGCCCCGGCACGCCGAAGAAGCGGCGGAAAATCGGGTCGTCCAGGAACGGATTGCGGTTCTGCACCATCTTGGCGGCATAGACATTGACCACCGCTGGCTGCACCCGCTGCACGATCGGCGCATAGGACAATTGCAGCTCGGCCTGCGAGGACGGCACGCGGCGGTCCTGGGCCGCGGCCGGGGCAAGATTCCCCATGAAAACCAACGCTGACAGTGCGGATAGGGCAACAAAGCGGACAGGTCGGAGCATTCTCACCTCTCGTGGAAACGCCGGAATATAGGCGTGTTCGCCGGCCAATTGAAGGGCGCCCGGCCGGATAACCCGCCCCCTTCCGGACCGGTGCAAAACCGGCCGCCGCCGCGTTGAAGCGGCCCGCCGGGCTCCTATGATGCATATCATCTCACTGCGCCGCTCCGCTTGTTGCCAGCGGACAACAAGCGGCATGGCGATGCCTCTGTCGGGCTGCGCTGTCGTGCGTCAGTCACGATAGGCTCCTAACGACGTTCAGTGAGTGAGTGGGGACTTCAACACAACAGGGGTGCAAAATGAGTGCGACAAGAGTTGGTGCAATCGTCATCGGGCTGGCCGGGGCGCTCGCCGCCTCGCCGGCCCATTCGCAATCGGCCGGAGGCGGCAGCGACGCCGAGATCGCGCTGCTGAAGCAGCAGCTGAAGATGCTCGAGCAGAAGCTCGACAGATTGCAGAAGCAGACCAACGCCAACACTGCGACCGCGGCCAGCGCGAACGCCAATGCGAAGGCGGCGGACGCCAAGGCGGCGCGGGTTGCGAGCGCCAATGCCGCGATGCCGGTCAAGGGCCCGGTCGTACCGTCGGGCGTCGTGGTGTCGATGCCGAACAACCGGCCGACGATCTGCACCGCGGACGAACAGAACTGCGTTGCGATCACGAGCCGTGTGCATTGGGATGTCGGCGGCTACGACTATCGCCCGAACACCGCGGGCACCTCGCCGCAGAAGCTCGACAGCGGCGAGAACCTCCGTCGCGCACGCATCGGCATCGTCGGCAAGTTCTTCGGCGACTGGAACTACGCGCTGATCTACGACTTCGGCGGCTCGTCCGATGGCTTCGGCGGCGCAGCGCCGGGCTCGCTGCCCGGCGGCGGCACCTCCGGTGTCGAGAATGCCTATCTGAGCTACACCGGCTTCGAGCCGTTCGGCGGCAAGATGGCGATCGAAGGCGGCATCATGGACATTCCGTGGACGCTCGACGAAGCCACCAGTTCCAACGACATCCTGTTCATGGAGCGCGCCTCGGTCGGCATCATCGCGCAGAACATCGCCGCCGGTGACTTCCGTTCCGGCGCCGGCACCCGCTGGTGGAATGACCAGCTCTGGATCGGCGGCTATGTCACGGGACCGACCTCGGGCGCGATCCACTCTGCGTCGTCGGTCACGCCGGCCGGAAGCTCCGAGCAATATGGCGGCGTCATCCGCATCGCCGGCAATCCGATCAGCGGCAAGAACTACTCGGTGCATATCGGCGCCGACGCCGAATGGCTGGTGCAGCCGCCGCGCAACCTGGTCACGCAGGCGCAGACCCTGACGCTCAGCGACCGGCCCGAGCTGCGCATCGATCCGACGACGTTGATCTCGACCGGCGCCATCGCCAACGTCTCCGGCGCGCAGGTCTACGGCGCCGAGGCCGCCGCGACCTATGGTCCGTTCATCGCGCAGGGCGAATATTACTGGTTCAATGTCGACCGCACCGCGAACACGGGACTGCCGCCATTCGGCGCGCCGAGTCTGAAGTTCGACGGCGGCTACGCGCAGGTCGGCTACGTGCTGACCGGCGAGAACCACGCCTACAACCCGGCGACGGCCTCCTACGGCGGGATCAAGCCGCACGATCCGTTCTCGCTCGCCGCCGGCAGCATCGGCGCGTGGGAAATCGCCGGTCGCGTCAGCACGATGAACCTCAACGACCAGGTCGGCCAGGCGGTCGGCGTCGCAGGCGGACGGCAGACCGTCTACACCGCCGCGCTGAACTGGTACGTCAACAACAACGTCCGCTTCATGCTGAACTACCTGCATGGCGACGTCGCCAAGCAGGCCTCGGCGACCTCGAGCGCGGACGTCGGGTCGAAGTTCGACGCGGTCGCGCTGCGCACGCAGGTTGCGTTCTGAGGCAACCCGAGCAGCCATCAGGCACAACGGCCGGGAGCGACACCGCTCCCGGCCGTTACGTGCCACCGAAATATCGAAAAACAACCCCATGCAAAGCAGCCGGCGTTCGGCACGGCAACTTGACACGTCGGGCAAATCAGGGATAGATTTCCAATATTCCGAAATCGTGCAAGCGCCCCTCGCCGCAGACGCGGGCCCATCGATCTCTTCCCATCGGGGAGAGGTGAGCCGGCTCCGTGCCCGCCCCGATTCAATCCAAGCGCATCCTGAACTACGCCGCGCGCTTCGGCTTCTTGACCACGACCTCGGGCGCCGGCGCGCAGGACAGCCGCTCCTGATGGCCCTCGCCCCACGCCTTCAGGATATCGATCACCGGACGCAGGCTCTCACCGAGTTCGGACAGCGTATACTCGACGCGCGGCGGCACCTCGGCATAGACCTTGCGGATCACGAGGCCGTCGTCCTCGAGCGCGCGCAGTTGCTTGGTCAGCATGCGCTGGGTGATGCCCGGCATCCGCCGCCGCAGCTCGCCAAAGCGCTGGGTGCCGGCCTGTAGGTGATACAGGATCACGCCCTTCCATTTGCCGTCGATCAGATCCAGCGCTGCCTCGACCGCGCAGCCCGGCCGGCGCGCGAAATTCTTCCGCTTCATCGGGTATTTCCCAATAGTATACAAACGGGGACTAGTTCCCTGATTTTACAGTACTTGCCAAATTGACGCCAGCGCGACAGGTAACACGGCAGGCAATCGCCCATCACGGAGACCAGGCATGAAGGCCGTCGGATACCAAAAGTCGCTGCCGATCGAGGCGGCGGATTCGCTCGTCGATTTCGAGATCGCCAAGCCCGAGCCGAAAGGACGCGACATCCGCGTTGCGGTGAAAGCCATCTCGGCCAACCCCGTCGATTACAAGGTGCGCAAGCGCGCCGCACCGACCGATGGCGGCTACAAGATCCTCGGCTTCGATGCGGCCGGCGTGGTCGATGCGGTCGGGCCCGACGTCTCGCTGTTCAAGCCCGGCGACGAGGTGTTCTACGCCGGTTCGATCCAGCGCCAGGGCACCAATTCGGAATTTCATCTGGTCGACGAACGCATCGTCGGCAACAAGCCCGCCTCGCTGTCGTTCGCGCAGGCGGCCGCCCTGCCCCTGACCTCGATCACCGCCTGGGAACTGCTGTTCGACCGGCTCGGCGCGGTGCCGGGCAAGAGCCTCGATCCGCGCACGCTCCTGATCACCGGTGGTGCCGGCGGCGTCGGCTCGATCCTGATCCAGTTGGCACGCCGCCTCACCGGCCTGACCGTGGTTGCGACCGCGACACGGCCGGAGTCGCAGCAATGGTGTCGCGATCTCGGCGCCCATGCCGTGATCGACCACTCGCAGCCGATGAAGGAGCAGATCGAGAAACTGAAGCTGCCGCCGGTCGGCCTCGTCGCCAGCCTCACCTTCACCGACCAGCATTACAAGTCGATCGCCGACTTCATCGCGCCGCAGGGCAAGTTCGGCCTGATCGACGATCCGCCGGAGTTCAACGTCGCCGCGTTCAAGGGCAAGGCGGTGTCGGTGCACTGGGAATCGATGTTCACACGCTCGTCGTTCCAGACGTCAGACATGATCGCGCAGCATCACCTGCTCAACGACGTCGCCGATCTGATCGACAAGGGCGTGCTGCGCACCACGCTCGACCAGACCCTCGGCACCATCAATGCCGCCAACCTGAAGCGCGCCCACGCGCTGCTGGAAAGCGGCAAGTCGCGCGGCAAGATCGTGCTGGAAGGCTGGTAGGTCCCGATGCGTAGGGTGGGTTAGGCGAAGCCGTAACCCACCGCACCACGCGCCGAGAGCGGCGGGTTACGCTACGCTAACCCGCCCTACATGACTTCCCCACAGGCCGACACGCGGCTTTTGCCAAAGCTGCGATCGCCTGTATGATTTGCGCAACGATCACCCCGTCTTCAATCCGGCCGTGCACAACGCGGCCGGAGCGGTGGTGACGCCCCAAGGGTATGCAAAGGGGATGGGAGGACGCCGATGAGTTTGCTCACGGCCGATCCGTCACGGATCGATCCGGAGTGGATGACGCGGGCGCTGCGCGAAGCCGGTGTGATCGACCAGGCCAGGGTGATCGATGTCGCTTGCAAGCCGGTCGGCAACGGCCTCGTCGGCGACAGCTATCGCTTTCGCCTGAGCTACGACGGCGACGAGCCGAACGCGCCCGCAAGCGTCGTCGGCAAATTCCCGGCCGCGGATCCCGACAGCCGCCGTTCCGGCTCCGCGCACACGCTCTACGTCCGCGAGGTCGCGTTCTATCGCGAGCTGGCAGCGACCGTCGCCATTCACACCCCGCGGCCGATCCTCGCGGAAATCGATCCGGCGACCGACGACTTCACCCTGATCCTGGAAGACCTCGCGCCCGCGCGCCCCGGCGATCAACTCGCCGGGTGCTGGATCGAGGACTGCCGGACGGCGATGACCGAGGCGGCGGCCCTCCATGCACCGCGATGGAACGATCCCACACTCGACGCCGTACAATGCTTCGTGGTTGCCGCAAGCCGACGCAGAGACCTTCGCGCGGTGCTGCCCGGCATCATCGGTCACTACAAGGATCGCTACCGCGGCGTGATCGAGCCGGAATTTCTCGATCTGATCGACCGGCTCCCCGACGCGCTGCCGCGTTACCAGTCGGATCGATCGACGCCGCGAACCTTGCAGCACGCGGACTTCCGGCTCGACAACATGCTGTTCGAGGTGCGTGGCAACAGCCATCCGATGGCGACGCTGGACTGGCAGACGCTGACGGTGGGACCAGGCGTCGTCGACGTCGCCTATTTCCTGTCGGCCGGCATCGATCCGTCCGAACGGCGATTGCATGAAGTCGACCTGGTGCGATCATATCATTCGGAACTGCTCCGCCGCGGCGTGCGCGACTATGGCTGGGATCAGTGCTGGCGGGACTACCGGCGCTACACGCTGCACGGCATCGTGATGGGGGTCGTCTCAGCGCTCAGCGTCCAGCGCTCCGAGCGCGGCGACGCGCTGTTCCTGAAAATGACCCGCGGCGCCTGCGCGCAAGCCCTCGACCACGACAGTTTTTCATACTGGCTGGACTGAAGCGTGACGAGCTTAGGTTGAGTTGGATCGGTGACGGAGGTTCATCTCTCCCTTGGGAGAGGTCGGCGCGTAGCGCCGGGTGAGGGATTGCGGTCCCTCGGTAGAGCCTCGGCCCTCACCCGATTTGCTCCGCAAATCGACCTCTCCCCGTCGGGGAGAGGTTGAGTGAGTGCGTGGCCAACTGATTCAATCCTAACTCATCTTGCTCTGAGAACAGCGAAAGGGATCGGCGTGCTCAACAAACTGGACGACTTCCCCATCCACCAGACGCCGGAGCCGATCGCGGTTCCGTCGACCAGCGATCGCAACGTCTATGACCGGACCTGGTTCAACGGCTACACAGCCGACGGCGCGTATTATTTCGGCATCGGGATTGCGATCTACCCGCACCGCAAGATCCTCGATTGCGCCTTCAGCGTCGTCGAGCGCGGCGGAAGGCAGCATTGCTTCTACGGCTCGCGGCGGGCGCCGATCGAGCGCACCGAGATGCAGGTCGGCCCGTTCCGGCTCGAGGTGATCGAGCCGATGCGCCGCACCCGGGTCGTGCTCGACGACAATGCGACCGGCCTCGCCTGCGACCTGACATTCTCCGCGCGCACCGCCGCGATCCAGGAAGCCCGCCAGACGCTGTGGTCGGGCGACCGCCGCGCGATGGATGCGACCCGGTTCGACCAGTTCGGCCGCTGGCACGGCGTCATTCGCCACCCCGATGGCGAGATCAAGGTCGACGATCACACCTGCTACGGCACCAAGGATCGCTCCTGGGGCGTGCGCAATGTCGGCGAGCGCGATGTCGGCGGCGCGCCGATGCCGCCGCCAAGCGTGTTCTTCCTGTGGGCGCCGCTGGTCTGGGACGACCACATCTCGCACGCCATCTTCTTCGACGGCACGCAAGGCGAGGCACTGGTGCGCGAGGGCATCACCGCGCCGCTGTACCTGAGCGAGGGCGAAATCCCCGGCGTCGTCGACGGGCTCGACCGCCGCATGGCGACCGCGCGGCATCGCGTCAAATACGTGAAGAACACCCGGCTGGCGCAGTCGGCCGAAATCGATCTCGTCGACATCGACGGCCACACCACGACCATCGCGCTCGACCCGATCCTCAAATTCCAGATGAAGGGCCTCGGCTACGGTCATCCGCAATGGGGCCAGGGCATGTGGAAGGGCGAACTCGAGATCGGCGGCGAGTCGTTCGATCCCGCGACGCTCGATCCGCTGGCGCGCGAGAACGTCCACGTGCAACAGGTGGTGCGTGCCCGCCAGGGCGACCAGACCGGGATCGGCGTGCTGGAGCAGATCTGCTTCGGTCCCTACCGTCCCGCAGGATTCAGCGAGTTCCTGGACGGAGCCAAAGGATAGCGCTCTAAAGCGGGATGAGCTTTGGTCGAAGCGGCTTGGCGCGTTCTTGGTTCACCTCTCCCCGACGGGGAGAGGTCGGATTGCGAAGCAATCCGGGTGAGGGCTCCTGCTCTCTCGATAGACCGCAACCCCTCACCCGATTTGCTGCGCAAATCGACCTCTCCCAAGGAAGAGGTGAACCTCCGACGCCGTTCCAGCTCAACCTAATTTCATCAGGCCTTAGCCTGGCGGCACGCCCTCGACGAAAATCAGCCGGCGGTCCAGTGCGGTCCGTCGATGCCTGAGCGCCTCGGCATATTCTGGTGACGCATACCATTCGTGCAGGCGCGCCATCGACGGAAATTCGACGACGATGATGTTCTTGGGCGGTGGTCCGCCTTCGACCGCCTCAGCAGCACCGCCGCGCACGAGATAGCGCCCGCCATATTGCGCGATCGCCTTGGCGGCGATCGTGCGATAGGCCTCGAAACCTGCGGCATCCTTCACATCGACCTCTGAAATCACATAGGCGGACATGGCCACAGCTCACGCGATCGTATTGACGATGCCGCCCTCGGCGCGCAGCGCGGCGCCGTTGGTGGCGGAGGCCTGCTTCGAGCAGGCATAGACCACGAGGTTGGCGATCTCCTCGGTGCTGGCGAAGCGTTGCAGCAACGAGGTCGGCCGGTGCTGCTTGACGAAATTAGCAGCCGCCTCCTCGACCGACTGGCCGTTCTGCCTGGCGAGATCCTTGACGAAGGCCTCGACGCCCTCGGACATGGTTGGTCCGGGCAGCACGGAATTGACGGTGACGGCGGTGCCCTTGGTCAGCTCGGCAAGCCCGCGCGCGATCGCAAGCTGCGCGGTCTTGGTCATGCCGTAATGGATCATCTCGGTCGGGATGTTGAGGCCGGATTCCGAGGAGATGAAAACGATGCGGCCCCAATTGCGCTTCAGCATGCCCTGCATGTAGCCGCGCGACAGGCGCACGCCCGACATCACGTTCGTCTCGAAGAAGTGGGTCCAATCGGCGTCGGTAATTTCGAAGAACGGTTTCGGTTCGAAGATGCCGGCATTGTTGACGAGGATGTCGACCTCGGGCAGCGCAGCGAGCAGCGCCCTGCAACCTTCCGCGCTCGATACGTCGGCGGCAATGCCGCGAACCTTCGCACCCGGTACTGCCTGCTCGATCGCGGCAACCGCTGCGTCGACCTTGGCCTGACCGCGGCCGTTGACCACGACCTCGGCGCCGGTCGCGGCGAGCCCTTTTGCAATGGCATTGCCGATGCCCGCGGTCGAGCCAGTCACCAGCGCAGTCTTTCCGGAAAGGTCGATCTTCATGAGATGTCTCCTGTCAGCCAATCGGTCATATTTCGATGCGCGCTCGTGGATGCAACCGGGGTTTGGGCAGGTACATGCGCAAATTCTCGGCAATGCGTACCGGCATCTCAGCACCTCTCGTGGCCGGCGGCAACCATGTCGCGCTGATGACGCGGCAGGCACAGTGCGCATTTTCGCCGCGAGTCAAATTGCCACGCGCGATCTTGGTTGATGCATCGTCTCGCCAGCCTTCATGCAATCTTCATATGAAACATCGCGCGCACGGTGATGGCTTTCACACATTGTCAATTCGCCGCCGATAAGCGTCCCGCGAAACGGCTCGTGCGAGTTCGAGCCGTTGTCTCGGCAACCGGACGCAGCCTTCCTCCGATAACGACGTCCGGAGCCAGCGCGACTGACAGGAATGCATCAGATGTTCGTCACTTCCAGGATCAAGCCGTTCGCTTCGCTTGTCCTGAAACGATTTCGTCCCAGTCTCAAAAGCCAGATCGCGATGCTCGGGATTGGCGGTGTCGCCATCGTCAGCGTCACCTGTCTCGGCGGCCTCGACTACGCGGCGCATGTCCAGCGCGAGTCGGATGACAGCATGCGCTTCAGGGCACAGCTGTCCGAACTCTCCGATGGCTTCCTGGAGACGCAGCAGATCGCGGCCCGTTTCCTGAAGTCGCGCGACGAAGCGCTGGCGAAGAAACTTGCCGGCTGCGTTGCCGAAGAAATCGCCTTGCTCGACAGGCTCGAAGCCTTCGCGGCCACCGCGCCGGAAGGCGATCCGATTCGGCAGGTCGCCTAGTTGCGAAGCGGAATCAACCTCTATGCGACCCGGTTCCAGAACATCGTCGGCGCCCAGCGCATCCTCGGCATGAATCCGAGCGACGGCTTGCAGGGCAAGCTGCGCAGCGCGGTTCAGCAGTTCGAAGCCAGGGTCGGACAGCTCGATCAGCCGCGTCTCACCGTCCTGCTGCTGACGATGCGCCGTCTCGAAAAGGACTTCGCGCTGAGCGGCGAAGAGCGATTTGGCGACCAGCTCAACGAGCGCGAGGCCGATTTCGAGACTGCGCTCGCGGCCGCCGCGCTCCCCGCGGATGTGAAGACCGAGCTGCTCGGTCTTGCCCGCGCCTACAAGCTTGCCTTCGCCGGCTTCCTGGTCTCGCGCCAGACACTCGACGATCAGCTCGACGACCTCTCGCAGATCTTCGATCGTACCCGGCCGGCGCTGATCAAGGTCGCGGATGCGGCCCACAGCCGCGCCGAACTCGCGCAGCGCAGGGCCGACGCCTTCAGGCAGACGTTCAGCTGGCTGATCGGGATCGTCGCATTCGCGCTGACGCTGTTCGCCATCCTGTTCGGCCGGCGGGTCGCAGGCCTGATCAGCCGGATGAGCGCGGCGATGCGGCAGCTCGCCGAAGGACAATTCGACGTCGTGCTGCCCGGTCTCGATCGGACCGACGAGATCGGCGGCATGGCGCGGGCCGTCGAAAGCTTCAAGACCAGGGCACAGCAAAGGGCACGCGCCGAGCTCGACACCCGGCGCGAGGAAGACCGCCGGGCGGCGGATCGACACAAGGCCGAATTGGCCCGGCTCGCGGCGGCGTTCGAGGCGAGCGCCGGCAACGTCATCGCGACGGTGTCGGCGGCATCAGAAGAGCTCGCGGCTTCGGCACACGATCTGAGCGACACCGCCCATCACACGCAGGACCTGTCCGCCAATGTCGCCGCGGCGTCAGAAGAGGCCTCCGACAACGTCCGGCGGGTTGCCGCGGCGTCAGAAGAGGCCTCCGACAACGTCCGGCGGGTTGCCGCGGCGACCGAGCAGATGATCGTCTCGGCTTCCGAGATCGGACGCCAGGTCGGCGAATCGGCCAGCTTCGCCAGCGCCGCTGTCGCCCAGGCGCAGCAGACCGACGCGCGGATGGCGCAACTCGCCTCCGCCGCCGACCGCATCGGCAATGTGGTGCAGCTGATCGCTGCGATCGCGCGGCAGACCAACCTGCTCTCGCTCAACGCGACGATCGAGGCGGCGCGAGCCGGCAAGACCGGCGCCGGCTTTGCCGTGGTCGCGCAGGAGGTGAAGACGCTCGCCAGGCAGACCGCGGAGGCGACCGAAGACATTCGCGCCCAGATCGCGGACATCCAGGCGGCAACACGGGAGTCTGCCGGCGCGATCAGCGACATCGCCGGGATCATCCAGCGGATCTCGCAGATCGCCTCTCACGTGGCCGGGGCGATCGAGGAGCAAGGCCGGGCGACGCGAAGCATCGCGGAGAACGTTCAGGTCGCCTCGGAGCGGACTTCGCAGGTGGCGGTCAGCATCGGACAGGTGGCGAGCGGCGCCTCCAGGACCGGCACCGCGTCGTCGCAGGTGCTGACCTCGTCGCGGCTGCTGTCGGACGGCAACGGCCGCCTGAAGCAGGAGCTCGACAATTTCATCGCCACGATCCGGGCGGAATGACGAGGTCAAGTCGAACCGCGAGCACTGAGCCCCCTCGCCCCGTTGTTAAGGAGCGAGGTGCAACGGAGCCCGCTTGCCCGGTTCGAAGTAAGTTCATCGTGCCCTGGCCAGACAAACAAAAACGGCGCCCGAAGGCGCCGCTTTCAAAACCTGGCTCGATACCGGCTTACGCCGCCTCGGCTTCCTTGTCCTGGACCGGACCGGAGTCCTGGCCCTTGGCATCGACGTCGCGGTCGACGAACTCGATCACGGCCATCGCCGCGTTGTCGCCGTAGCGGAAGCCGGCCTTGATGATGCGGGTGTAGCCGCCCTGGCGGTCCTTGTAGCGGGTCGCCAGCGTGTCGAACAACTTCTTGACCTGATCCTGGTCACGCAGCTCCGAGATCGCCTGGCGGCGCAGGGCGAGACCGCCCTTCTTGCCGAGGGTGACGAGCTTCTCGACGATCGGCCGCAGTTCCTTGGCCTTCGGCAGCGTGGTGACGATCTGCTCGTGCTTGATCAGCGCGGCCGCCATGTTGGCGAACATCGCACGCCGGTGTTCGGCGGTGCGGTTGAGCTTCCGATGAACCTTGCCGTGACGCATTGTCTTATTCCTTCTTCAATTCTGTCGCGGTGGTTCAGCGACAAGTGCAGGTGGGCATCCTGCGTTCGCCCAACTAGCGAGTAGCGAATGGTGAATAGCGAATAGTCTTCCATTCGCTATTCGCTACTCCCTATTCGCTCAGTAGTGATCCTCGAAACGCTTGGCGAGCTCGTCGATGTTCTCCGGCGGCCAGCCCGGCACTTCCATGCCGAGGTGCAGACCCATCTGGGCCAGCACTTCCTTGATCTCGTTCAGCGACTTGCGGCCGAAGTTCGGGGTGCGGAGCATTTCCGCTTCCGACTTCTGCACCAGATCGCCGATGTAGACGATGTTGTCGTTCTTCAGGCAGTTTGCCGAACGCACCGACAGTTCGAGCTCGTCGACCTTCTTGAGGAACGCCGGGTTGAACGCCAGATCGGGGATGATCTCCTGCGTGACTTCCTTGCGCGGCTCTTCGAAGTTGACGAACACGTTGAGCTGATCCTGCAGGATGCGSGCGGCATAGGCCACCGCGTCCTCCGGCGTGATCGCGCCGTTGGTCTCGATCGTCATGGTCAGCTTGTCGTAATCGAGGATCTGGCCCTCACGGGTGTTCTCGACCTTGTAGGAGACCTTGCGGACCGGCGAGAACAGGCTGTCGACCGGGATCAGGCCGATCGGGGCGTCCTCGGGACGGTTGCGCTCGGCGGCGACATAGCCCTTGCCGGTGGTGACCGTGAACTCCATGCGGATCTCGGCGCCGTCGTCCAGCGTGCAGAGCTGCAAATCGGGGTTGAGCACGGTGACGTCGCCGACGGTCTGGATGTCGCCGGCGGTGACGGCACCCGGGCCCTGCTTCTTCACGACCATGCGCTTCGGGCCTTCGCCCTGCATCTTGATCGAGATGTCCTTGATGTTGAGCACGATGTCGGTGACGTCCTCGCGGACGCCAGCGATCGAGGAGAACTCATGCAGCACGCCGTCGATGTGCACCGACTGCACCGCGGCGCCCTGCAGCGAGGACAGCAGGATGCGGCGCAGCGCGTTGCCGAGCGTCTGGCCGAAGCCGCGCTCGAGCGGCTCGGCGACGACGGTGGCGAACCGGCTCGCGTCCGAGCCCGGCGTGACCTGGAGCTTGTTCGGTCGAATGAGTTCTTGCCAATTTTTCTGGATCGTCACTTTTTCACCCTTTGCCGGTCACAGGGCCACACGAGAGGCCGTACCTGGCGTTGGAGATCGCGGAAGCGTCCGCGCGGTCAATTCCAAAAACCATCGCAGGGCGGCCAGGGGCCGCCCGCGACTTACAGATCAAACGCGCCGACGCTTGCGCGGACGGCAGCCATTGTGCGGGATCGTGGTCACGTCGCGGATCGAGGTGACGGTGAAGCCCGCGGCCTGCAGCGCACGCAGCGCCGACTCACGGCCCGAACCCGGGCCAGCCACTTCGACCTCCAGCGTGCGCATGCCGTGTTCCTGCGCCTTCTTGGAGACGTCTTCCGCCGCGACCTGCGCGGCATAAGGGGTCGACTTGCGCGAACCCTTGAAGCCCATCGTGCCGGCCGACGACCAGGCGATGGTGTTGCCCTGCGCGTCGGTGATGGTGATGGTCGTGTTGTTGAACGACGAATTCACGTGCGCGATGCCGGAGGCRATGTTCTTGCGTTCGCGGCGACGTACGCGGGTGGCTTCCTTGCCCATTTCWAACCTTTCCTGTGATCTCAACGCCGCCGTAGTGCCAGCGGCTACACCTCAAAACGCAAATGGCGAGCAGCGAATKTCGATTCGCTRCTCCCCAYCKGCAATTCGCAAAACTTACTTCTTCTTGCCGGCGATCGGCTTCGCCTTGCCCTTACGGGTGCGGGCGTTGGTGTGGGTGCGCTGGCCGCGCACCGGCAGACCGCGGCGATGRCGCAGGCCGCGATAGCAGCCGAGGTCCATCAGACGCTTGATGTTGATGCCGACCTCGCGRCGGAGGTCGCCYTCGACCAGATAGTCGCGGTCGATGACTTCGCGGATCTGSAGGACCTCCTGGTCGGTCAACTGGTTGACGCGACGATCCASSGGGATCTTCACCTTYTCCATGATGTCGGCAGCGTTCTTCTGGCCGATGCCATGGATGTACTGAAGCGCGATCAGSACGCGCTTGTTGGTCGGAATGTTGACGCCGGCAATACGGGCCACGGACTTCTCTCCTGTCGCCGCTCCATCACGGATACGGGCTTCTCAAGTTCTTGCTACTTGCGGGCTTGTGTCCACAAACGCGAACACGACGCCCACCCCTCGTGTCCTTTGGGGCCCGGCATCGTCATAAAACTATCCAACTTGGATGCGGGGCTTATTAAAGGATTCATGTCGGTTTCGTCAACCGCTCCTAGCGCTTAGCTCGCTGTTTCGTGAGCTTTTTTGCCGCCTTTTTGGCGGTCTTTGCACCCTTCCGGGCATTGGCGGCGCGGGTTGACTGCTTTCCGGCCTTCGCCGGCTTCCTGGCAGCCTTCTTGGTCGCCTTTTTCGCCGTCTTGGCCTTGGCAACCGCCTTGGCGGCCTTTTTGGCCGATTTCACAGCGGTCTTGGCCGGCTTTTTGGCAGCCTTGGAGCTCTTTTTGGTGCCCTTGGACCCCTTCTTGGCAGCCTTTGAGGCCGCCTTGGGCTCCTCATGCTCCCTCGGCTCCAGCGCGCCGAGCGCGGCCAGGATCCGGTTGATGTCGCGGGTGACGTGCTCGATGGCCATCATGCCATCGACGGTCAGCAGCTTGCGCCGCTCCGAATAATAGTGAATCAGCGGTTCCGTCATCGAGCGGTACTGCGCCAGGCGCTTGGTCAGCACTTCCGGCGTGTCGTCCAGGCGCACGTCCTCGCCGCGCGCACGGGTCTCCTCGGCGCGCTTCTCAACGCGGGCGAGCAGCGCGCTCTCGTTGACGCGCAGTTCGACCACGGCGTCGATCTTGAGGTGCCGCTTCCGGAGCAACTCGTCGAGCGCCTCCGCCTGCGGCACGGTGCGCGGGAAGCCGTCGAGAATGAATCCCTTCTTGGCGTCGGGCTGCTCGATTCGGTCGGCGATGATGCCGACCACGACTTCGTCGGGAACCAGGCCGCCATTGGCCATGATCTCCTTGGCCTGCAAACCGATCGGCGTGCCCGCGGCAACCGCTGCGCGCAGCATCTCGCCGGTCGAGAGCTGCACGATGCCGTGCCTGTGCACCAGCCGCTGCGCCTGGGTTCCCTTGCCCGAGCCCGGCGGCCCCAAGAGGATCAATCTCATCGCTGTTTCGCCCCCCGGCTAGGTGGGCGAGGTCCGCACACCTGTGTTTTGACTTTGGAGCCGCGCCGCGATCAGCGGCGGCGGCCTCCCCTGAGCTTCGACTTCCTGATCAACCCTTCATATTGATGGGCGAGCAGATAGCCCTGCACTTGCGACACCGTATCCATCGTTACGCTGACGACGATCAGGAGCGAAGTGCCACCAAAGTAGAACGGGACCGAGGCGTAGGAAATCAGAATTTC